>Ga0209345_10000011_pt1 | contig 496589 bp, 313 predicted proteins | sample Cruoilmetagenom7_FD_187294 | JGI IMG/M metagenome (GOLD analysis project Ga0209345, IMG submission 187294) | Oil polluted marine microbial communities from Coal Oil Point, Santa Barbara, California, USA - Sample 7 (SPAdes) (version 2) | ecosystem: Environmental > Aquatic > Marine > Oil seeps ... | reverse complement strand
TGACTTCTCCATATAGCTACACGTAGCTTGGGAGACCTCCCCAGGTAATGGCATCTTCCCCGCCTGTACCGGACGGGCAGGCCCGCCTGAACGGCACGGGCAGGTTTCCCTCGATTCCTGCCGTATCTACATAAATGCACTTTGGTATTCTTTTGGGCGTTACAATGATGTGCTTGCTTACCCGTGCATACATGCCTCATATACGGTTACTGTTCGTCAGTACCGAGTTTTGTAGTCCTGCTTCCTTCAGTCCTAGTTTCACAACTAGCAACCTTGCAGCTTACTAATGGTTCAAAGAGCCTGTCCTGAGCGAAGTCGAAGGGTTACCCCTGCCCATAAAGGACCTGTCTGTCCGCCAGGCAGGCTTGCACCCTCTAGATTAATACCATATCTTAGATATGATAAAGATGCCCATGCTGGGCACACACAATGGCTATAAATAATTGCTTGTTCTCGCCTACTTACGAAAATTCCGCTGGAATTCTCTATCTGTGATTTGTTTGCTAAATTAGTTGCTAAACCACGCAACTACTCATAGCCGAGACCGTTGTGCTTAATTTTGAAAAAACACCAGAACGACCATAAAACTAAATGACTTTCTTAAAAAATATATTCAAATCAAACAAAGGGAATGAGGAAAAAATTCCGCCTAGTAAAACTGAAAAACCAACCGAATTTGGTCTTGGCGAATTTGATTTAAATGACTTTCCAGAACAAGATAGAAATAAATCATTTTACTTTCACGAATACAATAAATCTGATGGGGAGTGGGTTGAAATTAATGAGCTAATTTGCAAAATTCGTATCGGAGAAATGAGTGGATTTACATTTAAATCGGCAAGTATTATGGCTTCCGAAGCTGGAATTTTGGAACATACTTTGGCAAAAGGAGATTTGATTTCAAATGGAAATGTTTTCTATAAACTACATCAAAAAGGAGAATACAAAAATGAAAATTCGATAGAAAACTCTGAATTTAAAGAATACTTCAAAGGTTCGAACTTTAAACATTCTTTCGATAAGTGGTTAATTGAAGATGGTGCGTTTGTAAAAGCTGGAGACCCAATCTTTCAATTCAACGACTCTAAATATCAAAAACACATAAATAATTCAAAAAAGGCTGGTTTTATTCATCAAATCGACCCTCGAAAAGTTGTTCATTTAGACGACAACGAACTTATGTACATTATTAGAGAAAATGACGAAAAAAGGGTAAACGAACGCTTCATAAACAAGCCCAATGTAATTAAAGACGAGTTTACCAATTCAACTATTATCAAGTGGGAAAAAGTAAGTTCAAGATTTCAAATAAGTGCAGGAATTAAAACAAAATCAGACAATTTTATCACAGATTTTCTTTTCAGTTTTAATTACATAGATAATAATGACCAAATTGTATTTCACTTTGACCCAAAACAAATAAAACCAAAACAATTCGACAAAGTCTTTTTCTTATTTGAAAATGGAGAACAAAGTCAATTTGAACTAACTGAAAATCCAGTTTCATCAAAAAACCGTCTAAACGAGAAAATTTTAGAATACAAAGGTTTAATCACCAAAACGGAACTCGAATTATTTGCTAATTTTAACTTCAAGAAGTGGAAAATATCGTTGGTAAGGGATAAAAGAGAAATTTTAGGAGGAGAAATTGGAGGAGATGATTTTTATCCAACAAAAAGCAATATTCAAATTGTAATTAAAAAATTTGCAACAGAATATATTGATTTGGTTAAAAACACAATCCCAAATTATGAACCAACTGAATTAAAACAAGCTGAACCCGAAAAAGAAACGATAACGGACTTTTGCTTTGTTTATCTAATGCACGATACGAGCAATGGCTATTATAAAATTGGAATTTCTAATAGTCCAGAATACAGAGAAAGAACTTTACAAAGTGAAAAGCCGACAATTGAAATGATTGCTTCAAAGAAATTTCCAATCAGAAAAATTGCTGAAAGTATTGAAAAGGCTTTGCACAGTACTTATTCTGAGAAAAGACTAAGAGGAGAATGGTTCGAATTAAACGACAATGATGTCGAACATATTAAAGTAACATTAAAATAAAAAACTAAGCACAACAATGGCTATAAGTAATTGCTTGCCTGCCTGTCGGCAGACAGGTTCTCGCCTACTCTTAAAATTCCTGCGGAATTTCCAGCTCGATGTGTCCTTAAAAAGGATAGTATTATAAATTAATCTAAAGTGCTATCTTTAAATCAACAATCAAACATACGGGCCCAACGGTTGGCAAAAATTTAAAGAAACAGTATAATAAAATGCATAATACAAATAATATATTCTCATTTTTTTCAAGCACCTTAATATTTTTGACTTTAGTTCAGTGTAAAACAAATAATCAAGAGAATAAAGTAGAAAATATTGAAAAACCAATTTCCATTATTAAGAAAAACAAAAAATTTAAAGAATACTACACTTCTGGGGAACTTAAAACTGAAGGCCTGCTTTATGATAATAAAAAAACTGGAAAATGGGTGTCATATTACGAAAATGGTGAAGAAAAATCTGTCAGAAATTATAAAGCAGGAAGCCTAGACGGATATCAAAAAATGGATTATTCTCAAGATCTATATATGGAAGGATACTCTAAAGCTGGACTAAAAGTCGGAACTTGGAAAAGCTATTTTAAAGAAAATAATCAGCTAAAATATTTAAAACACTTCGATGATTATGGGAATGCAACTGGTGAATGGAAAGATTATTATGATAGTGGCGAGCTATATCTTATTGAAAACTATTCCAACAACAAAGCCAATGGAAAAGAAACAGTATATTTTAAGAACGGAAATATTAGTAGTGTTGGAGAAAAACGGGATGGGCAAAATGATGGGGTTTGGAAATACTATTATGAAAACGGTACTTTACTATGTGAAAGAGAATTTAAGAATGGAGTAGATGATGGAAAGTATATTCAGTATTTTAAAAATAATAAGATTCATAAAATAGGAACTAAACAAAATTTTAAAAAAGTTGGGACTTGGAAAATCTACAATGAACAAGGTGATTTAATAGAAACCATTACATACGACAATTAAGAACCAAAAGAGTGTATCGATGATAGAAATTGCTAATAACTAAGTCTTCGTATGGTCGGTACGGCCAAACATGAAGACCGTGTTGACTGAACCGGGGGGACTATCTCAGAAAGTGTGTAAATAGAAAAATAACGGGGGTCATGACCCCCGTTATTTTTTGTTTAATTTTAATTTAGCACTTTATGAAAAAGGAAGATTTATTTGACGAGAATTTCCTAAAACAGTTCTATCTAGGGAAAGCTTACAAACCCTAAGTTATCCCCCAAAATATTCTTAAATTCGTACGTATGAAAACACATACCCTTGCCATAGCTGGTTGCGGAAAACTGGCCCATATTGTTTTGGAAGCTTTAATGAAAGACTTATTGCCAAACTATCAACTGATTGGCACCTACTCTAGAACTTTTGAAAAAGCGGAGGAAATTGCAAAACACATCAACACTACAAAGTCGGGATACACTTGTACCGCGTGCCACACCATAGGGGAATTACTGCAACTAAAACCTGATTATATTGTAGAGACATCCTCACCAACCGGCTTTAAGGAATTGGCTTTGCCCGCCCTTAAAAATGGGTCCAACATCGTGACCTTGTCCATAGGTGCACTAGCCGATGCTGAGTTTTATAAAGCCGTGGAAAAAACGGCTTTCGAAAATAATACACGTGTCCATTTGGCATCTGGTGCTATTGGTGGTTTTGATGTGATGCGAACCGTTGCCCTAATGGAGGAAAGTGAAGTGACGTTCACTACCGAGAAAAGTCCCAATTCCCTGAAGAGGACTACCGTTTATGACGAGGCGCTTCAAACTGAAAAGCGGGAGGTTTTTAAGGGGGATGCCATAGGTGCTATTGCACTTTTTCCAACCCACGTCAATGTATCGGTTGCTGCGGCTTTGGCTTCGGTGGGTCCTAAAAATATAAAAGTATCCATTAATTCCATTCCAGGTTTTGTTGGGGACGATCACCGTATTGAAGTCAAGAGCGAAAACATCCACGCGGTGGTGGATGTGTATAGTAAAAACGCAAAAATTGCAGGTTGGAGCGTTGTGAATACCTTAAGGAATATTGTGTCGCCTATTGTATTTTAGTATAGGCCGTTAGATTCGCCAATACTTTTTCGCTTAAACGCTTAAATGCCTGTTGGGTTCTACCGGTAGAAACTTGCAAGCAATTAACGTTGGGGTATTTTAAGAAGCGCTTATCGCCCAATGCAATGAGCGTATCGCAATACACCACGTTATCGCCTGTGGTCAGCCATTTCTCAAAAGGTTCGGCATCCCAGGAAGGAGACAAACCAGTATTGAATAAAATTTTACGATTTCCCAGAGCTTCAAACTCCGCTTGGCGCAGTAGAATGGTATTTTTATTGAGACAGGTAATGACGACTTCACTTGTGGACAATACTTCTTTTAACGGTAAAAATTGATAGCCTTTGGCTTTGGCATCTTCTTTTTCACTTCGTGCGAAATAGGTGATGTCAGCACCAAAAAAGTGTAGGGCATCGGCAACCATGCCACCAGACTTTCCTAGACCAACAATACCTGCCTTAAGTCCAGTAATTTCACGTGGAATCTTATTCCAAGGCTGTCTTGGTTTACCGTCAGAAGTGGTACCAAAGCCGTGCAGGCAACGCACCAATTCACTGATCACATATTCTACAACGCCTTCGTCGCCATAATCGCGAACGCCTTTTACTGTGATGCCTCGTGAATTGGCGTATAAGATATCTACATTAGCGCTTTCTGGAGAATATAAGGAGCAGCACATTCCAATGTATTTGATATTTGGACATTGCTCTAAAATGTCTTTGCCGATATTGCTTCTATGACTTACCAATACGCCATCGGCGTCGCCAATGCGTTTTACGATTTCTTCAGCCCTTGAAGGTTGATCTTCATGCAAAGTAAGCGTCTCCGCAAAAGATTCTAATTTTTTATTGGCCGAAGGGATTAGCTCCAACGGCTCTATTCCAACAAGTTTCTTGAACATCATGTTATTTATTTATTAACTTAAAGACAGATAAAAGTTGACCTTTCAATGGCTTTATTTTAGTATATCCGAAATCACTCCTAATTGTGGGTTTTTAGTATTTAAAACAAACAACAAAGTTATGAATATTTTTAAGGTTACTGCGGGGTTTCGGCAGTGAAGAGGCATGAAGCACGCATTTTATAAAAGAACGAGATTAAGACTGGGGTGTCTTCAAAAATTGCTGAAATAGGTAGAATTTCTCTTCGGTACGCCACCCTCAAGCAGGGCTCAAACCTGTCCTTTCCGCACTGGCACAAAACCATGTTCCAGCTAACAGACAACAAAAAGGACTTTCCTTCAAAGAAATACAAACTACGTTGATGCTAGCCTGTCTTTGCATTCAGACAGGCCAGCCTATGTCGCCAGACAGGCAACACCCTCGTTTTAAAGCAATAGTTCCTATACCTATTTTATGAAATATAATCCACTTTGTGCTATCCAGTAACTCAGTTTCAGTAAGAAACATTAAAATCAGATCAAAAAAGTAAAATCACTCTTTTATCAAACTTGAATGTTTGTTTAAGATTACCTAGAAGTTTACAAAGGATTTCTTATTTGGACAGAAAAAGATATAACAAAATCGAATTAGGTACGCTGTATCCAATTTTTGCTAGACGCCTGCCTAACGGATGGGCAGGTTTATCTGCCCGAACATAATATTACGGTCATCCATTACCGTTAACATAAAACTTATTAAATTTTTGTTTCATTTCAATGTTTCCAAGCATTACTATTTCCGCACCGTGAGGTAGTATGGTAGAGGCTGATAATAACGTTTTAGCTTCTGAATTTTCTTTAATGGCAATCACAGATAAGCCAGTCTTAGTGCCTATCTTAGATTCAACAAGAGTCAACCCTTCTAATGATTTTGGAATTGGGATGATAAATAAAGTGAACCCCTCCCCTAGAACGGTGAGTTCCTGACCTTTAGAAATGGACAAAACGGCTTCAGAACCCAAGGTGGAATAACTCAACACAAAATTAGCTCCAGCTTTATGCATGATATCAACATTTCGAGCTTCCGATATGCGGCTCACAATGCGTACTTCGTTATTAAGCCGCCGGCAATATGAGGCCAAATAAATATTGGTGGTGTCGTCATGGGTAGAAAGCAATACTGAGGGCGCTTCAAGAATTCCTGCTCGTTTTAGAAGTTGATAATCTGAGGCGTCCCCTGAGAATACCTGATGACAGTAAGGTTTTACCTTTTTACAAACTTCAGGATCTTTATCGACAACATTCACCAAAACCCCATTTTTATGCAAAGACTTGGCCGCCGACAAGCCTACCTTTCCTGCCCCAATTAACAGTACAGGATTGGGGTTGATACTATAATCATGAAACAGCTCATCAATGCTATGGAGCTGTTCTTTATTTCCTATGATTACCACTACACTATCAGAGGTCAATATTTCATCACCTTTTATCGGTTGTAATCTTCCACGCTCCCAAATTCCTACTATACTCACTCCAAATTTTTGTCTTAGTCCAGTTTCACGGATGCGTTTAGAAACCAAGGGGGTATTATGGACGGGCAACTCTGCGATCAATAAATCTTCATATTGTCCTATGGCATGTGATTCTGCATGCTGTGTGTTTACCCTATTGGCCAACTGCTCTCCAAGCCACTTTTTTACTGGCAGCACATGGTTGGCGCCACTGAGTTCCTGAACGTCTACTGATTCAATATTGGTAGCAATGGCGACAATGGGTATCTCAGGCGCTATTTCGCGTATTGTGAGAATGATCTTGGTATTTAAAAAATCGTCTCTATTGACTAGAATCAATTTTGCATCCTTTATATTGGCAAGGACAAAGGTTTCCTGATTGTCCAAATCCCCATATAGTACAGGAACCTGGTCTTCGTGATTTTTAAGTGCAATTTCCATGCGGTTCTCAATCACATAAAATGGGATGGCCTCCTGTTTTAATCGCTCCGTAAGATCTCTTGCTATCACATCGTAAGAACAGATTAAGATGTGGCCTTTTGTCTTGGAGGGCACTTCACGAAGAACCTTGTTATTCTTTCTCGACTCTAAAAGAGGAATATAAAAGTGCCTAATAAACGCAAAAGGCAAAACGATCATTAACATAAATATTCCTGAAAGCAAAACTACAATACTAAAAATGCGACCAAGATCGGAGGCAAAAGTTATGTCACCAAAACCAAGGGTGCTCATAACGGTAAGTGTCCAATAAAAACCCGTAACCAAAGAATGATGTTGTCCTTCAAGCTCCATTATAAAATGGAATAGAATGGAGTAAATTGCAATTATAACTCCTAGAAAGATCAAATACTTAAATAGAATCTTGTAGTTTCTTTTAAAATCTCTGTCGCTCATATAATGAGCCAACTGACTACCGACAAATTTCATAATCTGTATTATTAAAAAGGCTTACAATTTGTTTATTCTAAATTCTTAATCTGTAGAATTCACTTCCTGTTCACCTGTTTCATGAAAATGATTTTACAACACTATTTTAACGAACAAAGATACAGTTTCAATTAGACTGCAAGCAGTTAATTGTACTAGAGGGGATGTTGGATTTATTATCGTTCATGCTTATATAAAACATGTGTATTGATTTATTTTAAAAAATGGCTCTAATAGGCTCAAAAGATAATATCCTAGGTATTTAGTACATCAATCTTCATTCAACAAAGTACCTGATAGTGCCATTTATATGATTTTCGTCCGAAATAAAAAAACATGGATTTGTACCTCAAAGTGTGGGAGCCCCAGTAAAATATTGGCTCTTTACTTTCTGTATCGTGGAAGTAATTAAAAAACGGAACCATAGTTTCCCATTGCCCCCCTGGCCATCCTATGTAACGAATGCCCCACAACAATAGGCCAAGCGAAATGAAGTTGAAGACTTCACAGAGCGAGATAATTTTTATCCGTGTATCGTTTCTTCTTTTCCGTAGTTTTTTATTACCTCAGCTTCAAATTCAACAAGCTCTTGCCAGCGTTTGTCTACATCTATATTTTTCCCGTATTTGCGAGCAAAGCCAATAAAAGTAGTGTAATGTCCTGCTTCGCTAACCATTAAATCGTGGTAGAATTTTGAAAGCTCCGGGTCCTTTATTTCTTTCGAAAGAAGTTTAAAACGTTCACAGCTTCTCGCTTCGATCATAGCAGAAAATAAGAGTCTATCTACCATCGATTTAAGTCTACTACCTCCTTTGTTCATAAACTTATAAAGCTCGTTAACATAGCTGTCCTTGCGCTCTCTGCCCAAGGTGTAACCCCGCTTTTTAATGATATTATGTACCATTTGAAAATGTTCCAATTCTTCTTGGGCCAAAAGGAGCAGATCGGTAACTAAATCGGGGTATTCGGAATTAAGTGTAATAATACTAATCGCATTAGTGGCGGCCTTTTGTTCGCACCATGCATGGTCTGTTAGTATTTCCTCTATATTTTTTTCAACTATATTAACCCAACGTGGGTCTGTTGCTAATTTTAAATGGAGCATGGGCCAATGTTTTTGTAAAAGTAGGAATTAGCAACAAAAGAAATCAATAAACCTTAACTCTTTACAAAAGGTATATTTTGTAAAGAGTTATTTGTGTTACGCAATTTTTATTATCTTCCTTGAAATTGAAAGTTTTATTAAACAATTATCCATCTAGAAGCATGGGTTGGATGGACCACTAAAAAAAGCTGATGGATTAGCCCCTTTAATTCAATCCAAAAATAAATCTTCCAGTTAAACTATAAATATTAACCACACCTTCACCATAAGGGGTAATGTAAAGCAACAAACATAAACCTACAATAACACTCTAGCGTGAAACACTACCTCCCTAGAGCATCATACATGTACCCTAGGATAAAGAGAATTGCTCTACAGGGATAACCGCTAAATACCATTTTAAGCCTGCATTAACACCCTAGGTTGAAATAAAAAATACCATAATTCACCAAACATGCACCATAGGGTGTACCGAAAAACGCCATGGGGTAAAATGCTATTGACTTAAGATGTCCTTGTTTATTAAGAGTTAGTTATATAATCATTTGAGCAACTATCAATTCACTTATTTTGTAACTTTATTTCGCGGCGATTTTAGTACGATTGGATTTTGAAAATCCATTTAATATCGGGGCAAGAAGATTTATAGTAATAATTTTCAGTATGAAATGGAAAGGTAGGCGTCAAAGTTCAAATGTAGAAGATAAAAGAGGTCAGTCTAGCTCAGGAAGAGGGATAGGTGGCTTTAACCCTATGTTACTAGGACCTTTAATTAAACTTCTCTTTTCAAAAACCGGTTTAATTATAGTTGGAGTATTATTGGTTTTCTCTTTTATTACCGGTAATAATCCAATAAGTTTCCTAGGAAATATCTTTTTAGGGAGCAACACTACAGAATCCTATCAAGGCACTGAAGAGGAAAATATGCAGGCGGCATTTAGTGCTACTATTTTGGCCAGCACTGAAGATGTCTGGAATACCATTTTAGATAATTATCAAGAACCGACATTAGTACTTTTTACAGGTTACGTTGCATCTGCCTGTGGCTCTGCGTCAAGTGCTACAGGTCCTTTCTATTGCCCTAGTGATCAAAAATTATATCTGGACCTAAGTTTTTTTCAAGATATGGAACGTCAAATGAATGCTCCAGGTGACTTTGCCCAGGCCTATGTCATAGCCCATGAGGTTGGTCATCATATTCAAAAACTAATGGGCACAATGGACAAGGTAAATCGTCTGAGGGGACAATTAAGCGAAACTGAATTCAATAAGGTTTCGGTGCGATTAGAGTTACAAGCAGATTTTTTAGCTGGTGTTTGGGCAAATAGATCTCAACGAATGACACAAATGATGGAGGAAGGAGATCTAGAGGAAGCGCTAAATGCCGCCAATGCCATCGGCGATGATAGGTTACAGCGTCAATCAACCGGAAAGGTGGTACCTGACTCATTTACGCACGGTACATCGGAACAGCGCATTAGATGGTTTAAAAAGGGGTTTGAAACAGGAGATATTTCGCAAGGAGATACTTTTAATGCAAAATTTCTTTAATTATAGCAAGAACTTACTACGGAATTGAATAAGCCAAGATTTAGAAAATAGTATATGGGTCTATTGAAATAAAAGGTATTAAACCTCAGGGCAAGCCCTGAACCCAATAATAGGAATCGATCCAAGGGTCGAGGTATTGAACCTAGATCCCGCCGAAAAAGGCGGGATTAGTTCAACTTTCAATTTTCAGTGCGTCTTACTGACTTCTCAAAATTGAGTTTCACTAATAAAATATTAGGAAACGCGAGTGAGGTATCATCCGAAAAGCTTAATCAAAAGTATGCTAGATTACTTATAGACGATGAACAAATCGAACTCGGGTTTACCTTGTTCAGGGATGTATTTATGTTCACTAATAAAAGGTTAATTTTAGTTGATATTCAAGGCTTAACGGGAAGCAAAATTGAATATAAATCTTTGCCTTACAAAAACATCTCCCGCTTCTCCCTAGAAACATCCGGAACATTCGATTTGGACGCAGAGCTCAAGATTTGGATTTCCAGTGAGGATACACCTAGTGTAAGTAAAAAATTCAATAAAAGCATAGATGTGTACGAAGTCCAAAAATATTTGGCCAATAAGGTTATGTAATTTATTGCTTTAAAATTTTACATAAAGTATTACTAACTTAGCCAGATAATTGTCTATCCTCAATGAGGGTTCCCAATGGTCAACAATATATAATATGGAAAAAACAGAATTTCTTGAAAAAAATATCTTTCTGAACTTAGAAAACCTTAATGACGAATTTGAGGCTGATTCAAAACACTACTTTTCCGAGTCGGATTTTGAGATAGTTTTAGAGCGAATTGAAAAGTTAGGAATTGGAATCCATGAAATTAAACCTCGATTGGAAGGGGATTCCTTAGAGGCAAAACTAAATGAAGACTATAGAAAAAAAGCGACTGATCCTAAATGGTTTAATAGGGCATTTTCTGAATTCAAAAAACAACAACCTAACCTTCAGTATTCAGCCACTTACAAAGTTTCCGATAAATTACTGAATAGGCAAGATATTACTGGTAGTAAAGAACTTAGCTAGAACCAAAGTTTAAGCATAGGATTATATAATTAGATACAGGGTAGCATGTGCCAATAAAAAGGCAGGTGAACTAGATTCTTTAACGGTACCCAGTAGAGTATAATTAGCCATCCATAACCCCCAATCACCATAAAAAAATATTGTGGTTAAAATGATTATTTTGCTGTGGTTAGCATGTGGCTGGTCTGTGGTTGACATTTCAAAATCACACTCCAACGTGCTAGAACAAAAAAGGAACAATGGTTTCCTATAGTTCCTTTTACTACTAAACTAACTCAAATTGTTATACTAAGGAACAACGCCCTCTACTATTTTTTGCCTTTTGGCAGTATACATCCAAAATAGAATTGTAACACATAGCGTTACGGAACCACCCCCTATATATGCCAGATTATTGGCCAATTTAAAGCCCTCTGGAGCAATTAAAATGTAGGTACTACAGACCATGGTCATAAATATCGCCGGCAAAAGGGTTACCCAATAGAATTTGTTATTGTACATAAGGTAGGCCGTAATGGTCCATAGCACCACAGTGGCCAAGGTCTGGTTGCTCCAGGCAAAATAGCGCCAGATAATACCAAAATCGATTTGGGTAAGCGCAAAGGCGATTACAAACAACGGCAAGCTCAGGTAAAGCCTGTTCTTGATCTTCTTTTGATCTGTTTTAAACACGTCTGCTAGTATCAATCTGGCCGACCTGAAAGCAGTATCCCCAGAGGTTATAGGTGCCGCGACGATACCCAACAAGGCCAAAACCCCTCCTAGACTACCCAACATGTTGAGCGATATCTCGTTGGCTGCCCAGGCAGCATTATTGTTGTTGGCCAACATGGCACCGTTAAGGGATTCCACATTTCCAAAAAATGTCATTGCCGCTGCCGCCCAGATCAAAGCTACAATACCTTCCGTAATCATGGTCCCATAAAATATTCTTCTTCCCAAGGTTTCATTTTTCATGCATCGGGCCATCAATGGGGATTGCGTGGCATGAAAGCCTGAAATGGCTCCACAGGCAATTGTAACGAACAATATTGGAAACAAGGGGGTTTCAGATGGACTAGTCGTCATATTCCTCAAATTTGCTGGTACTAGTTCCGGAATATGGTAGTCTCCAAAAACAAGTGCAATAAGCAACCCAACTGCCATTAAAAGCATGGCTATTCCGAAAAGGGGATAGAGCTTACTTATCATTTTATCTATGGGCAATAAGGTAGAAAGAATATAATAGACCAATATAATACCGACCCAAACCCAAAGATTCCACATATTCCCCGTCATACCATCAATAATCTTGGCCGGTCCCATCAGGAATACGGTACCTACAAAAATCAAAAGAACTATGGTGAAGTAGCGCATAAAATGCTTCATCTTTGGACCAAGGTATATACCTACTACCTCACTAATACTAAGTCCGTCATGGCGCACAGAAAGCATCCCAGAAAGATAATCATGGACTGCACCTGCAAATATGCTTCCCAGCACAATCCAAAGAAATGCAGCAGGTCCGAACATGGCTCCGGCTATGGCCCCAAAAATAGGTCCAAGACCAGCAATGTTGAGAAATTGGATAAGAAAAATTCGCCACGTTGGAAGTGGTAAGTAATCTACATCATCCCGTAACCTCAGGGCAGGAGTTTCTCGGTTTTTATCAATTCCAAATACTCTTTCAACAAACTTTCCATAGGTAAAATAGCCTACTATTAAAACGATGATTGAAATTAAAAATGATATCATGTACGAGTTTTAATTATTCAACAATTTGACCTTTTTCAATTAAAACTTCTTTTAATTTAGAATAATTTATGCCTTGTACATCAATATTATCATCGATGGCCAAAACTGCTGCCGCTGCTGCTGATTGGCCTAAAATCATAAATACAGGCTCCATTCTGATAGAGCCAAATGCAATATGACTTGATGATACACAAACAGGGACCAATAAATTTTTACATTCCTCTTTTTTCGGTACCAAGGAACCATACGATATTGTGTACGGACCATTTGTATCTACTCCGATATCTCCTTCATTCTGGACAAATCCATCTGGTTTTATATAACGCTGTACATTATGGGAATCCATGGTATAAGAACCTAACCCTATTGGTTTTGGAGTTTTTCTCTTTTTTAATAATTCATTTTCGGTCATTACAAATTCACCTATCATTCGTCTCGCTTCTCGAACATAAATTTGATGCGGCCAATTGTCATTATCTACAAACTCATCTTTGGCAAGTCCCCATTTTTGCATTTCCGTTTGTATATCGTTCGGAACTCTAGGGTCATTGGCAACAAACCATAAGAGACCTTTTTGATATTGTTCATGTTCCTTTATAATTTCTCTTCTCCGCTCATAGGAAGCTTCTGGGTAGTCATAATTCATACCAATATTATCACTACTGAACGGACCATGATTGTTAGTATCGGTTTTATGATTAGGAATGGCATCAAATTTTTCGAACCAGTCTTTTCTACCGGAGGCAAAAACACGTGCCAGCAATTCATATTGCATGGGATCATAGCCTTCAGGTTTTGGAAACGGTACCCTATTTGGCTCATGATCGGTCATACACATTCTAAAACAATAAGCTTGAATTTTATCGTCTCCATTATGTTTTTCTCCTGGGTCCTCTGCTGAAATCCGAGGTAATAGTCCGCTCGATGGATCACCTGGTACTACGTAAGGAGAAATATCCGACTCAAACCAATGCTTATGGTGCAGCACACCGGTCTGTACACCGTTCCACTCTTCCTCATAAACATCGCTTCCTTCACGGCCCACGTGGTAGCTTACCCCGGCAGCGGCCATCAAATCACCTTCATAGGTGGTGTCCATGAATATTTTACCGGTATAGGTCTTTCCCGACAAGGTAGTGATAGAGACAATTTTCCTCTCTTCTACGACCACTCCGTTCTCACGGTCCAACCATTCGTCACGATCGACACGTATCTCCTCTTCCGCAACCAAATCTTCGAATACATTTTCAGCCACGTGGGGCTCAAAAATCCACATGGTCCGGTTTTCCCCATCCATCGCAGGGGTGCCTTGACCAGTGTTGCCGTACGCTTCACGAGGTTGCCATTGCCAAGCCTCATCGGAATTATAATGTTTATATACCCGATGGTAAAACTCCCGGGCCAGACCACCGATTACACTCTTATCACCTGTATCGGTCCAGCCAAGTCCCCCCGAGGTTAACCCGCCCAAATGTTTGTCCGGAGAAACCACTATTACCGATTTACCGGAACGTTTGGCTTCCACAGCGGCCGTAATGGCCGCAGAGGTGCCCCCATAAATAATGATATCGGCTGTTATTATTTCTTTTTCTACGGTTGATGTATCCTTACAGGAAAATATGATAGATGCCGAAAACAGCAACACCAAAAAAGACATTATAATTTGCCCATTACTTTTCATAAGTTTTCTATTTTCCTGAGACTGTTTCACTAATAATAGCACCTAATTCTTTACGTAATTCTGCTGCCAAATCACTATTCTCGTTGATTAGATTTTTCGATTCTGATTCATCTTCCAATAGGTTGTATAATTCCCCTTCTAACTCATCATTATCCGATTCGATGTATTTCCAATTCCCCTTTCGAATACCCATACGATTGTTTGAAGATTGAACCACCACCGATTCTCTAATATTTTTTTCTTCTCCTTTGAGGTTCGGGAATTGATCATAACTATCAATGGCCTCACCTTCGGGCAGATCAAATCCAATTATCGAACTGATCGTTCCTATCAAATCGTTTAATGCAAAAATCTTATCTGATTTAATCCCAGCTGGAATCTTATCGGGCCATTTTGCAATAAAAGGCGTTCGGACCCCACCTTCCCAAATTGTCCATTTAGAACCTCTCAGGTTACCGTTCGGATGATGTTCATTACGGTTTTGACTTTTCCCTTGTACATCTACCAAATTATTAGTTGGATTCACGTTGTCGATGTGGTTTCCAGTCCTTTCGAATTGCGAACCATTATCGCTAGCAAAAAGTATAATTGTATTTTCAGCTTGACCTAAGCTATCAAGTGTATTTAGAATCTGGCCAATATGGTTATCTAATTCAGACACATAATCTCCATAAGTACCAGCATTTGTGGTGCCTATAAATTCATCACTAACAGATAAAGGTACATGCGGAACATATGGTGCATAATATAAAAAGAATGGATTTTCATTACCTGCTCTAGAACGCTTACTTAAAAAACCAATACTTTTCTTAGTGATACGTTTAAGGTATTCATTGGCAGGAATTATTTCGATATGTTCTTTACCTACTGCTGAATCGATATTATAAAAATCATGTTGTAATGCAGCAACAATATTATTTCCATCCATAACCCAACATTCGCTAGCACAACTAAACCCGAACCAATTTTCAAAGCCATTATCTACCGGACCATTACTTATAGGCTTCCCTAAATCAATATTCCTACCATTATTATCCGTCTTGAATTCTCCATAACCAGTAGGTTTGAGTCCATCCAATGTTGGAAATGTTGCCCCTAAATGCCATTTACCAAATCCCGCAGTTGCATAACCTGCCTGCTGTAACATTTTAGGGAGAGTCAATTGACCATCATCAATCATTGAAGGTTCATAATTTGATAGAACGCCAGATTTTTTCCAACTTCTAAAAGGATACGTTCCAGTCATTAACGCATATCTAGATGGCGAACAAACCGAAACAGGGCAATAAGCATTTGTAAAACTTATGCCTTCAGATGCTAATTTATCCAAATTAGGAGTAGGTATAAGCGACTTTACATTGTAAGACCCTAAGTCTCCATAACCTAAATCATCTGCAAGAATTAAAATAATATTAGGTAAGGCTTTTGGTTTTTCTTTGTCTTTTACACAAGACGAAACCAACAAAAAACCTAGAAAAACTAAACTACTAAACAAATATTTATTAAATTTTAAATGTTTGCTTTTGTTCATGATATACTTAGATATTAAATTCATGAAATTGATTATGAAAACATTCTCACTTTAATTTTTCATTTATTCTAGATGCTGTCCGTTCTTCAACAAAACTGATTTTAAATCCTTATAAGAAATATCTTGAACTGGTTTTTTTGCATCAATAGCCAAAGAAGCTGCTGTAGCAGCAGACTCACCTAAAACCATAAATACGGGTTCCATTCGTATAGAACCAAATGCAATATGAGTAGAGCTAACACAAACCGGTACTATTAAATTTTCGCATTCTTCTTTTTTGGGCACCAAAGATTTATAACTTATAGGATAGGGCTCAAATCCATGTGCTTCGACATTACCCTCATTTTGTACATAACCATTAGCATCAACATAACGCTGAGTATTGTGCGAATCCATTCCATATGCTGCTAATCCAATTACATCTTCTGCTATTACTAAACCCTCACAATTATGTTGAGTCATTACGTAATCGCTAACCATACGTCTGGCTTCACGGATATAAAGCTGTTGTTGCCAACCATCCTCTCTTTCAAACTCGTCCTTTGCAGTACCCCATTTTGAAGCCTCATCTCTTACCTCACTTGGAATTCTAGGATGATTTGCCAAAGTCCACATTAAACCCATTTGGTAGTTACGGTGGTCTTCGATGATTTTTTCCCTTTCGGCATAGGAAGCTTCTGGATAATTATAATTTTTGCCTATATAATCTGTGGAGAACCCATTTTTATTATTTGAATCAGTTTTGCGATTAGGCATACTGGAATTTATTAATGGTAGTATATAACCACTATAATCATACATGTCACGCACCGACCCTTTGCGAGCTTCATAATTTCTAAATAAAAGTTCATAATCCAATTCGTCATAATTTGCAGGTTTCTTAAATGGAATACGATTATCTGGATGGTCCGTCAAACACATTCTAAAGCAATAGGCTTGTATCTTATCATCTCCTTCCCCTTCGAGACCAGGCTTCAGATTTACATTGGGCAGTAAACCACTGTTGGGATCGCCTTTTACAATATAAGGATCAACACCTGGTATTAAATTATGCTGTTGTCCATTTATAGAAACCAATCTGGTTAACGATAGGTTTATTTTATTTGCTTGTACACCATTTAGGGTTTCTCCAAATTCTTCATTGCTTTCACGACCAACAGCATAGCTAACTCCAGCCGAAGCTAGGAGGTCACCTTCATAAGTCGCATCAAGGAATACTTTACCGATAAATTTCTTTCCACTTTCCATAGTAATTGACAATATCTTCCCATCAATCTTATCTACACCTGAATCCCTATTTAATCGCTCATTATATATTACCTTAACCTTCTCTTTTTTCAACATATCATGATAAACAGACAATGCAGCTGAGGGCTCAAAAGTCCACATTGAAGGTTCACCCTTTTCTGTTCGTGTTTGACCGCCATCCATATATTCCGACGGTTTTTCCCATTTCCAGTTGTCTTCGTCATCATAATATAATTTGATATTCTCATAAAATTCCCTAGAGATACCACCAATAGCCTGTTTGTTACCAATATCTGTTTGACCCAACCCACCTGTTGTCAACCCTCCTAATCTGTTGGTTGGCTCAATTAATACTACAGACTTATCCATTCTACTGGATTGAATAGCTGCAGCTACTCCTGCTGAAGTACCACCATAAATAACTATATCAAATTTCTTTGTTTGGGCATCTATACCCTGAAACATTAATATGAGAGTAATAAATCCTAATAATTTTTTCATATTCTATTATTTGTTTTACGATTAATTCTTAATTGTGTTTTATTTTGGACCATATACCATTGTACAATCATTCCAAACTTCTATCTATGTTACCCTTTTTGGAGTGAAATCTACAGTAATCCTATCAAAATTGTTTTCCCAATCGAAATTAACCCTTTTACTTCTTTGAAAAGAATTATCAATAGAAAAACAATCAGACATCCCATAGCTCTAAAATCCAAATGCTATTTATAATGGCGAAACCAAAAATAGCGATATTTCATTTAGGAAATGAACAATAACCTGCGGTATTCAATCCTATAACCGTTACGTCTTACCCATAAATCCAATGCCCACAAAAATGTCAGGAAAATACAGGCCCGATACTAGGCCTGTATTCTGACATAATATGTATGTTAATACCCTGGATTTTGATCTGATTGACCAATTGCCGGATTATTGTTGATTTCATCTTCTGGTATTGGCCATAAAAAACGTTCGTCTATTATGTTTTTACCAGCGGCAGTAAATGCTTCCGTAACCGTCCCCGTCCGTTTTAAATCAAACCAACGTCTACGTTCCAATAAAAACTCATATGCCCGTTCCTGTAATACCGCCTCTCTAAAATCATCGGCTCCCATTCCAGATAAAAAATCTACTGAAGATGTCGTATTAAGGTCAACACCATAAGCTCTCCTCTTTATTGTATTCAACCGCTCCAAGGCGAGTGCTGTTGGACCTCCATTTGCCTTACCTGCAGCTTCTGCATAAATCAAATATGCTTCAGCAAACCTATAAATAGGCACACTGTAAACATTTTGTCCAGAACTGTTGGAAATGAATTTTTTAAAGAGCACCGGTACAGTTTCAGGCAATGATACCCAGTCACCATCAGCATTCTGATATTCTGTATATAAATTAAAACTCTTACGTAAATCATTATCGTCCCAACTATCACCAATAAATGAATTTGTATCAGGAAGCCATGCAAAGTAACCGGTAGATGAATAATTGTAAGGTACTGCTTGCCCTCTATGTATATATGTTGGAATGCCCGAAGTTTTTGTTTCAGAATGATGAACCGACATGATATCCTCAGTGCTTGAATCAACAGCAAAAATCTTATAAAAGTCATCTGGATTTTCTACTGTAACAAGGCTATAAGGACCGTTAACAATTACATCATCAGCTTTTTCAGCTGCTGCTTCCCAATCTTCCAAAGTTAAATAAACATGAGCTAACAACATTTTTGCTGCCCATTTTGACGCTCTACCAGTTTGCCCACCTACTTCTCCAAGACCACTTTCTGCAGCTAAAGCATCTGCGACAATTAATTCATACACCTTACTTTCAGGTTCCCTTGCAGCTTCTACAGCACTCAAATCTGTACTTTCAGTAGTTTTAACCGGAACCGCTCCCCAACCACGAACTAGTTCAAAATAACATAAAGCTCTTAAAAAATGTGCTTCTCCAAGAATCTGTTCTTTTACCTCTGCATCTATATCTTCTATCTCTGATACATTATCCAAAACTGCATTGGCCCGATTAATTGTAGTATACAGAGACGACCAATTTGAGGCACACCTACCAATGCTTGTTTGATCCATTATTTGATCCCAAATAGTAATTGGTGCTTGTGACCCTCTTCCCAAGATAAAATCGCCGTGTAGCTCTGTCATTAAATAATGGTTCATCCCAAAAAAATCGCTTTGCATACCAGCGTAAACACCAACAATGGCAGCTTGAGCATCTTCTTCGCTATTGTAGAAGTTTGCCTTAGAAACAAAATCTTTTGGAACTTCCTCCAATGTTTTTTCACAGGCAGATAAACACATGATTATTATTAATCCTAAAACTATATTTTTCATAATGTTATGTCTTTATAAATTAAAATCTAAATTTTAGACCGATTGCATAAATCTTGGCACTAGGATAACTACTCTGGTCGTGACCAAATCGTAATCGATCTCCAATATTGCTTGAATCAGTACCCCTTGTATTGGCCTCTGGATCAATACCTGAATAGTTTGTAAAAGTGAATAGATTAGTACCCGAAATATATAATTGTAGCATATCAAAATCACTTAAACCGATATCAGAAACAGGAAAATTATAAGCCAATCTCATCGACTTTACACGTAGATAACTAGCATCTTCAATAAATCTGTCTGAAACCGTTATCTGAGTAGCACTACTTATCTTAGGATACTTTGCGTTAGGATCTGGATTTTCCGCTGTCCAAAAATTTCCAATAATGTCTGTAAATTGATTATTACCTCGCTGAAAGGAATTTAAATGCGTTCCATTGGTTGCATTGAATAATTCATTTCCTTGAACACCCTCCAACATCACATTTAATTCAATCCCCTTATAACTAAAATTAGAGGTCAATCCATATATAAAATCTGGGTGATAACTACCCAAAATTACACGATCTAAGGTGTTTATCAATCCATCAGGAACACCATCGGGTCCACTCACATCCTGATATTTTATAAAACCATTTTCATCCAAACCATCTTCAAGAAGTCCGTAAAAAACACCTAATGGTTCTCCTTCACGTGCAATATTTGCACTGGGCCAAACCGCACTCTGAGCTGATCCGAAAATATCACTATCCCCAGCAAGCTCGATCACTTTATTTCTATTAGCAGAAATTTGTGCTGAGACATCCCATTTAAAATCATTTCTTAGGATATCGGCATCAACACTAAATTCAACTCCAGAATTTTGTATTTCCCCTAGATTTCTGAGAATTGAGTTAAATCCAACACTTGACGGGAGCGGTACCGAGGCAAGTAAGTCTTTCGTATTCTTTTTATAGTAATCAAATACAAACCTTAATCGATTATTATATAGATTTAGGTCAAAACCAACATCCAACTGCCCTGTAGTTTCCCATTTCAATTCGCTATTAGAAATGCCGGCAGGATAAAATCCAATTACGTCTGCTTGATTCTCAAAGATATATTTAGTCGAATTCAGTCTATCAAGGGATTGATAGGGATTAAGCGCTGTGTTACCTGTAATGCCATAACTCGCTCTTAATTTCAAGTTTGAAATGATCGAGCTATTTTCAAGAAAGGCTTCATCTGAAACACGCCATGCCAACGCAGCTGATGGAAAATATCCCCATTTATTATTTGCACCGAACCTCGACGAACCATCTGCCCTAATACTGGCAGTCACCATATACTTTCCGTCATAAGAATAATTTACCCGCGATAGAAAAGAAGCTAGTGTCCAATCAAAATACCCAGACCAAGGGTTTCCGATGGTTTCGGCAGCAGCTAAATTATAGTTCTCGGTAATATTATTTGAAAAACCGCTTACATATATGCCCGAGTAACGGTTCATTTGTGTTTGATAGGTACCACCACCTATAATATTTAAGCTATGTTTTTCATTAAATGTCTTTGAATAAGTCAAAACATTTTCAGTTAATAAGGAATTAAAATAGTTATTCCCTTCTTGAGCAGAACCTCTATCATTATCATAAACAATTGGAGTAAACAACTCACTTCGCGAATTTCGATATTGCAAGCCTATTAAAGTTTTGAAAGAAAGACTAGGAGAAATTTGAAAATCAAATGTAGAATTTGCTAAAACACTATTGGAAAAACCAAGGTTTTTACTAAGTGTAGACAATAAGGGGTTTCTCATATCAGCAGACCCAAAATTATAAATCTGCCCTATTTGAGTAGGGAGCCCATCTTCGTCATATAAAGGTAGCGTAGGTGGCGCAGATGCCGCAGCTGAAAGCATAGATGTACCACGGTATCCATTATCTACATTGACGGTTTGGTTCTCACTTCTCGACAATTGAAGATTGATACCCATTTTCAACCAACTTTTCAATTCTTGATCTAAATTGACTCTAGCTGAACCTCTTGTAACGCCTGAATTTTCAATAATTCCTTCTTGATTAAAATAGTTACCTGAAATTGAATACCTTCCTTTATCAGAACTTCCAGAAAAAGTAATAGTATGGTTCTGTACAGGTGAATTCCTAAATATTGCATCTAACCAATCAGTCCCTGGATTCTGTATTTCGTCAACATTGAAATTAGGCTCCAAGCCTTCATTTTTCAACCATTCATTAGCAACAATGGCATATTCTTTGGCGTCGAGTAAATCGTATTCTTTTATGGCTTGTTGTATACCAAAGTAATTATTTACCTCAATTTTACTTTCTTGATTTTTTACGCCTCTTTTAGAAGTAATTATAACGACACCATTTGCACCACGTGACCCATAAATTGCGGTTGCAGAAGCATCTTTTAAAATATCTACAGATTCAATATCCGCAGGATTCAGATAATCTATACCGCTCGTTACTGGAAATCCATCGACCACATATAATGGTTGATTATTACCGATTAAGGAATTTCCACCTCTAATTCGTACTTCAATTCTAGAACCTGGAGTACCTGAATTTTGAGAAACTCTAACCCCTGAAGCACCAACCTTAAGCGCCTGTGCCATATTATATACTGGCACAGATTCAAGGGTTTCACTTTTAACTTGAGATACCGACCCAGTTAAATCTGCCTTCTTCATTGTACCATACCCAACTACCACGACCTCATCAAGTCCTGCTGCGCTTTCCTCCAATAAAATATTAAGATCCGTCTGTCCGTTAACAGGAACTTCCTTGGTAGAATATCCTATATATGAAATAATCAAAGTTGCATTTGCATTTGCTATTTCAATTGAAAAATTACCATCAAAGTCAGCCTGTGTACCATTGGTTGTTCCCTTTTCTACCACATTGGCCCCCGGTAGCGGTGTTCCATTGTCGTCTACTACACTTCCACTTACCGATATCTGCTCGACCCTACTCCCTATAGGAAGGCTCTCCTCCGGTTTTATAATTTTAAGAGGTTGCTTTGTAAGAATTATCTGCCTGTTGTCCAGCACCTCGTACTTAATCCTCGACTCCTTAAATAGCCGATTTAATATATCGTATATTTTCTCCTTGTTAACATGGATAGATACGGTTCTTTTAAGATCAACTTCTTTGTTTTTGTACAAAAACTTAAATTCACTTTTGTTTTCAATTTCCTTAATTACATCCCCTATACTGATTTGATTGTGATTTAGTGAAATCTTTGTATTTTGGGAATAGGAATTGGCCTGAATTTTAAAAAGCGAAACTATGAGCAAAATAGTGGTCAGTTTCATTTTTAGGGTCATTTTATTAGGAATAGGTCTAGACCACTCCTTAAAACGGATATTTTTCATATTTTTGTTTGGTTAATCGGTTTAACAATTGAAGACGTTAAATCACATTATCTCATTTCGGGGGATGGTCGGACATTCCCCGTTTTTTGTGATTTAATAATTTTTTTTTACTGTCTGTTATTACATAGGCAATCGGTTTTAGTTTATGGTGATGATACGGTTTTCACTTATAGTATATTGGTAGGGACTATTTCTAGAAATATAGGTCATAACCTGTTCGATACTTTCTATATCCACATTAAAAGTGGCTGTAAATATCTCCTCACCTAGTGACGGATTATTATTAATTATTGTATAATTATAACTCCTCTCCAACCTTTGAATAATATCCTTGAAAGCCACTTCCCTAAATACCAACTGCCCATTCATCCAAGCTAAAGTCGTTGCAATGTCTGCTTTTTCAACTACCATTTGTTTTTCTGCTTTATTCCAAGTGGCTTCATATTCCGGTTGTAGAAGTATCGCTGAATTATCCTTTAGATTATTCCCTAAAAGCTGAACGGACCCTTCTACCAAAACAGTACTCATGGACTGGTCCTCTGTATATGCCGATACATTAAACTGGGTACCCAAAACTTTCACATCAATATTTTCGGCATTTACAATAAATGGATCTTTACTATTGGTAACATCAAAGTAGGCCTCCCCAGATAGGAACACCGTCCGATCTGTTCCTGGAATAAATTTAACCGGGAATTTCATACTTGAACCAGCGTTTAAAAACACCTTGGTGCCATCAGAAAGGGTTACTTGAAACTTTTTACCATAAGGTATTTTGAGGGTATTGTACACCAATTCGGAAAGCTCTGTGTCCTCATATTGGATACCCTGCTTAATCTGCTTCCCGATAACTTCTCCATTTTCCGAGACAATATCTTGGGTAGCTTCTTCCTTTAAGATGACTGATCGACCATTTTCCAATTCCAGAGTTATTGTTTGATCAGTCTGGGAAGGCAAAGCAATTGTAGGAATTAAATTTTCCTTTTGATATAAAAATAGTACTCCAACTGCCAATACCAATATGGCAGCGTATTTAGCAAACCTAAAAACTGGTTTTCGCTTATACCTCCTTTTATCCTTTTGGATCTTATCCAATAAAATATTCTTTACTTCTTCCGTATTATAGCTGCTCAATTTGTAATCTATAGAATAATTAATTTTAGCGTATTCCTTAAAAATGTTCCTATTCTCTGGCCGTTCTAACCAAGAAATTAATTCATCCAATTCATCGTTATTAATGGAATGGTTGAGGTATTTTACAATTAAGTTCTCAATTCTATTTGTGTTCATTTTATAAGAAATCTATAATTAATACGGAACAATTTTGCCTCTCCCCTATTTTTTTTAAAAAAAAATTCACATATTTGAATAAATCTTAAAATAATGCCAAAAAACAATGTTGGATTTTAGTGTCAATTCTGTGCTGATTGATCAATTGGAAAAAGGTAATGAAAAGGCTTTTTCCTATTTAGTAGAAAACTACAACCATAGGCTATGTGTTTATGCCAATAGTTTGGTGAACGATCATGTAAAGTCACAGGATATCGTACAGAATGTATTTATAAAAACCTGGGAAAAACGCGAATCCCTAAGGACCAATCTTTCTATTACCGGGTTTATGTACCGGGCTGTCCACAATGAGTTCATAGATCAATATAGAAGTACTAAATCTTTAATCGCCCTAGAAAAATTATACATGGACACCATTTTTCAATTTGAAATGGAACCAGAAAAGGAAGGCATGGAAAAAATAATGGCCATGGTGATGGGTGCTATTAATGAACTGCCCCCAAAATGCCGACAAATTTTTCTCTTAAGCAAAAAGGAAGGGTTGGACAATATAGAAATTTCTGAATACTTAGAAATATCCCGTAAAACAGTGGAGAACCAGATTACCAAGGCTTTTGGAATCCTAAGGGAAAAGCTAGAAAAAAAATACGAGAGCGTGCTAATGCTTTTTTTGGGCATTAATTCCAAAAAGGTTCTCTAGAAAATTCAATAAAATATAATCCTATAACCCACGGCTACTTAGAAGAACAAAACCAGCCTTTGCTATATACTTCTTAAAGATCATATCAAGTTGCTACTACTGTCTTACCATTGACCGTGAACTCTGGAGGTTCTCACTTTGCTCAAAGCTCAAATAATTTAATCCTATCAGCCCTTGTCAATATGACTTTAAAGATGTTATTGACTCAAGAAATCATTAAAAAATGAGCCGATTACAAATTTTAATGGGCTCACAGCGTAATAGTCGATCATATTTAAAGAGAATTTTTCTATTGCAGGCCTTGTATAAATAAATCAACTTACAAGTATAAATTTTGGACTATTACTATCCCTTTCTATTATTATTGAAGTTAACATTTCAAGAAAAGGTGAATTAAAAAAGATGTCCGTCAAAAATAAAGTCCTTTCATTTATTTGAAATATAATCAAAGGGGTATGCCGGAGTTGAAACAATAAGGATTATAATTATTAGAAAGATTGTTTCACTAAAGTTTTTACCAAAATCAGTTCAGGCTTAAAAACAGATTTCCTAAATATGGCTCTAATGACAATAGGTCTTAGATAGTAAATTATGTCTTGATTTTATTAATGTCCACTGCGATGAATTTCAAAGTCACTGAAGCTTTTAAAAAGCCGACAGGGAAAACTTTTTAGGGTAGAAATACATTTCCTTATTCTATCGGTCTAAATTGGTTATCAAATCTATAGGTAAGCCTCCCAGGATTCCAATTGTTCTGAAATCATGGGAAGCCATTATACCATGTCAACTCCTAAAATGTCTTAAAACTAGTCATCCAAAAGGTCTATATAGTCTTTAATACGCTCCTTTATCTTGTTCGCCATAGCCCTATTGCCATCATTATCCCTAGGGCTTATCTCTATAAGTCCATCTTCATTGCCGTCTTGCGCCAAATTAAAATCAATCCCATTCAATATTCCGGTTAGATTAAAATTTATGGTAATGGCATTATCATTTTCGTCAATGATTATGTCGGTCTTATTATCCTCAAAATCAATCTCCACATCTTCTTCAAAATCATGCCAGAATTCAAAAGGAGAAGAATCAATAGTTCCTCTAATCAGAATAGTTTTTCCATAAAGTTCACTGGAAGCGTTCTTGCCCTCATCAAATTCAAACTCCAATTCTTCATACCGCGCTTGGGGTATATCAACTACGGCAAAGGTGATAGCATTATCAAGAAGATTTAATTCGAAAGGACCCTGTAACTCAATTTCGTCATCGGATCCATAATAATCATCCTTTATTCTATAGTCGTCATCAAACTCTAGTTCAATCTCCTTTATATTTACCATAAACTCGGAAATTTCCAGATTGGCATTCATGGTTTTAAAACTTTGTCCTTTAGCTGTGTTGGAATTGTAAGTACCTGTTGCCTTTAAATTTACCTTAGCAACCTCTGTACTTTGTGAATTTTCAGTTGAATTTATTTCATCTCCATCTTTTGTGCATGAAGCAATAAGAAGTCCACAACCTAATACAAGAGATAATTTAAAATAAAGCTTTTTTGTAATCATGTTTGTAATTTTTTATGTTTTATACCCATAGAACAGGAAATAAGTATTTTACCCAACCCCCCTCGACAATTTTTTTTCTATTTTTGATGACAAATTGCTAAACCAAACAATTTCGAATAGGTTTTACATCTATTTCTCTTGATGGAAAAGAATACTAGATCCATATGCGACCGCAAACATTTCAACACTATTTTTGACGAGCATTCCGAAACGCTGCGCAATTTTATGTATTACCGATGTGGTGATATGTACCAGGCAGAAGATTTAACCCAAGATGCCTTTATAAAGCTATGGAACAATTGCAAAAAAGTGCTTTACGAAAAAGCCAAAGGTTTTTTGTATGCAGTAGCCAAAAACAAATTTTTTAATGAGGTTGCACACAGGAAAGTGGTTTTGGAATACACTAAACTGCCAAACCACAATATGGAGCTGGAAACTCCTCAGTTCAAAATGGAAGAGGAAGAATTTATGGCAAAGCTTCAAATGGCCATACAGCAATTGCCAGACGGACAACGTGAAGCTTTTCTCTTGAACCGAGTGGATAAAAAAACCTATGCTGAAATTTCTGAGCTGTTGGACATTTCACAAACCGCAGTGGAAAAAAGAATGCAAAAAGCATTGGTCAAAATGAGGAAGATCATAAAAAACATTTAAACAAGGTTGGGTAAAATAGCCCTACACCTGTTACCTATATAAGTAATAGCAAAACATGCTCGAAGAACAAGATGATACCATTTTAGCTCGTTGGCTGGAGGGAAAATTAACCCTAGCCGAACAAACTACATTTGAGAAATCTGAGGAGTTCAAAGATTACGCCCGCATTGCGCAAGGTATGCAGCGATTCAAAAAGCCGGAATACCATAAGGAAGTCTTAAGGGGAAAAATATTATTTGCCACCGCCAAAACCAATTCCAAATCAAAAGTCATAATATTTAGGCCTTGGGCCTACATAGCGGCAGCAACCGTCCTATTATTCATTTCATTAGGGTTATACTTTAGTACGGTGGACTATGTTACCCAAGCCGGAGAGCAACTGACCATATCCCTACCGGACGGGTCCAAAGTTAAACTCAATGCCAGCTCCCATTTACAACGAAAACGTTTTTTTTGGACCCATGATAGAAGCGTTGCCTTATTGAAAGGAGAAGGCTTTTTTGAGGTAGAAAAAGGTAAGGAGGTGTTTCTTGTAAAAACAGATGCCGGAAACATAAAAGTACTTGGAACAAAGTTTAATATAAAAATCAGAAATGGAACTTTTGTCGCCACCTGTTATCAGGGCAAAATCCAGTTTGAGAAAACGGGAACCAAGGAAAAGACCGTCCTTACTGCAGGCCACGAAATTAGAAAATCTGAAAACAAATTTATCCAAGGTTTCTTTTCCGAGACACAACCTGCCTGGTTGAACGGTAAAAGTGTATTTAAGAATGCCCCTCTAAAACAGGTTATTGAAGAACTAGAGATTCAATATGGAATTACCATTAAAAGCAATTTAGTGGACACCAACAGAAACTTTACAGGTAGTTTTGTCCATGAGGATTTACAAACAGCACTAAAAACTGTATTTACCCCTATGGAAATCAACTACAGTGTGGGCAGCGATGGGCTCAACATAATCTTAAATCCATAAAATAATATGGCCAAAAGAAAACTGCTATTTCTTGTTGGGTTGATTAGCTCCGTTTATTTGAATGCGCAGGAACTTATTACTGTTAACTACAATAATACACCGCTTAGCAATGTATTGTATGATTTAGAATCGAAAACAGGAATTAACTTTTCCTATAGCGTTGAAGTGGTAGAAGATCTCAACATTTCTTTAGAAGAGGGTACAGTTTCTTTGTCGAACCTGCTTTCTAAAATTTCCGGACAAACGAAGTTGATTTTTGAAAAAATTACGGAGTCTCAGTTTATTGTAAGGGAATTATCGACAAAGGTAGAGGTCTGTGGATATCTAATCAATGGGGACAATGGGGAGGCATTGCCCTTTGCCTCTATAGTTCCCGAGGGTAGCAACATAGGTACTATAAGTGATGAGAATGGTTTTTTTAAGATTAAGGATATTGATAAGGAAGCAATTTTAAGAATAGACTATATAGGTTTTACCAAATTGCTCATAAAAGCTGGTGACTATAGTGGTAAAAACTGCGAGAAGGTCTTTATGAAACTAGAGGCTCAGGCTTTGCAAGAAGTCGTCGTACTTGGATATTTAACTACTGGAGTGAACAAAAATTCTGACGGTTCCTTTACCATGGTCAAGGATGACATGGGGATATTTCCAGGCCTAGTGGAACCTGATATTTTACAGAGCATTCAGTTTGCCCCAGGTATTGCCAGTTTGGACGAAACTGCCTCGGGCATTCAGATAAGGGGCGGATCTCCTGACCAAAACCTTATATTTTTTGATGGTGTTAAAATGTACAACACGGGTCATTTTTTTGGGATAATTTCTGCCTTTAACCCTTATGTAATTGAACGTGCAAAGATATTTAAGGGAGGTGCCAGTCCTGAATACGGTGACCGTATTTCCGGTGTTATCGACATAGCCACTGAGAATAACGTCCCCAAGGAACTAAGTGGAGGATTAGGTATTAACGGTACCCATGGAGACCTATTCCTGAAAGCTCCACTGGGAGAAAAGGTAGGGGTAGTACTATCTGCAAGGCGCTCCTATACCGATTTGGTGAAAACACCGACATTTAATTCCCTCTCGGACAAAGTTTTTCAAAACACAAGAGTGGTAACCAATGGCCAAGGTCTTATTGTCGAGGACGACGATGATGACGATGATGACGAAACAACTGGCACCGAAAGCTTTTTCTTCTATGATGCCAATGCCAAAATTATTGTACAGCCATCACCTACTGACAATATTAAAATAAGCGGAATCTATACGAACAATGACATGGATTTTTCATTAAACGAAGATGAAGACGTTGCTGCAGACAGATTCAATATAGTGAACAAAGGGGCAAGTATTGGTTGGCAGGGCACAAAGTGGAAGAACTGGCACTACGGCCTTAAAGCCTATTATTCCGGTTTTGACTCAGATTATGAAAATACCATTTCTGAAGACGAAGTCATAGAGGAACAAAGTATAAGGCGCAATACCGTTGAAGACCTGGGAGTCGATCTTAATCTATCTTATGATTTTTTCCCCTTACACAATATCAAAGTAGGATATCAATTTTCCCATACAGATGTATTTTTCCAGTTATTATTTGAGCAATATGACGACGATGATGACGACGATGACGATGAAGAAGATTTGCCATACATTGACTATGATGTTTTACGAACCGATGAAAACAAAGCTCATTCCATCTATGCGGAGTATAGCTATAAACCAAAAAACAAGGGCTTGATAAGCTTAGGGGTCAGGGCATCTGAATACAGTGCCCTTAGCGGTTATTTTATAGAACCTAGAATAAATGCTGAATATCCTATTACTACTGATTTTAGGCTAAAAGGAACTTTTGAAAAACGGTATCAACCTATAAGCCAACTAGTGGAGTTTGAGGACATACAGATAAGGTTGGAAAACAGTATCTGGACCCTTTCAAATGGAACTGATATCCCACTATTGGAAAGCGCTCAATACTCCGGAGGAGTTCTATTTAATTTTGACGGGTGGATTCTTGACCTAGATGGGTACGTAAAAAAAATTGGAGGACTTACTTCCTTTACGAATGGATTTAACACCGCCGGCACAAATCTATCCATTGGCGAAAGTGATGTTTTTGGAGTGGATGTGTTGTTAAAAAAGAAAATATTTGATTTTAACATATGGGCGGGCTATACCTTCAATGATGTTGAATATCGATTTGAAGAACTTCAAAGTGCTCCTTTTCCCGGAAATAATGATATTACCCATAACTTTAGAATTTCAAACACTTATGAGAAAGATAAATGGCAGTTCTCTCTCGGGTGGAATTATAGAACCGGAAGTCCATTTACACCAGTGGAAAATTTTAATCCTGATACCAATATCATCACCTATGGCCCTATTAACAGTTTACGATTGCCAGATTACCATCGGCTAGATGCCTCTGCTATCTATAGGTTTGGCACCTCAACGGATACATGGCGAGGGGAAATAGGGGGATCTATAAGAAATATATATGCGAGAAGCGCGCCCATTTCTGTGTTTTACCGAGTGGACACCAATCCAATTTCCGGAGAAAGCGATTTGACCCAAATACGACAGTTATCCCTTGGATTCACCCCTAACATGGTTTTTAGACTCTATTTTTAGACCTTGTTATTTTGAAGGTAGATGGGTGGCGGCACTTTTAAAAGGTGTGATTACATTACGAATCATAGATTGCGCAAATTTTATGCAGTTAACCATCTAAATTTCAGACCTTATGCATTTATGTTTAATTAATTACGATTTTATTTTCTATGATTTTGTACTCAATTTGATAGACCTTTTTAAAATAGTTAAGCACTTGTTCAATGGTCTCATGTTTGGTTTCAATGGTGGCATTAAAAGTTTCTGATGCTAATTTATTATTATTCATAATAATTGTCACATTGTAATGCCGTTCCAGCTTTTGAATATTTTTTTGAACCAATAAAAAAAGAGCCACATAACAGCATATTTCCATGCGCCGAAGAACCTTTGTCCATAAAATCTATTATTTTCCTTTCTTATTTCTTTCTGGAAGAGTTTCTTAATTTTACTTAAGTCAGAATTATTTATACCACAGTCATCGCAAAATGGGTTTTAATAAAGTCTTTTTGGTTATTATCTTTTATATAATACAAGACAGAATTACAATACCCTAACTTTTTATGTAATTATTTTTTCATAAGGATATTATTTTTATATTATTTTGAGATATTGACAATATTATGGGTTTTAGTATTTACCCCGCTATAGCTGAAGGCCTTATAAAAAGGTAATGAAAAAGCTCATATATTGTTTTTCGAAACCTAGCCTAGAAGGTTGTATGCCCATTGCCAAACTCAGAAAATTATCCTAAAAGTTTGTAATACTAATACAAAGTTTGAGAAAAAACTAAGAGAACATTTCAATACTTATTTCTGGCCTCAACACCAAAAAAATAGGTCATTCACCTTTTGTTGATAATATATTTGACCGCGAGTCTATGACAAGAAATAACCCGTTGAATAAGAAGAATTAATAATTCCTTATCCTACACATTAAAATAAGGAACAACAGTTTCTCATTGTTCCCTTTATTAACCAAAAGCTCAAATTTTCAACTATTGGGCAATTAGCCTAAATACTTTTATTTTAGGACCATATACAACTAATACAGGATATATGAACAGCAAAACAAATTGCTGAAAATCACCTTCATTGTAGCTTATTTTTTTTTCGAAACGACTATTCTTCTTTGCCTATTCCTTTTGCTTTATGCAACAAGTTTTTTAGAATTATAGAATCTTGGAAATATTTAATGCGAATTAAAAACTTATTACTTTTTCCATGAGTGCTCCCTTCCTTTCTTACTTGAATATTTATTTACAGTCTCTATTCATGAAAACTTAAAAAGTTTTCAATCCAGGTCATTTTTACTTTTTAGTTTATTCGTTTTTAAGAAGGAGCTGATTCAGGAATTTCTGAGCTTGCCTTACAATAAATGTGTTTTGATTAGATAATAGTTTTTCAACAACTTCTATAGTCCGATGATCTTTCACATTGTGCTTTTCAAATAAATTGAGCAGATCGACCAGTTCTTGTCCGCTCAATTTCTCCATATAACTTCTAGAGGTATTTTTCACCTTGGTGCTTAAAAAAGGTGCTTGCCCAAGCTTACTAACAATTAACCTTTTTACACTTGGGTCATTTGATTTTTCGTAGGCTTTAAAAAGCATATTCTGGATTGCTTCAGAACCTAATTGAGGGGCTTTGATGGCATGGGCTGCAGTATAGGCTAGATGGAAATCAGCCGTAAAAATCAACGTTTCAATAGTATTTAATAGCGAACTGCTCATTTCAATATTTTCGGGAAACCGTTCTAAAACCCACACTTTATCCTCTTCATTGGGACCCGTCAGAATTTTCTCAATTAATTGAGGGGTTAAAATTAATTTGGTATGCTCGGCAATGAAATCCTTTGAAGGGCCATACACAATTTTCCAAAGCTTATAGGTAGTGTAAACCGCACCTTTTACAACGATATCAGATACCATTTCGGAAGTTGCTCCCGAAACTGCATCGACTGATTCTAAGGCATCAACTGGTTGATCCATCAATTCGTGATATTGAATATCGGCGAAAGGCAAATCTGGATTAGCTAATAATTTATTGAGAAATTCATATTCCTCCGGTACGAATGGTTCGTGATCGGTTTTGCTCAAAAACTCTTCTTTAGGCAACTGAAACCCTAAATACCGACCGGTAACGCTCCAGTAAATCGATATACTTAATGGCCTACATTTATTATCAAAACACACTCCCGTATTGTATTCCTGAAAATAATGATCAGGTTGTCCATTTTTAGCTTTAACTAGAAACAAAGAATCTCCAAAAGTGGTCAACTTCTTGCCCTGATTACTATAACTGGACGTGAACGTTGATTCAACAGAATATCTAATAGCCTTCTTAGAAAGAAGACAAGAACTAAAGCAAAGAAGTAGCGCAAACAAAAGGCATCCTCTAAGCACTCCTTTCTCTGATGTGATACCTCCTGTTTTTTTAATGCACATTGCTATTTTGTTGCGTTTCCTAGGTCCTTATATTTCACCTGGCATGACGGCACCATGAACTCTTAACAATTCTTTGATGTCATTTAGGGGAACATTTATTGGAGATATACCCTTTTTATGGGCCAAAACAGCTGTAGCTGCCGCCGCTTGTCCCATTCCCATACAAGATGCCTGCACCCTTAAGCCTGAATTCGCTAACCGATCACTACTTACACAACGACCCGCCACCAGAAAATTCCTGCTTGATTTTGGAATCAATGCCCTTAGCGGTATAGAAGCAACAATTTCAGGTTTTAGAAATTCTTGATAGATAGATTTTCCATCCCTGTGCAGATCGACCGGATAAAAGGAATAAGAGAGCGAATCATCAAAAACTTTCCCCGAAACATAATCTTCATGGGTGATTTTATATACCCCATCGATTCGATAGGTTTCTCTAACGGCGGTTTCAGTTTTCATATTGCTAATTCGAATATTTTCACATCCAGGAAGCTCTTTGAGATTACGAATCAGTTCCAATAAGTTTCGCCTACCTTGTTGGTTTGCAACCGTATGGGTTTCTGCTGTGGTGGAATCGGCACCGTTTACATACACATAACCATAAGGAACAGAGGTATTTTCACCTGTAGTGCGGATCTGTGACTCCAGCCTGTTCTGACGAAGGTATCCATGATATTCTTTAGGGATTTTCGTTAAATCAAGCGATTTAACATCATATCCTTCCATACTAAAGACCAAAGAACCCGGCTGTGTATCCTCTTCCCTAAGCACATCATAACCAGCCATTGAGGCAATAAGAGCATTTCCAGTACAATCTATAATTTGGCTACAAGAAATTTGCATTTTCACTCCCTTACCAACAGATTCTACCAACCACATGCCGTCTTCAAATTCCACTTTCATCGGTGTTTCATAATACCTTACATCTACCCCGGCCTCTCTACACTTTTCTTCTGCCAGTAACGCATAAATCGCAGGATTTATGGCAACTTGATGTTTCCAATGCCTATCTGGAATTTTCGAAAAATCGGGAAGTTTATCCCCATTTAACTCTACACTGTCCAGTACCAATTCCCAACCGATACCACCAATAATTTGCTTGCCCCAAGCGTGAAAAATGCCTGGAAAAGAAACGCCACCCGTAGTGGTGGTTCCTCCTAGTTGACTACCGCTTTCAATCAATATAGTTTTTGCCCCTGCCCTTCCCGCTTGAATTGCTGCAATAATACCAGCCGTACCACCTCCAATTATCAGGACATCTGTTTTTACAGATTTTTCATTGACCTTATAAGGTTCCTTTAGCGTTTCTGCCTTTAACATTGCAGGGGACATTACTCCAACCGAGGCAAGGCCTATGGTTTTAAGTAAAGATCTTCTATTTATGTTACTCATGATTTTTATTTATAATTCAATATATTATAGGAATACAAATCAATTTATTGGATGCGTTACCTTATGTTCCTAATACCCTGGATTCTGGTCTTCCTGACTCATTTCATTATTAAAATCGATCTCCGATGCAGGAATTGGCCACAAATAATGCTTTTCTGCAATGGTAATACCTTTTACATCTAAAATAGTTTCAGCCGCTTTTCCAGTCCGCTTAAGATCATACCACCTCTTTCCTTCAAAAATAAATGCATAGGCACGTTCATTTAGAACCAAATCAATAAAAGAGTCTATGTCATAATCATTCGCGTTGTAATCAAAGGGACTTGGAATATTTACATCTTAAGGGAAAAATTAGGTAATAAATATAAGATGATCATGTTGATCGTCTATAGTAAAAAACTAAAAGATTGGTTTAATTATTTTTCACTGCACTGATTTTTATAAGGTCTATTCAATTTTCTAAAACTCCCCGCCCAATTTATTTCAGACGTCCCCCCAAATATGTTTTTACATAGGCATGTCTTCCATTTAAAAAGTTCTCAGGACTTGCACCGATAAAATTATTAAAATCCTTGATGAAATGGGCTTGATCATAATAACCGCAATCTAAAGCCATATGATGGAGGCTATCGGTAGAGGAAGAATTTATAAGTTCAAAAACGGAATTAATCTGAATTATTTTACAATAATATTTAGGAGGCATACCCACCACATTTTTGAAAACTCTTCTAAAATGACGCAAACTAATACCGGACCGTTGCGCTAAAGTCGCTTGTTGTATATTTCCTTTAGTCTTGAAAATACTGGCGATAGACCTGTCCAACCAATCTATAGACGCTAACCGGCGCTTGTTAATTTCACATAGAAAATCCAACAATAAGGTTATACGTTGATCCTGAGCAATGTCTTTAGACAATTCATTGTACAAAGGTCTACAATCCAGTGGAGATTCCTGCTCAAGACTTTTCCACATATTTAAAAAATGAACACCTGTTTTGTGAAACAGATAATAGGTGGCGGTTGGGTGAAGTACAATGCCAACATTGTCCAAAATGCCCTTTACCCCAAAAGACACCTTGGCCTTGTATATCTGACCTGCGATATTAAGGGTAGATTTTGGCTCTAGTTGTTGATTATTGACCTTAAATTTAGGGATGCTCCCCTGTGAAAAAACCAAAAGTGGAAATCCCGTGGCATATATGGGCTGATCGGATAAGGTAACAGGCTTGTACGATTTGCCTACAATGACCCCTAGTACACTATTTCGCAATTCCAGCGGAATATTATAGTCTAATTTTTTCGCAAAATCCTTCAAAACCGATTTATCTAATAAGTCATTAAAAATTTTATGTCCGCTTTTTACAATGAGATAATCACTTTAAAAACTACTTTTAAAGATATTAAATGTAGACGAAACTGGTTCTAAAAAAACTCACTTTTCAATTTTAATGAATTTGTTATAAACAGGAAACGTGTCCTTTAGCAAAAAAAAGCCAGATTATCATGCAATTTCAGCAATATGACATGATAAAAAAAAGCTGAAAGGGAAATAAAAAACCCCTTAAGCAATGTAGCCAAGGTTTAATATATACGACCAGTCAACAAAGCTCGTCTACAACAAATAACCTTTGCGTCCCATTCATATGTCTCCCCCCTAGATAAGTACAGGTGTATATCCCAATTTTAAAATTCATTGGGGATGAAACACTCTTTAAAGCTATAAATAATGAAAACAAGACACATCATAATAACGCTAGTCTGTCTTCTTACAGTTGTCAATTCCGAAGCTCAATTTCTAAAGAAGCTAATGAAGAAAGCTGAAAATGCCGCAGAAAGGACCATTTTAAACCGTACGGACAAAGAAGTCTCTGAAGAAACAGACAAAACTATTGACGATATAACGGGTGACAAAAGCGGAAACGATAATACAGATAGCCCCAATTCCAAACAAGGTACAGCAACAGTTCCCTCGGGAACAAAATTTGAAAATCCATCCTTAACAAAAAATACTGAAGCGAAAAGGGACTGGTACACATCGGATGTAAAAGTAACATCTTTTGATAAAGAAAAGAACTCGAAAATGACTTCCTATTTCGATGCCGAGTCTATTGCTATGCAGTCTTTTTGGAAAGACGAAATAACAGGCGCACAAAAAAACTCATTTATAGATAGTGAAGGGTTTTTCATCTCCTATAATGAAAAAGAAATGCGCTATACCAAAACAGGTCTTCTTTCCATGCCCGGAATGAGCATGATGGCGCCAAGCATGATGGCAAGTGCATACAAACTGCCCGAAAGTGCCATATTTGGGGGTATGAGTGTGATGGAAGAACTAGGACTGGCCATTTACCCTTTTATGCATGTTGATTTCCCATTTGTGATCAAACCAGACCATTTTAGAGATGAAATGAACAACAATAATTATGAGGAATCTAAGGAATCTTGTAGAGGCCGTATGGAATGCACCAAGTTTAGTGTCATGGAAGCTGGTTATGAAGGCAGTTATACCTTATTTGACGACCAAGACAGATTGGTTGAAATTAACATTGAAGTAAAAGGCGACCCTTTTTTTGGTTCAGGAAAAGGCAAAATAGAATATTTCTACGAAGACTGTGTCGTTAAAGTGCCGGCAGCTACTGAAAAGAAAATGCTAGGACAAGATCTATTAAAAATGGGAATGGATCCCAACAAAAATTGAACATAAAATATAAAAAATGAGACGTTTCAAATTGCTTTTACTAATCTTAGTATTTTTTTGTTGCAAAAACAATACTTCCAATTCCATGGTTGCTTCAGCGGAAGACTACAGTACAGTAAAGGCGGCCATTGTATTGGAAATGGAAGGGCAAACACATACCCTGAAGCAAGAGGAGCTAATGCCCTTACAATTGAATTTTAAAAACGATAACCTACTATTTTCCCTTTACACCAAGAACAACCCTGTACAGGTTAACTTTAACCTGTTCAACAGCCAAGCCTTAAAAAAAGAGGCTATAGACCATACCCTTCCCGAAGCAAATGCCGGAGCTGTTACAGGTTGACCTATGATTTTTCAACAATGAACGGAGGCAAAAAAAATAAACAAACAGATAAAATGATACGATTTGGATCTATAGCATTAATATTTATATTTTTTACGCTCACTTCGTGTAGTAGTATTTACGATGGGGTAGTACAAGGCATCACCAAAAAACTGGTCCCAAAGCCATCTGAAAAACCTCAGGCATCTGCAGTACACGGTGTCTCATCTAGTTTGCCGGAACGGGTAGAGTTTTACCCAGACAATACACTTAATCCAATCAATTTCCCCAAATGGGCAACAGAAGAACTTGAGGTTACCATAGAAAAAAAACGCCAGTCAATAAATAGTGATGGAAGCACAAACACTTATTTCCAACAATTTCATCATGGGTATCCCATTGAAAACAGTACTTATATTTTGCATCAAGAAAGCGGTAAGGCTACTTATGCAAACGGATTGCTGTTTGATTCAATTGATATTTCATTGGAAAATACCATGTCTTCAGCAACTAACAGTCAAATTATTCAGGATGCCTATCAAGGTGTTGAGATTCTGAGTACGGAAGGACCTCTTATTCTGGCCAGTCCTAATGAAACACAAAATAAATTTTGGTTTTGTTATAAATCCCTTGTTTTTAATCAGCAAGAGAAAATGCCATTCAATGTGTATGTTGATATCAATACTAAAAAAGTTTTAAAAGTAGAACCCCTATTTCTCTCCTTTACCGAGCCGGGCAAAGGGACCACCATAAAAGGAAAGCAAGTTTCTTTCAACACTCAATATAATGAAATGCTTACCGGACAAGTGGGGAATGTTACAATTGAAAAACTGGACACAGGGTATCGACTTTATGATACGATTAGAAATATCCATACGGTTTCAGCAAATAACCTGTCGTATCGTGAAGATACCTTATTCAAACCAACAGGTGATGACACTATTAGCAGTGTGGGATTTCGTCAAATTTTATATGAAAGTGATTTTTATGAAGATGATAATTTTTGGAGCGATGCCCCAGCAGCAGTTGAAGCACATTGGGCTACAGCTGTAACGTATGACTATTTTAAGAATTTATACAACCGAAATGGGATGGATAACAATAATGGCTACCTTAAAGTTGCAGTTAATTTTTCCAAAAATTATATAGGAGCACATTATAATTCATACTTTAAATATCTTGTTTTTGGTGATGGTTACAATAATGAAGACCCTTTAACGGCGCTAGATATTGTAGCACACGAATATTCACACGGTGTAACGTATAGTTATTCCGATATGAACTTTAATGGCGAACCAGGCTCCATCACAGAAGCGATATCCGATATTTTTGCCGTCGCCGTAACATTTTATGAAGGCAATGGAGACTGGAGTATAGGGGAAAGAGTAATAGAAGGAAAGTCGAGAAATATAAAAGACCCTAAAGCAACGGAAAGACCGGATACATATAAAGGTGAATATTGGAAGGAATACCCAAGTAGTTTTGAGCTTTCCTTGGATATAAGCAATGGAAAATGGAGACATAATAACGGCACTGTGCTAAGCCATTGGTTCTATTTGCTGTCAGAAGGTGGAAAAGGTAAAAATGACAACGAGGATTACTATGAAATTGAAAAAATTGGTATGGAGAAAGCCGCAAACATTGTGTATAAGTCGTATCAGGATTTAATACCCTCCATAACCTTCAGGCAATATCGGGATATCACTTTAAATGCAGCAAAAAGGTTATATGGAGAATGCTCAAACGAAGTAAAGCAAGTAACTAATGCGTGGTATGCGGTTGGTTTAGGCGATCCATTTTGTGATTGCTTTGAAGGTACATTAGTGTATCATATACTTTCAGAAGGTGAAGAAAACAGTGTAAAGTACTATTTTAAAGAGGATAAAATCGCTGTGGAAATTGCTACAAAAGAAGGGGGAACAGCTATTCAGTATACCTCAAAATACGATCGCTATTGGCATCTTAAAGGACATCCAGATATGGAAGAAAGTTCAAACCCTGTAGCCATGGTTTTGAAAGAAATGGTTCAGGGAAAGCATGTGTTCTTGATAAGCCAACCGAAGCGATTTGCCAATCGGAAACAATATATAGCATATAGAAATGAACATAAAACAGGAAACGTAAAGGAAGTAGACGGATACTTGGCCCAAGAATATGTTTTAGAGGGAACTCGGTTTTGGGCTACTGAAGAGGTTTGCCTTAGCCTAACAGATCTTGGAGGGACCATTTCTTCCTACTCAAAGAGTGTCAAAGATAATAATAGGGCGACGTTTTTTGGACTTCCCATCGAAATGTATTACGATAATGATAAAATCTGGATCGATGATATCAAGGAAGAACCGGTAGACGACAGCTATTTTATGGAATAATATGAATTAAAATAATGTGCTTTTAGCCTTTAGGGCTTAATACCACGTTCCTTTAAAAAATTACACTGATAAACTATACAATGAAATCAGCCACACTTACTTGTAATCAAATGAATTCGTATACTATTCTAGTATGTATCCATATAATTTTTATGGGGTGTAAAGACCCCTCTGCATCAAAAACAGACATTCCAGAAGTTGCCAATACCCAAGCTACAACTTCTGAAACCCAAACTAAAACAATACTGGAAAAACCTACGGCTAAATACAGCGCAAGCAAGGAAACCCAAGACGATTGGTATTGGAAAAACACTCAGATGAGTACTAACAATAGGTTTAAAAAATGGGAACATGGTACTGTTGATTTATGTATGGTATATAGGTATAAAAACAACGAAACCTTTCCTGATAAAATAAAAGTGGGGAATATTGACGGTAACGGAACCATTACAATAAACTTACCCGAAACTATTGAAACAGAAACAAAAGTGAGCGATATTGCCAACTTGGTCTTTTATGATATTCAGGACATGGCAACCTTGAGTTCTCATAACCCTACAGCGGGTTACTTCGGAAAAACTACATTAAAAGTTCTGAAAAACGGAGTAGCTGTTGGAACGCTAACCTTGGGCAATTCGGTACGTGTAACCTATAACCTTACCAACCAAAGTACGCTGACCATGGGAGATGAAGGCTATCTAATCTCTTGGGTTTATTTAGATAAAGCTGCCAGTATGAAAGGTACCGAAAAAACAAAAAATAAGGTGCGTAGAGACGGTACAAACACCGTAGAAGCAGAAAACACTGTGGTTTATGATCTCGATTACAAACCTGGCTGGAATTTTGTAAAAACCGAAGTTATTGGCAAATATGACCTGGAACACGAACGTAATTTGAATGCTTCTTGGTTTAAAAGGCACGAACATAGGGTAATTTCTAAAGTACCGAAAGATGCCTCCTATTATTTTAGGTCCAACTAAACCCCCATTGGTTTATAGAGTCGGTAATAACAATCGAGACCGCCGGAAATTTATTGATTAAAAATGAAACCCCCGAGATTGAGTCATCGGGGATTTTTCTAATATCTATTGAGAAATCGCTTTATTGTTATTCAAATTTCCAATCCTGACTTTTTGCCGTTATTTCAACATCCCAAAATTGGGGTGGATTTGGCACGTATTTAGGGTCATTGTCTTTTGAAGGGAACGATTTAACAACAGCTAGCAGCTTCTCCAAGTTTTCCTTAGCCACAGAAGTTTCCAGACTATCTATAATGTTTCGTCTTTCGTAAGGATCATTTTTTAAATCGAAGAACTTTTCAGGCTCCTTATTCGACCCGATATATAGTTTATATTGCTCGTTTCTTATTACCCTGTCCCTATACGTGTATTGGTTTTCTACACCTTTATCTGTAAGGCGGGCATTGTTGCCACCGCCCATGCCTACAATCCACTCCCTTTCCGATTTTTCCGAGTTGTTCAACAGGACATTCTTGAAAGATTTTCCATCTATTTCATGGGTAGCGTTCTCAGGTGACCATTTTACTTTTGACCCTACCCCTGCTATATCTAAGAAGGTAGGTAAAATATCGGTAAAATCAATTAGTGCATTAGATTCTATATTGGATTCTATATGGCCTGGCCAACTCACAATGAAAGGCTCTGCAATTCCAGTTTCGGTAGTACTTGTTTTACCTCCTTTAATCATTTGGCCCCTATAGGACCCAGTAATAGAGGTAGCGGTGCCATTATCCGTAGTAAAAACAACAATGGTATTTTCCAATAAGTCGTTCTTTTTCAAGGTATTTACCAACTCCCCTACGATCTTATCGGTATAACGGACCATAGCCTTGTGTTTACCCAGATCATCTTCCGCTGATTCATCTGGCGTATTAACAAATGGGGTATGTGTCAATACCATAGGATAATAAACAAAAAATGGTTCCTCTTTTTTTTCCGTCATAAAATCTATTATGAAATCACGAAAAACGTCTGGCCCAAAACTCCCCTCATAAGTCTTACTTCCTGACTTGGTATAAATATAGGGGTCTTGGTATCTTTCGGCACTCGCCTTAATACCTGCCTCATAACCCGTCCACATACAAAATTCATCGAACCCATTTTTGGCCATAGCATCGGGTTCTACACGAAAGTCATCTATTTGCCATTTCCCTGCTACACAAGTCTTATAGCCTGCCCTTTGCAGTTCCTTTACCAAAGAAGGGTTCAAATTTTCGTCAAAATGGGCACCCCCACCCCAGCGCGGAACATCCCAATGATTTACCCAACCATGCCTAAAAGGATATTGACCTGTTAAAAGGGAAACTCTTGTAGGAGTACATTGGGGCATGGAATACACATTGTTGAACTGCATCCCGGATGTGGCAAGGGCATCTATATTTGGAGTGACGATATCCTCGGCACCATAACTACTGATCCATTCCTTTCCCAAATCATCTACAAGAACGAATAGTATATTTGGTGGGTCTTCAGTAGCTGTTTTGGTGGATACTTTTTCACCGCAACTTAAAAAAAATAAGGCGATGATTGGAAAACAGATTTTAGTCATAAAACTTAATTATGATTTTTGTTATAATTTCTCATACATATTCTGCAAATCCAATTTATCCCCCATGGTTTTTTGTTGTTCCAAAAGGTCAGCGAAAAGTGATTTTACTTTTTCCGAATACGCTGGGTTGTCGGACAGATCGTTCATTTCATTGGGGTCTTTTGCCATATCGAAAAGGAGTATCTTTTCTATTTTTGGATAAATCAGGAGTTTAAACCCATCTTTGCGCAACATGCGCTGAACATCTATATAGGCTCCATAAATACCATTGTAATGGCTTTCCTGCCGTTCCCCCTTAATGATATCCATAAAACTGTTGAACTCTACATAATCGGGCTTCTCTACCTCTGCCAATTCCAAGGAAGTGGCCATAATATCCTGCAGGTACACATCCTGATCTAAAAGTTTGCCTTTTGGAATATCCGGTCCCATGACCATCATGGGGATACGCATACTATGGTCGAACATACTTTGTTTTCCGATCAAACCGTGGTGGCCCACGGAAAGTCCATGGTCCGCCCCGAAAAAGATATAGGTATTGTCCATTTTACCCGAGGCCTCCAAGGAGTCCAATATTACACCGATCTGCTCGTCCATATGGCTCAACAGGGCATAGTATTCCTGACGGTGTACCTTCACTGCATATTCCGTTCTTGGAAATGGGGCCAACGCCTCATCCCTTAGGCCGGGAGGATTGCCCATATCATCTTTCCAAGGGTATTCCGGCAAGAAATTTTCGGGCACCTTGATACCTTCAAGAGGGTACATATCCAAAAACCTTTGTGGAGCTTGTCTTGGGTCATGGGTGGCATTAAAAGCAAGGTACATAAAGAAGGGGTCGTCTTTTTGCTTGGCGGTTTCCAAAAAGGACAGTGCATCGTCACGCACAACTTCGCTCCAATGTTTCCCACCTGACCAAAAACCACCTTGTAGGGTATCTGTAGGGGACCACTCCGTGTCATCCGGACCTGTTGGCCGACCATAGCCCAAAGGCATATAGTCGTTCCAATCTTTCATATCTCCAGATTCATCTTTCCATTTTTTTATGGATGCACCCAATTTATTGGCATGATCACGTGGCATACCCGGACGAATATGTTCCGCCTGACCAAAAATCTCGTTAGCGGGAGCCTGCACATGCCACTTTCCCGTCATATACGTATCATAACCCTGTTTTTGCAACAATCTGCTCCAGGTCTCGTCCAGAGCTTTTGGGTCTCCCGAGGACCATAGTTCACTTTTTTCTTTGGCATTCCAAATATAGGCACCTGAAATAATCATGGCCCTGGACGCTACACAGATGGCCCCGTTCCAACCGCCCATATTGTAGGCATGGGTGAAAGTGGTACCCCCGGTTACCAAACGATCCAGGTTAGGCGTATGGACCTCATCAAAGCCCAAGGCACTAATACTTTCAAAAGTCTGGTCGTCAGCGAACAGGAAAACAATATTGGGTTTGTCGGAATTTTGCCCAATCCCGCTCTTGTCGTTGGTAGCTTGTTTACACCCAAAGGATGATAATATCAATAAAATAATTAAACTTTTGATTATTCTCATACTACTGGTTTTCAATTTTATTTCTTAATTGAACGAGGCCTTGTGTTTTAGTATTCGTATTTCAATATAGAACATGGTAAGGGAATAGTATTCATATTATTGGATAAATATAATTACTTCTTAATCAATTCTATGGTCTGTTCCAAGTTTTCACTAGCCCCCTTCAAAACACCCTTTTCCTTGAACAAATTATAAATCATTTTTTTTTCCTGAATACTAAAAGTACGCTGTGTAAACCAGTCATCTATGACAATCTTTTCGGTCTCTTCTTGAGCCTTCTCCAATATTTCAGTCGAAACTATATGCCAGTACACCCACCTGTTACTGGCCAAGGCATATCCTATTTCGTTGTTGATCAAAGACCTTATTGGTTTATTCCTCAATCTCACTCCATTGTCCAAAACAGCCAACGTTTTAGTCAAACGCACTACCTCCGCAAAAGAATACCTGAAAAAATCACCAAATCCATTTTGACCTACATTATATAATTTATCCCCTACTTTTAAGTCTTCCATCTATAAAAGGAAACAAAAATAAAATTCCCCTGCAGTTATATAAACCTTAGCTACCAGAACTTATAAACATAACCAAATAATAGTAAAGGTGAATTTAAGTTATTATGGCACTAGCCTTATAAAAACATACCTATTTTTTTACACATCTATAGCAACCGTTAATTCAATTCGTTTACTTTTGCCCCTACAAAATCCATTATAATGAATATTGAGCGAGAATTGCGGAAAAGAAGTGATAACCAGTGTGAGTTATGCACAAGCACAGAAAAGCTAAGCGTATTGCAAGTCCAGCCCTCAAAAAATAGTGATTTGGAATCGAATTTATTGGCTTGTGAAATCTGCAAAGATCAAATAGAGAACCCAGATAATACAGATCCCAATCACTGGCGATGTTTAAATGATAGCATGTGGAGCGAACATACTCCCGTTAAGGTAATTGCTTGGCGGATGTTAAGCAGAATGAGGCAGGAAGGATGGCCGCAGGATTTATTGGATATGATGTATTTGGAGGAAGACACCTTGGAGTGGGCAAAAGCCACTGGGGAGGGAGCACCTCCCGAGAATCAAATAATTCACAGGGATAGTAACGGTGTAGTGATTGAAGCCGGAGATAGCGTTGTACTTATTAAAGACCTACCAGTTAAGGGGTCAAGTATGGTTGCCAAAAGAGGTACAGCTGTAAGGCGAGTATCATTGGACCATGAAAATGCAGAATATATAGAAGGAAAAGTAGATGGACAACAAATTGTGATTCTTACGAAATTTGTTAAAAAACTATAGTTCTTATTCTTATCCTATAATTTATTTTTAATTCTAGCCCATATTTAATTTTCCTATATCCTGGTTGGACCTCTCTCTAAAGCCCAATTTAATTTTACTTAGTTCATGGCAAAAAAAGACCCCTATGCTGCACTGAAATATAAAGAATTTAATGTTTTTTTATTGGTCAGATTTGCCATGGTTTTTGCATGGTCCATGCAATTTGTAGTCATTGAATGGGAAGTGTATTCTTTGACTAAAAATCCGCTATCCCTTGGCATCATTGGACTCATGGAAGTTATCCCTGCTGTATCATTGGCCTTATTTGCAGGTCACATTGTAGATCAAAAAGAAAAAAAGGGATTGCTTGTAAAATGTATATTCGGCTTTTCCGTAATAAGTTTGGGGTTGTTCCTGCTTACATGGCCAATAATTATAAGGGATTGGTCTAAAAACACCGTGCTATATGCCATCTATTTTTTGGTATTTCTTGGTGGTATTGTGAGGGCTTTTTTAGGACCTACTATTTTCTCGTTATTTGCATTGATAGTTCCAAAGAAAGTATATCCCAATGCCGCTACTTGGAGTAGTTCCGTTTGGCAATTGGCAGCTGTTCTAGGCCCCGCGCTAGCCGGATTTAGTATAAATTTAATCGGAGTGCATTGGTCAATGTGCCTTATTTTCTCCTTTTCTTTAATGGCTCTCCTTACTTTGAGCAAAATTAAAAAGAAACCTATTTTAAACCCAAATATTGGTGAACCCATCATTAAAAGTTTAAAAGAAGGTGTGAAATTTGTATTTGGAACAAAAATTATTTTAGGAGCTTTAGCCTTGGATATGGTTGCCGTACTCTTTGGTGGAGCGTTGGCACTTTTACCTATCTATGCCCAAGATATATTAAAAGTGGGACCTGAAGGATTTGGAATTTTAAGAGCTGCTCCAGCGGTCGGTGCCTTGATTATTATGTTTACTTCTGCCTATTTCCCCCTTAATAAACATGCTGGTTTAAAACTGCTTGGAGCCATTTTTGGATTTGGCCTTTGTATCCTTATTTTTGGATTATCCACCTCATTCTGGATTTCGGTTATAGCGCTCTTTTTTAGTGGAATTACCGATGGAATCTCCATGATCATACGACAAACTATTTTACAATTAAGGACTCCTGACCACATGCGTGGTAGAGTAGCATCAGTGAATAACATGTTCGTTGGATCTTCCAATGAGCTGGGAGCCTTTGAAAGTGGGCTTACGGCCAAGTTGATGGGAACGGTTACAGCAGTCGTATTTGGTGGTTGCATGACTTTGATTACGGTAATATCCACAGCTGTCATTTCCCCTACTTTTAGAAAACTAGACCTAAGAAAAGATTTAGAAAAGCATGAAAATGAGGCTGTTTAGGCTATTCAATCCTTAAGCATTCATGCCGTCAGCCCCTAATATCTAAATATGCCAAAATCACCTATTAAACTATATTCTTTTTGCAATAATGCTTTAATGTCTATTCGGATTTTTTAAGGTTGATAAATCAAAACCCATTCGGGATTAAGCTTATCCAGACTTTCTGAAACACATATAAACCCATTTTTCTCGTAGAAAGATCGCAGTGAACCTTCTTCAATAGTGAGCCAATAAGACTGATTTGGAAATTCTTCCTTTATCACTTTAAGCCATTTTGAACCAAGGCCTTGATTTCTGAATTTTGGATCAACGAATAAAAAGCCAATATAATGAAAACCAGAGTCCACATACTTTTGGGCCACTTCAGTTTCAAAATCGGACATATTGGGAGGGGCTGTCCTAAAGACGATTCCACCAACGGTTATGTCCAGTCCATTTCTAAAGACATAGATGTTCACCGTACTTTTATACGCTTCCCAAGCTGGAATAATTATATCTTGCCAATCTTCTGGTAAAATATTAAAAAAATCTTCGCCATTAGGCCCTATATTTATAAACTCCATTTTAAGTGGTTAACTCAGCAAATAAGCTATTCTCTACAACAGTCCCCAGGACCACAAGCGGTCAAAATCATCGGACCACCTGTCACCAATATCAGTTCTGTAATAAACATTATTAATAATAATATTGCTTATTCTATTCTGCATCATTTTTTGGGCATCTTTCATGGTCAATCCCGTTCCCGTAACCAACAAGGCAATACCCGTATTACCAGTGATAAGCCATTCGTCATTAATTTTCTTTAGGTGCATGGGATGCACTCCATCTTTCATATCTTTTTTGAATACGATAACGGAATCCTTTGAAAATAGTTCAAAGGTTTTTTTATCCTCGAAGGGAAAGGGGGGCACAACCATGTAGGCACCTACTTGAAACCCTTTACGTACATTTATCTTAAAATGTTCCCCTGAGGCCAATTTGTAAAACAGCTTCCCCATAGGTTCCAAAATTCCTGCCCGTTGTATAAATATCTGCGGATAACCAAATCTGGAGGTGAATTCCAAGGGATAAATTCCGTTCCCATTTACGATACAGTTAATATCCAATTGGCCTATAAAACCTCCCTTTGCCAAAGAGTTTTCAAACTTTTTTAAAGTGGCCTCAAAGATAGGTGAATCCTTGGTCCAGAACATACTTGAACCCATTTCCCCAGTGGATACGCCCAACTCTTTTGGAAATAATTTTTTATGCTCGAAAGTAATATTTATAGGATATATAAACTCCTTGCCATTAAAATAGGCGGATACGGACACCTCCACTCCCTTTACCTTTCGTTGTAACTGAAAATTGCCAAAATCGTTGCCCCAAGATTTTTCATATGCTTTTAAAACCCGAATTACATCCAGACCTTCATCATCACTCCCCACAAATAACAATTGTTTATACTCCTGGGTTTCCCCTGAAGGCTTTATGACATAGGCATTTGGGTTCACCTTGACGTATTCGATAGCATCTTGGAAGTTAAAGAACTCTTTGGATGGCAATATTTTAATTCCATGTTTCTTTAATTCTGCCTGTCCAAAATTTCGGTCCAACTCCAAAAGATCGGAATATTCCGTACCCCCGACTACTAGTTTACCCTGTGCCCTTAAATCTGAACAAATTTTGCCATATCCAGTGTAATCAAAAATCAAGACTTCGGCCCAATCTACATGGCTCTTCCAATCTTTGGTTTTTTGCACAAACCCATAGCCTATTTCCCTAGAGGGCTTATCTTCTATGTACATTTTTACGGCGTGGCCCTCGCTCAAAATGGCCACCGCCAAATCCAAGGTCTCCCCCCAGCGGGAAACAATCAAGAAATTTCGTTTAATCTCTTTTTGAATTTTCAGTTTCTCTGTTTTCAATTTACTATTCTATGAATTAAGATTTAGGAAAAGCTTCTAAATATGATTATTGGTGCAACACCTTCTAATGGAAAATCAAGTAAAGTCTTGAAAAAAAATCATGGCAAGAACATAAAGAATTGGAAAAAATTTGTCTTCAAATTTCGGTGACCCTAACATTAGAAACAATGCGTAAAAGCCACCTATGCCCGAATGGTGAAATAAGTTTCAATATATTAAACTAATGCCCAATAGTCCTTATTTTTAAACAAATATATATCAAAAACCAATGCAAATACATATATAATTGATGGTCAAAAAAAGTTATTGCACCACACTTCCCAGTAAAAATATATAGGTTTATACCTAGATGTGTCATAAGAACCGAAAAACAAAATTTAAAAGGCCATACCTAACTTTGTTTTAGAATTTCACAGAGTATTCAATTGCGTTTTGCGGGAGTATAATTTAGATTACCCGAGACCACGACTTTAATAAGATTTCTTATGGTTAAAAATGTAAATCTCCTAATTTCCATTAGTTCTGACACCAATCAATTTCATAATTACTGCTGGTATCCATATACCCCTATACCGATAAATCTTACAAGTTTAGGGGTGATTATGGCCGACATTAAATTTTAACTTCGAAGTAATTATACCAGGGAGCTCGATCCCTACTTTCTTTTGGCTTTACCAACTCTTACAATATGGTTTGTACTATTTATTTATTATTAATTTATGTCTTGTGCTATTGCCATCGCTCGTAATAATATTTATAATATACATACCGTTCTCTAAATGGGAGATATCAAAACGATTATTTCCTGGCGAAAGTTGAGACTCAGAAGATTTGGTTCTTTCCACCAACTTACCCCCTACGTCGTGAATAGTGAACTCCATAATATTCGCTGAAGTATCCGAGAACATCACCTCCACTTCATACTTCGCAGGATTTGGAGCTATTTGTATCAATTGCGTCCGTTCTGGAAACAATTCGCTACCACCAACTTCCCTTGCCGTAAAAATCGTAGAAATATCATCAAATTCTTTTGCCGCAGAGGCTTGCTTAGCACTCGATCCATTCCCCAATACCTCGATGGCATTTATGATTGGGTGACGTACGCCGCCTACTGATGCAAGTGAGGAAAAATCGATATCCAGGATTCCGCCAGTGACCGTCACGGTGTGGGACCTTAGCAGCATGGTCTGGGCCCCTCCCGCCTGAGCGAACACATCTAGGTTGTCCTCTACTACTTGTCCTTCAATACTAACATCGAACACACGGCTTCCGACACCTCCCGCTCCTCCACTGGTAGCTCCGAACCAAGTCTCTGCAAAATGTAAGATCACCGTATACTCCCCATTGGGAACAGGTATGTCATATCCCATTACCCTGGAAGGACTGTAACGTATGGTACGATAAGGCTGTGAAAGTCCAGTCTGGGGCCGGTCCAAAGTGTTCCCAACATCAAAATACTGGTCCGCTCCAAATTCATTTCCCCCATAGGTGGTCTGTGGGCCTCCCGCATTAATCCTTAGGGCAAAACTACCTGTAGGCTCAGGGAGAACCGTTACCCTCACCTCGTCAAAGGCCGTATCGGTCTCATCATCCGTGACCGTCAACCTAAATACATAATCCCCTTCCAGCAGATTGCTGGCCGTAAGGTCGGAAGTCGAATCCCCGCTCAGTGTCGCCGTATTAGGCCCACTGACCTGGGTCCACAAGAAACTTACCGTACCCCCATCCGGATCGGTGCCCGTGCCGTTAAAGGTAATGCTGTTTGTGGGCAAGCTTATGGTCTGGTCCGTACCTGCATTGGCTATAGGATCAGAACCACCACCCGACTGAACTATTAGCGTAACATCGTCCGTGCCGGTTTCGTTCTGGTCATCCGTAACCATTAGTCTAAACACATAATTTCCTGCAACAAGTCCCGTCACCGTAAGATCCGCAGTATTCTCCCCGCTTAAACTCGCCGTATTCGGCCCGCTGAATTGTGTCCATTGGTAGGAGCTGATCGCCCCACCATCCGGGTCGGTACCAATACCGTTAAAGGTCGCGCTGCTTGTCCCTGGCAAGCTTATCGTCTGGTCGGTTCCGGCATTCGCTATCGGTGGACTGCTAGCGCTGCCATTGCCCAATACCTCAATGGCATTTATGATTGGGTGACGAACGCCGCCTACTGATGCAAGTGAGGAAAAATCGATGTCCAGGATCCCGCCAGTAACCGTCACGGTGTGGGACCTTAGCAGCATGGTCTGGGCCCCTCCCGCCTGAGCGAACACATCTAGGTTGTCCTCTACTACTTGTCCTTCAATACTAACATCGAACACGCGGCTTCCGATACCTCCCGCTCCTCCACTGGTAGCTCCGAACCAGGTCTCTGCAAAATGTAAGATCACCGTATACTCCCCATTGGGAACAGGTATGTCATATCCCATTACCCCCGAAGAGCTGTAGCGTATGGTGCGATAAGGCTGCGAAAGTCCAGTCTGGGGCCGGTCCAAAGTGTTCCCAACATCAAAATACTGGTCCGCTCCAAATTCATTTCCCCCATAGGTGGTCTGTGGGCCTCCCGCATTGATCCTTAGGGCAAAACTACCTGTAGGCTCAGGGAGAACAGTTACCCCCACCTCGTCAAAGGCCGTATTGGTCTCATCATCCGTGACCGTCAACCTAAATACATAATCCCCTTCCAGCAGATTGCTGGCCGTAAGGTCGGAAGTCGCAGCCCCGCTCAGTGTCGCCGTATTAGGCCCACTGACCTGGGTCCACAAGAAACTTACCGTACTCCCATCCGGATCGTTGCCCGTGCCGTTAAAGGTAATGCTGTTTGTGGGCAAGCTTATGGTCTGGTCCGTACCTGCACCGGCTATAGGATCAGAACCACCACCCGACTGAACTATTAGCGTAACATCGTCCGTGCCGGTTTCGTTCTGGTCATCCGTAACCATAAGTCTAAACACATAACTTCCTGCAACAAGTCCCGTCACCGTAAGATCCGCAGTATTCTCCCCGCTTAAACTCGCCGTATTCGGCCCGCTGAATTGTGTCCATTGGTAGGAGCTGATCGCCCCACCATCCGGGTCGGTACCAATACCGTTAAAGGTCGCGCTGCTTGTCCCTGGCAAGCTTATCGTCTGGTCGGTTCCGGCATTCGCTATCGGTGGACTGCTAGCGCTGCCATTGCCCAATACCTCAATGGCATTTATGATTGGGTGACGAACGCCGCCTACTGATGCAAGTGAGGAAAAATCGATGTCCAGGATCCCGCCAGTAACCGTCACGGTGTGGGACCTTAGCAGCATGGTCTGGGCCCCTCCCGCCTGAGCGAACACATCTAGGTTGTCCTCTACTACTTGTCCTTCAATACTAACATCGAACACGCGGCTTCCGATACCTCCCGCTCCTCCACTGGTAGCTCCGAACCAGGTCTCTGCAAAATGTAAGATCACCGTATACTCCCCATTGGGAACAGGTATGTCATATCCCATTACCCCCGAAGAGCTGTAGCGTATGGTGCGATAAGGCTGCGAAAGTCCAGTCTGGGGCCGGTCCAAAGTGTTCCCAACATCAAAATACTGGTCCGCTCCAAATTCATTTCCCCCATAGGTGGTCTGTGGGCCTCCCGCATTGATCCTTAGGGCAAAACTACCTGTAGGCTCAGGGAGAACCGTTACCCCCACCTCGTCAAAGGCCGTATCGGTCTCATCATCCGTGACCGTCAACCTAAATACATAATCCCCTTCCAGCAGATCGCTGGCCGTAAGGTCGGAAGTCGCAGCCCCGCTCAGTGTCGCCGTATTAGGCCCACTGACCTGGGTCCACAAGAAACTTACCGTACCCCCATCCGGATCGGTGCCCGTGCCGTTAAAGGTAATGCTGTTTGTGGGCAAGCTTATGGTCTGATCCTCCCCCGCATTGGCTATAGGATCTTGATTGCCCGGGGACAGAGTAGTATTCTCATAGATCCTCGGTACCTTATGGTTGATCCATCCGTTCGAAATTACATCCAAGTCTCCGTCATTATCTATATCTGTCACCATGGCCCCATCATGGTGCTCCAGGTTAAGTGCTCCGTCGTCGAGGATATGAGTGGTCCAATTCCCTGTATTGCAAAGGTCGTTCTCAAAGGCAATAAGTCGCCTACTTCCGAGCCACTCCCCTACTACAATGTCCTTGTCACCATCAAGATCAATATCGATCGCAGTAACACTTAGACTACCGGTCACCGAGGTACTCAAAACATGTCTTAACCATGGCTGTGTAGGGTCTACAGGAGCCTCGAACCAGGCAATCTCCGATTTATTCGAATTACTGCCCCCAATGCCCAATTGGCCTACTACCGCATCCAATCTTCCGTCACCATTAAAATCTGCCAATTGTACCCTGTCTGGGGTAGTAGTATATGTAATCCCAGTAGAGAAAGTCGTCCAAGACCCATTGCCCTCGTTCCTAAGCCAATTGACCCCTTGGAAAAGATCTAGGTCTCCGTCTCCATCAATGTCCCCGGCCTTGATATCCTCCCCTGAGGAATCGTTACTGAGGTCTATCAAGCTCCATGTGCCCGTAGTGGGGTCCGCCGTTGGCGTAAGCAGTTGTACCGGGGATCCGGTAGATTCCGCACCGTTCCAATTGATCGCCATTTGGTACGGGTTTCCTAAACCGAAATTCCCACCAGCGATTCCCGCCAAAAATGGTTCCACGTAATTGGTGTCTCCTGCGGGAATATTGGTATATACCGTAAAGTTCCCCGAACCGTCGTTCTTGGCCCATAGTAGTTGAGCACTCTTGTATTGGTTACCAGAACCCGAACCTAGTGCCGTACCCAGTAGGTCCATATGTCCGTCACCATCAAAATCGTACACATGAACCACATTGCCAAAGCCGCCCCCGATGGTGCTTTTTACCCAATTTCCAGATGCGGAACCTGGATTCTTATACCACCAGCCACCGGTGACAATATCTTTAAGACCGTCTCCGTCCAAATCATGATCTGGAAGCGTATAGACCGCCGTATACGGATTTGCTTCCAATTGATGAACCGCCCAAGCGTCTGGAAAAGGAGTGGAATTACATACTCCCTGTTCTGTAACGTTGACCGTAATCTCATGAAATATCCCTGTTGGTACATGACCAACCTCATAGAGCTCCAATCGGATGCTATGATTCCCAAGACTTAACCCATCTATGGTAATCGGGCCATAACTATAGTGTGGCCCCACCATTTCTCCATCTATATAATAATGCATATGGGTGCCTCCTTCTTGAATGGTCCAATTCTCCACCGAGAAATTGACTTCAAAAGGCAAGTTAACATTTGCACCATTGGTTGGTGAAGTAATACTCACAGCGGGCACAGGGTCAAAAGCGGAAGGTGGCAAAATTTCGATTCCCGACAGTTTCGCATTTTCGGTTATTTTTAAAAGTTGTATAGTAGCAAATCCGTCTGTGACGGATACGTTATCAAATTCCTTTTGAAGGGCGGTGGCCGGATCTGTCTCCGCTAGGATATCGAAATTAGTAAGTACCGGATTACCTTCAATGTTCACGTTAAACACTCTAGACCCTGGGCCTCCTGCCTGACTCCCTACTCCAAAATATAGTTCCGCAAAGTGCAGACGTATATCGTATTCACCGGAAACTGGAACTGGAATCTCATAGGTAAAAGCACCGAAGCGTTCCGTTTGGTATAGCGCATCATCATTGGTCTCTGCAATGGGTATAGCCGCAGTATACAAGCTTCCACCTGAAAAATATTGATCACCTTCAAAACTATGCGAATCCAGGGTTACTTGTGGTCCACCGACATTGACCCGAACCGAACTCAGGATTGAAAAAGGGTAACTTCCAGTAGTAACGGGTAAACCTGCTACATTCTGGGCATTACTTACCGTTAGGTTATACGAATTATTGGAACTCATAGTAGAAACGCTAAGTAACACAGACCGACCATCGTCCAACAAGGTAGCTCCTGTAACAGATATTCCATTATTTATCACATAATTGGAAAGTGTTTCGGCCGAAGCCTGGCTCATATATTCCGAGAATTCAATCTGGACTTCCGTAGCGCTCAATGAGGTTACCTTATTTACCAATGGGGGCGAATTGTCTATGGATACCCCCGCGCCGACGAATTCTACAAAATTCACATCAAAAATATCCTGGGCCGCAGAGCTACTCTTAAAAATAAAAAAAAGATCGTGCTTTCCTACTGGACCTGTAAACGTAGATTCTATGTTGACCCAAGTATCCAAACTTCCTGTAGACGGCACAATGGTTGTCGCTATAAGTGGACCGGTACTACTACCAGACCTGAACTCAATGGTCCCACCGGCCAAAGTAGAGGCCACTCTGTATCTTACAGACTCTATATGGAGAAGGTTGCGCCCCAAAAATGATATATAACTATTATTATCCACTCGGATAGCCTCTTCGCCACCTAAAAGCGGATCTGTATTCTGAATTATTTCCACCCCACTCTGCGTATCGTAATATTCAGCCTCCTTACGTTTAGGGTGTAATTTAATCTGATCAAATGCCTGTAAACCACCTTGATCGGTATAATTGGTTCCAAGGACATAAAAAATATCTGCCCCGCCATCAATATCATGGCCTTCGTACTGCAAGGTTAAAATACGGGGACATCCATCGACCGTTGCCCCATCATGAAAGTGGTTCAAATGTCCCAAAGAAGGTACCACGGACACATCGGCACAATCAATGCCCGATCCGGTACTACCATCTTCCTGATCGTTGACCACTAGGTCTATGGTAATATCATCACCCCAACCCACAAACCCACCATCGGGGGGCGAATTGAAGGTGAAGGTAGCCGCGTTGTTCCCAGCGTTGATTGTTACATTCTGCACTCCTATTCCACCATTGCCATCGTCTACCTTCAACTGAACGTTGTAGGTTCCAGCACTGGTAAATGTAAATGAGGCATCCTCCGTAGTCGCATCCACGATGCCGTCAGTTTGGAAATCCCAGGCATAAGTAAGTGGGGTGTCACCATTGGGGTCAACTGTTCCTGCACTGGTAAAGTTTACGGTCAAAGGGACAGAGCCACTGGTTACATCGGTATTGATAACTACGCTTGGTGGTGAATTGGTACTAATACCTGTAAAATCCACTCGAACCAACTTACCCGTACCTGCATTCTGTGGACAACAACCGGTACCATACTCCAAGATATACATGTGACCGTCAGGGCCAATCTTCATATCAATGAAACCATTCTTGGAACTTGGGAATACCGCTGGAGCCAATTGTTCATTGCTCAAAATGTTCCCCGTAGCATCCATTTTAACCGCCCATATCTTACTAGTATTGAAGTCATAATAAAAAAACACTCCATCGAATTCTACAGGTAGTCTCTGTGGATCAGTGGCGGTCCCATCATAATAGTATCTGGGACCTGCAAAATAACTTTTGTGAAAAAATTCTAGCCATGCAGGCTCGGCCGGAGGTAGTATGGTGGCTCCTATGTTATTAGGTGCTTTATTCCAAACAGAAGTATTTTCTGGTGCTGCAGGATTATTGTAGAAAGGGCTAGGTGTTTTATAGGGCACTTGGTATGCATCATTGTCAACCCCTGAAAAATAAGGCCAACCATAATTCCCCGCCGTTTTGGTCAGATTGATCTCGTCCAAACCTTCTGGACCCATTGTACCAGAACTATTGGCATCCGGACCAACTTCGCCCCAAAATAACCAATCGTTATTCTCCTTGTCCACAAAGATTCTATATGGATTACGTGCCCCCATTACATAAATTTCAGGGAGGGTAGATGGGGTACCTGGAGGGAAAAGGTTTCCTGCGGGAATGGAATAGCTACCATTGCTAGCGTTTGGCTTAATTCTAAGTATCTTACCGCGATAATCATTGGTATGAGAGGAGCTCTTCTCCGCGCTATTGTTCACATTATTCTCATCAAGTGCCCCGTAAAGCCCATGATTGGTATTGTCCCCGACCGCAATATAAAGGTTGCCCTGAGAATCGAAAGCCATATCTCCCCCTGCATGGAATGAATTGGTACGTTGCACATTCCACTCCATCATAGGTACCTCAGAAGAAAGGTCTAATAAATCACCGTTCATACTGAACTGGGAGATCCTGTTCTTATTGGTTGAGGGCAAAGAATAATAGATATAAATTTTTTGATTTACGGCAAACTCGGGATCAAAAGCCAGGCCCAAAAAACCATCCTCAAAACCATGAAACACGGGCAAGACACCAGCAGATACCGTAGTCTGAGTATCTGACTTATATATCAGCAACTCCCCATAACGGTCCACAATGAATATCCGGCCATCCGGTGCAAATTTCATTGTCGTAGCATTCGCCAAACCCGTCAGCAATTCCACTTTTTGAAAATCATTGGGCAGTTGGGCTTGTATTTGAGAAAAACTCAAAAGCATCAGCAACACAACTAATTTACCTCCCCATTGAATACTATAGCTACTTTTCTTTAAATAACGGTTCCGTAAAACACATAACAATTCTTGCCCAAATCTTATTTTAATTTTCATAACTAGGATACTTTATATATAACTACAGGCAACTTAAAGGTAAGGTGACCGCATACTGGTATTAACAAAACAATAAATAGGGAGGATTAAGAAATAAAGGTACTCTCTTCCATTAAAATTATTCACCAGCTTTAATCTAAATTCGATGATTTACCAATGTATTCGTTAAAACACTACACATCTAATATTCAAATACTTAAATAGAAAGATAAATAGAATATCTCTTATGGACCAAATTACACACCACAAATAACATAACACATTAAACTCTTACATATGCGTTAAAAAAAATAAGACATTAACTTTTAACCAATAGTATAAAAAACCACCTTTCTTTTATAAATCCAACACTGCATACGTGAACCACTTCTAAATAACAATTTTACATTGGCTACGTATAGAAAAGAAGGTTACAATAAATTTTATAGCTCTAAAATTCTTTGAATCCGTCTCTTACCAAAAGAAGTATTATTTTTGAACGAAAATTATTATTGATGTTTCAGTTTTTTAGCAAAAAGAATTATTTAGTCGATTATTTAGAGGGGTTTGTAGATATCCATAACCACATTTTACCTGGAATAGATGACGGGGCAAAAACTGTAGAAGAGTCTTTAGAGTTAATAAAAGGGTTTTCCGCTATTGGGATAAGAAAATTTATCGCTACTCCCCATATAATGCACAATTATTACCCCAATGATTATGAAAGCATACATAAGGCACAAGGAATACTACTAGATCGGTTGTTAAAGGAAGGTATGAAGGAAATAAGCTTGGATGTTGCTGCCGAACATATGATTGACAGTAACTTCGAACTCCTCCTGGACCAAAGCAAGGAAATGGCACATATTTCTAGGTACCTTTTAATAGAAATGTCCTATTTGCAACCACCAATCAATTTTGATCAAGCGCTCGAAAAAATAGCTATTCACAGATATATTCCTATACTGGCGCACCCAGAACGCTATAATTTCCTGCATGCCGGCTCTTCCAAATATACTAAATTTAAGAGTAGCGGTATTCTATTTCAAATGAACTTGCTTTCATTAAGTGATTATTATGGTAAAGAAGTTCAGAATAAAACATTCAAATTATTACAAGACGGTTTAATAGACTACGCAGCTTCAGATGTACATAATAGCCATCAACTGGAAAGCCTTAAGGAAATACAGATTAAAAATAGACATATTAAATTACTACTTCCTGTTATTGAAAAAACAATTAATGATTTTTATTAATAAAGAGGTTCAAAAAAGTGAAAGCCTATTTTATTTATTTGCAGCAATATTAAATCCATTTTTGACAAATAAGTCTTCTATAGTACCCTATATTTTTTTTGCTTTTCTTATATACTAAAAACGTACAGCCAAACTATGTACCTTTTATTTACAGTCCAAAATTTATCGAAAAGTTAGATTAAAGAAAAAAAGGAATCCTATTAGAACTTTTCCACCTCACTTTTTTAGATCTTGCTATTTAGTAGAACTAAGAAAAATCCTATAAAAAAAAGGGAAGCAAGCAATTTCATTGCCGCTCCCCTTTTTTTATAATTTAATTGTGTTTTAGTTCTTCACTACCAGTCTTACCGGCAACACAGTATCATTCCCCATAATTAAGGTTATATAATATACACCATCTTGTACAGTAGATACAGGAACGGCATAATAGCTATCATCAACCAATTGAGGATTTAAAATAGCATCAATATATTTCCCGGCAGCATCATGAAGGTAAATTACCTTTACGACATCTTCACTTGTGGCATTTAACACATATACCTGTGCCACCCCGTTCGATGGATTTGGTTGGATAATAGCCTTCATTTTCTCCTCTGGCTCAATTTCCGTAACGGTTATGGTTACAAATTCCGTATCCGTCAAAAATCCATCCGAAACGGTAAGTTCAACCCTGTAAATTCCAGGTTCTTCAAAAACATGCACCGGATCCGCCGTGGAACTGGTTGGAGTTCCATCTTTAAAATCCCAAATATATGAAATTACTTCAATGTCGTCTGTAGAATTACTACCGGTGAAGGATACGGTCAAAGGTGCCGTTCCAGATTCAACATCGGCCGTTGCCACGGCAACAGGAGCCTGGTTTGTTATATTCCACGTAAGAGTGATGGTAGAAGACTCCTCTGGATTACCGTCATCCGTTACCGTTACCTCAACCGTATAAGGACTATTGTCGCTAGCGCCTGTGGCGATAGTGCCACTAATAAGGCCGGTAGCCGAATCTATGGATAGACCGGTGGGCAACATCAGTGCCGCATACGTTATACCATCTGCATCTGGATCAGTCGCGTTTATCTGCAAGGAAATCTCATCCCCCTCCACAGATGTCTGTAAACCTGGATTCGTGACCACAGGTGCTTGATTCACAGGAACATCAGTTACGTTCCATATAAAAGAAACCATGGTAGACTCCGAAGGACTACCGTCGTCCGTTACCGTTACCTCAACCGTATAAGGACTATTGTCGCTAGCGCCTGTGGCGATAGTGCCACTAATAAGGCCGGTAGCCGAATCTATGGATAGACCGGTAGGCAACATCAATGCCGAATAGGTCATACCATCTGCATCAGGATCAGTAGCATTAATCTGTAAGCTAATTATATCTTCCTCAACACCCGTCTGCAAACCTGGATTTGTGACTACAGGTGCCCCATTTACAGGAACATCAGTTACGTTCCATGTAAAGGTGAGTATGGTTGACTCCGAAGGACTACCGTCGTCCGTTACCGTTACCTCTACCGCGTAAGGACTATTGGCGACAGCGCCTGTGGCGATAGTGCCACTGATAAGCCCTGAAGTCGAATCTATGGATAGGCCGGTAGGCAACATCAGTGCCGAATAGGCCATACCATCTGCATCAGGGTCGGTGGCGTTTATCTGCAAGGTAATGATGTCTCCTTCCACATTCGTCTGTGTCCCTGGTTCGGTAACAAGGGGAGGTTGGTTAGCCGCTGTTGCGGTAACTGTAATTTCCACTACTGTAGAATTACTTAATGTGCCATCAGTAACCGTTAACGCTACTTGGTAAACACCTGCTGTTGTAAAGGTATGTACAGGATCGGGTTCTACACTTAAAGGTGTGCCATCCTTGAAGTCCCACTCATATCCAGTTACCTGAACATCATCAGTGGAATTACTTCCCGTAAATTCTACAATCAAAGGAGCCTCCCCACTTAATGGACTTGCCTCGGCAATTGCCACGGGTGCCATATTAGTTGGGTCTGGCACTACCGTAACAGTTACTTCGTCAGAACTAGAATCATTTTCATCGTCCGTAACCGTCAATAGAAATACGTAGGTTCCGGAAATTAATTCGCTAGCCGTTAAATCCGCAGTATCCTCACCAGTCAATATAGCCGTTCCTGGTCCGCTTATTTGTGTCCATAGGAAATTTACCGATCCGCCATCCGGATCTCCGCCCGTTCCATTTAACGCTATGCTATTTATGGGCAGCGTTATACTCTGGTCCAAGCCTGCATTGGCATATGGCATGCGTGATTCAATGACTTCCATTCCAGATATTTTTGGGTTTTCCGTCACTGGAATTAATTTAATCGATAAGCTACCATCAGTTACCTCAATATTCGAGAATACTTCAATAACCGCTGTAGCACTACCTCCTGCAGCGGCCACTATATCATAATTATCAATGCGTTGGGCTCCATTTTCTATATCTATATGAAATACCCTAGACCCAACTCCCCCTGAAGATCCAGCTCCCGGCACGCCAAAATAAATTTCAGCAAAATGCAAATTCAAATTATGTAAGCCATTACTCACTGGTATTTCATAACTCACACCAGCAGAACTCGTGCTATAACGCTCAGTTTGATACAGTGCATCGTTGTCCGTATTCGCTATAGCCATACTGGTTGAACTTACCGTACCACCTACAAAATACTGATCGGCATTCCATTCCTCTCCATTAAAGTCCAAATCCGGACCTCCAGAGTTGATTCTTAAAGCTAGAGGTTGACTTAAAACCGTCAATTCCATATCATCTGAAGCAGTAGCGTTATCGTCATCTATCACCGTTAATCGGAATACATACGTACCCTCAATTAAATCGGAAACCGATAGGTCATCCGTAGTCGCATTGTTTAAAGTTGCGGTATTGGGACCGCTAACTTGCGTCCATTGATAACTATTAATAATTCCCCCATCAGGGTCAACAGCTGAACCATCCAAAACCGCCGTATTGTTGGGCAAGGTAAGGGTTCTGTCCCCTCCGGCATCAACAATAGGCTGCAGCGAACTGCCTCCTGAAACCAAGACCTCGATTCCTGAAACCTTTGGAAAATCAACAATAGAAGTAAGCGTGATAGTCAGATTACCGTCATCTACCGTAATATCCGAAAAATGCTCCACCACTGCCGTAGCGCTTCCTCCAGCTGCAACTATTATATCATAGTTACTAAGTTGTTTTTGCCCATTCTCTATATTCACATTAAACACTCTTGAACCTGCACCTCCACTAGAACCTGGTCCAAGAACTCCATAATATATCTCCGCAAAGTGAAGGTTAAGATCGTAAGAACCCGCTGCCACAGGAATATTGTAGATCAAAGTACCTGAGGTAGAATACCTTTCTGTTTGGTACAATTGATCATTGCCCGTATTAGCAATTTCAATGGCATTGGTTGTGGTAGCTCCACCACTAAAATGTTGATCCTCTGACCAATCTATAGCTCCAAAGGTATATTCGGGGCCTCCTGAATTGACCCTTATCGCCAGTACCTCTGGCAACAAAGAAACTGTAACCTCATCAAAAGCAGTATTATCTTCATCATCCGTAACCGTCACTCTAAAAACATAGTCCCCTTCTACCAGATTACTGGCAGTAAGATCGGCCGTAGCATTCCCATTAAGAACCGCCGTATTGGGTCCACTGATCTGTGTCCATAAAAAGCTTACCGTGCCCCCGTCTGGATCGCTTCCCGTAGCGTTTAGCGTAATGTTGTCCAAAGGGAGATATATAGTTCGGTCCTCCCCAGCGTTCACCACCGGATTTTGATCTTCCGCTGACAGGGTCGTATTCTCATATATGCGCGGAACCTTATGGTTGAGCCATCCGTTGGAAATAACGTCCAGGTCCCCATCATTGTCTATATCGGTTACCATGGCACCGTCATGATGTTCCAAGTTAAGAGCTCCATCATCAAGGATATGCTCTATCCAAGCCCCAGTGTTGCAAAGGTCGTTCTCAAAGGCAAGCAGGCGTCTACTACCGCGCCATTCCCCGACTACAATGTCCATGTCGCCATCAAAATCAATATCTATCGTAAATACACTTAGACTACCTTCCACCGTGGTGCTCAGAACATTCCTTGTCCATGGCTGAGTTGGATCAACCGGAGCCTCGAACCAAGCGATCTCAAATTTGTTAGAACCACTTCCTCCAATTCCCAATTGGCCTACAACCGCATCTAATCTTCCATCATCGTTAAAGTCCGCCAATTGTACCCGATCCGGGGTAGTGTCATAAGTAATCCCGGTAGAAAAGGTCGTCCAAGAACCATCGCCCTCGTTTCTGAGCCAATTGATGCCCTGAAAAAGATCTAGGTCTCCGTCTCCGTCAATATCCCCGGCCTTGATATCCTCCCCTGAAGAGTCGTTACTGATGTCCACCAAGCTCCATGTGCCGGTAGTGGGATCCGCCGTTGGGGTTAGCAGTTGTACCGGAGACCCGGTAGATTCTGCACCATTCCAATTAATAGCCATCTGATACGGGCTTCCCAGACCGAAATTCCCAGCTGCGATTCCCGCCAAAAATGGTTCATTATAGGTGGTGTCTCCTGCGGGAATATTGGTATAAACCGTAAAGTTCCCAGTACCGTCGTTCTTGGCCCACAACAGTTGCGCACTCTTGTACTCATTGCCAGAGCCGGAACCAAGGTCCGTACCCAGAAGGTCCATATGTCCGTCCCCATCAAAATCATATACATGCACCACATTGCCAAAGCCGTTCCCGATGGTGCTCTTCACCCAATTTCCTGATGCGGAACCGGGATTCTTGTACCACCAGCCACCGGTAACGATATCCTTAAGACCATCACCGTCAAGGTCATAATCTGGAAAAGTATAGACAGCCGTATATGGATTTGCCTCCAATTGATGGACCGCCCATGAGTCTGGAAATGGAGTTGTATTGCATAAATCTTGATCCGTCACAGCTATGGTTACTTCGTCATAGATACCTGTTGGTATGTGCCCCACCTCATATAGTTCCAATCTTATAACATGCGTACCTAAATTTAATCCTTCAATTAGCAAGGGTTCATAGCTATAATGTGGCCCTATCATATCCCCGTCTATAGAGTAATGCATATGCGTATCTCCCTCCATAATCGTCCAGTTCTCCACAGCAAAGCTGACCTCGAAAGTCTCATTTACACTCCATCCATTTTCTGGTGATATTATGCTAATATTGGGTGTCTCACTAAAGCTATCTGGGGACAGAATCTCAATTGCCGATAGCTTAGGGCTGTTTACAGAGGCGGTAAATTGAATGTTGGCAAAACCATCAGTAATGGAAATATCGTCAAATTCCTTTTGTAATGCAGTGGCTGGATCCGTTTCTGACAGAATATCAAAATCGGTCAAAACAGACACTCCTTCTATACTCACGTTAAAAACCCTTGAACCAGGTCCTCCAGATTGACCTCCAACTCCAAAATAGAGTTCCGCGAAATGTAATCGAATATCATATTCACCAGATACCGGTACAGGAATATCATAGGAAAAAGTACCATAGCGCTCTGTTTGGTACATGGTATCATCCGTAGTCCCTTCAATAGGAATTGTTGCACTAAACAAGCTTCCTCCTGAGAAATATTGGTCCGCAATAAAACTTTCCGACCCAAAGGTTCCCTGTGGCCCGCCTACATTGATTCTAATGGAACTAACTATAGAAAAAGGATAAGTATCAGTAACGATGGATTGCCCTGATAGATTTTCAACATTACTTATTTGTAAATTATAGGTTACGTCAGAGCTTAAAGGGGAAACGTCCAGAATTACCGAAAGATTATCGGATTGCAATTCTGCAGAGGATATGGTAATGCCATTGTCTATAGAATAATTGGAAACTTGTTGGGCGGTAACCTCGGTAACATATTCCGAAAATTGCACCTTAACTTGTCCACTACCGATAGACTTTACACTACTGACCAATGGAGGTGAATTATCGACTGATACTCCGGCCCCTAAAAATTCTACATAATTCAGGTTAAATATATCTTGCGACCCGGCAGCATTCTTAAAAACAAAAAATAAATCGTTTTTACCACCCGGATCTGTAAATGTAGATTCGACTGCAACCCAGCTGTCCAAATCACCCGTTGAGGGTACGCTTGTAGTTGCCAATAAGGTACCGGCGGGACTCCCTATCCTAAATTCTATAGAACCACCTGCTAGTGCAGAGGCTACCTTATACTTAACGGCTGTTATGTTCATAAGGTTTCTTCCTGAAAAGGAGATATATCCATTATTATCTACCTGAAGGGCCTCAAAACCACCTTCCAAGGCATCGGTATTTGGAATAATCGTTGTTCCATTCTGCGTATCAAAAAACTCCGCTTCCTTTCTTTTTGGATGTAATTGAATTTGATCAAAGGCCCTTAACCCACCAGAATCGGTGAAGTTAGAATTCAGTACATAGAAAATATCCATTTCACCATCCGCCCCATGAGAATTACCAACATCTAGAGTAATTGTTCGTGGACAGCCATTAATGGTAAGTTCATCATGAAAATGATTCAAGTGACCTAAAGAGGGTACTACATTAACATTATTACAATCAATGGCACCATCCTCAACATCAGTAACTGTAAGATCTAAATCTATATCATCCTGCCAGCTCATTAATCCCCCATCAGGTGGATAATTAAAGCTAAAATCGGCTGCATTATTTCCTGCATAAACGGTAATATTATTGACGCCAACTCCACCATTCCCATCATCTACCCGCAATTGAACATTATAAGTTCCTGCCACCGTATAGATGTGAGTAGGATTTGCCTCAGTATAATCAACACCGCCGTCCCCATCTACATCCCATTCGTAGGATAATGGCGTATCTCCATTGGGATCGGTGGTGCCATCGCTGGAAAAATTCACTTCCAACGGTAATGACCCATTGTTGGTATCCGCACTAATCATTACGGTTGGTGGTGCATTGTCCGTTATGCCGGTATAATCCACCCTGATTAGCCTGCCCGTACCCACGTTATCAGGGCAACAACCAGCGCCATAGGCCAAGATATACATCTTGCCATCGGGTCCGATTGCCATATCTATAAAGCCATCTTGATTTTGCGGAAATACACTTGACGCCAAACGATTGTTGCTCAAAATATTACCCGAAGCGTCCATTTTTACTACCCATATCTTACTGGTGTTGAAATCATAGTAAAAAAACGCTTCATCAAACTCTATTGGTAAGCGCTGCTCATCGCTCAAACCACTATCATAATAGTACCTAGGACCAGCAAAGTAACTCTTATGAAAAAACTCCAACCATGCCGGTCTAGCGGGAGGTAAATCAGTCGCACCTGTATTCCAGGTCGAGGTATTTTGAGGAGCCGCAGGATCATTGTAAAATGGCGAAGGGGACCTATATGTTACTTGGTAAGCATCATTGTCCGCGCCAGAAAAATATGGCCATCCATAATTTCCTGCTGTCTTGGTCAGGTTCATTTCATCCAATCCTTCAGGCCCAAGGGGACCAGCCTCATTGGCATCCGGACCTACCTCACCCCAGAACAGCCAATCGGTATTGGTTTTGTCTACAAATATTCTATAAGGATTACGTGCCCCCATTACATAAATCTCCGGTTGAGTCAATGGGGTACCTATAGGAAAGAGGTTTCCTGCCGGGATCGTGTAAGAGCCATCCGGTTGTGGTGTAATACGCAATATTTTCCCCCTTAAATCATTGGTATTGGAGGAAGCCTTTTCCGAACTATAGTCAGGATTAGTTTCATTATGGGAGGCATATAAATTGTCGTAACCGGTATTGTCGCCTGTAGCAATATAAAGATTACCCTGGGAATCAAAATCCATGCCTCCCCCAGAATGAAATTTTGCGGTACGGGAAGTAGCCCATTCCAACATAACAACTTCTGAACCCAAGTTTAGATCATCGCCATCCATAACAAACCTAGACACGCGATTTACACTAACGGCAGCCGGTGAATAGGTTAAATAAATAAAATTATTGCTTTCAAAATTTGGATCAAAAGCAATACCAAGCAAACCATCCTCCAGTTCATGGAAAACGGAAAGGGATCCACCAGAAACCGAGGTTTGGGTATCCGTTTTATAAATCAGTAGCTCCCCATATCTATCTAGGATAAAAATCCGTCCATCAGGTGCAAACTTCATGGTAGTAGCATTCCCCAGTCCAGTAAGTAAATTAACCTTCTGGAATTCATTCTGCTTATCAACCGGGAGTTGAGCCTGTAATGACATGCCCCCCCAAAAAATAAAAATTAATAAAGAAATACAGCACGGCTTAAATTTATCCTGTGAAATTAAAATACTTTTCATTTTACTTTTAAATAAAACCCTACAAAAAGATTTTATCAATACTAGTAGGTTATGGGGATCATTATTTTTCATTTTCTGCTTGTTAAGTATTACGACTATACGGAATAGGTATATAATAGATCTTCAAATATAACTCAATAACAATTTAATGTAGAATTACCCTACTGCTATTCGTTTAAATCAGAATGTTTACCGACCAAATACAAGCTGAAATTTAGCAAATTGAATAGTAGATAACATTTGTATTTTACTTACAAAGTAACCTTATTAAAATAAGGAAATTTCTTCACTAAAATAAAACCTACTAAAGAAATATGATAATTATATGCTAACAAAAACACTCACCTATTAAAGTAGGTATCTACGTTTCAATACATTAACTAATTATTTTACAAATTAATTCCTCCTATTGAATTGCGATTGACAATTAATTTTTAGTGAAGTTTTTAATGAAATTTATATTATCCCCCGCCTATTTCAAAGCCAAAAAGACTAATATTTGTTTATGCATTGAAGCATCTTCAAAACACTGATGTAGAAATTAAAATACTAATTATCAATGAATTAAAAATAATTAGATGGAATATATTGGTGCCTTATTGATACTAATCACAAGTAATAACCCCATAATAAGACCAAGATTTAATATCAGCAGCAATAATTGATGGGGATATCAAGTAACTTTTGCTATTTGATTTTAAAATGAAGTTACAAGTATCCGCCTTATAAGGATAAGGTAAACCTGAGGTATAGGTAATTTCCATTATAACTTCCCCGTAGAAACCTGTAAACAAAAATATGAGTTTAAAAGAACAGCTTTAGAAACGAAAATCCTATTTTAAAATTTACGAAGCGCCATACCTTAGGGTTTGGCTAGATTACTTCTGTTCTCCCTTAGCAAGCCAACTTAAAAGCAAGTCATTTCTCACTTGTTGCCCAATAATTGGTTTAGATCCTAATGATAGGATTAGAATTTCCACCACTTTTTATGATTTTTCCCATATCCGTATCCATATTTTCCCCCATATCCTAAATTGGACACTTTTACATCATTGACAACAAAGGAAAGCCCTTTAATTTTGCCGTCATTTTGTAATTTCATTGGAAATTGAACCGCCTTCTTTTCCGTTAAACCAGCCCTTGAAACATAAATTAAATGATTGGCGTAATCACTGATCAACAAAGTATCGGTAACTACCATAAGTGGTGCTGTATCCACAATAACATAATCGTATAACTCGGAAACTTCTTCAAAAAGTTCCTTTATGCGACTACTCATTAAGAGTTCCGCAGGGTTTGGAGGAATCCTTCCTGAGTAGATTACATCTAAGGTATCCTGAAATACCAACATCGAATTAATAATATCTTTAACTTCCAAATTTTGATCGTACAAGAATTCAGTAAGTCCGGCGTCTTTATTCCTTTTTTTATCAGGCATTTTATTTATTTCGTTGCCCGTAAAAAAAGAATACAATTTAGGATTACGTACATCCGCGCCAAGCAACAATACCTTTTTATCGGTACTGGCAATGGTCATGGCCAAATTCGTGGACAGAAAAGACTTTCCTTCACCAGGGACGCTTGAAGTTACAAAAACAATGTTGTTTTTACCGTTCCCTCCCCTATTTGTCTTGATCAAATAATCCAAATTAGTCCTAATAATCCTCAGGGATTCTGCCAGTACAGAGCGATCTTCCTTAACGATTAATTTTTGTTCCTTCTTGGAAAGCCTTGGCAATTCTCCTAAAATAGGTATATTTCTGGAAACCTTTTCCAAACTATGCATATTGTGCAGCTTGTTGTCTAAAAGATGTTTTAAAAATATACTAGAAAACGGTATTAACATCCCAAGAATAAGAAAGGCCAAATAGATAATTTTCTTTTTAGGCGAAATTGGATATGGACTTGGATTGTAGCCAAATTCAATTACTTTGGATTTAGGTGCGGTTGAGGCCACCGCTATCTGTGCTTCCTCTCGTTTTTGCAATAAATACAGGTATAGTTGTTCTGTAGTTTCCTGTTTTCTAGTAATATCTCGTAAGGCACGCTCGTTTTTAGGTGTAGAATAAATTTTAGAATTAAAAATTGCTTGCTGACTACTAAGTGCATTTACCTGAAGTTCCAAATTGCCTACAGTGCTATTTAAACTAGACTGCATATTCTTTTTTAGACCACGAATTTGTTGGTCTAGGTTTACAATGACAGGGTTTTTCTCATTAGAACTTTTCAACAGTCTATTTCGCTCCAATACCAACTCATTGTACTTGGACGTGGTACTATTTATAGAAGGATCAGCTAATCCAACATTCCCAGGAAGCACCTCGAAACCACTTTGCTGCTCTACTATATCCTGCATAGACGCGGCTATATTCAGCTGTGTCCTCATATTCGCAAGCTCTTGCTGATTGGCCGCTCCTACATTAAGGTTAATGTTGGCTTCGGACGCAATGTCTGTTAGCCCCCTATCCGTCTTAAAGTCTTGTGCCGACTGATCCACCGAAGAAAGATTACCATAAATCTCCGCAATCCGATCGTCTATAAAAATAGACGTTCTATCCGCAATCTTTCGTTTATCCTCGATCGCATTTTTATTATAAACTTTTATTAGTTCATTTAGAATTTGAACCGCCTTTTCCTTAATAGGGTCCTGCAGTGATATACTAAGTATATTAGATAATTTCTCATAAGTTCCGATTACTATTTCATCCTTATAAGATTGGGCCACCATTTCCACTGGATCAACTACGATCCTAATTTTTGCATCCTTGAATCGATCAAAATTTTCCATATTGGGGGTAACCACGATATCCCCTATTGGAGTAGGAATATTTTTCCCAAAAGCCATTACTTTTACCGGTACATCTTCTGCTTCTGTATAACCAAAAGAAGTAGTGGACGACAATTGAAGGAAAAATTCAAAACTGGATTTATTGATTATAGAATCTGCAGCAATAAAATTAACTTTTACCGGCGGATTGGCATACAATTCCGTGGCTATTATATTGCCTTGTACCATTATTTTGGTATTGAGCCCCAAGGTTTTAACCACCTCAATAAAATTAGACCTGGACTTAATTATTTCAATTTCATCCGTCACCTCTTTATTTCCTCCCGAAAGAGCATCTAAATCCTGAAATAGTCCAAGACCGGACCCCGTACTATTTTCATCCAGAATTTGGATTTTTGCTTCTGCCAAATACTCTGGAGGTGTATATCGAAGATAAATAAAAGCCAAAACTAAGGCAACCACACCAGAAACAACGAACCATTTCCAATGTTGTGTATAATTGCTAAATATTTCGTTAATGTCTGAATTGTCCGTATTAATATTCTGAGAGTCTAAGCTCATGGGGCAAGGTGTAATATTTTATTAGTCGTTAGTTTCTTGTTAAAATAAGGATAGTAGAGGTGATTGCCAAAGATATTAAGGAAACGGCTATATTAGCTCTATTATCCAAACTGGAAGAAGTGACTGCAGACTGATTAGGCTCCACATAGACCACATCATTCTGGGTAAGGTAATATACCGGAGAATCCATAGCTTCTTTTTGGGTAAGATCCACACGGGTATACACCTTGGTACCGTCAAAATCACGTATGACCATCACATTTTTCCGCATGCCCTTAATGGTTAAATCCCCTGCATGACCAATTGCTTCCAAAATCGTAATTCGCTCACCGCTGACAGGGTAAGTTCCAGGCCTTTGAACCTCTCCCAAGATGGTTACCGTAAAATTGACCAATCTAATATTTATAATGGGGTCTTTTAAATAGTCCTTTAATTTCTCACTCAAGAGAAGTCGCACTTCCTCAGGCGATAAACCTGATATTTTTAGTTTACCAATCACCGGAAAATTAATATTTCCATCCTGATCAATCAAATAGTCTACTTGCTCTGGCTTTATCCCGCCCTCCATGGAACCCTTAAATAAATTAAATGGTACACTGGCCTCATTGTCCAAGGTGGAAACATTTATACTAACAAGGTCATCTACCTTAAATTTGGGAGTAAAATTATTCTTACCCACCAAGGTTTCAAAATTACTTGCATTTTGAAAATATACTACTTCCTTTTTAGAACCGCAAGAGGACAGCAATACAAGAGAAATAATTAAAAGCGAAGCAAATGAACCTAAATATTTGTGTTTCATGTAACCTGAATTATAGGAATTTAATATAGTTTTTTTATTTGCAAGTATAATGATTTTTAAGGTTGTAGTATTTTCTTTACCACTACATTTTCAATTATGCCAGCTTTTTCCTTGTCCAATTTACAAAGGTCTGAATTATTGGAAATATATTCAGGAACAATTTCCTTCATTAGCGCCACGGGATTACCATTAAAAAACATATTGGTAACACATAGCTCGTTAATTTTAGACCTCACCTCATCAAAATTGAATTCCCTAGACTTACTGATCATAATTTTCTTGTGATAGGTCGGCATGGTATTTTCTCCATTGGCCAAAAGCTCCTCGTATAATTTCTCCCCTGGTCGCAGACCTGAAATCTTAATATCTACGTCCTCAGGATACCTCAGTCCCGATAGCTTAATCATATTTTTGGCCAAGTCGAATATACGGACAGATTCGCCCATATCAAATATAAATATTTCACCTCCCTGTCCCATTCCCCCAGCTTCCAATACCAATTGAGCCGCTTCTGGAATGGTCATAAAATATCGCGTAATGTCCTTATGTGTTACTGTCAAAGGACCACCTTTCTCAATTTGCTTTTTAAACAAAGGAATTACCGAACCATTGGAGCCCAATACGTTACCAAAACGGGTTGTAATGAATTTGGTCTTGTTTTGTTGCTGCGAACAAGCGATATACATTTCTGCAATCCTTTTAGTGGCTCCCATAACATTGGTTGGGTTAACGGCCTTATCCGTAGACACAAAAATAAACTTGTCCACATTATTATCCAATGAAAGGTCCACAATCACCTTCGTTCCGGCTATATTAATTTTCACTGCCTCATAAGCGTTGTACTCCATTAATGGAACATGCTTGTAGGCCGCAGCATGAAAGACCATATTGGGTTTATATTCCTGAAATAGACCGGACATTCTATTTTTATCCCTTATATCCCCAACTATGGGAATAAAATTATGAAAACCGTTTTGGATCAACTCTTGCTGTAGGTCATATAGAGCAGATTCAGCCTGATCAATTACGATCAATGACTTATAGTCGTAATTCGCTATTTGCCTCACCAGCTCACTACCAATAGAACCTGCACCACCGGTAACCACAATTACCTTATTTTTCAACTCTTTTAAAATACGGTCATTCTTAATATTGATAGGCACCCTATCCAGCAAGTCTTCTATTTGTACTTGCTTTATTTGTGATATCTTTAATTCACCATTAATCCAATCTTCTATGGGTGGAACTATCTTTACTTGGACTGGATAATCTACCAAACCCTCGACCAATTCCCTTAATTTACTATGTTCAATATTTTGTATGGAAAATATAATTTCATTTATTCCATTCGCTTTTATAAAATATTCAGATAAGACTTCAGGTGCATACACCTTTACACCATTTATACTCTTTCCTACTTTTTCATAATCCTTGTCTATATAACCTATAACCCTAGAAACACTTCCGGAATGACCTGTCAAGGCATTTTGGGTAAGAATCCCAGATTCCCCCGCTCCATAAATAATAACATTTTTGGATATCTTAAATTGCTTCACCAAGTTATAATATGCATTCTTAAATATATACCTGGAAGCTGTTAAAGCAATAAAACACAATAAACTGTGAATAATTATAATGGATAAAGGAACCGTAAAACCTTCCATAACTTCCATTTCCCTATTCAAAATAATCATAAAAATGGTAATTATACTGGCAAGACAAATGGCATTAAAGATATTATACACATCCCTTACCCCTGTATGACGGACCACCCCCTTGAAAGACCCCGTAATCAAAAAGGCAACCAATGAAATCAGAACAATTATAGGCAGTTGCAAAACCAACTTGCTTATATCAAAATCAAGGGTCAGGTTAAATCTAATTAGGTATGAAAATATAAATGTTACGGCTACCAAGATTAAATCTATGGCCAATACAATCCATTTGGAGGTATACTTTTGCGCTCTACTAGTTAAGTAATTGTGTATCATGGAGTCAATACTTTTAAAATTATCTCTATAACTCGATCTAAATCCTCTTTCTGCAGGTTTGAACCGCTGGGAAGGCAAAGCCCCCTTTCGAACAGATCTTCAGATGTCCCGTCTACGTAATTTTTACAATTTTCAAAAACTGGTTGCAAGTGCATTGGTTTCCATAAAGGCCTGGACTCTATATCTTCCTCCAATAGCGCCAACCTTATTTTTTCACGAGTATCATAGGAAGGAAGCAGAATGCAACTCAACCATCGGTTCGAATAAAAACCTTCAGGCTCCTCCAAAAATTCAATTATCGATATATGTGCCAATTGAACCTTATAGTACTCAAAATTATTTCTCCTACTATTTACTCTATCTCCAATGACCTCCATTTGTCCCCGACCTATACCAGCAAGCACATTGCTCATCCTATAATTGTATCCAATATGAGAATGTTCATAATGTGGGGCATTGTCCCTAGCTTGGGTAGCCAAAAAAACAGCTTTCTTTTTTAATTCCTCCTCTTTGGCAACCAAAGCACCACCACCTGAAGTGGTAATGATTTTATTGCCATTAAAGGACAATATGCCTATTCTCCCAAAACTACTACAAGGCCTATTCATATAGGTACTACCCAGAGCCTCTGCACTATCTTCTATAACAGGAATATCATATTGAGCTGCAATTTTATTCACCTCCTCCACCTTATACGGCATACCATACAAGTGAACTGCGATTATTGCCTTAGGCTTTTTGCCATTGGCCAAACCTTCCTTTATTGCCTTTTCCATCAACAAAGGAGAAATATTCCAAGTGTCTTTTTCACTATCTACAAATACAGGACGTGCCCCTAAATAGGTTATAGGATTGGCAGAGGCCGAAAAAGTAAAAGTCTGACATATAACGTCATCTCCATAGGTTACGCCAAGCAGTTCCAAAGCTAAATGAATCGCAGCAGTACCCGAACTTAGGGCTGCTACATTCATGGAATTGCCCAAATAATCCTCAATAGATTCTTCAAAAGCATTTACATTAGGCCCAAGTGGAGCGATCCAGTTAGTATCAAATGCCTCTTGAACATAGTTTTGCTCATTACCACCCATATGTGGCGAGGAAAGCCATATTTTAGTTTTTGTTATCAAAATTTGGGGTTATTTAATTAATTACAATGTAAAATTAAATATAGTTTTGTGTAGATCAGCACCTGATCTGATAAATTCGTTCAAGACTGAAATATATCGATTAAATACTGCTCATATTAAAATTTCGAGGTTTTATCGAGACTTTTGAACAATTCACCTATAAATATAAGCTTCGTTAAGCTAAAAGTCTAGGTCTTTTGAATTAATTTTTAATCTTTGCATTAAATAATTATCCATTTATAATGAAAAAAGTTACCAAAATTTGTTGCATCGGGGCCGGTTATGTTGGCGGACCCACTATGTCTGTCATTGCAAGTCAATGTCCCGAAATAAAAGTTACGGTGGTGGATATAAATTCAGACCGTATTAACCAATGGAACGACTCCAATTTGGATAATTTACCCGTTTACGAGCCGGGCCTGAGTGAAATTGTGGCCGCTAACAGAGGAAAGAACCTGTTTTTTAGTACAGAGGTGGATAAGGCCATTGATGAAGCAGATATAATTTTTATATCCGTAAACACCCCAACAAAAACCTATGGAAAGGGAAAGGGACAAGCGGCGGATTTAAAATTTATTGAACTATGCGCTAGAAATATTGCCAGAGTGGCCAAAAACGATAAAATCGTAGTTGAAAAATCCACACTACCTGTAAGAACTGCCAGCGCCATAAAAAGCATATTGGACAACACGGGCAATGGAGTTGCTTTTGAGATTTTATCCAATCCTGAGTTTTTGGCGGAGGGGACCGCAATAGAAGATTTATTAAATGCGGACCGTGTTTTAATAGGTGGAGACGAAACTGATACGGGGAAAGCAGCCAAGAACACCTTAAGTGCCATTTATGAACATTGGCTTCCTAAGGAGCGTATTTTACAGACCAACGTATGGTCTTCAGAACTTTCTAAACTCGTAGCCAATGCCTTTTTAGCTCAAAGAGTGTCCTCCATAAATTCTATCTCCGCATTATGTGAAAAAACAGATGCTAATGTAGCGGAAGTATCCAGAGCCATAGGGTACGATAGTAGAATAGGGTCCAAATTTCTAAATTCTTCTGTAGGTTTTGGAGGATCTTGTTTCCAGAAAGACATCCTAAACTTGGTCTATATTGCAAGTAGTTTTGGTCTGCAAGAAGTTGCGGATTACTGGGAGCAAGTAATTATCATGAACGATTACCAGAAAAGACGTTTTGCTGAAAATATTATTTCGACCCTGTACAATACGGTTTCAGGTAAAAAAATTGTATTCTACGGTTGGGCATTTAAAAAAGACACCAATGACACTAGGGAATCCGCAGCTATTTACGTAGCCGATGCCCTTTTGGAAGAAAGAGCGGAAATTATAGTTTATGATCCAAAGGTTTCTGAAAAACAAATTTATGCTGACCTTGATTATTTAAATACCAGGTCTCCCGAAGAGAACCGCAGATTATTAAAAGTGACCAAACAACCTATTGATGCGATCGAGGATGCCCATGCTATAGCAGTATTAACCGAATGGGATGAATTTAAAACCTATGATTGGCCACTTATTTATAAAAAGATGTTAAAACCGGCATTTGTATTTGACGGCAGAAGGCTTTTGAACAAGGAAGATATGAGCAATATCGGGTTTAACTACTATAAAATTGGCGAATCGTAAATAGCTGATGTTTAAAAAAATTGGGGTGGCCCTCACATTAGGGCGATCCCAATTATATTAATTTACAAAACTAAAACAGTATTAAAAGCAAGTTGTAATCGCCCCAATGGGCAAATTTTCCGATATTTGTAAAAAACAACTTCTTTTGAAAATACTTGTTACTGGTTCCGCTGGTTTTATAGGATTTCACGTTACGCGCACTTTGTTGAAAAAAGGGCATCAAGTAGTGGGGATCGACAATATTAACCAGTACTACGATATTGGGCTAAAATTTGCCCGTTTACAAGAATTGGGGATTACCGAGGTTAAAGCTACCCGTTTACATGTTGGTTGCTTCAGCGAATTTTATGGGGATCAATTCCAATTTATCCGTATGGACATTGCGGACCGGGAAAGGCTTCCCAAAATTTTCGAGGATGAAAAATTTGATAAGGTATGCCATTTGGCCGCCCAAGCGGGCGTGCGTTTTAGCATAGACAATCCTGAGGTATACATAGATTCCAATGTAGTAGGTTTTTCCAATCTTCTGGAATGTTGCAGGCACCATTCCATCCAACACCTTGTTTACGCCAGTAGTTCCAGTGTCTACGGTCTTAACAAAAAAATACCCTTTCATGAAGATGACCAGGTAGACCAACCCATAAGCTTATACGCTGCAACTAAAAAAAGCAACGAACTTATGGCGCATACCTATAGTCATCTATACAAAATACCTACTACGGGACTTAGATTTTTTACCGTCTACGGCCCTTGGGGAAGACCGGATATGGCACTTTTTCTTTTTACCGAGGCTATCGTAAAAGGGCAGCCCATAAAAGTTTTCAACAATGGTGAAATGGAGCGCGATTTTACCCATATAAATGATATCACTGCCGGAATTACAAGTGTCATTGAAAAAAAATTACCGGAGCAGACAGATCAAAAAGAATGGTACAAAATTTACAATATCGGAAATAACAGATCTGTTAAATTGCTCGATTTTATTGTAGAAATTGAAAAAAACCTAGGCAAAGATGCCATTAAAGAAATGTTACCGATACAACCTGGTGACGTGCAAAAAACTTGGGCCAACATTGATCGGTTGATGCAGGACTATAACTACCAACCAACCACCAATATAGCGGATGGCGTTAAATCCTTTACCGATTGGTACTGTAATTTCTACAAGGTACCTAAAATCAAGACTAAAGTTTAATATTCATACCCTATCCTATATTTTCCCATTTTAGAATACTCTTTAAAACAAAAAATATCTTGCACACTAATCCACTCTGTACTTAAAGTGCAGAATGGTTTAGTATAAATGAAAAAAGGGCCATGGCCTTAGAGCGAAGGCTAACAAGACCTTGGTTGTTTATCTTGGTCGTTTTTTGAGCGATGCAAAAAATGACCAAAACATGATATGTAAGGAAGATTGTTTTGACCTTGCCTTTAGTCCACATATAAGGCCTAGAGTTTGATCCTTTTTTTCCATCAAGCACATTTCTTTTAAGGTTTAGTACACTTTTATAGCAGCACCAACAATAACTGGTTCTGTTATTTATTTCTTCAGAACAGGTACTGCCATTCACAAAAACACAAACCACTACACCCAATTAGAAATCAATTCCCCACACACTAACCTGCAGGTTTCCAGAATTACACCTCAATTACTTAGGATTTTAATATCAAAATAGAACAAATTAATATTGCCTTAAATACCCATAGAAACCACATTTTAAACCACCCTGTTTTGTTAAAAAATTAACATCATCAAGGACTAAATGAGGTCAAATCCTAAAGAAATGGGCATTTCATCGAATAAATGTATTCTAAACATCTAAAACCCAAAATGCAAACGTAAAACCTCCATTGCATCTTAAGCGTGCAGTTCATCGAAAAAAGCTTGTCTTTTACCGATAGTGTTAAAAAAATAAATAATATTGTAAAACCCAAATGTTTATCATTTAAACTAAAGTCTTTAACTTATGAAATTTCACCCCACGAATTTTTTCCAATTGGCCCTAACTAGTATTGTCCTGTTGTTATGTTTTTCCTGCAACAAGGATTCCGACCTTTTGGCAGAATATGTTGTGGAAAACCCACAGTCCTTCTTAGCTAATGACGTTGTAGTCACCCTCTCCAACGAACCTATTATTATTAAACCCTTGAACAATGACGCCTTTGAAAAGCCCGAAGAAGTCGTTATTACAGAGGTAACCCCACCAAAAATGGGAACTGCAGAAATACAGGAAGATAATACGGTGGTTTACACTCCTAATCCAGATGAAACAGGAACCGATGAGTTTGACTACACTACTTCTGTAACTAATCCTGACAATTCTGTTTCTACCGAAACCGGAAGTATAACCGTAAACGTAACACCTACTGAAAAAACACCCACGGACTCGAATGCTGTAAATTTCAGCAAATACGGTGCTGTAGGGGATGGAAAAGCAGATGACACCAAAGCAATACAGGCCGCATTGGATGCAGAGAGCTCTCTGGTAGCCAACTCTGGTGCAGTGTTCAAAATATCAAGCACTTTAAATATAGACCAAGGTTTTGTGCACACCATAAATTGGAACGGGGCAACCATTATAACCAGCTCCAAGCTAAGCCCAATGATCCAAGTTGACAAGAGACAATCTAATGGAGGACTTACAACCATGACAGATTTAAATATTGATGGCAATAAAGTAGCGCAAAGAGGTATTGAGTGCAACACTAGGGTCAACTTAACTAATTTTGAAGTGGACAGGTTTAGGCAGTCTTCTACCGCTAGTCCCGCCGGTGTTTATATACACGTTTATAACGATGCCGAATGTTACGGAGATTGGGTTTTTGACAATGTTAATGTAAGTGATGTTAGGGGGGCTGACAATGGGGTGACCACAGATTCATGGGGTGCTGCAAATGGCTATCTTATTTATTGGGTAGATGTTCCTAGTTCACCTACAAAACTGATTGTAAAAAATGGAGAGGTGCATGACTGTTGGGGAGAGGATTCTCAAACTATCGGTACTTTTTCTTCAGGTATAGATATAAGTTACTCTAACGGTTCAATGGAGTTTATCAACATGAATTTTTACGATTGGGAAAGACGTTGCGTCAAGAATTTTACAGGAAATACAACTTTCACAAATTGCACATTTACAGATCCATCGCCAACCAATCCAAACCTATCAAGTAAAAACAAATCAGGAATGGTAGTTGTTGGTATGGGTTCAGGAGCAAAAGGAGGTGATAATACTGTATTCAACAATTGTACTTTTACTGGTACAGGGTACGATGGTAGAGTTATAGCTCTGCAGAATGACTATGTGGAATTCAACAATTGTACTTTTACAGGAGGCTCAAGATTGGCTTTCACAATGTGGATAGGGGACGTAACTATATGTAATAGTGTATTTGGTGCTGGAAGTAGTATTTATGGATACAACATAAGCGATTCCGACTACAAAGGGACCATTTCTGTAGGAGCTAGCAACACAGGTCTTTCTGGTAATATAAGTTTGGACAGCACCAAGTGGTCTAGCGCGAATTGCAATTAAACAAAAAACAATCACCCTTATAGAATTTTTTAGGATGTTTATAGAAACTGCTATGGGCCTGGAATTCCAGGCCCATAGCAGTTTCTTTTATTCCCTAAAAGATTGACTCGGTCCACTTTATACCATTTTTCAACTTTAAAGACTTCTTGTACTGAAAATAATCACAAATTCAAAAGCGACACGTACTAGAATAATCATTATTGGATACATGAAACCTAATAACTTAGCAATAGAATTAATTGGCAAAGGTTAAATTACCGGCCAGTCCGTCCTCTTTTGAGCTTCTTCACTACATTTTATTTTGAATCAAAATTGAATTTCAGCTTTAAATTTTCACTTGGGCGGGAACCACATGTTGAGATGGGATATCATTAAATTAAAAACAAAACAAAGATTATCCGAAAAACATATAAAACGACTTTTGCGAGAGAAGAGTTGAATAAGCAATCTTATGAGTATCCAAAAAATCATTGTTTAGACTATGAACAATCCCATTTTACCAAGTTCTATGCTATGAATTAAATTTATACTTTCCTTAAGGGTCAGAACCTTATTTACTAGTATTTCACTTAGGTACCTTCCATGCACCTGACCTCGCCTTTTACCTGCTCAAGTACTCATCCGATTGGTTCTTGGCGCTCCACAGCACGTTCACGGATTCCACTAAGATTAACCCTCCTGCTTCTCTTTCCTTGGCACCATGCTCGAGATCTATTTCCCGCTACTATATGGTTTTGATTGAGTACGACCTTGAATCATGAAAGGCACTATTTTCCCTAGGGTCTTTTTGCATGACGCACGGCTTGCTTTCAGAAAGCAAAGTCAAAGCGGTAACCCCCCCCCTATATCTTAGTAATATCTACTTCAGGGAAACCGTAGGTAACATTAAAGTCTATTTGATTCTAGTTAATCTTGTCATCTTTAGAAGTCTCTGTGGTATCCAATCTTATTCAATTGTTCTTAGCTCCTACTCCTTTCTGGATACTTATATTATTTAAAGAACGGTTTACAGCCACATTTAAAACTGATCTTATTTGTTAACAAATTGACTATAACCGCATTTAAATAAGTCCAAATCTTAAAGAAAGAGGCATTTCATCGAATAAACGTATTTCAAACATCTAAACGCCAATAGGTGAACGTAAATCTACCAGTTTTCTATCGAAACGGTATTTTATCGATAATATAGGTCATTTACCGATGATGTTGTGAAAATAAAATTATTATAAACCCCAATTGATTATCAATTTATTTAAAGTCTTAATTCTTATGAAATTTACCCCCACGAATCTATTACAATTGACCCTGGTATGCTTCTTTGTTTTTTTAAATTATTCCTGCAACAAGGATTCCGACCTTTTAGCAGAGTATGTTGTGGAAGAAAATTCTATAGGCACTGAACCAAATGAAGTAATTCTCGATTTAGCAAATGCAGTATTTACTACTGAAGAAGACCAACCTGTAACTTTCAATTTGCTAGACAACACCTCCCTCAAAAGAGAAGGACGCACAAGGTACAAAAGCAGCCTAAAACCTAAATATGGTGAGATTACCATAGAAAAAGACAGTATCGCCATTTACACTCCTTCAAACGACTATAACGGCAAGGATGATATTGAAATAACATTGGAAGTTACCAATGAGGACGATACTATAGAGGAGGTTGTCGTTAATGTAGATGTTACTGTTGAGCCTGTTGAGGATGTTGTTGAAGATAAGGTTGAAGTCACTTCTGAGGAAGCTGTTACAATAGCCCCCCTTGAGAATGATACTTTTAAGGAAGAAAGTGTGGTCGTAATTACAGAAGTGAGTCAACCTGCCAATGGCACCGCAGTACTCAATGAAGACAACACCATTACTTATACCCCCAACACCACTAATTCTGAAGATACCATTACTGAAGAAATAGCGACAGAAGTGGTAGTTACGGAAGAGAATGTTATGGAAGAAGTTGCCACAGAAGAGGTTGTTAGTTCGGAAGAGGATACATTTACTTATACTACCGCTGTAACCAATTCAGACAATTCGGTCACCACCGAGACCGGAAGCATTTCAGTTACTACCCCCGCTGAAGAAGAAACCATTACCGATCCAAATTCCGTGAATTTCAGTAAATACGGTGCTGTAGGGGATGGAAAAGCAGATGACACCAAAGCCTTGCAGGCCGCATTGGATGCAGAGGGCTCTCTGGTAGCCAGCTCTGGTGCAGTGTTCAAAATATCAAGCACTTTAAATATAGACCAAGGTTTTGTGCACACCATAAATTGGAACGGGGCAACCATTATAACCAGCTCCAAGCTAAGCCCAATGATCCAAGTTGACAAGAGACAATCTAATGGAGGACTTACAACCATGACAGATTTAAATATTGATGGCAATAAAGTAGCGCAAAGAGGTATTGAGTGCAACACTAGGGTCAACTTAACTAATTTTGAAGTGGACAGGTTTAGGCAGTCTTCTACCGCTAGTCCCGCCGGTGTTTATATACACGTTTATAACGATGCCGAATGTTACGGAGATTGGGTTTTTGACAATGTTAATGTAAGTGATGTTAGGGGGGCTGACAATGGGGTGACCACAGATTCATGGGGTGCTGCAAATGGCTATCTTATTTATTGGGTAGATGTTCCTAGTTCACCTACAAAACTGATTGTAAAAAATGGAGAGGTGCATGACTGTTGGGGAGAGGATTCTCAAACTATCGGTACTTTTTCTTCAGGTATAGATATAAGTTACTCTAACGGTTCAATGGAGTTTATCAACATGAATTTTTACGATTGGGAAAGACGTTGCGTCAAGAATTTTACAGGAAATACAACTTTCACAAATTGCACATTTACAGATCCATCGCCAACCAATCCAAACCTATCAAGTAAAAACAAATCAGGAATGGTAGTTGTTGGTATGGGTTCAGGAGCAAAAGGAGGTGATAATACTGTATTCAACAATTGTACTTTTACTGGTACAGGGTACGATGGTAGAGTTATAGCTCTGCAGAATGACTATGTGGAATTCAACAATTGTACTTTTACAGGAGGCTCAAGATTGGCTTTCACAATGTGGATAGGGGACGTAACTATATGTAATAATGTATTTGGTGCTGGAAGTAGTATTTATGGATACAACATAAGCGATTCCGACTATAAAGGGACCATTTCTGTAGGAACTAGCAACACAGGTCTTTCTGGTAATATAAGTTTGGACAGCACCAAGTGGGAAAGTACAAGTGATTGTAACTAAAACGAAAATAATTAACTCAATCAGCTTAGCTGGTAAACAACTAAGGATTTGGGAAACCAAATCCTTAGTTGGTTTTAGCCCTAATATTTCGTCGCAACCTAATGCTAAATCCTTTTTCAACAAGGCATAGTGACAACTAAAGAATTATCAATACCATTTAATTGTTTTCGCAACTCATATATCCGTCATTAAGAACCCAATAGAATTTTTCATCCTTTAACTTTCTAGTAACCAAAAATGTGGTAATCACTTAGCAAAAGGTCAATATAGCTTCAGGAATATATTGAATAGGCTTTTGTATTACTAGTTTATTCTAATTAAGCTTTAACCAGATATTGTTATTCAACCCATAAATTAGCATTCCTTTGGATTTTCTTTTACTATTGAAATAAAATCAGGAATTTTGCGCTATAGTAAATGAAAGTATTTTTTTAATTATTCCTTTGAGTTTAAATACATATAATCCGCATTAAAATTGAGCTACATTACATCTATGTCATATTTATCCGGTCTTAGAGACAGGTTAAAGGATAGCAAATTGGCCAACGATTCATTTTGGGCCATTTTTGGCAATGTCCTGGGCAAAGGATCCTCTCTACTGACGGCTATCATAATTGCTAGGTTGTTGGGCAAGGAGGTTTATGGAGAATACGGCATTGTAAACCATACTATAGGTGCCATATTAATCTTTTCAAATTTTGGACTTAACTTTACCTCCACCAAATATATCGCCGAATACAATTCTGCAGAACCTGGAACACTGTCACAAATAATTAAATCGTGTCAGAAATTAACGTTATTTTTTAGTGGGCTGGCCACCATTATATTATTTTTTTCAGCAGAAGAAATAGCGACACACCTCCTTAACCTTCCCAAACTAACGCTTCCTCTTCAAGTAATTGCCATCGGTATTCTATTGGGATCTGTTTGCAGAACACAGGAAGGCATTCTTGCTGGTCTAGGTAAATTCAAGGAATTGGCCATAATAAATACCATTATAGGAATAAGCTCATTTGTTTTCACCGTAACCTTAACCTATTTTTATGGGCTTATGGGTGCCCTAATCGGGTTAACCTTGGTCCAAATTATAGATTACCTATTACTTAGGCACTATATTCGTAAATATACCGCTCCAATTAAAAGTGAATCCGAAAACAAGGTGTCCCTTCGTGAAATCATTAAATTTTCAACACCTGTTGCCTTGCAAGAAGCATTTTACTCCATTATCACCTATTCTACCGGACTATTATTAGTACAATTATCAACCTATGGGGAAGTGGGCTTGAGTTCAGCTGCCATGTATTGGAGCGCCATTATACTCTATATCCCAGGAATATTAAGAAACGTCATATTATCCCATTTATCCGCTACCTTAGGTAATAATAAAGCAAGGTTAAAAATCTTAAAATCAATATTAATTTTTAATTTTGGTATAACATTTCTACTTTCACTTATCATCTATTTTTTATCAGATTATATCGTTTCTTTTTATGGTGATAATTTCTCTGGATTAAAATTTGTAATTAATATATCGGTCTTTACAACTATCTTTTCAAGTATGAGCAATGTCTATGCCCAAGCCTATATGTCTGAAAACAAAAATTGGCTGATGTTATTTTTCAGAATCATCAGGGACGGCACAATTTTCCTAATTGCCTATCTGTTATTAAAAGAAAATAATGGCGTAAATGGCGCCTTATCCTTAGCAAAAAGTGCGCTTTATGCCAATATAATTTTCCTGATTTTAATGGCTGGGGTTTATGAATTTAAAATTAAAAAAACAAATAGTTAGCATGCGGGGGTTAATATTTATTGTTTCATTTTTTGTATATAGTGGCTATTACGCTGGTCTTGCATTTATCTTTTCATTTAATCTTAGTGCATTGTCAAGGTTTTATTCCGTCCCGATTAGAATAATAATGGCTGTCCTAATGATAGCAATCATTTACCAATTTAGAAAACGTATTGTAATTAATAAAAACTCTTATTATCTAGTTTTATTCCTGCTTTTTTGGATTTTTTATTTTTTAAAAGTGCTGTATACGGAATCGATAACCCTTAATCATGAATTGGGACGAAAATGGTATGAATACCCTTTATATGCCATGCTTTATGTAATATTTCCCTTTTTAGCTTATGCTTCCATAGATATTAAAAAATATCAAAAGAATATTTTAGACGGGTTTATTACTTCGGGCTTTATTTTGGGATTGGTAAGTCTTTTTCTATACGGAAAATTTTTGGTATCAGGAATAGGACGCTTGAATATGGTGCGCTACCAAACTGGTGAAGAAGTACTGAATCCTTTAGTATTATCTTATGCAGGAGCATTAACTATTGTTTTATGTATTTATAAATTACTAGTTTTAAAGGAAAAGGATAAATTTCAAATTCTCTATTTATTCGTAACAATGGCACTATCATTTATCATGTTTTTGCTTGGTTCATCAAGAGGTTCGGTCATTGCCATAATGTTAACGATTCCCATTTTTATCTCTTATAGTGCGGTTAAACAAAAAATAACATTTATTACACTTACACTTCTTGCGATTCCTATCATTATATGGGCAATAGAAGCTAGCGGGAGTAGCCTATTTGAACGAATGGGCAATACCGTTGAAGACAAAGGAGGCGGGCGGAAAAGTTTGTGGGTCAATGCTTTCTCCCACTTCACGGACAACCCAATATTTGGAGGAAAAATCGAAATCGGAGGTATTTATCCCCATAACTTTTTAATTGAAATATTAATGTCTACAGGTATATTAGGGATTTTATTAATTATCCCGGTATTTATAAAAGGCGTCGTTCTTGCTAGAATAAATGCCAAAATCAACCCAACTAATTTATTTGCTCTTTTATTATTAATTATCGGTTTTGCTCAATACTCTTTTTCTGGTGGTGTATATACGGCGATTAATTTGTTCGTACCATTGGGAATGATATTTGGCCTACAAAATAATAACAACGTATTGGATAACCATAAATCATAGTTACTAACATAGATTATTCAATTTCAACCTTACATAATAATATTCCTAGGTTATTTAATTCATAATCTTATCGCAATTATTCAATTAGGTAGATCATTTAAACAATATAAAATGGAAATTATGGTTTATACATTACATTAATTAAACGTATAGATATCAATGTATGAATTTATAATATTAAGCAGTAAATAAAATTTAATCTTGTTTGTGTATATAAATGGAGTTACTATTTTCCATTTTAAAATGACAAAATCATGTAATTGGAATCATCTAGAATGTGACCTAAAAAACTTAAATAAAAAACTATGCAGAGATATTTAAACTATTTAATTTCCCTATTTTCTTACAGGAAAATTTTATATAAAGATGTTTCATTATTCTCTTATTGGGATGAAAATTCAAATTTCACCAAGTACACCAAAATAGGTCCTTTTGTAAGGCTCTTCAACTCCCATGTTGGCAAGTATTCTAGAGTTAGTAAAGGTTGTTCTCTTTTATTTACCTCAATAGGTAATTTTTGTTCGTTGTCGGATCACGTACAACTTGGTGCCGGACGCCATCCTTTAAATTACGCCTCTACTAGCCAACTCTTTTACAACTACAATTCATTGTCAAACCAATGGGTAAGGCCAATTAGTCTTGAACAGAATCTACCAATTACCATTGGTAGTGATGTGTGGATAGGAAGTAGAAGTTTAGTAATGGGTGGTGTAAATATCGGTCACGGGGCTGTAGTAGGTTCCCGTGCCTTGGTTACAAAGGATGTTCCTCCGTACGCCATCGTCGGAGGTGTTCCTGCAAAAATTATTAAGTATAGGTTTCCCCAAGAAGTAATTGATAGGTTATTACAGATCCAATGGTGGGGATTCAACGATGAAAAGATACATGAACATATCGATTTTTTTAGAGATCCAGATATAACCCTAGAAAAATTGGACATATACTTTCCAATTAAAAATTAATATTATCGTTCATGTCGAAAAATTCTACTACACTGAAAGTTGCCTTTGTTCCTGCCATTTGTCCCTTATATCGATTACCTATTTGGGAAAAATTAGCTAATTTGAAGTCAATGGACACTATTTTTTATCTGGAACCGGAAAACAATATAGACAATATAAAATATATACCTAAAAGCACGCTCGATAAAAAATTTAATTGGCAACGAGTTAAAAACACCTATAATTTAGGCTTTTTTTGGCAGAAAGATGTAATAAAACTTGCATTTAGCAGCTGCGATGTAATAATTTTTAGTGGAAATATAAGGTGTATATCTACATGGATCACAAGTATACTTGCTCGAGCATTAGGAAAGCGTGTGTATTTTTGGTCTCATGGTGTTTATGGAAAGGAAGGTAAAATAGCACTATTAATAAAGAGGTTTTTTTTGTCCATTCCCACTGGGAATTTCTTTTATGGAAATTTATCACTTCAAAAAGTTCTATCCTGGAATTTCAGCGAGAGTCAAAATCATGTAATCTACAATTCATTAGATTATGATTTTCACAAAAAAATGAGAAGCATTAAAGGCGATAATAAAATATATGAGCACCATTTTCAGAATAATGACCCCGTGTTGATTTTTATTGGTCGTCTAACTAAAATTAAAAAACTTGACCAATTTTTATTGGCAGTAAAAAAATTAAAAAATCAAGGGTTATCTTACAATATAGTTCTTATTGGTGACGGGCCTGAAAAAGAAAATTTACGGACCATTTCTGAAGAAAATCATCTTAATACTTGGTTCTATGGCGAATGTTACGATGAAGAAGTTTTACATTCGTTAATAAAAAAATCGGATTTATGTATTTCCCCTGGTAATGTAGGCCTAACTCTTATCCACTGCTTAAGTTATGGAACACCGGTTATCACTCATGGTGATTTTGATAATCAGATGCCAGAAGCAGAAGCCATAATACCGGGATTCAATGGAGATTTTTTTAAGAAGAACTGTATTGAAGATTTATCCATTAGAATAAAAAAATGGTTTGTAGACCATATAGATAAAGATAGAAATACGATAGCAGAAAATTGCTACTCAATCATTGATGAAAAATACAATCCTTACTTTCAATCTGCTTTGGTAGAAAAAGTACTCTTAAATAATAAGTAAAGAAAATCAATCATATGTTCAAAGATAAAACACTTTTAATCACAGGAGGTACCGGTTCTTTTGGGAACGCCGTACTAAACCGTTTTTTGGAAACCAATATTAAGGAAATACGCATATTTAGTCGCGATGAAAAAAAGCAGGACGACATGCGGAACCAACTAAAAAATGAAAAGGTAAAATTTTACATTGGTGACGTACGGGATTACAATAGTATTGCCAAAGCCATGCAGGGAGTAGACTATGTATTCCACGCTGCCGCACTAAAACAAGTGCCGTCTTGTGAGTTTTTTCCGTTAGAAGCTACCAAGACCAACGTTTTTGGCACCCAAAACACCATAGATGCCGCTGTGGCCAATAAGGTAAAACGCATTATCTGCCTTAGTACGGATAAGGCGGCCTACCCTATCAATGCTATGGGAATAAGTAAGGCGTTAATGGAAAAGGTGGCGGTTGCAGCCTCTAGAAATATCCCTAATGACGATACCATAGTATGCCTTACTAGATATGGCAACGTAATGGCTTCAAGAGGTTCTGTTATCCCTTTATTTGTAAAACAGATTCAGGAAAAAGCTCCGTTAACGGTTACAGACCCCAAAATGACGCGCTTTTTAATGTCCTTGGAAGATGCCGTTGATTTGGTGTTGTTTGCATTCCTAAACGGAAACCAGGGCGATCTTTTTGTGAACAAGGCTCCGGCAAGTACCATTGGTGACCTTGCCCATGCCGTTAAGGAAATCTTTAAGGCCAACAACGAAATAAAAGTAATCGGTACCCGACATGGTGAAAAATTATATGAAACCCTATGTACCCGGGAAGAAATGCAAAAAGCAGAGGACATGGGCGAATTCTATAGAATTCCAGCCGACAATAGAGATCTTAACTATAACAGATACTTCTCTGAAGGTGAAACCGATGTTAGTACCATAGAGGATTACCACTCCCACAACACCGAACAATTGACCAATGAAGCGTTGAAAAACACCTTGTTGAATTTAGATTATATCAAAGAAAATTTATAATGGCCAAGACCATCCCCATTGAAGGATCTGTTTTTTCCGATTCCCGTGGAAAAATTAAATTTTTCAACACCTTTGATATGACCCAAATTGTTCGTTTTTACGAGATTGCCCCAGCCTCCCCAGAAATTATTAGAGGCTGGCAGGGACACAACAAAGAAAAAAAATGGTTCTATTGTCATACCGGCGCTTTTGTTATAAACATCATGAATATTTCGGACGGGAATCATCCAGACAACCATAGAATACCGGAAAAATTTGTGTTAAAAGAAAATTCCCCATTAATCTTGGAAGTGCCCAAAGGAAGTGCAACAGCATTTAAATGCCTTGAAGAGGGTTCCAAATTGATGGTTTTTTCTAATTTTACCACGGAGGAATCTATGAACGATGATATCAGATTTCCTTTGGAAACATGGAATGCCGAGTGGTGATTATCCATGATAATCAGTAAATATATGTTTATATAGAGTCATAGATTATATGCCTTAAGGCTACGTTTTGACTTGAATATCAGAATATGTCAATTAGACAAATTAAGCAAAAATGAAAAAAATAGGAATAACCGGACAAGCCGGATTTGTAGGGAACCATTTGTACAATACCCTGTCTTTGGATGATACCATCACCTTAATCCCTTTTGAACGTAATTTCTTTGGGAAAAAGGAGTTATTGTCCAATTTTGTTGCCCAATGCGATGTAATAGTACATTTGGCCGCAATGAACAGACATGAAGATGCCAACGTCATCTACAACACCAATATAGATTTGGTTTCCCAACTTATTGAGGCATGTAACTCAAAAAAGGTAAAACCGCATATCATATTTTCCTCCTCTTCCCAAGAAGAAAAGGACAATCTTTATGGCAGATCAAAAAAAGAGGGTAAAGAAAAATTTATGCAATGGGCGGACGAAGAAGGAGGTAAATTTACTTCCCTGACCATTCCCAACGTTTTTGGCCCTTTTGGCAAACCAAACTACAATTCCGTGGTAGCCACATTTTGCCATAAGATTGCCCACAATGAAACCCCTACTATAATTAACGATAGTGAAGTAAGCCTTATCTATATCAACGAACTGGTGGATATATTCATCGGGGCCATTAAGGACACAGAAAAAGGAGGACTTGTAAAAGGTAATAATAGGGAATTAAAAATTGAGCCAACCAAAAACATCAAAGTTTCCGAAATCCTAAGATTATTGAAACAATATAAAACCGACTATATGGAAAACGGAATTTTTCCAAATCTTGATCTGGATTTTGAAAAAGCACTCTTCAATACTTTCCGGTGTTATGTTCCAACAAGCCATTATCCTGTAAAATATAAAAAAAACACGGACAATAGAGGAAGTTTTGTAGAGATAGCAAGAACCCAGACCAGTGGTCAGTTTTCATTTTCGACTACGGTTCCCGGTATTACAAGAGGCAATCACTTTCACACTAGAAAAGCAGAGCGTTTTGCCGTTATAAGTGGAAAGGCCCTGATACAATTAAGAAAGATAGGAACCGATGAAGTTCTGGATTATTATTTGGATGGGGAGGAACCAGCCTATGTGGATATGCCCATTTGGTATACCCACAACATAAAGAACATTGGCGACACGGAACTTATCACTTTATTCTGGATCAATGAGCCCTATAATCCAGAGAACGCCGACACCTATTTTATAAACGTTTAATAAACATAAAAAAAATTACCATTGAAAAAACTTAAAGTTTTAACCGTAGTGGGAACCCGCCCAGAAATAATAAGATTGGCCTGTGTTCTAAATGCCCTTGATGCCAATGAAGCCATTGATCATACCTTGGTGCACACTGGACAGAATTATGATTATGAACTTAATGAGATTTTTTTCGAGGATTTGGGGATACGAAAACCCGATTATTTCTTAAACGCTGCGGGTAAAAACGCAACAGAAACGGTAGGTAACATCCTTATTTCCATAGATCCTATATTGGAAAATCTGGCTCCCGATGCTTTTTTGGTGTTGGGCGATACCAATTCCTGTTTATGTGCCATTCCTGCAAAAAAGCGAAAGATACCCGTTTTTCATATGGAAGCCGGTAATCGCTGTTTTGACCAACGTGTCCCAGAGGAAACCAACCGAAAAATTGTAGATCACATATCGGATATTAATTTAACCTATAGCGATATTGCCCGGGAATACCTACTTCGGGAAGGCTTGTCACCAGAGCGCGTCATTAAAACTGGAAGCCCTATGTTTGAGGTTTTGGGTAATTTTAAAGCCAAAATTGAAGCTTCCAATGTACTCGAAAAACTACAGCTAGAACAACAAAAGTTCTTTGTGGTTTCATCCCATAGGGAAGAAAACATTAGCAATCCAAAAAACTTTGAGGGGCTCATAACTTCCTTAAACCTCATTGCAGAGAAATACGACTACCCCATAATTGTTTCTACACATCCTAGAACTAGAAACATGCTAAATGAGAAAAATATAAAAACACACCCCAATATTCAGTTTTTAAAACCTCTTGGTTTTTCGGACTACAATGCCCTACAGTATCATTCATTTGCGGTCTTGTCCGATAGCGGCACCATATCCGAAGAATCCTCCATTTTAAATTTTAGGGCCCTTAATATTCGTGAAGCCCACGAACGGCCGGAAGCCATGGAGGAAGCCTCTGTAATGATGGTTGGTCTTAATCCTGAACGCATTCTGCAGGCCTTGGAAGCTTTGGAAGTACAGGAGCGAAATCCAAAAAGAAATTTTAGACCTGTTGCGGATTATTCCATGCCCAATGTGAGTGAAAAGGTAGTACGAATTATAATTTCCTATGTTGATTATATTAACAGGGTGGTTTGGTCCAAAAATTAATAACTATGAGAATTGCATTTTTAGCCCTTGCCTTTCCTAAAATCGAGGAAACCCAGTATTTATATACCGACTTGGTGGTGCAACTCCATAAAAATGGTCATGAGGTATTAGTTGTAGCACCTGGAGACAAAGATTTTAATGGACTTGGCCTGGAGGCCGGCATCAAGGTATTAAGGGTGCCTACCATGGACCTGTTTGATGTTGGTCTGGTACGCAAAGGAATAGCCAATATAGCACTGCCATATCAATACATATCAGCGCTTAAGAAACTTAAAATAGATCTTGATTTCGATTTGATCATTACCCCTACCCCACCCATTACCCTTTTTAAAGTAGTACAGTGGCTCAAGAAAAAATCCAATGCCAAGGTATATTTAATTTTGAGGGATATTTTCCCCCAAAATGCCGTAGACTTGGGCTTTATGGCCAAGGGTGGTCTTGTACATCGTTACTTTAGAAAGAAAGAGAAACAGTTGTATGCCATTTCGAACAAAATAGGCTGTATGTCCGCAGGAAACATTGCTTATATTAAAAAGCATAATCCAACTCTTGATCCCAACAAACTAGACCTGCTACCAAACTGGGCCAATGTTCTGCCCTTGCAAACCCCTCAAGAAAACAGTTTGTTAAAACAAAAGGAAGGATTGGCCGATAAGTTTGTCGTGATTTTTGGCGGCAATATTGGTATTCCCCAAAAAATGGAGAACATAGTGGATCTGGCAATTTCATGTCTGGATAAACAAAATATCCTTTTTTTAATTATTGGCTACGGTAGTAATTTTGAAGAGCTGGCTAGACTGATCCAAGAAAAAAATGTCACAAATATTCAAATGAGAGATGGAGTTGGTCACAGTGATTACTTTAACTTGGTACAAATAGCAGATGTAGGATTAATATCTTTGAACGAAAAATTCACCATTCCCAACACCCCTTCCAAAGCATTATCCTATTATAATGCCAAAAAACCTATTTTAGCTTCCGTTGATATGAATACGGATTTCGGGAGGGACTTAGAAAAAATTAATGCCGGTCTATGGGCCGAAGCCGGTAAAACAGAACAATTAAAAGAAAAATTAATGCTTCTTTACCAAAATGAGGAATTAAGGAAGCAAATGGGAGAAAACGGTTACAACTACATGAAAGAGGAATTATGCTCCCAAAAAGCCTATGATACCCTTATGAGTGTAGGGGGCAATTCATAGTTCCTATGTTATTTGAGACGGAGGACAGTTAGATTAAGTATTCCAAATTTAAATAAAGTAAATAAATACCTGAAACAGAAGGTATTTATTTACTTTAACGACATTAATTTCTTTGCTATTTAAAAGGCCAAAAAACTGAATATAGAATTAAAGCACCAGAATTATGTATAGAAATTTCTTAAAACGACCAATGGATATGTTATTGTCCATTATTATGTTACTATTGCTGAGTCCTATATTTATAATCGTTTATGCCACATTATTTATTTCAAATAACGGTAAGCCCTTTTTTTACCAATCACGTCCAGGCAAGAATGAAAAGATATTTAAAATCATCAAGTTCAAATCCATGAATGACAAAAAAGATGCCCATGGAAACTTGCTGCCAGACGAAAAACGATTAACAAAAGTTGGTCTTTTTGTCCGCAAAACTTCCTTGGATGAAATTCCCCAATTATTAAATGTTTTAAAGGGAGATATGTCCTTAATTGGTCCAAGGCCCCTACTAGTATCCTATCTGCCCCTCTACAATGAAGAGCAGAAAAAGAGACATCTTTTAAAACCTGGCATTACTGGATGGGCTCAGGTCAATGGCAGAAACGCCATATCTTGGCAACAAAAATTTGAGTTTGACGTTTGGTATGTGGAGAACTGTTCTTTCACATTGGATGTCAAGATTTTATGGCTAACTGCCTTAAAGGTCATCCAAAGAGATGGTATCTCTTCCAATACGAGTTCAACAATGGAGTTTTTTACCGGTAACTAATTAAAAATGAAACTAAGCATCGTTATTCCATGCTATAACATGGAAAAGTACCTAGCCACCTGCATTAATAGCCTTTTAGACCAGAATATTGATTCCTCTGTGTTTGAAATCATAATAGTCAACGATGAATCCAAGGATACCACCTTGGACATTGCACGTGCATTTGAGTTAAAACACCCTAACATTAAGGTAATTGACAAGAAGAATGCTGGCGTTGGTGCCGCCCGTAACTCAGGCCTTGACAAAGCCACTGGGTCCTATGTTTATTTTTTGGACCCCGACGATTATTTGGCAAAAAATGTCCTGGAAAAACTGTTGACAGTTATAGAGCAAAATGATTTGGACATCTTAACTTTTAAAAGTATAGAGGTTAAAGATAATCCAGAACCTACCTCCGGCAATATAGATACCCTAACGGATGAGATAACTATTATGGACGGTATTAGTTATATCGCTTCCATAAAATACCAAAATGAAATTTGGTGGTATTTCATTAAAAGGGAATTCCTAATCAATAGCGGAATCAGGTTTATTGAAGGGAAGTGGATGGAAGATGCCATTTTAACTGCACAACTTTTTTGTGAGGCTAGAAAAATGGCCCACCTTGATCTTGACGTACATAGGTATCGTATATTACCTACTTCCGCCATGCGCAACAAAAGTCCCGAACATTACAACAAGGTCATTTTTGATAATGCCAATGCAGCTCATTCATTCGATGAACTCATTAAGAGCATCCCAACTACACATAAAAACGCCGATGACTGTATTAAACGTTTAAAGACAAGACAACAGTCCTTTGTATTCTTTTTATTGGTGCGCTTAATGAAATCGGACATTCCTATTAATAAAATTCCAGAAATGCTTTTTGGATTTGAAAAAATTGACGCTTACCCCCTTAAAAAATTCCTCGGTAAAGACTATCATGGATTTAGTTATTCATTCATGGTCTTTATCTTTAATAACAAGCCTTTAATCAACCCTTTTATCAAATTATTTAGAACATTTTATACTTTAGGACGATGAATATATTAATAACATCTGCCGGGAGGCGCGTATCCTTGGTCAGAGCCTTCCAGAAGGAAATGAAAAAATTAGTCCCGCATGGGAAAGTATTCACTGCCGATGCCGATCCTGAAGCATCTGCAGCCTGCCATGTATCCGATGGTTATTTAAAAGTCCCACTTTTAAATGAACTAGACTATATTAAAAATTTAATTGAATTATGCAATGCCAATGATATTAAATTAATAGTACCAACTATAGATACAGAACTAATGTTGTTGAGCAAGAACGAGCAATTGTTTAAAACCAGCAATATACATGTGGTGATTTCTTCTGAAGAGTTTATTCATAAATGTAGGGACAAAAGAATCATCCATGATTTCTTTGAGTCCAAGGGTGTGGCAAGAGCTCAAGAATATAGCAAGGATAATTTTGAATTGCCACTTTACATTAAACCAATAGATGGGAGTCGTAGCGTAGATAATTACATTATTAAATCAAAATCTGAATTAAGGGAGTATCATTTTAAAAATGATAAATTAATGTTTTTAGAATATTTGGACCATGATGAATACGAGGAATTTACCTGCGATCTTTATTATGACAAAAAAAACACCCTAAAATGTGTGGTTCCCAGAAAACGAATTGAGGTTCGTGACGGGGAGGTAAACAAAGGACTTACTTTGAACAATGAACTAGTGCCCTATATAAAAAAACACCTAAACCATATTGAAGGGGCAAGAGGTTGTTTAACGGCACAATTCTTTAAACACAAGAAGAATCATAAGATTTATGGTATAGAAATAAACCCAAGATTTGGTGGTGGATTTCCCCTCTCCTATTTAGCGGGAGCTAATTTTCCTAAATGGCTAATTGAGGAGTATCTATTTGACCAAGATATTGAGGAAAGTTTTGATGTATGGGAAAACAATTTATTGATGATTCGATATGATGATGAAATCTTAGTGCATGGATATCAAGGTTGACCATAAAACAATTATCGTCTTCGATTTGGATGACACGCTATACAATGAAATTGGCTACTTAAAATCGGCCTATTTAGATATAGCCCGAAATTTGGACAAAGAGGACTGGCAAAGACTTTATGTAAAAATGTTTTCCCTTTATAGAAATAAAAAGGATGTTTTTGCGTTTTTACATCAGCAGTATAACGTAGCTAAATCATCTCTAATTATGGAATATAGGGAACACGAACCGGACATTAAATTATTTGACGGGGTTTTGGATACACTACAAAAAATTAAAAAAAACAACGGCAAAATTGGTCTAATAACCGATGGGAGAAAAAGTACCCAAACAAATAAAATAAAGGCTCTTGGGCTTACTCCTTTTTTGGACGGTATCGTTATATCGCAAGAAATTGGAACCGAGAAACCTCATTTAAATAATTACAAGATGATAGAATCTACCTTCGGAAAAGGTACTTACTATTACATAGCGGACAATTTAAAAAAAGACTTTATAACTCCAAAAACTTTAGGATGGAACACCATTGGCATCATGGATAATGGATTGAACATCCATAATGATGCCTATTTATATCAAGAAGAAAAATACCTCCCCCATGCGTTTATATCCTCTTTCTTGGACCTAACAATCATATAAATCAAGAAAGAGTACATTGATTTTAAAATTAACCTAATAAAACAGTTTAATTAATATTGATACCACCAAAAAAAATTAACCATTACGCATTTATCAAATATGATAAAAACCATAATCAACAAGAAAGAATGGGATGGAATACTTAAGAACGTAGATACATACGATTTTTATCATACGTACGACTACCATCAAATATCTAAAAAAGAAGGAGAATATCCTACTTTGATTACGTATTACGAAAAGGATAAAATAATTGCCATCCCCTTATTACTCCGCAAAGTACCGGATTCCCAATTTGAGGATTTTACATCTGTATATGGATATGCAGGACCCATTACGAAAAACATTGATGGTAGTTTTGACAACACCCAGTTTATCATTGAATTTAGAAGTTATTTAATTGATAATAATATTATTTCCATCTTTTCTAGGTTAAATCCCTTTATTCCGTTCCAGGATATTTGCTTAAATACTTTTGGTGAAATAACTCCCTTAAGCCACATTGTAAATATAGATGTTACCGATACCTTAGAAAATCAAAGGCAATCATATCAAAAAAGATTAAGAACCCACATTAACAAAGCACGTAGGAATTGCCACATAAAGACTGCAGAAACCAGAGAGGAAGTACTTCAATATATTGATCTGTACTATGCCAATATGCAACGCGTAAATGCCAAAAAGAAGTATTTCTTTGAACAAGAATATTTTTTTCGCCTTTTGGATTCAAAAGATTTTAATTCTAGGATACTTTTGGCCGTTGAGAACGAATCCAACAAAATAATTGCCGGGGCCATGTTCATTGAATCCAATAACATAGTTCAATACCACCTGTCGGGGTCGGATTTTTCATATATGCATCTATATCCTATAAAGTTATTGATCGATGAAATGAGAATAATTGCCACTGAGGAAAATTGTACGTTTTTTAATCTTGGAGGAGGCGTAGGCAGCCAAGAAGATTCCCTGTTTTACTTTAAATCAAGTTTTTCAAACGATTTAAAATATTTTAGTATTTGGAAATGTGTAAGCGATAAAGAAAAGTACGAAGCATTAAATTCCATCAAAATGAAACCCAATTGTGAGACCTTTAAAAAGGATTGCTCCAATTTCTTTCCCTGTTACCGTTGTGAAGTTTTAAATTCTTAATTATGAACGTAAATCCGTTTTCTTCGAAAACGTATATCAGTATTTGGCTTAAACATTTCAGCTCCGACAGTAGTGGGTATTCTTTCCCATTTTTGAACGGAATTAGTTTTTATAAACATCCGTTTCTTCCTTTATATACCAACTTAGGTAGAAATATGACCAAGGGGTTGGTGTATTCCGTTGATGATGAACGCTTTGGCCAAGAAATTAAAAACAAAGTCCTTCTGATATACGACGTCCCGGATTACGAGAAAAAAGAAAACGTTTTAACCTATGGCAAAATTGATAGAATACCACAGTATCCAGGGTACATTTTAAATCTTGCTACCTATAAAGACCTAGAAAATTTTATGGCGCTTACTTTTAATAAAAAAAGTAGGTACAAGTTAAAAAGTTATAAAAGAAAGTTAGAATCCAGCTTCAACATAAAATACAAGATGTTTTATGGGCAGATCAGTAGGCCCGAATACGATCATATTTTTGAAGTGTTTGAGAAGTTATTGCGAAATAGATTCATACAAAAGGGAATTACCAACAACAACTTAGACCCAAAGGAGTGGTGCTTTTATAAAGAGGTTACATACCCCATGATTTTGGAGAATAACGCCTCCCTATTCGTTACCTATAACGACGGGGAAATTATTAGCGTAACCTTGAATTACATACAAGACAACAGCTTAATTGACGCCATTACGGTTTTTGATATAGCCTACTCACAATTTAGTTTAGGATCTGTTAACATCATGAAGTTGATAGAATGGTGCTTGGAAAACAAATTTGACAAACTAGATTTTTCAAAAGGATATTATGACTATAAAAAAAGGTGGAGCAATCAGGAATACCAATTTGAATATCATCTTATTTACAACAAGAAGGCCATACTTCCCAAGACTATGGCCTTTGCCATTAAAAATTTCTTTACCCTAAAACAGTTTTTAAGGAAAAAAAATCTGACTGACAAGATTCATAAGCTAAACTTCCTATTAAAGGGTGAAAAAGACAAAAACAACCTAAATATTAACTATGAATTTTCTGAAATAAATCAGGAATTGGAGGAACCTGAATTAGTAGATATTGATTTTAACAACCCCTCCTTTACCTTTTTAAAATCTATAATATTTGATTTTTTGTACTTTAATAATGAAGAACTAAAGAATATAAGCGTAAAACAATTTAAAAATAACCAGTCAATCTTTATCATCGAGGGGAAATCTACCTCCCGAACAGCCACAATTAAGAATTTGTACTAAAAATAATGAGCTTAGTTAATATAAGAAAATATAATTTCACAATTGACTTTTTTGAAAAAAGGTCAATTTACCCATTCTATTCCCATGTTTTCAATAAGAGTAATCAACAAAACTTTATAAATCCTAATCAGACCATAAACTCTGAATTAGGTTCATCTATTCATATTGTAAACTATATCAGCCCCTACTTTCAACTATCATTGAACGATTCTACCATACCATTAAAATCCTATAATTATAATCAATATATTGGATTTGCAGTTAATTTAAGTGACTTTTCCAATGTTGATGAATATATGAAACATAAAATGAGTTCTAAGGGAAGGTCTAAAATGAGGGGGTATTTAAGGCGCTTGGAAACTTGTTTTAACATTCGGTATCAAATGTACTATGGAGAAATAACCTTGTCCAATTATAATTATTTAATTGAAAAACTACATTCCCTTATAATTCATCGATTTGAAGAAAGAGGTGACCAGCATGAAGCATTGAACCAATGGGATAATATTAAAAACAATACCTATTCAATGATTCTGGAAAAAAAAGCCTCCTTATTTGTAATCTACGATGGGGATGTTCCCATTGATATTTGTCTTAATAATAACCACCAGAATATTCTGGACAATTCCATAAGGTCTTATGATATAAATTATTCCAAATTTAGATTAGGCTATATCGATATTTTAAAACAATTGGAATGGTGTTTTGAAAATGGGTTTGAGATTTTCGACATGAGTTATGGAGATTTTGAATATAAACGAAGATGGAGTAATGAAGTTTATAAATTTGAAACTCAAATATTATATAATAATTCTCGTTTTATATATAAAGTGAAGGCTTTCGGACTTATGCAATTTCTTAAATCAAAGGCATTTTTAAAGGAGAAAAATGTAGATTTAGTGTATCACAAGTTTAAAAGTCTACTTAAAAAGGAAGGTCAATCTGATTCCAATGAACCAAAGCCCCTATTTGAAGTAACCGCCCTCAAAACCAAACCAAAATTGGAAAAACTCTCTGAAATTGATTTTCGGTCAGATAGATTTGATTTTCTAAAAAGAGAAATTTATGACTTTCAATATTTAAATTTCGAGTCTTCTCAAAATATTAAAGTTTATCATTTTAAAAACTCCAATGATATTTACATCATTAGTGGAAAAAACAAAACTATTCAAGTTAAATCACTCCAATTATAACCAAACATGGGAACCAAACTATACTCAGGAACTAATTCTTTACGACCCTCTTTGAAAAAAGGAAGTTCATGATATTTATGCCCAATTTTAAATATTGTAAGGCAGCACACCTAATTTATAGTCATCCTAAACCTTTGCCCGTTGCAATCAACAAATAAGGAGTCTTTACTTTTTAACCCTTTTACCAATACCAGATTATTTGAATCCTAAACTTAAGAAAAACACATTTATAAAATTTCCCTCAAAATAATCTAGGATATGCACCTTTAATGAAAAATGTAGCCTAAATTGATGGAAAAGAATCATTACCAGACATGTAGCGCGTATTTATATCCGTTCAGAACCTTTGTCCGGCAATATTTTAATACCAATTTATGTTATATACATGAACAATTTACAGTAGCACGTTAATCCATAGATTGAAACCACTAAACAAACATTAACCAATGGGATTAAAAATAATAAATAAGGGAAATTTTTATTTGCACATGTTCGAAAAGAATATCGTTCCTGAAGTGTACGATAACATAATCTTATCCCATAATAAAAAATCTATTTTTAATAATTCGAAAATTAATCCATTAAATGAAAAATCTATTTTTGATGCTTGGGAATATTTCCCATCCTACCTAACAGCCACAACAGTTCCTCAACTACATTGTAGCAAAGTTTTTCAGAAATTAGGTTTTGCCATTAAACTGGAAAATTATAGTGATGCCACTGAATACCTAAAAGAACAATTTAAAAGTACCCCAAAGAAGACATTTTTAAGATCATTAAACAGACTTGAATCCAGTTTTGAAATCACCTATAAAACGTTTTATGGCCATATCTCTAATGAAGAATACCATTCATTAATGCGCGCCTTACACCAAATGTTAACAAAACGTTTTCAACAGCGGGGAGATAGAAATAAAACCCTAGAAAATTGGGAATATTACTCAAATAGTTTTCAGTCGATGATCAACGAAAAAAAAGGATCCCTTTTCGTAATATACAATGGAGATAAACCTATTGAAATTTCTATAAACTTTCATTACGATAATATTCTATATAGTTCTATAAGTTCGTTTGACCTGGATTATTCAAAATTCAGTTTGGGAAATATTGAAATCTATAAGCAACTAGATTGGTGTATTGCCAATAACATTGAAATCTTTGACATGGGATTTGGAGATTTTGACTACAAGAGAAGATGGAGCAATCTAATCTATAATTTCGAAAATCATATCATATCCTCTCCCAGAAATAAGCTCTCACCTGTTTATGTGGGATACCTAAAGAATAAATACGCCTTCACCAATTATATCCTAGCCTCTAAATGGATTGTTCCCTATCGAAAATTAAGGATGTTTGTTAGGGATAAGAAATGGACAAAACAATCCGTTATAAACACGTATAGCGTAGAGGTATTGGATAAGGAAACAAATTTTGACCTTAAAGAATATAATTTGATAACCGATACGGAAGCCTACAATTTCCTTAACAAACCTTTAATGGACTTCCTTTACTCGTACAAAGAAAATTTTAATCTAGTTTCCATTTACAGTATGCAGTCTGAAACCGATTCCTATTTGATAAAAGGTGAAAATTCTTCCATTAAAATTACGTTCAAGAACAGTTGATCTAGAGTTAAAAAATTTATTATGGAAAATCAGATTCATACTAGTAACAAAAAGTTGCATACACTAAATTTTAGTGTCGACCTTCTAGAAAAGGAAAAGGAAAATCTATTTTATTCAAAAATAGTAAATAGGGAAACCGGTCAATTAATGCATTCCTCCAACCATACAAACCCTGAACATTTAAAAGGAAAATATTTTTTGGTAAATGAGGTTCCTAATTATCTTGAAACTACTTTGGCACCTACAGCCAATGGTATTAAAACCAAAAAAATAGGAACCTACCAAGGTTCACTAATAAACCTTCAAAAATATGACAGTTTAAATGCCTATTTAAAGGAAGAAATAAGTTCGCAAAGGAGGTCCAATATCAACAGGTGCCAAAAGAGATTGGACCTATGTATAAAACCTACCTACAAAATGTATTACGGGGATATTTCAAAAACCGAATACAATACCATTTTTACGGACTATAAAAACATGTTGATCCGGCGTTTGGCCCAAAAAGAGTCATACTGGGAAGAACTGGACTACTGGGAAGAACGATTCAAAAATTCCTATGACCTAATAAAAAATAAAAAAGTCTGTGTTTTTGTTATCTACGATAATAATAGACCAATTTCTATATATATAAATACCATCTACAAAACCACCCTATATATTGAGGTAATCGCTTACGATATTGATTACGCCAAGTTTAAACTTGGGTTCCTTTCCTTAACCCAGATTATAAAATGGGCCATAGAAAATCAATTTAGCCTTATTGATATGTCCAAAGGAGATTTTTATTACAAGGAACGCTTTAGAAATGGGGTATATACCTTTGAAAACCACATCATATTCGATTCCGAGAATATCTTAATCCGAATGAAATCCTATATTTTGGCATCAAAGCTTCATCTATTTTATAAATCACTTCCGCTACTTAAAAAATTAAACCTTCATCTTTGGTATAGAAAATACAAAAAGAACACAAAAAAAGATGTTTTTAGGGAGCATCAGGGAGCCCCACCCACAATAGCGATTGACAATACCGAAGGCATCGAGTTGCCAAAAGATTTTCAAGTAATTAACCTAACCAACGACAACTACTCTTTTTTAAAAGAGAGTTTGATGGATTTTTTATTCTTAAATTTTGAATATATTCAGGACGTTACCGTTTATATGAGTCAAAGTCATCCTAATTCCTATTTTTTTAAAGGTAAAAACAAGACTCAGAAAATTAACATTATAAAAGTTTAAGTTAAAATTGATGGGACGCAATATATTCTACTTCAAGTTTTACGAACAACATATCATACCAAATTGCATTGATGAATTATCTTTTGCCCACAACAACAAGATACTTTACAAAAAGACAGCTTGCAATTCCACTTCTTCGACCGCGAATCACTTAGGATTATTTCCCACTTATCTTAATTTCGAAGTAATACATCCGGAAAAATTTAAAAGGGTAAAAATAAAGGATAAAAAAATTGATGGCTGCGCAATAGCATTAGACGGTTTCGATTCTATTGAGAACTATATTAAAAGTCAATTTCGCAGTAAATATAAAACTGGTTTAAACCGGTCTATAAAACGTCTGGAAAATAGTTTTAGAATAAAACACCAAATGTACTATGGTCATATAACTAGAGAAGAATACCATGCTTTAATGACCTCATTAAAGAATATGCTAAGCAAAAGGTTTTCCCTCATCAAAAAAACCAACTTTGCCATTTTAAAATGGGATTTTATTTACGAAAGAGGGTACGACATGATCAATTCCAAAAAAGCATCCTTGTCGGTCATATATCACAATGAGGAACCTATCGATATTTCGTTGAGTTACCATTTTAATAAAATATTGTTCTCAGCAGTTTCTTCCTATGACATTGATTATTCCAAATTTGGTCTTGGACAAATATCTGTATACAAGGAATTGGAATGGTGTTTTGCAAATAAGTATGATGTTTTAGACCTTACGCACGGTAACCTACAGTATAAAAAAATTTGGTGTAACATTGTCTACGGGTTTGAGGATCACATTATTTACCAAGAAAAATCATTTACAGGCACCGTACTCTTTTTGATTGCATTAGGAAAAGTCCATTTTAAAAACTTTCTTAAAAATGCCCATATTGATGTTATTGTGGAGAAAATTAAAATAGGACTCCAAAAACAAAATGGAGATACCCAATCTGACACATTAAATTATGACATTGAATCGTTTGAATCCATGAGCATGGATACAACAAAGGGTTTTATACCGATTAACTTATCCGAGGAGGACAACAAACATATAAAAAAACCACTCTATGATTTCTTATATTCCAGTCAGGAAGCAATGGAAGATGTAAAAATTTTCCAAGACAATTTAAACAAATTAAAATTTTATTTCTTGGGTAAAAATAATAAAGCGAGAATCATATTCACTGATGAACAATAAAAGATAAATAAATTGATATGTTGAAGCAAACTATTAATTTTTTTAATGAAATTTTTGAGATCGAAAACGGTCTCCCTAGTATTTATTCAGATATTCTTTTTGCAAAGGACGATAAGTCATTGTACCCAGGAGAAGTGAATAAAGCCACGTATCAAGATGCTTCCATTAACAAATTATACCATGTGGAGTTTGTACCCGATTACATGGTTCCCAAACTAGCATATCCAGACCTTTTTACAGTTAAAAAAGTGAGTCACGTAAAGGGTTATGCAGCATATCTAGACGATTTCCTCGATGTAGACTCCTATTTAAAAAGCCAATTTAGGTCCAACGCCAAAACAATTAAACGATATGTAAATCGTTTAGAGACCTGTTTCAACATTAGCTATAAACTATATTACGGACATATTGATAGAGCGTTATATGAGTTTGTAATGAAGGCGTTGGAAAAAATGAAAGAAAAACGATTTGGCCAACGAGATGATCAAGATCAAAGTTTATCCTATTGGGACTACACTTATAATATTGCTTTCGATTTAATAAACAATAAAAGAGCTTCATTATTTGTAATATATGATGAACAAAAACCCATAGAAATCTCCTTAAATTATCATTTTAATGGTATTCTATATAGCTCTAACTCCTCCTATGATATAGATTATTCTAAATTTGGACTTGGTCATGTGGAGATCTATAAACAAATTGAATGGTGTATAGCCAATAATCATAAGGTCTTTGAAATGGGAAGGGGTGACCTGGAATATAAACGACGATGGAGCAATCTTATATACAATTATGAATATCACTTGGTTTATCAAACAAAACACCTAGGCGCAAAATTCTACGGCGGTATACTGGAAAACCTACTAAAATTTAAGGAATATCTTAAATCTAAGAATATTCTCATCTACTGGCGAAGAATCAAATCGGTTACCAAAATCAAGAAGAACAGCAAAAAGGAATTAGAACTTAAATTTAAAATCGAAAAAATTACCGATGGTTCTTTGCGTCCTAAAAATACGGCTATTGATCACGAATCCGAATCTTTCAGATTTTTCAAAAAGATACTTTATGATTTTGCGTATTCCAATATAGAACATATCTCAGGTATTGAAGTATTTGAAATTGAAAAAGAAAAATGCTACTTGATAAAAGGACAAAAGCAAATTCAAAAAATAACGGTTATCACTTAAGGAGTGTCTTAAACTTGCTTAATTTGTAATTATGAAAAAAGTAAAAGTAGAACTTTTCTCCACCCTATTTGACCATCAAACAATACCGGAATTCTATTCCAGTATTTCCTATTGCCAGGACCAAATAATAACTAACAGGACTGATAATCAAAATGATGAAGAAGAATTATCACAACATCTATATTCTTTAAGATTAGTACCAACTTATATTAACTTTCATTTAAAAAATGAAGCCTTACTAAATATTAAAAAAATTCCACAAGACAATTGGGGATATGCCATATTTTTAGATTCCTCTTCTTCCGTAGAAGACTATATAACCCGACAATTTAAGACCAAATTTAGAACTAACATAAAAAGAAGCATAAAGCGACTAGAGACCTGTTTTGACATAACCTATAAGATGTATCATGGAGACTTGGACCGTGAACTCTATATTCAATTGATGGAGTCATTACGTATTATGTTAGTAAATAGATTTAATGAAAAAAATGTACTTAATAACAACTTTCCAAAATGGAAAGAATTATGTAGCAATACCCATTCTTTAATCGAAAAGAAAAAAGCCTCCCTATTTGTAATATATGACGGGGACAAACCCATTGCCATATCCCTTAACTATCATTTAGATAAAATCCTATTTAGTTCCATATCATCCTATGACCTGGACTATTCTAAATTCGGCATTAGCCATGTTGAAATTTATAGACAGTTGGAATGGTGTTTCCTAAATAATTATCTAGTCTTTGAAATGGGCGTGGGAAGTTTAGATTACAAACGCAGATGGAGCAATCATATTTACAATTATGAGCACCATGTTTATTACCATAAATCGTTTATATCCAATTGTTATGCCTTTTTTGAAATCTCTAGGGTAAAATTAAAAGAATATTTGAAGTCCAAACAAATCCCTGAATATATCTTAAAAGCCAAAGTCGCAATAAACTTTAAGAAAAAGGCTCACCAAAATGTACCGTATACTTTTGAGGTTGAAAGCACAAAAGATATATCCCTTCTTAAAAATAGTGAAAAAATAAATTTTCAAAATGATATATACCATTATTTAAGAAGGCCGATATATGACTTTATCTATTTAAGTTTGGACCATGTTTCGAAAATTCAAGTTTTTGAAATTATAAAGGATACCACTTTTATAATTTCAGGAAAAAGTGCCAACCAAAAAATAACCTTTTACAAGAACACAAAGTAAACTGCGCACTTAAATTCAGTATAAATCATGTAGTTATAAGACCACTTAACGCATCGCCGGTCTTGTACTGATTCAAAAATTAATCGTCCTACAAGTCATCTGTCTATTTTGCAAATATCTCCGGGGCCAGCCCACGGAGCATTTTAAGACTTGGAGTATTTACCCATATAGAATAAAAATAGAACATTATACAAAAAAAATAGCTGGGGCATTCCCCAGCTATTTTCTATATAAACACTTAATAAGATAGCACTTTTTGAAATGCGATTCACCCAAAGACCTATCTTTAAAAAATCGCTCTAATTAAAACGCTACTACCTCAAACTCAGATCTTCTGTTTAATTTATGTTTAGATTCTGGACAGTAGGTACCATTGCCACATTCGTTCGTCAATTGGGTTTCTCCAAAACCTTCTCCCGTTAGCCTAGAAGCATTTATTCCTTTCTTATCTATCAAGTAACCCAAGGTCTGCTTCACCCTCTTTTCAGATAGCCATTGATTATACTTTTCAGCTCCTCTGGAGTCTGCATGTGCACCTACCTTTAAAGTCAAAGCCGGATTTTCTTCCATTAACACCGCTAACTTGTCCAATAATCCCATATAAGGCTTACTCAGGTAAGATGAATTTAAGCTAAAATATACATTCCCTAAATCTTTGATTTTATTTTCGAGTTCCGTTCGGCGTCTGTTCTCTGCATCCTTTCTGGCTTGCTCTTCTGCTGCCAAACGTGCCTTTTCTTTTTCTTGGGCCAATCGCTCTGCCATAAGCCTAGCTTCTTCCTCAGCCTTTTTAGCTGCTGCAATAGAATCGGTTATTCTTTGATTTTCCTCAATCAGGGCCAATTTCTCCATACCCTTTTTAGACAATTCTTTTTCTATTCCAAATCTAAAAACCACTCCTGCCGAATGTTGTAACTGTTTGGTTGTTCCTTTTTCAATTCCCCACTTACCCATAGTGTTAAAATTCAAGCCCCAGCGATCACTGAACCAAGTGTTAAATCCAAAACCTGCATTGGCGGTCGCCCTACCTACAGAACCTATATCACTATATCCTGCACCTACATGAACAAATGGATCAAACCAACCCGTTTCACCAACAATCTTGTTCAGGTCGTAGCTAACCATACCATCAATGGCATAGTAATCCCTTTCTACCAAATTAATGGCTCCGTCCACTTTCTTTCCTATATCATATTTGTTATAGGAACCAATGGCCTTAACACCAAGCCCATTTTTAAAAGTTTTCCCTATACTAATTGAAGAAGGATAAGGCAGTGCATTCCAAGTGTCCTTAATACTAAATATATCATCACCAAATGGTGTAGCTGAATCATCTACAATATTGTAGCCTATTCCCAGCACCCACGAACTGGCAACAACACTGTCCTTGGCAGTAAGTTGTAATTCTTGGGCAGAACTATAATTAAAGGAAATGGCACATAAAAATGTAATAGCAAACGCGTAGGTTTTCATAAAATTGTTATTTTCGGGATTCTTTAAAATCTATGCCCGAAGTTATGGCAATGTGAAATGGCCGCCATTAAAATTCTATTAAGTGCCGTAAAACTCGATAAGCGGTTTTCAAAAAACTAGGTCTGTACAAATTTCAATTCTCCATAATTTTTCATCCAAGAAAATCGCAATTTAACGGATAAAAGGAGTCCCTTTTTCCAACCATAAGGGCATTCCATTTTGATTTGGTAAAATATCCATTATTTAAAAGCCATCGCAGATAAAACAACCTCATTTTAATATTTCTTCGAGGGAATTATATTTTTTTCCGTAAGAGGCATTTTGTATATATAAATAGGTGTAGTCGTAACATTAAGCGGTTCCTTTTTGGAGGTAGTTTGTTCTTTTAAACCAATAAAGACAGTGTCCAAGGATTCTTTCTCAAAAAACAACTCCCATATACCAACACCCCGTGAAGTTCCAGGGTAATACACCACTAAAAGTTCTTTCGTAAAATTAACCTCGGGCACTGGAAGGCCCGGTTTTCTATTGCTATTGATTTGAATAAATATATCTTTTAAAACTTTTGAATTCCTGACAACATGAAATTCGGTTTGTTCCACCCCAGAATAATTATCCTTAAATAATAATTGAAGCTTCCTTGGTTCTTGTTGGGTGTTCTCACTCTTTCCGATGACCACGGCTTTTTGCCCTACACAAGCAGTTCCCAAAAGAGATATTATAATTAGTAGTAACCGCATTAACGTTGCTGTAAACTCTGGTGTCTCGCCAAAAAGGTCTTTTCATATATAGCCTCATACAGAGGCAATACCTTTAATATATCAAAATCCATAGCCGCTTTTTCCGCATTGTCTTTGAACTTTTCCAAAGTTTGATCGTCACGTAATATTCTAAGTCCGTTTTCAGCCATTTCGTCCACATTGCCAACATCGCTCAGGTAACCTGTAATACCCTGCCGGTTAACTTCAGGGATTCCGCCAGTATTACTTGAAATTACGGCTACCCTATTGATCATTGCTTCCAGAGCCGCCAATCCAAAACTCTCCGTTTCAGACGGTAAAAGAAACAAATCAGAAAAGCATAGAATTCTATCAATCTCGTTGCTATTGCCCAAAAAGATAACCTTATTGGCAATTCCAAGCTCTTCACACAAACGTTCCGCGCCTTCCTTTTCTGGTCCCTCCCCTACCATAATCAACTTGGCAGGTAGTTGTTTTTGAATCTTGTTAAAAATGTGAATTACGTCCGGTATGCGCTTAACTTTTCTAAAATTACTGATGTGGGTTATTATTTTTTCATCTTCCGATGCCATTAGGGAACGCTGACAGTCCGTAAAGTTCAAACTGTATTTCTTTTTATCTATAAAATTTGGAATGACCTCGATTTCATTTTTAATATCGAACAACTCCAAAGTGCTCTCCTTTAGGTTTTGGGAAACAGAGGTTACCACATCGGATTGATTAATACTAAAGTTTACTGCCGGCCTATAAAAGGGGTGCTTGCCCACCAAAGTTATATCCGTTCCGTGCAAGGTGGTCACCATTGGCACATAAATCCCTTCTTCTTCGAGCATCTTCTTCGCCATATAACCGGCATAGGCATGGGGAATGGCGTAATGAACATGTAACAACTCAATTCCAAACAATTTTATTGTATCTACCAATTTGCTGGAAAGCGCCAATTCATAAGGCTGGTAATGAAACAGTGGATATTCTGGCACATGAACCTCATGAAAGTATATCTTGTTGCTCAGCAACTCTAACCGCACGGGTTGGCGGTAGGTAATAAAGTGAATTTCGTGTCCCCTATTGGCCAAAGCAATTCCCAATTCAGTGGCCACCACCCCGCTACCACCAAAAGTAGGATAACATACTATAGCTATTTTCATCTATTCAAAAATTTTGTATTACTTTGAAAAAGAACCCAATAAAATTTTCTAAACAAATCAACTACCCTGCTTTCGCATAAAATATTTAATCATTTCGGTTGATGAGTAAAAAATAAATTTCGTCTACACTCTTTTCATTGTTTGTTTTTACTAAATTATGAGGTTTACCAATCTCTATCCTACCTATTAAATCCAAGCAATTATTTTACGCTTAAAATAAATTGGTCGGTCAACTATGGATAAAATTTCATTTTGCGGAAATACAAATTGATTAATTTTTCCCAAAAATCCATAGACCTATTTTTACAAAGTAAGTCTTTAATTTATTATGGCTTCATAAATAACTTTCTGAATCCGCGTCCTTAACCCAGATTTAACCAATAAGGTATTGGAAGCCGTGGGATAGGTTCGGTTGGATAAAAAAACGTATACCAGATCCTTTTCGGGATCAGCCCAAGTATAGGTTCCTGTAAATCCACTATGGCCAAAACTTTTTCTGGAAACCAAACTACTGGCGGGTCCACCTCCGTTAACCTGCGGCTTGTCGAAACCAATTCCGCGTCTAACGTTTTGATCACAGAAATAACAAGTATTGAACTTCTTTACTGTTCTGCTCTCGAGAAACTGTTGACCACCATAAAATCCATTTTGCAGATACATCTGCATAATTTTAGCAACATCATTGGCATTACTGAAGAGTCCGGCATGCCCTCCTACTCCACCTTGCATAGCCGCCCCCATGTCATGCACATAGCCCTGAACTGTCTGGTATCTATAATAATTATCTTCCTCCGAAGGTGCAATATCACCTTTTAAAAACTTGTCAAGTGGATTAAAGCCTGTATGGGTAGCGCCAATGGGCTTATACAAAAACTCTTCTGCCAAACTATCCAACCTTTGTTTATAAGTGTCCTCGATATACTTTTTCATAACGTAATAAGCTACATCACTATATCGATATCTGTTGGATTTGAGGTGCTGCCTACCAATTCTATTGTAAATAGAATCCTTATAAACATCCGTAATAAACAGTTGATCAGCCACCTTGACCGAAAAACCATTTGTAGCCTGCCGTCTATAAAACTCATTGGAAGGCTTTCTTTTATCGTCCAAGGTACTGATATAAAAAGCAATCCAGGCAGGTAATCTGCCATAGTGGGATAATGCCTTAAGTACCGTGACATTTTTCAGCTCTGAATTCGCGTAAGAAGGAATAAGCTCTTCGAAGGTATCATCCAAAGCGATCTTACCCTCCTCCTCCATCTTCATTACCATGGGCAAAGTGGCCAATATTTTGGTTATGGACGCCAAATCATAAATATGATCAGGTGTTATCTTATCTTCGGATTTATACGTTGGACTTCCAAAGCCTTTGTTGTAAATTACTTTTCCCTTCCTCGCAACAACAACTTGTGCCCCGGGAAACATTAAGGAGTCTATTCCATTTTTAACCATTTGATCCACTCTGGCCAATTTGGCAGAACTTATACCCACCCGCTCCGGAAAACTATATCCCAAGCGCATTAAGGACTCTATAGGAATAAATGTATTTACTGGAAATTCAGCATGGGAGGTTACAGGGAGAACTCCTTTGACGGGAATGGCTCCAAAAATGGCCTGTGCCGTCTTTTCTTGGGCTATTTTACTATTTTGGTAACCTACAATCACCGCATCCACACTGTCAAAAGATGGCACCTCCAATAAGGCATATGGCTTTGCAAAAACTGCTAGTATTAAGTTTGAGGTACGCTCCCTGGCAATTTCCCCCAACCACGATAATTCATTCTTGGTAAACTTATAGCCTTTCCAAGGGTTATCATTACTCTTGTGCAACCCAATAATCACTAGGTTATAATTACTCAATTTTTGTTTTAGAGTGGTTATATCCTTACCATTAATTTGTTTTACAGTAGCGTATTTATTCAATTCATTCAAGAAAGGATCGTTATCGGCATCCCCAAACTTTACGTAGGCAATTTTTTTGTTTTCCAACTTTTTGATCGCCATCAAAGAAAAGTCGTTTTTAACCACAGTTATTGCGTTCTCAATAGCTTCTTCATAAAGCACATCATCCTCCAATGAATTTAAATCCTGATAAAGATGCTTAGTATCTATAGGTTTATAATTATTAAGACCTACCTTATATTTTGCCATCAATATCTTCTTTACGGAAGTAGCGAGTCTATTTTCCGTTATCCTACCTTTCGTGTAAGCTTCCAAAAGTTTTGCTTTGGCCTTAGCAACATCCAAAGGCATTAATAAAATATCGTTCCCTGCCAAAAATGCCGAGAGCTCTACCTCTCCTTCCTTGGCAAAAGTAGACACGCCCTTCATATTTAATGCATCCGTAAACACCAACCCCTTAAAGTTAAGTTGTTCCTGTAACACATCGCCAATAATCTGTTCTGAAAGGGAAGAAGGATACCCCTCCTTTATTTCTAAGCTTGGCACACTTAAATGTGCTACCATAACACTACTTAAGCCTTCCTTGATCAATTTTCTATATGGATATAGCTCAATACTATCCAAACGCTTCCTTGAAAAATCGATGACAGGCAGAGCCTTATGCGAATCCACTGCGGTATCCCCATGACCCGGAAAATGTTTGCCACTGGATAGGACTCCAGCTTTTTCCATACCTTTCATAAAAGCAATTCCTTTTTCAGCCACATTTTCGCGGTCCTCACCAAAAGAACGATTCCCAATAATTGGATTCGCCGGGTTGGTGTTGATATCTATATCCGGGGCAAAGTTAATGTGCACCCCTAATCTGCGGGCATGTTTCCCAATTCGATTTCCAACTTTTTCTACAATGGCATTATCTTTAATAGCCCCTAATGTCATATTCCAAGGAAAGGCATAGGTCGAATCCAGTCTCATGGCCAGACCCCATTCGGCATCCATACCGATCATGAGTGGGGTTTTGGAATTTCTTTGAAAATCGTTGGTCAATTCCGCCTGACGACCAGGACCCCCGGTTGAGAAGATAACTCCGCCTATGTTATGCTCCTTTATCAACTTTTTGGTCCTTTCGGCACTTGCCCTACCTTGATCGGAATTAACCATAACCATAAACAATTGTCCCAACCTTTCATCTAGGGACATTTGATCATATTTGGCCTCTACCCAATTTCGTTGTAACAGGGTATCCTTGGTAACTAAAGGATCTATTTGACCTTGAACAGTATATAATGAAATAAAAAAGAGTAAGACTATGTGATTTATGCGCATAAAAAAAATCCATCCTTGATGGCAACTAAGAATTAATTAAATGATTGAAATGGTCGGTAAACCAATCTAAATCCTATGTTAAGGAGCTATTTTCAGCCGGCATATTTTACATAAACCGACCGTGCCAACTTTCTTGTGCCGGTACCTCCCAATGATTTAGATATTCCTGTTTATTGGTCACCAAGTTGTTAAAGACAATGGTATTTTTGGAAACGGCCTTCTGTTTGGCCATTTTTTTGAAATCGACCAAAGTTTTGTACGCTACAAAATCACCCTGTTTATAAGAAACATTCATTTTGTCCAAAAGTTCCACATTGTATTTCTCCTCCAGCTGCTGTATAAAACGAACAGAGGCATCAATGGAGCAACCTGAAGCCGCATTAAGGGATTGATCGAGGGCGAGAACGATAAACCTATTGTACCTTATTTCATAACCAGCGCGCAAATCGCTTCCATGAGCGGTCCAATCTCCTATAAACGTATCCAATTCCTGCTTTAGTTCTTGTAATTCTACTTCAGAAAAACTTCTACTAGCTTGAAATATCCAAATTCTTGACTCCTCCGGCAATGTATTAAATTCTACGAGCATTTATTAAATTTTTAATGTTCACCCAAACCTTGATAATCTATATTGATTTAGTTCGCTGTTTGGTTCTATTCTACCTGGTCTTGATCTCGGTTTTTTTATTATAAAGTCTGGTTATCTGCTTTTATGGTGACAATCTCCGAAGTACCTCCTCAAAGTAATCCTTAATAGTCTTGGTTGCGGTTATTGTTAAGGCCAATTTACAAATCCTCTGCCTGGGCGATCAACTCGGCAATATCCATTACCGCCACAGAGGACTCTTTTTCTTTATTCTTTACTCCATCGGTCAACATGGTATTGCAAAATGGACATCCTGCAGCTATAATTTCCGGTTGGGTGTTCAGGGCTTGTTCCGTACGCTCTATATTAATATCCTTATTGCCTTTTTCCGGCTCCTTGAACATTTGCGCCCCTCCGGCGCCACAACACAATCCACGTTTCTTACAACTCTTCATTTCCACCAGTTCTGCATCCAATTTTCGAATCAAATCGCGCGGTGCTTCATACACATTGTTTGCCCTTCCCAAATAACAGGGATCATGAAAAGTAATTTTTTTACCTTTAAACTGCCCCCCTTCCATACTGATCCGCCCGGTATCCAGCAACTGCTTTAGAAATTGGGTATGATGAACCACCTCATAATCACCACCTAAGCCCGGATATTCATTTTTAAGGGTATTAAAACAATGTGGGCAAGCTGTTACCACTTTCTTTATCTCATAGGCGTTTAATACTTCTATATTGGTAACCGCCTGCATTTGAAACAAAAATTCATTCCCTGCCCTTTTTGCAGGATCTCCAGTACAGCTCTCCTCAGTGCCCAAAACGGCAAAGCTAACATTTGCCTTGTTCAAAATCTTGACAAAGGCCTTCGTTATTTTTTTTGCCCGATCGTCAAAACTTCCAGCACAACCTACCCAAAACAATACTTCCGGTTGTTGGCCTGCTGCAAAAAGTTCTGCCATTGTAGGCACTTTAAATTCATTTTCCATGGTAAAGGTAATTACTTTAAGACTCCTTGGACCAATTAAGCCTATCCATCTGATTGAATGGCCAAGGTGCCCCATTATTTTCTATATTCCCCATCATATTGTTCAAGTCCGAGGGTGCGGCAGACTGCTCCATGACCAAATATTGACGCATATCCATTATAATCGATAAAGGATCAATACTCACAGGACAGGCTTCAACACAAGCATTACAGGAGGTACACGCCCAAAGTTCCTCATGGGTTATATAATCTCCCAGCAATTGTTTGCCATCTGCAACAAAATCTCCTTTATTAGTATCAATATTCTTGCCAACTTCTTCCAATCTATCCCTAGTATCCATCATAATTTTACGGGGAGATAATTTCTTCCCAGTTTGGCTGGCAGGGCATTCACTGGTACACCGTCCACATTCCGTACAGGTATAGGCGTTTAACAGTTGTATCCATTTAAGGTCCATGACATCCGAAGCTCCAAATTTTTCCGGTATCGCCGCATTCTCATCGGGTGCGGCAAATGGATCGGCGCTTGGATCCATCATCAATCTAACTTCCTTGGTGACGGCCTCCAAATTATCGAACTGACCTTTTGGCCTGAGCTTTCCATAATAGGTGTTTGGAAAAGCCAATAAAATATGTAGGTGTTTGGAATAATATAGGTAGTTTAAAAACATGAGAATTCCAACAATATGCAACCACCATGCCGTACGTTCTATCATGATTATTGTGGACATCGACATCTCTTGAAATAGGGGTGCAATAAACTGGCTAACCGGAAAAGATCCCGCTTTGGTGTAATGCACTGCCTCCATCTGCTGTAATTGATAATCAGAAGCGTTCATGGTCAAAAACAAAATCATTAGAACCAGTTCTATATAAAGAATAAGGTTGCCATCTTTTTTGGGCCAACCACTCATCTCAGGATTTAAGAATCTCCTCAATTTAATAATGTTCCTGCGGATCCAAAAAATAACCACGGCTACAATCACCAAAAAGGCCAAAATCTCAAAAGATCCAATTAAAAAACTATAGAATCCACCCATAAACGAGAAAATCCTGTGCGTTCCCAAAAGACCATCTATGATGATTTCCAGCACTTCAATATTAATAATGATAAAACCGATATAAACAATGATATGAAGAATCCCCGGAATTGGACGTACCACCATTTTTGTTTGCCCTAGTGCAATCCTAAACATATTTTTCCACCGTTGTGATTTATTATCACTGGTGTCTACCTCCTTGCCCAATTTAATATTTCGGGATAGCTTTTTAATATTACGGGTAAAAAAACCAATTCCCGCTATGAGTATAATCGCAAAAATAATATTAGGAATATAATCCATAAGACACTTCTCTATTTTTGGGCCGGATCTTCATCAGGAAGGGCGTAATCTACTTGTTTTTTACCAAAAACGGATACGTTTACATACCGTTTTGGATTAAGGCGAAAATCTTGTAATAGCAAATCCAACTCCCTGGAGGCATCCGTTAGATTATTATATAGGGCCTTATCATTTACCAATTTCCCCAGTGAACCCTCACCCCCTTCAATTTTGGACATCATAGCGTTGATGTTACCCATTGTGACCTGTAAACCATTTATGGTTTCACCCAATCCCGCATTGACCAAGGTATCGGAAAGCTGGTTAAAATTGTTGGTAATTGCACTTAAATTAGTAATGGAATTGTCCAAATTATCTTTGTTGTCCGCCAAAAGTTTATTTAGTGAATTTGCACTACCTTGAAAACTATTCACCAATTCATTTAACCCACTAATACTTTCCCTTAATTCCTGTCTGGTTTTTTGGTCTAAAATATCATTTACATTCATCAGTAAGGAATCGGCGTTAGACACTGCTCCTTCAACTTTTAACTGTAAGGGAGCAAGGCGTTGCTGTACCACATCTGTTAACCCTGGCCTAGTGCTAGCGGGCAATGTATCTCCTGATTTAGCCATTACAGAGCCATCAAAAACCGGTTTGATCTGAATGCCCTTACCTCCTATAATACCAGTATCATATAATTCCGCATTGCTATTTTTGGAAAAAGAAAAACTATTATCAACGCTAAAGGTTACCAAGAGGTTGCCTGAAGCATCATTAAATCTTATATCGTTCACCTTCCCAACGGAAAACCCGTTTATGGTCACCTGTGTCCCAGATTGTAAGCCTCCAACATGATTGTATACCGCATAGAAAGTTTTACTATTATCAAAAAGAGGTGTAGATTTTAAATAACTAAAGCCCAATATGAATAAAAGGATTCCTCCCAAGACTATGATACCCGTTTTTATTTCCCTAGATATTTTCAAAAGCTTTTATTTTCTGTTCCTAACAAAATTAGAAATAATTTTTATATGAGTGACTATTATTCCGATACGTATTTAAGAGCCTCTGATTCTGAAATACGCACCCCATCTTTATAGGCTACTATATAAGAAGTGGTATATCCCTTGGCGTCCGCATTGCTCTTTAATAGAGTTGCCTGAAAATGTGAATCTGTATTACCATACAAATAACGGTATAAATTGTTGAAAGGTTCTTTGGAAAGGGTATTAAGCCCATTAAAGTTCTCCGAATGCAATGGTATATTTCTTGAGCTAGCAAAAATCTGTACCTTAAAAATAATATTTTGAGATTTTTTGGGAGCTTTTTCAACTACCTTGGGCGCTTCTTTCTGAATAGGTTCTTTTACAACTTCCTTGGTAGTGTTATCCGATTCATTCTTTACTACAAGTACAGATTTTGGAATGTTCTTGACCGGTTTCTGTTCTAAGTGCAGCTGTTCAGATTTCTTGCCTTTTGACCCCGCACCGGTAGATTTCGATATTTTATCGGATTGATTCACCTCTCCTTGCTTGGCTATAGGATTAACAGGCGTGTTGTTAATGGCCAACTGATCAGTACTGGAAATCATATCTACCTTATACATCAAAATGGCATCCGCTATTGCCTTGCCAATTTCATTGTGACCTTTTTGGGAGTTTAAATACGCACCCTCCTCCTTATTGGTCAAAAAGCCTGTTTCTACCAATACGCTGGGCATAAAGGTCTGATGAAGCACAATAAAACCAGCTTGCTTTACCTTTCTATCCGTTCTCTTCAATTTATTGGAAAAATTTTCCTGCATTATTTTTGCAAGATTGATACTTTGATCTAAAAATTCCTCTTGCATAATGGTAAGGCCAATTATAGATTCCGGGGAATTAATGTCATATGCCGCATACCTACTCTCGTAATTGTCCTCAAGATAAATTACCGAGTTTTCCTTTTTTGCAATTTCAAAATTCTGCTTATTGGCATGAAGCCCCAATACAAAAGTACCAGCCCCATGGGCATTTGAATGGTGCGAGTCACAGTGTACGGAAACAAAGAGATCAGCATTGGCCTTATTGGCTATTTGCCCCCTAAGATAGAGATCCACAAAAGTATCATCCTTACGTGTATAGATTACCTTAATGTCCGGATTTTTTTCCAAAATAGCCCCGACCTTTAAAACAATTTTTAATGCGATATTTTTTTCCAAATATCCATTTCCCATATTACCAGGGTCATGGCCTCCATGACCGGCATCCAATACAACCACAAATTTTCCGTCATTGTCATTGCTTTCGATATTATTAGCAAAAGAAGTCAGAAAATATGTTAAAATAATTATGGGAATACTATAAAACCGTTTCATATTCATATGACAAGAGATAATTTGATCTTTTAAATAGGTTAAATTTATCGCAATACCCTACAGGCGGAACAAAAAATATATGTAAGTTTGAACCCTAAATGTAGCTAAACTGTTACAAAAATAGGATATATAGCTTTGCAATCAAATAAACATCACCTACTTTTCGTATTGCTCCTATTCTTTGGCGCCATTACTGCCTTTGCCCAAGAAGACCAGATTAAGCCATTGCCCATTGTTGCTCACAGAGATACAATAATTGCACCACTTTTACCAGACCCAAAAATAAAGGATACTCTATTAACCGATTCTACAAAAATAGACTCCTTAAATGGAAAGCAACCCTTACTCCTGGATAAAATAAAATACAAGGCCAAGGACTATGTAAAGATGAGCCAAAAAGATCAAAAAATATATCTTTACAACGAAGCCGAACTCTATTATCAGGATACGGAATTAAAGGCGGGGATTATTATAATGGACTACATAAAAAATGAGGTCTATGCTGGTCGAATAAAAGATTCCCTAGGAAATTACACCCAACTCCCTTATTTTAAACAGGGAACAAATGAGATCATCCCAGACTCGATCCGGTTCAATTTTGACACTCAAAAAGCTATTATCTGGAACTCCAGATCAGAGCAGCAGGCTGGATTGGGAGAGTTGGGAAGCGATGCCATGAAGGTCTACGCAGAAATTACAAAAAAAGAAAATGATTCCGTTTATTTTCTTAGCGAAGGTAAGCTAACGACCTCAAAAGATACCGTTAACCCCGATTATTATATTCGCGTAAAAAAAGCAAAATTTGTACCTGGCAAGAAGGTTATTGCCGGATTCAGCAATCTTTATATTGCCGATGTCCCTACACCTGTAGCACTTCCTTTTGCCTATTTCCCGTTAACCGTAGGCCGATCGGCGGGGGTGATGATGCCTACCTTTGGTAGCGACCCCACTCGGGGGTATTTTTTGCAGAATGGGGGATACTATGTTCCCATAAACGACTACGTAGACTTAACCCTTACAGGAGACCTATATACCAATGGAAGTTATGGTCTAAGGACACAATCCATCTATACCAAAAGATATAAATATAAAGGTAATATCAACTTTAGATATGAAAATTTGGTCACTAGTCAAAAAGGATTTAGTGATTATAGCAGAACGACTATTTACAACATTCAAGTCTCCCATGCCCAAGATGCCAAAAGTAATCCAAATTCTAGATTTCAGGCTTCGGTCAACCTAGGAAGTAGTTCTTATTACCGGAACTCCCTTTTACAGCAGAACTTGCCCAATACCCAGGTAAACAATTTATCGTCGTCTATTTCCTATTCCAAGACCTTTCCGGAATATCCATCCGTAAACTTGAGTTTAACGGCCACCCATAATCAAAATACCAATACGGGGGCAGTAGATGTCACCTTGCCAACCTTACAAGGAAGCATGGAGCGTATATATCCTTTCGCTCCACGTGAAGGCATAAAAAAAGGAATTTTTCAAAATATAAACTTTCAGTATAACCTAAACGCAAGAAATAGCATTTCTACAACGGAAGAAGATTTTTTAACGAGTAGAATGTTCGAAAATTCACTTTTTGGAGCTAGGCATACTATCCCCTTAAGCACCAACTTTAAAGTAGCCAAGCACTTTAGTGTAAGTGTTGGCGGTTCCTATGAAGACGTTTGGGCCATAGAAACTTATCAAAGGGGATACGACCAAGATACCAATAGTGAAATTGTCACGGACACCATTAGTGGATTTGACCGCTACAACAAATACAACTTTAGCACCAGTATCGGAACCACCTTATACGGTATGGTTAATTTTGGTGAGGATAAAAAAATTCAGGCCATACGCCACGTTATGCGTCCATCCATTAGTTATGGTTATGCCCCTTCCTTTGAACAGTATTATGACAGTTATATTGGTGCCGATGATGAATTGGAATTATACAGTAGGTTCGAAGGCACGTTGAACGGAGCCCCTGGTCTAACACAATCGAGTTCTATGAGCTTTTCCATTGGAAACCAATTCGAGGCCAAGGTGCGCGATAAGGATTCCACGGCTACAGAACCGAAAAAAATATCATTACTAAGCAATCTTAACCTCTCTACAGGATATAATTTTGAAGCGGACTCCTTAAAATTAAGTCCATTGAACTTAACGGGGGGAACCAATATATTGAACAATAAAATGGCCATTAACTTTGGCGCAAGTTTAGACCCTTACGCCATAGACAATAATGGGACCCGTATCAACACTTTTAATGTTGACAATGGAGGTAGTTTTTTTAGACTTACTTCTGCCCGGGCCAACTTAAGCTACTCCTTGGATAGTAAGACTTTTGGCAAAAAGAAGGAAGAAAAGAAAGAGGATGATAAAGATGAATACGACTATGTTGCATCGAGTGGCGGTAGGGATGACGACCTTTTTGGCAGGGCCAATGACTTCAACGAAAATAGACCGCGCGATGAAGAAGGCAAAGATTCCGAAGATGTTGAAAACCCCATTTATGGCACAAAATTACCTTGGGACCTGCGCTTGTCATATGCCGTGAATTACAGTAATTCCAACCGTCAAAATACCATAGGCAGCCATTCCTTAATGTTTTCAGGAAACATTCAGCTTTCCCCAAGATGGAAAATTGGAGGATCTTCCGGCTACGATTTTCAGAACAAGGGGTTTACTCTGACCCAATTGCGTTTTGAAAGAGATTTGAAGAGTTTTAAGATGAATTTCAACTGGACCCCATTTGGCACCTACAAACGATGGTACTTCTTTATCGGTATTAAGAGTTCCATTTTAAAGGATTTGAAATGGGAAAACCGGAGTAAATAAAACTAATCAAGGATACGCCCTACTTAGGTTTTTGACGTATTTGGCCAGCCGACTCCCAGACCAATTCCCTATCCCTATTTTTAACCACCGTTTATTGACATCGCCGATACCTTCGGTAAATAATAAAAACCACTTAACCATCATTTGGTCGGATAATAAATTCTTAACTTTAACCTTAGGACATTAGTGCTTTATTCGCTTTATAAAGCGATTATAACCTAGGGTTAAGAAGCTATTATGGCAATTCCTGTAATAAGTATTCTCGTATGTGGACCTCAAAAAATGGAGTTTCCAGGTCATGCCAAGTACATGGAGTCTTTGCAAAACAAAGTTCCGAAAAAACATTTACCATTTAATCTTGTCTAAGTGCAGCGAAAAAATTGCATTTTGCGCCTGGAAGTAATATACACAATTTTAACATCAGCCACAGTAATACTATTGCCCTCTCCAATCAATGTGAAGTAAAAAAAATGTACTTAAACTGCCATACATATTATAGCTTGCGATTCGGTACCCTATCCGAAGTTGAACTCCTGAATTTGGCTCAGGAAAACCAGCTAGGGTATTTGGCACTTACAGATATCAACAACACTTCGGCAGGATTAAATTTTGTTAGAAAGGCACATGAATTTGGTATAAAACCCATTTTAGGAATCGATTTTAGAAACGGCGTGGATCAATGTTTTGTGGGTATCGCCAAAAATAATAATGGATATCATGAGTTGAACAACTTCTTATCGGACCACCTGCACCAAGAAAGGAAATTTAGCCCACAGGCACCTGCTTTTAAAGATGCCTATATTATTTATCCGTTCGAAAAAGTTTTATTGAATAAACAGAGTTCCTTTTTGGAACACGAGTATATAGGTATTTCCATCAGGGATCTAAGACGACTTCCCTTTTCCGAAGTTTTGGAATACAAGGATAAATTGGTGGTACAACAACCAGTTACTTTTCGCAATAAACGCGATTTTAATGCCCACCGTTTGTTACGAGCCATTGCCAATAATATGTTGTTAAGCAAGCTCCCTCCGGCAGAAGAAGCCGATCCGGAGGAAAAAATGATTCCTTTAAAAGACTTAATATCCGCCTATTCAGAATATAATTTTATTTTAGAAAATACGGAGCGATTAATGCTATCCTGTACGATTTATTTTGACTTTTCAGAAGACAGAACGCCCCAGAACCTAATCACCTATCTTGGTGACGCTAAAAAGGACGAGGCACTTTTGGAAAAATTATGCCAAAAGGGTCTACCAGAACGATACAGACATACTAAGATAGATACCGTTATCCTAGAGCGACTCCAAAAGGAACTGGACCTAATAAAAAAAATGGGATTTGTATCCTATTTTCTTATTAATTGGGATATTATTTCACATGCCAGAAAACAAGGTTTTTTTTATGTGGGTCGTGGTAGTGGAGCCAACAGTATAGTGGCTTATCTACTACATATTACCGATGTAGACCCCATTGAATTGGACCTTTATTTTGAGCGCTTTATTAACCTGTACCGTGTTAACCCTCCTGACTTTGATATAGATTTTTCTTGGAAAGATCGTGCAGCCATGACACATTACATTTTTAAACGCTTCCCCCATGTCTCACTACTGGGCACGTATGTTACCTTTCAAGAAAAAGGGGTTATACGGGAATTGGGAAAAGTGTTTGGCCTGCCCAAAGAGGAAATAGACATTTTGTGCGAAAGAAAATACAATATTTCCCAATTGGACAAGGTAGCACTATTGGTACTTAAATACGGTGATTTAATTAAGGGAATGCCCAATTATTTAAGTATACATGCCGGTGGCATCCTTATTACAGAAAGACCCATTCATTACTTTTCCGCTACCCACCTGCCGCCAAAGGGATACCCCACTACACATTTCGATATGGTGATCGCTGAAGACGTGGGGCTTTTTAAATTTGATATCCTTTCGCAACGCGGTTTGGCTAAAATTGAGGAAACATTAGAAATCATAAACTATAACCAACCGACCAAAAAGGACAGCTTTGACATTCATGATGTAGCCCGATTCAAAAATGACCCCCTCATCAACAACTTGTTAAAAAGCGCCCAGTGTATGGGCTGTTTCTATATAGAATCTCCCGCTATGCGAATGCTCTTAAAGAAACTGGAGGTCAATAATTATTTGGGGTTGGTCGCAGCTAGTTCCATTATACGCCCAGGAGTGGCCAAAAGTGGCATGATGCGGGAGTATATACTACGGCATCGAGATCTAAAACGGGCCAAGGAAAGGGCACACCCCGTAATGCTGTCTATTATGCCAGAAACCTATGGTGTTATGGTTTATCAGGAGGATGTAATTAAAGTAGCCCACTATTTTGCCGATCTTACCCTAGGTGAGGCCGACGTATTAAGAAGGGGTATGAGTGGCAAGTTCCGCTCTAGGGAAGAATTTCAAAAAGTAAAGGAAAAGTTTGTAGATAATTGTCGAAAAAAAGGATATGACGACAAGCTCATTTTTGAAATATGGGACCAAGTGGCCAGTTTTGCAGGCTACGCATTTGCCAAAGGCCATTCCGCATCTTACGCAGTCGAAAGCTATCAGACCTTATTTCTAAAAGCCTATTATCCTTTGGAATATATGGTGGCCGTACTGAACAATGGAGGTGGTTTCTATAGTCCGGAATTCTACATACACGAGGCTAGAATGTTAGGAGCCAAAATACAATCTCCCTGTATAAATAAGAGTTTTATGCTCAATTGCATTTATGAAAAGGAAATGTACCTAGGATATATGTACCTCAGAGAGATGGAAGAAAAGGTTGTAGAGAGCATTATAACCGAAAGAACAACAAATGGCTCTTTTTTATCATTGGCCGATTTTCTGGATAGGGTGTCAATTTCTATAGAACAATTAAGCATTCTCATCCGTATTGATGCCTTTAAGTTTACCGGGGTGAATAAACACGAACTTTTATGGCAAGCACATTTGTCCATTTCCAAAAATGCCAAAATGGAACATCCCAAATTGTTTAACCCCAAACATCAACATTTTGAAATCCCGAAATTGTACGCGACCAAATTGGAAAAGGCCTTTACCCAATTGGAGCTTATGGGATTTACCCTTTGCAGTCCGTTTGATATTTTGGCAAGCACACCAACCAATATATTAGGCAAAAGGGACCTAGAGGCCTACTTGGGAAAAAACATCGACATTTACGGATACCTAGTGACCGTGAAAAATACTAGGACGCTTAAGGGTACACGCATGAATTTTGCAACACTAGTGGATCAACATGGGGAAGTTTTTGACACCGTACTGTTTCCTCCGATAGCTGCAAAATATTTCTTCCGTGGAAAGGGCATTTACCGATTTTATGGAAAGGTGGTGAGCGAATTTGGTTTTTTAAGTATAGAGGTCATTAAGATGCAAAAACAGGACTATATTCCGGACCCCAGATATGCCGATATGAAGACCAGTGTATTAAAATTAAAATCCGATAACCCATAACATTTTGAATGCTCGGCATGTTTTTGAGATCACCAACAAAAACTTGATTCACCCCCTCCTCTCACTTTTTTTTAGACGCGTATCATTGTTACCTCTATATTTCTTGCCTAGAACTAAGACTAGGTAAAAATAAAAGCTACACAAGGTTCTAAAAAGATAATTCCATGAAGGTATTTCTTTAAAAAATGATTTCATTCATTTGGATGTGGTTATTTTATCCAATCAGTAAAACCAAAAATTTTCATATCTTGTTTTTGTAACCGGTAAACCATATGAGGAAGCGCGTAGAAGCCATACCAAAACAAGAACTCTCCGATCTGAATTGCGCCGGAAACAAACTGTTATAGATAGGCTTTATTAGTCTGTACTCTTATATTTTCATTAATATTTATGGATCAATCCCAAAGGTTGTGTATGAATTGGATAACGATAGGATAACCTATCCCAGAGTTCGTGTGCTATTCATTTTTTGCATCGCCCAAAAAACGACCAGGGCCGAACAACCAAGGTACGGTGTACCTTGGTAAGTAGGAGCCAGCTGCAGCCAAGGCCAGTTTGATGACACATGTCCAAGGCAAGGTAACTTAACGGCCGCAGCGTCCAGGCCGCTTTCACTAAGGTGAAATGGGATTATGACCAATTGTTGTGTATGAATCTGGAAAGATATTCTATACCAAAACTCGTATTCTGCTCATTTAGGTACGCTAAATAGCAGCGAGTTGAAAGAATTTAGAGGTCAAAGACATTCATTTCCAAATTCTGAATAAAATCCAAAAAAATAAGCAATAACATTTACTTAAGTTACAGCAGAGCCTGAGTGTTCATATTTAAAAACCACCATACAGTTTTACGACAATAAATTCCCGATTAGATAACTTTCCTCTTTGGATAAAAAACAAAATTAAACTACTGTCCAAAAAAATAACCCTGCCCTTTAGAAGGGCAGGGTTATACATAAGATATAGATTTCCGTTCGGCTAACCCGCCAAATCCATCATTTTACCATTTTTTAATTTGCCAAGTACGGTAACGTCCTTGCTTTTCTTATATTCCTCCAAAGCGTATAACATTTGCTCCTCAGTATCCCTTCTTATTTTTATACCTCCAGTTTTTTGATTTTTGTTTCGAACCTCAATATAATATCCGTCCTTTAGTTCCGTAGGTTTTGTCGCCGGCCTTCCCATAATTAATAACTCATTTTAAATGTTCAAATAATAATTACTATTGTACTAAATTTCTTTTGTCGCATAAACATATAAAAACTTAACACATTAATCTAGAATATTATGGCTTATTCCCGTATTAACCAAAAAAACAGCGTTTTTTAACAAATTCTTAGGATAAATTAGACTATTTTGGCAAGTTGATGCAAATTTCAGTATACCTTATTTCAACCTTTATTTATATTCCTTCAACAGCTCCAGGATTAAAATCATGACACAATAACTGCAATAAATTTTTAGCAAAAGCCGTTTTAAGAATTGAAGTTCCATCCAAAAAAAAGGTTGGTTAAAAGATTAAATCCCTAACCAACCTTTAATTTAAAAAACTAAAATATATAGTTTATTTTAATTGTCAGGATGTTCCTTTAATAATTCTTCTGCGGTATAAAAGCCTTCCTTGTCTTTTATCTGTTCACGGATCTCCTTCACTTTCTCCCTAGAAATTGGTGAAGCCTTATTTCCAAAAGTATTTCTAACATAGGTCAGTACTGCGGCAGTTTCCTCTGCAGTCAGTAAATTACCAAATGGAGTCATAGGTACCTGCCCAGGATACTCTTTACCGTTAACTATAATGGGGCCCATAAGACCATTGGTCGTTAATTTTATAAGTCTATCTACACTACCGGTTACCCACTCAGATCCGGCAAGTGGCGGAAAACCGGAAGCTTCCAAACCTTCACCGTCAGCTTGGTGACAAGTGACACAATAGCCATCCCTCATATATATTTCCCTACCTGACACCATAAGTTCTAAATCTTTTCCCTTTAAATCGGTTTTAATTACCTCTTTCGGCTCCTCCCCCGCTTTGTGGTTATTAAGGTGTGCAAGTGCTGATTCATACGGTTTTTCCATCCATTTGTCCAAGCCCTTTTTTCCTGCTTCCGTTATTATCGGGATTCCGACATCCCTACCCAACCAAGAAGCTGCAACCAAGGCTTCCAAACGCACACGGGGATTGTCATCCTTAGCGGCCTGCATTAGAAGGTCGGCCTGATCTGGAACCTGATGTCCTGCATAGCGAAGCACACCTACGGCTGCAGCACGCGCCTTGAAATCTTCTGCTTTGAGTACTTGTTTCAATAATTGCCCATCAACATCATTTAGGCCCCAAGTAACCCATAGAGCTTCCAGCATATTGTGTTCGTATCTAGGCTCATTTTTATCCAAGTTAGCAACCCAAGTTTTTAATTTGGACAAAACTTCGGAAGCATCCCTTGCTCTCAGTTCCCTTTTGGTTCTGTACCGTGTTCGGTATTCCGGAAGTTTAAGATTATCCAATAATTCATCTATACTAGCATCAACAATCTTGGCGGGTTGCACCAAGGGCCTTGATGGGTAAGTAATGCGGTAAACCCTACCATGAACATGATCTCTTAATGGGTCACGTGCATTGTGCTGCATATGCCCAATAAGCACATTGTGCCAATCTATAACATATAAAGAACCATCCGGTGCGAATTCCAAATCTACTGGTCGAAAATTCTTATCGGTTGCAGAAATAAGGTCCTCCTGGTGTTTACTGAGATAACCAGCTGTTTTGGGGTCATCTACCATGGAATGCTCCTTAATCCCCAGAAAACCAATAGTATTGGCTATTAACATATTGCCCTGCGCCTCTTCAGGGAAGTGCCTACTAGATACAAATTCCAGTCCGGAAGTTGGTCTTACCAAATGTTCCTTTTCAATAAGATTTTCAGGTAATGGAGAACTAACGCCATATCGTGGAACAATTGTTCCGGGCATCATCCAAGTAGCCGATGGCCCAGAGGTATGTTCAAAAAATGGTTGTCCCCAATCATCGAATGCAATCCCCCAGGGATTTGGAATAGGCAATTGCGCCGTGCGTTCCAAGTGATGTCTTTGTGGACTATACCTATAAAAACCACCATTGGTACCTCTAACAGGCCCATATGCAGTTTCTACGTTAGTATGCAGAAACACCCCTTCTCCCATATAAAGTGCTCCCGAGGGATCGGCAGTAAACGCACTTATGGCATGATGTGTATCGTGATCATCAAAACCGCTCAGGATAATTTCCTTTGAATCGGCCTTATCATCTCCATCGGTATCTTTTAACAATATCAAATTGGTACCTTGTGAAACATAGACGCCTTCCGGGGCAAATTCAAATCCTATGGTCAAATGAAGTCCGTCCGCAAAGACGGTTTGCTTATCCGCTTTACCATCATTGTCCGTATCCTCCAGTATTAACAATTTATCGTTGGGTTTACTATCACCCGGTTTATAATGGGGGTAGCTGGGCATAACCCCTACCCAGAGCCTTCCTTTGTTATCAAAGGAAATTTGTACGGGGTTGGCAAGATCAGGAAACTCAACTTCAGAAGCAAAAAGTTCTATCTTATAGCCTGGTGCCGTCTTAATTTTATCCAGTGCCTCCTGCCCATATAAATACCCTGGTGTTCCATTTTTATTACTAGGCTTATAATTGGTCTCTACCTCAGGTAATTCTTTAGTTTGAGCATCACTTTTAGCCAAATCCATTTTTTTTCCCTCTAAGGCTTGCCAAATGGCCGTATCGCGGATGGCGGTCATCTGCCGTATTTTCTCAATTTCGAAAGGGTAGTTGTCCGGTCCATAAGGATCATATCGTCTGCCATAGACATGTACACTATTCGGTATTTTAAAATCGTTGTGCCAGAACCAGTTTTTTTCATTTACGGCCTCGTTAACCAATTCACGATTTTCTTCAGCCTTAATATCTTTGGTTCCAAAAATTTTATCGGCCAACAGTTTAGCAAATTTCTGATAGCCAAAATCGGTCAACTGGAATCCATCTTGTGTCAGGTCTGTACTTTCCGTTTGATACCATTCTTGTGTTGGATTAAAAGCATCTACAAAAAGAACCCCTTCTTCTGCGGCCACTTCTTCCATTGCCTCTGTATATAGCTCCAGGTTCCCATTTTCTTTTTTTCCATCAGGAAGATCCATCTTAGCAGATAAGTCTTCAAAAGCAATGGGTGATACAAGTGCCAATTGCGGTGGAGCAGTACCATTGTATTTTTGGCTAAGGGTATGTTTAATAAAAGCCCTTAACTCTTCCTTATAATTATCCAAGCCATCCGGCCCTTCAAATGACTCCGTATACCCAAAGAAAGCTATTACAACATCTGCTTTTAAGCTAGTAATCCATTCGTCCGGTGATGGGAAATGGCCAATGGGACCCGAGCGGCGTCCGCCTTCCCCATCAACAAAATGTAGGGCTTGCCCCGATTCGTGCTGATATTTATCAGCTCCTGGAAATGCCCAAGGCGAATTTCTTGCTGGATGTGGTCTAAAACCAGGTGTATTTCCTCCATCGGACATATTACGTATGTAAAGTGAATCATTGGGGTACCTTAACTGCATTTCAGTTTCAAAATGCCCAAAATTCATCATCCGCGACCCTAAGTTATTACCCACCAAAACGATATGGGCATTAGGACCAATTTCTATGGTGTTGTCCTCCTCTTTGCTACAACTGTAGATGCCAACGACTAGGAAAAGCATCAGGAAGATCTTTCCACTAGCAACTTTTTTATTTATATTCATCATTTTTGGTATATAATTAATTTATTTTCACGTGAATTCCTTCTTCTACAGATTTTTCGCAAGCTTCTATGATCCGCTGGCAGGTAATGGCGTCTTCAAGGCTGGAAAGTGGAGCCTCATTATTACGTAATACATTGTTGATAAAATGTGTTGCGGTATTTTTTATGGATTCTGGGTAAGCTTGGAACGTCTGGGAATGGGGACCGTTCCGTTCATTTATTACCCAATCGCGGTAACTGTAACGCGTACTTCCTTTGGTCCCGATTACTTTTATGATACAGGTCCATGGATCCCCTGCATGGTCATCATTCGCAAAACTAGCGGACAAATGACTTAGGGCACCATTTTGCATCTGTATATTGGCCATAGCCACATTTTCCTGTGGGGCTATCGTGGGATCTACCGTGTGTTTTAAACAGGAGACCGTTTTAGGTTGTCCCGCCAAATACAGCATGGTATAACTATGATGCGTCAATATCTGCCGGATAACCCCTGGGTATCGAGCTCTGATATCGTCGGCGTGATGTATATTGTACATCATATAAAATTGGGAGATGTCCCCCAATTTTCCGCTTTCAATCATAGATTTTGCCCTTTTAACACCTGTTTCATAGATATAATTATGGACTGGCACACACTTTACTCCAGCTTTATTTACAGCTTCCAGCATCAGTTCCAATTCGGTAATATTGGAGGCAGCTGGCTTTTCTACCAAAATATGCTTTCCTGCTTTTGCCGCTTGTAACGTATAATCGCAATGGGTTTCCATATTGGTCAATATAAAAACAGCATCTATATCAGCATCTTTCAACAAATCATCTACGGAGCTATAGGTCCTGCACCCAAACTTTTCAGCTTTTATGGCTCCCTTTTCAAAGGTCCTGTTCCACAACCCCACTAACTGGGCCCCTGGCAAACTGTTAATGGCCTCGGCGTGTAGATCAGCAATATCTCCTGCTCCTATAAATCCTATTCCTATATTTTTCATGAGGCGGCGGTAGAATATTTTAAAGTTCCTTTTTCTGCCATCGCTTTAAATTCTGTTAGCGAATTTTTTACTCCTTGGGCTATTTCCGTCAAGGGCAGATCCTTGAAAGTGCTTGCAATTTTCGCATGATCTAAATCGCAAACAAAAAGATTGGGTGCCGCCCCATCGGCAACCGATAAAGAAACAAAGTCGCCCATACCCATGGAGGTGGCCTGTTCCTTGATAATATCTAAAAATGAGGTAATAGGGATGGTTTCCCCTTGAATATTAAAAGCACCGAAGCCCTCATAAGCTTGTAATGTACAGGCAGCAAATTGAGCTCCCACATCTTCAACAAAGTGATAGTTTTCCCTTCCTTGGTATGGCATTTCAAAAGGAATTACTTTTCCCTCCACAGCTCCAAGAACAATTGCTTTTAAGGCATTGGTCGGAGCAGAGGTCTTTCCTTTATCACGACCCTTGCCATAGGTGGTGTTCAACCGTAGGCACACGGTAGGTATTTTGGTGTTATCATGAAATAAGCGAGCCAAGTGCTCCCCGGCCAATTTCCATATACCGTAATGATTGGGCGGGGCCAAAGGTACATTTTCAGGGATAATGGATTCAGAATACATAGATCGCATACCATAAACTGCGGCAGAGCTTGCAAATACAAATCTTTTTAGATTGGGCAATTTTTCGGCAGCATCAAAAAGTGCCATAGTGCCTCCTGTATTAATTTCCATACCGCCTATATGGTCGCGGGAACAATCCGGACTTTGGTACGCCCCTAAATGTATGATATGTGTCGGATCCACCTCGAACAACACCCTTTCTATCTCCGAATAATCGGAAACATCCAGCGTTACGAACTCTAACCGGGAATCTAGATCGTCCCCTAGCCACAATTTCAATGGATCTGTATTATTGGAACGCGTTGCAATGACAATCTTACCAACCTCCTTTGATTGTAAAAGTTTGTAAATTGTGACCGATCCAATACAGCCAGTACCTCCGGTAATAAATATTTTGTGCATAATCTTAAATGCTTGTTTTTTATTTGATATTATGTTGTAGGTCCACACAGGGCCTTATGAATTATTAATTCATTTTTACAACAGCCTTCATATTATTCGCTTTTATAGAATCTTCAAAAGCTTGATTTATATCCTTAAAATCGTAGTAATCGGTATAGTGTTCCGATGGGAAAATTCCAGTGACCATCAATTTCTGAGCTGCCATATAATCTGCCCTGCAAGACCCCATAGACCCTCTTAAATTCAAAGAGGTACGGGTAAGATGGGTGGCATTGATCTGTACGTCCGTCCCATAGGTTGCAATAACACATATGTCCCCTTCAGGTTTAACAACGCCAATGGCTTCCGTTAGGACTGGTGGCACCCCGGAACATTCAATAAGCAAATCAATTTTTCCATTAGTTCCAAATGGAACCCCTTTATCATCGGTAATCCCATTTTGCAGTTGTGCGGTCAAGGAGTTTTCAGGTGAGACTTCTAAGGTAATAAAACCTCTTTCTTTTGCTCTTTTTAATCGGATATCACGATCATGTGCAATACCGGTTACAGCAACCCTGGCACCCGCTGCCCTGGCGACTTCTGCAGACATCATCCCAATGATACCGCAGCCAGTTACAACTACGTCTTGGCCCGGCTTTATGTCGCATTTGTTATATAGGGCATTGGTAATTATGGATAAAGGCTCCACCAAGGCTCCTTGGGCCGGTGTAAGACCTTTCATCAAAGGGACGACCCGATCCGATTCCAACACCACTTGCTGTCCAAATCCTCCGTTTCTGTGAAAACCTATAATTTCCTTTTTTGAACATAAATTCCATTTGGATACACTGCACGCAGGGCAATCTTCCTCCCGGCAGCCCAACATGGCCAAGGGTGTAAAAACATCCCCAACCTTAAGGTCTCCATGGTCACCAGGCCCCAATTCCAATACTTCCGCACTAAATTCGTGACCTATTACCCTGGGGCGTTGCACCCAATCAAAATTGGCCTTACCAATAGTTGCGCTATTGTCTGAACCACAAATTCCTGTGTACAGCGTTTTTGCCAATATTTCCCCTTCCTTTAATGGCGGGATTTCCATATCTACTACAGCCGAATTACTCAGGACCGATTGGCCAGAATTTGGATATATTTTTTCGTTGCTCTCAAGACAAAAGCCTTTTATAGAATTACTCATCGAGATAATTAATTAATTTAATTCCTGTTATAATTAAAGTTAAGATTTAGACCATCCAACTCACCATTGAAGCATTCCCTGTTTATGGAATCTTGGTCTACCATTCCACACCGGTATCTTTCCAACTTTTGGTCTTGGCCGACTCCAAAACAGCTTCACAAACTTTCTGCGTTTCTTGGGCCTCCTTAAAGTTTGGTGAACAGGGTTTTCCTTCTTCCAAAGCTTTAAGAAAGTCAGCTATTTGATGAACAAAGCTATGTTCGTAACCGATTGACAATCCTGGCACCCACCATTTATCCATATAAGGGTGGTCACCATCTGTAACATGAATGGAACGCCATCCTCTTTCTTGGGATTCATCCCTATGATCAAAATACTCCAAGCGACTTAAATCGTGCAGGTTCCATTTTATGGAGGCATGTTCCCCATTTATTTCAAAGGTATACAAAGCCTTATGTCCCCTAGCGTATCGTGTAGATTCAAAAACTCCTAAGGAACCATTATCAAAATGACAATGAAACATACAGGCATCATCGATAGTTACCGCTTGTTTTTCACCGGTAGCCGAATGTACGCGTTCCTTAATAAAAGTTTCGGTCATGGCCGAAACATCTTTTATACCCCCGTTCAACCACATAGCCGTGTCTATACAATGCGCCAACAGGTCACCCGTTACCCCAGATCCCGCAGCATCATTATCTAAACGCCATGTCCCTTCCCCACCTTGCTGAAGTTCCGGGCTAATAGTCCAATCTTGTAAAAAATTGGCTCGGTAATGAAATATCTTACCCAGTTTACCTGCATCAATCAGTTGTTTCGCAAGGCTTACGGAAGGCAATCTCCTGTAATTGAAATAAACAGTATTGGGCACCCCTGCCTTTTCTATGGCATCTACCATAGGCTGTGCTTCTGCAACGGTACGTGCCAAAGGTTTTTCACATAAAACCATTTTACCCGCTTCTGCCGCTGCAATAGCAATCTCCGCATGCATATTATTTGGTGTGCATATATCTATGGCATCAATGTCATCACGGGCAATCAGCTTTTTCCAATCGGTCTCTACGGATTCATAGCCCCATTGATCGGCAAAGGCTTGTGTCCGTTCTAGATTACGCCCGCAAATAGCCTTTAAAACAGGCTGATATTCTAGTTCTGGAAAAAAATTCCCAACTCTACTATAACCGTTGGAATGGGTTCTCCCCATAAATCCATACCCTACCATTCCTATTCTTAATTCTTTCTTACTTGACATATTACACTCTATTTTTTTATTTTAATTGAATTTATCTTGAACGATCATGAAATGACCATTACCCTTACTCCGCCTCGTACCAACCATGTTGTTGACGCACTTTGATCATTGCCCCTAAAATATCGTTCCAAGTTTTAGGCTGCATCATAACATCATTGGGGAACATACAACCATCCCAACAAATATGTCTGATTTTCTTGGTCAGAATTCCGTTTTCATCGCGTAACCAATGCCCTGCATCCACAGCGATATCCAATTTACCGTTGGGGTCTGAAGCTTGACAATGTCTTCCTGTTTTGTCGTGCGATCCTGACCCGAACACCGTGCCATCATTCTGCGCTACATGAAAATCGATCGTCCATGGACGAAGTGCTTCGGTTATAGTTTTAAGCCCCTCTGTCAAAGTTGCCCTATCGTTCCAATCAAAGTTTTTTGGCAATATTCTCTCGTCCTCCTTATTGTATCCCAAAAGGTATAACAACGTATGCGCCATATCGGCCTGAAAGCCCATATTGGGACGATCTACAGCCTCCAGGGTATTTACCATGGTTTTCCAACCATGCATACCACCCCAACAAATTTCTCCTTCCGCAGCTAATGACTCTCCATAATCGGCGGCAACATCACATGCTTCCCTGAAAGTTTGAGCAATCAATTTGGTATTGGCTACAGGATCTGCGGCCCAACTATGTGGGTCCACGGAAGAGTCTATTCGTATTACACCATTGGGCCGTATTCCTAGGTCCCGCAGTTTTTTACCTATTTCACAAGCTTTTCGCACTTGTGTTACAAATTGATTTCGTTCTTCACGTGATCCCATAGCAGAACCTCCTCCAGTTCCGGTCCATACCGGAGCCACCAAACTTCCAATCTCTAGATTTTTGGCCCTGGCCTTATCTGCAATTATTTTTATACCGTCATCATTGGAATCGATATCCAGATGGGGATCGGCAGCAAATAGGTCAAATCCATCAAATTTAACCCCATCAACTTCGGCATTGGCCGTTAGTTCGATCATGGTGTCTATAGAAATGGGTGGCTCTGAATCGGGTCCTTTTCCTACCACACCTGGCCACGAAGCGTTGTGGAGTTTAGGATAGTTGTTTTCTGACATAACTGTTGATTTAATCGTTCTTATTATTTTTAGGCATTATTGTCGTTTCCCAACCTGCTAGGTCGGAAGGTTTTACATTTTTCTGATAACCCTGAAAGTTAAATGTTGTTGGCTCAAAACCTCCAACAAAATCGATCGGGTTGTTCTTTTTAATATCTTTTTCCATTTCCAAGCCCCAGAGACAGGCATTAATGAGCATTCTCCTAAAGCCTTCATTTAAAATATCTTCTGAAGCCCCATGGGTGGTAGTAAAAGCTCGTCCAGGCAAACCTGATTCCAATTGATACGTCCGTACCCATGCTACTGGAAGTTCTTCTTTGGTAGTATCAGGGTCCGCATCGGGCGTCATTCCATTCAACACTCTTCCGCGAGCCAGAATTTTTAAATTCTTTCCCTGGGGGTAAGCATTATAACCACCGCATTGGACCCATGCGCTTTCTACTCCTTGCAAAATAGGATGTTCCATGTTGGCCTCCTCTAAAATAAGCTTGGATGCCTGCTCATGGTTCTTGCCATAATGCCCTACCCAGGTCTCCCCCAAAACTACCTCTCCAAAGCCACCGTGCCAAGCCTTTTTTTCACCCTCGTATTTATAATCATAATGGGCCCAATTGGGGTTATCCGAGTTTTTAAAAGCATGGGTAGAAGTTCTTAAGCCTACCACTGGTCCCCCTCTAAGAAGGTAGTCATCCAAATATTGCATCTGCTTATCTTCAAAATTTGAAAATCGAGTAAATATCACCATAAGGTCCGCCACTTCCAGTACGTCCATACCTTTGAGATTTGAACCTCCAGGTAAAATATTGCCATTTTCATCCAAAGCCCAGATTACGGTACAGGTAAAGCCATATCTTTTGGCCAAAATCCTGGCCAAGGCCGGTAAGGTCTCTTCCCCCCTGTACTCGTGATCGGTGGCAACAAAAACAATATGCCTTCCTTTTCCAGGGCCCTCATCTCCCTTATAGGTTACACGGTACCTATCTGAATTGTTTTGAAGCCCGGACTGTGGACCCATTTCAAATTCCCCTGCCTGTGCCAATAGCTCCGAATTTACACTAGAGGAAACTTTATTGTCATTTTCTGCACACGAAACAACCAAAATCCCTATCGCGAAATATGCAATTATCCCGCGTCGGAATTTGGAAAAATTAGAAAAGTCAAAAATTAATGATTTCCACATAACACTACATATCTAAAGCACCCAACCATCATTTCTTTCAATCTAAGTTTACTATTATTATAGGTAAATAAAGTTTGCATGGTGAACTATAAAATAACCCGCACTTGCGATGCTATAAAGTTTATCAATATCTAAATTTTTTATCGGTTTTTATGCACTATCCTTAAATTTTATTAGAATAAAATCTTACAACAAAAAATTAGCTCCACAAATCTAAAATACTATCGGTATAGATATTCCCTTTATTTTACTAAATGATGACACTTTTTTGTCTTAAATTAGCCAAAATAAAATCCAAACTGGAAATTTATGAGTACCCCCAACATTGAAAAAACACTTACAACCAAAGAAACTTTTATCTTTAAGGATATTATAGGAGCCTATTTTAATCCCAATTGGCACTTTCACCCTGATTACCAGATATCCTTGATCGCAGAGGGGAAAGGAACCCGATTTGTGGGAGACCACGTTCAGTCCTTTGACAAAGGGGACTTAGTGGTCACGGGCCCTAGCCTACCGCATTTATGGCGGAGCGATGAAATCTATTTTAAAAAGAACAGCAAGCTTTCTACTAGGGGCTTGGTCATTTATTTTGACCATGAACTTTTTAGTGAAGCTTTGTTAAGTAAAGAGGAGTTTTACAACGTAAATAAATTTGTTGAAAATTCGGTAAGAGGAATGGAATTTTATGGCGAAACCAGAAATAAAATAAACAAACTCCTGCTTAAAATAAATAATGAAAAAGGGTTTCGTAGGATTATTAAATTATTGGAAATAATTGATATCCTAGCAAATAGCGAAGAATACAACCTACTTTCAAGCCCGGGGTACACCAATGTTTTTAAGGGTGACGATGCAGATAAAATGCGCATCGTCTATGAATATGTAATGACCAATTTTAAGACCAAAATATCCTTAAAAGAAATTGCCGAAATATTGAATATGACCACTACCTCCTTCTGTAGGTATTTTAAACCTAGGGCCAATAAAACCTTTACCCGCTTTGTAAACGAAATACGCATTGGTCATTCCCGGAAATTATTACTAGAGGACAATTATAATATTTCACAAATCAGTTACGAATGTGGTTTTAATGCCCTATCCAATTTTAATAGGCAGTTTAAGTCCATTGTACATATGAGCCCCCATGAGTATCGCAAATTGTTCTTGAATATTAAAACCAGTATTTCTTAGCCAACTCCCAATTTAAAAAAGAGCACTTGCCATATCTACAAACTTTGGCGAGTAATACAGACCTAAACAATTAGGGCAAAGGCAATTGTAAAAAATCCACAAATTTACTTGACTGGAATTTGAAATAATAAGCAAATTTTATCTTATCCATTATTGTAAGCTTTTAAACCCAGGATAAGCCACTGCACCCATTTATAATAGGAATAATTAAAGGGAGCCAAGATTGATACAGATGTAACCAAATTATAGGGATGACAAAAAAGTACCATCATTTAGTAGGATAAAGGAACTTTTAAAATTCTATTAAGTTTAAATTTATCAACTTTATTCTTTCAATTTTAAGGAAGCGTAAAATTACAGGGAACAAAAAGCTTAGGACATTAAGTTTTAATAGTGCAATTTAAATGGTCATAAATTTTTCATTTGATAAATCATTTAAAAATAAATTATGATTATTGCAAAAAAGGGTTTAAACTTATAAGCTGAAAATTAAAAATAATTAACAATCACAATTCAATTAAAAATTAAATCGAACCGATGGACAATTCAAATGATCAATCAAAAACTAATGCCAACAGACTATTTTACGGAAGTTGCTTTGCATTAATTACAACCGCATTTTCTTTTAGCATAAGGGCCGGGATTCTTCCTCAACTCGGAGAAGAACTTAACTTAAGTGGCGAACAACTTGGATTTATAAATTCTATGTGGTTTTTTGGCTTCCCTTTATCGATGGTGGTCGGAGGACTTATTTATCACAAAGTGGGTGGTAAAGCAATTATGCAATTCGCATTCCTTGCCCACGCCTTAGGTATTATATTTACTATATATTCGGGCAGCTATTTCGGCTTGCTTATATCTACCTTATTAATTGGCCTTGGGAACGGATGTACCGAAGCGGCCTGTAACCCAATGATTGCCGACGCCTATTCCGGCACTAGGATGAGTAGAATGATGAACCGATTCCATATGTGGTTTCCTGGGGGAATCATGTTAGGAAGTCTACTTTCTGAATTTATGACCAGCTCCGGATTAACTTGGCAAACCCAGATTTGGCTAATTATGATACCAACATTGATCTACGCCTATTTGTTTTTTGGACAATCCTGGCCGAAAGCCAAAGTTGAGGCAGCTGCTACGCTTAGTGGAAATTTCAAGGCCATGGTATCCCCTCTATTTATCTTTATGATTATTTGTATGTCCCTTACCGCTATCACTGAATTTGGTCCACAACAATGGGTAGGCCTTATTTTAGCCAAGAGTGGTGCCAAACCTATGATTATATTAGCCCTAACCACTGGCCTAATGGCTGTAGCCCGATATTTCGGAGGTGATGTCGTTAAAAAATTCGACCAGACCGGAGTACTTTTGGGTTCTGCCGTTTTAGCCACTTTGGGAATTTATCTGTTTAGCACTCAAACAGGGGCTATGGCCTATGTTGCTGCCATATTCTTTGCCCTGGGTGTTGCTTATTTTTGGCCTAACATGATTGGGTTTGTCGCTGACAAAATACCTAAAAGTGGTGCTTTGGGAATGTCGATCATTGGCGCAGTGGGGATGTTATCCTCATCAATATTCCAACCTATTATTGGTGGTTGGATCGATAGCGACAAAGCTGAAGCGGCAGCGCAAGGTCTGACCGGAGATGAGTTGGAATTAGTAGCCGGGCAAGCCACATTAGGGACTATGATGGCCTTTCCTGCTATCTTGATCGTTCTTTTTGCCATACTATGGTTTTGGGTAAAATCCTCTAAAAAAGGACAGACACAAGAAGCTGCAGCCTAATTATTGGAACTAATAAAATTATTTTCCAATTCTTGGCTTTGGGTATGTGACCAATGTTCAAATTCTATTAGTTACCCCAATGCATAAGTACCCTGGAAAGAATAAATACTTAAAAAATTACATAAAAGGATGAAAATTGGAATGAACATGTTGCTTTGGACTAATCACGTTACAGAGCAACATTATCCTATAGTGGACAAATTAAAAGCGACTGGATTCGAAGGTATTGAATTGTTTTTAGGGGAGGGAGACGAAAAGCATTATGCTAAATTGGGCAATCATTTCTCCAATATAAACATGGGTGTTACCGCCGTTGCTGCTTTGGCCCCGGAAGAGAATATTGCCAGTCCAAATCAGAAAACCAGAGAGGCCGGACTGGATAAATTAAAGTGGTCCATTGATGTCGCCGCAGCCGCCAATGCTGAAGTGATATGTGGACCGTTTCATTCCACATTTGCCTTATTTACACGGCAACCACCTACACTACAGGAAAAACAGTGGAGTAATGAGATGTTATGGGAAGCTGCCGAATATGCACAAAAATCCAATATTATGCTTACTCCCGAAGCTGTTAACAGGTTTGAATGTTACCTGTACAATACAATGGCCGATCTTGGAGCTATGGTCAAAGAGGTTAATCACCCTAATCTGGGTGCCATGTTTGACACCCACCATGCCCATATTGAAGAGAAAAGTCAGTCGGAGGCTATAAAAACCATAGCTCCTTATCTAAAACATGTGCATATTAGTGAAAACGATAGGGGTACGCCCGGTAGTGGGCAAGTAAATTGGGAGCAAGTATTTAAAGCTTTAAAGGGGGCGAAGTATGACGGTTGGTTGACCATTGAGGCATTCAGCACCATTATTCCTGAATTTGCAAATGCTATTAATGTTTGGCGGGATTACTCTCCTTCCGAGGAAATCTATACCAAAGGATTGAAACTAATCAAGGAGGGGATGGGTATTAAATAATACATCCAATTCCAAAGCTATACATACTAAATAATATTATGAAAAAACATTCGATGAGAAATCTATTACCCCTATTTGTTTGCCTATTAATGTTTGCCTGCAAAGAACAAAAGGAAGGCAAGACCAAAGAAGCAGAGTCTGTAGAAACTACGGACACACCTCAACAATGGCTGACTTTCGCTGGCAGTGACAGTAATGCAAAACACGTTGTCCTAATTTCGGGAGACGAAGAATATCGTTCCGAGGAATCTATGCCACAATTGGCCAAGATATTGTCCAAACACCATGGTTTTAAATGTACCGTGCTGTTCGCTCAAGATCCAGCAAACCCGGGAATAATAGATGCCAATTACGTAAACAGCATTCCCGGATTGGAGGCTCTTGGCAATGCAGACTTGATGATTATCTCTACGAGGTTCAGAGCTTTGCCTGACGACCAAATGAAGCACATAGATGATTACCTGGTTCAGGGTAAACCTGTGATTGGTCTTAGAACGGCAACACATGCCTTTAATTTTAAAGAAGAGGACATCTCTAATTACAAACATTATGGAAATTCCTACAAAGGGGATAATACGGCATGGACAGGTGGATTTGGTAGACTTGTACTAGGTGAAAAATGGGTGAGCCATCACGGGCACCACAAACATCAAAGTACCAAAGGCTTTGTGGCCGAAGCAGGTAAGTCCACAGGGATAACCAACAGTATCACTGATGGGGATGTATGGGCATCGGCTGATGTCTATGAAGTTCGTCTCCCTATGGTTGAAGGTACCGAACCCATAATTTACGGAAAGGTGATGAACAGAAAAGGGGAATACGATGAAAATGATATGTTCTATGGTATGCGGCCCACTGATGATGAAGCCGCCAAAACCAACCATTCCGGAAAAGACATTAGTTCGCCCCTAATGCCGGTAGCATGGACCAGAACGTATCAGATTCCAGGAGGAAAAAAAGGGAAGACCTTTACTTCTACCGCATTTTCCTCCGTAGATTTTACCATTGAAGGAACTCGACGCTTAGTTGTAAATGCTGTGTATTGGACGCTAGATCTACCGGTACCTACCAAGACGGACGTAACATTGGTTGGTGACTATAATCCAACTACCTATGAGTTCAGAAAGGATGAATATTGGGATGAAAAACAAGTAAAGGTATCCGATTATAAATAATATCAATTAATCGATTAAAATTGAAAAAGCCAGTAGGTATAATCCTATTGGCTTTTTTTTATCACTAAGTAGTTTACCGGGCTACGATTACCTTTTCAAATTTCTATTAATATAAGCTTTAATATATCACCTAGGCTATTGGGAATCTTTATAAAAAGCTACAGTATTCAATAAAAAGAAGGCTAATTAGTTACGTTTCTGCCGGCATATCTAGAGACTTTATACTTTGGTTGAACGGTGGTGCTTCTTGACAATAATCTATAATTAATGCTTCCTTGTCCCTTCTCCTTAAATATCGTCTTAAGATTTTATGTATATCATTGTTATCCTGTTTAGGTGCAATAAGCAAAGTGTATTCTTTGAAACCCTGTGCTCTTCTTTTCTTTGGAATAAACCCAAATCCTTTATACACTCCGTTTTCCACTACTATGACCGACTTTTCATTCTTATTCCTTCCTTCTTCCTCTATCACATAGGTACTTTTCTTATCCGCTATTGGGCTTAACGCCTCTTCAACCCGACAATTGTAAGCATCTGTGGTTTCCACCCCCCTGCAAACACCTCGACATTTTTTAATATGAAAATGAAAACAAGTTCCTGAAATCTGCTGAAGACCACAATACTGAGGACAAAGCTCAAAGGTTTCGCACAATTCCTCCAGAAAGGACCTGCATTCCCCTTGGCTATAAAAACAGGCCAGAGGAGATTTTATATTGCTCAAGCGATCATAAAACAAATTTGTGATTCCGTTTTTATCCCTCTTTACACCAATACCATACCTATATCCGATTCGTTTTTGAGCACGATTAAATTTAGGAAGGTGCTTTTTAATTTCATCCGATTCCAAAAGCAGGGCTACCAATTCGCTTCCAGTATGGGTGTAGTCGATATGGACTGTTTCAAAACAAAGTCGCTTTTCCTTGTGAGCCTTGCTGTAAGCATGGCTCAGAACTCGCTGTCTTATATCCTTCGCCTTGCCCACATAGATTATTTCATCTTCTGCGTTTTTAAAATAATAGACTCCTGTGACATTGGGAAGGGCGGCTACTACCGATTTAGGCCAAAGTGGTGGCAATCCGGACTTGCCCGATTTTGACCCCAACAGGAAATTAAAAACACCTTCCGTGTCCAATGCCCATAGTTTTTCCAACATGACCACCGTGGCTTCTGCCTTTTCCTTAGCACCCGGAACTTGAGCTATATTAACTCCTAAATGGTTGCACATAGCCCCCAGACTATAGCTATGACGACCTGGAATTAATTTTCTAGACAGTCTAAGAGTAGATATTTTCTTGCGTTTATATTCACCTCCAAGGGATACCAGTTCATTTTTTATTCCATTAAAATTGAAATTTAGATGGTGGGAAACAAAAATACAGTCTCTGGTAAGTTCTACTACTTCCTTGGCTATCTCATAAAATTTAGGTGCGGGATTCCCTCGATCATTGCTAACCCCGTTACCCCGAGATTCTCCATAATTAATGGCTATCTCGGGGTTTATAAAGGAAGAAAATCTTTTTATGACCTTTTCTCCATCGTGGATCAAGATACAGACTTCAGTAATCCTGCTATCCTCCCCCCTTAATCCTGTGGTTTCTGTTTCAACTATGGCGTACACTTGGCATTTGGATTTTAAAAGAAAAAGTTAAAAAATAATCGGGGCAGCTGAATGGCTTTTCTTGAATTTTACTTTTCAAAAGTATAAATTCATAATGAAACTCCGTTTCGATTGCTAATGGGACAAAAAATCAATAAACCTGTGCACTTCTTCTTTAAATATTTCCAAAGGAATACGATGGGCTAAATCTTGCCGTATAGTTATGTGGTAATCCGTATTATCCACAATTCTTTGGGCCACAAATTTCAGGGTAGTTTTTGGATCAACCACCTCGTCCTTTGCTCCTAAGACCAATTGTTTAAAAGAACGATCGGAATTGCTATAGTCCGGGACATTTTGAAAAACGGAACGTGAAACCAAGGCCGGATTGAATAGTAGGGCCGGTTTTTTAAATGCAATGGACAGATAATAAGCCGTAAAACCACCCATACTACTACCCATTACCACATCTATATCCTCAACTTCATATTGAATTCTTACATTTTCGATGCTGTTACCGTCAGATTCGTAGTCGATAGCCGGGGAATACACGGTACCGTAATTTTCAAGAATTGTTCTTTTTTCGTCGCTAAGACTGCCGTTTAGGCCATGCAAGTACAATATATTCATTCAATTGGTTTTATATCGTTTTTTCTACTCTCGGCTATTAACTCGAATCAAGCCTATCTGGCCAACAATGGCAGGCCTACATTCGTGCCATAGTAGCCGAATACCAAATCTGGTTTTATTACGGTAAGAATTCGCTCCAACCTCTCGTAAAAATCGGGACGTGGTAATTTACCTCCTGCCTAACCAGGTTCCGAAAGCCTTGACACCGTTCTTCTGGGCAAACCAACATTAATAATTTCAAAATCCCGATCCCCCGATCCTACTATCTCAAGGTCCAATAGGCATCCACAATAGCCACATATTGACCAGAATAGGTGATACTGTTCCTATAATATTCGATTAACCTCCTGTCGGGTTTCAAAAGAATTTAGAGCGTTTGCTTTGAAATGGATTCCAAAAAATAATAATTTTATTTGTACACCTGCTTATCGATACTCTTGTCCGTTTGGCGTGTTCCACACATTAAACTAATTAATTATCTTTTGAAACTATATCGTTTATTATTATCTGTAAGAATCTAATTCGACACAAACTTCAGCCCAATAATGGAACATATTAAGGTGGTTATAAAGAATATCCTCCAAAAGGTAGCAGGCTCCTTAAACACCAAAATACCCACTAAAACAGTTCCAACTGCCCCAATCCCGGTCCATACCGCGTAGGCCGTACCTATAGGTAATTCCTGTGTGGCCTTCACCAATAGAAACATACTTACTGCCAAACACAACAAAAAACCACTGTACCAATAGTTTGCCTCTGCTCCAGAGGCCTCTTTTGCCTTTCCGAGGCAGGCTGCAAAAGCTACTTCAAACAGGCCTGCTATAATTAGATAAAACCAATTCATATTTTCAATATGTCCATTGTTTATTATTGGCAACACTGCCCTGAATACCCCCAATCCCCTGTTTTCATTACTCTATGACTATAATGGGCTCCTTCTTTAAATACCCTAGGGACACTAAAAATTGATCTGCTTCGTCAACCGTACTTTTATAAGCTTTAAAATTAGAATAATTAAAAAATCCATGCCCTTCCCCTTCGTATAATTTCAAGTCGCACTTACTTTCGACTTTTTCCATTACCATTTTAAAATACTCGGCAGTTACAACTGGAATTAGATGATCTTTGGTTCCCTGGAAAGTTATGGTTGGGGGAGCTCCTTTTTTTATATTGTGAAGCGGAGAAAAGCCTTTATAGGCATCCCCTATCCTTTCATAGCCATAACCTCCCGGACCATTGTCCACCACCGGATTAAAAAGCACCAGAGCGTTAGGAACACAATCAATAGACGGATCATCGGCTGGATCATTATACCCTTCTATTAAGGCCGTCGCTGCCGCTAGGTGACCTCCCGCAGAACCACCAGAAGCAATGAGCTTAGTTCTGTCAATATTGAATTTATCGGCATTCTTCCTAATGAATCTGATAGCAGATTTAGCATCTTTTAGAGATTCAAACGGAGTGGTTTTATTCTTGCTCTCCGTTCTATAATCCGCCAAAAAACAGACCATCCCCCTTTGGGCAAAATACTTCGCCTGATTTAAGAAGTGGGTTCTATTGCCCCCTTTCCAACCCCCACCAAAAAAGAAAACCATGGCGGGATAGCTTTTCGAAGACTCCATATTGGGCGGGTAATGTACTTCCAAAAACAATTGGGTCGTATCCACCTTCTTATAAAGGATTTCTTCCTGGGAAATACAAATCTGGACACTGAATACAGCACCAATTATTAGGGCGACAAAAAATTTTAAACGCATCGTCTATTTTTAAATAGGTAAGTGTAGAATATATTTCTACATCAATTTGAATTAAGGTCCTAAGATAGTAAAACCTAAAAACTTCTACACGGTATATCCTACAACAGCTAGAAAATCTAAAAAGCTCTTCAATTCAAAATGGTTTGTAGTAATTCCCTAAGCACGGAAAAGGGTGTCTTATAATGCATATGATATAATTATCAATCTATGGGAAATCAAGAGTCAAAACTTATCTGTTCCGATGACTATTATAATATACTATCCCAGTTAAAAAGACTTTTTGATCCTACCAAAGTTGATTCCAGTTCTCTGGGCAATTTTGAAAACAATTAGCTTCCTCTTCCCTGCAGTATAGGAATGGCTGTAATTTCTATATCATCAAATAAATCTTCCTTTAAAAGTAACCGTCCAAGCTAGTCGTGATGGCAACCAAATTTCTTTTTCCATAACCGTTAAATTATATAAAATGGGGTCATGTAACCTTAAGGAGTAGCATTAAAACAATTCCAGGTTCTAAATTTGACCATAACTTAATTCTTAGAATATAACTATGTATAAAAGAAATAAAGGCATATAATCCCTCCCTTCCTTAACACCCCTTCAAAAACAAATCAAGCCACCCCTGCAATGGTGCAAAATCAATAACCAAACCATTGTCTCAATCCCATTATAATAGGTAGTCTAAAAAATCGTCAAAATTCATAATAAAGGGAAATGGAATAAAAGCAAACTTGTGTTCAAGTAGTATGCCAAGTAGGTATATGGACATTGCAGCCATCAACTATGTATTTCATCGAAAAAATGCCACACATAATCCGCTTGACCCTTATTTTAACAGTGTTAAGTATTAGTTGATGTTGTAAACTCCGTAAAGATTCTATTGTTTATTACATCACATAAAAAAAATAAAATCATAAAACAAAGTTTACATCAAACTGTTTCGGGATAATATATTGAAATGGCAATTTATAATTAGTTATATTTAAAACAGTATCTAAAAAAGAAGCTATTTTATTTTTTATGATTTGGAATAAATAAAATTACTGGAGTAGACCTCTTTAAAAAACATAACAATAATGGTCAACAACAAAGTTTCATTCTTTCCTTCCTTTCCTCCATTACCCCTACCTACTAAAACTTTTGAAAACTTATGTCAATTGGCCTGTTTTATTTGTGGCAGCCCCAACGCCAAGGTATCACTGCTGGACGTCTCCCAACCGTTGCTTAATTTAAATAAAAACTCAACCTTCCAAAGACCTTTTTTAGAGGGGCAGCTTTCAAATCATCTTTCTAAAAAACCCAATGAAATATTCCTTATAGATGACATTCAATCGGACCAAAGAGTACAAGGGAGTAAGAACATGGAATTTCTTGCCATTGTCCCTATTTCCGACACGTTTGAAAAGGTGGTTGGAATATTCTGCATCCAAGATTATAATCCAAATCTACTTAATCAGGAACAGAAGAATGCGCTTAAAACATTGGCCAATCAAGCGGCTACCTTACTTGGCGTGGAGCGGGATGAACGGCCTAAAAAAAGGGCCTTAGCTCCCAAACTTGGCTATTGGAGCCTAGGTTTAAAAGACTCCAACCTGTTTTGGTCCGAAGAAGTATACAATATATGGGAAAGGGACCAAAACAGCTTTGAATTGAACTATGCCAATTTTTTGAATACAATTCATCCAGACGACCGTGAATCTTTTAAAAAGGTAGGGCAACAGGCCATAACAAATAATACCATACACGATTTTACCCATAGGATTATCCTACCGGATGGGTCTATTAAATGGGTCCATGAATTGGGGTTGCTCATCATGGACAAAACCGGCAAACCCAAAGTGTTGGAAGGAACCGTACAGGACATTAGTCAACAAAAAAGAGAAGAACATCAGTGGCATTTGATTGAATCCGTAGTGACCAACACCAAGGATGCGATTGTGATAACCGAAGCAGAACCCATTGACACGCCAGGACCTAGAATTATCTATATTAATGAGGCCTTCACCAAAATGACCGGTTATACGGCTAAAGAAGTTATCGGAAAAACACCCAGAATCCTTCAAGGTCCAAAAACAGATAAGAAAGCATTAAAAAGATTAGGTGATGCAATGCGCCAATGGAAACCCTACGAGATTACCTTGATCAACTATAAAAAAAACGGAGAAGAATTTTGGTCCAACATTTCACTAAACCCAGTTGCCGATGAAACAGGTTGGTATACTCATTGGATTGCGGTAGAGAGGGACATAACGGAGCAAAAAAACCAAGAGCTCCAAAAAAAATTATTAGTAGACATCAGTACATATTTTAATCAGGAGGTAACTTTACAACCGTGCTTGGCCAAAGTTCTTGAACATTTACTTAAGTTCGGAAATTACGCTTTTGGAGAAATCTGGTTGCCTAATTCGGAAGCCAACCTCTTAAAACTTGCTGCTAAATACACCGACAACAAAAATGGATATGAATTCTACAAAAACTGCAATCCCACCGAAACTTTGGCCTTTGGTCAAGGCCTAGCAGGCACGGTATGGCAGACACAGCTTGTAGAGGTATGGGATCAAACTGGAAACAACCAATCTTTTTCAAGAATAAAAGCGGCGGAAATATCAGGAATCGAAATGGTCATTGGGGTACCTTTGACCCACAACAATTTAATCATAGGAATTCTTTTACTTGGTTTTGAAAACAGAATGCAGCCCTCATCTGTAAATGATGAATTATTTATTCAGTTAGAAACCCATTTAGGGGCTGAAATTAAAAGGAAGCGTCTAGAACTAGAATTGGACCAGATTTTTAAATTTGCTCCAGATATTGTATGCGTCACAGGAACTGACGGATACATAAAGAAGATCAATCCTGCCGGAGCAAGCTTATTGGAATATTCGGAACAGGAGTTGTTGAGCAGACCTTATTTGGAATTTATTCACCCCGAAGACCGTCCGTACACTACTGATGCCCATGCTAAACTAATAGATCAGCAGAAAATTAAAAACCAAGAAAACCGCTATATTACCAAGAGTGGCAAAATAATATGGCTTAGTTGGACAGCAAGCCCCTCTCCTGAGGATGGATTAATTTTTGCCATTGCCAAGGACATTACAAAAAATAAAAAACTACGTGAACTTTTAAATATGGCCAATAAATTGGCCGAAATAGGCAGTTGGGAATTGGACTTACTCACCAATACAGTTTACTGGTCCGATATTACCAAGAAAATTTATGGCGTGGACAAAGAATACCAGCCAAGTTTTGAAAAGGCCAAAGGATTTCATCAAATAGAACCCTATGCCAGTAAACTTTCGGCCTATTTTAAAGTAGCAGTAAATAAAGGGGAAGACTGGGATATTGAAATGCCCATCATAACAGGAAATGGATTGGAACAATGGATAAGATTGATTGGAAATTCTGAGTTTAAGGACAATAAGTGTATCAGGATTTATGGAAGTATCCAAAATATACATGAACTTAAAGTAGCCCAGCTAGCCTACAAAAAAGCCTTTAAAGAAAACCATAAGATACTGGAAAGTATAGGGGATGCCTTTATTTCCGTGGATAAGAATTGGGTAATTACCTATTGGAACAAACAATCCGAACAATTGCTAGGTATGAGTAGAAAAAATATCCTTGGCAAGCAATTATGGGAGATAATTCCCGATAGTTCGGAATATGATTTTTATAAAAATTTTAAAAAATCACAACAGAACAGAAAGAAAATTAGCTTTAAGGAGTTTCATCCCAAATTTAATTTATGGTTCGAAGTCAATGCCTATCCTTCCAAAAACGGAATTTCCATATTTATTAAAGATGTTAGTGCTAGCATAGCTGCAGAGGAAAATATTAAAAAGTCCAACGAGCGTTTTGAAAAGGCAACTGAAGCCACCAATGATATCATATATGACAGGAGCATAAGTGATAATATATTATTTTTCAGCAAAAGTTTTAAAACATTGTTTGGTCATGATATAAACAACAACTCCGAAAACCTTCAATTATGGAAAAGATCACTTCATCCAAATGATGCTCAATTGGTGCTTGACTCCTTTAAAAAAGCACTCAACAATCCCAAGACCAAAAAATGGCAGACAGAATACCGATTTCAAAAAGCAAATGGTGAGTATACCCATGTCAGGGACATGGCTATTTTAATAAGAAACCCATTGGGAAAGGTAATTCGTATCGTAGGCGCTATTTCCGATATCAGTTTACGTAAAATGCATGAAGAATCTTTAAAAAAATTAAACCAAGAGTTAAAGGAATACAGTTTTAGCATTGAAGAACAAAACAAAAAACTCAGGGAAATTGCCTGGACCCAATCACATATTGTTCGGGCACCGGTTGCACGGTTAATGGGCATAATTGAATTGTTCAAGGAAGACCTGCTTGAAGCCTCGGAAAAAGAAGAAATGTTAGATTATATTCTCAAATCTGCCCATGAAATTGATACTATCATCAATGATATTGTTCAAGCGTCCACGTTGATCATCAATATTGAAAACAAGAACGAATCATAACCCCTATAACAATCCTTATTTATAGCACCGTAAATTTTCCTTCCAAGGACCGCTTATACTACTTTGGAGGGAAATGACAATTTTAAAGTATATATTAACTTCTCGGATACAGAAGAGAAATTGAGGGTCCAGGCCAACGATAACCTTCATAACTATATCCTGATAAACAAGGAAGACATTAAGTTGACGGTGAAACTGGACAACGTACAAAGGATTAAAGGAAAGGAAACCTTAAACGTGTTTATCACCACTAAGAATATTGATAACTTTACCATTAAAGGAAGAACCGGAAGACACCCTGATAGCAGAAGACGTAATAATATATCTAAGTGGAAATAGTTTCTTTACCGGTACCTTAGCAGTGGAAAACCTTGATCTGGTTTCCAGCGGGAACTGTATCATCAATTTTTCAGGTAATGTAAAAAACATGGAAGTGGAATTGAACGGAAACTGTGAAGTAACTGATTATGACCTAATTGCCGAACCCCTTAAGGTTGACCTATCCGGTACCAGCAACGCCTATCTAACGGTTAATAATTCCATTTCGATCGTTGCTAGGGGTAACAGCGTGCTATCCTATATGGGAAATGCCAAGATAATACCTCAAAAACTGTGCTCGTGATCAAAATCGTAAATAAAGGATAATAGGGAGGTTTTGGCCTTATATGTTCAGTAACATAGGCGAAGTTCAGCACTAAACGTCCAAAACAAGCTGTTAATGCCCGTGTAAATTACATCCATTTGCAATCTGCCCGGGTATGGTTGTTGGAATGAATTACTTAAGTGGTAAGGTAAATTTAAAATCACTTCCCTTTCCGGCCTCGCTTTCCACCCATATATTACCGCCTAATTTTTCTACAAACTCTTTGCAAAGTATTAGGCCAAAACCAGAGCCTTTTTCGTTTAAGGTGCCTGGTAATGGATTATTAGTAGTTATAGCGAACAGGTTCTCTTGGGTTTGGCCATCCATGCCAATACCGGTGTCGGATATAGTAATTTTAACCTGATTCTCTTCCTCTAAGGCTGAGATACGAATATTGCCGCCAGGCTGGCTATATTTAATGGCATTGGAAATAAGGTTTCTCATGATGGTCTTTAATATTTTCTTATCAGAAAAAACCTCTATTTCATCCAATTCAACCACATTAATGGATATTCCCTTTGTTTGAGCAATAGACCTAGAGAGTTCCAAAATTTCTTGTACAACAGCAGCTATGTTAATTTTCTCCGATTCAAAACTAATTTGTCCAGATTGTGATTTTGCCCAATCCAATAAATTTTCCAATAGTACAAGCGTGTTTTTGGCGGTAGAATTTATTAGTCCTATACACTCTTCGCTCTTTTCAACTTCCGGTTTTTTAATGGTGATTTTTAAAATTTCACATAAAGCCAATATGTTATTAAACGGACTTCTTAAATCATGGGCTATGATTGAAAACAACTTGTCCTTGGTGGCATTGAGTTCTCGTAATTCAACTTCACTTTCCTTTAAAACCTGTTCCGCCTTTTTGCTTTTGGTTATATCTCTAAATACCCCTACCAAGAACTTTTGGCCTTCTGCATCAATAAACCTTGATTTTCTGGTTGAAATAATTTTCTTTTGTCCTACTGCCAGAGTCAGGGATTCCTCGGTAATATTTTCTACACCATCCGAAAGTACCTGCTTATCAATTTTCAAGAAACTTTCCCGCTCCTCAAAAGGGACATTTTCTGCAAGGGTTTTACCTATTATTTTCGTTCTTGGTAGATTGAACAGCTCGCAAAAAGCATCATTAACCAAAAGTAACCTGCTCCCACTGTCCTTAACAAAGACCGCATCTCCCATATTATTCAGAACGGTATTGGCGTATTTCTCAATTTCATCTTTTTCCTCCCCACTTCGGAAAGCTAAAAGCGATTTAAAAATGTCATTTTGTTTTTGGAGTTCGGCAATCTGATTTTCCAAATCGCGATGTGTCTTGTCCTTAACTCTTTTAATTCGCTTAAAACGGTTATATAAATTATACCAAATCAAATTATTACAATTTTAGGCTAAGGTCGTAAAGCTACGACTTTCATCAAAAATTTGACATCAAATTGCCATGGATTACCACTAAAGTGTCATGAAAAAGATTAATTTAACGTTTTTGCCCGTGCTGTCCAAAAAGATTTTTGCCTTTTTTTTAATCGTTAATTTAGGGACACCTTTATACCGGATATAAAATAATCTGGGTTATCTGTTCCAAAAGCCATAAAAATATATAGAGTGTTATTTTTGATAATTGGGGAGACAAAAGCGCCCAAATGATCCCAAGCCCAATTATAAGTAGGGTACTTATTGTGCAATTGCACTGGGTTTACCAATAATGGACTTCTACTATCATGGCTCCAGCTACCTCCGTCCCACTTCACCAGTCCGTATTCCCTATTCCTTGAAGTTAAATAATTAGACCCCAACTCTTCACCGCCAAGAAGTATATATAGTTCCGAATTGAATTCCATATACGCAGCATCATCGGCTTTTCCCCGCAAATAACCACTGCTCGTATTTCCTTTGTGGATTATATTGGAGGAGGTGATACTTTGATTTAAATTCAGGGCATCGAATAAATTTGAAGCCACAATCTCATGGATTTCCCGATCCATAAAGCTTGGATTTCTTTTGTGAAACAACATCCTGAAGTCACCATTAAATTTGGTAATTGACAAGGGAAAACTGTTTTGGTGCAAACCGTTCCATTCCGGAATCATAATTTCGGTCGGTTGCTGCAAAATGTTCAAATCTTCATCCACTATCATATAAGCAGAAGTATAGTTATTGTTAGGCTGTTGAACCCCAAGCAACACCAAGAAACTACTGTCTTCCAACTTAAGCGGATTTCCTGTGGAGAATACATTGCCATCTGGCTTGGCAAAGGGGATGGTTATTGTCTCCAATAGCACATCGTCATGGAAAGTCCAATCTTCTAAATCAGTACTAGTAGCGTAATAAATACTTCTTTTGGTATGTGGCCCAAATACCACCGGAGTCAAAAGAATATAGGTGCCGTCAGATTTTTCAATGATTCCACCAGGCTGTATATAATGAAGGTTTTCCTCCGAGGCAATAGTGGGGTAAGGGTTGAATAGAGGCCTGTCATTAATAATTTCGTAATTGACAAAAGGATTGAAAAACTCCAAGGTCGCTCCTATTCTAGTATTTAAACTTCCCTGATAGGTATTACCCAGGTCTATCCAACCATCAGTTGTATTTACACCAATAATTTCAACCACTGTTGAAGCTTCTCCATTTTGGGTAACAAACCAACTTTGATTATTGGTGCCCTGTACCAATAAGTTTTCCAAGTTTGAATAATTGGTTTTGATACGGTTATTGGCAGGGTCATATTCCGTTATTTTTATTGGATGCTTCCTAGCAATATTACTGGATCTATCCGAGATTAGGCTATTAAAGAAAAAGCTGTTCAAGCTACCATCCGGGAATACTTCTTCTGGCAACATTTCCTCTTCCTCGGGAATTTCCACCTCCTCCACTTCCTCTTCGGGTACAATTTCTTCTTCTAGCGGAATTATTTCCTCCCTCTGTTCTGGGACAATACGGTCTGGGCTACAGGAAACAATCAAAAAGAGTATTAAGAAAATAAGCGGTTTATTCATTGTACGGGTTGGTCAGGCTCTCTATATGGTATGTGCTGGTACATAGAATTATTTTGCGAAACATGGCAGTCATATCCAGTTTAAAGATGTTGGTACCAATACAAACGTAAACATACGCGGTTTTAGTGGAACTAAGCAGCAAAAAATTTATGTCGGTTCATGTTTCCATCAAGAATCAAAATTACAAGATTAATTGTGCCGATCATTTAAAATTGCTCGGACCAAGGACTGTTCAACAGATTGCAGTTCTCTCCCGATAATTATTGCGATGCACTCAAACGGACCGGATAGTAACTTGGACAGAGCCTCTTTTTAGGGCGACTAAAAACCGCACATAACAGGCTAGAGTTGCTTGTGCGATTTCTCATATTCATTCGAAATGACCGGTTCGGAAATATGGGACATTAAAATTGTTTATTCTAATTGTCCTCTGTAATAAGCAGATTGCCGCGCTGCGTTTACCAAACGGCAAACATAGGATGACGTCAGTTAATAGCGCTAAACTAACAAACTACTATTACCTATTAACTAATGGCTAATGGCTTTTGCCTAAATAACACTGATTACTATTTACAATCTCCGGTTTACTTAGATTTCGACAACTCTTAATCTCCAAAAGGACTTCAACATTCAACTTTTAAACTTTCAACATAAGCCTTTAGTCTGGCATCTAGGCTCTAGGTTCTTTCATCTCTCACCCCTCATTACTGAATACTCAATTCTACTTCACTCCAAATTAACCCGTTCCCATCCGGATTCAGGGAGTTCATAACGGTCCAATTTCATGACCTTTCTTGTTCCATCGTAATATTTGTAGACTAGGTACACACAGTCATCCGAACTTTCTATATAAAAGAGGCCTAGGCGTTTAGGAAAAGGGAGTCGCATTAATTCGCATTCCTTGTTCAATTGGTGCGCACCTATTTCCATTAATAGGCGTTTAATGGCATATCGATCATGATTTCTGTACACAATATTTTTCATTTAATGGAAATAATCCTATTTTATGGATATTTTCCAAATTTACGATTTTTTGATTTTGAAGCCAATCCAGAAAAGTTAAATTCTTAAATTAGGGTAAAACTATTATTATGTGTTTCGGTACCAGGGTAACCACTTCTGCCAAGGATATGAAAAAATTTTACAATGTTTCCAAATTAATGGGCAAAACCCTCATTGATGGCGAACTTACCTATCACCACGCCAACGGATGGACACACCCCTTATTGTGGATCATTCCACAAGAAAAAAGTAATCATATTACCCCATCCATGTGGGGCATAATGCCACAGAATAGTATAGGGGCCGGTTTCAAAAACTACTACAAGGAGGCTGCCAAATTTGGGGCCGGACTCAATGCCCAATCTGAAAAACTTTTTGATCATTTTATCTATAGGTTCAGTGCTATGACCAAGCGCTGCGTAATCCCCGTAAACGGATTTTATGAACCGCACACAGCTCCCAAAAAGTTTACGATCCCATTTTATTTTGAACGAAAAAATGAAGCCCTTATGAGTCTGGCCGGAATTTATACGACTACCAAGGACGGTTATAATACCTTTACCATCTTGACGAAGGCGGCCACTCCCCTCTTCAAGAAAATTCACAATACCAAAAATAGAAGACCCATAATTTTAAGGGATGAAGATGTGGACGTATGGTTGAACAACGACCTCAGCGAAAATGAAATCCGTAATGTCATGGAAGATGATATGGAGGATGTGGCCATCAACGCCTTTCCAATAAGCAAGGACCTTTACAATCCAAAAGTTGATTCCAACAGAGCTAATATTATTGAGGAGGTACAATACGAGGAATTGAAGATAGAATATTAGGATTACCTCACATAAGATAGATATCCGCATGAGTATTTCAAAAACTAAAATACCACAGTGATAAACTTTCCTACAGATATACTGGCAATAGAAAACAGGCTACGGCAAATAGATCCTGTAAAATATACCACTACCAGAAATCATAAAGATGGAGCGGTGACCCACTTGAGCCCTTATATCTCCAGAGGTATAATATCAACAAGACAAGTCTATAAGCACATACAAACCTTGGACCTACCTTGGCAACATAAGGAAAAACTAATTCAAGAATTAGCCTGGAGAGATTATTGGCAACAAGTGTGGATAGCAAAAAAAGAGGGTATCAGGCTAGATTTGAAAAACGCACAAACCCCCATATCAAACTATCAAATCCCACAGGCCATTCTAAATGCCAACACCGGTATTGAGGAGGTAGATAATGCCATAAAACAACTCTATACTTCTGGATATATGCATAACCACATGCGAATGTATGTGGCATCCATTTGTTGCAACATTGCCAATTCACATTGGCTAGAACCCGCCAAATGGATGTATAGCCACCTATTGGATGGTGATTTGGCCAGTAATTTTTTAAGTTGGCAATGGGTGTCAGGTACATTTTCCAACAAAAAATACTTTGCCAACCAAAATAACATCAACAACTTTTTTAATAGTACCCAACAAAACACTTTTTTGGATGTTGAATATAGCGCATTTGAAAACTTTGACATCCCCAAGGTATTAAGGGAAACCGTTCTTTTTGAGGTTGAAATGACACTTCCCAAGACCGAAAACACAATCTTGGAGAAGGATAAAACAACTATCATCTACAACTATTACAATATTGATCCGTATTGGTATAAGGACGAGGAGGTACAACGTATTTTTTTGATAGAGCCCTCCTTTTTCAAAGAAAACCCAGTGCATCAAAAATGTATTAATTTTGCCATTGAACTGACAAAAAATATTAAAGGCATAAAAATATTTGTTGGGGAATTTTCTAAATTAAAAGCGCTTATAAACCCTAACCTATTAATTTACAAAGAACACCCTTGCAACAATCATTACCAAGGTAAGGAAGAAGCAAGGGAATGGATGAGCACTATTAATGGTTACTTCCCTTCATTTTTCGCTTTCTGGAAAAAATGCAAAAAAGAATTATAGCCTTAAGGAAATAAGAGCTGGAGCCCGACTTTAAAGGTATGCGGGGTATTGATGATGTAGGCCCTAGAATTCTGGAAGTAGGAGCCTATTGCCCTCTAAAATTTTAATCTTTTATTACCAATAGCGACCTTCTGCTTTGAGGTGTTTTGTTTTTAAAGCAAAGGAGGAATTAACTATTTTAAAATGAAAAAAAGTGACTTGCCCGTAAAAATGTGTCCGGTATGCAAAAGACCTTTTGCTTGGCGTAAGAAATGGAAAGAAAAATGGGATGATGTGAAATACTGTAGCGAAAGGTGCCGACGAAACAAAAACAATGATGAAAGCAATTAACCTCATATTTCCACATCAGCTTTTCGCTGAAAGCCCACTAATCAAAAATGGTGAGGAAGTTTATTTAATTGAGGAGTTTCTTTTCTTCAAACAATACCTGTTCCACAAACAGAAGATAGCTTTCCATAGGGCCTCCATGAAATGTTATCAGCATTTTTTGGAAGAAAAAGGAATTAAGGTCAATTATATTGAATCCAACAACAAATTATCTGACATCAGCTTATTTCATGAAGAAATCAAGGGTAAAAAAATAACCGAAATAAACACTATTGACCCTGTTGATAATTGGCTTGAAAAGAGGATTGGAACCATTGCTAAAAACTATAAGCTCAATACCTTTAACAGTCCGTTATTTATCAATTCAAAAGAAGACCTTTCCACTTTTTTTAGGGCGGATAAAAAATCATTTTTTCAAACTACTTTTTACAAACAGCAACGCAAAAAGATGGATATCCTATTAGTGGATGGGGACCAACCCAAAGGCGGAAAATGGACCTACGATACGGATAACCGTAAAAAGTATCCTAAGGGAAAAATACCTCCGAGCATCCATTTTCCAGAGACTACCTCTTTTTGGACCGAATCCGTAGCATATACGGAAAAACACTTTAAGAACAATCCAGGGCTATTATCAAAAGATCCCATCTATCCCATAAGCCATAAGGAAGCCGAGAATTGGTTTGTACAATTTTTAGAGTATAGATTCTTTGATTTTGGGATTTATGAAGATTCGATTGTAAAACAGCAGTCCTTTTTAAACCACAGTATCCTTTCCCCCCTTCTAAATGTGGGGCTGGTATTACCAAACCATGTTGTGACCCAAAGTCTGGCTTTTGCAGAAAAGGAGAATATCCCTATTAATTCCACCGAAGGATTTATAAGGCAACTCATTGGATGGAGAGAATTTGTCCGAGGAATGTATGAATGCAAGGGAAGCTTCTCCAGAACAAAGAATTTTTGGGGTTTTGAAAGAAAAATACCAAAGAGCTTTTACGATGGAAGCACTGGGGTGGCACCAATTGACGAGACCATTAAAAAAGTATTAAAAACAGGCTATTGTCATCATATAGAAAGATTGATGATCCTAGGTAATTTTATGCTGTTGTGCGAATTTGATCCAGATGAAGTATTCAAATGGTTTATGGAGCTATTTATTGACGCCTATGACTGGGTAATGGTTCCCAATGTTTATGGCATGAGTCAGTTTTCAGATGGTGGTACCTTTGCTACCAAACCTTATGTAGGAGCTTCAAACTATATTAATAAAATGAGCAATTACCCCAAAGGTGATTGGGAAAAAATTTGGGACGGCTTATTTTGGCGTTTTATAGCTGAACATCAGGATTTTTTTAAATCAAACCCAAGAACATCCATGCTGTATTATTCCTATAACCGAATGTCCAAGGATAAAAGAAGCCTTCATATTAAAAATGCCGAAGAATTTATTGAAAAAATAATGCGTGCTGACTAAGAAAACTGATGTGTTATTCCTGCCCTAAAGCTTTCAATTTGCCGAAGAAAGTGTAATTTAAAAATTCCAACCATATACAAATACCAGCGTGTAATCTGACGGATTAATCGCTGCCCTCTATCGCAAAAGCCTTAGCCGGATTTACAGACAGCAAAAGTGCAACCTCCTGCTCCGTAAAGCCTTGGGCCCTCAGTTCTAGAAGTAGTTTGGTGAAAATATTCGTATAAGGGGCAATGGTCTGTTGTTGCTTTTGGGGGTCGTACCAACCCGCATCATGGGATATTAGAATGCGGTCTAAAATGCCATGTTCTTTGGCAAATAATAGTTTGGTAAGGTGCCTATCCACATCCCACCCCAATCCGTCCAGACCTATCCAACACCCTATGGCTGCCGCATTTAGATATGTATCGTTATCATCTTCTGCTTGGGCATGTACCCATATAAATGAGTTTGGGGAAACTCCCATTTCCTTAAGAACCTTCAATTGCGGCCATAAGCCCACTGCTTTTCCGGTATGGGAGGCAATGGTTAATCCCGTTTCTAAATAGGTAAGGGCAGCGGCCTTGACCAACTTTTGATGTAGGGTATCCAAAGGATCGGAAGTATCTACGCCAATCTTGATAAAGCCGGGTTTTATAGAAGTGCCTTCTATACCGTTCTTAAATTCATGAATCCACTTTTTCGCTAAATCTTCAGGGCTTATTTCTTGGGCATATTTGGGAAGGAATTTATTATTTCTCGCACCATACAGTCCGGTATTGGTGATGATCGCCAGTCCTGTTTTAACAGCTAGTTTTTCTAAGAGGAGAACGTCCCTACCTAAGTAGGCAGGAGTGGCATCCACAAAATAATTTACCTTGAATGTTGCCAGTTCTTCCAAATAGGGAGATACTTCGGCAATTATGGCATCGTGGTTCCAGGAATCGGGTTGAATACTATCGGACCCAATAAAATCGACCAAAATATGCTCATGGGACAACCATACTTGAGTGAAGTCCACTTGATGACTACCTTGAACATCCTGTATGTAGGGTTGTTGCGCGAAAAATGAACCTACTGAGGACATTACAGCAATTAAAAATAGAATTAAGCTTTTAGTAAATCTACTCATTTTTTAAACAACTTTTTCACATATCAGCCTACTTACTTCATGGTGTCCAATGCTCCATTTACATAACCCACACATTCGGCAAGGCCGGCAAAAACATCATCGGAATCCTTTTCGAATTCCATCGCCATTACACCAGTATAGTTTATCTCTTTCAGGGCCTTTAGCACGGCCGGGATATCCAGGACCCCTCGTCCAAATTCGACCGATTTGCCATCGGCCTCCGACTTATCAACATCCTTTAAGTGCAAATCATATAAGCGATCGGCGTATTTTTTAATGTTTAATACGGGGTCTAATCCCAATCTTTGTACATGACCTATATCTATACAAAGTCCGATGCGGGAATCGAGTTCTTTAATTTTATCGTAAACCACCTCAGGTGTTGGATACACCTCATCTCCCGGGCCATGATTATGAATGGCCAACTTTATATTGGTCTCCTTTACTTTCATTTCTACCAAATGCAATAAATCGTGATTGGGGACTCCTATGATTACCTTCATATTGGCAGCTTTGGCATATCTGAAGGCATTTTCAACTTCTTGGGCCGTTTTCATATAGATTACTCCCGCTCCATAAAGGTTAATTCCTGCCTTCTTAAATTTTGTAGTTATGCTTTGTATCTCTTGCTCGCTACTTTCCAACGGCATATGCATGCTTTTAAGCGCAATCTGCTTAAGGTTTAAACGGTTGGCCATTGCCAATGTTTCATCCAAACTAAATTTTCGGGTGGAATAGGATGCCAATCCGAGCGTAAGGCTTCTTGCTTCCGCACCTTCATTACTACCCCCTAAAATATCCTTGAAAGGACTAGCGGTTAAAACTGAACTTGTAGCCAATAAGCCACCAAGACCTAGTGTTTTTAAAAATAAATTTCTTGAGTATTGCATTGGATGTGGTTTTTAGAACTGCCCCTTAATATTAACGTAAGATATAAAATCTTTTGTGTTCTATTAACGATTGGAGTTATCTAGCTCATAAATAATATTGTCTTCATCAGCGGAATCTTTTCTGCTCGCATTCCACTTAAAATGATTTCTAAGCAGCAATTTTTTGGAGCTTTCATTTTGTTTACTGGTGAACGCCTCCACCAATTCCAACTTCAATTGGTTGAACCCAAAGTCGAGCACTGCTTTCATAGCCTCATCCATAATGCCCTTGCCTTGAAATTCCGGACTTAGGTCATACCCCACTTCTGCTGTTTTACGATCCTTGGAAAAATTCCATAGGCAAATATTTCCAATCATAGAAGGACTATTCTTCAGGGAAATGCACCATTGGAATAGTTGCCCAGCCCTTATTCCGTTGTTGGTCTTGGCAATAAAGGCAAGTGCCTTTTCCTTAGTTTCCGCAGGCTTCCTTTTAACAAACTGGTTTACCTCCTTATCCGAACGCAAATAACGAATCATCTTCCAGTCCGTCTCCTCCAACTTACGTAAGAGAAGTCGGTTGGTCTCCAGTTCCTGAAAATTATCCGTTTTGGTCATCTTATAAATATACAATCTACTGTTTATGTATAACTAATAGCAAAAGCCCTATTTCGCAATATGATTTTAAAATAGGGCTTTGGTATTCTTTATTTAAACCACTGACTTACGTTATAATCCATAGGCTAGCGTTAGCAATTCAATTTAAGGAATCAATAATTCAAGGTAGCTCCAAATCCAAGTCCCATATCGCTATCATAATGGGTGGAAATCCCTAGATTACGTGTTACTATATACTTGAAACCGGTCATATATTCCTTATCCGTATTTGCCATAAAGGCCCATCGCAATCTTGGGCTAATCGGAATATCCTCCCGCATCAGTTGAAAACGTATATTGCCGTCTGTAAATATCTCCCCTTGTAAGGTTACCAACAGTGGCAAGGTATATTCAGCTCCAAGACTTGCTACAGCCCTGGTGTCCTTTGTATTTCCTTGTCCAAATATGTTTTTTTCCACACTTCCCTCTGATTTTCGATAGCGCCAATCGAACCCGACAAAAGGCATAAACCACTGATTCTTTCCGATATATCTACCAATATGGGTTTCACTTTCATAGCCATGTTCATCATGATATCCTAAACGCCATTCCGTACCAAAACTCCAGCGGGTATTTTGCAACATGACTCTCCCGTCATTGCCATTGGATGCAAAATCGTTTTCCGCCATAAAATGGAATTTGTTACTTTCCTTTTGCAACTTTTTGTAGGCCCATTCCCTATTGGGAAGATATGGATTTGGGGCTTGCTCTTCATAGGAAAAAACGCGATTCATTCCCGCCATCATATGATAAAGAATATGGCAGTGAAAAAACCAATCCCCTTCCACATTTGCCAGAAACTCTATGGTATCGGTCTCCATAGGCATTATATCTAAAACGTTCTTTAAGGGCGCAAATTCCCCTTGTCCGTTAATTACCCTAAAATCATGACCATGCAGGTGCATGGGGTGCCTCATCATGGACCCGTTGTAAAGTGTAATCCTTACATTCTCACCCTTTTTGATCAGGATTTTATCTGTTTCCGACAGCACTTTATTGTCCATACTCCACACATAACGGTTCATATTACCCGTAAGCTCAAAGTGCAGTTCCCTTACGGGGGCATCTTTAGGCAAGGTGGTTGGATGTGGCGCCTTTAACATTCCGTAATTTAAGGTCACCAAATCCTGATTTGGCTTCATGGAATGATTTGCATGGTCCATTTTCATATCAGCACTGCCAGTAACCTCTGGATACATCACCGTATTCATGTCCATTTTTTGAAGGGACATATTCATGCCCATATCATCCATGGTTCCGTCCATATTCATCATACCGTTCATCATTTCCATACCTTCAAAATACTTCAGTTTTGGCATTCTACTTTTCAATTGTATCGTGCCATTTCCCAAATATATCGAGGCCAATTTGGTACGGTCTTCAGGGGTGGCCAAAAATTCAAAAGCAGTCTTTTCCCTTGGTATGCTAACCACAACATCATAGGTTTCTGAAACGCCAATAATCAATCTGTCCACCTCAACAGGTTCTACATCATTTCCATCATTGGCTACAACAGTCATCTTACCACCGGCATAAGAAAGCCAAAAGTAAGACGAGGCCCCACCGTTCGCTATACGTAACCGTACTTGGTCCCCAGCTTTAAATTGGGAAAGTTGGCTTTCATTCTTTCCATTGATAAGAAATTTATCGTAATACACATCACTGACATCCATGGCCAGCATTCGCTTCCATTCGTTTTCCAGTTTTGTTTTAAAATGCCCCGACTTTATAGCTTCCGAATAACTCTGCACAGTGCCTTTTTTAATTCCACCCCAATCATTGGCATTATGCAACATTCTATGTACATTTTCGGGTTTTATATCCGTCCATTCACTCAAGATTATAGGAACTTCCGGTAGGTCGTCCACACCCTTTCTAAACGTAGGGTCAGATTCCTTTTTTTTAAGGATTAAGGATCCGTACATTCCTATTTGTTCCTGAAACCCACTATGACTGTGATACCAATGCGTACCATTTTGAATAATGGGAAAACGATAGGTATGCGTGGTATTGGGGGCTATTGGCATTTGTGTCAAAAAAGGCACTCCATCTTCCTTATTGGGTAAATATACCCCGTGCCAATGCAAAGATGTCCCTTCCTTTAGCTTATTGTGCACCACTATTTCAGCAATGTCACCTTCCGTAAACTTAAGCGTTGGCATGGGAATTTGCCCATTTACGGCAATAGCCCTTTTGTCTTTGCCCGAAAAATTAACAATGGTGTCCGTTACTGTTAAATCATATCTGACTATATTTTGGCCATAACCAAAAGGGGTAGATAGTATTAGTATAAATACTGCCAAACAATACTTGTGATTGGTCATGTCCGAGTTATTTTATGGTTTCCACTGTTTTTCCACAACTAAGCATCTGGGAGCCATAATAAGGGTTTTTGATGTCTTCCTCCAAACTAAGCCAATTGGCCCCCTTTCCTCCATCTGCCATTGGGCAAAATTGATAATAAACCGGTGTTTCTGATTTTGAAACCTTAATGACCTCAAACATATTTTTAGATAAGGACTTAAAATAAACCCGTTGTTTACCCACGTCCTTAGTTGCGACTATATTCCCTATATCTGTCTTGAGATCCTTCAGCACCTTCATCCACGCCATATGCACTTCCATTGGAAGTTTGTCCATTGCCACCTCCGTTACCGATTTCAAAAGTATTTCAGCCTTATTAGAAGCCAAGGAGCCATCAGTGCTTACCAAGGCATTCTTAACCGAAAAATAGTCTTCAAATACACCTGCAAGTGGATTTTTATTCTGATTCTCCTGGGCCATGGCTCCATGTTGAGAATGCTCCGAAGACATTTTCATTTTACTCGGCTCTATATTTTGAGCATCATTTTTGGCCCGTTCATATTGGCAACATTCGGGTAAATTGTTATAGGTATCGTTCGGTGCTAAAAAAATATCACTGTCATACCCCGCCAATGCAACTCTTTTTAGAATTTCTTCTTTGGAGGTGGCAAGACTATCAAAAGAAATCTTTGCCATTTTCGTGTCCTTGTTCCAATCTACGGTAGCTTCCTTGTTCAGATTACCTGCTTTTTCAATGGTTTTCTCACACATGGCACAGTTTCCATAAATTTTTACAGATTCTGATTTAAGGTTTTTTGTTTGGCCGTTGGCCGCTACAAAGGATAGCAATACGGAAATTGCCAACAATATATTTATTGAATTTTTCATCGTACTCATATTTTGTAAAAAGGAATTCGTAAATCCCTTTTAGATTAATAAAAATTAATTATTCTAAGTTATTAGATAAGTCCTGACCAAAAATAATAAGACAGACCTATGGCTATCATGAAACAGCTAACCTATTTTGGGGCGTTGCCAAATGGGGAGATAAACTAATTTTGGAATTTGCTGGATAAAAGCCCAATCATTTTCCAATTCTATATCGATATTTGATAATTTCATTTTAAATCCGTTTAAATAAACGAGAGTATTTACCACTACAGGACAGTGGCACCAATTATGATTACAGGTTCCATTACAGCCCTCATCTTCATTATCTGCATCGGAGTTACAACACAATTTTTCCTCAGAATGATGGTCATCGGCGAAAGCATCGATGTTTTCAGATTTGGATTCCTCCTTAGAAGTCCCACAAGCCCAAACATCGCTGGCCGAAAGAAATAGCAACAAAACAAGCATTGATAATATGTGGGTTCTGTTTTTCATATTTTCCAAAGGCAAAGTTACTGAATTATCTTTTTATTAGCTGGGATTTGTACCTATATCCAATAACCTACTTCCTCTTATTTCCAAGAGCCATTAGCTATTTATCAAGGTGCCTCCAATACAATGGTGATGTCTGGAAAATTAAAATTTCTTATCGCCCAAATTAATGAGCCTCCACATATTCTTTAAAGTTGTCCAATATAGCCTGCCATCCCGTTTTTTGCATTTCTATAGAGTTTTCAGTCTCGGCATCGAAGTTTATTTTCACTGTGGTCATATGATTAAGCTCATAGAATGTTACCTTTACTTTCCTCCCGTCGGTCATGGTATAGGAGAACTGTTTGTTCGGTTCAACTTCATCATAAACAGCTTCAAAATCGAACCCAAAACTACCGTCCTTGGCTTCCATTCGTGCGGAATATTTTCCACCCACGCTCATCTCATTGGAGGCGTGGGGACAGTGCCAGTCGTCCGAGGCGAAATTCCAATTTGTAATGTGTTCCGGGTTGGTATAGTAATCCCATACCTTATCAATTCCTTCAGAAATTGTAGCTTGGACCAATATTTTTACCTCCTCCATTTCTATATTATTTTGTTTGATGTGATAATTACACATATGCTGGATTTAGCACCTCTGCTTTGTTGTAAACGCTTGTATTGGTATAATAACTCTACAAGTCAAGGGTCCTTGAATACAGCAGATATAGCCATAGCCTTACCTAAATCATCTATAAAGTTAGTTATTTACCCTTAATTCTTATAAAAAATTTAGAAGGTTCTTCTTAAGAAAAGATAAAAGCAGCGTTTAATTCCAATACACGGAAATAGTAAGGAAAATCATTGTGGTAAATACCAATATCAACATAAGTGGCAATACAAACTTCATCCACTTGTTAAAACCTATTTTCACTATGGCCAAGGCTGCCAAGATCAAACCCGTAGGATTTACCAAAAAAAACAAACCCATACCATAAAGATAGGCATCAACAATAACTTCCCTTCCTATGTTCACCGTATCCGCCAAAGGAGAAAAGATAGGCATAGTCAATACCGCCATACCCGAGGACGACGGCATAAAGAAGGACAAACCTCCATAAATGAATAACATAACGTTTGCAAACACACCTTTGTGCATTCCTTCCGTTAAGTTACTCGCATAATATAAAATGGTATCACTAATAAGCCCATCTTCCATAAGGATGGTTACCCCTCGGGCTATTCCCACTATAAATGCCACACTGAGCAATTCAGAGGCACCCTTGGCAAAAGCGTCCACAAATTCGCTTTCCCCAATCCTACCGATAAAACCTATAATGATGGCACCTACAAGAAATGTTGCTGTCATTTCCACAAACCACCAATCCAAAAAAGAGACTCCAACAATCATGACGATAAAGCACAAAGCAAACACTAGGGTAATTAGCCGCAGTCTATGGGTGAATTTCACATTAGTATTCACCGAATCCAATCTAAAAAGGTGTTCAATAGCCTCTTTTTGATTGTAAATAATTGACTTGGAGGAATCGGCTTTTACGCGTTTGGCATACCTAAGTATATATACTATGGTAATTGAAACACAGAGGACCAGCATGATTACCCGACTGTTAAGCCCTGTGGTCCAATTTATACCCGCGGCATCAGAAGCGATAATAGTGGCGAACGGATTTACGGTTGAACACATTGTGCCAATGCTGGAACCTAGAAAAACACAACTTAGTCCCACCATGGCGTCATATTTGGCCGCAAGAAAGACAGGGATCAAAATTGGATAAAAAGCCATGGTTTCCTCTGCAAGTCCAAAAGTAGTCCCACCCAGGGCAATAAGTGTGGTTACCGCAATGATCAGCACGTACTCCCTGCCCTTTAGCACTTTAGCCATCCAGGAAATACCTGCATCAAAAGCTCCCGTAAGATTCATGATACCAATTAGTCCACCGATAATAAGTATCAAAAAAATGATGTCTGCTGCTGCTATAATTCCTTTTATGGGCGATTTGGCCAAGGCTGCAAAACCCTGTGGTTGTGCCTCCATTTCTCTATACGTATTGGGAATGCCGATAGGCTTATAGATATCACCGCTGGTAAATTTTTCAATTGGAATCTTTATACCCAGCCATTCCAATGTTTCCTGTGTAGCCGGAAGTTCCACACTTTCCTCAAGACTTATTTTGGTAAAACTATTGCTATTGGCATTGTATGCCAGACTATCATATTTACCGGCCGGAACTATCCAAGTTAAAAGTGTTACGAGTCCCGCAATAATTATTAGTATGGTTTGGGCGGTTGGAAACTTTAGTTTTTTCATTTATGGATTTGGTCATTTATTCTGAGCCATTCGAAAAGACGTCAACAATAGGCCCTTAAAGGTTGGTACCCCTAAAAGATACTACTTTTTCGACTACTTTGTTATTACAACATAATGAAAGGTTAGAAAACATATTGGTATTGAAATAGAATTCGATTAGGGTTCTAGCTATTTTAAATATGGTATTTACCCAAATAGTATTTAGTTGTGGCCCAATATCTTGTATAATCAATTGCGACACCTATAGACTTTATAAATGAACAATATTTCGTAAATTATACTCATATTGAAAAGGCATACGTATCATAGTTTTTATCTATACAATATACATTTACAATAAGTAAATATTTGATAAATTGCCCTTAAGAAGTAGCAAAAATAAAAATTACTATATATTATGGAAAACAAATCACATTCAGATTCATCAACTAAAGGCAAGGTTTGGGACGTAAACGATTCTAGCGCGAATTGTCCTTTTTTAAATGGAGAATTACATCATACCGCGGGGGGAGGCACAAACAATAGTGAATGGTGGCCAAATCAATTAAAATTAAACATTCTCCGCCAAAATTCGGCTTTAGTGGACCCCATGGATTCAGATTTCAATTACGCGGAAGAATTTAATAAACTTGATCTAGATGCGGTAAAAAATGATCTTTACGAATTAATGACTACAAGTCAAGATTGGTGGCCTGCAGATTATGGTCACTATGGTCCCTTTTTTATACGTATGGCCTGGCATAGTGCTGGCACCTATAGAATTAGCGATGGCCGTGGAGGGGCAAGTTCCGGGTCACAACGTTTTGCACCATTGAATAGCTGGCCGGACAATGCCAATTTGGATAAGGCTCGATTGCTACTTTGGTCTATAAAAAAGAAATATGGCAAGAGGTTATCCTGGGCCGATCTTTTGATATTGGCCGGGAACTGTGCCCACGAGTCCATGGGATTAAAAATGTTCGGTTTCGCTGGAGGTCGAGAGGATATATGGGAATCAGAGCAGGACATTTATTGGGGTTCCGAAACAGAATGGATGGGAAACAAGGAACGTTATTCCGAAAACGGCGAACTCGAAACTTCATTGGGTGCCGCCCATATGGGATTGATTTATGTAAACCCGGAAGGCCATAATGCCAACCCTGACCCAGTTGAGTCCGCACATTACATACGTGACACTTTTGGCCGGATGGCTATGAACGATTATGAAACTGTAGCGCTTATTGCTGGTGGACACACCTTTGGCAAAACCCATGGTGCGGCAGACCCCACTAAGTATGTAGAAGCAGAGCCCGCTGCTGCAGGCATTGAAGCCCAAGGTCTTGGGTGGAAGAATAACTATGGATCCGGTATAGGTGCGGACACCATAACCAGTGGTATAGAGGGTGCTTGGACCAATACCCCTACTAAATGGAGCCATACTTTTTTTGAAAACCTATTTGGTTACGAGTGGGAATTGACCAAGAGTCCCGCTGGAGCTCATCAATGGAAACCTATTAACAATGGCGGAGCGGGAACGGTGCCGGATGCACACAACCCTGAGGTGAAACACGCACCGTTTATGTTGACCACGGATCTTTCATTACGGATGGATCCCGCATATGAAAAAATATCACGACACTTTTTGGAAAACCCTGAAGAGTTTGCAGATGCCTATTCACGTGCCTGGTTCAAATTAGTGCACCGTGATATGGGACCGGTGTCCCGTTATCTTGGGCCCGAAGTGCCCAAAGAAGAGTTAATTTGGCAAGATCCGGTGCCGGCCGTAAATCATGAATTGATCAACGAGAAGGATATTGCCGATTTAAAATCTAAAATTTTGGCATCAGGTCTTTCAATAGCCCAGTTAATTTCTACGGCCTGGGCCTCCGCCTCCACTTTTAGAGGTTCTGATAAACGAGGAGGAGCCAACGGAGCACGTATACGTTTGGCACCACAAAAAAATTGGAAGGTAAATAACCCGGAGCAATTGGCCCTAGTCTTAGATACATTAAGTCATATTCAAAAGGAATTCAACGATTTACAAACCGGGAATAAAAAAGTTTCCATAGCAGACCTTATAATTCTAGGTGGGAATGCAGCCATTGAGAAATCGGCCCAAAATGCCGGAAAAAAAGTAACCGTTCCTTTCTTTCCAGGACGTACGGATGCTTCTCAGGAACAAACGGATGCTGAATCTTTTGAAGCATTGGAACCGCGTGCTGATGGTTTCAGGAATTACGTAAAAGACAACTATAAGGTAACGGCAGAAGAATTACTGGTAGACAGAGCTCAATTACTATCTTTAACCGCCCCGGAAATGACAGTACTCTTAGGTGGAATGCGTGTTCTAAACACTAATTATGACGGTTCCCAACACGGTGTTTTCACCAAACGCCCAGAAGCGTTGACAAACGATTTCTTTTTGAACTTACTGGATTTGGAAACTACCTGGAAGGCTATTTCGGATTCCCAAAATGTTTTTGAAGGAAGAAACCGTAAAACTGGTCAATTTGAATGGACCGGTACCCGTGCCGATCTTATTTTTGGTTCCAATTCAGAACTGCGTGCCATTGCCGAAGTATATGCCTGTGAAGATTCAGGAGATAAATTTGTAAAGGATTTTGTAAAAGCCTGGACCAAAGTAATGAATCTAGACAGGTATGACCTTGCAAATTAGGGTACAGTTTGAAACCTTAAAAGCACAAGACAGCATTACCGAAAATTATAAATAAACCATATTAGCATTAAAAATGCCACCCTGAAATTTCAAGGTGGCATTTCTTTTAAAATAAATTATGCGGCTACCTTTTTAAGATGTTACTCTCCCCATAAAAGGATCGCTTTTGGACGGCTTTCCCGTTTCGACCCTTCCAGCATATCTCTGTTCAAAATTAGAACCCCCTTGGGCCTTTAATGAAAAATCATACCAACCATAACTTTTTGAACTTTTTACCACCAAGGTTTGATCACCACCTTTTATAATCCGTATTTTTTGTTCCGGATTGCCATAAGCATGATCTTCCATCAACATAACAATGTCTTCCTCCTTGGAGGTATTGAAAATTTTAATCTCTACATTGCCGGTCATCTTTTTAATAAATCCCCTACTTTTTTGATAACCACAGCTAATTTGCAGGTCGGGATTTAGCTTGGACCCTATAAACTCCCTATAAAAACCATTGGGACCATAGACCCGCAAATGATAGTCTTCATTTTCAAAATGATCTAATGGCCATTCATAATCGAGGCTATCCCCTTTTTTTACGGCAAAGGGCCAGGTTTTAACCGCTAAGAACTCGGCCGCGCCACCATCTGTTTCCTGCAGATAATTTCCGCAGGCATATACGTTAAAAGGTGCCCCTACCGCAGCATTCCCAAAAATACCATCGGCCGCTGTAAAGCGAACACCAAAAGCCTTTCTGCTAGTATTCAATTCTCCGTCAACATATAACTCATAAGGCAAAGCACAAGAATCCCGTATTCCTGGTTCTTGATGTGTCATAAATGAGGTTTTATACAGATTATTTTTCGCATCGGATATGTCTCCACTGGTAAGTGGTTTAAAACCCGTAGGCAACTCCTTGAAACTGGCATTGTAAACCTCTTTCATAAAATTATTGCGTTCAATGGTCTTGGGCATATTATAAGGCTCTCCATTATATGGCCTAAAAGCTGAGGTTAGGTTTCCACTTATTGCCCTTCTCCAGCTACTTATATTAGTTTCCTTTATAGTTTTACCAGTTTTCTTTCCAAGTAATTCTTCCAGAAACATTAAAGTGGAGGTAATATCGCACACCTCCGAATTTACCCATCCACCTTTGCTCCAAGGTGAAGCAATAACCATTGGGACCCTAAATCCTAGTCCCATTGGACTTTCTCTTGCATCCTCCGGATTCATTCCCTTTTTCGCCATTTCCTGTTCCCGGGTAGCATATTCCTCCGAAGTATCCAACCCTTTTGAATAATGCCGGACATCTTTGGGATTTGGAGCAACAAAGGGAGGAACATGATCAAAATAACCATCGTTTTCATCATAGGTAACTACAAAAACAGTCTTTTTCCATACCTCGGGATTTTTGGTAAGGATATCCAATACTTCAGATACGTACCAGGCACCGTACCATGGGGCACTTGGATGATCTGAAAATTTCTGAGGAGCCGCTAACCAAGAAACCGTAGGTAATTTCCCTTGATCCACGTCTTGTCTGAATTGATGTAAAATATCGCCTTTCGGTACTTTTATGGAACGCTCAATGCCTTTATCATCATAGGTAAACTCCTCTACCTTATGATAATTTGGATCTTCAATATTAGTGGTAAAAGCCTTATTGTGGAGGTTTTTTTGAAATTCTGAAAGTTTATCAAAATTACCTGAATCCCACTTTACTAGAACTTCAGTAATTTGGTCCAGTTGTTTTCTTTTTGAATTTATATTTTTTTGAAATTCCCCGACATTATCATTGGAATTTTTGGACATTTCCTTTTCGAGAGCCTTAATTTCCGAAGGTAACTCCTTACTTCTATTTTTTATATACCTCTGAAAACCGGAACTGTAACGCACATTGTATTGTGAGTACCACTCCAGGTTATTATCAGTAAAATTAGCCAAGAATGAAGAATCTTCTACCCCAGAGGGCAAACTGATCTCATTTTGATAAACGCGCCATGATATATCATTTTCCTCCAGTCTTTCGGGAAAAGTTTTCCAATTGGCTTCACTATTATAACTCACCTCAGAATTCCGGACACAAGGTCTATTGCCTTGGGTATCAAAAGATTTTCCTGTCCAAAAATAATTCCTGTTGGTCGTAGTTCCGGTGAGTGCCGAGCAAAAATGCTGATCAAAAACCGTAAACGAATCTGCCAAGGCGTAATAGAAAGGTAAATCTTCACGGGTATAGTGCCCCATGGTAAGTGGCATATTTCCGTATTCCTCATCAGCTTTTTTCGCTACTAACCATTGATCGTATTTACCATTGTTCCGAGCATCCACCTGACTTTCCCAGTGATGCGGCAAGTCGCCCATCCAAGTGGCTTGAGTATCCTTAATGTTTAACCGAAAAGGCACATAGGTTTCCCCATCCATATTACTTTGTAACCAGACAGGAATTTTATTCGGTAAAGAAATGGCCCTGGGATCGTTATAACCTCGTACTCCCTGTAAAGTTCCAAAGCAGTGATCAAAAGATCGGTTTTCCTGCATAAGAAAAACTACATGCTCCGCATCATAAACGGTAGTTCCTTTATCTGGGTTTATTTCCAAAGCCCGCTGTATGGATGGTGGCATAGTCGCAGTTAAACCCACCCCTCCAGCCAACATACTAGCCTTCTTTAAAAAATCCCTTCTGGAATCCATATTATAATCTTTATTTAGATTTTATTGAATCAAAAAAAAACATTTAAATATAACCATTTTGATGCTTTACCTATGGTATTTACAAATGTTCTAGGCAATTCTGAACCTAACCAAATAAATAACGAGCCACAATATTCTCATTATAGCACATTCCTCTGGATACCTTCCTAAAATGCAATGGACACTATGCCAATATCTTATGCTTAATTTTTAGATACCTATTCCATAAATACCGGCTCTAGTTTAAAATATAATGCTCGAAAACTCTAATTTTCAGGTCTTTTGACATACAAGTGAAGAGAGAGAGAACCAAAGATCGAAAATTCAATTAATTCGCCCTTACCCTAAAGGGAATAATTGAATTTTCTCAGTCTGTGGCGGCTCAAAATATAGGTTAACCAAGATTGATATATAATATAAACGCCATATTAAACTAGAGTCTATATGCCAAAATAAAACCCTAACACACATTCTGTTCCGGAAGTACTACCTTATGTCTTATTATAATTCATATTATGAATACCATTGTACTTATAAAATTACACGCTACAAATATGAGTTCGATATAAATCGAATTATAAATTATTGATTACTAATTAATTATAATTAATGTTTCTGCCTCTCCAAGGTTAAAACAAAAAATCTCAAGCGACTAAAATTACCTTGTTTTAAAGTTTTTATTTTCAGGCATTCAGCCAAGGCATCAAACATAGACGCTACTAAACAACATGGCCTCAACACCCCACTCGCAATAAAAGTTCAATCCAACTCAGGATATATCTATTATATTTAATGAAGCATACTATTTTTGTTTCATCAATGAGCCATCGGGGGAAGTACGGTCAACACAACTAGCTTGCCCTATTGTTCAATAATCACAGTTTCGGCTGTAGCTCCTAGTCCCAACAGAAGCTCTGTAATATTTTTTACAAATTTCTTCGGACCGCATAAATAAAAGTTTTGCCCAAAATCGGATATGTTATTAATAAGAAATTTTCTATCTATTCTATTTCCCCTAAATCCCACAACATTCTCTCGGGTAAATATTTTAATAAAATTACCATCGAGCATCTTTTGCAATTCTTCTTCCATAATAACATCTTCAGATGTTTTGTTGGAATAGATCAATTTATTTCCATGGAGGTTCTTGTGAATATATAGGTGTCTAAATATGGCAATAAAGGGAGTAATTCCAGATCCACCGGCAATAAAAACACCCGGCCCCTTATATTGTATTCCCCCAAATACCTCATGAAGAATTAGTTCCGCACCCGCATGTGTACGCCCCAACATATTGGTAACTCCTTCATGATCATTATAAATCTTGATCATAAATTCCAGAAAGCCGTGTTCCATAATAGAAGTAAAGGTAAAAGGCCGTAACTGGTCCTTCCACTCAGGAAGGTTTATGGAAACCTCAGTTGCTTGGCCCGGAATAAAATCATAGCCAGCAGGCCTTTCCACTACAAACCGTTTTACATCATGGGTAATATAGTGGGTCTCCAATATCTTAACAATATGTTGCTTCTTTTTTTTTGTCATAGATGTATTCTAAGAGTATATCTTAAGATAATAATTATATCCTCAACTCAATAATAATAGATTCCTTAAGGACGCTATTTTAGTGATTTACAAGATTAGAAAAAAATCTCAAATTCTAATGGTGCAAAATCCACTGCGCTACCTTATTCTTTAAAATTCCATTACAAATTTGCCCTGAAGTAAATCGGTTTATTTAGTCGACCTCTATCGCTACCGATGTCCCAAATGGCATTTATCCTTTTAATTCATTGTTGGTATTATTAAACATACCAATATAAATGCATAAACGACTAGACTTGGATTATCACCTAGTCGTAAATGCTATATTTATAACGGTCTTTAAAATCAGAATTTTAATAGGGTTTCTTTTTTTACATGGTATATTTAGGCATAACGCTTAAAACCACTCCCTAGCCCAATATTTCTTTAATTTCCTTTAATTCCGTTTCGCTAAAACCAATATTCTTTAAACCTTCTATATTGTCCAATAATTGTTCTTTGCGACTAACTCCAACGAGTACAGTAGTAATACGTTGGTCTTTCAGTAACCAGGCAATGGCCATTTGGGCAAGACTTTGACCTCGCTTTTCCGCCAGCTTATTGAGTCGCCCTACCTTATCCAAAATATCAGGTGTTATTTGATCTTCCTTTAAATATCGACCATCCCTATTTGCCCGGCTATCTTCTGGGATACCGTTTAAATATTTCTTGGTCAAAACACCTTGTGCCAATGGAGAAAAAGCAATAGCGCCTATCCCTTTTTCTCCCAGGACATTGAGCAACCCATCTTCTACCCAACGATCGAACATATTGTATCTAGGCTGATGGATTAATAGTGGCGTACCCAAATCTTTCATAATCTTGGCGGCCTTAGCGGTCAAATCTGCCGGATATTGCGAAATTCCTGCATAAAGGGCCTTACCACTTTGAACCAGATGATGCAAAGCACCCATGGTTTCCTCCAATGGAGTTTCAGGATCAGGACGATGATGGTAAAATATATCCACGTAATCCAATCCCATACGCTTAAGGCTCTGATTGGCAGAGGCTATCAGATATTTTCGCGATCCATAATTGCCATAGGGTCCGGGCCACATATCCCAACCAGCTTTACTGGAAATTATAAGTTCATCACGATAAGGCTGAAAATCATTTTTGAATATGCGTCCAAAATTTTCCTCGGCAGCTCCATAAGGAGGACCATAATTATTGGCCAGATCAAAATGTGTAATTCCATTATCGAACGCACATCTCAAGAGATTACGGCCCATTTCCAAGTTGTCGGTATGACCAAAATTATGCCATAGTCCCAATGAAATTAAGGGCAATAAAATTCCACTGTTGCCGCAGCGACGGTATTGCATTGTATCATAACGTTTATCGTTGGCCTGATATAGGCCTGGATCAAAGGAGTCGTTTATTTTCATTATCTATTTATTCTCAAATTAATTTTAAAAATTGAATTAGGGGTATCAATCCTAAATACCTAAGATAGCAAATCTTTTAAATTTAGGAAGAATCTGAAGCCCAAACAGGCGTAATTGTTGAATTTTTTAAATGCTAATTTGTAAATCAGGAAATAATCAAGAATAGAGTTTGTGACCACATTAATGGTTTAGATACAAAATATTGCAAATTTAAAATCGTATTTGACTCAAAATTATATCAGCATTTAGCTATCGCCCAAAATATCCACTAAACCGGGTTTGTTTACTTCATGATTGGTGATTTTGGCTGCAAGCCGAATGGCATTTATTAGTTTGGACAATTCACCCGTGGAATATGGAAAAACCGATTGATTATCAAAAAAAAATCCCCTAATATCTTTTTTTGATTTGTGTTGGGCATAGGATAAAATTTATCGTTCTAAAATTAGTGCTAGCCAATTGAAAATAAGAACGTATTCCCTTTTTATCCAATAGGAAATTTTAATATTTACGATGGTCTATCACAGGAAAAAATTTATTCCCGGTATCTTTAACTGTTTGGATAGATTTAAAATCATAATTAAGGTAATGTCTATTATAAATTATCAAAGGATCCTTGCAAGATTGATATTATATTTAAATTTCAGGGAAGATGAAAAACTTCATTTAACGCCATAGAGACCGGACTGTTATCTGTATTGGTCTCCATGAGGTCTGCCATATGCGCCCACCAATCCTTACAAATTTGAGTATTAGCGATAGCACTCCATTTCTCCTCAGATTCCACTTCGGCATACCCAAACAAGGAATGGGTTTCACTATCTAAAAAAATACTGTAATTGTGAACACCATGATTTTTGAGCACCTCTTCTAGCGCTTCCCAAATTGGATTATGTCTTTTAGTATACTCCTCTATCCTATCCGCAAAGAGCTTCATTTTAAACGCTTTTCTGATCATTTTCATTTACTTTTATGAATTACTGCAAACTAGGTGATAACTAATTTTTACAAAAATAAACCTTGTTTCAATTTTAAGTATCCTGCTCAGTACTGCCATTGGACCATGATCAATCGCTCAACAACTACAGATCAAACTTAAACAGCATAGTACAGGATGCGTTTATCTGTAATGGGTGTTAATATTGTTTAATAAGACCAAATTTTAATTTTTTATAATTTATAAGGTAGATTATCGATGAAGAATATACTTACGCTCCTTTTTATTATCCTCTTTACCGTTGGATATTCCTATGCCCAAAACGAGGCTTCAAAATCCCTTTCAATACATGAGCCTAGGGTAGAATATCACAAAAATCCTGAGGGTCTTGATGTAGTTCAGCCTCGATTTAGTTGGATCTTAAAAGGGAAAGGACGCAATAGGGCACAATCCGCATATCAAATTGTAGTCGCGTCCACAATGGAAAAACTTTCACATGACCAAGCCGATATTTGGGATAGCGGTAAGGTGATTTCCAACCAGACCAATCAAATTGAGTATAACGGTATTCCGTTGACATCGGCTACCAAATATTTCTGGCAGGTTCGGGTTTGGGACGAATCCGACACTTTATCCAGTTGGAGCGCGCCAGCTCATTGGTCTATGGGCCTTTTAAATTTTTCAAATTGGGAAGGGCTATTTATCGGCCATAATGTGGGTTATAACAAAGCTGATAAGTACGATAGTTTGTACCTCCCTCCTGCCCGATACCTGCGAAAATCATTTTTCTTGAACAAGAAAATTAAAAAGGCAACAGCCTATACTACGGCATTGGGTCTTTATGAATTGAGGTTGAACGGCAACAAGGTCGGCGATGCCGATTTTTTACCGGGTTGGACAGATTACAACAAACGATTATACTATCAGACTTTCGATATTACGAATAGTATGAAAGAAGGTGAGAATGTTATCGGGGCAGTTATTGCAGATGGTTGGTATTCCGGTTATATTGGATACGCCCTTCTGGTTCGATTGGATAAGGTTCGAGAATTTTACGGTGTAAATCCATCCTTTATGGGGCAAATACACATCGAATATGAAGATGGCACCACGGAGACTATTGCTTCGGACCAATCCTGGAAATCAAGCCAAGGCCCCATCCGTGAAGCGGACATCATCATGGGAGAGACCTATGACGCCCGATTAGAAAATTCGGGCTGGGATACGCCTAATTTTGATGATAGTCAATGGAAAACCCCGAAAGTCTACACCTATCCCGATGGAAAATTAGAAGCATACCCCGGAACACTAGTTAAGAACAGAGAGCTGTTGAAACCCATAGAAATGACGGAACCAAGTTCCGGAACATATGTCTTTAACCTCGGAAAGAACATTGCAGGTATTGCAGAGCTCAAAGTGAAGGGGCCAGCAGGAACAAAAGTGCAACTCCGATTCGGGGAAATCTTAAAAAGCGATGGTCAAATACAGACCGAAAATCTACGAAAAGCACGGGCCACTGATACCTATATTCTAAAAGGGGAAGGCGTTGAAATTTGGAAACCAAAATTCACCTATCATGGTTTTCAATATGTTGAAGTTACCGGGTATCCCGGAATACCGACCTTGGATGCAATTACGGGGATTGTCTTAAGTTCCATTGAAACCGATGCTAGTACATTCAGCTCCGACAATGCCATGAACAATAAACTTTTCCAAAATATAAAAACCACTCAAGGTGCCAACTTTTTTGAAATACCAACAGATTGTCCCCAAAGGGATGAACGTCTCGGATGGACAGGAGATGCCGAGATATACATGCGTTCTGCCACCTATAATGCGGATGTAGCTGCTTTTATGACCAAATTCTTAATTGATCTGGACGATGCACAGCGATGGTATGGCGCCTATCCAAACTTTGCTCCCTTTCCATACTCAAGACCAAATCAATATGCCCCTGCCTGGATGGATGCCGGAATCATCATTCCTTATAATATGTATAAGGTCTATAACGATTCCCGTATTTTGGAATACATGTACAATGGAATGGAGAAATTCATGGAATTTCAAGAAGATGCCAGTACAGATTATTTAAGGCCTGGAGGAGGAAATAATTGGGGCGATTGGCTTGCTGTCAACGAAGAGACCAGCCATGATTTTATAGGTGCCTCCTTTTACGGCTACGATGCAAAACTAATGGCCGAAATGGCAGAAGTACTCGAAAAAACGGAAGATGCAACAAAGTACAGGAATCTATTTGAAAATATTAAAAAGGCCTTTGCCAAAAAATATATTTTAGAAGACGGTCGTACCTCAGAAGATACCCAGACAAGCTATGCACTAGCTTTATATTTTGATTTATATCCAAAACATTTAACACATAAGGGGGCTGCTAGGTTAGCGGAAAAAATAGAAAAAAACGGATTTAAATTCTCAACTGGTTTCCTTGGAACCAAGCATGTGTTGCTGGCTTTGTCCAAATATGGTTATGACGATATCTCCTATAAAATTTTCCAACAAACCGAATATCCCAGTTGGGGATATTCCGTAGAGAATGGAAGTACCTCTATCTGGGAGAGGTGGAACAGCTACACTAAGGATGATGCTGAGAACTCCGACCTCAACGCCAAGATGAATTCCTTTAGCCACTATGCTTTTGGCTCTGTGGCAGAATGGATGTTCCAGCATGCTGTAGGTATCGATACCGAAAATGCGGGGTACCGAAATATAATCATAAAGCCTGCAATTAGTAAAGAAATGAATTTTATAAATGGCAGTTATAAAAGTATTAACGGCACCATATCCTCCAGTTGGAATTGGAAGGGAAAGGAAGTTTTTATGGATATAGAGATTCCTGTGAATACAAAAGCAAAAGTCCATATTCCCAATGCAAAAATTTCTAGTATCAGAGAAGGCAATAAGCATCTATCCAAAGTGCAGTCCATTACTATTTTAGAATCGAATGACCAGGAATCCATTCTTGAAATTGGATCGGGAACGTATTCCTTTAGCGCTAAAGTATCATGGTAGCTCCTTTATCAATATTCTTTTTGAACGATATGCTCATGTCCTCCTGATGCTTTCAATGTAAATAATTTAGTAAAGCTATAAGATGGGATCACCATGGCATATGGTCAAGGTATGAATAAATGTTACTAAACCTTAACACATCTTTTTTTAATACATTCGAATATCATAAAAGTAGTACTTCATGAAAAATAAAGTTCAAAAGCTCTTTCGTCAATATCTAATATTGGTCTTCACCCTTGCCATAGTAGCCTCTTGCAACGAAAAGAAAAAGGAAATACCCGAGCCCCCCAAAAAGACAGCTAGTCCCAACGTATTGGTACTTTTAACCGATCAGTGGCGGGCCCAGGCTACGGGGTATGCAGGTGATCCCAATATAAGCACTCCCCACTTGGATAGCCTGGCAGCAATAAGTGTTAATTTCAAAAATGCGGTTTCCGGGATGCCCGTATGTTCTCCGTTTAGGGCGTCGCTCTTGACCGGGCAACGCCCATTGACCCACGGTGTCTTTATGAACGACGTACAGTTGGATACCAATGCCGTAACCATTGCAAAAGTATTTAACAAGGAAGGTTATGATACTGGTTATATTGGCAAATGGCATTTGGATGGTCATGGACGGCTACAGAATGTGGCCCCGGGCCAAAGAAGGCAGGGTTTCCAATTCTGGAAAGGCAACGAATGTACCCACGATTACAATGAATCCGTGTATTATGACAATGACGACCCCACCAGAAAGATTTGGGACGGCTATGACACCTTTGAACAGACTGACGCTGCTATCGACTATATCAAGGAAAGAAAATCTGCCGATAATCCGTTTATGATGATTCTTTCCTACGGCACACCTCATGCTCCTTACCATACTGCCCCATTGGAATACAGAAACAGATTTGATCCGGCCAAGATCCAACTCCGAAGAAATGTCCCAGATCAACTAAAGGAAAGAGCAAAAAAGGATCTGGCCGGTTATTACGCCCATATAGCTGCTCTCGATGATATGATAGGAAAGGTGATAAAAAACCTAAAAGAAACTGGCCAATTTGATAATACGATCATTGTCTTTACTTCCGATCATGGCGACCTATTAGGCTCCCATGGTGCCTATAAAAAACAGCAACCTTATGAAGAGTCAGCAAGAGTACCTATGCTGTACTACATTCCCGAAAAACTTAAAATCGCACCCGGAGAAAGGAATGCTTTAATGAATTCCGAAGATATAATGCCTACCCTTTTGGGGCTATGCGACATTTCGATCCCCAGCACCGTAGAAGGCATAGATTACAGGCCTTATATGGAAGGGAAAGAGCAAGTAGGAGATGCCACTTTGCTCAGCTGCGTTCAACCGTTTGGACAATGGAACAAGGTACAGCATGGAGCAAGGGAATATAGGGCCATCAAAACCAAACAATACACCTATGCGAGGGATTTGAACGGCCCATGGTTGCTTTTCGACAATATTAATGACCCATACCAATTGTTCAACCTTGTAGGCAATGAGGGCTATACTACCTTACAGGATGAATTGGAAAAACAGCTATCCCATCGATTAAAAGAAACTGGGGATGAATTTCTTCCAGGGATGGAATACATAAAAAAATGGGGATATCCAGTTGATGAAACAGGCACTGTTCCTTATACCAACTAATCTGTCTGGCAGGATAACAAATACTATAAATACCAAAAAAATATAGATTATTTCACTAAACTTATTTTCCGAATCTGTCATTGCACAAAACCGAGTTTTGATAATATAGTAGCCCGCTATTGTTAACCTACACCTAGCTAATCCTTTGATATGAAAAAAATAAAACCGCTTTTCTCACTTATAGTCCTATTAATATTTCTAGGAGGTTGTAATTTTAAAAAGGACAAAGAAATTAGCAGTTCACCTGAAAGACCCAACGTATTGTTTATTGCGGTTGATGACCTTAATGATTGGATCGGGGTCCTTGGAGGACACCCTCAAACCAAAACACCCCATATGGATCGGCTGGCCCAGCGAGGGGTTCTTTTCAGTAATGCCCATTGTCAGGCTCCTGTGTGCAATCCCAGTAGGGCAAGCCTTATGACTTCTTTATACCCAAGTACCTCTGGAATTTATTTTTTAAACCCAGATATAACAGAATCCCCAGTGGCAAGTAAAAATGTAGTGATGCCGAAACGGTTTCAGCAAGATGGTTATAACGTCTCTGCTGCCGGTAAGATTTTCCATAACGCGGAAGGAATTAACGAAAAGCACATTCCTAATTATGCAGGACAGTTTGGAGGGTTTGGGCCCATACCCGACCAAAAAATAAGTGATTTTCCCGGGCATCCATTATGGGACTGGGGCGCTTATCCTGAACAGGATGAACAAATGCCCGATTATCTAATTGCAAGTTGGGCAGAGAATAAATTGACTAAAAGGCAGGATCGACCCTTTTGGATGGGCGTTGGATTCTACCGCCCACATGTACCTCAATTTGTACCTCAAAAGTGGTTCGATTTATATCCGTTGGAATCCCTACAACTACCTACTGCCATTGCCCACGATCTTAATGATGTCCCTGCATATGGAGTAGATATTACCCGATTAAAGCATGTATCCCCTACTCATGAATGGGTTGTGGAAAATGAAGCCTGGAAACCTCTTGTACAATCTTATTTGGCCTGTGTCAGCTTTGTCGACAATCAAATTGGCCGTGTGTTGGATGCTCTGGATAATGGGGATTATGGAGAAAACACCTACGTAGTATTGTTCAGTGACCACGGGTTTCATTTAGGTGAAAAAGAACGCTTCGCCAAGCGTAGCCTTTGGGAAGATGGGGCACGGGTGCCGATGATTATTATGGGGCCCGATATCCCTAAAGGAAGAGTCGTTAATAAGCCAGTTCAATTACTCGATATCTACCCTACATTGCTCCAATTATGCAATCTAGAACCTGACCCACAACACGAAGGAAATTCGTTAGTGCCGCTATTAATGAATATGGATGCCGAATGGCCACATTATGCCAGAACTTGTTTTGGACCTGGTAACTACGCTATAATATCCGAACATTTTCGTTTTATACAGTACAACGATGGGTCTGAAGAATTCTACGACCATAAAACCGACCCTCATGAATGGCATAACCAAATAAATACGCCGGAATATGCCAAAATCATTGAAAAGCACCGAGAACAAATACCTAAGAATACACATAAAATTCTGGGAGATAGATCTACCGGACACCAATCCTATGAAGCAACCGGTAAAAGATAAGGTTACTATCCCATCTGTCAAATACTTTGGTGGTACAGACCTTTTTTACTTATCGGTAGTAATAATCCGATTCCAGTAACAGATGCTTTAATACGCTGTTTTAAAGATAAAATAAGGCCTCCAATCTCTTGGAAGCCTTATTTTCAAACATTATGCGGTAACGGTCCACTTCAGGCCGAGCGTTTATAATCAATTAGGTATATTCAAAATCAAACATAGGACTTTGAATTTTATATGTATTTGAAGGTTTCTTAATATACAACGAACATCCTTCTGGATATTTGTAATTATAAAATAGTTATCCTCAAACTTTTTTATAAATTTTTGTAAGCTGGCAAGGTCGGTCTAGTTTTCATAGCCGCACTTATTACACCAAGTACACGCTCCCTTTCGGCTCCTTGTAACGGCAGCCTTGGAGCTCTTACATTTTCGGTTCCAATTCCAGTGGCCACTTCCGCCAACTTAATGTTTTGTACCAATTGTGGGTTAATGTCCAACTCCAACAAGGGCATAAACCAGCGATAGATTTCCGAAGCCTCAGTAATTTTACCCGCTTTTACCAACTTGTAAATAGCCACTGTTTCCGCGGGATACGCACAAACCAATCCTGCAACCCATCCATCGGCACCGATTGCCAAGCTTTCTAGGGCCAATGTATCCACGCCGGTCAAAACTTTTAGGCGATCTCCAAAACGGTTCTTAAGTCGAATTACATTGGTAGTATCCCTAGTAGATTCTTTTACTGCCTGAATATTGTCAAACTTTATCAACTCCTCAAACATTTCCAGAGTTACTTCTATTTTATAATCAATAGGATTGTTATATATCATTATCGGCAATGACGTATTTTTGGCAATCTCCGAAAAATAGGTCACTGTCTCAAAATCTGTAGCCTTATACCTCATTGGCGGTAACAGCATTAAACCATTGGCGCCAATAGATTCGGCATGTTTGGCTACGGCAATAGCCCCCTCTGTTGTTTGCTCCGCAATATTGATAATTACAGGGATTTTATTACCTGTAATAGCTAAGGTTGTCTTGATTAGAATTTCCTTTTCCTCCGGTTTTAGAGTACTGGCTTCACCTAGGGTACCTCCCAGGATAATTCCGTCAACACCAGCTTCCATTTGAGCCTTTATATTTTTTTCGAACATCACAAGATCTAACTGATCATCATCAGTGAACTTGGTTGTAACTGCTGGCATTACGCCTTCCCATTTTACCATAATAATAATTGTTGTTTTGACACAAAAGTAGATGATAACAATAAAAGATCTATATCAAAAATTAGCAAGTGTTCATACTATATTAAGGTAAAAATACTCACAAACAATTATCTATAAAACTAGAATAAAGCCACTTAGGGCTTATTCCAAAGGATGCGTATTACAAATTACAGTTTAACGAAAGACGTTTTAAAAGTTTTAGGTAATCTAATTTGGATACAACCTAGGAATGTAAAAATTGATGTTTCCGACCATCCTTAAAAGAGCCTGACCAAAACTTTAATTTTAACCCCCCAGGTTTTTTATGAAACAATTTCAAAGGTTGTGGTATTAGGTAAAAAGGCAAGAACCACACCCCTTTCTTTTGATAATTGTTTCCTTTTTACATCTCCAAAAGAACCTCGCATTTTTACCAATTAGAATTACAAACGGGTTTTGGAAATTCTAAAATCTTCTATTTCCATAGAGGTAGTAGGAAGCCTGGCACCTAACAAACGGCTACCATTATTAGTTATCAGAAAATCATCTTCTACACGTATACCTCCAAAACTTTTGTATTCTTCCAATTTGTCATAATTGACAAACTCCATGAATTTATTTTCGCTTTTTCTTAGTTCTATAAGTTCAGGGATGAAGTAAATCCCTGGCTCCACGGTAAGGACCATACCTTCTTCCAAAGCCCTACCTAAACGAAGGGATTTAAATCCAAACTCTTTGCTTTGATGCAGGTCATCTGTGTATCCAACAAATTGCTCCCCCAAATTCTCCATATCATGCACATCCAGCCCCATCATATGCCCCAATCCACATTGAAAGAACAAGGTATGTGCACCTGCGGCCACAGCCTCATCCGGATCTCCTTTCATTAAACCAACTTCCATTAAGCCCACTACAATTTCTCTACAGGCGCCTAGATGTACCTCCTTAAAAAGTTGTTGGGGCTTAAGCATACCTACAGCTCTTTTATAGGACCTATAAACTATATCATAAATTTCTTTCTGTTTAGCACTGAAGGTCTCGTTTACCGGGAAAGTCCGTGTAAGGTCTCCGGCATATCCAGAGTAATTTTCAGCTCCACAATCGCACAGGACCATGCCCCCCTCCTTTAATACATTTCCCCTAAAATGATTATGAAGTATATGCCCATCAATTGTAACTATAGAGGGAAATGAGGTGTTATTCCCATTGGCCATGGCTATATTCTGAACCGCACCGAACAAATCTGACTCCCGCAAACCTGCTTCAGCCATTTCCATGGCCTTATATTGCATTTGTACGGTTGTATTTACTGCTTTTTCGATCTCCTCGATTTCCGCGCTGGACTTTATGGACCGAAGTTTCACTACGGCCTCTATCAACTTGGAAGATACTTTTTTTGGGACCTCTGTAGCTGACAAATTCATCAATTCTGATAATGTCAAAATATGTTCCGGGCGATACGGCGGCAAATAATGGATCTGCTTCCCATTGGCCACAGCATTCTTAATATAACTTTCAAGACTTTTAGATGGACAAACACCGGACACACCCACTTTTTGGCTCTGTTCTTCCAAAGATTCAATGGGCCCGGTAAATACAATATCATCTATGGATAGATTATCCCCAAAAACAATCTCCTTGTCCTCGTCCAAATCGATAACCGCATGCAGCCCAGGTATTTGAAGTCCAAAGAAATAAATGAAGGAACTATCTTGCCTATACGGGTAGGTATTATGTTCAAAGTTTATTCCACATTCGTCATTTCCTAGAAAAAGAATTACTCCATCTCCCATCAATTCCCTTAACTTTTTCCTTCTTGTTATATATTCCTCCTTTGAAAACATAAACTTCATTATTTAAATCGAAACAGATAATTCTAAATTTTATTACCTTGTTGTCCGATTATAGTTCTTATTAAATTCCTATTATTACTTATTATTACTTACCACCGGCAGGTAAGTTCTTTTTCCAAAATACTTCCATTGTTTCCCTAAGGTGGTAAGAGGTATTCTCTCTTTCGTAAATTGAATGTGCCCGCATTGGATAGGACATCATGCTAAACATTTTATTGTGTTCTATCAATTTATTTACCAACATCTCAAAACTCTGATAATGTACGTTATCATCAGCAGTTCCGTGCATAATCATTAGATTTCCTTCCAAATGCTGCGCAAAATTAATTGGGGAGCCGTCGTGATACCCCTTGGCATTGTCCTCCAACAACCCCATATATCTTTCCTGGTAGGTAGCATCATATAGTCTTTGGTCCGACACAAAAGAAACAGCCAATCCGGATGAATAAATTTCTGGATACCTAAACATACAGTTCAATGTCATTTGGCCACCGCCACTCCATCCCCATATCCCAACTCTTGTAGGGTCAAGAAAATCATAACTATTCAATATTTTTTTTGCCGCCTTGCTCTGATCTTCCGATGCAAGGATCCCTATTTGTCCATAAATGGATTTGCGCCATGCATTGCCCCTAGGTGTTTTGGTTCCGCGATTATCTACACTCATGACAATATATCCCTGCTGGGCCATATATTGATCCCATAGACTGCCACCTCCCCAATTGTCCTGAACGGTAGCACCTGCTGGTTCCCCATAAACATAAAACAACAGAGGATATTTTTTAGAGGCATCAAAGTTCTTTGGCTTGATCATCCATGCATCAAACACCTCTTCACCTATATCAACCTTTACAAACTCCTTTGGATTTAATTCTAAGGCATCAAATTTATCCTTTAGTTCTTTGTTATCCTCAAGAATCCTTTTTTGCTTGTGGTTTGGAAGGCTAACCAATGAATAAACTGGAGGGGTAACGGCATTTTGAAACACTTGGATTCCCCATTTGGCATCATTGGATATTTGATAGGAGCTCTGACCTGAATTTGCGGTCGGGGTTATTCTTTCCGCTTTACCCTTACCGTCTATTCGGCTTCTATACAAATATCTTTGAGTAAAATTATCCGGGGAAGCAATGTAGTAGACATAGCCTCCTTTTGGATCTATGCAATTAATTTCGACCACGTCAAATTCCCCATTGGTGATAGACTGTACAACCTTACCATCTCTTGATACCTTGTATAGGTGCAACCATCCATCCCTCTCACTAGACCATGTAAAGTATTTTTCATTTTCCAACCATCGCACATCATCATGAATATCCAAGAAGGCATCATCTTTTTCTATCAAAATATTAACGAGTTCCATGGTTTTAATATCACCGATAAAGACCTTATTGGTGTTTTGCCTCCTATTTAATTGCTGGATCATTACCTCATTGGAATTGGGAATAAAATCCATTCGAGCCAAATAATTATTTTTTGGATCACCAGGAACTTTAAACCATTTTGAGTCACCATTTTCAACAGATACTACTCCAACTTTTACAGAAGAAAGTTCCGTCCCTACCTTTGGATAGGGCATTGGAATTGGTTTGGAGTATATGGAGTCTACATTATTTATCATATAAAAGGTCCCTACATCCTTCGTATCCGATTGCCAATAGGCTATATTTTTACCGTCTGGGCTCCACCTAAATCCATCCCTACAATTTAATTCCTCTTCATATACCCAATCAAAAGTACCATTAACGATATTATCGCCACCATCTTTGGTTAGCTGATCTATCTTCTGGTCTTCAAGATTTTCCGAATATATGTTCAATTCACTCACATAGGCCACTTTGGTAGCATCCGGAGAAAATTTCGCAAACATTAAGGTTGCCGTAGGCAAGGATTGCCCCAATTTTGTTAATTTGTTGGTTTTTAAATCCAACACCCAATAATCTCCTCGAGTGTGGTATCGCCAAACTTTACGCGTATTGGTAAAGAGAAGAAGTTTATTGTTGTCCAGAGACCATTGGTAATCGGAAATTGTAATAGGCTCTTTCTTGTCCTGTGGTATTAACTGTGCGGCGCTAACCAAAATGGATCTTGAACCACTTTTCGCATCGTATTTAACAATATCCTTGCCTCCAATTTCTTTGTTGGCTTCAAGGGTGGAGTATCCTTTATTATCCTTCATCCAACGAACGGGACCAAACCCCTTCTGCCCGTAGATATTATTCTTATATACATCCCTTAACTGCAACGACGATTCAGTTTGTGCCCGAACGTTACCTACAAAAAACAAAAAGCATAGTATGCTTCCCAAGACCCCTTTTTTCATAACTATTATTATATTCTATATACTATTCTTTGTTAACCCGGAGCAAAGGTAAAATTTTCAAAAAAACCTTAGATGTTCAGGATCCACAATATTACAAAGTAACTAGGCAGGGACTATTGCCCAAATTAGCAAATAATGATACTATTTTAGAAGTCGATTTTTAAGAAAATGGCGTACAGGAACAACTATGTGCCTACATAGAAACCGAATAGCTGCATATTATCCAGTTCCATTAGTCATTAATTAAATTTGACCGATATTCCATAGGGGACATACCTGTGTATTTCTTGAAGTGTTTATGGAAATTGGACAAATTATTGAACCCGCTTCCATAACCGCAATCCGATATACTGTAGTCTTCATTATGTAATAGTTCACAGGCACTGCCAATTCTAACTTCTGCCAGGTATTGGGAAAATGTTTTCTTGGTCTTGCTTTTAAAAAACCTACAAAAACCCGTAGGAGACATATGAGCCAAGTCCGCAACTTGGGAAAGTGTAATTAGATCCCTGTAGTTTCCTTTTACGAAAGCACAAATTTTTGCGATTTTGGGATCATTTTCTGTTACTATCTTACTAGGCGCAGCCTTAGGTGATAATATCATCACATTATTATCTCTAGAGGCTACATTGAGCAACTTCAAAAACAATAAAAACTTGTTCAGACCCGTACTCGTCGTAAGCTCTTGGATACAATCAGTTAAATATGGTGCGCAGTCCCGATTCACCTTAATCCCATAATGTGAAGATTCGATCAATTTATTAATTCTGTAGGCTTCAGGAACATTTCGTAGGGATTCCTTGATTTTATCTTGATCAAAAAACAATGAAATGGCCTTGGATTTGTGATCGTTGCCCTCAATAGAATCGTTGGCCGTCTTTAAGGCATGTGGCAAATTTCCACCAAAGAAATACACATCACCTTTTTCATAGGGAACTACTTTATCAGAGACAAAAAGAAATCCACTTCCCTCCTGAATCATGGTAATTTGAAATTCCTTATGAAAATGAATTTGTTGATAAAATTTATTTACGTTCCACTTTTCTACGGCTGGGGTACCGCTTTCCGGTAAAAAGACATTATAAGGCTGTGCGTTCATGTAAAATGGATTATAAGATAACGGGTTCTAAAACAAACTATTTTAATTGAAATTGGATGACATACGGAACCTGTATTCCGTTGGTGTCATGCCTATAATATTTTTAAAATGACGGTGAAAACTTGAAATATTGGTAAAACCAGAATTAAAACAACTTTCAGTAGTGTTATGGGTTCCTGCCCTAATAAATTCGCAAGCCTTGCTTATCCGCAATTCAATTAGAAACTGGATATATGTTTTTTGTGTTCTTGACTTGAAAAATCTACTAAATGTAGGGGAGGTCATTTTGAAATGACCAGCCACATCGGCCAATGAAATTTTTTCCTTAAAATTGGATTCCGTATAATTAAATATCTCATTAATCATATGAATATCCCCGTCAACCAAATCAACCCTTAAATCCTGATATACAGAAAGGCAATTAACTTCATTACTATTGGAGATAGCACTCAATATATGTAGTAATTCCAGAACCTTATCAAAATCATCCATAGCGGTCAACCGTCGGATTTTGGAAAGAATATCCAGAGAGTCCCCATCACTTAATTTATATCCTAAAGAAGCATTGTCCAATAAATTCTTAATTGAGGCTGTTTCGGGGTTTTGTTCAAAAAGTGATTCAAAAACATTCCTGTTGAAAAAAACGCTAATCCTTTTAGCAGGGGAATTGATATCTTTTACCTCCTTTTTATTTCCACTTTTAAATCCGTGTGGCATATTACTGCCAAACAAATACACCTCACCAGGCCTATAACTATAAGTATCTGATGCAGCTGATAAATAACCACTCCCTTCTACTATATAAGTTAACTGACATTCCTCATGAAAATGCACCAAATCATAGACTTGACTGTCATCGCATTCCTCTACACGGATCGACATATTTCTATGCATTGGCACCTTAAAAGCAATTGCATTCGGCATAAAATTACTTTTTAACATTGAATTAAAAAGTTAATTTACAAAAAAAGTCCTAACTTCAGCTATAATATGATATAAAAATTTGCTGCCAAATATATAGATTTGAAAAATAGATAGATATCTGCGACCCTGTTGAGAAAATTATAAATTTTGGATTCATAAACTACGAATACAAAAAAGCATAAAATTAAAATTTAGTCTAAAAAAAAATAAAATCCATGAAAACATATCCTAGTATTTTTAATGATGTAATTGGTCCGGTAATGAGGGGACCATCCAGTTCGCATTGTGCGGCTGCGCTAAGGATAGGTAGAATTTGCCGGGATTTAATGAACAATTCGATCGAAGAGGTATACATAGAATTCGACACGAATGGCTCACTAGCTACGACCCATTCCGGACAAGGCTCGGACATGGGGCTTTTCGGAGGTCTACTGGGCTGGGATGCAGATGACGAGCGGTTGAAGGATTATGAACTTCACATGAAAAACTCAGGAATCAAAATAGAGATTAAAATTCACCCAATAGGTGCCACCCACCCGAACACCTACCAAATTACCTTAAAAAACAAAAACGAGACCCACCAAGTTATTGGTCTTTCCACAGGTGGTGGTATGATTGAAATTATAGAAATAGACCAAAGTCCGGTGTCCATGATGGGCGATTTTAACCAAACATTGATTTTTAGCGATTCCGCTCCAGACCTATCGGAATCCATTTCGAAAATGGATCTGGGAGAAGTATCGCTTCACACCGGTTCCAACAATTTTATCATGGTTCGCTCCAATGACAAGGAGCAACAACAACTTCTAGAACAAGTTTCCAAACTGGAAACACCATTAAAAATCAGAACCCTAGACCCAGTACTTCCTATTAAATCAAGAAAAGACCTTACCGTCCCCTTTATTACTGTAGAACAACTATTGGAATACAACAAGGACAAAAACCTGAATCTTTGGGAGCTGGCCGCAGATTATGAAAGTCAGAGAGGTAACATTTCCAAGGAAGAAGTTCTAGACAAAATGGGACGCATAGTGGATATAATGCAAAATTCTATCAACCAAGGCCTTAAGGGCACCCACTACAAAGACCGAATCTTAGGAAGTCAATCGCTCAACTTCAAAAAAAATAAGGAACAAAAAAAACTTATACCCGGTGATGTTTTGAACAATTCCATAATGTTCACCTCCTCCATGATGGAAATAAAAAGCTCCATGGGTGTTATAGTCGCAGCCCCCACCGCAGGCTCTTGCGGAGCCTTACCTGGAACAATAATAGGTACAGCCACCACGCTAGGATTTTCCAGGGACCAAATGGTACAAGCCATGTTGGCAGCAGGATTAATAGGTGTGTTTATAACGGCACATGCTACATTTTCTGCCGAGGTAGGAGGTTGCATGGGCGAATGTGGATCTGCTTCCGGAATGGCTGCCGCAGGGGTAGTAGTCTTAAAAAATGGCAGTCTATCCCAGTCGCTTACTGCAGCTTCCATGGCATTGCAAAGCTCCTTGGGCCTTATTTGCGATACTGTAGCGGACAGGGTTGAAGCTCCATGCCTAAACAGAAACGTAATGGCCTCTTCAACAGCGATTTCTTGTGCAAATATGGCCCTATCCGATTATGACCAAGTAATTCCACTCGACGAAGTGATCGAGACCATGAAACGAGTTGGAGACGCAATTCCACACACACTAAGATGTACGGGTCTGGGAGGATTGGCCATAACTAAGACAGCTAAAAAAATTGAAGCCGCGTTAAACAAAAACAAAGCAGCTTCCAATAATAGTGCTTTTAAATATTGCTAAGGCCAAGTTCCTATTAAGTTAGAACAGATTCCAAACGCCCATTTAAAATTATTCCAAAAGGACTATTATAAAACTTACTCTTACCTATAAAAAAACTATTTCAATAAAATACATCAAGGACTAACTAAAACCCGAAAAAACATCCTAATTACAAGCCCCGAATCATGCAAAATAAAAAGCAATCCCAACAAATTTTATTAGTACTCTTGTTTACCGTATTACATACTTCACTTTTTGCCTATGACGCATTTCTGGAACCATTAAATACCGCCTCACTTAAATTTGGAAAATCAAAATCTACATTAATAGATAATACCGACATTAATAAAACCAAAGAGAAAGAATTATTAAATCTATTAAAAAAAGTTAAAAAACACCTTTTAAACAAATCCACCTTAACAACAACCGAATTAGAAGCAACAGGCGAAGCCATAGCCAAAGATACCCTTGCATTTACAAACAACATTAAGGTTATAAAATCGGCATTAGAAACTATTGAATTGTTCGAATCTAGAAATGGGGGCTTATTTACTAAGGGGACCTCTACTGTTGGCGGATTTAGCAGAACCGCATCGGGTTACGAACTGGAGAATGCAATGCTTGCCATTATGCAATCTATTATAGATCATTCCTACACCCAGGCTAACCTCACCGCCTACCCTCAATTATTTAACAATAGGTTATTTAAAACCTCTTCTTATTTCCCTGGATCGGTTGTACCACCAGCTAATGCCACTCAAAGCTACACCATTAAAATTAATGGAACCCATGTAAAAGTAGGGGGTACACCCTCCAATTATATAGAAGAGGATGCAAGGCGACCAACAGGTTGTTATTTGGCACCGGGAAGTATTGCAAAAGTAACCGTTCCTTCGTCATTGGTTGGTATTGGCGCAACCATATTGGTGGGGGCGCATACCTGGGACTTAATAAAGAAGAAAGACATTAAAAGAATGGATCGGGTAACCACTAAATACGAAATAAATAGCAAAACAACAACGATCGCCAATCCGTTGGGTGGTGGTGTCTATATAAATATACCTTATCAAAAAGATCTAGGCATCCTCCACATCACTCTAGAAAATGTGGTGCGCTCACCGTATTACGCAAGAACCGCAGCCAATAAGACAAGTGTAAGCGAATGGAAAAACGTAGAACGATTGCGTGCTGTTCCTTGGACAGATATTGAAACGGACAAAGTAATGATGCAGGTGCCCACATCGTGGATTTATGCTTTTGATGATATAGAAACGACTATGGATGATTGGGATATGGCCATGGATGCTATTTCAACACTTCTAGGCCGACCACTTATAAGGTCCAAGACAGTAATATACATGCAAGTAGATGTCATAAAAAGAGGAAAAGCAAACTTCCCCGGATATCCACAATCAAATGTATCATACGATCCTTACACCGATTACAAAGGGTATCACAGTAGTTATTTAACAGATGGTCCCCGAAATGAAAGAGGGTATTTAACCAATGTACTGTTCCACGAACAGGGTCACGCAGAAAAAATCTACAAATTTAAAGGTGAAATTGAATCCATGATCAATTTCCTTTGGGTAGCTGTTCATAACAAAAAATACGGGGTAGAGTTGAACAAGGCTTTTGAAGAATCTTTTAACGGCTACGGGATATCGCATTCTATTGAAGAAGCAGCCATTAGCTGGATGATCACCGAAAATTTTAGATTAGGGAATCCTATGAGTTCCAAAACTCGTGAATACCGCCAAGAGTTCTCTTATCAACCTAGGGGCCATGCTAAATATGCCGATTTAGTCCGACTTTTTAACTGGGAAGCTATTGAAAATTTCTATGCCAACACGAGTAAAATGTGGGATAGAGGAGAAATAAATTATTCCTACCCCAATCGCGTAAACGAAATACCCACAGATGACAGATTACTGAGAATGTCACAGGCAGCTGGTTACGATTTACGTCCGCTCATTCATTTTTGGGGTATTCATCCAATAGACTTTAAAAGCTTGGAGACAGAAATACAAAAAAGCAATTTAAAAAAATCTACTGCTATTTACGATCAATTATCCTATTATAAAACCATAGTTCCTATGGACAACACCGCTTTTAGGAATTTTGGATTGGAAGATTTTTCTGAAACTAAAATTCAAAAAAGTTCCTACCATGATCATGTTTCACAAAGTTATTACCCAGGCTTCCTTAAGAAGTGGTGGAATGATTACAATGAACCAGAAGCCATTGCAGCCGTAAATCAAATACAAAGTATTATAGACATATACTTCCCTAATGGCAGACCGGAAGAAGACAATACATCCTGCATTGAAGTTACCCCCCTATCAGTGGAATCCGGTTCAGCAACTACCCCAGAGAACACTTTGGATGATGACCCTGACACAGCATGGACGGCAAAAGGCGATGGCGAATACCTACTATACGATCTAGGAGCTATCTATAATCTTTGTGATTTGAAGATAAACTTTAAGAATAAACCAACTAGTTCTCATTATTTTGACATACAAATTTCAAAGGAAAACAAAACTTATTTGGAGGTAAAACAAGGTTTATCAAGTAGTAACACAAAAGATTCTTTTGACACCTATTCTGTTTCAAGAAAAGCACGTTATGTTAAAATTATTGGTCGCGGTAACGCAACTGATGACTGGAATAGTATAAGTGATGTCAAATTCTATTTGAAAAAATAGAACGGATGTGTTAATTTTAGTTCTTAAATAATCCGAATGCGTTCCAATACGTATGCAGCCTATCTGAGAATGGAGTGATCGAGACCCATTCTCGGACAACTGTCCGAGAGAAAACATAAAAAAGGCCGTTTCAAATAGTTTTGAGACGGCTTTTTTAAATAAAAGAATGAAAATGCCACCAATAGCTCAACGAGCTTTTATGAAATCCATTTTACACTGAGCGTCTACTCAATAAAAATTTAAGGTTTTACCCCAACTATTTTTGTTAGGTCCAAACATCTGAGACTTCCCTTCTAATGCACCTACCTTACTCTTTATAACCCCGCCCCACCCCTCCCCTAGAACAGTTTTTAAGACTTTGTACATATCGTATATATATACGATAAAATACAGATACAATTACAGGTTTTAAACCTCTAATTTTACGCTATCCCTAATTCAAGTTTAGTATGATTTTCCATTTTTCACGGCTTTTTGACATATGGACCATAGGTGTTTTATTTTATTCAAGCCCTTGAAGGCAAGAATCATCAACCATTTTACAAGGCCTGATAATAATTAATAATCCTCTGTGGATTTGAAATTGGATAATTTTAAATTAAAAGAATGAAATTCTACCTGAACATTTCTTTAATTTCCAGTAGCACCTGCAATACCAGAATATTCATTAATACTTAAGCAACTACAGTGAAAGTGTATGGTTTTAACCTAACGCATGATATTAATAATTAATACGTAAAATTTATTTGAAATGAATAATTGGACACAGCACATAAAGACGATTTTTAGTATCATCCGAATAACCTTTATCACAATACCAATGTTTGGTTTTACTGATAATTACCCCAAAAACCCTAATATTGATGTTATTCACTACACTTTTAATATCACCCTGGCGGATGAGACCGATATGATCAAAGCTACTGCTACCCTTTTGGTTAAATTTAAAATCAATGGGATTGAAACTTTACGCTTGGACCTGACCAATAAAAGTGAAGAATTAGCCAATAAGGGTATGATCATAAAGAGGATATTTTCTCAAGGCAATACCTTAAACTACACCCATGATGCAGATGTACTCTTGATCCAATTGCCCTCTATTCTCAAAAATGAAGAATTAAATATCTCCATAGAATACGAAGGAATACCAAATGCTGGATTAAAAATTGGCCCGAATAAATATGGAGACCGTACATTTTTCAGCGATAATTGGCCTAATAAAGCTAGAAATTGGCTGCCTACGGTAGATCACCCATACGACAAGGCCACGAGCGAATTTATCGTAACCGCTCCTGCACATTATAAAGTGGTTTCCAACGGAATAAAAAAGGAAGAAAGTTATCTCGCCAGTGGCCAACGCCTAACCCATTGGAAACAATCCGTTCCCACAGCCTGCTGGTTATATGCGCTGGGCGTTGCAGAGTTTGCCGTGCAATACGTAGACACCTTTCAAGGGAAATCTATTCAAACGTGGGTATATAGACAAGATCGGGTCAATGGTTTTCATGATTTTGCAATTCCTACAAAACAAGCCCTTGGATTTTTTAGCAATTATGTAGGTCCTTTTGCTTATGAAAAGTTAGCAAATATACAAGCTAGTAGCGTAGGTGGAGGAATGGAAGCCGCATCCGCTATATTCTATGGCGAAAAAGCTGTTGTTGGTGACAGAAATACCAAATGGAGAAATGTTGTTATCCACGAAATAGCACATCAATGGTTCGGTAACGCCGTAACTGAATACGACTGGGACGATGTATGGCTCAGTGAAGGACTTACTACTTACTTTACGCTTCGATTTATTAAACATGCGTATGGACAAGACGAATTTATTGAAGGGCTCAAAAAATCTAGACAACAGATATTTAAAATGTCAGAAAAGAAAGAAAATTATCGTATTGTACACGACAATCTAAACAATATGGAGGAGGTGACCTCCGGACTCACCTATCAAAAAGGAGCATGGGTAACACATATGTTATGCCATTACCTAGGAGAAGAAGCTTTTAAAAAAGGAATAAGGGATTACTATCAAAGGTTCTACAACAGTAATGCCACCACACCTGACCTCAGAATGGCTTTAGAAAGGGCTTCTGCTAAGGATCTGTCCCCGTTCTTTGAACAATGGCTATACCAAGGAGGCAACATTAAGTTAAAGGGTACATGGAGCTATGATTCCAAAAGCAAGAACATTACAATAGAATTAAACCAGCTACAACCTAAAGAATACATATTCGATATGCCTCTAGAATTAGGTATACAGAGTAGCGAAAATACCCTAAAGCGAAAGGAAATTATTCAATTGAACAAAAGAAAGATTAAAATTTCCATTCCTTCAGACTCCAAACCAATCCATATTCAATTAGATCCAGATACCGTCTTATTGGCCCAATGGGACTTTTCCTATAAGGATTGACCTTTATTGGATAAAAATGCCAATAAGATCCAGAGGAAATAACAGTGGTGTCATCCGCTTAACATAATAACTTGATTCTAAAAAATTGCCAACAAAATAAAACTTAAAAATCTATTCTTTGGCTATTTGTCCCAACGATTCACCTGACGATAGCTCAGAACAATATCAGCCCCGCACTACCCGGGGATACGGAGAGAAAATCATCCAATCTAACGAAGACACCTATTATACCGGCAACCCCTATAACAGAGTATTCAAGGGTGGCTCCAAAAAACTGCCCGAGATCCAAAAACTTATCTTTAATGGAGAAACCACAAAAGCCCACAAACTCTTTGGACGTACCATGATGGGATAATCCAAAGAACAGATGAAGTACCGGTCCCTGGCAAACCTATATTTATGCTTTGGAAATGACAGTGTAAAAACTACCGAAGGTCCTTGGATTTGAAAACCGGAATTGTTACGGACACCTATATCGTAGACAACATAAATTACACCAAGGAGATATTTGCATCCGTCAGAGACCAAACCATAGCCATCCGCACTACGGCAGATAAAACTGGTAGTATTTCCTTTAACACAAAACTTTGCGGGCTTAAAAATAATGCCCATTCCAATTACGCCACCGATTACTTTCAGGTAGATGCTATTGGAAACGACCAAATAAGCTTAACCGGAAAATAGGCAACTTACCTTGGCGTGGAAGACAAATTAAAATATGAAGCTCAAATCAAGGCGTATTCCGAGGGAGGTAGCATGAACATGGACGACACCATTCTATACACTAAGAATACCGATGTCGTACCCTATATTTCGTGGCCGCCACAAATTTCGTAAATTAATAAGGACGTAAGTGCAGACCAACATGACCGTGTTGTTCAAATGCTACCACAATTGGAAAATAATACCTTTATCACCATCTAAGAAAAAGCTTTGGCGGACTACAAGGGATATTCTGACAGGGTTTCCCTAAGCCCGCCAACTACAGCAAATTCTCTTTTACCTACTGATGAACGTTTAAGCAGTGCCCCCAACAACAGTCACCCACAATTGGCTTCCCTATGTTAAAATTTTAGTAGATACCTACTTGTCGCTTCTTCCAGACCGGGAACCCAACCTGAATATCTACAGGGAATTTGGAACAAGAACCAGGCCTGGAATTCCAAGTATACCACCAATATTAACATCCAAATGAACTTATGGGCCGTGGACCTCTCGGAACTATTGAACCTCTGACCAGTATGATAAAGGAGCTAACAGATCAAGGCTCACTGCTGCCAAGGAACATTATGGTTCCAGTGACCGGATCTTTCATCAGAACACTGACCTATGAATAACTGCCGTACTTATGTATAGACCCACCTGGAAAACTTCTACCGGTGGCGGTGCTTGGACGACTACCCATATTTGGCAGCTCTACCTCTTTACCCAGAATCAGTAATATCTCAAGGAAATTTATCATGTAGACAAAAGATTGGAAGATTTCCTTATGGATTTCTTGGTAGAGTACCCAGGCAAAGCCTGGTTGGCAACAACACAAAACACACCCACTATTTCCCCCATAAAACACTATAAAACGTCCTAACATTTTTTTTCAATGAATAAAAAAATCGAGTTTCAGGCTTATTTTAACACAAAAATCAATACTTAACTATATGATATTAATAAGATTTTCACAATATTGACCTTTGTAGGACAGCCATTCAGACAAAACATATAACAAACTCACTATAAGTTAATTAGTATTCCAAAATAAGATTTTATATTTAGAACAATTATAAAACCCACTATAGAATTGTTAATAAAGTATAGCTTAAGGCTAATATATACACCTAAAACTCTTTAAATAAATGATAATTTTAACTTATTACTAAACCTATATTAAAAATGCTGAAGTATCCGTTTTTACTTTGAGTTTATACAAGAAATAATTTTTCTATGAAACACATCCAATGGCGTATAAAGAAAACCCCATTCCATTAAAGTTAATCACTAAAAGTAACAATTAAAAAATATCGTTTATTTAGCTAACCATGGAGTAGCAGAATGTCATACGCTGCTACTCCTTTTATTTTAGTTTCGCCCCTTCTTTCACCACAAGTAAGAAACCAAAAAACTAAAAACCAACATTTACAGGCGTTTTAAAACCCAATAAAAAGACGGACCTGAAAGGGTATCTTTAAATTAAATAGAATTACTTAAAATCTCACCAGAATGAACCTAAAATTTCTACCAATCCTCTCAATTTTATATTTCAGCATTCCAATCTTTGGACAAACCCCTGCTAATCCGTCGACCACTTTCCTATCGGGCGAGCGAAATGTTGATCCAGCCACTACCCTTTGGTTCGACGAACCTGCGGCTATCTGGGAAGACGCCCTCCCTGTTGGCAATGGCCGACTAGGAGCTATGGTCTATGGAAAGTACGGGGAAGAAAAAATACAGTTCAACGAGGAGACCTATTGGACAGGAGGCCCCTATTCCACCGTTGTAAAAGGAGGTTATAAAGAGCTTCCCAAGATTCAAAAATACATTTTTGAAGGTGAACCTATTGAGGCGCATAAGCTATTTGGTCGTGCGCTAATGGGCTATCCCGTGGAGCAACAGAAATATCAGTCCATGGCCAATTTACATCTTTTTTTCAAAGAAGATAGCGTAAGCGGTTACAACAGGTCCCTGGACCTAAAAACGGGGATTGCCACGGTCAAATACAAGGCTAATGGCATAAACTATACTCGGGAAATAATTGCTTCTGCTGTGGACCAGACCATTGCCGTACGTATTTCCGCAGATAGACCAGGCAGCATTTCATTGGATGCAGAGCTCAGAGGGGTTAGAAACAATTCCCACTCCAATTATGCCACCGATTACTTTCGTATGGATGGTGTTGGCCACAACCAGTTAAAATTAACCGGAAAGTCGGCAGATTACATGGGCGTTGATGGCAGGTTAAAGTACGAGGCCAGAATCAAGGCCCTTCCCGAAGGGGGAAGTATGGTCCTAAAAGGTTCCAGGCTTAAAATTGAAAATGCCAATGCCGTGACCCTATATTTTGTAGCGGCCACCAACTTTGTAAATTACAAGGATGTAAGTGCGGACCAACACGCCAGAGTGGAGAAAATGATGGCCCATTTGGAAGGAAGCTCCTTTACCGATATCAAACAAAGTGCCGTTGAGGACCACAGAAAATATTTTGACAGGGTTTCCCTGACACTTCCCACTACCGACAATTCCTACCTGACCACGGACGAACGTATGTCCAAGATCCAAACCGGTCCCGACCCGCAATTGGCTACCCTTTGCTATAATTTTGGAAGGTACCTCCTAATAGCTTCCTCAAGACCCGGTACACAGCCCGCCAACCTACAGGGAATATGGAACAATGATATGAACCCGGCCTGGGATTCAAAATACACCACCAACATAAATACGGAAATGAACTATTGGCCTGTTGAAACAGCCAACTTATCCGAGTTTTCCGAGCCATTGATCACCATGGTAAAGGAACTTACGGACCAGGGAGCAGAAGTGGCCAAGGAGCACTACGGTGCCGGAGGCTGGGTCTTTCACCAAAATACCGACCTATGGAGGGTAGCCGCTCCAATGGACGGCCCCACATGGGGAACGTATACCGTTGGGGGCGCATGGCTCACCACGCACCTTTGGGAGCACTATCTCTTTACCCGGGACAAGGAATATTTAAAAGAGGTATATCCGATCATCAAGGGATCGGTACAGTTTTTTATGGATTTCCTTGTGGAATACCCGGATAAGGACTGGTTGGTCACCAACCCTTCCAATTCGCCCGAGAACCCTCCCAAGGGCAAAGGGTATGAATACTTCTATGACGAAGTGACCGGAATGTACTATTTCACCACCATAGTAGCCGGCGCCACTATGGATATGCAAATACTAAAAGATCTATTCGCCTATTACGGAGAGGCCTCCAAAATATTGGAAAAAGACAGTGAATTTGCCAAGGCCGTCCTCGAGGCCAGAGATCGTTTTCCGCCCTCACAAGTGGGAAAGGATGGTATGCTTCAGGAATGGACAGAGGATTATGAGCAACTGGAGGACAAACACCGCCATTTCTCCCACCTTTATGGCCTATACCCAGGTAACGTTATCTCCCCGATCAGTACTCCGGAATTCATTGAGCCCGTTAAAAAGGTATTGGAACAACGTGGTGACGGTGGTACCGGTTTTTCCAGAGCCTGGAAAATGTCGCTCTGGGCGCGTTTGAATGATGGGGACAGGGCCAACTCCATTTTCAAGGGCTACCTAAAAGAGCAGTGTTATCCTTCACTATTTGCAAAATGTGGAAAGCCATTGCAAGTAGATGGGTCGTTGGGTGTTACGGCTGGGATTACGGAAATGCTCATCCAGTCCCATGAAGGCTATATAGAATTACTGCCGGCACTTCCCGCCGAATGGTACGATGGTGATTTCAAGGGGGTACGTACCAGGGGAGGATTTGAGCTTGACTTCAGCTGGAAAAACAAAGAACTTACCTCTACCGAGGTACTTTCAACCGCTGGTGAAAGGTTTAGGTTAAAGACGAAGAACAAGGTTAAGGTCTTCTTGGACGGAAAACCGGTAAGCGTTAAAAAACGAGCGAACAAAATTATTGAATTCAACACCCTAAAAGGCAAAACATACACTATTAAAGAAATATAAACCCAACTATAGTGGCAAGGAAAAGAAAATGCGTTGATAGCTACCAAAAGTTATTAATGAGTCCAAATACGACGATAGACGATAAATGTAACTTTCCATAAGGGGACATTGAATAAAAAAGTATAAAATAACCCACATTGACCATATTATGAAACACAGAATTCTCACTTATGCCTGGCTGTTCATCTTATCAACATTTTGTTTTAATTGTTCTTCCGAATCGGAATATCAGGGCATTTGGAACTATGAAATTTTCAATTCAGAAAAAGGCCTGCATTCAGGAACCCTTAAACTTAAAAAAAATGGTGATACCTATTCCGGAAGTATGGTTTCCAAAGATTTAGGTGAAATCAATATAAAAAATCTTACCATAGAAGGAAACACTATGTCCATGGATATCGAGCTAGAAGACGTACTTACCGTAATAAGTGGCGAATTTAATTCGGAAGGGTTCACCGGTACCGGTGTGAGAAAGGATGAAATAATTACGCTAATGGCCTCGAGGTCCATGGACAGGGATATTTCTTTTAAACAGCCCAATGTAACCTATATTATAGATGACTCCGATTTAAATAACTATGAAAAAAACATTGATCACCAAGGAATGATCGAAGCTTTTGACAGAAAGGCCGTTAAGCGCGGAAGCCTAATTTACAACTCGAATTGTATTAATTGCCACGGAGTTCCAGAAGTGGAAGGATCCATTCCAAGCTCGCTTAAATTTTGGGCTCAACCCTTCAAGTATGGCAACGACCCCTATTCCATGTACAGCACCATTACCAAGGGTGCTGGTTTAATGCCGCCACAAATGGCATTGACCCCACAGGAGAAATATGATGTAATTACATATATCAGGGAAAACTATATCAAGAACCAAAACAAGACGGCGTATTTCAATGTAGATTCCGATTATCTGGCACAGTTGCCCAAAGGCACCTCCAAAGGTCCTGAATCCAAACCATACCACCCCTGGTCGGATATGGATTATGGCAATTTTTTAATCAACACCTATGAATTGGCCGATTCGGAAACCGGTATTGAAAGATTTCATTCACCGGGACCACGACCATATCCTGATGAGGATTATTTGAAGAATAATTTTGCCTACAAAGGAATAGCGGTTCGGCTGGACGAAGGTTCCGGTGGTGTTTCCAAAGGAAATGCCTGGATGATTTTCGACCATGACCTGATGCGGGTCGCAGGCGGATGGACTGGAGAAGGGTTTATAGACTGGGAAGGTATTTTATTGAACGACCACCATGAGACCTATCCAAGAACAATTGGTAAATTACATTTTGAAACTCCGGTGGAGCCCGCTTGGGCGGATCCCGAGACCGGATCATTTGAAGACCACAGGTTCAAGGCGCGCGATGGCCGTAGATTTGGACCATTACCTAAAAAATGGGCCCATTATAAAGGAATTTACAACAGCGGAAAAAATATAATCATCTCCTATAGCATAGGGAAAGCAGATATTCTAGAACGTCTTGGTATGGAGAAATCAAATGATCAGATCGTCTTTACCAGAACCCTAAACATTGAGCCATCTGAAAAGGCATTACGAATGAGAGTAGCCCCTGAAGGTGTAAAAGTTGAAATCCGCGGTAAGGGTGCATCATTATCCAATTCAAAAGGATTTGTAGTACTGGAAATTCCAAAAGGAAAAGCGATCAACATTAAATTGTTCATAGCCCAATCCAATATCAGCGAATTTGCTAAAGTGGTCCAAAACGCATCAGGCCCGGAAAATCTAAACAAATACACCCAAGGCGGAAAACCACTTTACAACCAAGAGGTTGTCACCACTATTATCAAGGGCACAGAAGATGGCCCTATAGCCATGGATGAACTCACACCTCCCCATGACAACCCCTGGGACAGCCGTTTAAAATTAAGCGGCATCGATTTTCTCGAGGATGCCAACATCGGTATTCTATGCACTACAGACGGTGACATTTGGTCGGTAAAGGGACTCACGGACAATACCGGTAAACTGTATTGGAAAAGAATCGCTTCCGGTCTTTTTCAGCCATTGGGAATCAAGATAGTAAAGGATGAAATCTATGTTATATGTAGGGACCAACTTGTAAAGCTGAACGACCTAAATGGTGATGGTGAAACCGATTTTTACGAGAATTTCAATAGCGACCATCAGGTTACCGATCATTTTCACGAGTTCGCAATGGGCCTGCAAACAGACCAACAAGGTAATTTCTATTACGCCAAAAGTGGTCGACACGCCAGAGAGGCCCTGGTTCCCCAACACGGCACTTTGCTTAAAGTTAGCAAAGATGGCTCTAAGACAGACATCATTGCCAAAGGATTTAGGGCCGCGAACGGCGTATGCATAAATCCCGACGGCAGCTTTATAGTGACCGACCAACAAGGCTTCTGGAACCCAATGAATAGAATTAATTGGGTAGAGGGAAATGGCAAGTTTTACGGCAATATCTGGGGATACGACCCACCAAAGGACACCACGCGATTAGGCATGGAGCAACCCATGACCTGGATAGACATGGAATTTGACAGATCTCCCTCAGAGCTTTTGTGGGTAGACAGTAAAAAATGGGGGCCTTTGGATAAAAGCTTGCTAAGCTTTTCATATGGATATGGCAAGATTCAACTTGTTTTGCACGAAAAAGTAAAGGGCCAAAGACAGGCAGGAGTAGTAGACCTTCCAGGTGTAAAGTTTCTTACCGGGATCATGCGGGGTAGATTCAATCCTCAAGATGGAGATCTATACGCCTGTGGAATGTCTGCTTGGGGAACTTCCCAAAACATGAAAGGTGGTGAATTTTATAGGCTTCGATATACCGGAAAACCACTATCGGCCCCTATTGCCCTAAGCGCTGAAAAGGATGGAATCGTATTGTCTTTTGCTTCCGAATTAGATGCTTCCAAGACCCAAAACAGCGCTAAATTTGAAGTGCAAACTTGGGAATTATTAAGAAGCCATAAATATGGTTCAAAACGATACAATACAAAAACATTGGATATCACAAACGTAAAGGTCAGCACCGATGGAAAAAAAGTAAAACTTTTACTACCTGAAATAGCACCGGTAGATGTTATGAAAATTACCTATAAGGTTATAGACACACAGGGAAATGAATTAAGTGGCAAGGTTCAAAACACCATTCACCATCTAAAATAAGTAACAAGGATGGAGTAGCACCCACTAATCTAAACATACCACTCATCATTAAATCTTTAAAGGCCAGAGATTATTTAGGACACTACCCCGTAAACTGTGTAAGTTAAAAATAACAAGGGTTTGACTTTAATTAAAAGTCAAACCCTTTTTTCATACTAGACGGGCAAGAATTAAAGGAAGCTTCCCTGTACCTTGGCACAGTTATTTCGGATTCCCAAAAGCAGTAGATACCATCTTATTACAAAACCCGGTTCGAGAATTGCTAGTTTTGATATTTTTGGTGCTTATCACAATCCAAAAGACCCCCCAACTCTCCTTATAATATCTTTTCGATACCACGTTTTTAAGAGTTCCTTTTACAAAACCATTGAGCTCATCCCCTACCATGAATTGCTTTAAAGATTTATCGTCGAATAATTCTTCTTTTTCATCATGTGTAAATATTTAAAATTAAAAAACAAAAAAATAGTCCTTTATTAAACATGAAACTTATTAAACTAACTGTAATAAGCTTAATGCATACACAAACAATAGCCACTTAAAGCAACCTTAATAGGTCTTACCATATCTATAAACATAATGATTGGTAAATAGATGGTCACAATGTCCATTGTTAGCCGCATACCAATAAGTAAACCTTTAAATATAACAAATTTAACACCCAAACCTTAATTACCGCCCAACGTTAAGCTAAAGTTAAAATAGTATAGTCATTGGCTAACTTTAAACCAAATAAAGCTCCTTTATTTTTCTAAATTTACCACTTAATTAACCAACTTTAATAACATATGAAGAATAGTTTAAAATTATTTTCAATTTCATCGCTGTTCCTATTCGGGGTCATAATGATGATTCCTAACGCACTTAGTGCGCAAGAGGTCACTATCTCGGGAACAGCCTTAGACGAGATGGGTGCTCCTTTACCAGGGGTAACCGTAATTTATGAAGGTACGACCACAGGTACAACTACCGATTTTGACGGGATGTACAGCCTTTCCGTTGGAAACAATGCTTCCTTAAGTTTTAGCTATTTAGGCTACAAAAAGCAAACGGTTAATGTAGGCTCCAAAACCACAGTAAATGTAACGATGGAACCTGATACGGAATCACTTGATGAAGTGGTCGTGACCGCCTTAGGTATTAGTCGAGATAAACAAACCCTGGGCTATTCCGTACAAGAGTTGGGAGGTGATAAGCTGACCACAACCCCAGAAAGCAATGTCATAAATTCCCTATCAGGAAAAATTGCCGGAATACAGGTAAGCAATGGCGGCAGTACGGTTGGGTCTTCATCCAGGATAGTAATACGTGGAAATGCCTCGTTTTCAGGAAATCAACCACTATTTATTGTAGATGGCACTCCTATAGACAATTCATCACCAAATCTCGCAGGTGCAGGTGGAGTGGATTGGGGGAATACCGCAGCTGATATAGATCCCAACAATATTGAATCCGTATCGGTTTTAAAAGGAGCCAATGCATCTGCCTTATACGGTAGTCGTGCTGCAAATGGGGTAATCATAATTACCACAAAAAAAGGTGGTAAAACCGGCAAAGCGCTAGGAGTAAACTTTAGTTCCTCAGTGGTTTTTGATAAAGCGGCTTACTTCCCAAATCTTCAAAATGAATATGGAGGGGGAACTAATGGAAGTGAGTTTATTTACAACCGTTACAACACGGACAATAGTACAAATTTGAGTTATAACGAATATGCCAAACAATTTGCTTACAATTATGTAGATGGAAATGGAGGTGGTGTAAATGACGGTAATCCTACAAACTGGGGACCTAGATTGGATGCAGGTCTATTATTGGACCAATGGTCCACTGGGCCTGACAGCCCCTGGATCTCTAGACCGGATAACCTTTCAGAATGGTTCGACACTGGTGTTACCATTCAAAACAACGTTTCTGTAACAGCAAACGGTGAAAAATCTTCCGGGAGAATTTCTTATACGAATGTAGACACCCAAGGGATGATAAATAACACAGGACAACAAGAAAACGTTCTTTCGGCCAATGTTAACTTAACACCCTCAGATAAACTAACAGCTTCTGTTAATTTCAACTACGTGAAAAAGGAAAGTGACAACCTCCCCGCCAACGGGTATGGCTGGGCGGGTATAATAGCCTGGAGACAAAGGGATTTTCCTACTCAGTATGCCAAAGACTTATTCTTTCAAGATGGCAATGAGAATTACATGTACAACGGTGACAATCCTTTTTATACTTGGAGAAATACCAATGCATTTGACAGGGAAAGAATTTTTGGCAACGTTGCTTTGACCTATAAAATCAATGACTGGCTTACAGCTAATGGTCAAATGGGCATCGATTTTTATAATGAAATAAGAAAAAGCATTACCCAAGCCGGAACAGAACGTAATAGAAGATTGGGCTTAGGTGGGCAGTTTAGTGAATCTCACATCAACAAAAAGGAATTAAACTCTGATGTTACATTAAATTTTGATAAGACTTTTAACGCTATACGCATAGACGGATTAATTGGGGCCAATAAAAGAACAAATCTTTACCAAACCATTAGCCTAAGTGCTTCTGACCTTACTGTTCCTGATCTATACACCATTTCTAATGTAAAAGGAACTGCTGGCACCGGAATGTATGAAAGTCAATATGAAACAAACAGTGTTTACTTTGCAATTAATGGATCATACAAGAAGATCTTTTATTTAGGTATAACAGGCCGTAATGACTGGAGCTCTACCTTGCCACAGGAAAGTAGGTCTTATTTCTACCCATCCGTAAGTGCTGGTTTTGATGTTACCCAGGCCTTGTCTCTAAAGTCGGATATACTTTCATATGCGAAATTAAGAGGTGGTTGGGCTAAAGTAGGTGGTGACACAGACCCTTATCAACTAAATACCATTTACAATGCAGGGACCTTTAATGGAGTATCCGTTTTCACTCCTTCACGTACCCTGCCTCCAACAGGATTAAAACCGGAAGAAACCACCTCCTATGAAATAGGAGCTGACATACGTTTTTGGAAAAATCGAATTGGACTGGATTTTACATACTATGATCAAACAACGGTCAATCAAATCCTTTCCGTCACCACTTCTACAACCACAGGTTATAGCGGCATGTTATTAAATGCAGGTGAAATTCAGAACAAAGGAATCGAACTTATGTTATCCGCCAGTTTAATAGAAAAACCAACGGGCCTCAATTGGGACGTCGTTCTTAACTGGGCAAAGAATAAGAGTATGGTCAATTCCCTATACGGCAATTTAGAATCCTATCAGATTTCAAGTGGTTTTGGTGGCACCACCACATTAGGTATACCAGGTGAAGAATGGGGAGTTCTTTGGGGGTTACCATTTGTTAGGGATGACAATGGTAAAATTGTAGTCAATTCCAATGGTATCCCTACTACTACCAATGCAGCAGTAAAGCTTGGTAATATAACTCCTGATTGGACAGGAGGTATAAGCAACAGTTTCAGCTATAAGGGAGTAAGCCTTAGTTTTCTAGTAGATGCCCAAATTGGAGGTGATATGTTTAGCACAACAGCATGGCATTCATACCCAACCGGAGCATATGAAAACACCGTAAAGAACAATGTTAGGGAAACAGGGTTAATTGTCGACGGAGTATTCGAAGACGGCACACCCAACAATGTACGTGTCTCCGCACAAGATTATTTTAACGGCTCTTGGGTATGGAACAATCACGAATATTCAATCTTGGACGCTACCTATGTAAAACTAAGGGAAATGTCCCTAGGATATAATTTTAATGTTTCAAAAATAAATTCTATTTCCAAGTTAAACATATCCCTAGTTGGAAGAAACTTAGCCATCCTTTACAGAGACAAGGAAACCAAAGAATATGGCATTGATCCAGAAATAGGATTTGGCGGTGGCGAGTCAGGTATTGGATATGAAAATTTCCAAATTCCGACCGCAAGAAGCTTTGGATTTAAATTAACAGCTAGTTTCTAAAATTTAAAAAAAAAATTATGAAAATAAATACAAATAAATCATTTCTAGTCTTGGTGTTATTTTCACTATTACTGGGTTCTTGTACAGAGGATTTTGATGCCATGAACATCAGCCCCAATAACGCAACAGTTGTTCCTGCGTCCAATGTCTTGGGAAAAGCATTGATAAACTCATCACAGATACTTTTCGGGGAAAGACTTGATATTTACTATGCAGGTTCTTTTTCCGGCTATAACGCCGCAATAGGGGCTGGTGATTATGAATACCGAGTTGGTATAAATAACGATCAATGGGATGCCATGTTCTCTTCTATGACCTATGCCGTTGAAGCTATGAAACTTGCTGAAAATGAAAGTAATGACAACTTATATGCAGCGGCTCTTACCCTCAAAAGCTATATGGCCCATAAGGCTACGGACATGTGGGGATCAATTCCATATTCAGAAGCTTTCTCACTTGAAAGTAGCGCTATCATTTACCCAAAGTACGATACCGAACAGGAAGTTTACACCCAAATATTAGCGGACCTTAAAACTGCCGCAGATTTATTTGATACCAATGGTGAGAGCACGGGCGAAGGAGATTTCCTCTACAAGGGTAACATTGAAAAATGGCAAAAATTCTGCAATTCCTTAAGGTTAAGGGTCGCGATGAGAATGTCCTCTGCAGATGAAGCTACCGCTAAATTGGAACTGGCCAGTATAGTTAGCAACCCAAGCTCCTACCCTATTATGGCAACCAATGACGACAATGCTTATTTGTGGTGGCCAGGGGTTTTACCCGACGTAGAGCCTTGGTACACCACAATAGGTGCTGCAGACGGTAACAAAACGCATGGTTACCGTGTAAGTAACGCCTTAGTTACCATATTGCTTGCCAATGATGACCCAAGATTATCAGTATATGCCGATGAAAACAAATATGGTGAATACAGAGGTTATGAATTTGGCCCCAACCAATTATTAGACACCCTCAATAACGGCAATAATGTTTCCCACATTGGAGACAGGTTTGGTAATAATCCAGCAGGGTTTTCCCCTTTTATGAACACTGCCGAAGTATATTTTATACTTGCAGAGGCCTATGAGCGAGATTTAATTACTGGCGGTTTGGCCAAGAATGCCTACGAAACAGCCATTGAAATGTCTTTGGAAGAAAATGGTATTGAGGCAACCGAGATTAGTACGTTTTTAACAGAAACTGAAGTTGCCTGGGATGGAGGCACTACCTCCAACCTTTATAAAATAGGCCTTCAAAAATGGATTTCACTTTTTAAACAGAGTGTAGAAGGATGGGCAGAGGTTAGAAGAACTGACGTACCATTAAACCTTGAAGTTTCCAGGGATTATGCTGGTTCACATAACAGACCTCCATTTAGAATGTCCTATCCAGATTCTGAAAAATCATTGAACACTAGTTTTCCATTTGATATAGAGGAGAAAGATATTTTTTGGGGAACTCAATTATGGTGGGACAAGCGCCCGAATGTATATTAATTTTTAAAACAAAATGGATTACCATTTGGTTCGATTTTGTTAGAAATAGCGGCAAATTTTCTGCCGCTATTTTTTGCTTTTACAAAATAACTCAATAAAATATCATGATAAGAATTTCCGTAATATATGTGCTTTTCTTATTGTTGGCTTCCAAATGCTCGGTTTCTGACAATAAAAGTGCGATAGGCGACCAAGAAAATACCAAGGTGACCGAAGGGGGAAAAGGACTACAAGGGTATATAAGCTATACTTTGCCAGAAGTCCCTGACGGTTATGGTGCAGGGATTAGTTTTTATTCCGCCGTATGGCCATTGATAGATAAACCCTTGGCCAATTTTCAAATTGGATTGCCAGGTACGTGGATCATTCCTGATAATAGGGACGTTACCTTTCCCCTTTGCCCTGAAGGCACATTGGCCAGAAATTGGGAACCTCGCGGACCCTCGTGGGCTAGCGTATTCCAAACGGTGGAAGGTGGCATTGGTTACTGGAGAGGAAACAGGTTCCGCTATGCGTCCCCTAAATTCAGTATGAACGGTGTACCTAGTTGTTATGATTACGAGGTAGCTTCTCCCGGGTGGCCATTTTTCCATAGCAGCACCCCTTTGGCAGACAATAAAATGGGCATTGCACAGCTGAGCAACCGTCTTCTTGTTCCTCCTGACGGAATTACCTTTCAAGGGAAACCGAATGGTCAATTTCTTGGATATGCCTGGATGGTATTGCCATTGATGGATGCCCGCTCGGACAACTTGCCAAGAGGTGATCAAAGTTGGACCCTTTTTCTTAACTCCACAAACTTTAAAGGACCAGTAGCCTATTATGTGGCCGAAACTTGGACAAAAATTGCAAAGGACTATCCTGAAGTAACCGGACACACTCTGGATACCAGACCTGGTATTGCAGGTTCAGGTGCTATGGAGATCAACACCGTACCCCAGTTTGAACAAAAGACCTCCAGCGATTCCATATTTACCAAAATACCCGCGCTAAACTTTCCTTTGGACGAGCAAGGAAAATCAATTCTCGTACAAGATGTAAGGCTCTATTCAAAAGAATCTTTATTCCGCCCTTTTGAGAACTGGAAAAACACCAATTCAAAGCATACCGGAACTTTCGAAAAAAAAGGATTGTTCCAGCCGGTTTTAAGTGCAAAAAAAACCAATTTCAGACAAAATAATGAACCTATAAATGGCATAAACGATATGTTGATTGCCGACATATTTTCAGATAACCAATTTGGTATAACATGGAAAAATAATAAAACAGGTGTTGCTGGAAAATTCCCTCAATATTTTGTTAGGACAGACAATAAAGAGAGAACACCCATAGCTGAATCCAAAGTCCCAAAAGAACTAAGATCAAAAGAGTTCGCTTTAGCCAAAATAGGCGACCCGTACACCTCGCCTAAAACAGGTGCTTGGGCCATGCCTGGGCCAGCATCCAAAGAAATGGAAATTACCATTGCAGATGGGTCTACGGTAACCTACTGCTGGTATCGCTTTATAGATCAACCATCGCTTCAACAATTTAATTGGAGTCGAGAAGAAAAAGCAAAATTGCAAGCACTTATAGAAAAAATGCATACTAGTTGGCTCATTGACAACGAATATATGGAACCCCTAAGCAAGGGCGAATTGGTCTCCTTAGACGAGGCGCTAATAATCACCCCTCCCAAAGAATATGAAGTGGGATACGTTCCTATTGTTACAGGTCAAAAATAACATCCCAAGTTAACCTTGGCATTAAAATTTAAAAAATGATAAAAGAATATTGAATAAAGCACTAGAATAAAAAAGAAGAATTAAAAAAGCGATTAGAACTAAAAAGTTTATTACTATGAATTTAAAAAACATAACATATCTCGCAGTCATTTTTACCGCGAACTTGTTGCTAGCACAAGACGATAAAGCTTCATTTGACCCAGGAACTGAACTTTGGTTCGACGAACCTGCGGCTATCTGGGAAGACGCCCTCCCTGTTGGTAACGGTCGAATCGGAGCTATGGTCTATGGAAAGTACGGGGAAGAAAAAATACAGTTCAACGAGGAGACCTATTGGACAGGAGGCCCCTATTCCACCGTAGTCAAAGGAGGTTATAAAGAGCTTCCCAAGATTCAAAAATACATTTTTGAAGGTGAACCTATTGAGGCGCATAAGCTATTTGGTCGTGCGCTAATGGGCTATCCCGTGGAGCAACAGAAATATCAGTCCATGGCCAATTTACATCTTTTTTTCAAAGAAGATAGCGTAAGCGGTTACAACAGGTCCCTGGACCTAAAAACGGGGATTGCCACGGTCAAATACAAGGCTAATGGCATAAACTATACTCGGGAAATAATTGCTTCTGCTGTGGACCAGACCATTGCCGTACGTATTTCCGCAGATAGACCAGGCAGCATTTCATTGGATGCAGAGCTCAGAGGGGTTAGAAACAATTCCCACTCCAATTATGCCACCGATTACTTTCGTATGGATGGTGTTGGCCACAACCAGTTAAAATTAACCGGAAAGTCGGCAGATTACATGGGCGTTGATGGCAGGTTAAAGTACGAGGCCAGAATCAAGGCCCTTCCCGAAGGGGGAAGTATGGTCCTAAAAGGTTCCAGGCTTAAAATTGAAAATGCCAATGCCGTGACCCTATATTTTGTAGCGGCCACCAACTTTGTAAATTACAAGGATGTAAGTGCGGACCAACACGCCAGAGTGGAGAAAATGATGGCCCATTTGGAAGGAAGCTCCTTTACCGATATCAAACAAAGTGCCGTTGAGGACCACAGAAAATATTTTGACAGGGTTTCCCTGACACTTCCCACTACCGACAATTCCTACCTGACCACGGACGAACGTATGTCCAAGATCCAAACCGGTCCCGACCCGCAATTGGCTACCCTTTGCTATAATTTTGGAAGGTACCTCCTAATAGCTTCCTCAAGACCCGGTACACAGCCCGCCAACCTACAGGGAATATGGAACAATGATATGAACCCGGCCTGGGATTCAAAATACACCACCAACATAAATACGGAAATGAACTATTGGCCTGTTGAAACAGCCAACTTATCCGAGTTTTCCGAGCCATTGATCACCATGGTAAAGGAACTTACGGACCAGGGAGCAGAAGTGGCCAAGGAGCACTACGGTGCCGGAGGCTGGGTCTTTCACCAAAATACCGACCTATGGAGGGTAGCCGCTCCAATGGACGGCCCCACATGGGGAACGTATACCGTTGGGGGCGCATGGCTCACCACGCACCTTTGGGAGCACTATCTCTTTACCCGGGACAAGGAATATTTAAAAGAGGTATATCCGATCATCAAGGGATCGGTACAGTTTTTTATGGATTTCCTTGTGGAATACCCGGATAAGGACTGGTTGGTCACCAACCCTTCCAATTCGCCCGAGAACCCTCCCAAGGGCAAAGGGTATGAATACTTCTATGACGAAGTGACCGGAATGTACTATTTCACCACCATAGTAGCCGGCGCCACTATGGATATGCAAATACTAAAAGATCTATTCGCCTATTACGGAGAGGCCTCCAAAATATTGGAAAAAGACAGTGAATTTGCCAAGGCCGTCCTCGAGGCCAGAGATCGTTTTCCGCCCTCACAAGTGGGAAAGGATGGTATGCTTCAGGAATGGACAGAGGATTATGAGCAACTGGAGGACAAACACCGCCATTTCTCCCACCTTTATGGCCTATACCCAGGTAACGTTATCTCCCCGATCAGTACTCCGGAATTCATTGAGCCCGTTAAAAAGGTATTGGAACAACGTGGTGACGGTGGTACCGGTTTTTCCAGAGCCTGGAAAATGTCGCTCTGGGCGCGTTTGAATGATGGGGACAGGGCCAACTCCATTTTCAAGGGCTACCTAAAAGAGCAGTGTTATCCTTCACTATTTGCAAAATGTGGAAAGCCATTGCAAGTAGATGGGTCGTTGGGTGTTACGGCTGGGATTACGGAAATGCTCATCCAGTCCCATGAAGGCTATATAGAATTACTGCCGGCACTTCCCGCCGAATGGTACGATGGTGATTTCAAGGGGGTACGTACCAGGGGAGGATTTGAGCTTGACTTCAGCTGGAAAAACAAAGAACTTACCTCTACCGAGGTACTTTCAACCGCTGGTGAAAGGTTTAGGTTAAAGACGAAGAACAAGGTTAAGGTCTTCTTGGACGGAAAACCGGTAAGCGTTAAAAAACGAGCGAACAAAATTATTGAATTCAACACCCTAAAAGGTAAAACATACACTATTAAAGAAATATGAAATCCTATTTATTGTACGGGCAAAAAGATGTAAGGTATTGTGATATCCCCTACCCTGATGATACCGCGGAAAATGAAGTTATCGTAAAGGTAAGATCGGTAGGTATTTGTGGTTCGGACATCCATTATTACAAAGATGGCAAAATTGGGGATTTCATCCCCAAAGCACCATTTGCCCTAGGCCATGAACTATCAGGGGAAATAGAACAGGAATCCGCTCTATTTCCTGAATTGAAAAAAGGTACCAGAGTAAGTATTAATCCCTCCAGACCTTGCAAGACTTGCAGCATTTGTACATCCGGAAAACAAAACCTTTGTCCTTCTATGAAGTACTTGGGTTCCGCGAGTGTTTTTCCCCATCTCAATGGGGGCTTTTCAGAATACATTAAAATACCTGCCGAAAACTGTGTGGTTTTAAAGGATTTTATAAGTTTTGAAATGGCGGCATTATTGGAACCTCTCTCGGTAGTTTTACATGCCTTGAACATTGCCGGCGATCTCAAGGGAAAATCTGTACTGATTACCGGTGCAGGTACCATTGGTCAACTTTGCCATATGGCCGCCGCCCTTTACACTACGGAAGCCATAGTGATAACGGACATAAGACCGGCCGCATTGGAAAAAGCGACCGACATTGGAGTCACCGCAGCATTAAACCCACTAGATCCCGGTTTTGAGGAAGAATTGTTTTCCCTTGCACCCCATGGATTCGACATTTTACTGGAAGCCTCTGGAGCCAGTACCATTTTGACCAATACGGTGAAATTCATAAAAAAGGGTGGTAAGATAATTCAATTGGGAATGCATCATGACAATGCCCAATTTCCATTTGCTGCTTTCATGAAAAACGAACTGACGTTTCAATCTTCCTTTCGTTTTAATCAAGAATACGCTTTGGCCATAGAACTTTTAGAGAAACAAAAAATAGACCTCACAAAAATAATTACAAACCGATTTCCCTTTGACGAAATCCCTGAAGCCATGAAAAAAGCTTCAGGTTCCATTGAAGATATAAAAATCGTTGTAAAAAATTAACATAGCATGAAATACAATACCTTAGGAGGAACCAATATAAAATTAAGTGAATTAGGCTTTGGTGCCTCAGCAATAGGCGGTATGTTCAAAAACGCAGAAACCGATGAAGCCATAAAAACAGTCCATACTGCATTTGATAGAGGTATAAATTATTTTGACACTTCCCCAGCATATGGTAGAAGTACCTCTATTTATGGTCCGGTTACATCAGAAACACTTTTGGGCAAGGGCTTAAAGGATTTAAAGCGAACGGATATAATCCTTTCCACCAAAGCAGGAAAAACCTCCTCTTTGCCACCGAAGTTGAATTTCAGTTATCAAGCCATTTTGAACTCGGTAGAAGCAAGTCTAAAACGTCTTCAAACGGATTATATAGACATGCTATTTTTACACGATATTGAGTACGACAAAGGGAGCCATTTGGAAAAGGCTTTAAATGAAGGCCTAGAAGCTTTGAAAGATTTAAAAAAAGCCGGAAAAATTAGAGCTATCGGCATCTCTTGTTACTCTATGGATGTACTCCATAAAGTTATTCCCAATTATGACTTGGACACGATACTTGTACACAATCATTACACGCTTATCAATGACGAGCTGCTGAGTTTAATTCCAAAGATCAATGCAAAGGGAATCGGTTTGGTAAGTGCATCTCCATTTGCAAGCGGATTACTGACACACCAAGGACCTCCTGATTGGTATCCAATTAACAATAAAGATTTGTGTGTGATGAACAAATCCCTTAATTTTTGCAATGAAAACAATATCCCTATCGAAAAATTAGCTATTCAATATGCTCTAAGTAACCCCGAAATTCCGACCACTCTCTTTAGTTGCACTGAGAGAAGTATATTAAACAAAAATATTGATTGGATCGAGGACCCCATAGAACAGACAATGATTGAAAGTTTAAAACACTATCTTGAACCTATAAGGAACAAGGATTTCGATTTCGGACAATATAACGACTAATATGAGCACAATTGATCTAATTATAATCATATTCTACCTAGTTGGAATCCTAGTTTTGGGTATAATGTCTGCAGGAAAGACAAAAATGACGACTAACAATTATTTCCTGGCCGGACGAAGTCTAAATTGGGTTATAATTGGTGCCGCCCTTTTTGCCAGCAATATATCTACCATACATTTGGTAGGCTTGGCTGCTTCCGGCTTTGAGGATGGACTGGTCTGGGGTAATTTTGAATGGATGGCCTCTGTGGTCCTAATTTTTCTGGGACTTATTTTTGCGCCTTTTTATTTCAAGAGCCAAATTTCGACACTTCCTGAATTCTTGGAAAAAAGATACGGCTCCCCATCAAGATCTTTCTTGGCCTTTATGGCCATATTAGGAGCGTTATTTGTACATATAGGTATGAGCCTCTATGCAGGGGCTATAGTATTCAAGTCTTTTTTTGGGATCGATGTTTTTGTTTCTATTTTAATAATATCCGTCATAACTGCCACCTATACTATAATTGGAGGATTAAAGGCAGTCGTAATTACTGAAACGGTCCAAACCATTGTATTGATCATTGGAGCTATTATACTTACCGTATTTGCGGTTAAGGCGCTGCCAGAAATTGGAATCAATTCTCTTGCCGAATTTAAAGACAACATAAAACCAGATCAATTGAGTATGCTTAGAAGTGGCGAAAACGCTGGCAATTCTGGACTTTCATGGTACGCTTTATTCCTGGGTTATCCCATTTTAGGGCTTTGGTACTGGTGTTCAGATCAGACCATTGTACAACGTGTATTGGCTGCCAAAAGTGAGGACGATGCCCAAAAGGGGCCTATTTTTGCTGGGTTCTTAAAAATCCTTCCCGTATTTATTATGGTTTTGCCCGGGGTTATCGGCTATGTGTTGTTTAAAGATAAAATAACGACTAGCAATGAAACACTACCTGTATTGATAAATGAATTGCTACCTATAGGAATAAAGGGGATTTTTGCCGCAGCGCTGCTTTCTGCCCTAATGAGTACTATTGCGGCAGCGCTAAATAGCTGTTCTACCTTAGTGGCCATCGACATCGCCAAAAGGCTTAAACCATCTTTGTCCGATAAAAAACAAGTACAAATAGGGAAATACGTGGCCGTAGTTGTAATGATCTTGGCCATTGCCTGGTCTACCCAAGGGGGAAGATTCAATAGTATATTTGAAGCAATCAACAAGATTGCCGCTGCATTGGCACCACCCATTGCCACAGTATTTCTTTTTGGGGTTTTTAGTAAAAGGGGAACAAAAGAGGCTTCCATCATTACCTTGATATTTGGTTTTATACTGGGTATTAGTGCCTTTGCTGCCGATTTTATCCCTTCCCTTTATGGAAATCCAAGTATTATAACAGATACTTGGGGAACCCCCTTCATGATGCAGGCCTGGTGGCTTTTTTGTTTATGTTCTATAGTATATTTTACAGTTAGTTACCTTACTCCCAAACCTAGTGCGGAGCAACTACAGTATACCTGGGACAACCCTTGGCAATTTTTAACCGACAAGGAATTTACGGGCATCAAGGATGTTCGTCTATATGCCGGTCTATTGTTAGTACTGCTAATAATCCTATATATTATATTTCAATAATCGCATTTAATTATTATTGCAAACTGATTAAACAACTCTAATTAAACATTAATATTCCCAATATTCTCTTTTAAAAAGGTCTCCTCTATGAGAAAATCAACTTTACAAATTATCGGTATCCTTACCATTACATCACTAATTCTCCTGTCTAGCTGCAAAGAAAAAGTATCTAAAACGGAAGAAAAGAAACCAAACATCATTATTTACCTAACAGATGATTTGGGCTATGGGGATCTAGGTTGCTATGGAAGCCCAATTATAAAAACACCCGCCATAGACAAATTTGCCTCGGAAGGGGTATTATTAACCGATTGCCATTCTGCAGGAACCGTGTGTTCACCTTCACGTGCAGGGCTATTAACGGGCAGAAACCCATATAGAAGTGGTTTTTATTATATTCAGGGAGCTTATGGAGCGCATTTAAAGAAGGATGAGGTTACCATTGCTGAAATGTTAAAGTCCAGTGGCTACGAGACCGCCTTTATGGGGAAATGGCATTTGTCCAGACTGGAAAAAAGTAAGAAACACGATGAGCCCAGTCCAAGCGATCAAGGGTTCGACTATTGGTTCGCCTCTACTCACAATGCTTTTGGAGGCCCCAAAAATTTTGGAAAATTTATTAGGAATGGAGAAGCTGTAGGAGAAGTGGATGGCTGGTATTGCGACGTACTTACCGAAGAGGCCACCAATTGGATTACCAATATACGTGACAAATCCAAACCCTTCCTACTCATTGTTTCCACCCATGAACCCCATACCCCCATTGCTCCACCCGAAAAGTACAGTAAAATGTACGACAATGCCCAGGTAGACAGCTTGGAAAAATCAATTAAATACGGAGGAATAGCGCGACCAGAATACGATATTGCCCAAAACAAAAAGGAGTACTACGGCACGGTAACACAATTGGATGCCGCCTTTGGCGATTTAATGAAAACGGTGGACAATGAAAACTTGGGCGACAATACTATGGTAATCTTTACCAGTGACAACGGTCCGGAACACCCCGTTAACCTGGAAGAATCCAAAGGCGAATGGGAAGACCCAATTCGCGACCTGTCTTTTGGGACTCCCGGCATTTATAAGGGCATGAAACGATACCCTTATGAAGGGGGACACCGAGTTCCAGGTATTGTACGCTATCCTGGTAAAATTCCAGCCGGAACCACTAGCAATGAATTTGTAGTAGGAACAGATTTTATGACCACGGCAATTGCAATGGCCAATGTTAAGGCTCCAAAGGATATTAATATAGACGGTATAAATGCCTTACCAGCTTTTCTTGGAGAAAAAACGCAGCGCGATAAACCTTATTTGTTTCTTTTCCCAACCCATGAGGACACCTATTTTAGAATGCCGCATATGGCCATGCGCTATAACGACTACAGCCTTCTAGGTTGGTTTCCGGAAAACAAAGACGGTAGCAACCTCATTGCTTGGATGAAGTCGTCCGTACCGGAAAAATTCGCACTCTATGATCTATCAACCGATCCCGAACAAAAAAATAACTTAGCCGAATCACAACAAGAAGTGGTAAACAAATTAAAACCTTTGCTATTGGAGCAATGGAAGGAAATAAGGGATGAAGGTCCCATTTGGGAGAATATGAAGTAGGATATTTTTATCACTGCTAAGGCATATTTTGCATCAACAATTCTCCTTGTCGGGTAATTTATTAAACAAAAAAATAAAGGTGGGGTCCTACCCCCTAATTAAGCTACAATATCAAAAATATGAAACGTCGAAATTTTATAAAACTATCCGGGGCAGGTGCCACGGCCCTATCGTTTAAGCCTTCCTGGGAGTTTATGGAGACAGATCGTTCAATGTACAGTTTTCCCCAAATGATAGGGGAAGTGACCCAAACATCTGCCATTCTGCAGACCAGACTAACTACCACCAATAAGATGCCCGAAGATGGTTTTGATACGGCCCAGGCCCTTTTAGGTTTTGATATCCCTGGAACCGAAGGAATGGTCAAATTTGAAATCGCGGATAACCCCAAGTTCCGACATTCTGAGGAATCGCCATGGTTGAATGCTACATCGGATCGGGATTTTATAGTTAAATTTCGGATAGACGGACTTAAGGGGGATACCCAATATTTTGTTCGTGTACACTACGGCCCCACTAACTCCCGTACCAAAAAAGGGCCGGTAAGTAAGTTTAACACCTTACAGTCTTTGGATTCGGAAAAGCCAATCTCTTTTGTGGTGACTTCCTGTCTAAATTTGGGCAAATTTTTCTTGGGAGGAGGAATAAAAAGAGCGGGAAGCAAGAGCAGGGCCGCTGAAGGAGAAGACCGAAAACTGGGATACCCCGCCTTGGCAGCCATGGAAAGTCTGAAACCAGATTTCTGGGTACAGACAGGAGATACGGTTTATTACGATTATCCAAATAAAGGCATTGCTAAAACAGTTCCTGAATTGCGGGCCAAGTGGCACCGACAGATGGGTATGCCCCGAATGGAGCAATTTTTAAGAAATGTACCCGTCTATTTAATGAAGGACGATCATGAGTATAGATATAATGATAGCGACAACGTAGAGAATGGCAAGGAGCCTTCACCAAGGACGGCAAGGGCCACTTTTTTGGAACAAGCTCCAATAGCTGCCCCTGATGACAAAAATCCCATTACTTACCGAACCAGACAAGTAAACAAACACCTACAGATTTGGATGCCGGAAGGAAGGGATTACAGAGACCCCAACGACGCTCCTGATGGCCCCCACAAATCTATTTGGGGCAAGGAGCAGCTAGCATGGATTAAGCAATCGCTATTGGCCAGCAAGGCTACTTTTAAGCTCTTTATTGTTGCTTCTCCCCTTGTTGGTCCCGATGATGCCTCTAAACACGATAACCACGTTAGTTATGGTGGTTTTCAAAACGAACGTGATGCATTTTTCCATTGGTTGAAGAAAAATGACCTCGATAAGAATTTTTATATTATAACGGGTGACCGTCATTGGCTGTACCACTCCATACATCCGGCCGGTTTTGAAGAATTTAGTACGGGATCTATAAACGGACAAAATTCCAGACCGGGCAGAAAACCCGGGGACCTAGGTTCTACTGACCCCCTAGGACTTATTAAACAACCTTATATTCAGGAAGAACCTACAGGTGGCTTCATAAATGTGAAGGTTGCACCACCGGAAAATGGAAAATCGGCACAGCTTATTTTCGAGACCATAGATGAAACCGGAAAACAGCTGAACCTTGCTGTGAAAAACGTACAATAAAGAGCTATCTTACACCTGTAACAAGTAAGATGAAATGCCTGCTGGATTGGTTTTAAAGACAGGATCCAGCAGGCATTTTATTTTTGGGCACTATACCTATCAAGCAGCTCTTTTCAACATGGGTTCTATTTAAAATAAAATTCATATAACCTATTATCAAATAATTATGGTTAATCTTTCTGTCTCCTCGAGCCTGCCTTGTCGACAGACAGGCCCAGTCGAGAGGTATTGGACACTTATAACATTAAAATGAGGTCTCGACTGCGCTATTAGAGTAGCATTATTACCCTAAACAACTCATTAACAATTACAAATAGATCGAATACAAGATTCTAACCAAATCGTACAAATTAATTGAACAAAAAAAAGGGACTGCTTTTAAAAACAGTCCCTTTTCCTTATAAACACTTTATGAAAAAGTCTATTACAAGCCTTTTAAAGCACAATACTTACTCATTATGTCCTGCAACGAGGTCCAATTCTTTTCTTTCTCCCGCGTCCAAAGTAACAGCCATAGTCTTGTCTCCCGCTTTTACGGTGCAAGAACCTCCATTCTTTGAAAACAAAGAAGCTGACGTCAATTCTCCATTACTCCACTCCATATCTACCTCAAAATTTCCACGAGCTTTTAGGCCAGAAACCTTTCCCTGGGACCAAGCTGTAGGTATGGCCGGTAATAGTTGTATAATAAAGTCGCCCTTAGCATCTTTTTTATGACTTTGAATCAGCATTTCGGCAATACCCGCCGTAGCCCCTAAATTACCATCAATTTGAAAAGGTCCTATGGTATTCATTAAACTGTTCTTCTTTCCTCTAGACAATAGGGTCATCACACTCTTGTGGGCTTTCTCCCCTTCCAATAGTCTGGCATGCATCAACAATGCATGGGCATAGGCCCATCCCATTCCACCTTGTCCGTTTTTCTCTCTCCATTCCAAACTTTTACGCGCCGCTTCATAAATTTCAGGAGTTTCATCCGTTATCAAAGAAAAAGGATGTACTCCCAACAAATGGGAAAGGTGTCTATGACCAGGTTCTTTTTCTTGCAAGGGTTCACGCCATTCCATAAGCCTTCCGTTATCGGGGTCGATAGGGAAGTCAGGTAGAGCCGCTTGGGCTTTTAGGATACGATCACGCTGCTCTTGCCCTACCTCCAAAATAAAGGCAGCCTCCAGTGTTGCATTAAAAACCGCTTTGATTATGGACAAGTGATAGGTTGATGTAGAGGTGATTCGCATCATTTCGCCAGTAGCAAGGTCCTTGTATTGATTTTCTGGGGATGATGACGGCATATAATGCAGTACTCCGTCCGCATCGGCCACCAAAACATCTAAAATAAACTCACTTGCTCCCGATAATAACGGATAAAGTCGGTTTTTAAGAAACTCCTTATCCTGTGAAAATTCATAGTGGTCCCATAAATTCATGGTCATCCAAGCACCCGGTAGTGCATCCAATACCCCGTTGCTAAACTGGGAGGAAAAAGTAGATGCAGAAGGGGTTACCCTCCCGAACGGGTTTGAGGCATGGTGAGAAAACCAACCATCGGAACCGTACATTTCCTTTGCCAATGGTTTACTGATCTCTGCAATACCTTCGAACCAATTGACCAATGGGTCCAATGTCTCGGGAATATTGGTGACATCTGCCGGCCAATAATTCATCTGCAAGTTTACATTTAAATGATAATCCGCTTCCCATGGTGCCCACATCCTTTCGCTCCAAATACCTTGAAGGTTAGCTGGCAAGATAGCATTGGAACGTGAACTTCCCAACAACAAATACCTACCAAATTGAAACAATTGGGCTTCCAGTCCTGGGTCATTGGCTTCCTTTTTATAAGCCAATAGTCGCTGGTCCGTGGGAAGCGAATCTTTGGGGGAACTACCTAAGTCCAACGCAACTCGTTCGAACATATTTCTGTGATCTTCCACATGGGCCTGTCTGGACTCCTCCCATGTAGTAGCTATAGAATTTTTCAATATTCCTTCGGCCAAGGCAGCCGGGTCTATGGTGGCATCAAAATTTAACTTGGATAGGTTATAATCGGTCGCCGCTGTTAATTTAATAATAATCTCATCTGCATCCTTCACCACCAATTTATCTCCCATGGGTTCTATACTACCACCGGTGACTTCACTTTTCACCCGCGCGGCAAAACGCATGTGCTCCCCACCGGCTCCTGATCCGCCAGCATTTTCATCCCTGACCATGGGCGCTTCTATATCAACAATTTGCCCATCCATTTGAAGTATCCCATTGGGAAGTGCCTTGATAACAGCATCCTTTGGACGTTCCAATCCGATGCTGCAGTTAATCTTCTCCTTGCCTTTGGCTGCAATGCGTACATACAAGGTATTATCGATTGCAGAGATAAAGGATTCGCTAATAATATCCGTTCCTGAGCTACTGTAACTTACCTTATGAACAGCCTTTGACAAATCTAGTTCCCGCTTATAATTATGAACCGAATCCCTGTTATCAAAAGCAATCAATAAATCGGCCAATGGCTCGTAAGACCTAAAAGAAGCTGGAGCGGAAGTCATGTTTTGAAGCCCGTATTCATTGGCCTCCACAATCTTTCCATTCAAGATAAGTTGTTGAATTTTTTTCAGCTTCGCATTATAATCCTGTGCATAGGGATTGCTAGGGCTTCCTGCCCATAATGTTTTTTCATTTAGCTGATAGCGTTCCACACCCGTTCCTCCGTAACACATAGCTCCCAATTGGCCGTTACCCAAAGGAAATGCATCTGTCCATTTCTTTGCAGGTGTATCATACCACAACACCATTTTATTGTTTTCTTCTTCCTTTACCCCGTCGGCACATCCCGTTAAGGAAATAAGAAGAAATAGCGCCAAGAACACACGTATTTGATAGCTGTTCATCCTCATTATATTTATTTAAATTCTTTTATTGTTTGTTTCTCCCCTGCAGCCAATTCAACTTCCATGATTTTACTTCCTATACGCAACTTAACCATTTTGGTTTCTTGTGACAGTAAGGCAACAGACTGTAAAGCTCCTTTGCTCCATACTATATCCACTTCAAAACCTCCCCTGGCTTTTAAACCTGTTACACTACCCTTAGGCCATTCCGAAGGCAATGCCGGTAACAAGTTTATGATGTTGGTACCGTTTTCATCTGTTTCATGGCTCTGCATTAGCATCTCGGCAATACCGGCAGTTCCTCCAAAATTGCCGTCTATTTGAAATGGAGGGTGGTAATCGAACAAATTCTCCGCAGTAGATTTGGCCAAAAGGGCCTTGATATTTTCATATGCCTTTTCTGAATTTTTTAGACGCGCATAAAAATTTATGATCCATGCCCTACTCCAACCGGTATGTCCACCCCCGTTGGAAAGGCGATATTCTATACTTCTATTTATGGCATCTATATAATACGGGGTTTTGCTCTCGCTAAATTGATCACCTGGGTACAGACCGTACAAATGACTCAAATGACGGTGTCCCTTATCCACCTCATCAAATTCTTGGGACCATTCCATTAAACGGCCATCAGAACCAATTTTTGGCAGGGATAGCTTGGCAAGTGCCGCCTCTACCCGCTGTGTAAATTCATCCTCAATCTTAAGTATTTCCGCAGCTTCCAGAACATTGGTAAAATTGTCCCAAATAATTTCCTGGTCCATAGCATTTCCCATATCCAAATTTGCAAACACTTCCGGATTCTTTGGGGTATAAAATTTATTCTCTGGTGAGGTAGAAGGGCCTGAAACCAATTTACCGGACCTGGGATCCGTTGTTAACCAATCCAAAAGAAACTTGGCAGACTCCTTCATAATAGGGTAAGCATGTTCTTTTAGGAATACGATATCTCCATTAAACTTATAATGCTCCATAAAATGACGGGTACACCATGCTCCCCCCATTGGCCACATGCCGTATTGCACCTTGCCAATGGGTGAGGTCCAATGCCATACATCGGTGGTATGATGAACCACAAATCCATCACTGTTATACACTTCCTTGGCCGTCTTCTTACCTGAAGGAACCAGGCTTTCTATAAAATCGAAAAATGGCTCATGGCACTCTGAAAGGTTAGCCACCTCTGCAGGCCAATAATTCATCTGCATATTAATATTGGTGTGGTAATCACTGTTCCAAGGTGCCGCTATATGGTCGTTCCAAATACCTTGCAAGTTTGCAGGCAAGCTTCCAGGCCTAGAGGAAGAAATTAACAAATAACGTCCATATTGAAAATACAAGGCCATTAAACCAGGATCATCGGCTCCCTTGACAACCGCTTCCAATCTCTCATTGGTAGGTCTTTCCTCGCCCTCGATTTCACCAAGATCAATAGCAACCCTATTAAAAAACTTTTGATAATCCGCAATGTGATCTTCTTTCAATTTTTTAAGGGACCTTTTTGCCGCCTTCTTCAATTTAGTAGCACAAACTGTGCTTAAATTTTGGGTCAATGGGGAAAAAGGTGATGCTGCATTATAATCCGTAGCAGCCGAAATTATAAGTACAACCGAATTGGCCTTGCTTATGGAAAGGGTGCCATTGCCCGATTTTACACCCCCTCCTTTAGGCAAGGCCATTAATTGGGTTTCATATTTTACTCCGAGATGCTTGCCCTTTTGACTTACCTGACCCCACATTTTTAACCTATTCTTTCCTACATTGGCCACTTCAAAATCGGCCTTACGCTGCATTTCCAATTCCAAGGAAATGGATTTAGGCTGGTCTGCCGTTATCACCACAACTATGGCATCGTCTATAGCACTACTAAAGTACTCCCTTGAATAGTTGACCCCATTAGCGGTAAAAGTTGTTTTTGCAATGGCATTGTTTAGGTTTAGCTCCCTCCTATAGTTTTGTGGTTCGCCTGGCAGGTCAAAATTCAGGACCAAATCGCCCAATGTCTGATAACTTCTAGGGGCTATTCGTGGCCCCATAACATCGTCTTGAACCAATTTATTCGCTTCCGCATAATCTCCCTGAAAGATCAATTCCCTAGCCTTTTCAACAGATTTATAAGCCCCTACCCTATTTTCGGGTATTGGGGGACCGGCCCAAACCGACTCCTCATTGAGTTGAAGTTTTTCCTGTTCAACTCCCCCAAAAACCATGGCCCCCAATCTGCCGTTACCAATGGGAAGGGCCTCCATCCAATCAACAGCAGGTTCAGTATACCATAACTTATTGTTATTCCCCTCGCTGCCCGCAGTTCCCGAATTTGACGTCTGGGCAATTGCACTGAACTGGAAAAAGAAAATAAAACAAAAACCCAAAACTATTGCTTTGGCCTTAGCAGCGCTATTTGTCCTCATAACTAAACTGTATATTTTTCTGCTTTGATATTGAAAAGCTTCTTTCATCTATTCCTTTTTAGGGGGCAACCCATTTAAATTGATTTCGCTACTACTTTGGCTCCTGCCAAGCCTTCTCCTTCGGCCGTTATTGTAATCTGCCCACTCTTTTTTGTAGCCTTAACAATAATGATACATTTACCATTAAAGGCCTTTCTTGTATCTCCCACAAAACTTTCCTCACTTTTTGGATCTCCGTTATCCACGGCCAAAATGGTTGCCTCCCCTTCTACTGTGAATTTAATTTGATTGGCTGCTTCAGGAACAAAATTATTGTTGGCATCCAAGATATTTACTTCTACGTGTACCACGTCCTGTCCGTTGGCATTTATAACCTTATTGTCTGCCAACAACTCAATTTTAGCAGGCGCTTCAGCGGTAGTTATGACTTTTTCACAGACTACCTTACCTTCATTAATACCTTTTGCTATCAAGGTTCCCGCCTTATAATGAACTTTCCACATAAGATCCATCTGGTCTCCCATTTCCTTTTTACCTAGCGACTGTCCATTAAGGAACAGTTCTACACTGTCACAGTTAGAGTAAGCTACTACAGGAATTTCTACACCTTCCTTACCTTCCCAATTCCAATGGGGAAGAATATGGACCATTGGTTTCTCTGTCCATTGACTTTGATAGAAATAATAGGTATCCTTAGGAAATCCGCACATATCTATTACACCAAAATTCCAAAGTTTCGCTGGCCAACCAAACATGGATTCCCCTAAGTAATCAAAGCCTGTCCATCTAAACTCCCCTGCCATAAAGGAAAAGTCCCTTGTACGCCTCCAGGAATCCCTAGCAGAAATACGTACCATGGAATTATCATAAGAGGAACTGTAATACTTACTGACCTTACCAAATACTTCCTCTTCGGTCAAATCTGGAACTTCCATTATACCTCCCAATGGATTCTTTCCACGGACCCAAGATTTACTTTGATACACACCGCGCGTCTGAAAGGTATGTGGTACTTCGGTAGCTACAAATTTTCTTTCAGGGTAGGTTTCCTTGTCTTTTTCATACATAAAAGCAGAACCTCCACCTCCATTGTAGCCGGTAACATCCAAAAGGCTGGCAAATCCACTTTCGTTGGCCAAATGCATATGCGTTATACCGCAGGTTATAGGCCGTGTGGCATCATGCTCACGAACTACGGCCATAAGATTTTTTAAACGCTCGGTACCTTCTTCAAAACAGGCGTCGGGAATTTCGTTTCCTACACTCCACAGAACTATGGATGGGTGGTTACGGTCTCTTTTAATAAGTTCCGTTAGGTCTTTCTCTGCCCATTCCTCAAAGTACAGGTGATAACCATATTTGGCCTTACCTTCCTTCTTTTTTCTTCCAAAAGGCCAAGATTCGAGCCATTCATCAAAGGCCTCGTCCATTACCATAAAGCCCATTTTATCACATAGGTCCAATAACACTTCACTGGGAGGGTTATGGGCAGTACGTATAGCATTACAACCCATCTCCTTTAATATTTTAAGTCTTCTTTCCAGAACCTTATCGTTCATTGCGGCACCTAAGGCTCCCAAATCACTATGATTGTTAACCCCTTTCAATTTAGTATTTACACCGTTTAGGAAAAAACCATTATCTGCTGTAAACTTAATACTGCGTATCCCCATATTGGTAGACACCTCATCCACTACTTCATCATTTAGTCTAACCTCTGTTTTTAGAGTATATAGATACGGATTCTCCGGGGACCATAAATTGGGGTTGCTCACCGTTAAGTTCTGACGGATTTTCTCTTCTTGATTCCCTGAGATGTTGGCTTGGGATTGGTGCTCGGCTACCAATTGATTATTGGCATCATATACTTTATTGACCAAGGTAAATTCTTTGGAATCTTCCAATCCATTTAGAACCTGTGTTTTTATTTCTACCGAGGCATTGTCCTTGGTTATGGAGGAAGTTGTTACATATACCCCATATCTATCAATATGAAGCTTATTGGTTTTCACCAACCAAACATGTCTGTATATACCGGAACCCGTAAACCACCTTGCACTGGGTTCCTTGGAATTATCTACCCTTACGGATAGTACATTTTCTCCTCCAAAACTAAGATATGGAGTTAGATCATAATTAAAACTAATGTAACCATAAGGTCTCTTTCCCAAATAATTTCCATTGATCCACACTTCACTGTTCATATAAACACCACCAAACTCGATGGTGACTTTGGATTCCTTATCAGATTTATCCAAAGTGAAATTTTTTCTGTACCAACCAATTCCTCCAGGGGCATATGCCCCTACATTCCCAGCTGGGTTTTCTTTTAAAAAAGGTCCTCCTATACTCCAGTCATGTGGCACATCTACTGATTGCCATTGACTATCGTTAAAAACTTTTTGGGATGCCTGCGGAAAATCGCCCTTAGTAAATTTCCAATCAAAATCCAATTTGATTTTTTGTCTACTTACATCTTCGGACGAATTCTTGGTATTACATCCAATGAATACTATTGCGGAAATAATTAAATAGATCCTTAAAAATGAACTGGTTTTTGTCATGATATTTTCCTGATTGACTTAGCGAAAAAATGATTAAATATTGTTATTTATGATTCTTTCGTTCAAAATAAAAAAGTAAAGGGCAGAACAATATTAGTCCTGCCCTTTATTACAATTACTATAATTAAATAACTTCTGACTTAATTTGCATATCCTGGGTTTTGCTCCAATACCGCCTCGGTATTTCTTTCGATCTCACGGTTAGGTATTGGCCAAAGATTATGGAAATCCTCTATAGCGAAACTTTCATACTTACCATTGTTAAATGGATGATGTAAGTTTCTTCTTTCATCTATAAGCCCTAACCTATTCAATGTCATCACCCTAGACTCTTCCCAAGTTAATTCCCTAGCCCTTTCGTCAAGAATATAATCTATATCCACATCTCCCTCTTCTACTGGGACCGCATTGGATCTTGCCCTAACAGCATTAATATCGGCTGCGGCATTGGCCAGGTCAGATTTACCCAAGTAGGCTTCGGCCCTTAAAAGATAGGTTTCCGCCAAACGGATATTATAATGGTCCCTAAAGGTTTGTGACGCGCTATTTGTTGTCTCACCTGTTTCAAAATCAACCATCACTTCATCTGGAAAATCGTTAATCGGGGTCGCTTTGGCGAAAATAGCATTCCAATACCTCTTGTATATTGTATTTCCACTCTCATCAAATGCATTATTTTCAACTATCTTTTGACCATAATATGCAGACTCTGGATTATCGGCCACCAGGTCCCGAATAATGTTATATTCAGAATTTCGCATATCATTGGGATCACTCTCCCAGATTTCATCCAACACATAATCTGAAGGGGCAAACCATCCTATACCCCTACCCCCATGCTGGGTTGTAGGACCAAAAAATAGCGGCTTTCCATCTAATCCTGTCAAGTTATAATATCCAGGACAAAGATATTGGGTCAAAATACTACCACGGCCACCCCCGGTTACATTATATTCATATTGTGCCACCCAGATACCTTCTGTGTTACCTGAATTACGGTTTTGGTTCCCCCTTCTAAAAAGATCACCATATACGTCTCCATCCTCATCCAACTTACTTCCAAAACGAGATGTCATTAAAGCATAGTCAGGATTATCTATTACAGCTGTAGCACTGGCAATGGCCTTATCATATTCTCCCGTACCTATATATAATTCAGCTAACATGTGATAGGCCGCAGCATTGGTCAATCTACCTTCTTCCCAAATGTCACCAACATCGGGCAAATTGGCTGCAGCATACTCCAAATCACTAATAATTTGCGCATGCACCTCATCGAGAGAGGCCCTAACATAATCTCTTTTAGCTTCGGTAGTCTCTTCCAACACAAGAGGAACACCTCCATATAAATTAGCCAAATTCCTATAGGAAAATGCCCTCAAGAAACTTGCTTCCGCCTTCAGAATAGTACGCTGTTCTTCGGTATCGAACACAGTGTCTTCTCCATCAATTCTTCCCAATACCACATTGGCATCAAAAATTATTGAATAATAACGCGTCCAAAGATTAAATACATAAGTATTATCTGGTGTAAGGGAAGCCGAATAAGAATTTAATCCTGAAGTAGCATTAATTGCTGCATAAGCCATATCAGTTGAAAAATTCCAAACGAATGGACCATATGATGCCGCCCAAACATGGTATAAATCAGTCAGGTTATACAAACTTGCCACTGCCTGGTTGAACTGATCAAAAGTTTGATAAGAATTATCTGCACTGTAGAAGTCCAAAACTTCTTCTTCTAGCCATTCTTCTTCCTTACATGAAAAGAAACTAAGAAATAGGAATATAAAAACTATTGTATATCTATTTTTTTTCATCTTAATATTTTTAAAATTCAACATTTAAGCCCACTGAATAATTTGCCATAACTGGACTATAGCCCCATGTATAGGTTGACCCTATCTCTGGATCCCATCCGCGCCATTTTGTAAACGTGTGTAAGTTTTTCCCGCTCACAAACAACTTCAAATTACTAAAGCCAAGTTTTTCAAGAATCTTCCTATCAAAATCATAGGAAAGGGAAACATCCTGGATACGTACAAAATTTCTTTGCTGATATTGTTTAGCCTCATAGGAAGCAGAAACATCCAATCTTCTAAACCTAGCATCCGGATTCTCCGGCATCCAATAATCCCAAGCTCCAGTAGGGATGTTTTGTGAGTCGTATCGCTCAAGAACTGTGTTTGCCGAACCAAAAATTAAGGCATCCTCTCCATAATAATAATCATTACCACCTTGAACCGAATTAATGAAGGCATACAAACTAAAGTTTTTGTAACGAACAGTATTGGAAATACCAAATCGATAACCAGGATCACTATATCCTAAAATCTTTTTGTCATAAAGGGAAGAATAAGCACCGTCCCCATCCAAATCTGCAATTTTATAGGTACCGGCATGAAAACCATCAGGAATATCTCCTGCTGCTTCGTCGGCTAATTGCCACATACCTATAATTTCATAATCATAAATAACATTGGTAGGCTCCCCTATAAACAGTCGATCCGACACCAAATCATCTTCTATCCCATCACCATCATTATCAGCCCCCAAAACGGAAACAATTTCATTTCTGTTCCTGGAATAGTTAAAGGTTGTTTCCCATTTAAAATCGCTATTATTAATCCATTTGCTGGTTAACGAAAATTCTAGTCCATGGTTTGCCACTTCACCAATATTGGTATTGATACTACTAAAACCGGAAGTGGTTGGCAAATCAATAGCATAAAGAATGTCTTTTGTAGAGTTGTTGTAATACTCCACATTACCACTTAATCTAGAATTAAAAAAAGCAAAATCAACTCCCAGGTTCAATCCTGTAGTGGTCTCCCAACCTAGTTGATTGTTAGCCAATGTTGATATGGACTGTGTAATAGTAGTAGATCCTCCATCTCCAAAAACATAACCAAAATTACCATCTACCGTTGCACCTACGACAGCTTGGGTATCATATCTACCAATACCTCTACGACCTGTAGTACCATAAGACCCCCTAAGTTTTAAATAATTCAACCATTTAGAATCTTGATTGATAAAATTCTCCTCACTAACTACCCAGCCAAATGCCATGGACGGAAAGACACCAATTTTATCCTCGGTACCAAAACCAGAGAAACCATCTCTTCTTATAGTACCCGTTAACAAATATTTACTGTCATAGCTATACTGTAAGCGCCCCATGGTATACAAACTCTGTTCTCTTTCCAAACCTGTATCTATTCCGTTCAAACTTGCATCACCGGCCTCTAGGGAATTATATCCTAATAGATCATTTGTAAAATTTGAAGCATTTACATTTGTAAAGGAATAATTTCGTTCTTCCACCCCGTAAAGAAGGGTTGCACTAATATTATGCACTCTATTAAAAGTCTTGTTGTAGCTAAGAATATTATCCAATGTCCAATCATAATATTTAGAGGCATTTTTATAACCATAGCCTGTAAAATTGGATTCGGTCGGGTCAAAATTATTATGATCTACAGTTCTGTAATTTTGCGAAAAGTTGATTCGATAATTTAAACCATCTATTGGTAATTTTACGTCGGCATGAATATTGGCAAAAAGGTTTAAATGTTTTTCCTCATCATCAGTTTGTAGATCCAACAAAGGATTGGTCCATGTCCCCTCTAGTGTTTGTCTGGGCGTAACACCATCATCCTCATACAATGGTGTAAATGGCATCACCAATGAGGCAGTAGCATAACGTGGAGTCTCGCCATCGTAGTCACTGGTAGTAACAAATGTTTCCGTACCCACCTTTAACCAATCATTTATAGTAGCATCCAAGTTCATACGATAATTCACTTTCTTATAGGTATCGTTCACCACAAATCCTTTAACATCGGTTAAACCTCCAGAAAAGAAATACCCAAAGTTTTCCGACCTCCCGGTCACACTTAAATTATGGTTATTAATATAGCCATCACCGGTAAGGATATCATACAAGAGACTATCAGTACCATTATTATAACCTTCTATCATTTCATTGGTACCAAAATATTTAGTAACATCAAAGCCAGGATCGGAATCCAAATAACCCGACTCTTCAGTTCTGGAGCCAACTGCCCAATATGCGTCAGGTAAAAATCCTTTTAGCTCGGCAGCACCCATAGGCTCCAAAGCAGTATTGGTAGGGGTCTGCACCGTGTAATTAGCTGAATAATTAATTACCGGTTTACCTATAACCTTACCTTTTTTTGTAGTTATAATTATAACACCGTTGGCTGCCTGAGAACCATAGATGGCAGCAGAACTGGCATCTTTTAGAACATCTACCGATTCAATATCAGCCTTGTTCAAATCAACAAGATTCCCCCTATAAATAATTCCATCCACTACAATTAGAGGTTGATTTGCATCAGAACCACTTGACAAGGAATTTTGGCCCCTAATAGATATGGTAGGATCTTCACCTGCCGCATCTGTAGCGCCAATATTCAATCCTGCGACAGAACCTTGCATGGCAGATAAAATAGAAACGTTGGAAACTTCCGCCATTCTTTCCACATCTACACTTACAACAGCCCCGGTTAGGTCACTTTTCTTAGCAACACCATAACCAATGGCCACAAATTCTTCCAAACCAATAATATCAGACTCCAAGCTAACATTCATAGAACTACCCCTCACCGTAACTTCTAGGGTTTTCATACCTAGGTATGAGAAAACCAAGACATCATTTGTAGCAGCAGCAATAGAATAGTTTCCATCAAAATCCGTAACCACTCCAGTACTTGTACCTTTTACGACTACAGAAACTCCTGGCAAAGGAACATCAAATTCATCTACAACAACACCCTCTACGATATTCTGCACAGCATTCTTCACACCCGCCATGCTCTTCGGAGAAATTATTATTTGCCTATCCATAAGGGAAAAAACAACTTCATCATTTTCAAAAATCGCATCCAGGATTTTAGAAATCTTCCATTTGTTTACGTCAAGACTTACTTTTCTCTCAACATTTACCAGGTTATTGTTGTACACAAAGTAAAACTCACTGTTTTCTTCTATTTCCGTTAACACCTGTTTAATGGAAGTATTCGCTACATTAAGAGAAAGCTTTGTATCCTGCGAATACGTGGAAACAGGAACTGCCGCGAATGACGACAAACTAATAATTAGAACAAATAATTTCATAATGAGAAACATTTTGGAAGGCGGAAACACCTTAAAGGCTTTCCCTACCATTAACTTTTTTTTCATAATTTTGGATTGGTATTAAATTGATACTATTTAACTACCTGAATTCTCAGTTCAGGGAAATTTTAGACAGGGAAGTGCGACAACACTTTCCTGTTTTTTTAACTATACTTCATTGGCACAATTGTTTTAGTTGTTTTTATTTGAGTTTGCTGTTTTATTATTTATTCACGGACAATATCACCTGCCTTCTACTAAAGCTATCGTCCTCTTGTTTTTCGGATGCCCGTATTTTATATTCCATAGGAGAGGACAAGCTTAACAATTTAAGCACCTGCTCTAGGGATTCATCATTAAAAGTTGCTGTAAACCTGTAATTCTGTAGAGCCTTGTCACTTATTTCAAAATCCACGTTATACCATTTTTCCAATTTACTTACTACCTTTTCAATAGGATCTCCATAAAAAACAATTTTACCGTCTTTCCATGCCATATACCTGCTTATCTTGGCATCGCTGATACGGGATAATCTTTTCTCGCTAATATCACACTCTACCACATCATTGGGATTCAGCACCATATACTCCTTTCTACTTCCTTTTTCACCTTTCACCAAACTCACCTTCCCTTCTACTAAAGCAACTTCCATGGAATCATATTCGTCATAAGCGGAAACATTAAATGAAGTGCCATACACTTTAACATCCAACCCGGCCGTATTTACGATAAATGGTTTTGACTCATTTTTGGTGACATCAAAATAGCCTTCGCCATTTAGCTCTACCACCCTTTCCTCTACCTTATCAAAATTAACGGGGAACCGAAGTGTACTCCCCGAATTAAGCCATACCGTACTACCATCCGCAAGAAGTAATTTGGTTCGGGTACCATAGGATGCCCTTACCTCTTGGTACACTGTTTCCGAAGTACCATCAATAAAATCGTTTGCCCCTAGAAGGTAATTGAACAGGAACCCTAAGCCCATGGTAAGAATAAACACGGCTGCCACTTTAAAATAATAGAAACTGGGCTTTTTTCTAATTCTGAAATCAGGTATACGCTTTTTGGTTTCTAGAAGAGACGCCTCTACATCGATAGAATTGGATAAAACCAGCTCTCCTGATGATTTCCACAATTTCTCATAAACCTTAAATTTTATTTTATTCTCCTCTGACACGGAAATCCATTGGTCCAATAAAACCTGTTCCTTAGTACTCAGTGCTCCTTTAAAGGATTTAGCTATGATACGGCTAATTTTTTTTTCCCTGTTTTCCAATTGCTATTAAAATGTGGTTCAATTAAATGACGAGCCATAAACAACCAAACCCTACGTTTATGTAAAAAAAAAGTTAAATTATTTGTTCTGACCAAGAAGAGACAACAAGAATATAACCCATAAAAAGTTACAATTACCCAGTAAACACAAGGGTTCCACACAGAACGAGATATTCTTAAAAGAGAATATAAAAAAGTGAAAATTTTGAAATACCCCTTAAAGTAATTTTAAATTTTAACCGTCGCATATGCTAACCTAAGCTAGAAGCTTACATAAATTATGCAGTGCTATAACTTCAAAATAAGGTTCCAACAAAAAATATCAAATAAATAAACGTCCTAAATTAGGTAAGAATGAAAAAAATCACCGTAGTGCTTCCTTGGCTATATAGGCTCTTTATGGGTAACTACGATCAAAAATTATATACCATTCAATCGATAAAATAAGCTTAAAATTTAGACCATATGAATAAAATAGCAAGAAGTACGGTGACCAAGTAAGGTTGTAAATCTTTGCGCAGCAACCTTAACGCTCTACTCAAAAGGGCTTCGACCGCTTTACTGGAAATATTCATTTTAACCCCTATCTCTTTATAGGTAAGATTTTCAAATCTACTATATTCAAAGGCCATTTTACTCTTTTTGGGAAGGGTAGATATAGCCTTAACAAGAATCTCCTCAAATTCACGGGACAACAATGTATCCTCAGCATTTATCACAAACTCTTCCAAATCCAATTTTTCATGGAGACTCTTCAAGGACCTAACCTGTCTAATATGATCAATGCACCTGTTCCTTACCATGGTAGACAGATAGGCTGGTAAACTTTTAACACTGTCAACATTACTGCGCTTTGCCCAAAGTTTTACAAAACAATCCTGAACAAGGCTTTGAGCTTGGTCCAAATCATAAACATAATTGGTGGCATAGGCACTAAGTCCCTTGTAGTACCTACGAAAGATACAATCAAAAGCCTCCTCACTACCATTTTTTAATTCAGAAATTAAGAATTCATCGGGGGTTCCTTCCTTAAATCTCATTACAAAAATTATTTCTTTATTTCATCTACATTCGCTGTATTTTACCACAACAAATCAACTGATCACTTACAACTTGTAATACAAGCGACCATTACCATCATTTTATGGAAGGCAAAATATTTTTTCTTATCTTAAACCAACCGTTTATTAAATCACCGTCACACTCTTCAATCAATATATTCTTTAATTTTTCAGCTATTTCCTCATTACCCTCATACCTATTGTTTTCCTCTCGGTAATCCTCTGGCAGATAGTATAATTGAAATATATCCTCAGCTGCAAAATATCGTAATTTCCATCCTTCCTTCGATACAATGGCCGGCCCCAAAAACGATGAATACACCACATAATCATGTTGTTGCCATGTTTCCCCCAATAGCTCAGGAAGGTAAGATACCCCATCCTTGTTATCCGGGACCTCAAAGTCCAACAAATCGGCCATGGTAGCCATAAAGTCATAGTTGGACACTAAGGCGTCCGATGTTACTCCAGGCTTTATATTTCCTGGCCATCTGGCTATCAAGGGAACTCTAACGCCGCCTTCCCAATTACTTCTTTTAATCCCTGCCATACCATCATTACCATCAAACACATCCCCTGCCAATTCACTGTAATACTTAGTATTAACATCGTCAAAAAACTCGCCGGTCTGCATATTTTTAACCGGCTTTATAATTCTACCTTCTTTTGAATAGTAGATTTCATGTCCATTGTCTGAAGTAAAGATTACCAATGTATTATCATCAAGACCAAGCGACTTCAGTTCATTCATTATAATACCCACGTGATCATCCAGCATTTTAACCATGGACGCGTACTCCTTTTCTATCTGGGTAAGTCGATCATCATTTATATATTCTTCATGAACTTCAGGAACAGCTACAGGACCGTGGGGCAATTGCGTAGGGTGATAAAGAAAAAATGGCTTATCCTTGTTATCCCTTATAAATGCCAGTATTTTCTCTAGAAATAGATTTTGGGAATAGACAGCCTTGCCTTCCATGTCCCACCTCTCTTTAAAGGCCTTCTCAGTTTCACGCTCCATGGTCTTTCCACTATCCGTCCTAGTATTACCCTCTATATTTACCAAATTACCATTTTCAAATAGAAAAGCGGGATAAAACCCATGGCAACGTACATGGTCCAGAAATCCGTAATAATAATCCCAACCATGCCTTTTCATCTGTTTGTCGGTAGTAGAAAAACCCCATTCCAGTTTCCCAACTTCCCCGGTAATATACCCAGCGCCCTTAAAAACTTCAGCCAAAAAAACTTCATTTTCAGGTATATCACCCAACTGTTCGTTCAATTTGGTTTCAATTTCTTCTTGATCCATACTACCCCTTGAAATATTCTGGTAGACCCCTCCTGCAGTTATTTTCCACTTGTCCTTATGAGCATCGTGATAACCAGTAATAAGACTGGCCCTAGCAGGCGCACAGAACATTACTCCATAAGAATTTTCAAAACGTATGCCTTCATTGGCCAAAGCATCTATATTTGGTGTTTTAATTATACGTTGCCCCTCCACCGATAGCAACCCTCTCCCCAAATCATCTGCATATATAAGTATAACATTGGGTTTGGAACCATCCTTACCATCTTCCTTTTTCACTTCCGAACAACCAATAATAAATATGACTGCCGTAAATAAACAAATTGAGTTCTTTAAACCCATATCACCTCTCTAATATCAATTAAACATTCGCCAAAGTTGGCATCTTTACCCTACAATAGCTTAATAACCCTCAAAATTATTGAGTCTAAATTCCGAAATTTTTATTTCAACAACTTCTTAATGCAAAATTAATATTATTGAAGAATGCAGAACATCAATGCTTTTGAATAATTCGATAAATATAAAAAAAATAAGTACAAAAGAATAAATTTTAAATTTATGTTAAAATTATAAAAACATTACTTTATTGATTTTCAGTATTCTGCAAAATTAAAATTTTAATAAAAAATAAAATTTAAGTACAAAAGCACATATAAAATTTGTCAAATCACCTTATTATTTTACTTTTAAAACATATTTTATAAAGTTTTATTCCTAGCGGACTTAACTCTTTAAACATAAATAAAACGTTTAAGCTTAATTGAAAAACAGCATCTAATCGCAATAATAAAATCAATATCAAAAAACATAGAAATGAAACATTTTAGCCAATTGGCAATTGCAGGTTTAACTTTTCTCTGTGCTAGCTTTTATTCATGTGCAGAAAAAAGTGAAACCATGGAGCACACAGCACCCAATATTCTTTTTATACCCGTAGACGATCTTCGTCCAGAAATTGGCTGTTATGGCAATTCTTATATCAAAACCCCAAATATGGATCGGCTGGCACAAGAGGGCGTAGTTTTCACAAGGACATATGCCCAACAAGCTGTATGCAATCCTTCTCGGGCAAGTTTATTGACGGGCTTACGACCAGACTCTATACAAGTTTGGGATTTGGCAACTAAATTTCGGGATATACTACCCAATATAGTTACCCTCCCACAATATTTTAAACAAAATGGCTATACTACTATTGGCTTGGGAAAAACATTCCACAATGATATACCAGACTCTGTTTCATGGTCAGAAAGACCACATTTAAAGGGGTTCCCTTATGACCCCGATGCCGTTTACGCAGACGAATTAAACTTAAACATACAGGAGGCAAAAAAACAAAAGCTCATTGCTGAAGGAAAAAATAGATTAGATCCCTTAGGGCACTGGTACCTTAAAGCAAATTCAACGGAGAGTGCCGATGTACAAGACGATGCCTATTATGACGGCGCACAGACTACTTATGCCATTAATAAATTACAAGAATTGGCCGTTGATAAAAAACCATTTTTCCTTTCCGTTGGTTACTACAAACCTCATTTGCCGTTTAATGCCCCAAAGAAATACTGGGACCTGTACCAAAGAGATTCCATTCCATTGGCACCAAATCAATTCCCTCCAAAAAACAGTCCGGAATATACTGTACACGGTGACCAAGAGCTAAGATATTATGACGACAACCATAGCCTTCCCACACCTTTGGAACAGCCATGGGATATAGACCGGCAAAGGGAAGTAAAACATGGTTACTACGCCAGCGTTTCTTATACCGATGCCCAAATTGGCCGACTAATGGATGAATTAGAGAGATTGGATCTTTTAAAAAATACCATTGTGGTACTATGGGGTGACCATGGATGGAAACTAGGGGAACATAATGGATGGGGCAAAATGTCCAATTATGATATAGACGCCCATGTACCTATGATCATAGGCGGGGCCAAAATAAATGCCAAGGGAGAAAAAACCGAGGCACTTACGGAACTGGTGGACATTTATCCCACGCTATGCGAACTGGCCGGACTCCCAGTGCCTTCCCATCTACAAGGAAGAAGCCTAACCCCTTTATTGAACAAACCTGAAACAGAATGGAGTACGGCCGCCTTTAGTCAATTTCTACTGGGTAGGTTTGGCCCCATGGAAACCAGGGACCAGGAACGAATGGGATATTCCATTAGAACAGATCAGTACAGATATATAAGATGGCATAGCTGGAACAAAACATTAAAGAAGAAAGGTGAATTTTTAGACCATGAACTATTCGACCATTTTGCCGATCCCCAGGAAAATATCAATATTGCGGACGAAAGCGATCTAAAGGAAGAAGTTGCACTCCTGACAGAACAACTACAAAATCAATTTAAATAAAAATCTATTACAAATACTTATTTATGAAGCAGGCCCTTGTACAACCTGGACAAGACCAATAATATTCTTCCTGCATATATAGCCTGGAGATTGTATTTTTCTAACCACCGGACCGGAAATCTTAAGATTGAAACCGTGAATAGATAAAACTTAGATATGAAAAATGCATTATTCCTATTTTCTTCAACTTCCACATGTAAAAACATAGGGTTAGACCTTTCCAAATTCGTCAATTACTTAGGGAAGTGTACTTAATTTAAAAAAACACAACACCATTAACCATGATATCAGACCTAATTAAAAGAAGATTTTTACTCCTAATTACAATTTTCGTCACCCTAAATATAAATGCCCAAAACAAGAGCCCTAACGTAGTATTTATTCTGGTCGATGATTTAGGATGGATGGATATTTCTGCCAATGGCAGTACCTTCTACGAAACTCCCAATATAGACCAGTTGGCCAAGGAAGGAGTGCGTTTTACCCAGGCCTATGCCGCATCTCCTATCTGCTCCCCAACCAGGGCTTCTATTCTAACTGGAAAGAACCCTGCCAGGATAGACCTGACCCAATGGATCGGAGGCCCAGGGAATCCTGAATATAAAAGAAACCTACCTTTAGAGGAGGTATTGTTTCCTGAGCTCCTACAGGAAGCTGGTTATAAAACGGCCTTTATGGGAAAATGGCACCTGAACAATGTTGCCGGCGGAAAAGCCTTTTGGCCTAACGAACAAGGGTTTGATGTTAATGTAGCCGGACATTTTAGAGGGGGGCTTTACATCAAAAACAAGTATTTCTCCCCATGGAATATTCCCAACTTGGAAAACGGACCTAAGGGCGAATACATGACCGACAGATTGGCGGACGAAGCTGTAAAGTTCTTAGACCAGAATTCACAGAACCCCTTTTTACTGTACTTTTCATTTTACCAGGTACATGCCCCATTTAGCGCCCCTGCAGACAGGGTTGAAAAATACAACAAAAAGAAAGATAGGTTTGGGTTTACCGATGAAGAACGTTTTGCTGAGGAAACAAGTGGAGAAAAACCATTTACTTATAGAAAAACCCAAGACCACCCTACTTATGCGGCTATGGTTGAATCTATGGATATGGCCGTAGGAAAAATTCTCAATAAAATAAAGGATCAAGGTATAGCGGACAATACCGTAGTAGTTTTCTTTTCGGACAATGGCGGACTTTCTACTTCGGAAGGCATTCCCACGGCCAACACTCCATTAAGAGCAGGAAAAGGTTGGTTATATGAAGGGGGAATACGAGAGCCAGCCATTATTAAATGGCCTGGAGTGGTAACACAGGGAACCGTTTCCGATGCCATTATAACCAGTAACGATTTTTATCCTACCATTTTGGAAATGACCGGGCAACCCCTAAGACCGGATTTACATGTAGATGGAAAAAGTATAGTTCCCTTATTAAAAGGAGAGTCTAAGAATATACACGAATCTACCTATTTTCACTATCCCCATATATCCAACCAAAAAGGAGGTCCCAGCAGTGCCATTAGGGATGGGGATTACAAATTGATCGTATTTTTAGATGACTACAAAATGGAACTTTACAACATAAAGGATGATATAGGCGAAAGAAAGGATCTAGCTAAAGAATTACCAGAATTAAGGGATCATTTATACAAAAAACTATACAAATGGTGGGATGAGGTAGATGCCAAATTTCCAATGGAATTCACAAAAAAAGCACCCACGAATTAAACCAATAATACCTTAAAAAATTATAATGAAACAATTAAAACTTCTACTTCTATTTTTATTCTTTCTTCCCCTTGCCACTACCAATGCGCAGGAATCGAAAAAGATCAAAGTGGCCTGTATTGGAAACAGTATCACCTTTGGATATGGAATAAAGGACCGATTAAAGAATGCCTATCCTGAACAATTGGCCCGTATGTTGGGAGACGGGTATGAGGTTAGGAACTTTGGTATTAGTGGTCGTACCCTTTTATCAAAAGGGAACATGCCATACATAGAAACCCAGGCCTATAAAAATGCCCTAGCCTATAATCCGGATATCGTTCTCATAAAGCTGGGCACCAATGACAGCAAGGATTTTAATTGGGTGTACAAAAATGAGTTTGAAGCTGATTATCTTCAACTCCTTAAATCTTTTCAAAATTTAGAATCCAAACCTACCATTTATCCCTGTTTGGCCGTTCCTGTTTACGAAAAGGGCAGAAAGATCAGTGCTGAAATCGTAACCAATGAGGTTAACCCCAGAATAAGGGAAATTGCCAAAGAACAGGGTTTAAAATTAATAGACCTCTATACGCCTATGCTGGGCAAAGGGAAAATGTTCCCGGACGCCATACATCCCAATGGAGAAGGGGCTGGTGAAATAGCCAAAATTATTTATGAGAACCTTACCGGTAAAGAGGCTGTATTGGTAGATCAGAATTTCCCCGGAAAAAAGTCGGACTGGAAAGGATTTACAAAATACAGTTTTGAATTTAACGGAAAGGATGCCTTTGTAATAGAGCCTAACAAACCACTAGCGGGAAAGCCTTGGGTTTGGAGAGCACGATTCCCCGGATGGCATACCGACATGGACAGTATTTTAGTTTCCGAAGGCTACTACATTGCATACTTGAACACCAATAACCAATTTGGGAGCCCTAAAGCCGTAAAGTCCTGGGATAGGTTCTACAAGTATTTGATAAAATCACATGATTTTAATAAAAAAGTAGCCTTGGAAGGCGTGAGTAGAGGCGGATTATTTATCTACAATTGGGCAAAAAAGAATCCGGAATTAGTTAGTTGTATTTATGCTGAAGCCCCTGTTTGTGATTTTAAAAGTTGGCCCGCCGGATTCGGATCTGCTATAGGTTCTAAAAAAAGCTGGAATATCCTAAAAGAGGAATATGGCTTTAAATCGGATGCCGAAGCCAAAAAGTATGCCGATAATCCCATTGATAACCTTGAGAATCTAGCCAAGGCCAAAGTTCCAATCCTGCATATGATCAGCCTTACGGACTCTGTTGTTCCTCCCAAGGAAAATACCTTTCCTTTAATAAACAAATATTTAGAGCTTGGGGGTTTAGCCACAGTAGTCACCTGTACCGAGGGAAAACAAACCCTTCACGGGCATCACTTTCCCATTGAAACACCACGTTTGGGAGCAGACTTTATTAAGTACTACAATACCCCTGAAGCCAAGCCTTTGAAGTCTTCAGCTTACCACAATTTAAGGGGAGGACTTCAGAACAGTCAGATCAAATTTGAGCACGAGAAAAAAGGCCGAGTAGCCTTTTTAGGTGGATCTATTACTTACAACGGCGGTTGGCGCGATAGCATTACCAATTATTTAAAAAATAGGTTTCCAGATACCCAGTTCGAGTTCATTGCTGCAGGTATCCCTTCTACAGGTTCAACCCCTGGTGCTTTCCGCATGGAGCGTGACCTTTTTAAGGATGGGCCGGTAGACCTTTTATTTGAGGAGGCTGCCGTAAACGATGCAACCAATGGCAGAACGGATGAGGAGCAGATAAGGGCCATGGAGGGCATTGTACGCCATGCCCGCAACCTAAACCCGGCAACCGATATCGTATTCATGCATTTTGTGGATCCCGGTAAAATGAAATTATACCGACAAGGCCAAACCCCAAAGGTTATTCTTAACCATGAAAAAGTGGCCGAGCATTACGGTATTCCCTCCATTAATCTTGCTAAGGAAGTAACGGAGAGGATAGATGCTGGAGAATTTACATGGAAGGATGATTTTAAAAATCTTCACCCCTCCCCTTTTGGACAAGGGGTTTATGCACGCTCCATGATTGCCTTTTTGAAAAATAACTGGACGGGACCTGCTGCCGAAGACGATAAGATTAAAAGCCATAAGCTGCCCAAACCCTTGGACGAGTTAAACTATGACAATGGGGAGCTTATAGATATTTCCATGGCCAAAACCAGTGGAGATTGGGAATTGGTATCCAATTGGAAGCCACAAGATGGCAAGAGTACCAGACCTAACTACACAGATGTACCGATGCTTATAGGTGAAAAAACAAACAAGGGAAAAGCCATGCTGAACTTTGTTGGCAATACTGTAGGAATTGCCGTAGCAGCTGGACCTGATGCCGGAATTATTGAATATAGAATTGACAATGGGAAGTGGAAAAAATTGGATCTATTGACCAATTGGAGCCGAAGTCTGCACCTGCCCTGGTTCTTTACCTTGGCCAGTGGACTGGAAAATAAGAAACACACCTTACAAATTAAAATAGCCGAAAAAGAAGACCCAAAAAGAATTGGAAACACCTGTAGGATACGCTATTTCTACATAAACAAATAATACCCATAACATTAAGAGTACCCAATGATCAAGCAATCGGAAAAACAATTTTTCAGCATACTTCCCCTCCTTTTAGTAGTAATGCTCTGCCTAGGCCTAAAGGCTACAGCCCAACAACCTGTTAAAGTCATTATTTTGGCCGGACAGTCCAATATGCAAGGTCACGGAGAAATGGAAAAAGGGGAAAAAGGCAATCTAAGATGGGTAATAGACAATGACAAAGAAGGTGCTTACCAGCATCTAGTGGACGAAAATGGAGAGTGGTCGCAACGCGATGATGTGCTTATCCATACTTGGGACAAATTCGATTCTATAAAAAGCGGAAAATTAAGTGCCGGCTACGGTGCGTTTGATACTACCATTGGTCCGGAACTTGGTTTTGGCCATGTTATTGGGGACCATTATAAAAATAAGGTACTCTTAATAAAAACCTCTTGGGGCGGCAAGAGTCTGGCCGTTGATTTTCGTCCGCCCTCGGCGTTAGGCGAGTCGGGATATAACCATATCCCCTCCCAACCCAAGGATACAGGGTACTATTATGTACAAATGCTTTCCACTATCCACAAGGTATTGGACAATTTACACCAATATGTTCCCGAATACCAAGGAGAAGGGTATGAAATAGCAGGCTTTGGATGGCATCAGGGATGGAACGACCGTGTTACCAAAACTGCAAACAAACACTATGAACAAAATTTAGTGCATCTTATCAAGGACATCCGAAAAGATTTGGGAGCTCCCAACCTTCCATTTGTTATTGCCACTACTGGGATGAAAGGATGGAAAGACAAGGACCCTAGGGCTATTTCCTTAATGAATGCACAAATGGCAATGCCCTCTTACCCTGAATTTAAGGATAATGTATCCGTAGTAGACACACGGGATTTTTATATACCCATAGAAGTCTCACCTTCAAAACAGTTCTATCACTGGAACAGAAACGCAGCGTCTTATCTTAAGATAGGTGAAGCATTGGGGAAAGCTATGATAGACTTAAAAGAGAAACAAACTGCCAATAACATACATCAGAAAATTAGAAATGTTGCGAGCTATGATAGCAAGTATCTAACCCCTACCCCACCTATGGGCTGGAACAGCTGGAATGCCTTTGAAAAAGACATTGACGAAAACAAGATAAAGGAAATTGCAGACATCATGGTAAGTTCCGGAATGCGCGAGGCGGGTTACAAATACCTTGTTCTGGACGATGCCTGGATGGCAGCGGATAGGAATGAAAAGGGTCAGTTGGTAGCCGATTCCATTAAATTTCCAGGAGGTATGAAGGCCGTTGGCGATTATATCCACAGTAAGGGACTTAAATATGGTATATACGAATGTAGGGGTGATAAAACCTGTCAGAACCTACCGGGAAGTTTTGAGCACGAACAAACGGATATGAATTCCTTTGCGGAGTGGGGCGTGGACTATATTAAACTGGATGCCTGTTTCGCCAGAAAAAATGGAAGATTATCCTCAGAGGACTTTGATGTTTACCATCAGGCTATCCTACAAACGGGAAGGCCTATGATTTTAAGCATATCAGACTTCGGTAGTGGCGCCTGGGCCTGGGGAGGTAAAAATTATGGTCAACTGTGGCGTACCTCCATGGATATCTATCCAAGGATACAATCTGTATATCGCTGTGCGGACACCTCCGGTGGTGATGGTGCCATCCACCCTGCATTTAAGGGCTTATGGCAATTTGCCGGACCAGATAGCTGGAACGATCCAGACATGTTACAAGTAGGCAACCTAAAAAGTACAGTGGAAGACAAGGTTCATTTTAGCCTATGGAGTATTTTGGCCGCCCCCATCATGGCGGGGAACGATCTTCGTACCATGTCAAAAGAAGTTAAAGACATTCTATTGGCAAAAGAGGTTATCGCCGTTAATCAAGATCCTAGGGCACACCAAGGGTACCAAGTGTATGATAAGGATAGCCTTGAAATATATAACAAGCCACTATCAGATGGTACTACAGCCGTATTGATGCTCAATAAAGGGCAAAAAAAATCGGATTTAACAGTGAGTTGGGAACAAATTGGTTTAAGCGGCCCACAAAATGTAAGGGACCTGTGGTTAGAAAAAGACCTTGGTACATTCAACGGTTCATTTACCGCAAAGAATTTAGGAAAACACGAACACCTATTGCTTAAAATTGGTACAGTTGGGAGTACCATTGTGCCAGGCCCAACTCCTGTACCGGAGGAAAAGTATACGGTGACCCAAGAAGGATCCACTTACCTTAGTGATATTTACTATATGCTTAAAAAAGGAAATGCCCCCGTAGAAGACCAAACCTATCACGGCAAACCTATCAAAATAAGCGGTAAAAAATACAGCAAGGGTCTAGGCGTCAAAAGTAAATCGGAAGTGATGTACAGGCTGAATGGAAAAGCAGATCGTTTTCAGGCAGTAGTGTCACTGGATAAAAGTTCGCCAAAGGGAGAAACGGGCAGATTTCAAGTGATGGTTGAAGAAAAATTTGGCGGAAGGATACTATTTGATAGTGGCCAAATTAAAAAAGGTAAAGTTAACATTGATATAGACGTAAGCGGCCTAGACTTTATACTACTGGATTTTTCCGGAAAAAAAGTATTTGGTAATTGGGGCGATGCCAAGGTAATATCAAAATAGTTGTTTTGCTATTAGCAATCCCATCAACATACCCAATGAAAATAAAGGGGCAAGAGGTATAAATTTATAGAATGTATTCCATGAAAAAGAACAAATCCACCACAAAAATGAACAATCTACGCTACAACTTAATTTTAATGGTATCTATTGTGGTAATCTGCCTTATAGCCCTATTTGGCTATTACAATTCCACTAGTACAACCGTTGGCAAAAGTGACGATTTGGCTATCAATAGTTTATCGGAAAGTGAAATATTAGAAAAGCTACATGGCAATGATTTTTTAAATGCCAACGCCCAGGACTTTGACGATGCCTACTGGATTACAGACAACCGTAAGCTACCAAAAAAAGATTCCCTTTTTTACCTTGACCACCCTGCTCCTATTTTTAGAAAGGAGTTTAAGACCAAGAACAGGATAAAAAAGGCAACCCTTTATATTACTTCTGCGGGCTACTATAAAGGAAGTATAAATGGGAAACCCATTGGCAAAAACGTGCTGGATCCAGCTTGGACGGACTATAGCAAAAGAACATACTACACGGAATACGATATTACGTCTCAGGTAAAAAAAGGGAGTAATAGCCTTGGGGTAAGTTTGGGCAATGGTTTCTACAATCCGTTACCTCTAAGAAAATGGGGAAGAAGAAATTTAAGGAAAGACCTTAGTGTTGGCAAACCCACTTTTATTGCCAATCTGGTGTTGCAATATGAGAACGGTGATTCTCAAAGTGTAGTAACAGACGATTCATGGAAGTATTCCTACGGACCAATCATTAGAAATAGTGTCTATTTGGGAACAGTCTATGATGCCAGACAGGAAATAAGCGGCTGGCAGCTCCATGGATTTAAAGATACCTCCTGGACTCCGGCCATTATTGGCAAGGGGCCCGGCGGCAACTTGCAAAAGGCATTTTTCCCTCCGGTACAGGTTACCAAAACCATAACACCAGTTTCCGTTAACACGCTGGAAAACGATGTTCATATAGTTGATATGGGCGTTAATTTCACTGGAACTTATAGGATTAAACTCTCTGGTAAAATAGGAGACACCATAAAATTCAGGTTTGGGGAGCGTATTTATGATGATGGTAGCTTAAACCCCATGACCACCGTTATAGGCCAGATAAAAAGAAAAGGCGTAGGCGGACCCGGTGCCCCAGAAATAGCATGGCAAACAGACAGTTATGTTATTGGCGAAAATGGCACTGCTTGGTTTGAACCAGAATTCACCTATCACGTTTATAGATACATGGAAATTAAAGGTCTAAAAAAAGCGCCAAAAATTTCCGATATTCAAGGTCTATATTTACATACCAACGTAGGGAATGCAGGTAATTTCAGCAGTTCTTCGGACTTACTTAATAAGATTCAAGAAATTAGCGAAAGAAGCTTTTTAACCAATTTGGTAAGTGTTCAATCTGATTGTGCGGCCCGAGAAAAATTTGGATACGGTGGCGATTTAAATGCTACCAGCGAATCGTATATCAACAACTACGATATGCGTGGCATATACCGTAAAACGGTCTACGACTGGATAGACGCCATGAAAGATTCCTCTTTTGTGGACACCGCCCCTTTTGCAGGTGTGGAATATTGTGGCATTAGCTGGGAATCCGCCTATCTTACCACACAGTATTACCTATATCTGTATTATAATGACACTGATTTTGTCAAGGAACTTTATGGGGAGAATATAAAATGGATGGAAAAAGTGGCCACCATTCACCCAGAGGGAATGGTAAACAAGGGGTTAAGCGACCATGAATCCTTAGAACCCGTGCCTGTACAACTTACGGGTACTTCCCACTATCTTCAGTGTGCTGAAATTATGGAAACCTTCGCCAAAGAAATGGGCGATAAAGCCAATGAAAAGAAATACAATAGTCTGGCCAAAAAACTTCGCGGTCTCATAAAAGCAAAATTCTGGGATAAACCGGTCACGGATAAAATAAATAGGCAAACCTTATTTTCTACTTTACTTTACCACAACATTGTACCAGAAAACCAATTGGAAGCCGCCAAGGACTCTCTACAAAAAGCTTTGAAAAATGGCCCTAACGGCCACCTGAATACTGGAATTTTTGGTACCAAATACGCCTTGGAGACCATTTCCAAGCACCTATCGCCCGAAACGGCCTTTGAGGTGGTAAACAGTAGGGAATTTCCAGGATGGGGCTTTATGGTAGACAACGGGGCAACTACCCTTTGGGAAACGTGGAAAGAAAGCGATGGCGTTTTTTCCAATAACCACCCCATGTTCGGCTCTGTATCAGAATGGTTCTACAGATGGTTAGGCGGTATACAACCCGATCCTGAGCATCCTGGCTTCAAAAAGTTCATCCTATCCCCTTCTACACCAGACGGACTGGATTATGTAAATACTAAATACGACTCTCCATTTGGAACTATTGTTTCCAATTGGAAGAAAACAGCTGCAAACACATATAAATATTCCGTTGTTGTTCCAAAAGGAAGCTCTGCCGAGCTTAGGTTAGCTATAAATAACTCACAAAACCTAAAGGTTTATAAAGGTGAAGATGTATTGGAATCCATTCCCGACACAACACTTAAAACAGGAAAATTTGAACTTAAAGACGGTAGCTATACGCTAATTGTATCACCAAAATTATAAACAATCCACCCAATGAAATCCATCCCCCTAATACACAAAGCGCCCATTTGGGTCGGGATATTTTTAGTATCACTTTGGAACATTCAAGCTCAAAATAAGCTTACTGCAGGTGCAGACGAACGCACCCCTTCCAAAGCGCAATATTTTAGTTGGATCAACAACACCAACGAAGGTCCTACCGCAGAGCATACAAAGATCAACTTGGAATTTTTTGGTTGGCTAAAAAGTCAATATGGTATGCAATTGGATATTTATGCCATGGATGCTGGAGCCATAGATGGTAAAAATTTCTATGGCAGCATATATTCCGATAGATTTAAAAAGCAATTCCCTCAAGGCTTCGATCCCCTTTACGAACAGGCAAAAGCCCTGGATATTCGCTTAGGGATCTGGGGCGGACCTGATGGGTTTGGCGATACGCCAGAAGAAGAAAAGGCACGAATAGACCAAATGGTAAAATTATGCCAGGATTATGATTTTGCTCTTTTTAAGTTCGATGCAGTTTGTGGTCCATTACGCCCGGAAAAAGAAGATGCCTTTATTAATATGATGCAACAGGCACGCGAACACAGCCCAGACCTAATTTTATTAAACCACCGCCTAGGTCTCGATAAAGCCAAACCCTATGCCACTACTTTTCTATGGGGAGGCAATGAAACCTATATAGACGTTCATATGGCCAATACCATGACAGCTCCACACCATAGAGCACAGGCAATGTCTAGAGGGCTTGTGCCCGACTTACAACGCTTAACGGAAGACCATGGTGTTTGTATTTCTTCATGTATTGATTATTGGGAGGACGATTTAATATTACAATCCTTCAATAGAAGTTTAATTCTCTCTCCAGAAATTTATGGAAATCCTTGGCTTTTGAATGACGATGAATTTTCCAAATTGGCCCAGATCTACAACCTGCATAAGAAATACAGGGATATTCTAGTTGATGGAAAAGTCCTCAGTGATTCCTACGGACCCAATGCCGTTTCCAGAGGGGATGGAAAAACTCAAATATTAAGCCTTAGAAATTTAAATTGGGACTCGGCAACATATTCCATAACACTTAACGAAGAAATTGGTCTTAATGCTGAAGGGGATATAACCCTTCTTCAATTACATCCTACCGAAAAATTGATCGGGACATTTTCGAAAGGGGAAACCATACCCGTTGAAGTGCTCCCCTTTAGATCGGCCTTGTTCTTGGCAAGCACAGGAGAATACAAGGACCCCGTTATCACTGGGGCCGACTTTAGAACGATACGAAATATTTCTGATGCCCCTATTGAAATAGAAGTATTAGGAATGCCAGGGACTACATCCAACATTGGCCTATTAAATCCAGCCCAATATACTTCAGCTCAGATCGATGGTAAAAATGCCGATCGTTTACTAAAAGGCAAAAAACTGAAACTCAATTTTCCCGGTGACGAATTAAAACACAACTTTCATCGCCAACTAAATCCGTTTGCAGAGATAGCCATTCCGGAAGATGTAGAATCCCTGTACGAAGCCACGATTTTTGCCGCTGACAACAATGCACTTGAAGTAAGGTCCTTGCAACGGTCTGGAGAAACCAACATCCCAAAAGTAAAAGCTGCCCGTGATGCATTTTTTGATCAAGAGGCTTTTGTAAATAGGGGTGTTTGGGACAAGAATTTATTTGACGGCGATTTGGAAACCGGATTTTGGCCTCAAAAGAAATATCGTTTTGACACGCGTATTGAAGGGGGTACTTTTCGATTGGATTTGGGAGCGGTAACCTATTTGGACCAACTTATCATCACCGTCCCCAATGAATTTGCCTTACAGCCCTTACTTGTTGGGGAAGGTAATTTTGTTGAAGTCTCCACCGATTTGGTAAATTGGGAAGAGCTCACTTACTTGGCCGGGAAACAATCCGAAGTGAACATAGGAAAAAAAGTACGTTATCTAAGGTTTAGAAACTTCCCACAGCAAATAGTAGAAATTGAAGGCTTGGCCAACGGACAAAAATTGGATAGGAGCCAATGGAGCGCTTCCAACCTATTTGCTCATCCCAGCAAAAAACAAGTTCAAAAAGTATGGAAGACCAAAATAGTTTTGGACGAAATAGCCGAGGGTAGTTATCTCTCCGTAGCCCTGAACGGAAAACATGGTCTTGAAGGTGCGTATGCCGCTGCCAAGATAGGAGATAAATATATAGGCGCCCCGGACAGAGCTTCGTCATACCCTGCCAACAATTGGGAATTTATGACCGCCAGAAGAGATAATAATTATACTTACTATATCCCCTTGGACAAAAGTATGATAGGAAAGGAAATTGAAGTATTTGTTATGGGTTACGATAAGGACAACTTAAATTTTGATCCGGAACTATATATCACGGCCTACCCACATCCTTGGAAAAAAATAAAACTCACCCTTAGTAAAAGGTAGTACCCTACCTATGTTCAAAAAAACCGCCATATACCGTACACAGTTCATTTCGACTATTAGGGAGAAACCTATAGGGAGAAGCCTAAAATTCACGAATACCAGTAAAATAAAAATGTCATGAGCTAAATCACACAGGCAGCTTTACGAAAACAATAATTGTGTGAACAATGTTACTGCAATAGACAATAAAAAAATATTCATTAACCAAAAACCATTGTACATGCGACTTCTCGTCGTCCTGAAAAAGGACTCTATCCAAGTGACTACCATAGTCCTTTGGGGGAAGTTGAAAGGTATTGGACAATAATATTAAAGTAATGAGGTCTCGACTCCGCCCGCCTGAACGAACCTGGACTGTGCTATCCGCACAATATCAACCTAAACAATTCATTGTGTTTAACCTTAGGAACCGATGCCATGGCTTTAATTATTTCCGAGGCTTCATTTTTTAAGAACAGTAGTTGGCATGAATTCGATATGAAATAAAATTTAAAAAACTGGCTATGAAACATCCAGATCAACGTTACTGTCCCCTCGACCTTCACTACTGTCTCCTCGAGCGGAGTCGAGAGGTTACAGGTTGTTGTAATACCTGACTAGTTCGGGATTTATAGTCCCCATAATCGTAGACATTTGTGTAATCAATCCCCATTATTCCAAAAAAGAATACTAACTTAATCAGCAGCAGTGTCTGGTCGAGCGGAGTCGAGACCTATTCAATTGGTGTATTATGAAATTTTATTATGTGTACATATTACTTTGTTCTGATGGGTTAACCTATACCGGCATAACAAATAACGTGGCTAGAAGAATCCAAGAACACCAAATGGGATTGAACAGAACTTGCTTTACATATAAAAGGAGACCGGTCAAATTAATCTTTAAACAAGAATTCAGTGATGTTTTACAAGCCATATATTTTGAAAAAAAATTAAAGAAATGGAGTGGTAAAAAGAAATTGGCATTGGCCAGAGGCCAATTTGATGTCCTACAGGTTCTCGCGGAATGTAGAAACGCAACACATTCTGATAATAAACCTGAAAATGAAAATTATTGAGGTCTCGACTCCGCTCGACCTGACATACCTCGACTCCGCTCGACCTGACATACCTCGACTCCGCTCGACCTGACATACCTCGACTCCGCCCGCCTGAACGGAACGGGCAGGCCCGACCTGATATAACTTGACTCTACTCGACCGAACGAACCTGGACTGCGCTATCCACACAATATCAACCTAAACAATTCATTGTGTTTAACCTTAGGAACCGATGCCATGGTCTAAATTATTTCCAAGGCTACATTTTTAAGAACAGTAGTTGGCATGAATTCGATATAAAATGAAATTAAAAAAACTGGCTATGAAACATCCAGGTCAACGTTACTGTCCCCTCGACCTTCACTACTGTCTCCTCGAGCGGAGTCGAGAGGTTATAGGCAGTTGAATGTTCAGATTGAGGTCTCGACTCCGCTCGACCTGACAAACCTCGACTCCGCCCGCCTGAACGGAATGGGCAGGCCTGTCTGCCGATAGGCAGGCCCGACCGGGCAAACCTCGACTCCTCTCAATCTGACGAACCTGGACTGTGCTATCCGCACAATATCAACCTAAACAATTCATTGTGTTTAACCTTAGGAACCTATGCCATGGCTTTAATTATTTCCGAGGCTTTATTTTTTAAGAACAGTAGTTGGCATGAATTCGATATAAAATGAAATTTAAAAAGCTGGCTATGAAACATCCAGGTCAACGTTACTGTCTCCTCGAGCGGAGTCGAGAGGTTACAGGTAGTTGTAATACCTGACTAGTTCGGGATTTATAGTCCCCATAATCGTAGACATTTATGTAATCAATCCCCATTATTCCAAAAAAGAATACTAACTTAATCAGCAGCAGTGTCCGGTCGAGCGGAGTCGAGACCTATTCAATTGGTGCATTATGAAATTTTATTATGTGTACATATTACTTTGTTCTGATGGGTTAACCTATACCGGCATAACAAATAACGTGGCTAGAAGAATCCAAGAACACCAAATGGGATTGAACAGAACTTGCTTTACATATAAAAGGAGACCGGTCAAATTAATCTTTAAACAAGAATTCAGTGATGTTTTACAAGCCATATATTTTGAAAAAAAATTAAAAAAATGGAGTGGTAAAAAAGAAATTGGCATTGGCCAGAGGCCAATTTGATGTCCTACAGGTTCTAGCGGAATGCAGAAACGCAACACATTCTGATAATAAACCTGAAAATGAAAATTATTGAGGTCTCGACTCCGCTCGACCTGACATACCTCGACTACACCCGCCTGAACGGGCAGGCCTGTCTGCCGATAGGCAGGCCCGACCTGAAATACCCCCTCCTGCAGCAGCCTTCCCAGAAACAAGATCCACGCGTATTATTCCATACAAAAAAGTAGAACCCACCTAGATTGAGGTGGGTTCTACTTATAATAATTAAAATGTATAAAAGTGATTCCTATAAGCCTCTCTATCTATTCAATGATGGGCCTTGGGGCTTTGCATCTTTGCCATAGTCTATATACCCTGCAGCGTTTAAATTATAATTCCACTTATCAATATAATACTGCCTTGGCTTAAATTCGTCGCCTATTTTTTCTAACTCCTTTTGTAAGGTAACTTCCATTTGCTCCTGCAATTCCTTATACTCAGGCTTATGGATCAAATTGTTCATTTGAAGCGTATCCTTTTCATTGTCGAACAGGAATAATGGACCGTCCAGGGTTTTCACATAGGCATAACGGCTAGTATAGACACCCCTGTATTCATCTGACTTACCTGCAAAGGGGGAAACATTCATGACCAGTGTTGCCTTGTCTTTTTTAAGCTCAGGGTTTGTGATTGCATCAGCCATACTCTCACCATCAACAAATTCTGGTACAGGCAAGTCGGCTAGCGACAAAAGTGTTGGAAGAATGTCAGGAGCGTTGATAGGAGCATCCACTTCAATCTTCTTTTTTCCAAAAAGTGCCGGGTACTTTAAAAGAAAAGGTATACGCACCGATTCAGCCCAAGGCACTTGTTTTTGTTTGGGTCGGATATGATGTGATCCAAGCATTTCACCGTGATCGGAGGTAAAAACTATGATGGTGTTATCGGAAATTCCGGCATCTTGAATCGCCTTTTCCAAATCACCAATACACTTGTCCAAGGCAAGGATATGGGAATAGTACCCCACTGCTTCCTCTTTGGCTTTTTCGCTCATATCATCTGCAACATTGCCACGGAGTATTATATCCTCTTTATTAAATTGCCTTTGAAATTCTTTGGGAGCACTGGCATGCGGAAAGTGGGGAGCCCCCCAAGCGAGAACCATAAGAAAAGGATCCTCTTCCGCAGCATTTTTCTGGATATAGGAAATGGCATCCTGGGTCTCGGCATATGGACCATAACCTTCCCATTTTTTCTTTTCACTATTTTCCCCGTCATAATAAATAAGGTTGTTGTAATCATGGGAGCATTCCAGGGCCTTCCAATAATCAAAACCTTGTCTTCTTTCAGGGGGGGTATAGTCAAATCTTCCCATACCATCAAGATGCCATTTACCAATGTAGCCCGTTTTATAACCAGCGTCCTTAAATAGTTCCGCAAGAGTAACGGACTCATCAGGTAGATGCAGGTCATTAAAGATCATACCTGTAGTGGTTGGATACTGCCCTGTTAGGAAAGCTGCCCTAAATGGGGTACAAACAGGTGTGACTGAAATGGCATTTTTAAAGTTTACGCCCTCTGCCGCCAGTTGGTCCAAGTTTGGTGTTTTGCCTACTAGGTTGGGGTCCCCGTTATAGCCCGTGGCCTGGGCCCTCCATTGGTCAGCCAGCACAAAGACTATATTAGGTTTCTTGTCCTTGGTGACAACCGTTTCCTTAGTACTCTTGTCTTTGCAGGATGATAAGACACCAATGCAAATTATTAAATACATTACTATGCTACTTGTTCTTTTCATATCTGTAGTTACTATAAATATTTATTCTCCAAATTCCTTATTACTCAATTTAAAATAGGTGCAAGGCTATTGGTTGCCCCAATAAATTGTATTGATAATTACGGCCTATTCATTATTCTTCCCAGCCCTGTTTCGTAACAATTGGGACATAACCTACTTCCATACCAGCCGGTGGGGTTACTATTAAGGCCGCATCTATATTGGCCAGTTCCCCTGTACTTGGCGGTGGAAGATATTCCTGTTCCTTGGTCCATTTCCTATGTAATTTCTCTACACGCTTCTGTAGCTCCTCCCTTTCGGCATCCGAGAGATCGGCATTTAGCAATGCAGGCTGATCAACGAATCGATACCAATAATAGGTCACCGTACTTCCGTCTCCAATTTTGGTTTTGAATGGTCCTGCTACAGGTTTAGGCTTTTTCCAACTGCTCTCTTCATCTTCTGGAGTAAGGTAAGGTTTTAAAGGCTTATCCGTAGAGGCAAAGCTAACCTTGTCCAGTCCGGATTGCGCAGGCACCTCCTCCGGTTGTATTGCTACCCAATGAGGTTTTCCGTCCTTCCTTTTCTCCAGGTGATAGTATTCCGGAAGCGTCATCAACTGCCCGTCCTTCGTATTGGTCTTCGTTACCAGTTGCTTGTTCCACTTATATCCAAAAGTAGTTGAATCCAAAGCAACTGGGATGGCCATGGAATTCCAGTCTATGGGCCATCTCTGATCTTTTGGCACGCCCTTGGAGTACAGTTTCCAACTAGAACCTGCCTTTCCCTTAAAGGTATGTACAACGGCTTCTTTGGGGTCAATGGCACCACTTACTGCTGGGCCGTTGTTCTCCAACCACTGTTTAACTCCATCCCAAAGGGCACTCTTTTTATATGCTGTCATTTGATGTATTAGCACTGATTCCCCTTTTGGTCCAGCTGGAAAGGAGGTCGGCGCCAGTCTTGCATAAACCTCCCCATTGCTATCTGTGTACTGTACGCTGGGAATATGCTGGGTTTCCATCTGTACGGGCTTGTTTGGTTTAGCAGGTCTTGTATCTAGGAACATCCCCGCCAATTCCGACTCTTCCAAGATGGGTTTTGAGAAAAAATAGGGTGTAAAAAAGGCAACAGGACCTTTAAAATTGTCTGTGTTTAAAAACAGGGTCCAGGAATTGTCCCCGGTTGGAACATTTTTCCCTGCCGTGGTCGATTTTGCTTTGATAAGCGGTAGGGGCAGATACCCGTAACCGAATAATTCACCGCAGGTACCTTGTTCCAGATTTAGGCCATCAGGGGGCCACAATACCCACGGACTTAGTTGGGCTACGCCATACTTACCTTTAGGCTTATCCCAGTCCCTTCCTTTACCGGCCCCAGGGCCATTTGCCCAAGCACTAAAATTCAGGGCTACCCCGCCCATAATAAACTTGGGGGTTTCGGTAGCAAAGCGTGTGTCCCGCCACCAGCCCAGTCCGCCTTCTATGTCATTGTACAACTTTCTATCGGGAGTTGGTAAGTCATAACTTGGATGCATCCAAGTCCCGAAAAGGCCGGTCTGAAAGCTATTTCCTGGGTAATCTTTCAACAAGGGCCATGCTGCAACATAAGTGGAAAAGCCCGCATTATAGGTCTCTGGAACTTTGTTGACCCCAACCATAAGATACCCGTTCATGGAAACCTTCTCGGCTTCCCCGAAAGTCTTAGTATCCTGTGCATGGGAACCGCCTACACCTAAAATTAAGCCAGACAGGACAAGCCCTTTTATAATCCGTGTATTCAAACACTTCCCCATTATGTTTTGTTGTGGCATTTCGTGATGGCTTTATGTTTTTTGAGGGATCCATAGGTAAAGTGATCAGTGACTCCCTAAATTTTAAAAACTTTCTTTGATCCGATCAAAGGACGCTCTTTTATTTTCCACTTTGTCTACTCAATTCCTTCACCTTTTCAATACCAATGGGCTGTCTATTTTTCGGGGCACTACGTCCACTCAACTTTAAGTGCTCGAGAAGTTCTTGTAGCTCCACGCGTTTCTCCTCCTTGGCAGAATACAGGTTTGTAGTCTCTCCTGGATCATTTGACAGGTCATATAATTGACCCGGCGCATTACCTACAGTTTCAGCTATAGCGTATTTTTTCAAAAACCCTTTTTCGTAATTGTTCCCTCCAGAACCAGTATGATCAAGGTATTTCCAATTTCCTTTACGGATTTGAAATTCCCCGCGAAAACTCTGGGTAAGCAAATGAGGTCTAACCGATTCATAATCCTCCTGCACCCCTAACATAACCGGCAACATATCAAAACTATCGGTAGCATCTTCATCATTTAACTTATAGCCGATTACTGAAGCAACGGTCGCAAAAACATCCGTGATATTGGTCATTTGACTGGATACCAGGCCATTGGGGATTTTACCTGGCCAACGTGCTATAAACGGAACGCGGTGTCCACCTTCCCAGGCATCACGCTTCATTCCCCTCCAACCACCTGAGGCATCATGTCCGTGATCCTCGCGCATCCAATCTACGTGGACGGTCTCCGCACCATTGTCTGAGCTAAACATAATTAGCGTATTTTCATCTATCCCCAACTCTTCTACCAAATCTAAAACACGTCCAACAATAACATCTAATTCATTGACAAAATCGCCACGGGGACCTGCATTGGTAGAGCCATTGAATTCTGGAGCCGGAAGTACAGGAGCATGGGCTATTTGTGTAGAAAGGACGGCAAAGAAGGGCTTGTCGGGTGTGTTTTTTCTGTGTTCAGTAATAAAATTTCGGGTCTTATCATAGAACAGTAGATCGGCCTCCATAAAGTTGTAGCCAGGTGACATCCATCCTTCGTCATTGTCCCAGCGCCATTTTCCTCCTAGGTTTGGAAGGTGGTCACTTATATGTCTTTCACTTGCGGGTACGGGAACCATTCCGTTCTCGATATACACATACAATGGATCCGTGGTAGGGCAATTTGGTGTAACAAAAGATTCTGTAAAGCCTCTTTCATTGGGGCCGTCGATAAGCGGGGTACTTTTTCCGTAATCAATAAGCAATGCGTTTTCAAAACCATTACCTAGCTGTTTATTGTTCTTGTCAAACCAAGTAAGTCCCACATGCCATTTCCCGAACACTCCGGTCCGATATCCTTTTTTTTGAAGCATCTGTGCTATAGTAAGCGTCCCCGGTTTTAGATAACTTGGACCTCCTGGCCCTTCGAAAGCTCCTCCTCCCCCTCCTGTAGAACGATATATCTGTTGCCCGGACAAAAGCCCGTAGCGTGAAGGTGAGCAGATGGTAGACGGGCTATGGGCATCAGTAAACCGGATACCTTCTTTGGCCATCTTATCTAACCTTGGCGTCTCATAAGCCGCGTTTTCATTGTAGCACGAGAGATCCCCATACCCTAGATCGTCAGCATAAATTATGATGATGTTGGGAAGTTCCTGTGCCATGGTCCGTACAGACCCAACAACACAACTCAAAGTCAATAACAGTAATTTAATCTTTGTCATTTTTACTTTTTTTAAAGAATTTATATATAACCTATTACAAAATGTTCCTATTCAGTTATGATTATTGGGACTGGGAATAATTATAATATCTCTCTACTATTTTCTTAACCATTTAGACGCTATACATTTCCTTTGCCCCAAACCTATTCATAATTACTCCAGCGTTAAACCTGAAAACTTATCGTGTTTATTGTCCTCCTTTTCCTATATCTCATTTGACCGATGGCTCTTTAAGCTGATTTATTAAACTTTTTCCCGCACCAATGACATAAATGCCCAAAGTTGCATGTGCTGCGCATTCCACTATGTGCAAACCATATTTTAAGCGAGGAGGCATAAAATGTATTATCAAGTATCCCCGATTCCATTAAGAAAATAAATTGAACCCTATTAGGACTTTTAGTTTTTAAACCTCCTAAGAATAGGTACATATTTAAGTTATATCTACAAGCACTAATCGTTAGTAATCCTCTAGATAAACATCAATAATTTATAAAAAAAATAGACTTTCTATTCAAACCCTAAAATAAAGATATTAAAATAATATTAATATGCTATTTAAAAATTAAATACAACCAAAACTAGCGAAATTCATTCAATTATGCTTAAATATAATACGTTTTTAAAAATATTGTAAGACAATCTTGAATATATCACAATACTTTTAAATATTAAATTCGAAAGTGGTTTTATATTCAGGAAATAAGAGGCAATTTTGGACTTAAAACAGTATAACAACATATACATAAGCAACCTTACCTAGTTTTACCAATCACACCTAACCCTATACGCTTTTGATTGTGACAGTAACTTTTACAGCAGCCAACATCAAAAAAATTCACCGATAACAAGGCTGGATGCTACCTACTAAGTCTCATCAATTACCCCCCTTCTTTTTACTCAACAAATACTGGACTCCAGCTTACAATGGGTGTTCTTTTTCAAGGTCTCAAGTTTATCTGCAGAGGGTATTCCCCTATTTAGCTGCCGAAGCCACACTTAAATACAGTGCTCCCCAGCATTAGCGTAACATAAAGTTGTTCTTTACAAGAATTCCACAACATGCCGAAGATTTATCAAAGAGTTCCCTTTCAATTTTAAATCGTAAAAGACCCTTCTGGATGCTTTTGCGAAATTTAACATAAGCGGACTTGCCCTGAAATCAATATTCACCCCGTGTGGAATATTCCCCTAAAAAAAAGCTGACCCCAAAATAGGGGACAGCTCTTTGATTTCTAATAAAATACGAATGTTTTACCAGTTAGGATTCTGGGTCAAATTATCATTCAAAGTCAGTTCATCAATAGGTAAAGGCAGTAAATAATCCCTGTTAGGGTTAAAACCATAAGCACCTCCACTTAAGAAATTCACATAAGGATCCAAAAATCCCTCACCATCAACAGTTAAATTAGGATATTTCGCCTCAATCTCAGCTGTATAAGTGGTTCCTAAAGGTCTGGTACCAACAAATAAATTGTGCGCCCTCCATCGCATTAGATCATCCAATCGGTTCCCTTCACCAAATAACTCAACCACACGTTCCCTTCTTACCTCTTGTACATAATCTGGCAATGTGTAGCCATAGTTTGGCCAATTAGGATCAGGTGTAATGGCATTTAAAATTAGATGTGGCATCCCTACTCGGTCTCTTAATAGATTGATGGTTAAATCAAGATCATTTTGGGTTATAGTTCCCAATTCAGCTTTAGCCTCTGCATAAATTAGAAGTGCCTCGGCATATCTGAACAAAATATAGCCAATATCACGGGTTCTCTCATTATTCTGCACTATTTCCTTAGATCTCCATTTTTCTATGGAATAACCTGTAGGGTTACGAGTCATATCTGGTACCAAAAATAGCGTCTCATCTCCGTTTAATGCAACAATATCCAAATCCCCAGGTACCATTACTGATTGTGCCAACCTTGGGTCACGATTTACCTCAATTTCATCCAAGGTAGCGTCTCCCACAAAATCATCACTTACAGCTATTGGATCACCATCAGAAGCAAGGTAATACTTGGTCATTTCCCTGGTCATACCCGACAGATTTGGCTGGTTCCATAAGGAATTTTGGATGTTATAAGTTAAATAATCATAATGCTTATATAACATAACTTCCGGGTTACCACTATAATCTGTCTGAACGAATAGATCATAATAGGCTTTATCCACATCCCCGGTAGCGATTGAATAATTATCCGCATCCATTACACTCTTAGCGGCATCTGCAGCTATCTGTAAAAATCCTGAACCATCAGTGCTTCCTGCAAAATCTGTCCCTTGATGATATTTCTCCCAGGTACCCACATACAAAGCTACTCTAGCCTTAAACTGTGCGGCGATGTCCTTATTTATTCGTGATGGTCCTACTTCATCCGCATATTTCATTTTAGAAATTGCCAAATCTAGTTCGTCAAGGATAAAATTGGCAACTTCAGTTCTAGGACTACGCGCACCATATAATATAGCTTCGTCCTCCAAATCCAACACCTCTGTTATTATAGGTAAGCCTCCAAAATCTTTGAATAGTTCAAAATAAAACCATGCCCTAAAAAAATGTCCCTCACCAACATAATGGTCGATTAAATTTCCGGTTTCTGCACGTGATGCATTTTCTAGAAAATAGTTTACTTTACGAACATTCGTCCAACTCCATCCGCCACCGGATGCAGGTACAGATATTGTCCCATCCAATCTACTGGCATTAGATGCCCCAAACCACGTACTGGATTGAGCAATAATGTCTGTTCCAACATCAAGGGAAGGTGATGCACCTGCACTGGGCCAACCTGGTAAATTAGAATAAAGTTGGTTTAGATAAAGTTGTAAATCTCCTTCGGTCTTCCAAAAATCCGCATCGGAAATCTGGTCTAGAGGTGTTTTTTCCAACAACTCGCTTTCACAGGAATTCAAAGATATTCCCGTAATCAATATTGTGATTATATATATTATCCTTTTCATTGTTTTAATTTTAGAAGTTAATGTTTAATCCTAATGAAACCATCTTACTTATTGGATATTGGTCACCTATACGTCCGTCCCTCCCATCAAATGCTTCAGGATCATAGATCAATAAATCTGTAAATGTCAATAAGTTTTCACCAGAGAGATAAATTCTGGCACTGGATATTTTAGCCTTGCTCGTTATGTCCTTTGGAATTGTATATCCAACTTGAACATTCTTTAAGCGCATGTAGGCTCCATTTTGCAAATACCTTGTAGTTGGATAAAGGTAGTTCTTATTGTTTTGCCCTGTGAATTGGTTATAAGCATTTGGAAAATAGCCATCGGTATTTGGTCCCAACGGGTTTGTGGTGTCCTCTGCTCTAAAATAATCCAAATGCTCTTCATAAACATTGGCATGAAGTGGTCCATTGGCGGGTCCTCTGAAGGTTCCCAATCCTCTAAGATCTAAATCCCTCTTACCTACACCTTGTATAACAAAAGACGCATCAAATCCTTTCCAGGAAGCATCGGCACTAAAACCATATTGAAAACGTGGTGTACTGTTCCCGATTACTTTTCTATCACCAGAGTTATCTTTAGTATTGTCTCCAATATTAATGACATTATCCCCATTTAAATCCATATATTTTACGTCTCCAGGAAACCAGGCTCCAGAATAAATAAAGGATTGATCATTCTCCCAGCTAGCTACTTCATCAGCAGTTTGAAAAAGTCCTGTTGTTTCCATTCCCCAGATCTCATTGAGTTGCATCCCTTCATAATAATTATTCAATATTTTCGTAGGGTTGTTATATTTCGTTATCTCGCTTTTATAGTCGGATATAACACCTCTTACACCATAAGAAAAATCATTGGAGGTATTTCTCCAAGAAAGCTCAAGCTCCCATCCAGTAGTAGTTACTTCTCCACTGTTTATCTTGGGCACAGAAGTACCTAAAACATCTGGTACAGATTCTCCTGGCCCAACAAGATTATCTATCTTGGATTGATACCAGTCAAAAGTAAGCCCCAGTCTGTTATTAAGGGTTCTTAGGTCCAACCCAAAATCTACCGTATTCACTTTTTCCCATGTTAAATCAACACTGGAAAGATTAGGAATCCCTACTGTCCATAATTGTTCTCCGCCAAACAACCACGAAGATTGACTGATCGGTAAGGATGGAACGTATAAATAATTAGAAACATCCTGGTTTCCGATAGAACCATAAGAGCCCCTGAATTTCAAAAATTCAATTTGATCTTTCAAAGGATAGAAGTTCTCCTTGGAAAGCACCCAACCACCAGAGAAGGAAGGGAAGGTACCCCATCTGTTATCTGTATCGAACCTTGATGAACCATCTCTTCTCACATTCATCTCAAACAAGTATTTTTCGGCATAATTATAGTTAAATCGTCCAAAAACACCTTGAGTTGACCAATGTCCTTTACCATCGCTTATGGTCTTTTCTCCAACTGATGTATTAATGGAAGGGATAGCATCAGTCAATAAATAAGCAGATGTTGCAAATAAATTGGAATAGCTATACTTTTCCTGCTGATATCCGGCCATTACATGAAAATTATGGTTCCCGAAACTTTTGGTATAAGCAGAGTAGATATTAGGTGACAAATAAGTATTGGTCACTAAAGAGGAATAGTAGCGTGTACTTTCCTGATTTGAGGACGTAATTATAGATCCGCCCGATCCATCCGGCACAGCAGTGGGTACTGTTGGAAATGCAGATTGATCACTGTTGTCATTTGTACGGTAATTATACTCTATATTGGTAACCCAACCTTTTATAGGTTCAAGGGTCACCCTAGGAGAAATGATTAGCTGCCGATTTTTCTCCATGGTCCTCTGCAAAACCTGCTCTCCAATTCTACCTGTCCAAACGTCTGTTCCTGGATAAAATGCAGGCTTGGTTGGTTTAAGCCTGGTCATCAACAAAGTAACAAACGACCTTCCTGATCCTGAGGTTGGGTGCGCTGGATATTCCTGTTCTTCATATTTGTATTTAGTTAAAAGAGATATATCCATCCAAGGAGTGGCCTTGGTACTTATTTTGGCATCAATATTATAACGGGTAAAATAATCCTTACCCACTTTTAACAGACCTTCTTCGTCATAGTAGCCACCGGACAAATAATAGGATGTTTTCTCGCTTCCTCCTGAAACACTAAGGTTATGTTTTATTCTGGAGCTGGTTTTTTTAATGAGCAATGATTCCCAATCAGTAGCTGCAGAAGCATTTAGTCCGTCTACACCAAGATCCCAAAGCAAACCATTAGCGTTTTCCACTACTTCCGGGGCACTACCTGGACTGGCCAAGTTCTGTGCAATCCATTCCAATTTGGTTGCATCATAATATGGACTACCTCCTGCATTTTCACTGGCCTGGTTCATTGTATGGGCAAAAGATAATGCATCTGCGTTTTGAGGCATATTCATTGGGGAAGTGACCGCATAATTCGTTGAATAAGAAATATTGACGCCGCCATTTTTCTTTCCATTTTTAGTAGTTATCAAAATAACTCCAAAAGCTGCCCTTGCCCCATAAATGGCTGAAGCCGCCACATCTTTTAATATTGAAATAGATGCAATATCACTAGGGTCAATATCATTGATCCCCATAGGAATATTATCCACTAAGACCAAAGGTGAGCTACCTCCTTCTAGCGATGTTAATCCCCTAATGCTCATATTCATCTCAGCTCCCGGCTCACCAGTTGCATCGGAAGAAGAAAGTTGTAAGCCTGGGGAAGCACCCTGCAAAGCCTGTTGGGCATTCGCTACTGGGCGATTGTCAAACACTTCCTCTCCTACAATGGAAACGGATCCCGTTAAATTTTCTTTTTTCTGTACTCCGTAACCTACTACTACCGCCTCATCAAGAGCCTGGGCATCTTCCTGCAAAAAGCCATCAACGACGGATTTGTTAGCTACCGCCACTTCCAAAGTCTGGTAACCCAAGTACGAAAACACCAGTGTTTTCTCCCCGGCTACCAGGTTAAGTTCATACAATCCGTCAAAATCGGCAATCGCCCCATTTGAGGTTCCTTTTTGAATAACACTTGCTCCTGGCAAGGGTCCATCACTGCTGGTTACTGTTCCAGTTACCGTCTGAGCCATTATTCCGTATGTACTAAAAAGGAATAATAGCATTGTTTTGCAAAATTTCAACTTGCCTTTAAATTTCTGTTTTACTTTCATTTTTACTTGTTATTTAAATTAATAATCGGGGGATTCATGGCTGTTACTACCTTTTATATTGCTTAATTCATTCTGTATTTTAACATAATATTAACATATATGGACGTAAATCGCCCTATCTATTGCTATAAAGACAATAATCTATCTCTCTAAATTTTCACGTAAATACAACTAGGTAAGCCTTATTTATTAGTTTTTTGGGTTACCCGCATTTAATAGGCATCAACATGGATTTTCCTATTTTTCTATCGAATCAAATATTGGACTCTTAATTAAAAAGGGTATTATCCAATAATGTTTCAAGTTTACCGGTTTTGAAGGTAAGTTTATACACTACCTCAAAATTGGCAATTGCTCCAGTTTGATATTCTTTATTGAATAGCACTTACACCCGGCAAGGGTCATTACTACTGGTTAGTGTTCCAGTTAGGGTCCGGGCCATTAATTCCTTAGTATTGAATAGGAATAATTGTAACGTATTACGAAGTTTCAACTTGCTTTTGAATTTCTGTTCTACTGTCATTTTACTTGTTATTTAAATTAATAATCGGGGGATTCATGGTTTTCACTACCAATCATATTATTTAATCTACATTGCATTTTAACATTTACTTAACATGTATGGGTGCAATGCGCCCTATTTATTGGTTTCTAGATAATAAACCTCTAATTTATTTTAACACAAAATTAACACAAATAAATCTAAGTCAGCCCTATCTATTAGTTTTTTTTTAACTGACCCTATTTAATAAGTTTCAACATCAACTTGCCCATTTTTCTACCCAGCCAAAGATTAGACTCAGAATTAAAGTGAGTATTATCCTCCAAGGTTTCAAGCTTATCGGTATTGATGATAAGTACATTTTTATCTGCTGCAGCAACCCTTTCCTGAGCCGCTTGGACTACCTCTGTAAAATCGAAATCCCAGGGTGTTTTTCTTAAAAGCCCTATTGAAATTCTTCCCATCACAATTGGCAGGTCATTGGTGCCCGTTTGCAACCTTACATCCTTATAGAGGATTTTTAGGTTCTCTTCATATGCATTTGCCCATTCCAAAAATTCCGCATCCGACTCTCCTTGCATCCACAACATGCCTGTGATTTCATACGGAATTTCCTGCTCTTTTAAATCCTCAAGGGCGTTTTCTATATTTTGGAGAAACCGAACATACATCGGTTGTCCCGGAAGCCAATGTTTCCATAGTTTGGTACCGCCACCGGAAGTCTTCACTATAGCTATGGTATGTTTCGGGTATTTTTTGGCAAGCTTATGGGAAAATGCGATTTCTGGACCAAATTTGAATTTTCTCCTTTCAGCAAATGAGTCGGTTCCCAATGACACCCACATTTTCTTCTTATTATCCCAGGTTGTAGTGTTTTCCGGGTGCACAACATACGCCTCAGGAAGCTCTTCCGATTTTCCGGTCCCGTCCATATTGGACTGGCCGCCAAGAATAAATACCTTAACAGGACGTGATGTATCTATTTGACCCATGCAACTAAATGCGATGAAGAAAAATAGTAGTACTAATATTGGGGGAATTTTTGTACTCATTTTTTCAATAGTTATTTAAGGGCATCGAGAAACTTTATTCCTCCCCCCTTTTTCATCAAATTAATTTGTCTCTAAAGCTATAGTGTCTTTGTACTGTTCTCTTAATCCGGACAATTTCCCATGAAGCTCTTCCGTAATTTCATCATATCCATCTTTACCATATAAATTATCCATTTCGGTAGGATCTTCCTTAAGATCATATAATTCCCATTGGTCTATATTGTTGTAAAAGTGAATTAGCTTATACCTATCTGTCCTTACCCCATAGTGTCTTTTTACGTCATGTGGGCCTGGATATTCATAATAGTGGTAATACAAACCTTCTCGCCATTGGGGTGTATCTTTGCCTTCCAATATGGGCACTAACGACTCCCCTTGCATCTCCTCAGGCACTTCTACCCCAGCCAAATCCAGAAAAGTAGGTGCATAATCAATATTCTGAACCAACTTATCCACGGTCCCCGTTTTGAACCTAGAAGGTAATTTCATTAAGAGCGGTGTACGGAACGATTCTTCATACATAAATCTTTTATCGAACCAACCATGTTCGCCCAAATAAAACCCTTGGTCCGATGTGTAGACCACTAGGGTATTCTCTGCCAACCCATTTTCCTCCAAATAATCCATTATTTCACCTACACTATCATCTACAGAAGCAATGCACCTTAAATAATCTTCAAGATATCTTTGATACCTCCATTCCATCAATTCCTTACCACTAAGGTTGGCTTCCTTGAAATACTTAATTTCTTTATCATATGCCTTATCCCAAGCCGCGCGCTGTTCTGGGTTCATGCGGTTAATCTGAACCTCAAAATATTTGCGCAAGGGTCCATCTATCTCACCCTCTTTATCATACATTTTAAGATCGTTTACAGGGCAGAAATCTTTTATATGCATCTTTTGACTGGCCGCTGCCGTCCTATTGTCATAATCGTCATAGAAGTTGTCCGGCAGGGGAAACTTAACATCATTGTATTTCTCCAAATATTTGGTATCGGGCATCCAACATCTGTGTGGTGCTTTATGGTGCATCAACATGGCAAAAGGCTTTTCCTTATCCCTGTTATTCAACCAATCCAGACTAAATTTGGTAATTAGGCTGGTCACATAACCTTCTACCCTGGACTTTTCCCCCATTTCAATGAAATCTGGGTTGTAATAATCCCCTTGTCCAGGCAAAATGTTCCAATAATCAAATCCGGTGGGATCACTACCCAAATGCCATTTTCCGATCATAGCGGTTTGGTAGCCTTCACCTTGCAACAACTTGGGAAACGTTACCTGACTGCCATCGAATCGCTGGCTATTGATCTGTTGTCCATTTAAATGTGAAAATTTACCGGTAAGCATAACGGCCCTACTTGGGGAGCAAATTGAATTGGTCACAAAACTCCTCGTAAACTTTACACCCTCATTCGCAATCCGATCAATATTAGGAGTTTCATTTAAGCCCCCATTGTAGGCAGACATGGCTTGATAGCCGTGATCATCTGTCATAATATAAATAATATTGGGCTTTTTGGCTGCTATAGCTTCCTTTTCCTGCTTACAGGATGAAAGACCTATAATCAAAATTAAACCAAGTAGCCTAAAACAATTATGTGATAAAGCAAATGTTGATCTTCTCTGTGACATTTAGAAAATTTAGATGTTATACTATTAATATCGTTATTCTATACAATTTGTTAAAACTCCACATCGACCGTAGAAAACCATTTTCTTCTAAGGTATTCTTCCACGCCCTTTCTTTCCCATTCTTCGAGTTCCCTATCCAACAGGATTATTTCCGCTATAGCCCCTTCCCAAAGACCTTCTGTCCTAGCAAGACCAGAATCCGATTTGGATTCCAATTGCACTGTTAGAATACAAAACTCCATTGGATTTGGAGTGCTGAAAGGATCTATTTGGGTTCCGTTCAAGAAAACCTTTCCATTTTTTGTTTTGGGGTTTATATTAACTAGGTCAAAAATAGCCTTCCCAGAATCCTCACTTTTTCCCCATAAGCTGTTGGAACCTCTAAAAAGACTTGTACCAGGAAAAGACACACTACTTTCCTTGTACACCATTATAAGAGTCTGATAGTCTTTCACCTCCTCTTTCATTATGGAAACCCAAACATGATCAAAGGCCGCAACTCCTTTTCCATTTAATTTATTGGGCTCATATTTCATAAACAACTCATTAGGACTCTTCCGCAACTTATCCTTCCAATAGGCAACTGGACCACGTGCTGTGACAAAATCATCTTCTTTTCCATTGCCATCAATATCACTTGCATCAAACCACATCTTAATACTTTCATACCCCAATTCTGATGGATCTATAGCCACTGGTCTTCTGTTGGCCAAGTCATCTACCCCAAGGCCAATCCTGTTACTACTTTCGGCCCTGGACAGATTGTTCTGTGCCGCTACATAATAATTTCCAGCCACAGTAGGCACAAATGAATCCCCTACGGCCAAAGGCGCCTCATAAGACTCGCTTTTTGTAGTTTTAGCATCCGCCGCATACCACTTATAGGTGTATCCCGGAAGGGGATCAACTATTGCCACGGTCCCTCCCTTATTTTCAAACTCCAAATTGCCAATTTCAAAAGGATATACCTCAGGAACAGTTACTATTCCCTCTAACATATTTTCACCACCCTCACTGACAATATAACTATATTCCCCAGGGGCAAGATTGATTCTTTGGTTCTGGTTGGCCATCTTAGCTTTTACACTAGTAGGAACCCTTATATGATTAATATTAGGAATGGATTGTCCATTGGAAACAATTGCCACCTTATTTAAACCTTCATTGAGATATACAGGTAAAGTAGCTACATCCCACCCAGTATATAATGGCCTTGTCTGATTAAAGTGCATGGTCTTCGATTCTATTTTCCCATTGATGTAAATCTGCGCATCAGACCCCTTCAGGTCGATACCTGCATAAATTACATCTATAGGATAAAAACCGCTATTGGCCACTTCTACATCCCAAGAAATAGAACCTTCACCACCTTTGCAATCCAAATATGAATTATTGCTAGCACTGAAAAATGTTTTAATCTGATGTTCTGGAAGCGCTATAGTCGCATTTTCCGGTTCATAAATAAGGTTCTCCCCGTATTCATATTCTGCATTTTTCCACTTTACGGTAAAGGGCACCTGCCCACCTATAAAACTCAGTGCTACTGCCCCATTATCCCTGTCAATTTCAGAGGCTTTCACATCGGCCTCCACCATTAAGGAGAATTTATTCTTTTTATCTTTCTTGGATTTTTTAGCCAGACTCCCTCCCCCCAAACTACTTTCGTATATGGAAGCACGTGCTTTTTGGGTTCTAAATTCGCTATCTGTTACAACTACATCATAAATCCCCACCCCAACATTTTTTAAAGCTTCCAAGGTACTTCCATTAGACCACTTATAGGTATAAGGTGGCAATCCTCCAGAAACTACAGGCATAACATTGAAAAGTTCCAATTGCTTATCCACTTTTTTATAGTTGGTCTTAACGACCATTGGCTTGGCACCGGAATTTGGCGCAGTATTTAACACCTTCCATTGCACCTCAACCTTAGGGAATTGGGCAAATGGTGGATCAGGTCTAATATTAGGGGTCTCATCAGTAATGGAACAGATCAATTCATAGTTAGAAATATCCCCAAATTCAACCTCAAGCTCATCTACCCCCGTTGCGATCATCTTTCCGTTCAGAAACCATCTCACCACTTGGGTATTGGGTTCAGGAACAATATGATCTACGGCAAAACGAATCTTTTTATTGCCGTTTATTTCAATGGATTTATTTTCAGGAGTACTACTTTTTATGATATCTACAAGGTCATAAACTCTCATGGAGACTCTTTGATTGCACACCGGGCACATTTCCTCGGTATTATCAAACACCCCTGCCCCCATTATACAGCCTTGGGCCGTAGACCTATAATAATCTACAAGGTGATATTGATTTCCTTCAAAGGCTCCTACCTTATCCAGATACTCTGCCTCATATGGGGTTGGCAGTGGAGTACTAGGCTCTATCCATTTTCTCCATTTAATCTTATCCCTTTCGTATTCCAGGTCCGCGGAATAGGTAGGAAAAGCACTAGTACCTGTAGCCGCTGTGGTATATTCATCCCCTATACTCATACAGGTATGGGAAATCTCATGCAACATTTTTCCTATTCCGTTCCCCGCAATAACTGCATTACCTACCCGTTTCTCTAAATTACGAGCAGCTCCTCCTCCTCCATTTTCCCTGTTGGGCATTATTAGAAATGTTACCCAACCCCTATGTTCATTAGCCCATGGCAAGAATAACTTTTCACGTATGGCATCCATCGCCTCTAAATCAATTCCCTTTTTCCACTCAGGAGTATCGGGCATCCACAAGCCGTACACATTAAAAAATTCTTTATAGCTGGCATAGGCGGTTTGAGCCCTTTCATCCCCATAGGTTAGGGCAGCCACTAGGGATTCTTCTATATCCTTTACAAATTCACCCCTCATATTTGGGGAATTATATGGCTCTTCATCTTTAGAGCTCCATTGGTTCACTATAATAATATTGATCCTGTTATCCTTATCACCTGTTATTTGAACCGGAATTAATTCCGACTTTTCTATAAATCCATCAATCTGCGCTTCCGTCCATTTTTCAAACGGTGCTCCTCCTTTCTGGGAGTAGCCCTGAAAGACCAACAATATGGGCAAAGCAATAAACGCAAACCATTTTTTCATATAAGGGGGAACTATACTATTAAACCTTCAAGTTTAAAAATCTCAATATCCTTCAGAAGAACAATATTGCTTTAATTTAAAATACTAATAAAAAGTTAAGAAACCTATTTTTAATACTTAACTGAATTATTGGATGCCGCAAAAATAACCATAGAAAACTGCATTCACAACCTTGAAATTAACCAGAACCTATACTATTTAAACCCAAATTTTAAAATAATAGACTAAAAACTCAAATATGAATCACAAAAGACACCTCACCGACCATGTTTACCTATCACAAAAGAATAATATTTTAAGAATTAATTTTCAATTACACATATTATAAGCCAATTATTAAATAATATTTAATAAGTAACACTAAATTGATAATTTTTCTCCTTACCACAGAACAGAACTACCATGCCATACACCAGCTACCCGACTGCAGAATCCAAAAAATCGTATTCTAACTATTTCTTAAAGATCGGACAGGACGTATCATTTAACACCAAAAGCGCATCCACCCCTAAACCTTCAGAATTGAAACCAATAAAAAATCCCGAACAACCTAGGTTGCCGGGATTCTTTTATTTTTTAAACTGCAGTATACTCAAAATAGATTTCAAACTCGTAAAACCCCACTCATTAAAACGTCTTACGCTGGCTCATCAATTTACCAACCACGGAATCACACTTCTTAGCATAAAAATCCAACAGTTCTCTATAGTTGTCATCCAAGGCCAGATTATTAACCTCGTTTACATCTTTCTTTAAATTGTACAGCTCTACAAATTCAGGGTTAGCTTCATACCTGATATACTTCCACTCCTCATCTCTAAAACATTCTGTTTTTGGAAGCAAAGACTCTCCTTCCCTTTGGTGTTCAAAAAAGGCCGATGATCTCCAATTCTTTGTATTGTCACTATAAAAAGAAGTCAAGCTTTCTCCTTGATAAGCATCAGGGATTTCCACACCGGCCAAATCCAATATGGTAGGTGCAATATCCAGATTTAAGACCATTTCATCAAAGGTTTTCCCCCTCTCGGACTCGGCTTGTCTGGGATCATAAATCATTAAGGGTACACGTAGTGACTGTTCGTGCATCAACCATTTTCCTGCAAATCCTCGTTCACCAAGATAATACCCATTATCACCCATGAATACTATTACGGTATTGTCCGCCAAACCTTCTTCTTCCAAAGTAGCCCTTAACCTCCCTATAACACTATCAACAGTACTGATCATTTTATAATACCCTTTGACCATTTTTTGAAACTTCTCGGGGGTATCATAGCGCCAGTACCATCTTTTGCGGTTCATGGAATGTTTCATAAATTCAGGCAAAGCTTCAAAAAAGGCCGGGTCCGCCGTTCCAGGTGTTGGAATTTCGTTGTTTACATAAAGGCTATCAGCATACTTTGGCCAAAAATACTGCTCTTCGGCACCATCATCGGCATGTGGCGACCAAAAGGACAAGGACAGACAAAAAGGCTTGTCCTTATCGGACTTTATGAAGTCGATAGCATGGTCCCCATTAATATCAGCGAGATGCTTCTCCTTACCATCTACCATTTTTAGATACGGCCAAAAGGTCTTAATACTGGTATCGAATATAGAGTCTTCTATACCGTCGTTGACCTTTACACCAAATTTACCTATAAGTCCGGTCCTATACCCTGCATTTTTGAGCAGATTGGGATAACTGTCAAACATATACGCATTGCTCAGTTTCGGTTTTCCGAAATTAAAATCGTGGGTTCTCTCATACAAACCTGTAAGAATGGTGGCTCTACTAGCAGCACATATAGGCGTGGTAACAAAGGCATTTTTAAAATATAGGCCCGTACTGGCCAACTGATCCATATTGGGGGTTTTTATTATTGGATTCCCCGCAAACCCAAGGGCATCCCACCGTTGATCATCGGTAAGGATGAAAATAATATTTGGCTTTTTGCCTACAACTTCTTCCTTCTTCTGCTCCCCATCCTTGCATGCCGACCCAAATATCAACAGTAAAACTACGGCAACTCCTTTTAATAATTCTTTCATCCTATTATAATAAAATCCAATCGTTTTAAACATTCATTTTAATCGAAAAGCACCACATTCTGCTCATACCCCTTCCTCAATAGCTCATCGGGAACAGAAGGCATATAATCACTGATTTTTTCTAAATCTCCTTCACCCCTATAATCCACATACAAAAAGCCAGCCCCACTAAGCTTGTCATTCCCCTTGAGCTTAAACGAGGACTTAAAGCAAGTAACTCCAGCCTTAAGGTTTACCACAAACTTGGCAGATGTCATTGCACCATCCACTTTTACCACTTGTTCCACATTGCCAATCTGCAAATAAGCACTTTCTACCTTATCTTCCAGATCACCTTTATGATTCTCCATAATCATCTTACCGGATTCACTAGGCCACCTATTTACAACTACCTCATACCTACCCTCACGTGCCACGTTTACTACCCATATCTTTTCCCCTTTTCTAGTATGTGCATCATGAGAATAAAGGGTAACCGGATTTTCATGTTCAGACCCTACATACATATTGGCATACCCTTTAAAACCAACTGAAACATCATCCCACCAATCTTCATATCTTTTGTGGAGTTCCATTACCACCTCAGGATATTCCTCTGCCACATTAAACTTTTGCCCTCCATCTTTTTTAATATCGTACAACTCCTTTCCTTCCCTGTTCAGCAACCTCCAATCTTTGGTCAATACCTGGTACTCCTTATACTTAACCGGGTATTCTACTCGTTGATTATGTACAAATACCGCTCTATCATCCTGCCAATCATTAATCTTTTCGTTCAAAAGCGGCGCAAGACTCCTACCATCAAACTTCAAATTATCCGGCGTCTGTAAGCCACATAATTCAATTAGGGTAGGAAGCACGTCTATATGTGCAGAAAGTGCATCTATATCCTTACCTCCCTGAATTCCTCCATTGGGCCATCGAACAAAAAACGGGACCCGATGGGCATTTTCGTACCCCCATATTTTGGCACCACGCATTCCGGCCGTATACCCTTCCTCAACATCACCTGTTTCAAAATCCATTTCTACACCACCAAACCATGGACAAGGACCATTATCCGTCATAAAAATGATTACAGTGTTTTCTTCCAATCCCCATTCTCTGACCTTACGAAATAGGGTAGCCACATCCTCATCTATCTTTTCTACCATTCCATAATACTTGGCCAAGCGATCCGGAACCTTACCCTTGAATGGCGCTACATATTCTTCACCTATATTCAATGGTGCATGTGGTAGATTGGTAGGTATATAGCAAAAAAATGGCTCGTCCTTATTTTTATCTATATAATCAATAGCCTCATTAAACCAAACGCTATTGCAATAACCTTCATATTTCTTAAACTCACCATTGTACTTATAAGTATCATCAAAATAGTCATTTCCCCAAAAATCTGGGGATTGACCTATACCACCTCCACCATGCACTACTGCTTCCTGAAATCCGCGGTCGTTAGGCCTAAAGGGGTAATTTTCCCCAAGATGCCATTTTCCAAAGACAGCAGTACGATACCCGTTCTCTCCAAATACATCGGCCATGGTAGTCATTCCCTCTTTTAACAAGGACCTTCCCCCTATAGTATGCCAGACTCCTGCGCGGGCTGAGTAATTTCCTGTTAGCAATGCCGAACGTGTAGGGGAACAGGAAGGGTCTACATGAAAATCGGTAAAACGCACACTCTCATTATAGAATTGATCTAAATTAGGAGTCTTAACATAAGGACTTCCTAGACTTGACAAATCCCCATAACCTTGATCATCGGTCATAATAAGGATAACATTGGGCTTCTTATAATCTGGTTTTCCAGCATCATCTTTTACATCCTCTCTACAACTTTGCACCACTAGGCCCCAAAGCAACACAAAAAGCACATATTTCAATTTCCTCATTCCGTAATTCAACAATAAAGCAACGGGAGCGGATAAAAAGAAAATTATCCCCATTAATTAGTCTAATTTCAATTACCCTCTTACTTACCCGACAACTCCAAGTTTAAGATTTTCTTCAATACTAAGGAAACTGCACCAATAGAGGTCGCCTGATCACCAAAGGAAGAAGGCCTAATAATTACTCTGGCATTGCGAGCTAGCAAATACTTATCTATTTTCTGTTCTATCAAATTAAAAAGCAAATCGCCGTTCAAGGAAATACCTCCGCCTATGTACACCGTTTCTGGATTCAACAAATTTGCAATAGTCCCAATACCCTTGCACAGATACTCGGCCACATCATCATAAATCTTAATTGAAGCCGGATCACCTTTTTTAGCCGCCCTTGCCACCAACTCGGCTGTAATCAAGTCTTCTTTGCCCATACAAAGTTCCTTTAACAATTCCGAGTTATTGTCTGCCAGGGCTTTTTTACCTAAAGAGGCTATCCTATGACCTGAAGCCAAAGCTTCAAGACAGCCGTACATACCACATTTACATTGTACGGCACTGTCCGTATCCACCGAAATATGTCCAAATTCACCGGCAAAACCAGAAAACCCCTTTAAAAGATTACCTTCAACCACCAAACCAGAAGCAATTCCATACCCAATATTGATTACAGCAAAATTCTTTTGATTCTCCCTTTTCCCCATCTTCAATTCACCCAATGCCATTAAACGAGTTGAGTTGTCATAAAAAAACGGAAGATCTAAATGCTTGTCCAACTCTTTTCTTAAATCTACATCGGTCCAACCAAAATCAGGCGAAGATTCAATGATTCCCGTTTCACTATTCACTAAACCAGCTACCCCAATACCCACTCCCCATATCCTAGCACCAGCTTCGCTCCTGCTTTGAAGTTTATTAATTATTTTAACCACCTTTTCTACTATACTCGTAAATCCCTTTTCCAATTCGGTAGGAACCTGAATCTCGGATACAAAATTGGCATTAAGATCAACCATACACCCTCTAATATAGGTAGCCCCAAGATCTATCCCTATGATATAATTTTTTTCGTTCTTAAACTTTACGATCAAGGGTGGTCTACCTCCACTGGAACTGCCTATTCCAAGACTTTCCACCAATCCATCAACAGTTATTAACTCATCCACTATTCTAGTAATGGACGGTGGGGTTAAGCCAGAATCTTTGGCCAAGGCAGATCGACTAATTTGACAATTGTGTTTTATGAGCTTTAAAACAACTTTTTTGTTGGCTAGATGCAATAAGGCCGCATCCATTTTCGCATATTCTTTTTTCATTCAATTGAAAATTATCTAAACCAAAGATATTAAAATACCTTTCATATATCCTTTTTCCGTGAATATTTTTGAAACTTTTATTATTACTGACCCTATTTTCTAATTTTAAACTCAATTACCAATGAATATCCCATTCCTTGAAGCAATACAACAGCACAAAACATACTAATACAGGTCATAATTAAGAAGTAAAATACTAGTTATTAAAATAACGTTACTAACCCGAAACTTTAGCGCTTTATAATCAACATTATCTATAGAGCACCCCCCTTTCTCAGGAACAAATGATGTTGGATAATTCAAGTAACAAATCAATAACTTAAATATTCGGATGCATTTTCCCTACCTAAAAACACTACCCTACATACAATCGGTTTATGGGGCACTAGCGGTCTTTTCTAAAGTATGAGCGCCCCTTTTTATTGGGGGTTTTAACTCAATACCAGTTTTTCAAAATCTCGGCCACCCCGATCGTTTTACCCGTAGGAAATATACCTCATAGCTTTTCCCTAGGCCAACCCTAGCCAAAAATATTAAAACCCAAAGAAAGTTAAACGAAAGTAATCATGAAAGAATTCGACCATGACTTCAAGGTATCATGGCCGAATATTTTTAAAATGTTTTAGCTGATCAGGCCATAGAGTGCAATATAATGCCCAATACACCTAAGATAACGGTATAACCACTTTAGCATAGACCCAGACCCATTAAAACAATGGCATTCCTATAAAAAATAAGACAAATCACAGTCAAAATAATTCCCACAACCCCTATGGTCATTAAAAAAATTCTTGAAACTATCAATTTGGGGTATTTCACTATGCCCACATCTCCTAGGACATGGTGATATTTTAAAGGTGCGCTTACGCCTATTTTTTGAAAAAATCAGATCTGGCCTTGAGTAAGCCCTCAACCTCGTCTAATTTAAGCTCAGGTATAGCGCTGTATATAGAAAACCTTATCTACAGTTCTGCAGGCTCAAAACAGAGCCTTTAGGAATTTCTATTTTAAGACCATTACAACCTACTTTAACTTCGTTGCACCCATTTACTGAAAATCAAAAATAAAATCCCGCATAACAACCAGGCCGGTAAGGTAACAAAGGATAGAAACACATCGAATTGAATAGAAATAAAATAAAATAGACCAAAGCTGATGGCCCAGGCGAAAAATACGGCCTTATTGAATTTTAGATTGGCTACTTCTGCATAATTTTTGATGATGCCGGACTGTTTATGAAAGAAATGTTCAAACACGATTATGGCTCCAAAAGGGGCTAGAATAAATCCGTACAAGGCCACAAAACCTAATAACTTCATGGCAAAAGCTGGAAAAAGGCCTGCTATGGTTGCCAATGCACCCGCAATTATGGTCACCCAAAAAGTAGATAACTTAGGAACAATAGCCTGAAAAGCAAGTCCAGCCCGGTATATAGTAGGGTTGGCAGTGGTCCATCCCGCCAAAACAACCGTTATGATTCCAAAAAAACCTATAGCATTGTTCGCCAATGGTCCGGGAGCTACTGTGGGCGCCTCTCCGTTTGCAAGAAGACCCTGGGCCTCTGGCGATTTTAAATAAACGGCATATAGCAGCGCTGCGGCTATCCAAGCCATATAATGGCCTACATACATACCAGCCGCCGTGGTCCACCCACTACTGGGCTTTTTTGCGAAACGGAATACTGACAAATCGGACATTCCCACGTGCATGGCAGCATTGGCGAACCAAGACCAAATAACAACATGCCAAAAAGTATATTTAATCTGCCCTGGGAAAGGCTCTGACCCTTCGCCCCAAATATCCCAAAACCCCGAAAGGCTATTGACTCCCAATTGATTTAACGCCACAATACCGCAAGCCAGAAAGGCCAGTACAATTACCGGTGACATCCAGTTTGCCGCCTTGGATACCGTTTCGTACCCTTTAGATGCTATCAATGAAATAACAGCTCCAAGGACGATAACAATGATGACATACGTTATCCCATTGGGCATGGTATCCGTGAGCTTGGGCATTTCCATATTAAAGGGAATCCCTACTGCGGTGGCCGAAACGGTAATCATTGAACCAGCTAGAAAACAAAAAAGTACTCCATTGGCCAAATTATAACCGGTTACCAAATTTTTACCACAGATTTTTTCCAATTGATAATATAAGGTAAGTCTGTATTTCGTTGCAATTTCGGCAGTTAGCAATCGCCAACTGAGCACTGCCAAAAGATTCCCTAATAGGAGTCCAATAATAAGGTCGAAGGCACTTACTCCAGTAGTTAAAAAAAGAGGTCCGATAACGAATTCCGTACCTGCTGCATGTTCCCCGGCATACATCCCCAAAAAGCTCTTCCAACTTTTTAATTTTGATTGCGGGACCGGTACACGCTCAAATTCACCACCAGCTATTTCTTCAATTTCTTCTTCTATATTATATTGGCTCATTTATTTGGTTTGTTTGATTATTATCGAAGGTTTAAGAGTCCGGTTGTATATATTCTATTTACTCCAAAGGTCCTGAAAGTCTACGACAGAACACTTGGATAATTCTTTAAATATCATGGATTTCATGACTATTGTATAATAAATGGCACATGCTTCTTTAGGGCATAGTTCTTTCTAAGGAACTTGGAATTAAGCTTGGTATCCGAGATACATATTGCGGCGCCGAGTGCAGATCCCAAGGACGAATTTGTGGTACTCAAACGCATATCCCTCAGGTAATGCGATATTAATTGAATATACACCTCATTATCTGAAAACCCTCCGTCTATATATAATTTATCAATATTATCCTTACCGCTTGCCGTTTTAATACTTTCCACCTGCAGCAGCACCAATTCTACCATTAATTGATGGTAGGCATGTTCAAAGTTGTCGTACGGGATTCTGGTTGTATTGGGCATTTTTTCATCACAGAATCCAACCCACCGGTACATATATTCAAAATTATCAACAATCTCAAGATAGATGTCGTGGTTAAAACCTACGGTCTTGTGATACTCATAAGGAACTTGAAAATGATCGGACAACCTATTAACCTGCTCCTTGTATTCATTGCCAAGAAACAATCTAGAGGACTTTACGGCCTTTCCGTTGATCCGCATATAATTGATACAGTTTTTTTCCATATCTCCTTTACTAAGAGCCTCTTGAGAAAAGGGATTCATGGAAATACTCCAGGTTCCGGTTGAAACCAGTATGAATTTCTTCTTAACACTTCTGACATAGGGCAACAAAGCCGCCGAACTATCATGTATACCTACCCCTATTTTGATCCGTTTGCCGTTATAATTCATATTAATACTAGTCTCAGTAGAAACTATTTTGGGTAGAATCTTATGTATACCCTCCTTATAGACCCAATCGTGATAGTCCTTTTTGGTATAATCCCAAAGTGCGGTATGGCAACCTATACTGGTATGTTCACTTACTGCGATACCTGTGAAGATATAACTCATATATTGCGGCAAATGCAGGGAATACTTTATCTTTTTAAATATTTCGGGTTTTGAATGTTTCAACCAATATAGTTGAATTCCTGAATTCAAAAATCCAGAAACGGGCGAACCTGTGGCTATGGCAAAATCCTGTTCCGGGCCATATTTTTCATAAAATGAATCTATAATATGTTGCGGAATATCCTTGGTGTAATTATATAAAGGCGTTAGCACCTCATCATTTTCATCCAAATGCACCAAGCTTGCACCGTAGGTAGAAAAATTGATAGAAGTAACGTTGTACTCCTCAGCCTCCAATATGCGATCAAAAACCTCTTTCAACCATTTTTTTAAACGGCCAAGATCTGCGGTCGGGTAACCATCTTCATCTTCAATGGTATCGAATTTTATGTATTCCCTATATACTTCTTGAAAATTTTTATCGAACAAGAAGAATTTTTTATTGGTTTTTCCAATATCGAATACGGCAGTAACTTTCTTTTTCATTTGGAGGTATTATAATCCTGACGCTTTACTGTATTTTCCTCTGGCATTGATCAAGTTTTCTCTCACTTTTAGCGACCTATAGGCCTTTATCGGATGTAGGGATCCACCAACATTTAACCGGGCCCTTTCCAATAATGGTCTCACATCTGTACGGTACGCCTGCTGCAAAATCTCTTGGCACTGCACCACATCGTTCTGTTCCTGCGCTAATTTTAATTGATCTTGATCTATTAGAAGTGCTTTCGCATAGGCTTCCTGAATCGCCTCCAACGATTGTATCAGGTCCTCCAAGGGGTCTTTTATATTATGGCTCGCATCTATCATCCAAGCAGGGTAAGGGTTCTGCGGGTTGTTCTTCATTCCATATACCAACTCGTTAAAAATTAAAAAGAGGGCATATGGCTTAACACTTCCCACGGTACTATCGTCATCCCCGTATTTACTATCGTTAAAATGAAAACCGCCTAATTTACCTTGCATCATTAAGGTAGAGACTATTTGTTCTATATTGGTATTGGGTAAATGATGGCCCAAGTCTACCAGGGTAAATGCCTTTTTCCCGCACGCATTGGCCAGCATAAAGGAAGTACCCCAATCTTGGATCACGGTACTATAAAAATTTGGCTCGTACGGCTTATACTCTATAAACAGCTTCCAATCTTCAGGCAAAGTAGCATAAATTTCCTGAAGGCTGTCCTGGGTATGCCGCAAAGCTCTTTGAAAATTATTCTGCCCAGGAAAATTGGACCCGTCCGCTAACCAAACCGTTAAACTTTTGGAACCTAATTTCTCCCCTATTCGTATCACTTCATTGTTATGGGCTATGGCCTGATCGCGTACCGCCTTACTCGTATTGCTCAACGACCCAAATTTATAGCTTTCCTTGGCATTTATTTGATCCTGAAATGTATTGGAATTTACCGCATCGAAAACTAGTCCGTTTGCCGTCGCCAATTCTTTAATGGCATTATAGTCCTCAGGGATATCCCAAGGTATATGTAAGGAGATAGCTCCAGCAGTCTGTGTTAGGGAATGTAAAATCCCAACATCGTTTATCTTTTGCTCCAAATTTGCCGGCTCCCCGTAATAGGAAAATCTTCCGAACCTAGTACCCCCCGCACCTAAGGCCCAACTTGGAATGGCCACTTGAAAACTAGCCAATTTATTGATAATATCTTGAACATTACACCCATCCTTTTCTAGAATATTCCCCAAAAAATCGAACTTTTCTTGGTGTAGTTTTAGATTCTTATTATTCTCCTCCTGTATTCTATCTTTTTCTATTTCCATTATATACCCCATTAGAATTAGACCTGTCAGCAATTTATACTCTGACAGGTCTTTAAAAAACTAACTTAAACTAACTAATTATCTTACAAATGCATTGGCCATACCGCCATCAACATTGATTATATTTCCCGTTGTCTTGTCCAAAACACCTACACAGGCAAAAACACCATTGGCAATATCCTCTGGATATATAATCTCATTAAGCAGATTGCGTTTGGCATAATGCGCGGGAAGCTCATCTACGGTAATACCATAAGCCTTGGCCCTCCCTTCTGCCCAATCACCTTCCCATATCTTACTACCTACAATTACCCCATCCGGGTTAACGGTATTGACCCTTATTTTATCTCCGCCCAACTCTGCCGCCAACAATCGTGCCATATGCTGTTGCGCAGCTTTTGCCGTACCATAGCCCACATTATTGGGGCCTGAGACCAGGCCGTTCTTACTGGCTATACTTATAAAATCACCTCCTAGGCCTTGCTGACGCATTACCTCAACTGCTTTTTTGGCCAACTCAAATTGACCTTTTACCAATACATTTTGAAGTATTTCCCAATCTTTCTCTGTAGTTTCTTCCAAAGGTTTGGAAATTGCCAAACCTGCACTGTGCACCACAATATCTACACCACCAAACTCTAGACAAGATTTTTTATAAGCCTCGGCAATTGATTCACTTTTGGTAACGTCACAAACGGCATAAGCCGCCGTATCCGGTTTAAAGGAAGCCACAGCTTCTTTCAGTCGGTCCTCCGCTATATCAGTCAGTACCACATTAGCACCTTCCTTGGCCAATTTATCTGCAATGGCCTTCCCTATACCACCTCCTGCTCCTGTAACCAGTGCTACTTTTCTAGATAAGGGCTGTTCTTTCGGCATACGTTGCAATTTAGCCTCCTCCAGCAACCAATATTCAATATCAAAAGCTTCCTGTCTTGGCAAGGAAGTGTATTCCGTAATCGCTTCCGCCCCCCTCATAACATTTATGGCATTGACATAAAACTCGCTGGCCACTCTGGTGGTCTGCTTGTTCTTGGCAAAACTGAACATACCTATTCCGGGGTAGATGATGATTACCGGATTGGGGTCTCGCATGGCCGGGCTATTCTCCTTCTTGCAAGTCTCATAGTAGTCCTTGTACTCTTGCCTATATGCCTCAAAGGCCGGTTCCAATTTTTTTAACACTGCTTTTGCATCCCCCAAATCTTCATTGGCATCCAGATCTAGCACCAAAGGCTGTATTTTGGTCCTAAGAAAATGGTCTGGGCAAGATGTCCCCATAGGGGCTAATCGCGGCAAATCGTTACTGTTGATAAATTCCAAGACCACATCACTATCTGTAAAATGACCGATCATTCTCGCTTCCGAAGAACAAAGCCCCTTTAGCAATGGCATTAGCCTGGAAGCCTTGTCCAACCTTTCTTCTTTTGGTAACGATTGTATCTTTTGACCTCCAAAAACATTACCGTTTTCCTCTATTTTCTTTGAAATATATGCAGACGCTGTTTCTATGACCTCCAAGCTGTTCAAATAACATTCATAGGAAGTATCCCCCCAGGTGAACAGCCCATGACTCCCCAAAACAATTCCACGTATACCGGGATTATCGTTTAAACATTTTTCGAGCTGTAGTCCCAGATCAAAGCCTGGCCGTTGCCAAGGCACCCAACCCATAGTATCTCCCCAAATCTCCTTAGTTACTTTTTCACTATCCTTTGCCGCCGCCACTGCAATTAAAGCATCTGGGTGCAAATGATCTATGTGTTTAAAAGGGAGTAAACCGTGCAATGGTGTATCAATTGAAGGAGCTTTACTGTCAAGATCGTAAATACAATGGTTAAATAAGCCTACCATACGATCTTCGTCGGATAACCCTCCATATACATTTTTAAGATTTCTAAGCCTATCCGTATATAGCCCCGCTATACCAGCTTTTGTCAAAGTTCCGATATCCCCACCTGAACCCTTGATCCACATCACCTCTACCTCTTCATTAGTCAAAGGATCTTTCTCAATGGTTTTACAACTGGTATTTCCTCCACCATAATTGGTGATCCGAAGATCGGCCCCCAAAATATTGGACCTATAAAGAAACAACGCTACCTGATCATCACCTATTTGCTTAACTTTATCCTCGTCCCAGAGGTAATTAACATATTTGAAATTCTTTACCGAATGATTCATAATTGATAACTTGATAATTTTTATATTCGCTAAGGTATAAATGAGTTGCCCTGCCTCCATCCTGTACTGTACTGCAACAGGTAATTTTTATTCTTTGCCTATTGGTTGAAGCCCAGGTCTACCATTAAGATTCAATTTATATGTCTTATTATTGCCGAGATGAAATTACAAGCAGTACACTTTTTAATATAAACTACCCATTTTTATGCATATGTACAAATACTTAAAGATTGATGAAACTTCAAGAATCCCCAAGTATAGGCAAATAGTAGATTCCATTATCCATAATATTTCCAACGGAAATTTAAAAATAGATGACAAAATCCCCTCCATAAATAGCCTGAGCGAAGAATTTATCCTTTCTCGCGATACTGTTGAAAAAGCATATCAAATTTTAAAGGAACGAAAGGTGATTACCTCTATTAGGGGAAAGGGGTATTACATAACCAGAACCAAACTCATATCCAAAGTCAACATTCTCTTTCTTATCAATAAGTTGAGTGCTTATAAAATGCGCATTTATAATTCGTTTATAAATACCATTGGGGGCAACTCGCATACCGATCTTCATATTTACCATTGTGACAACTCACTTTTTTTAAATTTAATTGAAAAAAACAATAACGCCTACGATTACTACGTCATCATGCCGCATTTCAAGACCGATGACCTAAGACATATAAGTTATACAGAGGAAGCTGTCAGGGCAATAAATAAAATTCCCAAGGATAAACTTATTTTGATGGACAATAACAATATTGAAATTGAAGGCAATATTATTGAAATTTATCAAGATTTCGAGAATGACATCTATAACGCACTTAAAGAAGGATTGGCAAAGATATCTAGATATGGTAAATTGATTTTGGTCTATCCCGAAAACTCGGTTTATCCATATCCAAAAAGGATTCTACATGGATTTCGAAAATTTTGTGTTGAGCACAAGATAGACTTCGAAATCATAAATGAGATCTATGAAGATATTATCCTCAAAAAAGGAGATCTTTTTATTACCATTGAGGAAACCGACCTGGTAAGTTTGGTGAATCAGATTCGCGACAAGGAGTTTATTTTAGGTGTTGAAATCGGCGTTATATCCTATAACGACACCCCCTTAAAGGAGTTGCTGGGGATTACTGTAATCTCTACAGACTTCAAGGTTATGGGAGAAACCGCCTCCAGAATGATTTTAAACAAGGAAAAAGGAAAAATTAAAAATCCATTTAATTTTATAGATAGAAATTCCATTTAAGCAGTTCAGGGTGTAATCACCTACAGATTTCTTCATTTGTAGACACCCTATTTTCCCTTTAAGTTAAAAATTAATCTGATCCACTTTCATTATTCATATATCTGAATATACCCCAATAGTTCCTTTTAGGGGCATTCAATCTCCTTTCCTAAACTCACAAACAACCTATATATCAACTTGCACAAAACAGGTATGAAAGTCAATTACCTCAAAGCAATCCTGTCTACCGACAAAGACAGCCCACGAAGCATCGATAGAAAACTTCTGATAACATTTAGACAGCCCCTGAACAGACCCTTTAGATTTGAATTATAAAACACCCTATTATTTGATGCTAAAAAGAGGGAACATTAAAATCCCATCTAGGGAATAAAATTATTCTTTTCCATATAAAATATACTTGTTTACATACTTTATATACCATGTTAACAATTTAACACTTCAGACCAGTATAGTGCAGGACAGTTAAGGTTAACCACACCTATATATTTGAGTAATTCTTATTAATTTATTAAATTTTTAAGGATTACTAACTAAATTAAACTAAATAATACGTCATTATGAAAAAAAGAATTTACAGGGATTATCGGAAATTCCTTTTTATTTTATCGCTACTGTATGGTATGGTTATACATGCGCAAGATGTAACTGTATCTGGAACTGTGATATCAGCAGACGACTCTCTAAGCTTGCCAGGAGTCAATGTAGTTGTAAAGGGCACCACCATTGGTACGGTAACAGATTTTGATGGCAACTACAGCATTGTTGCTCCGAACACCAATAGCACCTTGGTATTCACTTACATTGGTTTTACCGCGCAAGAAATTTCTATAAACGGTAAAAGCCAAGTAAACGTTACGATGTCCGAAGATGCCGCAGCACTTGACGAAGTTGTTGTTGTTGGTTACGGTACACAAATTAAGAGGCAGGTAACCGGGTCGGTGTCCACCATACAAGCAGAAGAACTTGCCGATATTCCGGTCTCCCAGATTACCCAAAAAATACAGGGTAAGATTCCAGGAGTCCAAATTAACCAGACTACGGGTAAACCAGGTCAAGGCATGTCGGTACGTATTCGTGGCCAACTATCGGTTTCTGGAGGTAGCGAACCTTTGTACGTGGTTGATGGCTTTCCTATTTCTGGAGGTATCAACAATATAAATCCGGATGAAATCCAGGATATTTCTATTTTAAAAGATGCCGCTTCCACTTCACTATATGGGTCTAGAGCTGCCAATGGTGTTGTTTTGATTACAACCAAAAGCGGAAAGCCAGGTGAAACAAGTGTAAGCTTAAATATTTCTACAGGTATGCAGAACGTTCCTGATAGAGGAAGGATAGAAATGATGAATGCTGTTGAATTCGCCCAATTTAAAAAGGAGTACTATGAGGATCAAGGTGATCCTGTTCCTGATATCTTTCAAAATCCTTCCCAGTACGAGGGCCAGACCAATGATTGGTATGATGCCATGCTTAGAACGGCTCCTATGACCAATTACAATCTTACCATTACTTCCAACAAGGAAAAATTGCGAACCTCTGTGGTTCTAGGCTTCTTTGACCAAGAAGGTGTGGTCATAAGTTCTGATTATAAGCGATATTCATTACGGGCAAATTTAGACTATAAATTATCGGAAAAAATTCGCATAGGAGTGAATATTGCACCAAATTACATTGTGGATAATGTACCAAGAACCGATGGTAGTAGGGGAACAGGCCTCCTTTTCAATGCCTTGCACACATGGCCAATTATGCCTATCTACAATGATGATGGTACCAGAACGGAATTCAATAATTTTCCAGCAAATACTGGTAACATCTTCTCTTATGCCAACTGGCTCAATTCTGCCGAAAGGACTGAAGACGGGACCAAGGAGGTTAATCTTTTGTCCAATGCTTTTGTAGAGTACCAACCTATAGAAGGGCTATTTATTAAATCCAGTTTAAATGCGGAATTGTACAATAGTCAATATAAATACTTCAGTCCAACCAATGCTACATATGGAATCAATGTACCTATACCAACGACCAATGAGGCTGTTTGGGACGATAGCACCACTTTTTCCTGGTTGAACGAAAACACGGTAAATTATAACAAAAGTATCGGTGACCACACTTTCTCTGTCTTAGGAGGTTTTACTTATCAAAAATATCGTTTTGATCGCAGTAGGGTTGCGGCCAGTAATTTTTCAGATGACAGATTGCCCAATATACAAGGAGCAGCCGACATTAATAGAAGCGGTACATATGATCAGGTACAGGAATGGAGTTTAGTGTCCTTTCTTTCTAGGCTTACCTATAATTACAAAGGAAAATATCTGTTGACAGGCTCAATTCGTAGTGATGGATCCTCAAGATTTGGATCCGAGAATAGATGGGGTACCTTTCCTTCGATATCAGCAGGTTGGATTGCTTCCGATGAGGCTTTTTTAGAAGATATAGAATCTGTTTCTCTTCTTAAATTACGTGCCAGTTATGGTGTAACCGGTAATAATAATATAGGTAACTATACCCAATACGCTTTGATCGACGATACAGTAAATGCCGTATTTGGTAACGATTTTGCCCCAGGTTCAGCGGTAAATTCACTCTCCAATTCCAATTTGGGATGGGAAACTACCAAACAGTTCGATATTGGACTGGACTTAAGTCTTTTCCGTGACAGGGTATCTTTTGTCTATGATTATTATACTAAAAACACGACCAATCTACTGTACAATGTACAAGTTGCCCAGGAATCAGGTTTTTCCAATTTCAGTGACAACATTGGAGAGATCAAATTCTGGGGGCATGAATTTGGCCTTAATACCGTAAATACTACAGGTAAATTTAGATGGTCGACCAATGCCAACATTTCCTTTAATCGAAATGAGGTAATATCATTGGCCGATGGTATTGACAGGGTCTATGGTCCAGGTGGATGGCACATTACCCAAGTAGGTAAGCCTTTTGGTCAATTTTACGGTCATCTATCTGATGGGGTTTATCTTAATCAGCAGGATTTGGACAGCTCTCCCCAGGTTCCTGGGCGTTCTACTGTAGGTAGTATTAAATTACTTGATGTTAATGGCGATGGAATCATTACCAACGGGGGAGATAATGATGACCGCACCATTACTGGCAGTCCTTTTCCCGATTTTACCTATGGTATTACAAACACCATTAACTACGACAATTTTGACTTTTCTGTAGTGGGTACAGGTTCCTACGGTAATGAATTGATGGTAAGACATCTGTACAGTACAACCAACTTGGATGGGGTGTTTAACCTTTTAAAGGATGTTGAAAACCGTTTTAGATCAGTTGAAAACCCGGGTGACGGTTTCTATGGCACTACAGTTGGTGGTGGTAACGTGACCGGTATAGAAAGGGATTGGATGAGCGATCGTTTTATCGCTGATGCCTCCTACTTCAATATTAGAAATATCACTTTAGGGTATACTATTCCAAAAATGGACAAGTATTTTAAATCCGCTAGAGTTTATGGCTCCATTCAAAACGTACACATATTCACTAAGTATTGGGGTGGACCAAACCCTGAAATTAGTGTACAGAACGATGGACAAGGAGATGGTGGCAACCTTGCTTCCGGAGTGGATATTTCCGGATATCCGGTACCAAGAATATTTAGTCTAGGTATAAACTTAAACTTTTAAATCGAAAACTATTATGTCAAAACATATTTCACTTTCGATTAATTCAAAAACTAAAAAAATGAAAAAAATATTCTATTTTATCGCAGCAATGCTAGGTTTTCTAGTATGCGGTTGTGACGAGGAATTAACGATATTCCCAGAGGACTCGTTAAGTGTACCTACCTTCTTTAAAACGGAAGAGGATTTTACCCAAGCAGTCAATGGGGCATATGTACCTCTACGCAATATCAATAATGCCGCCAAGCCTTATTTGGCCGAAATGCATTCGGACAATACCTATTATGCACGTAACACGGCTTTTGGAGCTACGGACAACCAAGAGGATATTGCAGACCACTCCATTCCAAGTAATGGGGGTATCACGGCGAACACCCATGTAGAGAATATCTATGTTCAGTATTATTCAATTATTGCTAGAACTAATCAGATTTTAGCCACTATTGATGAGGCTGAATTTGATGAAACTGCAAAAGCGAACCTAAAGGGGCAAGCACTTTTTTTAAGGGCTTATTCCTATTTTGACTTGGCACAGTTTTTTGGTAGTGTACCTATGCATCTTGAGCCGGTCGTAGATCGTGAAGGAGCAGCTTTACCCCTTGCTTCTGAAGATGAGCTTTATGCACAGATTATTGAGGATGCCAAAGCGGCAATTCCCTTATTACCCCTCAAATCGCAACAACAGCCGGGCAGGGTAACCTCCGGTGCCGCTCAAACACTTTTGGGTAATGTATATGTAGTGCGCAAGCAATGGGACGAGGCTGAAATTGTATTGCAAGCTGTTGTAGACAGTGAGGAGTATATGTTGATGCCCAACTATGAGGATGCTTTTTCCGGGAATAGCGACAACAAGAATAATATGGAGTCGGTCTTTGAAATCCAATATCGGGAAGGAGCAGATGGATTGAATGGCAGTTTTTTATACAACTTTCTTCCAAGACCAATGACCTCCGAAGAAGTGGGTGCCATAACTGGAACATCAAACCCACAACCAATTACAGGAGAAGGAAACAATATTCCAACACCGGATATTATTGAAGCTTATGAAGATGGGGATTTAAGAAAAGATGCTTCCATCATGTACATAACCGCTAGTGAGAGTTTTTGGGAAGATGGCGTTTATCCAATCATCAAAAAATATGTTGAGCCTCATGCCCTACATGGTAACCATGGTATGAATTGGCCGGTATATCGTTATTCGGAAGTATTATTATTATTGGCCGAATCACTTGAGGAACAAAATAAGGCAGGTGCGGACACCTACTTAAAAATGGTACGTGATCGTGCTGGATTAGGAGATTATTCTGGGGATTTGGGAGAAGCAATTTTTCAGGAAAGAAGGGTAGAACTTGCTTTTGAGAACAAAAGATGGTTCGATTTGGTAAGAACTGGTCGCGCAATAGACGTTATGACCGCTCATGGCAATAAACTAAAGGCCAATCCACTGGACTATTACTACCCAGAAGGAGCAGGGACTAGAGGCAATGCTTTTACCAACATTACGGAACGGTATGCACTTCCGGCATCGGAATCCTCGTTGAACCCAAATTTTTAATTAATTTAGTCAACCTAATCAAAATAAAATCCAAAAATTATGACCAGACTAATTACCACCCTTGTTTTTGCAGTGCTGTTGTCCATGTCTTGCAAGGATTCCAAGAAAACGGAAACAGGGAGTGATATAGAGCTCGACCCAAAACTGGCGAAGCTTAAATTACAGCCAGGCTTTGAGGCCGAACACCTTTATAGCCCAGCCGATAATGATCAAGGCTCTTGGGTGGCCATGACTTTTGATGATAAGGACAGACTAATTACCGCTGATCAATACGGGGCGTTATACCGTCTGGAGGTCCCTGCCATCGGGTCCGATGTACTAACTCCTAAGATTGAAAAACTTAGGATACAGACCGGAGAAGCCGTGGCGGATTCCATAATTCAAATGGGGTATGCCCAAGGATTGCTCTACGCTTTTAACAGCCTGTATGTAATGGTAAACCATCGCGGTAATGATGAATTCGAGAAGAGCAGCGGGCTCTATCGCTTGCAGGATACGGATAACGATGACCAATATGATAAGATTACCAAGATAAAGGCTTTGAACGGTGCAGGTGAGCATGGTCCCCATAGTATTGTTTTAAGTCCGGATGGGGAATCTCTTTACGTAATTGCAGGAAACCATACCGATCTTCCTGAAATGGATTCATATCGTTTGCCGAATGTTTGGAAAGATGACAACCTATTTCCACAGGTTAAAGACCCCCGCGGCCATGCCAATGACCGCGGTGCCCCTGGTGGTTGGATAGCAAATATTGACCCTGAAGGAAAACACTGGGAATTGGTAAGTGCCGGTTTCCGAAATCCTTATGATTTGGATTTTAATGAGGAAGGTGACATGTTTGTATACGATTCCGATATGGAATGGGATTTAGGCTTGCCATGGTACCGCCCAACACGTATATGCCATGTAACCAGTGGAAGCGAATTTGGATGGAGGACAGGGAACGGGAAATGGTCTTCGGAATATCCCGACAACCTTCCGCCGGTTGTAAATATTGGCCAAGGATCTCCGACCAATGTAGTATACGGAAAGGGAGCAAAATTTCCTGAAAAATATCAAAAAAGCATTTATGCCTTTGATTGGAGTTTCGGAATCATCTATGCTATTCATCTTAAGCCCAATGGGTCTTCCTATGATGGGGAGAGGGAAGAATTTTTATCTGGTATACCACTTCCGTTGACGGATGGGGTGATCGGTCCAGATGGTGCCATGTATTTTATGACCGGAGGACGAAGATTACACTCCGATCTTTATAGGGTACACTATACCGGGAACGAAGCTGTAACAGCTTCTACCAACACCCCTCAATTGACTGAAGAAAATAAAACTAGAAGACAGTTGGAGGAGTATCATACGGATGCAAAAAGTGGGGCTTTCGATTTTGCATGGCCGTATTTAAGCAGCGAGGACAGATTTATTCAATATGCCGCGCGTGTTGCCGTAGAGCATCAACCTGTCAAGGAATGGCAAGGGAAAGTACTTTCTGAAAAGGACCCCGCTAAATTGGCCCAAGGTATTATAGCACTGGCACGGCATGGAGTTAAGTCCCAGCAAGATAAAATGCTGAACGCCCTTTTAGGGGTAGCGTATTCGCAACTTTCACCTCAGCAACAAGTGGCCCAGCTACGTGCTTTTGAATTGACCTTATCACGCTTTGGAGTTCCGGGGTCATCAATTAAGAACAAGGTTATTGATTATCTTTCGCCACATTATCCGGCGACTACAGATGTCATGAACCAGTTGCTTAGTAAGACCTTGGCATATTTGGACGACCCTACCGTAGCGAGTAAAACCTTGGCACTTTTGGAATCAAATTCAGGTGAAAATGTGGATGTTATGGGCAATACAGCTACCGAGGCATCGGATCTGATTTTGAGAAACCCGCAATATGGAATGGACATAGCCCTTACCTTGAAAAATATGCCTCCCGCTCAGCACACCTATTACGGAATGGTGCTGGAGGATGTTACTCAGGGCTGGACACCTGAACTACGAGAAAAATATTTTAAGTGGTTTAACAAGGCCTTTTCGTTTAAGGCAGGAAGGAGCTACATTGGGTTCATAGATAAGGCTAGAAAGAAAGCATTGACACATGTACCGAAAAATCAATTTGAGTTTTACGATAAGATGTCCGGTGTTGAACTTTTGTCCAGCTCTGGCAACAGTTTGGCTGAGACAACAGTACAGCCAAAAGGGCCAAGGCACAATTGGACAGTGGAAGAGATAGAACCATTGGTGGCCGATGGCTTAAAAGGTAGGGACTTTGAATACGGCAAAAACATGTTTGCCGCTACCACTTGTATTACTTGTCATTCTATGCAAGGTGAAGGAGAGAGCATCGGGCCAGACCTGACCCAATTGGGTACTCGTTTCTCACCCCAGGATATACTCAAGGCCATTATAGATCCGAACGACGTAATATCCGATCAATATAATACTACCGTATATACCTTAAAAGATGGGAAATCCATAGCTGGAAGATTGATGAACGAAACTGAGCAAAACTATGTTGTTTCTCAAAATCCATATGCACCAGAAATAACTCGTGAAATCCCAAAAGATCAAGTGGTGGACACGAAGCTTTCTTCCATCTCATTGATGCCCCCGGGAACCATCAACAGGCTTAATGAAGATGAAGTCAAGGATCTTTTGGCTTATTTGGTGGCTGGCGGAAATCCAGAAAATCCAATATACACCGAAGCCGAAGCCAACAATTAAGAATGGCAAAAACAATAATTTGCCTATTAAAATCAAAAGGACCTGTACCGTTTACGTTAAGAATTACTAATTTAAACGGTGCAAGGTCTTTATTGAATATCGTTATTCTATTAACGGCCTCCAGCGTATTTGCCCAATCGGGGCCACTAAAATTTACCAAACAACAAATTGCTTCCGAAAGCTACGAAACGGTAGGTGTATTCGATGTAGATAACGACAATATAGTTGATATTATCTCAGGTGCCTATTGGTACAAGGGACCAGATTTTAAAACACCTTACTATATAGGGTCTGCTAAAAGATATGGGGAATATTATGACGATTTTTCTACTATTCCGTTGGATGTTAATGGAGATGGTCTCATCGATTTTATTACCGGTGGCTGGTTTGGAAAGCAATTGGTGTGGAAACAAAACCCCGGTGACGGAGGTGAATGGCAAGAACACTTAATAGCTGAGGCGGGAAGTATTGAAAGTACACGTTCATGGGATTTTGATGGTGATGGCACCCTAGAAATAATCCCCAATACCCCAAATGACTCTTTGGTCATTTACAGATTAAAGAAGGAAGAAAAACAGACAGATTTAGAAAAATTCAGCAAGCATGTTATTAGCAGCAAACATGGACATGGCCTAGGCTTTGGTGATATAAATGGGGATGGGCTCACGGACATTATAGTATCTCAAGGTTGGTTGCAAGCACCTGACGACCCCTTTACCGGAAAATGGAAACTACATCAGGAATTTGATTTAGGAACGGCCAGTGTACCCATAATTGTAACCGACGTTAATGATGATGGACTTTCAGATCTTATTGTTGGGCAAGCCCATGATTACGGCCTTTTTTGGTACGAACAAAAAACAGACAGTAAGAAACAACAATCGCAATGGATAAGGCATGCCATTGACCCCTATAACTCCCAATACCACAGTATGGAATGGGTGGATATAGATCAGGACGGACAAAAGGAACTGGTAACAGGTAAGCGTTATCGTGCCCACAACGGCAAAGATCCTGGCGGAAACGATGATATTGGACTTTATTATTTTAAATGGAACGGGGAGAATTTTAGCAAACAAATTATTGACTATGGACCTTATGGCCAAGGCAAGGGTACCGGAGTTAACTTTAGTGTTACCGATGTGAACAATGATGGAATGCAAGATATTATTGTGGCCGGAAAAGATGGCCTTTTTATTTATTACAACGAACCTATAAAACAATAGATTATGAATTTAAAAACAACTTTTAAACCACACCTCTTAGCGCTACTTGCGGTTATTGGCCTACAATCCTGTAAAGAAAAAAAAGAAACTGAACCTAAGCCAGAAGTTGCAGTGAATTTGGTTGATCAAGATGGTTTTGTTCAAATTTTCGATGGCAAGACACTGGATAACTGGAAAGGCGACCCTAACTATTGGAGGGTAGAAAATGGCAATCTCGTCGGAGAAGTTACGCCTTCCACCCTACTAGAGAACAATACCTTTATCATATGGCAGGGAGGACAGCCTTCCGATTTTGAACTGAAGCTTGAGTTCCGTATTGCGGAAGCTGGTAATAGCGGCATTAATTACCGCAGTGAAAAAGTAGATAACATTCCTTTTGCTTTACGTGGATATCAAGCGGATATAGATGGAAAAATCAGGTATACCGGACAAAATTACGAAGAGAAAAAGCGTACTACTTTAGCTTATCGCGGTGAAAAGGCAAAAATAACCTCACAGGAAAACCCTGATGCCCCAGGTTCGTTAAAGGCCAATTTGGCAAATAATGCCTGGCAGAGCAGGGAGATTATAGAATCTCTAGGAGATTCGGATGAGCTGAAAACAAAAATAAAAAGTGAAGACTGGAACGAAGCCCATCTAGTCATTAAAGGAAATCGTTTACAACATTATATCAATGGCATTCTAATGAGCGAGGTAATCGATGATGATGCTCTTAACAGCTCCAAATCTGGGTATTTGGGCGTACAGGTGCATGTTGGACCTCCAATGAAGGTTGAATATAGAAATATACGATTAAAGGATTTATAGAGCCTATAATTTCTTACCTATAGGCAACTTAAAGCCAAGCCTTTTTCCTTAAAGACGTTTCTATGATATTGACTCTGGCCTGGTAAGATCAAGATTTTTATTATAGCCAACTCCTGTAATACCACGGAAAGGTTAACTTACAAAAAAGGATGAAAAATTTAAATTTTCATCCTTTTTACTTTGGCAGAAATCTGGTCAATTACTTCTTAAGTCTCATTTGAACAGTAATTATCACCACGGCACAGGACAGCACAGGATAGGTTTCGGTCAAATAAGGATTAAGTTTGATAAGGACCATTTAATCCTACTATTACAAGGAATTTTTAAGCAAAGTACCCTATCATACCCCTATAAAATTATATTTTAGACTCGGAAGTTGATACTTAATAGTTTAATAACCATAGGCATATTGCCATAGAAAGTCATTAACAAAAAGCACCTATAAATGAAAATTAAAATTATTGCTGTATTCCTGATCTATGTATGCGCTCTTCCTTTAAATGCCCAAAAGACGATACAAGAACAGCTATCTAAAAAACCGAACATCATATTCATCTTAACGGATGACCAACGTTTTGATGCTCTAGGGTATGCTGGCAATAAACTTATTTCCACACCGGAAATGGATAAGTTGGCCAAAGACGGCACTTATTTCAAAAATGCCATGGTTACTACCCCTATCTGTGCAGCCAGTAGAGCTAGCATTTTGACTGGGCTTTACGAACGTACCCATAACTATAATTTTCAAACAGGAAATATTAGGGATAGTTATATGGCCGATTCTTATCCTATCTTACTAAAAAACAATGGATACCACACTGGTTTTTTTGGCAAATACGGTGTACGCTATGATCATCTGGATAAACAATTTGATGTTTATGAATCCTATGACCGGAACGGGGCCTACCCGGACAGAAGAGGATATTATTATAAGACATTGGGGAAGGATACGGTTCACCTTACCCGATATACAGGTCAACAGGCTATAGATTATATTGCCGACGCCAAAACAGACACTCCATTTTGCCTCTCATTAAGTTTTAGCGCCCCTCATGCCCATGACAATGCCGAAGACCAATATTTTTGGCAACCAGAATCCGAAAGACTGTTGCAAAATATTACAATGCCCCAGCCTGAATTAGGAGAGGACAAATACTTTGATGAACAACCACAATTTGTACGCGATGGTTTTAATAGAACCCGATGGCATTGGCGCTATGATACCCCCGAGAAATACCAGCACAGTGTAAAAGGTTATTATCGAATGATTTCAGGTATAGATCGAGAGATTGCTAATATTAGGGAAGAACTCAAGAAAAAGGGCCTCGACAAAAACACCATCATTATTTTAATGGGCGATAACGGCTATTTTCTAGGTGAGCGTCAGCTAGCCGGAAAATGGTTATTATACGATAATTCCGTTCGGGTACCATTGATCATCTATGACCCCCGCTTAAAAAAACAAAAAGACAGCGATGCTATGGCTTTAAACATAGATGTGCCCTCAACCATTCTGGACCTTGCGGGCATAGCGCCTCCTGAGGCTTGGCAGGGCAAAAGCCTTATGCCGATAGCTAAAGATACCAAAGCCAACTTTGAGCGGGATACGGTTTTGATAGAACATATTTGGGAATTTAAAAACATCCCCCCTAGTGAAGGCGTACGTACCAAGGAATGGAAATACTTTCGCTATGTAAATGACCAGACCTATGAAGAGCTCTATAATTTAAAAGACGACCCAAAGGAAATCAATAATCTAGCTAAAGATTTAAAATATGCCGAAAAACTTTCTTCTTTTCGGGAAAAGACGGATAGGCTTATTCTGGAACTTTCCGACAAATATTCAGCAGGACCCTCTAATTTAATTGTTGAATGGATAAGAAACACAACGGGAGTTACCATAATTGATTCCAAACCCGAGTTTGGATGGGTGGTTCCCGATGGCGCTGTCTCACAGTCGGCCTATCAGCTATTGGTGGCTTCATCAGAAGAAAAAATAAACAATAATATAGGTGATATCTGGGATAGTGGTCAAATAAGATCTAATGCCTCAACAGAAATAGAGCATAAGGGAACACAGTTAAAAAATGGGAAGACCTACTTCTGGAAAGTACGTATATGGGACCGGGACAATCGACTTTCGCAATATTCCAAAAGTCAGTCCTTTACCATGGGAGATCCAAAAGCTACCATTACTACACCTAACAGCTTTCAAATCGAAAAAATAAAACCGGTCGAATTCGAAAAAAAAGGTGACACGTATTTTATGGATTTCGGGAAGGCAGCGTTTGCTACCATTAATTTTACTTATAATGCAAAAACGGCCCATACCCTTACTTTCCGAATCGGGGAACAATTAGAAGGGGAAAGCATCAACCGAAAACCTTTTGAAAAGAGCCATATTAGGTATCAAGAAATTCAAGTTCCGGTAAAACCGGAACAAACCGAATACCAACTTCAGGTCAAGGTAAATAAGCGAAACACCTTACCGGGTAAAGCACTGCCTTTACCTGAAGGTTTTCCGGTTTTGATGCCATTTAGATATGCCGAAGTTGACGGAGCAAAAGTACCTTTGACGTCTGAAAATTTCACCCAACTGGCGCATTTTAGTTATTGGGAAGATGACAGCAGTAGTTTCAAAAGTTCTGATGATATTTTAAATCAGGTTTGGGATTTATGCAAATATTCAATTAAGGCTACCACTTTCAATGGACTTTATGTAGATGGTGACCGGGAAAGGATTCCGTATGAGGCCGATGCCTATCTGAACCAATTGAGCCATTACACTACCGATCGTGAATACGCCATTGCTAGGCAGACCATAGAATATTTTATGGAACACCCAACATGGCCTACAGAATGGCAACAGCATGTGGCGCTCATGTTTTATGCGGATTATATGTATACGGGCAACACTGAGCTTATTGATAAATACTACGAGCAATTGAAGTATAAAACACTTTATCAGCTTGCCAATGAAGAGGGTCTGATAACTTCCACCAAAATGACCCCGGAGCTAATGGCCAAATTAGGCTTTCCAAAAAAAATGAAAGAGACTTTTAGGGACATCGTTGATTGGCCATCTGCCGGTTGGGGTGGAGACCCATCAAATAAAGGAGAGCGCGACGGCTACGTTTTTAAGGATTACAATACCGTTGTAAATGCGTTTTACTATCAGAACATGATCATTATGGCAGAATTTGCCAAGGTTTTAGGGAAGACCCAGGAGGCATTGGATTTTGAGCTTCGTGCCATAAAAGCAAAGAAAGCGGTAAATGAAAAAATGTTCGACCCAAAAAGAGGTGTTTATGTAGATGGAATTGGAACCGACCATGCCGCCCTACATGCCAACATGCTGCCCTTGGCGTTCAATATGGTGCCCGAAGAGCATATTTCATCTGTTGTTGAACATGTAAAATCGCGTGGGATGGCCTGCAGCGTATATGGTTCACAATATTTGATGGATGGATTATACAATGCCGGAGCAGCAGATTATGCCTTGGAATTGTTGACGGACACCAGTGACAGAAGTTGGTATAATATGATACGTATTGGCTCTACGATTACACTGGAAGCTTGGGACTTAAAGTACAAAAACAACCTTGATTGGAACCACGCTTGGGGAGCCGTACCCGCCAATACCATTCCACGTGGACTTTGGGGAATTCAACCTAAAACACCTGGATTTGGAATTGCCAGTATTAAACCTCAGATGGGTAGTTTAAAAAATAGTACTATAGAAGTGCCAACCATAAAAGGAACAATAAAAGCTACTTATACATTTCAAAACCCAAGACTACAGACGTATACGGTAAAAATTCCTGCAAATATGGTGGCTGAATTTGAAATAGCACCTTCCCCTGGAAAAGAACTAATGCACAACGGCATAAAAGTGCCTTCAGCCTTCGGCTCGGTGAGGTTAGCACCTGGACATCATGAAATAAAACTGGTCGTCAATTCATTTTGATTTGACTACATGCGGCATTTTTAATTCCTGAATCTCCCGTTAGATTTCTTTTTCTAAAGTAAGTAAGTTTGCCATAGAAATTTTCGGTTATAGCTCTTAACTCCAATTAGAAATGAATACGTCTCCTCGAACCCTGGAGGAGACAAAACCACAACCTTTAACTAATTGATATTGTGTTACCTGTATTCTATTTAAATGCAAATCACATAATGAAATAAGTCAGACCAACTTTAATTTATTTGAAGCTTCCATTTGTTCACCAAGTTCATGGCGGCCCGATAATTGTATTTATTGCGGTCTAAAGTTTTCATGCGCTTTAATACATTCAGTACTTCTTCCTTTAATACTTGGCTGTTGTCCTCCACCAAATAAATAGCATTCATGGCTTGGGTCTGGGCAAATTCCCTATCGGTTTTCAAGGCCCTTATAAAACCATTATAAGCGTCTTCTTTTTTATTGAGTTTATATAATGCTTCGGCTGCAACCACGGCCACACTTACCGAAGGGTCTTTAATCGCCTTTTTTAATGATGGAATTTCAGACTTCGCGTTGTCTCCCAGAAGGAGTAAACCCGTCGCCCCCCAATAGCGAACTGCAGACTCCTTGGATGTAAGGAGTTCTACCAACTTTTGCTTGTCTTCAACTTTGCCAAAGGAAGCTATATCTGCCGCCTCCAAGATTTCAGCTATGGGAACTTCTCCACTTTGAAAATAATCGAATATCGTTCGGTCTTTTGTCCTAAGACTGCGCTCGTCCTCCGGCATAAAGCCTGTATCATTGATTTTTAGGAGCCAATCACGATTGGCTTGGCGCATTTTTTCCAAAACATTGGCATATTTTGGATCTCCGGCCAAGTTGTTTATTTCCCAGGGATCATTTTCTGTATCGTACAGTTCTTCCACTGGTTTTTTGTTCCAAAAGACACCTTGTATATCGTTGCATTCTCCGTTTTCATAAGCTGTTTGCCAAGACTGCAAAGACTTGGCACGGAACAAATACTCTATGGGAAGCCCATAAATTCGATGTGGCATATAATTATGTATGTAACGGTACCTTTTACCTCTTACGGCCCTACTCATATCATACCACTCATCCATTCGGTCACGGAACATAAAGGCATAATTGGGGTCAGGCCCCACATTTTCACCTAAAAAGGCTTCACCTTGCAACTGTTTGGGTATTTCAGCCCCCACCAAACTCAACATGGTGGGGAAAAGATCCACAAAACTGATCAATCGATCTACCTTTGAATTGGGTTCTTTGGCAGGCCAAAATTTCCTATATTTTTCGGGTATGCGAACAATAAAGGGTACGTGTGTCCCCGTTTCATAAACATAACGTTTGCTACGGGCCAATACTCCCCCATGGTCTGCATAATATATAACTATGGTATTATCCGCCATTCCCGATTCTTCCAATTCTTTTAAACGATCACCAACAAAAGCATCCATTTGCTGAACACGGTCGTAATATTGTGCCCAGTCATGTTCCATATCCGGGGTACGCGGATGGTAAGGAGCAATAGGTACTTTTTTAGGGTCGTGCTTCAACGTACTCAAGGGCAACTGTTCGTGTATTTTACTCTCATGTGATATGGTGGTATTAAAAATAGCGAACCAAGGTTTTCCCTCTGGTGCATTTTTATAATGGGCTTTGTAACTGGACTCATCCCATATTTCTTTATCTATATTGGTGTTGTAATCTGTTTTGACCGAATTGGTACAATAATAGCCCAATTCCCGCATTGTTTCTGCGAGAAATTTAACTTCCCTACCTCTCCGGTAATTACTCCTCATATTGGAGTGGCCACCAGAACTGGCGTATATCCCGGAAATAATAGTGTTTCGCGCAGGTGCGCAAACGGGAGCATTGGCGTAGGCGTGTGTGTAAAGAAACCCTTCTCCTGCCAAAGTATCCAGATTGGGTGTAGTGGCAAATTCGTCCCCATAACACCCTAGAAAAGCACTGTTATCCTCACTCGTAATCCAAAGGATATTAGGCAAGTCCTGAGCTTCGGAGTAATTAACACAAAGGGTGATGAATATTGATATTACAAAGCTGTTGGTTAGATATTTAATCATTCTGGTATTGGGATAAATAGCCTTTTTATAATACCGTAATTTAACCAATAAAATTTAGACAATTGCCCTAGGTTGAATAATGTTGGGAATACAGGAGACCTTTCTTAAAAAATCAGCCTTCCCAAAAAGATTCCCCCTATTTACAAGAACCACAAGAATAAAAATCATAAGACCATAACTTTGCCTCCCCTTCAAAATTGAAAAAACTAATCAGGAATTTCCTATTAGACCTAGGCTCTTCAGCGGCAAGAATGAGGTCATTATATGTGGTGAAATTTCACTTTAACAAATAAAAATGTACCTTCTGGAGTAAAGATAATTTTAGATTTCTATTTTAAAGCGATGTACTGTTGGTGCTAAAAACAAAAACAAGTATTGGTTGGTTTTATGCTTTAAACTTAGCCTGGGCTTGCTTTGGCAAATCCTCTCTAAGTGACCGTAACAATAATTGAAAACTAATCTCAATAGTATCGTTGATAGAAATTAGTCCAAATAACTTCTTAGGGGCTTTTAAATTATAATCGTCCAAGCTAATACATAAATCCCCCGTTACGCGTATCTCATCACCTTTTACAATTTGTAAAGGAATGTTATAGTTATTAACTACTCCCGTTATTTCAACAGATATGGAAGCCCTAGCATCAGACTTATGATCATTGAGACTTATTTCCTGAAGGGATAATGCTATTTCCGGATAATTCTCCGATTTTAGAATTTTATGAAAATCATTATTTATACCTCTTCCTCCACAGTCGAAGCAACTGTTGTTTAACGTTAATAATGTATTTTTAAACTTCATTTTATCACCTTCCAGATGGTATAATACAGGTATCGGGCTTTTAAAGGCACTTATGTTATAAAGACATGAAAAGGAGTTCACATTACTTGTCCCTTTTAAAACCAAAGAACTATCGGGGTCAATTAAAAAAGAAGTGCTTTTAGTGGCAGAATTCTTTGTAGTAAAAGCTAATGCTACTGCAATGGAAAAATAAAGTCCTAGCCTTTTTATTTTCATAATAGTATATTCTAATTTTCCGAATAAACAATATAAGTCCCAAGCTAGTAGTTAATTTAATTTACTAACCAAATAAACCTAATAACTATGGGACTTATCCGTTCCAATTTAATTTTTACCTAGAAGCTTATCACAGCTTCTGCTATAATTCCATTAAACTTTCCATCCTCTAGAATATCACCTACAGCATAATCGTTGTAATTCTGAACTACATATTCTGCTTTTAAAAGTACGTTTTTGGTCATAAACCAACCGCCACTTAGTTGAAATCTATCAATACTTACATCATTTCCACCTAACAATTCTGCTTCTACCATGTTATAACGTCCCCCTAGGTAGAAATTTTCTGAATTTCCAAATCTGTAAACAAGCTCTCCTGCGTATTGTTGTGTATTTCTTCTATCCGTTTCACTAAGACTTCGGCCAGATGTTAATTCTACAGTTCCAAAAAATTCCAGGCCGTTATATTTTACAAAAGGGTTGATCATTACGGCAGTAATCTTATTTGCAAATCCTGGGTTAAAACGTCCTGATCTAAAATTGTCACTGGTAGCCGTTTGATCTTGTAATACATCATAATATCTAGACCCTGCTCTATCTGCATTATATAAATATACATTTGGTGCATAACCGGTATTGTACAGGGACCCTGTTAACCTTATCCTTAAGTCTTCGTCCAATTGTTTATCATAGCCTAATTTGGCCAATAGAGAACCACCACCTGTTGATCCGTTTGTTTTTTCAACACTCTGGTTTAATTTGCCATTAGAGAATCCAAGCATTCCTATAAATCCACCATCGGTCCTGTAATAAACTTCTGCACCAACTTCTGTTGTAAATGCATCCATAATTAAATTACCAACAAATGGGTTATAAATGGTTTCGGCGTTATCACTTCTTCTAAAGTGGGCATCGCCATAGTTATTCTCCATATGTCCAATTTTAATAGTGGTATTTCTCATCAGGTCTCCCAAAAAACCTTCATGAACAAAATCCAGCTTATCTATTTGAAAATACCCACCTTTTACATAAGGTTCATTGTGGTGTCTGGAAGATAAGTAGGTACGTAGGTGCAGGTTGACCCCATCAAACAATGCCACATCCAAATCCCAATTAGCAGTAGCCAAATTAAAATTAGCCCCTATTTCCTTTAACGGTACAGCTCCCGAGTTTTCATTCTCCAAAGCTTGATATTGAAGGGCAAAAGCCCCCCCTACCTTAACTTTAACACCATCAAAGTTTGATACCGTGTCCTTAGGAGCTTCGAATATATTAACGCCATTTTTATCTGGTTGTCTATAATTATCCAATTTTGCGTTTTGAGCGTAAAAATTGAACCCAGAAAAGATAATACCTACTAACAATGAATTTTTTAAAATTGATTTCATATAGATTAATTTATAATAAGTAATTTTTAGTTTATTTGAAAGTGCTGTTGAATTTAATGGTGATATCATCTCCCGTTGTAATGGTACCGAGCAGTGCCTTGGGCGGATCAACTTTATAATCGGTCATTTTAATTTTCTTTTCCCCGCTCAGTGTTAGTTTATCCCCGTCCATACGTAGAGAAAATTCCAATGGAATACGGTTTTTTACTCCAGAAATGGTTAAGTCGCCCAGAGCTGTCATGCTATACAGACCTTCTCCCTTACTGATCGATTCCTTAACTTCTGCCAACTGAAAAGAAATGGTATTATATTCATCTGTTTTTAGAGCTTTATAAGTATTTCTATCCATACTGGACTTTCCACTTTTCAAGCTTTCGGCTACGATGTCTATTTTCATTTTATCAATTTCACCAGATTCTACATTCTTAAATACAATTACTCCATTATACGATTCAGCATCTAAATGCCAATCATGTAAACTGGAAGTGCCAAATATTTGTACTGAAGATTCATTGTTTGATAAATTAAATTGCTGGGCCCGTAGTAAATTTGATGTTATCAGAAAAATAGACAACAAAGAAAATACCTTTACGAACACCTTATTATTGTAATGATTCATTCTAAAATGGTTTAAAATTAGAGGACAAATTTCTATCCCAAATTGTCCAAGAAAAATGATAAATGTCATTTTTACATAATAAAATATAGGGTCCTTAGAAAGGCAGAAAATTTATTTTCCAGAATTAGGATAAAGTAATACACGAACGGTATTTGACTTTGAAGAAATTGAAATAACATTTACTAAAACAATTGACCTAAGGCCTAAGGGGTCTTCATAAATTAACTCTTCACGGCATTGGGTACGTAAAATACTGATTATTAAATATTTATTTACATAACAATCAACATGGTATGATTCCAGATGACAGGTAATAAATGGGAGGTTCCTATGGCCTTTGACCAAATTAAACACATATAAATGGTCCTCAAGGGTATGACCAAAAAGCAAAGGGTACAATAGAACCTAAAATTATTGGCTCGAAAAGAAATGATTTATGTTTCCTGTCTAAAGTGGCTCAGATCAAACCAAAGCCGGTTCATTAATTGAACAATTTAATAAGTTACGCTAATGCAATTATAATTTAAAAAGGAAACAAGACAATGGCATAGAAAATCTCAATAAAAAAACTAAAGTACACTTGCATTCCCTACCATTGATGCAGGGACCACATCCAAATTCTTGGCAGACCTAGAAATGGTCAATAATAATCAGTAGCTAGGGGGTAGTTCAAATCTGTTCTTACAGTGAATGAACAAAGTGATAAAAGGCTAGATAATAGTAAAACCTAGTAATTTTAACGTACGTAGTTTGCGGGGTAGTGTCTTTAAAACTGGTACTATTTACTGCCAAACTATTCTTGTGTCGAGTACTTCCTCCTTTTACTGATGTCTTCGTCCGTGATCGGCCCATTATCATCACCTATATATTCCGTAGAGTGGTATTTTTTAACTCTTGGGCTTTTTTTTCTTTTCAAGAGACCTCCAAGTCAAGGGTACAGAGCAAAATAGGTTATTGACGAGAAAGTATTTACGCTTTGATTTGACTGGTTTACTAGTGTATTTTAACTTACCAATGTCATACCACCAACAGGAAGAAACCATCATCAAGATAGACACCATAAAATTAATTCATGTTACTATATTTTCTTCAAGGTTTGCCATTCTTCCTTGGTCGCAGGTAGTTTTTGGTGCTCGAGCATTAACTGCCATTTGCCATTCTTTTTTGTTAGTAGGGCATCGAAATGGATGAACCTTTCCTTACGTTCTCCATTTTCATCCTGTAAATTATGCCTAAATATACCCTTTTCAAAAGCAGTGGTAATATCCCCAGTCCGTTCTGAAAAACGAAAATCCAAATTTACCTTAGTTATTCCCTTATTTGTTTTTTCCAGACCATCTTTCCATTTTTCCAATGCCTCCTTTAAGGAATAACATACCTTGCTCCTATCCGAGACCAAAATCCCATCTTCATGGAAGGTTGCCCCATATCCCGAAACATCCCCGGCTTCCACTTTTTCCTTTACTTCACTCCAATATGCATTCAATTCGGTTATTCTGTTCTGTGCAAACGAATTACATGTAAATAGTAAACCTATAAAAGCTACTTTTAATACTGCCTTGATTTCCATATAATTTTTCTCTTATTATAAGTTCTGAAATATTTTAATACTTGGATTTTACTTCACAACCGCAAAATAATCCAACATCACCAAAGATACACTTTAGGCTAGCAAAATCCCAATTTAAAACTGAGCCCTAGTGCATACAAATTTTCACGTAATGCTAGAATGCTTTAACATTATAACCCATCATCAAACCATTGTACGACTAGAAGATGAATTGGAATAGCCCTTTCAATTGCTAGTCTTTAAAGACCTTATAAAGATCTGAAATAAAGTGAATGAGTTCCGTAAACCATTGTGCCCCCACTTCCGTCATATAGATATGGTTTTCAAAGGTATGATCAAATAGCAATGGGTACAATAGAACCTAAAATTATTGGCTCGAAAAGAATTGGCCTATGTTTCTTGTCTAAAGTGGCTCTGATCAAACCAAAGCGGGTTCATTAATTGAACAATTTAATAAGTTACGCTAATGCAATTATAATATAAAAAGGAAACAAGACTATGGCATAGAAAATCTCAATAATAAAACTAAAGTACACTTGCATTCCCTACCATTGATAAAGGGACAACGTCCAAATTATTGGCAAACCTATAAATGGTCAATAATAATCAGGAACTAAGGGTAGTTCAAATCTGTTCTTACAGTGAATAAATAAAGGGATAAAACTTTGGGTGAAAATAAAACCTAGTAATTTTAACGTACGCAGTATGCGGGATAGTATCAAGAATTAGCTGAAAGAATAAACAACCCTAACAGTTTCCGATTGTTTTATTCTTGATTCGCCTAATTAAAGCAAGTGGAAGTATTTATAAAGCCAAACCGATTACTCGGTCTGGCTTTAGAATATTTAAGCGCCTCTTTTGGGATGTGGCTTAATGCTTGTAAGTTCTTCTATTCTGACCATTCTTTTTTCTTCTATAGATATCCGTGCTGCAATTCCTATTAAAATCGACATTACTCCATCACGCAATCCCGCCGCATGTTTTAATGGATCTGCCATATTCGGTTCACGAAATATTTTATCTTGAAGACGTGTATCTCCTCCACCATGGCCACCTTTGGAAGATGCTACTTTTATTATTTCATATTCACTTTTAAAATTTTCCTGAAAAAATATTTCATCATAGCGTACATTACTAGCTTCTGTTTGATTCATTTCAGCACTATGTAGTTCCGCTTGATTTATTTTTTCCTGACGACGCCATGGAATATCTTCCCATGTTTCGATTCTGCCATTTTTGCCATTAAAGGCAATTCTCCAGCCTTCATAGGGAGAGTAGGTTGTTAAGGAATAACTAACCTGCACATTATTGGCGTATTTTATTTGTACCGCCATCTTATCGTAAATGTCGATATCTTCTCTCCAAACACAACTATCACGTACATATCCATCATACTTTTCATTTTCTGCATAGAGTGAATAATCTCGTTCACTTTTAGTAATATCCCAATAATATTGACATTTATCCGTGAAAGCACAGTTGCGACAATTTTCACCTCGGAATTCGTTGTTTTTGCCATAATGTTCTAAAGCACCATAGGCAACAACTTCTACCGGATCCGAATCAATTAACCAATTCAATAAATCAAAATGGTGGGTGGATTTATGTACCAAAAGTGTACCTCCCTTATCGCGTTCACCATGCCAGCGACGAAAATAAGAGGCACCGTGGTATGTATTTAAATACCAATTAAAATCCACTGATGTGATTTCTCCGGTAGGTTTTTTCGCAAGTTGCTCTTTTAATGCTGTAAATAAAGTCCCATAGCGATAGTTAAAACCTACTATCACCTTTTTTCCTGTTCGTTTTTCGGCATCAATTATTGCCTGAGCCTTGTTCTCATTAATAGTCAAGGGTTTTTCTGTTAAAACGTCGACCCCCAACTCCATAGAGCGAATGATTTGCTTATGGTGTTCTGAATCCATAGTCGCAACAATTATCAAATCAGGTTTGGTCTCTTTAACCATTTTGTCAAAATCAATATATACGGGACAGTCTACCCCCATATATTTCTTTGCATATTCAAGTCTTCCTGGATTTATATCGCAAATACCAACGAATTTGGTTATATCGCCGTAGTTTTCTACGATTCTTTTCCCCCAAAAAGAAGTTCCCCGTACACCTGCACCAACCAAACAAATTCTTCTTTTGGAATTTATGGAAATAGCCGCGTCTAAGGGGTTTGATAAAATCATTGCCCCGGCTGCAACGCCAGATGTTGTAATAAAATCTCTTCTCTTCATTTCTTTTTAAATTAATGTTTAATTTTATAATCTATACTTAATGTAATTCGGCCATAGAAAAAGCTTTGTTCAGTGTCGATCAAGTTAGCGCAAACCGATTATTGAATACTACAATATCTCGTTTTTTGATGGAAAATGCAACCATGTTCTTTCAATTTAAAATCTATAAGGACGTAGCACTTCCATACAGCATAATCATTTTATTCATACCTCTTTCTATCATTATTTTTAATATTAATTTGACAAACCTTTAATGTTGTCCATACTGGATTGTTTATTTGAATTGCGTCAACCACTACTATTTATTGAATGACAATTAGTTCCAAAATTTCCCAAATCCTTTTTGGTGTTTCAATCAATCATTAAAACCACACACGGACTCTAACATGAGTAAAACAGCTAAGCTGATCAAAAATTATGTATTAAGCATTCCTGTTCGAAGTAGGTAAGCGACTTCTTTCAATTGTGACTTCTATTCCTTTTTTAACATAAAAACTAATTATAACCAGTGTTTTGCTTAGACATATCTCTATTAAAAATCTTGTCCAATTCACTTTGTGGAATAGGACGCAGTTTTTGGAAATCCTGAATATTCCCTGCATCTGGATTATGTGCTTTTAACCTAGCCTCCAGTTTATGGGTTCTTTTCAAATCAAACCAACCTAAAAATTCACCTCCCAATTCACGTGCTCTTTCATCCAAAATAAAATCAATATCCATATCACCTGCAACTACAGGAATAGCATTTGGCACTTTTCTTGCTCTCACTATTAAATCATCAATATAGCTAGCAGCAGCAATGTTATCCCCTAAATAATAGGCGCTTTCGGCGGCAATTAAGTATTGCTCTCTCAATCTTAATGCAATTACATCCATATGAGCCCCCTCTTCTTTAGGTACACCCCTTGAGGAATCCAAATGTTTTTTCATGGTATGGCATCAACTTCTTGTCGAATTTCTGGGTGATCCATCTTCCAAATAAATAAGGTTTAGGCCGTCTATGGCAATACCTCTGGCTGCAATTTCTTTTCGTTGGAAGAAGAACAAAATGTCAATTTAGGAACAACAAAAGGCTTCAATCCTACAGTTGGTATTGCTTCTACAATTTTCGACGTGTGATATTTTGGATAGTTGGCTATACCTAATTTCTTCTTTAAGAGACCTATCTATTTTGAAGCGACCCTTCTTAAATATCGAGCCGTTTTTTTCGAAATTTCCTCCGGTCTGTATTTTATTTTTTTTGGTGATTTTCCAAATAACTCCTTAAACCAAACACTTGCAGCTAGGTAACAACCATTCTCATTGGCGTGAAATCGATCTTTAGAACTCCAAAGATCGATACCTTCCCTTTTCTTGATAGATCGATAAAAGGCTTCGCCAGAAGATAAAATGGTGGAACCATAACGTTCGGACAGGACCTGATAATTTTTTTTCAGCCCATCGTACATTTGATCCGATGTAATCCCAAAGCCCGCCAAACGTGGAGAATCAGGTGCATAGGCCCAGGTTTCATGAATGTAGATTTTGGCCCGGGGCACGTATTTATTTACATAATCACGAATTTCATCGGCATAAGGTTGATAGGTTTCCGCCTTAAAGCTAAGATTGCTCACCTGCTGAATGGTTACAATATCCCAGTCATCTGTCAACAACCAATCTTTTAACGACTTGCCTCTGTATGGTTTGATCGTTGAATCCAGTTCACTTTGCCTTATAAGGTCTGCATGTTTTTCAAGATAGCATCCGCCGATATTTGCTTTGCCAATTATAATATTGCAGCCTTTTACGGATTCTGTCATTTGTTTCAAATATTTACATGCATTATCCGCAAAACTATTGCCGATGGTCAAAATACGGATGGTGTCCGATACCTTATTGGGAAGGCCGTTGGCAAGGGCGTTACCCGGATGGGCGAAAAATGCAAATAATAAAATTATACAAAATTTGAAAGCTTGTTTTTTCATAGGATGATTCATATAAATGTTTATTTTTTAATTACACAATTTATCAATTCTATTCCACTTCGCTTCAAAGATGGTTTTATTAGATTTCTCCCATTCCCTGAACTGGGCCTATATTTTTCCTGTTACGATCTTACCGTAAAATCTATTTATCTTTTAAGCCGATCAAATCCGATCTTGACCGACATATTGGTAAAGACCGTCATTAATATAACCGCAAGTATCAATTCCCAGAGCAGTGAATACCCTCAACTAGCACCCAACTTAGTGTTTATAGTAAGACTTCCCGGGCCGAAGACCTGGACCGCGGTAATAATACCAGGGCCAATTTTTATATGATTACTTATTTTGAGCCTTTCTTTATTTTGGGGCCTTGCATGGAATCCCTTTTTAATATTAATTTGGTTTGGCTCAATAGGATTCCTATCATTCGGTCGTATCACCAAAAATCATTTTTTAATCAATTTATAGCACTTTGGCCTTACCCGGAATAGGAATACTATAGTTGCCGTCGGGCCCCGGCATCGAAGGCATATCCGCATCCCAGCTGAATTCCTTTGGCAGAATACTCCTATTGGATTTCAGGGCCTCCTCGACCGTGATTATTTTTCCGGAGTGGATGGCCATCCGCCCTATAATGGTGGTCAAGGTAGATTTTGCGCCATACTCCAATTGATTTAACGGTTTATTGTTTATTACCGAATTAATAAAATCGGATTGACATTTTTGGGAGGCCCCATGGGCCTCGTCCTTGTCGCGGTGCCTCCAGAGCAACTCCCCTTTCGAGTTATATATCTGAAATTTTTCGTCGGCATACCCCTTCGAACCCTGAACATGAAATCCGACCCTGTTCCACGTATTGTCCATATTGGTGGACTGCACGTGTAACTTGATTTTATTGGCATATTCAAATTCGGCGTAATGGTGGTCGTAAGTGTTCCCCTGGTCGGGGCCGCTGAAGGTCTGCCTGCCTCCCAATCCCCTGGCTACGACCGGGTAATCGTCCATGAACCAGTTCATCAAATCTATGGGGTGGATCGTCTGACCTGCCAATTGGCCTCCCCACAACCATGTAAAATAGCGCCAGTTCCGCATTTGGTACTGCATTTCCGTCTGATCGGGCGTGCGCGGGTGAATCTTGGGCGCACCCACGTTATAATAAACGTTCAAGGAGGTTATGTCACCTATCATGCCCCCGTCGATTTTTTCCTTCATCAATTGATAACCGGTCTCATATCGCGACTGTAGGCCTACGACCATGCTCAGGTTCTTCCCTTGCGACAGCTCTTTGAGGCCCATTACCCTATGGTACCCGGGAATATCGACGAACAGGGGCTTTTCTATAAATACGTGACAGCCCGCCTTAACGGCGGCCTCAAGGTGCAAGGGCCGGAATGGCGGCGGCGTGGCCAAAAGCACCACATCACAATTGTCGATTACCTTTTGGTAAGCGCCAAAACCGATGAACTTTTTCGAATCTGGAATTTCTACCTGATCCCCGTACGTACCCTTAAGATTCTGGTAGGCCCCGTTCAACCTGTCCTCAAAAACTTCCCCGATAGCCACCAACTTGACCGACCCGGAAGTCTTCAGCGCTTGGTGGGCGGCACCTTTGCCCCTGCCACCGCAGCCTACAAGACCGATCCTTATCTCCCCTTTGTTACTATTCCCAAATGCATTCAGTGGAATTCCATTTAACAAGGCTCCTCCAAGAATAGCAGTAGCACCCGTCTTTACAAAGCCTCTTCTACTATTATCTGGTTTTTTTTCATTCATAATCCTTCACTTTTTAAACTTATTATAAACAACATTTATTTTTTTCATTGTATCAAATTTGTTTTTTTGCCTTCATATTGATAAAAAGAAAAATTAAATTAACCATTACTCTTTATTTTTGATCGCAATCCCATTATGGATTATTGCTCCAAAAAATCCTTCTTCCAATACTACTTATCCGTTTAAAATAACGCAGCATTAAGAGCCACCCTGATATCCTGTATTTCGTGTCAATAATAGATACAGCCTCTACTAATTAGACCTAAAATAATCTGTCATTATCTCAAACTTCAAACAGAGCTCAATATCCAGGATTTTGCATTGCATTCTTTTGATCAGGACTTAAAGGACTCCCTTCTGCATAAATAGCATCGAGGAATGTTTGTGGTATTGGTCTTAAAATATGGTGCTCCTTAATATTTGGCGCCGCCTCTGGGTTATACATTCGAGTTCTTGCAACCAAAGTTTTGGTCCGTGCTAAATCCTCCCAACGGTGCCATTCTCCACAAAGTTCACGGGTGCGTTCGTTCAACACTAAACAGAGCATACGTTCATACTCACCGGAATATCCTAATTTAGAGATAATAGCCTCATCTTCTGCAGGTAAGTTGGACGTACTTGAAATCATCAAATCTGTAGGATCTGTTGTCTCCGGAATATTATTTGACTCATAATAAGAGTTCTCTTCCATAAATGAATTGTCTTCAAATGGTTGTGAATATTCAGAAGTGGGGTAAGAAGCAGCACCATCAGTATAATAAGACCGATCTTCACCATTTTTATATGCAGCCCTCATTCTAACGGCATTGATAAATGGTAAAGCCTCACCAAAAGCGTTTTGACGTATTTTTGCCTCAGCTGCCATTAAATAGGTTTCACCCGAACGCGCTAAAATTTCATCGCGCACACCCCGATTATCGTTTATAGATGTCCTAGAGGCATCATAATGCTTACTAAGTGAAGGAAATCTTGGGTTGCTCAATAAACCAACCCCATCAGCAGCATAAGCCACATACACATGTGGTACGGTTTTACCATCATATAAAATACTGGGATTATTATTGTTTTTTGTAAGAGCAAAACGCGTATCGTTTGAAGAATTGATAATATACATAATACCCAAATCTACACCAGCAATGTAGTTTATACCGTCAAATTCTCCTCCATTATTTACACGATGCTTAGTTCTAAAAGTCTTCCAAAAACGAGAATCATTTACATGATCAAAGACATCGTAAGTAAAATAGGTTGCCGCCAATCGACTATACGGGCGCATACCCGTAAGGTCTCGTTTCATCACTTGCAAATCATCATAGCGTGCAGTGAAATGCACTGAATTGAAATTAGAAGTTTCCAATGCCTTATTAGAACTAAACTGTGCCGATAAAATTAATTCCGGTAATGATTCATTAGCGCCATCAGGTTCTGTATAATCCCAAAGTTCTTGATAGTTAGTTGCCAATGGATGCTTGGCAATTACCTCTTCGCATAATTCTACTATCCGCGTAAGATCAGCTCCCTTTGTCTCACCGTTCCAGGAATCATTAATCTCGCTGGTACGTGTCAAATATGCTTTTGCCAAATAATGTGCCGCAGCACTTTTAGTTATCCTAGCTGGCGCACCAACATTATCCAACAAATTGTAGGCCTGTGTAAAATCATCGATAACTTGTTGCAGTACTTCTTCTGCTGTGGCCCGCGTGAATTCGAGCTCTACGCTATTGCTTGCATTTAGCTTTAAGGGAACACCGCCATACTGCCTCACTAGTTTTAAATAGTTGTAGGCTCGGAGAAAATAACCTTCGCCTAAAGCAATATTCTTGATTTCTGGGTTGGTAGATTCAATGCTTGTAGCTGATTCAATTATTTGATTGGTAAGACCAATTCCTACGTAAAAATTATCCCAAGGCTCTTCAGCCGAAGTTCTAGCATTATTTGTTATTGAATTAAATCCACTATGGTAATCATTCCATTGGCTGTTGGTATTGTCTCCACCTACATGAAACTCGTCAGTACCATAATTTGTGGTAGCAAATTGCTGCTCTGAACTAAAAGGGGCGGCCAACACCCTAAAGTATGCCCCTATAACCAAAGATTTAATACCTTCTTCTGTCTCAAAATATTGGGTATTTCTTTGTGTGGTCAACTCTTCATCAAGAAAAGCGTCATCGCAAGAACTAATGATAACCAACAGTAACAAAATCACTGAAAATCGGATACCAAGTTTTATATTATTTCTCATATTCTTTGAATTTATTTGAATTTGACTTTGATTAGAATTCTACGTTCATGCCTAGTGTGAACCCCCTGTTAGATGTGGAGGTTCTGACATCTAAATCTATCCAATCTACTTTGGAGAAAAGCATACCGGGGTTAGCCGCTTGAACGTACACATGTAATTTAGATAGTCCTATTTTATCTGTTAATACTTGCGGAACATTATACCCCAATGAAACATTTCTAACCTTCATAAACGAGCCACTATGATACCCAAGTGTGTTAGAATATACATCACCTCTACCCGGCGCATATATCGGCTTCTGGTACTCTGAATTTTGATCTGCCTCGGTATAGTAATCAACTTTTCTTGCGTTTTCCCTCCCATTTAGATCCTCTCCATAACTGTTATAGAGATAATCCATACGACCATATACGAAAGCTGACAATTCAAATCCCTTATAATTAAATGTATTTGTTAGCCCAACAATAAATTTTGGAATCTCATTTCCAACAATAACACGATCATTATTGGCATCTATTACATAGTCTCCATTTTGATCTACTGGGCGCGCATTACCCGCCGAAAAAGTATGGCCATTAGCGTTGAATTTTGCCATTTCAGCCGCATCTGATTCTTGCCAAATTCCGTTTGATTCATAATTGTAAGTAACATTTTGTGATTCACCAATAAACCATTGGTTAACAAGATCGTCTTCTTCACCATTGGCCAAGGCAACGATTTCATTTTCTTGCCAAGACCCACTAAAATCTGTAGACCATGTAAAATCTTCAGTTCTCACGTTTACTGTATTCAAAGTCAAATCAAGACCTCTGGTCTTAGTTTCACCAATATTGGAAAATGTCACTTCAAACCCAGTAACAGTTGGTATAGCCTGTAAAAGTAATAGATCGGTAGTATTGGCATTATAGAAATCTAAACTTCCTGAAATTCTACCTTTAAAGATTGAAAAATCCAGCCCATAATTATACTGTGTTGTTTTCTCCCAACCCAAGTCATTATTTGCTAACTGCGTTACCCCATTACTGTTCAAAGCATTTTGAACACCTGGTGTAGTAACTGAACCCATAGGGTAAAACAACGGACTTAAACTACCTTTTGTAGAATACGGTTGAATTGCTGCGTTTCCTGTTGCACCTACTCCGATACGTAGTTTTAGTTGGTTGATCCAATTTGTATCTACCAAAAAGTTCTCTTTATCTAAACGCCAGCCTAAGGCTGCGCTTGGAAAAAATGACCACTTGTTGCCATCAGCTAACTGGGAGGCTCCATCATAACGACCTGAAACTGTTAACAGATATTTATCGCTATATCCATAATTGAATCTAGCCATATAAGATAATAATTGTTGTTCTTGAAGGCTTGAATCCCAATCGGCCAATGCTACATTCTGACTACTTAGAGCATTCCACTTCTGGCTAGAAAGCGGAATATTATCCGCTGCCATTGAACTTGTCTCCCTATTATATTGAGTTTGACTTTGTAATAAAGTTGCTCCGAAATCGTGCTTGCCAAATGTCTTATTGTATAGTAAAAGATTATCTAAGGTATATGATAATTGCTGACTCTTGTACAACGAGGCATAACTGGAACCTGTTCTAATTACTGACTGGCTATCAAGAAAAATACCATCTCGATAGGAGGTTATGTCCGGACCAAAATTCACACGATACTTAAGGCCTTCCAAACCTTTAGAAATACTACCAAAATCAAGCTGGGCATAGAGACTGGCAAACGCCCGTAAGGTTGTTCGTTGATTTTGAGAGTATTTCTCTTCATCAATAATTGTCTTTACTCCAATATCCCCACCCGGAAACTCTACTCTATTACCTTGATCGTCGTAAGGCAGGGCATATTGAAAAATAGCGCGCGCACTTTCATATAGTCCGTTTTGAACAAATAACCCACTGTTTCCTGTTTGAGACTGACCATATTCTTGAGTACTAAACGATGTATTTATATTACCTCCAAATGAGAACCATTCAGTAGGTGTGATATCAACACTTACATTTGCATTATACCTCTTGTAACTTTGACCAAGCACTGTACCTGTATTATTTGTTACACCAAATGAGCCATAGGCTTTTATTTTTTCAGAACCACCACTCGCACTTAGTGAATGTATTGTGGTATAACCCGTTTGCGTTACAAAATCTGTCCAATCGGTTGAAACGAGTTTAGAGCCATCCCACGTTCCTCCGCTCCAACCTCTTAATATATTATCAAATGCAATATCGTCACCTGGAAAGATTACAGCATCATTTGCTATAGTGGGTTCATCGCCCCTTGGGAAAGTTTCCGGGTTTTCGTAGTGTTTTGACCAACGACGAAAATCTACATATTCACCAGCATTGAAACTTGGTGCAGCTTCATGAATATTTTGCGCTGTAACCGATGTACTATAACCTAAGGTAAACCTGCCAGTTTTCCCTTTTTTTGTAGTTATTATAACCACTCCATTTGCACCGCGAGACCCATAAATAGCAGTTGCAGAGGCATCTTTAAGGATATCAATCGATTCAATATCTCCAGGGTTTATTGTCCCTATACCTCCTGAAATTAAAGGAATACCATCTAATACATAAAGTGGAGAGTTGGATGCAGATAATGAACGTACACCACGTATGGTTATGCTTCCGACTTGCCCCGGTCTTTCATTTGTACTAATATCAACACCAGCTGCTTTACCCTGCATTGCCTCTACTGCATTACTTACAGGTCTAGAAGTTATGTCTTCGGAGCTTACACTTACAAGGGCTCCGGTAACATCAGATTTTTTCTGTGTACCATAACCAACAACAACAACTTCATCTAAACCAGCGGCACTTTCCTCAAGTGTAATACTTAAGTTCGATTGCCCATTAATGAAAACTTCCTTAGTAGAGAACCCTAGATAGGAAACCACCAGAACCGCATTTTCATCGGCTATGTCCATGGTGAAATTCCCATCAAAATCAGCCGTAACTCCATTGCTCGTTCCTTTTTCTAGGACATTGGCCCCTGGTAAGGGCTGATTGTTTTCGTCCGTTATCGTTCCCGAGATAGTAACTTGAATTTCCACACTTTGCTGATCCAATACTAGGGCATTTGGAGATTTTACCTTTATAATAATGGCATTATTTTTCGTTACCTCTATGTTAAGATTCCCTTGTGATAAACTTTGCTTGAGCAATGTATTGGTGCTTATCCGACCTTTTTGCACTGGCACCCTAGGAAACCCCGTAAATATACCTTCTTCGTAAAAGAATTTATATTCAGTCTGCTCCATGATGAGGTCAAAAACCTCATCTACAGTTAACAATTCATCTGCTGATATTTTAATTTTAGAATGTTGAGACACCAGACTATTTGGTGTTAAAGCAAAAACAGTTGCGCAAAATAAGAAAATGAATGCTCTCATAATGATCAATAATAGCCCCTTTCCAGGAAGAAAACAGCCCTTGGTCAATTTAATTTTCATAAATTTGTGAATTATCGGTTAGTTAAAATTTTAATTAATTGGTAATAACTTCAAGAGGATAGAGTTACAAACTTTTGCGGGTTAAACTTTATCCTCCTTTTTTTAATAATTGGAATTTACTTCATAAGCATATATTTTAATTTTATATTGGTTATTAAAATCTATTTGTAACCTGCGTACGAATTAGTATGCAACACTTGTTAAACTTTATTATTTAATAATAATCGTTTTGTCCTTTATTTCGTAATTATTAATAGAATTAGATTTCATTATAGATAAAATTTCATCAATTGCTTGGTTTTTATCCAGGGTCCCTTTAAATTTTATAGACTCCAATTTTTTGTTTTCAAAAATTATATCGACATCATACCATCTAGATATTACTTTCATAATATCCTTTAATGTTTTTCCTTTAAAACTAAAAATGCCGCTTATCCAAGAGATTTCATTTTCTACATCAACTATTTGGACTGATATTTCGTTATTCAGAATATTTACATTTGACTGTTGATTTGGAACTAACATTTGTTTTACAGCTGAAGTATTTATCTCTACTTTACCCTCAACCAAGGTGGTATAGATGTTCAATTCATCTTTATAGGCCTTTATGTTGAATTTAGTCCCCAACACCTCAAGTTCCTGTGCATTGTTCACCACCTCAAATTTTGAACCTTGGTGTTCTATACTTGGGGACACATTAAAATAGGCTTCTCCATAAATGAGTTCTACTTTTCTGGTTTTGCCATCCTGAAATGCAACAGGGTACTTCAATTGCGTTTCGGAATTCAACCATACTTCTGTTCCGTCTGATAATTTCAAATAGAACTGTCCACCTCTAGGTATATTCAGTATATTGTGTTTTATTTCTTCTGAATTCTGTTCTCGCGATTCATATATAATTTGTTCTCCATTGCTGTCTATGTCCTGTGTTTGGAAAGACGACCCTTTTTCCAACACTACGGCAGAACCATCTTCAAGTATTAAAGTAGCTTTATCAGTACCTGGTTTAATATTATTATTTTCAACTATAGCAGTAGTTTTTAATTGGGAATCACTCAATACATATTTAAAAATAAAGACAGTGGTCAATAATGCACCAACAATTGCAGCTGTGGCATATTTTGCTATTTTTCTTATCCTGTACCTGTTCAGGAAACTTTTTTCCTTTTTTATACGGCGTACTATATTTTTTTTTGCATTTTTTTTATTATACCCGCCAATAGTCATATTTATAAACGCATTGGACTTGATGTATTCATAAAACAAGGTTTCGTTTTTAGGATTAGAGATCCACATCTCCAATAACTTGAGTTCATCAATATCAGCTTCTTTTGTTAGAAACTTGATGATTATGTTTTCAATTTTTTTATTCTTTTCTTTCTCTTTCATAACTTTTATATCCCTATAACGAACCTAAAACCCTAATACCACCATGTATTTATAAAAAAAATATTTTTTTACAGATTCTAACCCCTTTTTCTTGGCATTTATACCCATTTAACCAACCTAAAATCTTTATACCACCATTTAAATTGAAAAATATATATTTGTTCAGATTCATATCCATTTCCTCCTATGGTAAATAAATTTTCAGATCAAAAAAAACTTATCAAACACCTTAAAAAAGGCAATACATCTGCCTATACTTATCTAGTGGAGCTCTATTATGAAAAGCTGTGCAACTATGCAAGAACCTTGGCTCGCGACGATTTTAAATCGGAAGACATAGTGCAAAATGTTATTGTGAGAATGTGGCAACAACGTGAAAAGTTAAGTCTTGATATTTCTATTAAAAATTATCTCTTTAGATCTGTTTACAATGAATTTATTGATCAATATCGAAAAGATATTGCTATTACCGCGTTGGAAAAAAAATATATTGAAGGAGTAGATTTTATTTTAGAAGAACAAGATTTTGATAAAACGGAACAGCTTATGACCATGGTAATGAATACCATAGAACAATTGCCCCCGAAATGTCAAGAAACTTTTTTATTGAACAAAAAAGAAGGCCTTACCTATATTGAAATTGCCGAATTTCAAAATGTTTCTGTCAATACCGTAGAAAAACAGATGAGCAAAGCTATTAGAATAGTTCGCGAAAAATTACAAGATAAGGTTAAAACTGTATTGTTTTTATTACTGGGAATAAATGCTAACAAAGGCCGTTTGTAAAATAAATAAAGTAGACCAACAACATTTGTTTCAGGGAAGATAAGTTTAGGGTATCACTTAGTTCCTAAACCTTTACCAAAGGAATTATGTCCTTAATAAAATTTAATATCAAAAAAAGTGAGCCTTATTTTTAATTACCTTTAAATAAAGCTGCTAGATTATGGCCAAGGTTAGATTGATTTGGATACTTGAAGGTCGACAAAAAGTGGGGGTACGTGACTATATCTCTTCCAATTAGATTATCTCACCATAAAACAAGAATGATACGTCTGTTCTATTTTACCTCACCCTCCGGTTGGGAAGCAGGCTCAATAAAATTAAGAAAGACCATCTTCAAGAAACATATAGGTTGTGATAAGACCAACGAATCCATTTATGACCAGCTCCATATTGCCCGTAAGCTTATTGTTGACCTTGGAGAAAGTACAGAAGGGTTAGATCCAGATATACTGGTCTAATTCATCCGAAAGGCCTGGGAGAAAAAAGTGGTCACCAAATTAAGGGAGGAAGTCCATAACGGACATACCCTTTCGCAATGGAACAAAGTTATCATCGATAGAAAATTAAAATCCAACAAACCCCGAACTGCCTCCTGGTACGCAGGGGCCATCAGGTCCATTACCAAACTGAACGGAGGAAGGGGTCTGCGGTTGAACGAGATTAGCGCAACCCTTCTAACCAATTTCCAGATCGAACACAAAGCAAAGGGTTGTTCCAAAAATGGTATTAGCTCCTATATGAGAGCAGTTAGGGCCCTCTATTACAGTGCCATCAGGGAAGATCAATTTTATCCCAAAAAGAATCCCTTCCAACACTTTAAAATACCAATTTCCAGGCGTACCAAAAAAAAGACCATATCAAAAATGGACTTCATAAAGACCAGGGACGTACACTACAAAGAAGGATCTCCAGTTTGGCATGCAAAGAATTATGCTCTTGTGGTCTTCAACCGCGGGGGAATGAATTTCATAGATTAGGTAAAGCTTTAGGTCAAGGATATAGTCAATGACCGCATATTCTACGGCCGCAGCAAGACCGGAGACCAACCTTCTGTTCGCTTAACCAATGAGCTCAAAAAGATATTGGATTTCTATGCCAAGGTACAAAAGGGCGATGACAATCTATTTCCCGCCAACTACCATGGAATTACCTAGAGTTATGAAAAGTACAATTCCTTAAGACGAAGGGTCAACGGGCGTCTTAAGGTCATTGCAACGGATGCTGGAATTGAAATGGAATTCACGACCATCATCTTCCACCATTCCTGGCCACCTTTGCCAAGTTGAAGGGAAGCCAATATTCCGAATCCCGAAAACCACGTGATTATAAATAACAGAAAATAAAGATTTTTACTAAATAGTTTCATTTACATCTGAATGATGACCATGTCCACTAACACAGAATTATTCTTACTTATCTTTCGCGAGGTTCATTTACAGTAATTACCTTACTTCTTATTCAAACTTTGTCATGGCCAGTTGAGATGCTTGTGCAGAAATTTAAAAGTTTCATCATTTTTAGAAGCATGCCCTCCATTAAAATATTGAATTCCAACTCTATCTACTGCATTAAACTGGGCATATAAATATCTGACCTTTGCATATTCGGAGGCAACCCAGCTATCTGGTTGCACCAAGTCATCATGCCCCCTTTCAACCATAAATGGCCTAGGAAATATAAGATATGCCATTTCAGCATAACTGAATGTATTTCCCATATTAAAATATGGCATCTCCCATTCTATTGTATTCACAAAACTGCCCTTAAATTGGGTATCCACAACTTTTGCTGTCCAGTCCCCGAAATCGCCTGAACATATTGAAAGACAGTAACCTTCCAATACGGATGGGACACGCATTGCTGTTTCTCCCCCATAGCTTTTCCCATAAAAAGCAATCCTATTTTTATCCACATAAGGAAGTTCACCAAGCCAATGAAGAATTTGCTCGTGTTGTGAAATAATGAACGAGAAAAGCGTCTTCTTAATCGTGTTTGCTTTTCTGTCCAACCATCGGTAACGGTCTTCTCCATTGTAAAGAACATAAGGTGTAAAAACAATAAATCCCTGATCAACAAGTTTAGCGGCCATATCATTGTAACTGGTGCTCCCTTCGATTACATTCTGAGGCAAACCGTTTCGTCCTACCTGGCAAACAACAACAGGTCGCCTCTCTCCTGCTTTTAAATCCTTTGGCAAAAGTAAAATCCCAGCCGCATTAAGATTGGAATACACATCCAAAACTACTTCGTAACCCGTCCACTTCTCCCTATTGTAAACCTTACGCGTTTGCGCATTTGGAGACAACTTGGTATCCTCAAATTTACCAAGTATGTGTTCCTGTAAATACGTCCGATACCCTTTTCCTTGTTCTATAAATCGATCTGGCGAATAATATGGATGCCAAGCCTTGGAAGACCATTGTCTTTCTTTAAATTCTGGCATTACCTTATTTAGAAAAAAATCATTTCTTGCCTGGTCAGATACACGCAATAGCCATTGCACATGATCTTCCAATTCCGCAACCTGACGTATTTGTCTTTCCTCGGGATTAAAATTGTTTCTATATTCATGAGGCCTTTCATTAGAAATTGTGAGAGGTGAACTATCTCCTAATAAAGAAACAAATCTTTCTAAAGCTCTTTTTGATCCAAATTCTATTGGCTCCCCACCCTGATCATTAATTAGATATTTGGATTGAAATCCTTGTTTGGTTATACTGTCAATGCGATCGAATTCAGAATTCACATCTTTAAATAACGGAGTTTTCAAACTACCCTTATATCCGGTCTTTGAGAACTCATCTATATGAAGCGGTTTTTTAGTATTTTTTTCTACTTTTTCTGGTATTTTGCTATGTTCAATAACCAGTGGTCGCGGGGCGATCAAAGAAGCAATCTCAGCATCACCAAATTCAGCTAGCAACCCATAAATATTCCTATAAATTGGCTCCTCCCAAACCTTCTCGCGAGACTGATAGTAGCCACTTACAAGAACAGCATCAATTCTTTTATCAATGGCAGCAGAGTGAAATGCGATGAGTCCTCCTTCAGCGTATCCAACAACACCTATCTTTTGATCTTTGCCACCCGATTGTTTAAACCAATCTATAGCCGATACCACCTTTTGTACTTCATACCCAATTACATGCCGTCCCATATGAAACGCTTGGCTATAAATCCAATCACGGTATGTTTTTTGTTCGGGTGTTCCTTCAAAAAGAAGCGATCTGCTAATGAGGACGGGGACCAAAACTTGATATCCATTTTCCGCTAGACGGCGCGCAAACTGAGATTGAACGGCTATGCCGGGTGAAAGCCCCACAAGCTGCTCAGGTGTCTGGTCCGCATCTGGAAGGGCTATAATATTGGCTATCGGTTTTGTTTTGGGTTCCAGTAATAGGCCCTCCCCATAGACTCCTTTTAATACGGGCCATCGAACTTGATAGATACGATATTTTGGCGTCTCTGCAACCATTCCAGAAGTACTGCTGGTAGAAATTCTTTGCAATGATACAGGAGGATTCTTATCACCAAAGCCTACATTGTAATTCGTAAAAGGGTTGCTTTTATCTTCAAAACCAATCATTTTCATGAACCGTGCGCGGTTAGGTTCAACCGATTTTTCATAGGCTTCCCTCGAACTTAAATCACGTTGCCATAATTTTTGACGATTTGTTATAGATTCATCAATTTTCGCATCAATAAACTTATGCGCATTGTTTAAAAGTTCTTTTGATAAATCAATGGGAGTCAGCTCCCACGTGAGTTCACGTGTTCCAGGCAAAACATCTTCCATATCTTCATATGGAAATTCTACATCAAGATCTTTATCCGGGTTTGTTACTACTTGCCCTTTGCAAGGCGCACAGCAAATAACTATACAAACAAATAGCATTATTGGATTTTTCAAAATTTTCTGTTTTTAAGTTACCTGTTGTTGTCATTCGGACGTGTACAACACTTTCTATATATAATAACAGAACCAAATTGCAAAACCCTAACTTTTTAATCACTTTTCACATATTTGTTTGTATTATTGGCCGATTTTGCTGTTCCTAATTTATCTGGGTCTTGGCACTTCTCAATAAAAAATAGCGCCTTATTTATAGCAATGTTGGAAGATTCGGAGAAAATACTGAAACATTTACTTTCAAATTCAGGAATATGTCGAACATCCTTCCAAAAATGGCAAATCAAAGTACTGATGACCAAATCCAAAAAATCTACGGTTTACCTGTGATTGTAAAATTTGTAGTAACCCCATTCTTCAAGGCTAGATCTACCGGTGCATTAGAAATCCAGGATCCTCTGGTAAAATCGGGAACATCTATGGATGATGATCTATTCTTTACAGACCATTCGCTCAATGGGAATATACAACTCCAACTTGCCGCATCATATACGTCCATATCAACAGCATGTCCATTGCGGATACAATCGATCAATCTCCAGTCCATAAGGAAGTCCATTCCCCCATGGCCTCCAACTTCTTTGGCAGATTTCCCTACTAATTTTACAATGTCGGGAGAATATTTTTCTTCTAATTCTTTCATCTTTTCCTCGGAGAGCCAGCCCTCATGTCCTAATGCAATCTTTCCGGGCAATGGATACTTCCTTGCCATTCCCTTAGTGCCGCTGACCAAATGGATTCTGCTGTATACTCTGGGGGAAGTCACATCGTGTTGCAGCATTATCGTTCGTCCTTTATGTGTCTTGATTACCGAAGTGTTCATATTACCTCTGTATTTCTGCCCTGTAAATGCATCGTAAAATGGGTCCGACTCCGCTAACTGTTCTGCCATTTTACCCATCATAAAGTCATCAGATGACATAGAGGTCATATAATCCATTCTATCCCCTCTATTGATGTTCATTATTTGACAAATAGGTCCCAAACCATGTGTTGGATACAAGTTTCCATTATGTTTTGTGTTCTCTCGAAGGCGATAGTTCTTATAGTTTTTTGTCTTAGAAAAGATATTCTCCGCAAGACTATGGATATAAGCACCTTCTCCATGTATTATATCCCCAAAAAAACCCTTTCTTGCCATATTCAGGGTCAACAGTTCAAAGAAATCGTAGCAACAATTTTCAAGGATAACACAGTGCTTTTTGGTGCGCTCTGAAGTATCTACAAGCTGCCAACATTCTTCCAAGGATGTTGCTGCAGGCACCTCTATAGCTACATGTTTGCCTTGCTCCATGGCATATACCGCCATGGGGGTATGGGTGTCCCACGGGGTTGCAATATATATTAAATCCAAATCATCTCTGCGACACATTTCCTTCCAGATGTCTTCATTGCCATCATATAATTCAGGATTATGGTTCGTTCCCTTAAGCATATTCTTGGCAGCTTCAGTTCTCTCTGCCCTGGCATCGCACAAGGCCTTGATCTCGACCCCTTCCATATAAGAAACATTTTTGAGATGGGTAGGTCCTCTGTTCCCAAGACCTATAAATCCAACCCGCACCTTTTTCATAGGAGGGGCTGCATATCCGGACATGTTGAACCTTTGAAAACTCTTGGAAGCTATACTATTAGTTGCATCGCTACCGGTTATAGGGTTGCCGCGAACTGACAAACTCCCCAAGACAATTCCAAGACCAGCCAACCCAGAGTGTTTCAAAAAGCCTCTTCTATCATTTTTATTAAAATCTTTCATATCATTTATTAAATTTTATAAAACTTGATTCAGATCCATTCTATGGAGTATAGGTAATAATTTATTGGAATAGGGTCTACTGCTTTTTAAGACCCTATCTCAAATATACAACCAACTTAAATAGTATTATCTTTTTCCATTTCTCCTTGATGTTCCAAGCTAACAAACTAGGATTATTCATAACAAGAAACTTAACTTAATAGCTTAGCATATAACGAATCATATAAAAACCTTTTCATATATAAATACAGAGCCGACTTGCAAAACCCTTACTTTAATTTATGATTTTTAATACATAAATATTTCGTGGTATTGCGATTGTTGATTCACTCTACGAAAAAAATGTTTGATGACTTCTAAATTGCCTTATCCTGCCCTCCATACAAGGAACTAAGAAACCAAAAAAAACATAAATACAAAAAAAAGTCACGAATAAAGTTAGGGTATTACTAAATAGCTTTGTAATTAATATAATAGCTATATGCCCTTTAATTCAAAAAATAAAATTTTTGATTCAATGATTCTTAAAAATTATTCATCTTTTATATATTTCCTACTGGCCACCTTAGCTTTAAGCTGTAAAAACAAAAATACGGAAGTCCATAATTCATCCGAAAAACCTAATAAACCCAATATCGTCCTTATTTATGCCGATGACCTAGGCTATGCCGATATAAGTCCCTATGGTTCCATTGGTCTTCAGACCCCACATTTGGATTCCTTGGCCTCGCAGAGCATAGTATTCCGAAACGCCTATGCCACTGGTGCTACGTGTACCCCTTCTCGGTATTCTCTCTTGACCGGTAATTACGCCTGGCGTAAAAAAGGCACCGGTGTTGCAAAGGGAGATGAGTCCCTACTGATCGATACGGCTAGTACGACCTTACCTTCCACCTTAAAATCTACCGGATACCAAACCGGTATCGTAGGCAAGTGGCATTTGGGTCTTGGTGGTACAGGAGGACCCGACTGGAATGGAAAAATAGCTCCGGGACCCTTAGAAATTGGATTCGATTACTCTTATATCATCCCCGCGACAGGAGATCGCGTACCTTGTGTTTTTGTTGAAAACCACCATATTGTAAATCTAGACCCAAACGATCCTATAAAAGTCGATTACAAAGAAAAGGTAGGCGATTGGCCAACTGGCAAGGAAAATCCGGACCTACTAAAAATGAAACCATCCCAGGGGCACGATAATACCATCATAAACGGTATTAGCCGTATTGGTTGGATGACCGGGGGCCGTACCGCCCTTTGGAACGATGAGACCATCGCCCAGCAATTAGTAAAAAAATCGACCGATTTTATCGAATCGAATAAAAACGAACCCTTTTTCCTTTTTCTCTCTACTCATGATATTCATGTTCCTCGGGTTCCCCATAAAATGTTCCAGGGCAAAAGCGGTTTAGGGCCCAGAGGTGACGTAATCCTACAATTGGATTGGACGGTTGGTAAAGTAATGTCCCTCTTAAGACAATTACAACTTATGGACAATACCATAGTCATCTTTACTAGTGATAATGGCCCGGTTTTGGACGATGGATATTATGATCAAGCAAGGGAACTCAATGGAGACCACAAGCCAACAGGGAACTTGAGTGGAGGTAAATACAGCGCCTTGGAAGGAGGCTCTAGAATTCCTTTGATAGTGAGGTGGCCAGATGGCAAAGGCCAAGGAACGGTTTCCAATGCCATGGTCAGTCAAGTAGATTTCTTAAAATCTTTTGCCCGTTTGGCAAAAGTCGATAAAATTCAAAGAGATGTGATCGATAGTCAGGACCGATTAGACGTTTTACTGGGCAACGATAAGGTTGGCAGAAACTCACTGGTCCAAGAAAGCTTTCAAGGTCCTTTGTCCTATGTAGAGGATACTTGGAAGTACATAGCAGCTCACGATGGCCCTGAATTGGTACCATGGGGCCCAAAGATCAAGACAGGATTCCAACCTAAGCCACAACTATATAATTTGAAAGAAGATTCAGGGGAGTCCAATAATTTGGCCGATAAATTTCCGGAAAAGACAGAAGAGATGGGGAAGAAATTAGCTGAAATTCTAAAAAAATCCTTTACGAACAAACTCGAGGTCAATGTGCAACAATATTAAAACTACAAATTATCCATGCTTTAATAATTTATACTTCATAAAAAAGATGAAGTCAAATTAAAAAATCCAAGAACAAGCGAAGTCAAAACTATTCCTGATCATACGCTTACGTTTAATTTTGAGGGAGCAGAATCCCTTTAACTCTATAATCAATCCTTATGAAAAAACAACTATCCGTATTAATTTTTTGTATTGCAGTTTTTCACACATCTGCCCAGAAAAAACCAAAAATTAATGCCAATAAAAAAGCGGCGATATCCAGTGTCGAAAGTAAGGCGAATAGTCTTACGGCACTTTCAGATGAAATATGGGCTTATGAAGAAGTTGCTTTACAAGAAGAGCAATCCGCAGCGGCATTAATGGCCTATGCCGAAAATCAAGGATTCACAATAACCAAAAATGTAGGGGGTATACCCACCGCATTTATAGCCGAGTATGGCTCTGGGGCACCAATAATTGGTGTCCTGGGCGAGTTTGATGCCTTGCCGGGACTATCGCAGCAAACAGTACCCTACAAGGACCCTGTTAATGAAGGTGGTGCCGGACATGGTTGTGGACACAACCTGTTTGGTGTAGCATCATTAGGCGCTGCAACTGTCATTAAAGAGCAAATAGAAAGTGGTAAGCTTCAAGGAACGGTACGTTTTTATGGTACTCCTGCAGAGGAGAAGTATTTTGGAAAACTCTGGATGCTCCGTGAAGGTGCCTTTAACGATGTAGATATTATGATGGACTGGCATCCTGATATGTTCACAAAAGTAGATGTACAGGCTGGCCTGGCCTTGGTTGATTTTATTGTGGAATTTGAGGGCACCGCTGCCCATGCTTCTGGCGAACCTTGGAACGGTAGAAGTGCTGTTGATGGTCTTGAACTCTATACTACTGGGATCAACTATTTCAGAGAGCATATGCGTCCTTCGGCAAGGATTCATTATCAAATCATGGATGCAGGAAAAGTGGTCAATGTTGTGCCCGATTATGCGAAAATATGGACTCGCGTACGTGATACCAATAGAGAAGGAATGGAAAAAATATGGAAACATATTGAAGAAATAGCTAGAGGAGCTGCTATCATGGCCAATGTTGATTATAAGATATCCTTAGTTTCTGGTGTTCATGAAGTACTTGTCAATAGAACAGGGGCAGCTGCTATGCAGAAAAACATAGAGTATTTGGGAGAACTGGATTTTACTGAAGAAGAAAATGTATTTGCTAAGAAATTACAAGAATCGACCAACAAACCACAGATTGGTTTCGACACCAAGATCTACCCAATGGAAGAGACTTTAGAGCATCTTAGTGGTGGCTCTACCGATGTGGGCGATGTAAGTTGGGTAGTACCCACAATTCGTTTAGCCGCTATTACGGCCCCTCAAGATATTCCATGGCACAGTTGGGCCGTAGTGGCCTGTAGTGGCATGTCTATAGGTCATAAAGGCATGTTGAATGCCACTAAGATTCTAACAATGACCATGGTTGACGTTTTTGAAAATGCTAAGCTTAGAGAGGAAGTGAAGGCAGAATATAAGAAACGTAAAGGGGATTATGTGTATAAAGGTATGGTACCAGATGGACCTCCACCTATAAATAATTTTGATTAGTCCCCTGCACCTAAAGATATGTTATGGAAACATTCATGTGAATATCCTTGGCCTATTCTTATGTTTCAAATAATCAAATCAATATTTTTACAACTTTAAATAAATTCACATGACAAAATTATATGATCAAGAAAAAATTAAAAGGCTGGATAAAGCTCCATCTCATCAAAGTAGCAATAGATTAATTTCTATTGATGCCCTTCGAGGCTTAACTATGTTTTTTATTATAGGTGGTGAAGAAATTTTTAAAAGCTTTGCTAAAGTTTGGCCAAATTCTTTTACCGAGGCCTTGGCAAGGAATATGGAGCATCCCGATTGGGAAGGCTTTTATTTTTACGATCAAATTTTTCCGCTCTTTTTATTCTTGGTCGGAATACTAATACCATTGGTTATTTTACGGAGTAAAGATAATGGAAAGAGTAATACAGATATATTCTTTCATGTCAGCAAGCGCGCTAGCGTGCTTATTTTATTTGGATTAGCTAATTATGGCCTCTTTAATTTTGATTGGCCAAATATGAGATGGTCCAGTGTTCTGGGCCGAATAGGGGTCTGTTACTTTTTTGCAAGTTTAATGGTCCTGCATACCAATTGGCGTACTCAGGCTTATACCGTAATTGCGATATTGATAGGTTATTGGGCCGCAGTAAAATTTATTCCTGTTCCAGGATATGGACCAGGAGTTCTAACTCCTGAAGGCAGTCTAACAACTTGGCTTGATCAGAATTTTATGCCAGGAAGACTAGGCTTAGGCATTTACGACCGTCAAGGGGTACTTTCCACTTTTACCTCGCTTGCTTCAACGTTAATTGGTGTTTTGGCAGGACATTGGTTACTCCTCAATAAAACTAAAATCCAGAAGCTTACCGGCATGTTGATTGCTTCGATAATTTTATTGTCCGTTGGTTGGATATGGAGCCAGTTCTTCTTTTTGAGCAGGAATATATGGACAAGTTCTTTTGTACTCTACACATCAGGGTGGAGCTTGCTTGCCATGTCCTTATTCTACTGGATAATTGAAATTAAAGGCTATAAAAAATGGACTTTCTTTCTAGTAGTAATAGGCATGAATGCTATAACCATATGGGTTGGGCAGCGGTTTATAGATTTTCAATTTACATCTGAAGCACTCTTTTTAGGTATCTCCAAGTATTTTGGAATACTTCAGCCTATTTTCCTTGCTATTTGTCTATTAATGGTAAAATGGTTATTTCTGTGGTTCTTATATAGAAAAAAGATATTTTTAAAGGCATAATGGATTGAAATATTTTAGACTAGCGATAAAAAGAAAAAATATTTGTCTTTTTGAATTGGTCCATTCTGACATTTAATTTTAAACAATATAGGTCATTACTAAACTCCTGCTGTTAAATAGGATCATTTTTAAAATCAAAGAAGTTGAAACTGAAATCCTTATTTTGATAAAGGAATTGACAGGTATAAAGGAGAAATGAAGATTAATTTTCTATCATCATTAGCATTAAAGCATTAAACATAAATCAATGGAACGGAAACGACGCAATTTTATAAAAACAACTACTTTGGCAGGGTTGGGAATTGGAATGACAGCAAATATTGCTGAATTGTATGGGAGTGACAGAAAAAAAAGCATGATAAAGATAGGGATTATTGGGCTTGACACCTCACATGTTACAGTTTTTACCAAAGCGATAAACGAATCGGGAAGACCTGAGTTCTACGGTTCTAAAGTGGTTGCAGCCTATCCTACAAAAGGTAGTGCCGATCTCCCGGATAGTATAGATAGGCTGGATAGGTTTACCGAAGAAATCCGAGGAATGGGAGTTGAGATTGTAAATTCCATTGATGAACTTTTAACGAAAGTTGATGCAGTTCTATTGGAATCAGTTGATGCTAGAAGGCATTTAAAGGAAGCACTACCCGTATTAAAGGCCGGAAAGCGAATGTTCATAGATAAGCCTATCTCAAATTCCTTAGAAGGTGCAATAGCTATTTTTGAAGCATCCAAGAAATATAAGACTCCTGTTTTTTCCGCATCAAGTACCCGATTTGCACCGGAATCGCTAAAAATCGCCAAGGGGAAAGATGATGTAGGAAAGGTACTTGGCGCCTACACATATTGCTCTGCAAAAAAAGCTATAGGACATCTGGATCTGGCCTACTACGGAATTCATGGTGTCGAAGCTCTTTTCACATTCATGGGAACAGGATGTAAACAAGTTTCAAGGGTAGACACACCCTTATCCACTGTTGTCACCGGAGTCTGGGATGATGGCCGAATAGGGGTCTTTACGGCAACTCCAGAAGGAGGAAAAACTGTTTTTGGTGGTATGGTCCATGGTAGTGAAGGGGTCAAGGGAAATCTCGAAATATTCGATGGATACGATTCACTGCTTATAGAAATCATAAAATACTTCCAAACAGGTGCAATACCGATAAGCAATGAAAAAACTCTTGAAACATTTGCTTTTATGAAAGCGGCAGATGAAAGCAAACTTCGAGGGGGATCAGCTGTTACATTAGAAGAAGTTATGCAAGAAGCAAAGTTAAAGGCAAAAGAAATTCACTAATTCCAATGCATAAATAGTGTAAGTTATAACTTGTTTTAGCGTAAACATTAGAGAGGCTCTACCTAATTTAGTCAACACCTCCCAAAAACCTAGAAATTATATATGAAATTACGAATTAAAATTTTCACTTTAGGTATCTTTTCCCTTTGTGTATTATCTTCATGTTCCAATGGCGAAGAGGTAAAGACTAATCGCCCGATAGATGTCTGGGCCTTCCGATCAGTGTTGGACAAGAAGCCCAGAATGTTGACCCTTGCCCTAGATTCTCAAATGTACGTAGCATATGATCTTGCCCAAAGTACTCTTTATAAAGCGTGGAAAGGAGGGGTTACCATGGAGGGCGCACCTTACACGGCAAAAAAGAACATTCAGCCGATATCCTGGGGCACAGCCTATATTGCCGATAGTGAGCAACAGTGGTTTGTTGAACAAAATGGGGAAAAAGTAAGTTCAAAAATCATAAATGAGGGGTATGAATTTAAAGATGACAGGGTGTTCCTCAAATATGCCTTGGTTCTTCCAACTGGAGATTCGATTCAGATAAAAGAACGTCCTGAATTTGTACAGGACCCCACGGGTAAGCCAGGTCTTGAAAGATCGTTTAAAACAGTCGGTGCACCTAAGGGGACTTCTATTATCCTAAAACAAGGTGATACTTTATTCACATTGGCCTCGAACGATGTTACTGTTAAAACAGTTTATTTTGACATCCTTCCGGAACAGAGTCCTCCGGACAATAAGGCATCCTATGACCACCTAGGCAGGATGTGGATGGAGGAAAGCGATTGCTTCACATGCCATGAGATGGATGAAAATAATGTAGGTCCCGCTTTTGCCGAAATCGCGCGACGCTATCCCAATGATGAGGAAAACATTCTAAACCTAAGTGAAAAAATTCGCAAGGGCGGTTCTGGAGCATGGGGGCAAAGTGTAATGAACCCTCACCCACAACTCAAGGAAAAGGAACTTAAAATGATGCTGGACTATGTGTTAAGCTTAAAAAATGAGGAAGATACCACCGCATATAAACCTTATGTTAGGGATTTTGCTGTAGCCGCCGAAAAGCATACGATATCACCGGGCAATGGAGCTCCTCTTGAAAAAGTGCACCCAAGCTATGACCTGACCACCCTACATGGTGGGGAATTGAAACCAAAAGTAGGCGGATTAGCCTTTCTACCTGACGGTAGACTGCTTTTTACAACCTGGGATACCGAAGGTGGGGTATATATTCTCGATGGATTTCAAGAGGGTGATAGTACAAAAATAAAGAGTAAAAGAATCGCCGCCGGCTTACATGAACCTCTAGGTATCGAGGTTGTAGACGGAAATATATTTGTACTTCAAAAACATGAACTTACCCAGTTGATAGATCACAACAACGACGGCCTTATTGATGAATATAAAGCTATCTGCAACACATGGGAGGTTACGGAAGATTTTCACGAATTCGCCTTCGGCCTAAATTACGATGAGGGATATTTTTATGTTTCGTTATCAATGGCTATGAGACTGTTGGCCACTGAAAAACAGAAAATTGATCGTGGCAGAGTCATAAAAATTGCTCCTGACGGAAGTTTTGAACGGATCAATTATGGCCTACGAACCCCCAATGGAATTGGGAGGGGTGTTGACGGAGAACTTTTCGTGACGGACAATCAAGGAGAGTGGCTACCGGCCAATAAGCTAATACACGTAAAAAAAGGAGAGTATCATGGAATGGCATGGGGCCTTTTAGATCCATTGCAAGAACCACCAAAAATGGTACCGCCTACCCTTTGGCTTCCAGACACTGAAATTGGCAACTCCCCTTCAGAGCCGATAGAAATGAAAGATGGTCCCTATAAGGGGCAAATGCTTCATGGAGATGTAAGCCACGGCGGTATAAAACGAGATTTTCTTGAAAAAATAAACGGCAGCTACCAAGGAGCGGTCTTCCGATTTACCCAAGGCCTGACAGCAGGAGTCAACCGCCTCTGTTGGGGTCCTGACGGAGCCCTTTATATCGGAGAAATAGGCATGGTGGGTGGTTGGACTTGGAAGGAAAAGAAATATGGCCTACAAAGTATAAAATACAACGGCAAACCTACTTTTGAAATGTTGGCCGTACGGGCAAAGCCCGAAGGTTTCGAGATAGAATTTACCCAGCCTTTGACAAATATCTTGGAAGTTGATCTATCCGACTTTTTTTTAACCCAATGGTGGTACAAACCGACTGAAGAATACGGAGGCCCGAAGATGGATCTGGAAAGGTTATTGGTAACAACAACAAACCTATCGCAAGACCGCAAGAAACTATATTTGGAGGTGCCGGGCCTGAAAAAGAAACATGTTGTATATTTAAGGATCCCAGATAATCTTCGGAGTGCCAACGGTCAAAGCCTATGGTCTTCGGAAGCATGGTATACCTTGAACAATATTCCAAAAAATGAATAGAAAACAATCAATGACCAATAGAAAACAATAGGCTTATGAAGCGAAGGGAGTTTTTGAACAAAACCGCTGCGGCTACGGCCGTTGGTACCATAGGGCTACCGTTAAATATTAACTTATTCGGAAAAGAGAAAAAAATGCAATCAAAAATCAAGATTAAGAACGTTAGCTCCAATTTTGAAAGAGAAGCACTTAATCCCTATCGTTTTGGTGGGAGTGCCGTCACCCAACTTTGGCAGACGGCTGCCTGGTTACAAAGCGAATCGGGAGTTTCGAAGATCGGCTTGGGTACCCAGAGTCCCCTTTGGTCCGATGGCAGCGTGGCCCGCGCCCATTCTGAAAACGGTGCCAACGCACTGATGTTTGCCATGAGCGAAATGGCATTACAACTTATAAAGGGCAGTTCCTTTACTGACCCCATACAATTGCTCGACACCATTTTGCCCGAAGTCCACGCCTATGGTCAAAAAATAACGGGCGAAACGGACCTTAGAAAGACCTTTGCACTGAACTCTCTGGTTTGCGTGGATAATGCAGCATGGCTCCTTTATGCCCATGAAAACAACCTCCAGACCTTCGATGAAATGGTTCCACCCCAATACCGAAAGGGATTATCACATAGACATGAAAAGGTGGCTAGCATTCCTTCTTTTCCAGTAGGTACGGAAATTGAAAAAATAAAAGCTGCAGCCGACCAAGGTTATTTTATAATGAAATTAAAGACAGGTTCCAAAGGCACCCAAAAAGAAATGTTGGCCCATGATATGGAATTCTTAACCCACGTACACAAAGCGGTAGGACATTATGAAACGTCCTATACCAAGAATGGCAAGATTCCCTATTACATTGATCCCAATGGAAGGTACGAATCCAAGGACACCCTTTTACGCTTTTTGGACCATGCCAAAAAGATCGGAGCTTTCGACCAGATTGCAGTGATTGAGGAACCGCTTGCGGAAACTGATGAATCTTACGTTGGTGATGTTGGGGTAACCATTGCTGCTGATGAAAGTGCACATACCGTTCAGGATGCCGTAAATCGCATCGAGCAGGGTTACGGTACTATTGTGGTAAAGGCTATTGCCAAGACCCTTAGCATGACCCTGAAAATTGTTCAGGCATGTCATGAACGAAAAGTACCTTGTTTTAGTGCCGACCTTACCGTTAACCCGATTTTGGTAGACTGGAACAAGTCGATTGCCGCACGACTAGCACCACTTCCCATGATGGATATTGGTCTATTGGAAACCAACGGCCATCAGTTCTATAAAAACTGGGGCAGAATGGAAAGCTATCACCCAAAAACAGAGGCAGAATGGACAAAGACTAAGAATGGTATCTATACAACTGGCAAGTCCTTTTATGACGAAAGTGGCGGGATATTTCTTCCTTCGGCGCATTATGGGGAATTGTTCAAGGGTGCCTAATGTTAGGTTAACACTGTACTAGACTGGGTTTATTTTATTTAACTGGACACAAAGGTAAGTTTGGACAGGAAATCCTATGAGGGCTGCTATGACAAAGAGAAGGAACCTTATCACCTAAAAAAGATTAGGGCGGGTGACCAAAAAAACAGAAATATTATAGCTATTCTTCAGTATCCATACCGCCAATAGGCTTGAAATGGGACGGCCCATGGTTGATACAACACTCCAACAAGTAAATTAAACAAAAAATAACACCATAGGATATAGGATTCCAGTTGGAATCAAATTGGAGCAAAAACTTAGGACCCGCCAAGAAAATTAAGATCAAATATAAAAAATGCCCTTAAATTTACTTTAAGGGCATTTTGTTGTGAATCCATTATTAAAAATAAGGCTTATTTCCGAATGTTCCTTCTTAGAGAGTCGATAAAATAAGAGGTTTTATTTCGGCCCGTTTTACAAAAGAAAAATAAATGGCTATAATCTTCAACCCCAAAATATTTTTAGACTTAGGACAGCCATCTATCTATATTCTCTGCAACAAATTTATCGTCGTTCAAATGGGGGTATGCCCTATATACCCTATCTATCTCCTCTAACTGACCCGGTGATAGTACCTCTTCTTCGTTCAGGGTCCATAGCCCCTCCAGTAATCCTTGACGCCTTAAAACCTCATGGATCCCAGGGATACAACCTGAAAAATTGTGTGCGGGATCAAAAAATGCCGCATTGGTGTCCGTAATCTCAATGGACCGTGTTATGACCTTTTGTACGTCATGGTCATATTTGCCCTTTTGCACCTGACCCAACAGTTTTACCGCAGCATGGGTCCACACGGCCCAATGTCCCAGCAATCCGCCGACTATGCGTTTTTTGACTACTTTGTCCCCAACGGCAATATGGTATTCGGACAACAGGTCCAATAGAATATTATCATCGTTCCCTGTATAGAGCGTAATTTCCCGGGCCCTATCCGACTCGGCAACCCCACGGACAACGTCCAAGGTCTGATAGCGGTTGAATGGGGCCATCTTGATGGCCACCACATTTTTTATATTGGCGAACGCCCTCCAAAAATCCACATCCAATTTCCTTCCCCCTACGGCCGGCTGTAAATAGAACCCGATAACCGGGATCTTATCCGCCACTGCCCTACAATGTTCCAAAATCGCTTCATTGGAAGCGTCCTTAAAGGCTCCAAGGCTCAGCAGACCTGCATGGTATCCATGGCCTACGGCCAATGTAGCCTCATTTACGGCCTGTTTCGTTTTCCCGATAATCCCCGCAATTCGGATGATCGGTTTTGCTGTATGGCCTACAAAGGCATCAAATTCCTCCTTTGCGATCCTTAGGATGGGCTCAAATAGATCAAATTCAGGTTTACGGATCTCAAACTGTGTGGAATGTACGGCCACCGCAACACCTCCGGCCCCGGCATCCAAATAGTATCTCATCAGCGCTCGTTGTCGGCGCTCGTCCAATTTTCGTTCTTTATTTAGTGCTAACGGCAATGCAGGTATGACCACCCCCTTCTGAAGGGCCTCCAAAACATCCTTTGGCAATTCTGTATAATGCATTTTCTTTTGTGTTGTATTATTCTACTGATTCGTAATTATATATAACTATTATAGATTATTCATCGGGACATTTTGTTGAAATTACAAAGTGGACCTTTATTACATTCTCTTGTTTCTGCCCCCTTTAATACTTCCCGTCCCGAACCTCAAAATGGGTGGGTTTCCCCAATGTTTTTTTGTCGCTGTCCATCCAATGGGCCGTCCATTCGATTACCTTGTCTACCGGTACTTCGGGGGCACCGAACAATTGATGCGATTTGTCCGGGTTGCTCAAAAGCGCGGTGTTGGCCTCCTCCCCCTCTATAAGTGGAACCTTTCCAAAGATCTCGGCAAATTTCCCGACCACATTTCGCACGGAGAGGGTCTCCTTTCCCGTGATATTGATAATATTGGCCGGAACACTGGTCTGTTCCAGGGAACGCAACACCATATTGTTGGCATCGCCCTGCCATATCACGTTAAAGTGCCCCATTGACAGATCTACGGGCCGGTTTTCCTTTACTTTGGAGGCTATGTCCACCAAAACACCATAACGGGGCTCTACGGCATAATTCAACCTTATCAATGCCACAGGGGTATTGTTCGTCTTGCTGCCGTATTCGAACATTCTTTCCCTTCCAAGACAAGATTGCGCATACTCCCCTACGGCCACGGGCCTATCATTTTCCTTGGACCCTCCCGACCCTATCGGGACCAAAGGATAGACACACCCGGTAGAATAGGCTACGATCCGGGAGTCCTTGAAGTGTTTGGCTACCAGGCCAGGTAAAAAGGAGTTCATGGCCCAGGTAAGGGAAAGGTTGTCCTCGGATCCAAATTTCATCCCTGCCAAAAAGAAAACGTTCTTCACCCTGGGAAGACTTTCAAGGAAGGCTTCGTCCAAAAGATCTCCTTTAATAGTTTCGACCCCCAGCCCTTCAATATAGGCCTGTTCGTCAGGGTTGCTAAAGCGGGAGACCCCTATGATCCTTTTGGAAGCTCCTGCCATATCACAGGCCCTTTTGGCCATATGCGCCAGGGAGGGGCCTATCTTTCCTGCTATGCCAAGGAAAATAATATCCCCGTCCAATTTTTTGAACAGCTCAACGGTGGCCTCGGTTGGCCGGGACAACAACGTCTCCAGCTGTTTCTCGTTCAACATTTCTTCTGGATGCTCATTCATAATAATTCCTCTTTTTTAATCATATTTAATCATGTTCTTGCACAAGTTTTACTACCATATTTTTTATACCCCTCCATTAGCCTTTAATTAATCACAGATCCGACCAGTGTACTGAGTTTGATGACCAAAAAATAGACCATCACCACAATGAGTACAAATCCAAATACCGCAAGCAGATTTTGTTTTTTGGTATTTCGGAACTTGCCCATGATCTTTCGGTTGTTCAAAATAAGGTACATCCCGCCGGCTATAAAGGGAACCGCCAATATAGTGGACGCCTGCGCCAGGATCAGGGCGTATATGACATCCCCGCGAAAAAACACGGCGACCAACATTCCCAAGATCAAGATCACGGCGGTAAACACCTTTGGCATTTTTTGGTTCATGGAGCGGCCCATCCCAAAACCATCGGATAGCAGCCCCCCTCCTATTACGGCATTTACCATAAGGGACGAAAAAGCTGCGGCACATAGCCCAAGGCTAAAGATGACCTTGGCATAACTCCCGAAAAGTGCTTCCAATTGTAGGGCCATATCGGCAGCGGACCTTACACTGATTCCCTGGGGGTGCAGCGCAGCGGCAGAGGTAATAATGATCAACATGGATATTAGGGCCAAAAAAAACACGCCCATATTGCTTTCGTTCACACCTCGTTGCAGATGGCCGACCTCCCAACCTTTGTCCTTCACCAGATACGATTGATAAATGGCCCCGTTGATCGCAAAGGTAGTGGCCACAAGGGCGGAAATAATATCCATATTTTCTAAATTGAAGGATAGGGGCGAAAAGCCCTTTACCACCTCTGCCATATCGGGTTTGGTAAGCAAAAGGTTGACAAAAAATGCCACGATCATGATCATCACCAGGAACATCATCAATTTCTCCAAGACCTTATATAGGTTCTTGGCCCAAAACAGCAATACGATGGCCAGCACGGTAAAGACGATCGGCCAGATACGTTCGTCTATCCCCGTTATTCCCTCCATCCCGATACCGATTCCCAAATTGTTTCCAAACTGGAAACAGGAAGCTGAAATAAAGGAGGAGACCCCGATGACCATAGCAAACCAACGCCCATATGTATTGGAAATCGCCTGAAGTATAGATTCCTTGTTGGTCAATCCGAACCGAACGGCCATGGAGGTATATACCATCATACAGATCGCCGCCATTACAATGACCCACAAAAACGAATATCCCTGTTCCGACCCTACACTGGAGGCCACCGCTATACTGCCCGGGCCCAATACCACCGATGCGATTATAAATCCAGGGCCAAGCGACTTTATCAACTCTTTTATTTTCATGTATTTAGGTTTAATTCAATTGAATCGGTATTATTAGTTTTATATTAATCAAGGTTTTTACACCTTGACAGTCCCATCAAACTTACATCTTTAAGTACAAGTACCAAAAAAATAAAGTGATGTAAAAAATGAGAGAAATTAAACATTATTGTCCTAAGTGAAAAATAATACCTAAAAGAATTTAGACATTTCACTCAAATCACACTTTAAAATTCTATATGCTTTTTTCATCTGTGTTATAACCGTGTTTATAGAGATTCCTAAAGAAACGGCGACAATTTAATAATAAGCAAAACTCCCGATAATGGGTCATATAAACAATTTCTATGCTATTACGGATCGTTTTCGTTTTTATTGGTCCATTAAAAAGAACCCGCACCATTATTTAAGTCAAAATCGTTAATACTAAAATTGGGATGACAACTGGAAATTCCTTCTCTTTTAAAATATTTTCCAAAAACAATTAATTCTATCGAGTCTCAAATCACATATTTCCCACATGGGATTATTCTTGGCTACCAAATTATCCTAACCGGATGGAAGTTCACTTAATTACTCTTGAGTATCTGTCGTCCATATTACTAATCCGTTCATAATTAAGATTACAATCCTTTAACTTAAATTCAAAAAAAGAGGCGGCCATTTTAGACCGCCTCTTTGCAACTAAACTAACAACTCAAATAAATACATTGACAAAATGTTTTGTACCCGGGTATTGGTCTAAAAACTAAAGAATTACAACGCATATTTCCCGAAATTGCACTTTACTATAAATAAGCAATAACTTTTCACCACTTTTTTCTCCACTTATTATTGATCCCACCATACTTTGGTGTCCATTTTATCAGGTCCCATTCGTGAAACCGCTTCGCTTAAGTTCTTATTATTCGTTGCGACCTCTGAAGTTGGGTAATTCAGTCTATTGATAAAATCACTCGAAATATCCTGCGATGAATATGGATTAGGTGTCAGGGTAGGAAAACCTGATCTTCTAAAATTGGCAAATGCTTCTGGGCCGTTTAAAAAACACGACACCCAATATTGGGTATTGATCTGCTCCAAGGCATTGCTTACATCAAACGGGTTGGCTACAAAATAGTCATCAATCTCGGCCGTTGGTATTTCCAAGGCAGGATCATACAAGACCATTGATTCCATATGAGCGCGTACTCCAGTTTCAAAATAAACAGCAGCATCGCCACTTACCCAACCTCTCACAGCTGCCTCGGCAAGCAATAATTGGGTCTGGCTATACGTAATTATAAAATTTGGGGCGGATTGTTTCGCTACCAAAAACCGGTCAATCTGGGAAAAGTCATAAAAGCTTACTAATCCTAAATCGGATGCCACCTGACCGATTGACAAATTATCGTTGCCCATAGGCATTCCTATTTGATCTTCAGCCAATTTAGAGCCTAATTCCCTAACCTGTTCAGGACCTGAACTAGCACCAACAAATCGAATAGACAGGGCACTAAGCCGTGGGTCGTTGGTACTACTAAGGTAATCTACAAAAGAATCTACCAAATAATAATTATTGGCTTCACTCCCATTTAATACGTCACCAACATCGTTATAGTAGTTATTATCGTGCCGTACTATAAAACTATCGTCCCTGTTTTGCATTACACCACCAGCAAAAGCCGTCTGTACTGTTTGTTCCGCAAGTGCCAGGTCCACTTCCGTTAAACGCATTCCTAAACGGAGCAATAGAGAATTCCCCATTCTTTTCCATTGGTCAATATCGCCCGAGTATAAAACTTCCCCCGGCTCTGGGGTTGCAGAATTGCTCAAAGATGCTGTGGCGGCACTTACCACATTGATCAGGTCTTTGTAAATTGTTTCCTGGGCGTCGTACTTCGGCAAAACTATTTGCTCTGAGATACCCTTTCCTGCCTCCGAATATGGAACATCACCGTATTCATCTGTAAGTACCATAAACGCGTAAGACTGTATGAGTTTGGCCATATTCAACAGGTTCGGTCGTTCAAGCGCGTCTTCCTCCTCCAACTGTGTTATGATATCAGCTGTATTTTTAATTACCCCTTCATAAAACACATTCCAATACACTTGGGATTCTTCTGGATTTTCTTGGTTAAAATTGCCCCCAGAAAGTGTGCCTGAATTCGGCGAAACGACCTGTTGTACAGTTCCAAGGTCAAAAATGATCTGGACTTGCTGAGATGAACAATATATAATTGCATTGTTCAAAAGATACACCGGATCCACACTATCACTAGTTGGATCGACAGTATTTGTATTGATTTCATCAAAATTGTTTTCACAGGATACAATAAGAAAGACCAGTACGAAAACTAAAATGGAATTTATTCTTTTTTTCATAATATAATATCTTTAAAATTTTAGATTGAGGTTGAATCCTAGGCTACGTGTCGTTGGTACCCCGGTAGACTCCAATCCTGAAATATTGTCGGAACTGTAACCAAAGGAATCTGGGTCGATATTAGGAACCCATTTTTTAATAATGAACAGGTTGTTTGCGAAAAGGCTTAGTGTGGCGCCTTTTATCGGAGATGTCTGCGGTAGAAATTTATGGAAATTATAACCGATATTCAATTGTCTGAATTTCCAAAAACCACTATCATAAATGATGGGTTCTATAATTTGACTATTGCGCACTACCTCCCAGTAAGTTTGAGATTCAAGTGCTACAGTGTTAGGTTGCCCTGCTAAATTGACACCATCACCAATTACACCAGTATCCCTTCCAGGAAGTGTCATCTTATGCAAACCGTGGCGCACAGCATTAAAATTCGTACCGGAAATCATTTTGCCTCCTAATTTGAAGTCGATCAAAAAGGAAGCCGTAAAATCCTTATAACGGAAACTATTGGTTATACCCCCGATAAACTTAGGTAAGGCGCTTCCAAAAAATTTGATATCATCTGAACGAAGTGCTCTTCCATCATCACCAAAGACTTGTCGACCTTGCTCATCAAACTTATAGCCATATCCCGCCAGTTGACCTATCTCCTCACCTACAACTTGGTAAAGAAAACCATTAAATACATGGGTGCCCACTACGATGCTCTCACCTGGGGTATCGCTAATTAGACTTACAACTTTAGTTTTGTTATATGAGGTATTTAAGGTTAAATCCCATTGAAAATCGATGTTCTTTATAGGAATCAAATTCAAAAGTACCTCGACACCATCACTTTGGCTCTCCCCACTATTAATGAAAGTACTCTCAAAACTTGATGCATTTGAAATTTGAGCTGGTATAATCTGATCAAAAGTGGTCTTGCGATAAACACTAAGATCCAAATTAACCCTCGAATTAAACATACGTAGATCCAGTCCGATCTCTGATTCCGAGACGCGCATCGGCTTTAAATTCGGATTAGGCAAAGTATTCGTATTCGCACTGGCCACTGGCTGTAACTGCCCATTGGAATTGGAGAATAGGTTTGAGTTAATATTATAAAACAATGCATCGGAATATGGAGGAACATCTGTATCACTGCCCACCTCGGCATAGGCTACTCTTAGTTTACCAAATGACAACCATTCTGGGCGCTCCTCAAACGAATTCGAGAATACATAACTTGCCGAAACGGATGGGTATAAAATACTTCTGTTTTCTGGAGATAAAGTAGAGAACCAGTCGTTTCTAAGAGTACCATTTAAATAAAATGTATCATCATAGGATAGGTCTAATGAACCATATAAGGAATTGACCGCTCGCTCCGATAAATCATAAAAGGGATCCTTTACCCTTCCGTTCTGCACCGTATAAAGGTCGCGTATGACGAAATCGGTCACATCTACACGGTTTAAATCAGTTCTACGGTTCATTTTATTTCCTCCGAGCGTAAGACCAACTCCAAAATCATTACCAAAAGTTTTGTTTCCTGACAGTAGGAAATCTACATTGGTTTCGCGGAATCTTCGCACTTCCTGCGAATATGTACCATTGAAAAAACCTTCTGGAGCAGGTGATATTCCGGCGAATCCCGTTGGATAACCGTTGTATTCCTGGTCCCGTGACCAATAATCCTGGCCTATACGTATCTGACCAAATAACCAAGGAAGCACATCGTATTTTAAAGAAGCATTCCCAAAAATTCGGTCACGAAGAATATTGTTAAACTGCTCCGCTATTGTCCAATAAGGATTGGTCCTGGCACGAAAACGTGAATACACAAATTCGTCTCCATTGGCATCGTACTTATTGGCCTCTAAAACGTCGAGGGGCATAGAATTTGCCATATTATAAAGTGCTACAGGTATGGTATTACTTTGTTGCCCCACGTTTGGTGGATTGGTATTTTTCTCGTTTGAATAACTTATATTCGTTTTAAAACTCAATTTACTAGAAAGGTCATAACTGGCGCCCAAGCCCACGTTTATACGTTCAAACTCATTGTTTGGTGTAATCCCTTCGCTTTTCAATCGGGATAAGGACAAATTGAACCCTCCCTTATCTCCTCCGCCAGAGAGTCCGATCGAATTGGTAATATCCAATCCATCTCTGTAAAAGTCATTGATAATGCCATAAACAGGTTCATAGGGCACCTCTAATCCATCAAATAAGATTTGGGTCATTCCGGGCTGGAATTTTTCACCAAAGGACCATTGCCCCGAAGTAGGATTGGCCGAAGTAGGCCTTACCCCATTTTCACCCTGTCCATATTCATATTGGTAGTCGGTAAAATCTAAAGGTGTATGATTGGAAACGCTTAAATTATAAGTAACACCAATGCCTTTTCCCTCTCCTCGTGTTTTGGTGGTAATCATAATAACACCATCTTTGGCACGCGAACCATATAGTGCCGCACCAGTAGCCCCTTTCAATATGGTCATACTTTCAATGTCATCGGGATTGATACTTGAAAATCCGTCTCCACCATCTGCATACATTCCCCCACCACTGTTGCCTAATTCTTGGCCGGATCCGCTACTGCCGTTATTGCTTGCAAAGTTGGAGTTATCTATAGGAACCCCATTGACTACAATTAAGGGGTCATTTGTTCCAGAAATAGAAGATTGCCCTCGGATCCTAATTTTAGATGACCCACCAGGACCGGTTCCCAAAGCCGAAATATTTACACCAGCCACTTTTCCCTGTAAAGCGTTCATGACATTTGAAGACCTGTTAACGTTGAGGTCCTCCGCATCGACTTTAGAAACTGAATAGCCTAATTTTCTGGTTTCCTGCTTAATACCAAGTGCCGTAACTACAACCTCATCCAATCCGGCAGCACTTTCTTCTAAGCTAATAGAAATAGTAGTTTGTCCATTTAAAGGTATTTCCTTTGTAGCAAACCCCAAATAGGAAACAACAAGGATTACATTTTCATCAGCCACTTCCATATAAAAATTACCATCAAAATCAGCGGTAACGCCATTGGTTGTTCCTTTTTCCAAAATGTTAGCTCCCGGTAGTGGAATATTTTCCTGATCGGTAACACTACCGGACAAGGAAAACTGAAATGGTTTGGAAAGTCCCGTTTGCCCACTTTTAATGGCCATGACTTTGGTTATAGCTGAAGTTAGCAATATTTTTCTATCATCTATTTCATAGACAACTCCTTCCTTGCCAAATAACAGTTCCAAAACGCGCTCAATAGCTGCCTTTTTCACCTTAATGGATACCTTCCGGTTTAAATCTATAGTCTTGGTATTGAAAATAAATTTAAACTCTGTATTAGCTTCAATTTCATCAATAATTTCTGCCATAGAGGCATTTCCGAATTCCAAGGAAATTTTTGTTTTTTGGGAATATGACATATTCGCCTGCATAACAAAGGATCCTGTAATCAAAAAAAGAAGGAGGAACTTCATTTTTAAATCAAATTTTAAGCGCCAAGAAAATAATCTCTCAGACTTTGGTGGTTTTTTCATAATTTTGAATGTTTATTTGTGGTTATAATTTTTTTTGTAATCACTTTACATAATCGGGAAATGTTACAGCATTTTCCGATTTTTTTGTTTCTGATTATCAGAATACTCAAAAGTGATCAATTCTATCTACATTGGTTTTACATATATATTTCAGTTTAATTAATAATGATTTTATTTTCTACGATTTTGTACTCTATTTGATAGACCTTATTAAAATAATTGAACACCTGATCGATCGTCTCATGTTTTGTTTCTATGGTTGCATTAAAAGTTTCGGAAGCTAATTTCCGGTTATTATTAATAATTACCACATTGTAATTCCGCTCTAGCTTTTGTATGATTTTATCAAAAGAAACATTTCTAAAGACCAAATATCCATTCATCCAGGAGGTATAAATTGCCGTATTTACTTCTTCCTTGGAAATATTATAGTTCGCTTTATTAAAAACCCCCTTAAACCCAGGTTTAAGAAAAACTTCCTTTTTAACCTCTGCTGACAATTTTGATTCTTTAAGGCTAACAGAGCCATTCACCAAAACCACTTCCGTATCCCTATCTTCCGGGTAGTTGGAGACATTAAATTTTGTCCCATATACGCTTACGTCCAGATTCTGTGTATTAACTATAAAAGGGTGTTTTTCGTCATGGGCAACTTCAAAATAAGCTTCACCGATTAAAAAAACTTTGCGAGGTTGTCCCTTTAAAAAACCTATAGGATACTTAAAAGAACTACCCGAATTTAAATGTATATGGCTACCGTCCGATAGCACAATGTTAAATTGCTTGCCACTCGGAACATTCAAGGTGTTATATACCAATTTCATGTCTTCAGTTTCCTCGTATACAAGTTTATTCCCTTGATGTACACCTACTACTTTTCCATTGGAATCCACAACTTGAGAACTTCCATCTTCCGAGATAACCTCTATATCCCCATTTTCCAATTGCAGGGTAATAGCATCCGTTCTAGGTGAAATCACATTGTTTTCCCGATTTTCATATATACCTTGCTGCCATAAGACACCCACCCCTATTAAAAGTATGGCAATAGCGGCATATTTAATTACCGAAAGAAATCTTCGACCATAACCTCCTTTCTTTCCGCTTCTAATTTCTTTTTGGAGTTTTTCTTTTATTGAATTAATATCAGAATCATTCATAGCCAAGGTAATCGCAAAATGAGCTTTAACATAGTCTTTAAATATTTGGTGATTTTCATCATCTTCGATCCACCTATTAAGTACATCCAAATCTTCTGCATTGGCAGATTGGGTGAAGTATTTAATAATACGATTTTCAACTTTTTCGGAACTCATTTTATCTCATTCTTTTATATATTACAGGACAGAATTACTATACCCTAACTTTTTTCGTAATTTTTTTTTCATCATGTTACTATTAGTTCTATTTTGCTCAATAATCCAACCTTTATGAATTTTAATGACAATAATGTTTTAATAGAAAATCTTATAAATGGAAATGAAAAGGCGTATATGTTTCTTTTGACCACCTATCACAGAAGATTACTTGCCTATGCCCTTACTTTGGCCAATGACCAGGCAGAAGCTCAGGACATTGTACAGAATGTGTTCTTAAAAACCTGGAAATCAAGGAAAAAACTAAAAAAAGAATTTTCCATTCAAAGCTTTTTGTACAAAGCTGTTTACAATGAATTTATAAACAGTTATCAAAAAAATAAGGCCATGATGTTATTACAGCAAAAATATATAGAATCTCTAAATGAGGTCGTCAGGGATACCGATGATACTATAATAGAACAAATGATTACCGTCGTAAACATTGAAATAAAAAATTTACCTCCAAAATGCCAGTTAGTATTTAACTTAAGTAAAAAAGAGGGACTTACCAACATCGAGATTTCGCAACACCTCAACATCTCTATAAAAACAGTTGAAGCCCAAATAACCAAGGCATTCGGAATTCTCAAAAAAAAATTGGGAAAAAAATACGAGATGATTTTATTGATTATTTTTGGGATGCATTCAAGAAAAATGGCCTGAGGAACTCAATCGATTATAACATTGGACCAATTATAATCTCTATTCAAAACGAAATAATTTAACGAATAAAAATGGTGTTATACCTACTAAGCAAATCGTGCAGTGGGTAAGACCAAATATTAATGTCGTGCTGACTGAACACGGTGTTTTCTAATTTTGCTATTGAGATTACTTTACTTTGTATGTTTCTCAAAGAACCTTAGGGTACTTTCCAAATGTTTTTGCCAATACGGCCATTCGTGTCCCCCTTCAAATTCTTCGTAGGTGTGTTCTATATTTAGTTCTTGAAGCTCTTTGTGCAATGTCCTATTGGCGTCCAATAGATCATCGCTAATCCCACAATCAAAGCGCAGCGCAGGCAATAGCCCTTGTTGCTTTTTTATGGCGCCGATGACATCTATATCTGAATCCTTAATTTCATAGGAAGCAAGGGGCTCTTCCACAAAGGTGGCCATCTGCTCAAATTTGGTAATGGAACTATGCCCGGATATTGCTTTGAATTTTTGTGGAAATCGAACTCCCAACATCAAGGCACCATATCCGCCCATGGAGAGTCCCCCAATGCACATGGGCGATTTATCACTAGTGTAATCCAAATTCTCCATAATGGCCTTGGGAACATCGGACACGATCCACTGTGCAAAGTCTTTTTCTTGGTGGGATAAATAGCCAGAACCATCGCCCCACAGTCCGTCTGATGGCATAGCAATAATGGCCGGTTCAATAGTTTTATTTTCCATCAAACGCGCTGCCGTTTGGTGGGCGCCGCCCTTCATGGCCCAAACCCAGGAGCTACCGTAAACGCCATGTAAAAGTATATAGATCGGGAGGTCATTAAGGCTTTTGGCGTTTTTTGGTACGAAGAGGCAAATATCCCCCCTACCCTTCAGGTTTTTTGTTTTTACGGTAAGAAACCTAAGGCCGGCATTTTCATACTCTTGTGCGGAAAGTTCAATGGTCCTAAAACTGCTCATAAATGACTATTATTTAAAAACGATGACTCCTTTAGCATTTTTCCCCTGTAGCATATCGTCCAATGCCTGCTGTAAATTATCGAGTTGATATTCTTGGGTAATCATTTGATCTAATTTCAGATGTCCATTCGTATAAAGTTGCATCAATTTAGGAAAATCAATTTTTGGCCTACATTTTCCATATAGGGGATTGATGTATATCTTGTCCCATTCAAAAAGTCGCATATCAATAGAGATTTCCTCTTCTATACCACTCACTTGAACTGCCGTACCTGCGTTCCTGATCATAGCCAAAGGTGCTGCACCCAGGGCTGGAATGGCGGTACACTCAAAAGCATAATCGGCCCCTCTCCCATTAATTAACTCTTTAACTTTTTCGGCTACTTGGGCAAGGCCGGTATCTGCTTTGTCTGCCAAAATAACATCCGTTGCCCCAAATTTTTTGGCCAATTCCAACTTCTTCGGATTAATATCTACCGCTATTATTTGTCCCGCACCGGAAATCTCACAGGCATTAATGACATTGAGTCCAACACCACCGCATCCTAGTACCACCACCGAACTACCTGCTTCTAGTTTTGCAGCATTAACTACGGAACCATAACCCGTCATCACTCCACAGCTAATAATGCTGGCTGCCGAAAAATTGAGATTCTCTTTATTGACTTTAACTAATGCGGATTCCTTTACCAAAACGTACTCACTCAGGGTACCTAGATTAAAGGATCGTTCTATGGGCGAACCATTCCACTGGGTTCCTTCCAAATGGGCATGCCCAGGCGTATAGCCATTTCCTCCTGCTACTACGGGGGAGTTGTTCTCACAGATATGCTGATTGCCTTCCTGACATTGAAAGCACCGCATACAGGGTGTTGCCCAATTTAAAATGACTTGATCACCCGCCTTAATATTTTTAACGGTTGCACCTACTCTTTCCACTATTCCCGCTCCTTCATGCCCCATAAGCACAGGTTTTCCCCAAGAAAGGGAATCGTAATCGGTATGACAAAGGCCTGCTGCTTTCATTTTTACCAAGACCTCGTCTTCGTGGGGTTCCCCAAGGGTAACATGGTCAATAATAAATTTTCCATCGCCGGTCGCTATTGCACTCTTTGAAATTATGGACATATTTTCCTTTTTAGTTTTTGATGGATATCAACATCTTTGTTTATACGGCCAACAGATGTATTGGCTTAAATTCCACTTCTAAATCCACAAGTTTTGCCTTATCTATTTTGTCACCGCTTTTAATAAATTTAGTGCCGTATACATAAGCCTTGGCATTGTTCACAGCATCAACGGCAAGGAGGCGGTCACCTTTAAAATACCATGCGGAAAAACATTTTTCACTGTCTACTTCCTTCCGTAATACTACTTGATCATATCCATTGGATAAGCCTACCATCTGTAATTTTACGTTATATTGATCGGACCAGAACCAAGGAATGGTATCGTATTTTGTTTCTTTACCACAGATGTCAGCGGCAGCAACTTTCGCCTGATCCACCGCGTTTTGAACGGACTCTAATCTTACAAAACGATTGTAATGTGGATTAAAATGAAATGTACAATCCCCTATGGCATAAATATCATCATCCGAGGTCTTGGCAGTTTCATCCACTTTTATACCGTTTTCAATGGTGAGTCCGGCAGAGGCGGCCAATTCTGTATTGACATGTATACCTACACCGACAATAATGATGTCGGCAGTATAACATGCTCCGTCATCACATTTCACCACCTTTTCTTCGGTTTTGGTCTCAATAGCGCTTACATTCTGCTGGGTAAAAATATCGACCCCGTTTTCAGCATGCAGATTTTGAAAGAAGGCCGAAATTTCCGGTGCGGTAACCCTTGCCAAAATTCGCTCTTCACGTTCCAGTACCGTCACCGAAGCCCCTAATTTTTTTAAAGAGGCCGCAGTTTCAAGACCAATATATCCTCCCCCTATCACAACTACCCTTTTATTTTTGCTTTCCGCTAAGCAAGTTCGAATGTTGGCCACATCGGCAGCAGTGCGCAGTGGAAAAATTTTATTTGAAGACATTAAACCAGGTATCGGCGGGATAATAGGGCGGGCACCCGTAGCAAGGACCAATTTATCATAACTTTGTTCAGAGCCATCACTCAGAACAATATGCTTTTTCTGTCTGTTGATGGAGTTTACCTTAACCCCTAGTTTTAGGGTTACCCCTTCCTTATCATAGCTTTCGGCCGACTTTAATAGGTTTTTTTCTATACCGTCATCGCTGTTAAGATATGCCTTGGATAAGGGAGGACGGTGATATGGCAGCAATGGATCGGCATCAAATAAAATGATATCGCCTTCCCAGCCTTCCCGCCGTAAAGCAAATGCAAAATTTACCCCGGCATGACTTGCACCGATAACAACGCATTTTTTATTGTTCTGATCTTTGGTCATTGGTGGATAAATAGATTACTTCGCAACTTTTAACACCACCCCATCTAGATGATCGCCTATTTCCAACTGACAGCACAAGCGGCTAAATTCGTCAGCATTATCGTCTAGCTCCAACATATCTGCTTCTATTTCACTGGCTGCACCCGTTTTTCCCATATCCTCAGGGCTAACGTGAACGTGGCAAGTGGCACATGAGCAAACACCACCACAATCCCCGTCTATTCCTTTTATTCCGTTGTCCACGGCCAGGGCCATAATGGAACCAGAGCTTCCTTCTAAGGTAATACTTTCATTATCACTCGTAATAAATGTGATTTTTGCCATAATCGACTTTATATTTTAGGTTAATTTATTAAACTTTACATTAATTCGATCATATCCCACCTTCCTCTCAAATTCATCCAGGCCCTCAATATTCTCCTTGTAATCCTGAATCTCTATCGAGCCTACTCTGGCAGCCAATGTATTCAATAAAATTTTCAACATTTGGCGCGCATGGGTCGCTCCAAGACAATTGTGATGACTAAAACCAAACCCAACATGTGGATTCATTTTACGGTCCAACACAATCTCGTTGGGGTTTTCAAATACTGCGGCATCCCTATTGGCAGATGCCCAACACAACGATATTCTACTATCGGCTTTTATAGCATGCTCACATACATGAGTGTCCTCAGTTACCACTCGGCCCATTTGTGTCAAAGGTGAAAAATAACGTATAAATTCCTCCACAGCTTTTCCTGTAATCTCAGGCTCCTTACGGAGACGTTCCAGTGATTCTGGATACTCGGCCAAATAGGCAATAGAATTTGTAACGGCATTGATAACGGTATCGCGCCCACCGGCAAAGGTGAGGACCATGACTCCTTTTATCTCTTCTTTGCTGAGTTTTCTGCCTTGGAATTCTGATGCTAAAAGTATAGAGTACATATCTTCCCCCGGGTTTTCAAGGGCGCGGTCTATCTCTTTGTCTATATAATCATAAAGAATGTTGGCTTTATCCGCATCTAGGGCTTCACCTTCACTTCTAAAAACGTGAGTACCCCAAGAAATCCAGGTTTCGGATTCCGAAAAAGGAGTATTGAGCAATAAGGTCAAAGCCCTTGATTGCAATGGCAGGGCAAATTGATTGACAACCTCTACTGTATCTTTATCCAAAATTTCATCTACCAGGGACTCTATTTGTTCGGTTAATTTTTCCTGATATTCAGCTTGTAACGGACGTTTGAACCAAGGCTCCACTATAGCCCTATATTCCCCGTGGACTGGAGGATCTACTTCAAATGGAATTTGACGCGTGTCGCGAATATTGACTTCGGATGGCACAACGATACGACCTGGTTGGGCACCAGATTGAAAAGTTTTGTAGTTATGGGCACCCTTTCTAACATCCTTAAGGCGTAAAAGCATGGTTACAGGATCATTTTGATCATTCATTTCACCATAGCCTTTATCCAATCTGGCTTTTTCGAAAGGGTCTGGCAGTTCACTTTTTTCCATAATACAATTCTTGATTCGACATTAATTTATGGTAATTTCCAATAGTGATACAAAATTGGCAATAATTTAATCCCAATAAGTAACCGTTTTTGACCATTAAATAAACTATTCTGTTGTTTATTTTACAATTACCAGTATTTTAGGGTAAAATAAATTAATTATTAAGTTTGTGCTGACTGTACATATCCGAAAATTGAAAAGTAAATTATGAAGGCGATCCTGGAACCAATTCCCTTAAGTGAACAACAGACTATAAAAGGGTTTCACTACGTTGCCAAGGATTTTACTACCCCTTGGCATTTTCATCCCCAACACGAACTGACCTATATAGAAGATAGTGTAGGAACAAAGTTTATAGGTGATTACGTTGGACCTTATCAGCCTGGCGAATTGGTACTTTTACGATCTAATGTGCCCCACTGCTGGAAAAACAACCAACAGCAAGGTATAGATTCAAGGTCGTTAGTACTCCAATGGAACAAAGGCGTCTTTGCTAAAGCTCCCGAACTTTCTCCTGTTTTTAAAATGTTGGAAATGGCTTCCAAGGGGGTAATTTTCGATGCAGAAATAATAGCCACCCTTGTTCCGCAGCTTAAAAATATGATGCAATTAAAAGGACAAAGCTTATATCTTGAATTATTGTCCGTTCTTATAAAGTTATCCACAAGTACTTATAATACCTTATCCGCATCGAGCTTTGTTGAGGACTTACCTACCCATTATAGCACTCGAATGATAAAAATCCATGATTTTGTAGGTTCTCAATATCACCGTAAGATTTATTTAAAGGAATTGGCAGATTTGGTAAATATGTCCGAGCAATCATTTTCTAGGTTTTTTACAAAAATGATGGGGCGTTCGTTCTTTACCTTTTTAAATGAGTATCGTATTAATGTGGCGGCGAGAATGTTGTTGGATACGGAAGATTCTGTCTCCCAAATTGGTTTTGCCTGTGGGTTTGAATCCCCTCCTTTCTTTTTTAAAAAATTTCAAAGCCTAAACAAGGTATCGCCCGCAAAGTATAGAAAAACATATATAATGAAGGTGTAAAAGAAGAAAATCAATCCTAAATGAACTTTAACATGCAATTTACTGAGTCAAGCATACCCAAAAAGACTATTCCCTATGGTTCCAAAAAAAAACCGTACACGAAATCGATAATTGAGAATTCATTACCGTCAAGAGCGTCCACCATTATGGGATTCCATCTTGATGAACGGAACGAGTTGAAGTCGAAATATCATAGCTACGATGGACAAAAAACCCATTATTCACTCCATGAATTTGTAATGTAGACTTCCCTAAAAATAGTGTTTCCGTTTTATCTACAAAATATGTTATCTGTATATCTTCGCTAGCTAGCTTTCCTATTTATTGTGGTAATGCTATTGTTTACTAGTCAACTTATTTATCCAATAATTTAATTTCCACTACACCGGAAACTATATCGTTGTTTAAATCAACAGCTGTGAATTTTCCTGTCGCATGAGGGCTACTATTATTCAATAACTCGAACGTCTTGATATATATAGAGGCTTTTTGAAGAAAGAATAAGCCCTTTACAGCAAATTCTAAATTAATAATCTGTCCATTGTGTATTAAATTTATTTGATCTTGCTCTATTATAAAAGAGGAATTTAAACTTTTTATATTTAAGTGTGATTTTTCAATCTTAACTTTTATTTTGTGATTGTTTTGTTCACAGTTAAAAGTAATCAAGTATTTCTTGGCAATATCCCTTAGAATTTGAGCGTAAGGGCTTGATTCGGAAAATAGTAAAGGATTTTTTTTAATGATGCTTTCTACAACAATACGTTTTTTATTAAGCTCTTGAGAAAATATTGGGTCAAAGAGCTTATTTGAAACTTCTTCTTCCATTTTTGTTCTTGAATCTACTTTCTTTAGAATTACCTTACCTGCAATCGTATTATCATATTTATCTAATCCCGCATAAGTCCCAATAAGAAATTTTCGTTCGTGAGGTGCCGATTTTCCAACAAAAAAAATGAATTTTGCCCCTTCATTTTTCTTGCTGCCCACATAAAATTTAGTATCAAAAAAAACAAATCCTTCACTGTGAGCTATTGTACCGTAATGGGAATAAACTCCTGTTTGCCCTTTCTTGTTTTCATAAACATACTTAAATTCAACATTCCTCCATTGTTTATAAATAACTACTTGACCTTTATTCATTCTTTTATCCTCTCCAAAATAATAACAAACATAAAAGTAGTCCTCAATATTATTTTCTTGCTGTTGTGTTTCCAGCTGTTTGCTTTTTTGACTAGGAGTGAAGAAATCTTGATCAAGAAACTCACCAATATCATTATACCCTAAGTAATTAAAAAAAAGATATTTATAATCCCTGCTAATTTTAACAAAAGGCACACCTGTTGAAAGTTCTCTACTTTTATTATATAAGTATTTTCCGTTAACATAGCCTTTGAGAAGTGTTTCAAAGTCACTTTTCAAACTTGCTTTTTCTTCGTCAAAATTTCCAAATCCAAATAATTGGGCTTCAGTATAATTGTCCTTTATTTTATATTTCTGGGTAAAGTGATCTATTATTTTTTTCAAGAGTACACTCATTACAGTTCTGGTTAATAATAAGCCTTCTCTCGTATTGTCATTTTCCATCATTATCCAATTTATATTAAAGGAATTACGAATATATCATAAAATATTTGGAAAAAATCATTTGGAAAAATCATTAAGTAAATTTGAGTATTAGTATTCTTATAAAGAATTAGAGAAATGTTACAACATTTATTTAAAAGCACCTCTTTAATAGATGTTTAGACACACATATCTTTTGAAGAATTCACAGTTGCGCACAAATTATTATTTGTAGCACCTATCAACGTTTATTAAGATGTAGTCACAATTTATAGAGCAATAACCAGCTCTATAATTTCCAAAGTAGCCATTACAATAAAAGAATAAATATAAAATGTTGAGTTAGTTATTAATCAGAAATGGTTTAGAAATTTAATTTTTCTCTAAACCATTTTTAGTTGATATAAAACCATAAAAATAAAATGAGAGTAGCAACAGATATAGGTGGTACGTTCACGGACTTGGTATGCCTTGAATATGATAGGGAAACAGGTAGGCCTATTGGAGTAAAAGTTTCCAAATCAGATACTACACCCTCAAACTTCGAACAAGGCATTTTAGACACCATAGAAAAAGCGGAGCTAGACTTAGATGAAATTGATTTTTTTGCCCATGGAACAACAGTGGTCATAAATGCCATAACCGAGCGTAAAGGAGCCAAGACAGCGTTAATCACAACCAAGGGCTTTAGGGATGTTTTGGAAATAGCAAGGTGTAATCGCCCCGATCTGTTCAATTTTAACTTTGTAAAACAACCGCCTTTTGTACCTAGGTATTTAAGATTTGAGGTAGAGGAGAGAATGAATTACAAAGGACAGGTGATTAAAGAGTTGGATACAAGTAATCTATTATCTATTATTAATATTTGTAAAGATGAAGGGGTAGCGTCAATAGCAGTTTGCCTACTGCACGCCTATAAAAATCCAGACCATGAAGTAGAATTGGTAGATCAACTATCGGCACTTTACCCAGAAGTAGAAATTATCGCATCTTATAAGGTTACCAGGGAGTGGAGAGAGTATGAGAGAACGAGTTCTACGGCATTGTCTGCCTATGTTTTACCGATTGCAAAAAAATATTTAAACAACCTTGAAGAGAGGCTTAAGCAAAAGGGGTTGCCAAATACTCCATATATAATGCAATCCAATGGTGGAATCACTACCCTTAACGATGTTAAATCGAACCCTATCACCATGATTGAGTCTGGCCCCGCAAGTGGTGTTTTTGGAGCTATTGCATTAGGTAAGGTTATAGAAAAAAAAGATTTAATTGTATTGGATATCGGGGGTACGACTGCCAAGTGTGCCTTAGTTGAAGACGGCCAAGTAAAAATTACCACGAACTATAAAATAGAGCATTCTAGAACAGATGCAGGTTATCCAATTCAGACCCCTGTAATCGATATTGTGGAAATTGGAAACGGAGGTGGAAGTATTGCATGGGTAGATGGGGGAGGAAAAATGCATGTGGGGCCAAAAAGTGCAGGAGCTATACCCGGTCCGGCCGCATATGGCCGTGGCGGTAAAAATTTAACAACAACCGATGCTAATATCATAACAGGAAGAATTCATCCTGATTACTTTCTTGGTGGAGCCTTTCAGCCAGATTATGAAGGTATAGAAGCAGCTTATCGATCTATGAGTAACAATATCGCAGGTTCAAAACAAGATATTGCAAAAGGAGTTATTCGCATTGCAAATGCAAATATGGTCAATGCATTAAAACTGATATCGGTCAATAAAGGGTACGATCCGAGAGATTTTACAATGGTAGTGATTGGTGGTGGTGGTGCAATGCATGGTGCAGATTTAGCTAGGGAGCTTCAAATTTCAGAATTGATAATTCCCCCACATGCTGGCGTATTTTCAGCCTTCGGCATGCTGATGTCAGATATACGAAGAGATTATATCAGAACAAATGTTATAACATTGTTTCAAGAACAAAGGCGTCTTATTCAGTCAACTTTTAAGGAAATGGAAAAAGAGGCCATTGACAACTTTAGACTAGACGGTTATGCCCTTGAAGAAATAAAATTCATCTACTATACAGATTTACGCTACGCAGGTCAAGAGCATTATGTTAAAGTGTTGCTTTCCGACTTTAATTCCGATACACCTTTAGGTAGTATTATAAACTATTTCCATAAAGAACATATGAAACAATTCTCTTTTGAGTTGGATACTACAGTAGAGCTGGTCAACTTTCATCTGGTAGCGGTGGTGGAAGTAGAAAAACCAGACTTTCCAAAAATAAAAACTACTGGCAAAATAGTTGAAGATGCCATATTTGACAGAAGAGAAGTGGATTTTGATGATTTGGGCATTTGTGATACGGATTTTTATCATAGAGAATTATTGGAGCCTAATATGGTCATCCATGGCCCTGCCGTGATTGCAGAAAAAGCGACGACTACTTTGGTCACCCCTCTACATATTGTAAATATTGACGCCTACGGAAATCTAATTTTAACCTTACAAAAAGCATAGGTATGGAAAAATTTACTTTAGAAATAATACAGGATGCATTAGTTTCTGCTGGTGACGAAATGTTTAAAACATTGGAACGAACGAGTATGAGTCCAATTATTTATGAATCGTTGGATTATGCTGTAGGAATAACTGATGCTCAAGGAGAGTTATTGGCTCAGGGTAATGGGGCAACGGCATTTTTAGCGGCATTGGATTCTGTAGTTAGGGCTACATTGGTGAAGTACAATGAGGCCAATCCATTAAAGCAGGGAGATGTTGTTATTGCGAATACACCCTATGCAGGTGGAGGCACCCATTTATCCGATGTTTCCGTAATTTATCCTATTTTTTACAATGATGAATTGATTGCATTTACGGTAAACAAGGCCCACTGGACAGAACTAGGAGGCACATATCCTGGTTCGGTATCGACTGTAGCAACTGAAATATATCAAGAGGGAATGCATTTTCCCTTTATTAAAATAAAATCTAAAGGGGTCTTAAATGATGCGATCATAGACATGATCAAAGTTAATGTACGTCTACCTGATAGTACATTAGGTGATTTGTTTGCCGGTATTGCGGCAGCAGAAGTTGGAGCAAAACGCGTAATTACTATTATTGAAAAATATGGCTTTGAAACGTTTATGAAAGCCAAAGAGGATTTTTTGAATTATGGAGAGCGCATGTGCATTGAAGCCCTAAAAGAAATTCCTAATGGTGTATACGAAGGTGAATCTGTAATCGAGGATAATGGGTTTGGCGAAGGGCCTTTTCCGATCAAAGCCAAAATAACAGTCACCGACACCGAATTTATTGCTGATTTTAATGGTTCTCACCCACAAGTAAAGGGGGCTACAAACTTAACGTATAGTGGTTTGGTAACTGCCTGCCGAAGCTTGTTCAAATCAATCACTACTCCTCGAATGGATGCTAACGGAGGGGCGTTTAGGCCAATGAAGGTCGTATGCGAACCGGGAACCATTGTAAGTGCCGAGGCTCCGTCAGCGGTATCGGTGTATTATGAGGTCATGGTTACTACGATTGATTTAATTTGGAAAATTTTAGCTCCATTGATCCCAGAGAAATTGCCTGCGGGCCATATGCGGTCAATTTGCGCTACATATATCTCCGGTAATCATCAAGACACGGGTAAATTTTATATTCAAGCAGAACCCTTGGCAGGGGGCTGGGGAGCTTCTTCTGCTCATGATGGTAATAGGGGGCAATTATCTTGTAGTAGTGGGGAATCATTTAATATCCCTATTGAAATTCGTGAAATGAGATATGGCTTACAAGTTGAACAATATGCATTTCACAACGAAGGCGGGGGGTATGGAGAGTTTCAAGGAGGAAATGGTCAGTATATGGATTACAAAATAGTATCCGATGGCGCTTATGTTACGGCAGCTTTTCTTGGAGAGAAAACAAAGACATGGGGAATGAATGGCGGACATGATGGTTCCTATAATTATTTTATGATTATTAAAAAAAGCGGAGAAAAGGAAAGACACAGCCTGGGCACTAATATGTACTTGGATAAAGGGGATATACTCAGATGTGTAACAGCCACTGGGGGAGGTTATGGAAACCCAACAAAAAGACCTAAAAAACAAGTCTTGTTAGATGTTAAAAACGGGTATATCACCCAAAAAGAAGCAGAAGAAATTTATGAAGTTACTTTTTAATCCTATTGGTTGAAAAGAGATTTAAAAACCATAAGATTGCTGCGATTTTTGAATCATAGCTGGTGTAATGCCAAAGCACAAACGTAGGTGCGGGTCAAGGAAATTTAACCGATAAGAATGGATACGATATAATTGGGCAGGGCATTCTTAAGGAAAGTTTAGCATAAAAATAGGAAACTATTGAAACTTATTAAGCTTTATTTGTGCAGCCGAATTTACGCTAGATATTCTGCCTTTATAAGGTTAAGAATTGAAAAATATGATAGAAAGTACGGATATTGGAATACTATGAATACAAAGTATAAATGCATGGCAATGACAATCGAAGGTTTGATTATTTCCAATTTAATCGATAAAAAATACAATAAAATCAGCTAAAAATGGAAAATACTGAAAACAAGGAAAACTGGCTTAGTATAGCCAGTATATGGTTTGGTTGTATAGCAAGTATGCCCGCACTATTAATAGGGAGCACATTAATCGTTTCCTTGACCTTGTACGAATCTATTTTGGTCGCGATTTTGGGCTATTCTTTTGTTTTGATCTTTTTAAGTCTTTTAAGCATAAAATCGGTCAACTATCGACTAAATGCAGTGCAATTAGCGGAACGGTCATTTGGTCATACCGGTGCTAAAGTAATCGTAGGCCTAATTATAGGTATTGCGACTATGGTTTGGTTCGGGGTACAAACTAATATAGCCGGGCTTTCATTTTCAAAGGTTTTACTCGAAGTTTTCGGTATATCTTTTCCTGTAAATGCATCATCTCTCATATGGGGGATAATCATGGTTTTAACAGCGGTATTTGGTTTTAAATATGTTAAATGGTTAAACTATATTGCTGTGCCGAGTATTCTTATTCTTATAATCTTCAGTTTGATGGTAGCCTTGGACGGGTTTGCTATTTCTGACATAATAGCCTATCAGCCGCAGCGTAAAATGCCCTTACTTAAAGCGATTGGTATTGTGGTCGGGGTTATAGCCGTTGGAGGTGTAATTGCTCCAGATTATAACCGATTTGCTAAAACGCCTAAAATTGCGGTTGTTGGTTCAATTGTAGGAATGTTACCGGCAGCAGTTGCATTTTTGACCATTGGGGCCATTTTGGCCATTATAAAAGGAACACATGATATTGTAGATATTTTTGCCCAAATAGGATACCCAATATTAGCCATGTTTATTTTAATACTGGTTACATGGACCTCAAATGTGATGAGTGCCTACTCCGGAGGCTTGGCTTTAAACGAAACATTTTATCTGCCGGAAAAATATAGACCTATCACAACACTGGCCGTAGGTCTGGTGGGTACATTGCTCGGTGTTATTGGAATACTGGATCAATTCACTCAAGTTGCTATCGTTTTGTCCGCCATGATACCACCTATAGCAGGGGTTATTATCGCAGATTATTTTGGCCCTAAAAAAAATGAACCAAGTCAAAGTAAACCATTCGGCTGGGTTGGTATTCTCGCATGGCTTTCTGGGGTAAGTATTGTTTTTATTTTAGAGTCCGATGCAAAGAATATTTTAGGCATTGTCGTTTCCGCTTCAACCTACTTTCTTTATAATTTCTTGTTCAAGAAATCATATAGGGCATCAAAAATTAAAAAACTTACTCCATAAAACAAAAACTTTTTTTACTTGAATCCTATGATGCTGCTTCCTTTTTTATCGAAATTTTCAAAGTTAATTGGAATAGCCATTACGTTTAAAAATTCATGTTCGCTTATAGAGAGTAAAGTTTAAAATAACTAAGTAGAGAGAAATATAACCTTTCTCATTTTTTAATTAATAATTAAATCATTCAAAAAAAATGATACATCAAGGCAAAAAACTTGCTAAGAAAATGAATTTCACAACCTTAGGACTAATGTCTTTAACGATGTTTTTTATATCGTGTGGCAATATCGAACAACTAAAACCTCAAAGTGAATATTTTGAGTTACGTAATGTTGTATTCGACACCACAGGATACAAGTTGAACCCGGGCAAAAGTCTGGTTACCCCGGTCAAACTAAAAAAATACGCCCATAGCATAAAGCGAAGTATCAGGGTTACAGGGGCTTCCATTTTGCCTGAAAGCTTAGGAAAGAGAGGTGAAACAGCCTTTCGTAAATATATTTATAGGATAGATGACTACTTGGACTCAAAAGATACCTATGCTAATGATCCGTATGCCTTGGTCTTTGAGGGAGAGAACGAAACTTACGATAAAAATGCCTTTTACCGACTCTCTTTGGATCAATTAGACTTATTTAAAGGAAAAAAAGTCAAAGTTGAATTTCCGGTCAAAAGCCAAATTAACAACTATGGACCCAAGGGTTTCTTTAAGTTAAAATTACACCTATACAAAAAGAAAAAGGACAGAAATATAGACGACATATTTGATGAGGCAGACGATATTTGGGAACTGGAGGTGCCTGCAGGAAATACAGATTGGGAAGTGTTGACAAAAGATTTGGAAATTCCACAAGACATAGCAACTATTCTAGTGCAGATTACTAGTCGTGATATGTCAGGAGTCGGTAAAGTAGGGACACCTTATTTTAAAAGCGAAAACGAAACCTTGAGGTTTTATCCAATACAACCATATAAAGGACTTGATGATAACCAAGAAAATTGGATAGGGGAAAACTTATCATCAAAAGAGTGGCCAGAGTTTGAATTTGCAATCGACGGGAAACCATTTTATACCGGAAAAATATTTGATAGGGCTTCAGAGGTGGGCGAGTTTGATGTTGACTTACCCGAATTGCCTGCAGGGTCATATGAACTCTCTATAAAATTACAAGACTCGTTCCCTGCTAGTTATCCATTTCTATTGAAAGCCGTAGAGGTACATGAAAACAGTGCCAGGGATTTTGAAGTGGTCTTTACACCCAAATTGGTTACTAAAAACAATAAATTCGGAATACTTATAGAGGTTAACAAGCCAGGTATTAAACTGTCTTTTTCAGGCGATGAACATATTGTTCCCGAGCTGAATGAAAAACAATTTAATGAAACAGGACTTCATACATTGGTCTTTAATACAGGAGAAGCAGGGCTAAATCAAAAATTAAACATTTCTGATGGAACAAATGAAGTGGAGGCTAATATTGAGCAAATTCTTAGCAAGAAACCAGATAGTGTTTATATTTCAACGGGTGATGACATTTATATCACAAGATCTAAAAAACAATGGAGCAAATATCTTAAGTGGTATATGAGAGAGGGCATTGGCAATATGTATTGCTGGAGACCATCACATCAATGGAGTGGAGCAATAGGATCAGACCCAGAATTTTATGGTTGGGCAGTTGGTATGTTACAAGACTTGCAAATGCCATATGCCTTTATGACCGAAGGCAGAACCTTACCCGGTCGTGATATCAATCCCGATATTGAGGTTGTTGATAGTCCGTTTTTCATGGGTAAACAATCTCACGAAGATGATGGTTGCTTTTATTATTGGCTACATTTTGGTTGGGAAGGACTATACTCTGATGTGGCTGCCAAATACCGACCTTATGGAGGAATATTTGCTAAAACAAGACCCATTAAAAAAGCGGATGAAACATTTGTGTTTTATGACCCTTATGTAGCTGATGATATGGAGCAAGGAGCTCAACAGTTTATCAATAACCTAAGTCAATCCAGAGGTGAAAGCATAAGGCATACTGGGCCATCCACTATGTTTCGCTATTTCTTTCAGGCAGGGTACCAATGGGTTGGGGCGGAACAGATGTATGGCCCTGAAGAATTGATCATGTCTTCGGTTAGGGGCGCTAGCAAGGCCTATGGCCAAAAAAGTTTTGGTACGCATTTGGCTACTCAATGGAGCTCAAAACCGTTTAATACAACTGATCATGCCACAAGATTATTTCTTTCCCTAGCCGTATCATATATCCATGGTGCCACGGATATCAATACCGAAGAAGGGCTGTGGAATGTTGAAGAGGGTCTAGATAGATATACTGAAGAAGGCAAGGCACATATAAAAAGTCAAAACGACCTTTTTCAATATATACAAACCCATGAACGCAGAGGAAATCCAGTAGTACCTGTAGCTATTATGCAGGGAAGGAACGACGGATGGAAAAGTTTTGATTTTAGTGTAAAGTCCAATATTTGGGGACAAAGAGGTGATGAATGGAAATATGGAGCCCCGGAAGAGAGTTTTGAATTGATAAAAACATTTTATCCCAATAACAAATTAGGGTATATAGGCCTTGGAGCCAATGAACCTAGGGAGCCAAAAGGTTATTACTCGGCCACACCTTTTGGTTTGGTAGACCTATTGCCAATTGAAGCGCCTCAGAAAGTCCTTGATGATTATGAGGTTATTACTTTTTTGGGATGGAATACCTATCAACAAGATGATTTTGAACGCCTATTATCTTTTGTTAAAAAAGGAAAGACACTTTTACTCACAGGAAATCATGCCAATACTGAACTGAAACGTAATCGTTCCACGCAATATCCGGAGAATGACGAGGTTTTAGTGGAATTATTGGGTAAGGATTATAAAAACAAGAAAGAACCATATATCAATAAAGTTGGAAAAGGAGAAGTGATTTTCTATCCCCAAAAGTTATATCCATCGGAATATCCTATTAAAGAATCCTATACCAATAATCTAAAAAAACTTCTTGAAAATTCGGCGGCCAATCAATGGCAAAAAGGCTGGATCGAAGGAGCTGAAAATATAGAGTTTGCAGCTTGGGACTGGGAAGATTCTTTAACCAGAACCATATATTTATTGAACATTGATTGGTGGAGTACTAAAACTTCACACCCTGCAACCCTAAGAATAGGCGATGATAAGTTTTCTCTAGACATTCGTCGTAATGTATTGGAGACTGTTACTATATCTCAAGGTATTGCGGTAATACCTCAAAGTATGACCACAGATGTATTGAATATTTCTAAAACTGAAAAAGGATATGAAATATCTGTTCAGACAACTGATAGCGAATCTATCACTGTTTATAATAATAAAAATGGACTTAAAACCTATGAACTGGACCAACCCGGAATCCATAACATTTTAATCGATTAGCATTGCAGTTTTCAATGTTCCTGATCAACCTATGTTATCTGCGGGAAATATTAGATATTGTTTATAAGCACATAGCACTTACAGCATATAGACCTCCATCACTTGAAGAAACTTTTAATAGTGATTCTTCAAAATTTTAAATGAATATGACACACTTAAAACTATACTTTAAAATAAGTATTCTTTGCCTTTTAACGGCACAAACTCTTATCTCTTGCAAGGAAAAAAATCAGGAGATTCAAAAAACCATACCCTCGGGTCATGAGCTCGTGTTCAAAAACCTAGCTTCAAGTTGGGATGAGGGCATACCACTGGGGAACGCAATGTTGGGAGCATTGATTTGGAAAAATGAGGACAAACTACGTATCTCATTGGACAGGGCAGACCTCTGGGATTTGCGTCCAATGGAAAATCTAGATTTTGAAAATTATGATTTTAATTGGGTATGGGAACAATGGAAAAGCAATACTTACAAAAATGTCCAACAAAAATATGATTCGCCCTATTCTCGTCTCCCCGCCCCTTCTAAAATTCCCGGCGGAGCTATGGAGTTTGACATACAGCAACTAGGGCCTATTGCCTATGTAAAGCTTTCCACAGATGACGCCATTTGTGAGGTTAAGTGGGAAAACGGCACTACTCTTAACATTTTTGTACATGCCACGGAACCCATTGGGTGGTACAAGTTTGAAAATCTTTCAGGCGATCTTAAACCGCAAATAGTCCCCCCTCTTTATTATTCTGATAAAGAATCTAAAATAAACGACCCCGTATCCGGTCAAGACCTCAGAAGGTTGAACTATCCCAAAGGGGAACTTCAAACTACAGAAAACTCCATTACCTATAATCAAAAAGGATGGTCGGAATTTGAATTTCAGGTGCATACCAAATGGGACCAAGAAGATGATGTTCTCGTTGGTAGTTGGAGTATTACTTCCAAAAAAGACCCTTTGGATAAAACCAAAAATGCTGTAGAAATTGTGGAAGCACAGCATATCGATAAAATAGATACCTCCTTGACCAGTCATAAAGCATGGTGGCAAGATTTTTGGAATCGTTCAAATATTACAGTACCGGATTCCATATTGCAACATCAATGGTACATGGAAAAATATAAACTAGGAGCTGCGGCTAGAAAAGGCGCCCCACCTATTTCCTTGCAAAGTATTTGGACAGCAGACAATGGAAAACTTCCACCATGGAAAGGTGACTTCCATCATGACCTTAATACTCAACTAAGTTATTGGCCAACGTATTCAGGCAACCATTTGGACCTTGAGGAAGGGTTTATTGATTGGCTGGATGCTCATAAAAGTGCCTTTTTAAAATACACCAAAGAGTTTTATGGAACCAACGGCCTGAATGTTCCCGGGGTTACTACATTGACCGGTGAACCTATGGGAGGATGGATTCAATATGCTTTTGGGCCAACAACTGGAGCATGGCTGGGGCATCATTTCTATCTGCACTGGCGATACAGTATGGATCGGACCTTTCTAGAGCAACGAGCATATCCTTGGATCAAAGGGGTTGCAATACATTTCGATGAACTTTCTATTGTAGGGGAAGACGGAAAGAGAAGATTGCCTTTGTCCTCCACTCCTGAAATCAATAATAATGCAAGAGATGCCTGGTTTGATAAAACAACCAATTATGACCTTGGCTTGATTCGATGGACCTATGAAAAAGCATCTGAGCTCGCGTACGAACTTGGAAAAGTTGAGGAAGCAAAAGAGTGGGAACAAAAATTAAAGCAATGGCCAAATTTTGCAGTTATGGAAACTGGCCTAATGATATCACCTGATATGCCATATGAAGAATCACATCGCCATTTTTCACACCTATTAGCTTATCACCCCTTGGGGATTATAGATGTATCCAAAGGAGATGAAGACCATAAAACGATAACCAATACTCTAGCAAATTTGGAAAGCGCTGGAACAGCCGCTTGGACGGGGTATTCATTTAGTTGGTTGGCGAACCTAAAGGCACGTGCCTTTGACGGGGAAGGTGCGGCAAAAGCACTCAAAATATTTGCTACAAGCTTTTGCCTACCCAATAGTTTTCATGTAAATGGTGACCAAAGTGGTAAAGGATATAGTGATTTCACCTATCGCCCATTTACCCTCGAAGGTAATTTTGCCTTTATGGCCGGTATTCAAGAAATGCTCATACAAAGCCATTCTGGGTCAATACAATTATTTCCTGCCGTACCCAAAGATTGGAAGGATATTTCTTTTGAGAGCCTTAGAACAGAAGGAGCCTTTTTGATTTCAGCCTCAATGCAAGAAGATGCTGTTGCCACAGTTAAGATTACAGCCGAAAAAGGAGGAAAGGTTAATTTGAAAAACCCATTTAATAGTAAGGATGTACATGTGGACGATAATAACTTAGTATTACAGTGGGAAGGCAACGTAATGAACTTTGAATTAAAACCAGGTCAGTCTATTATACTAACTGAAAATTAAAATTATAAAGAAGTACTATATATGTAGTGGATAGATGTACTTGTGTTGATGATGGTATCATCATCATATTTGCATGTCTTCACAGCTTAGAATATTGGTGCTTCGTATCACATTTAAGATGAGGTTCAGCTTAGCTTAAATCATGGGTCAATACTCAATATTGAAATCACTATTTGAATAATTCATTTAATTTAAAATTAAAGCACGGATGAAAAAAACACTACTTCTTTGGAGTATCTTTCTGATTATAAACCAGGTATATGCTAAAAAACTTGAAGTGACCTCACCTAATGGAGAACTTCGAATCGAAATTGATATCACAAAAAGTATATCATGGTCAGTATTTTTAAATGAAAATGCAGTAATTGTTAATGCAGCGGCAGGAATGGACTTTTTAGAAGGTGTCGACTTTGGTTTTGATTCAAGAATGAGGAGACACACCATAAAGAGTAGCTCTTCAATGATCTATCCAACCGTACCGCACAAAGATGCTGAAATTCTGGATTCATATACTGAACTTTCAATCTGGTTCAAAGATAGTTTTATGCTGAAATTCCGTGCTTATAATGATGGTATTGCTTATCAATTTATTGATGAGGGGTCAGAAAATAGGATAGTAAATTCGGAGTTAATCTCCCTAAATTTCCCAGAAGGTGCAGCATCCTTTTTTCCTAAAGAAGAATCGATGTATTCGCATAACGAGCGGGAATATCTGCATTTACCTGTTGAGGATATTACTACAGACGAATTTTGCAGCCTTCCAGTAGTTTTTACGACAGATTATGCCAAAGTATTGTTTACTGAAACCGCATTGCAAGATTATCCAGGAATGTTTGTTAGAGGTAATGGAGACAACAGTGTTACGAGCATCTTTCCAAACTTTGTATTAGAAACCGAACCGGCCAAATATGGATCGGACCGAAATCAAAAAATTAATAAGGAAGCAGATTACATAGCAAAAGTATCGGGTAACAAGGCATACCCATGGAGGGTATTTATCATAAGTGATGATGATCGTACGTTTGTTGAAAGCAATCTAACGTATCAATTGGCAAATCCGACCCAAATTAAAAACACAGAATGGATTAAACCTGGTAAAGTAGCTTGGGATTGGTATAATGCCAATAATGTTTTTGGAGTAGATTTTAAATCAGGTTTAAATACGGATACTTATAAGTATTATATTGATTTTGCAGCATCTAACTCAATTGAATATGTAATATTAGATGAAGGTTGGACGAAATCTACCACGGAAATCCTTGATGTTAATCCTTCCATGGATGTTAAGGAATTAATTAGATATGCAGAGGATAAAGGGGTCGGTATAATTCTGTGGGTGCTCTGGAAACCTCTTGATGAAAATCTAGATCAAATTTTGGAGACTTATAAAAGTTGGGGAGCCAGAGGAATTAAAGTAGATTTCATGCAAAGAAGTGACCAGTATATGGTAAATTCTTACGAAGAAATTGCCAAAAAATGCGCAGAACTTGAGATGTTGGTCGATTTTCACGGTTCATTTAAACCGTCGGGATTGAGGAGAACATATCCCAACGTTGTCAATTATGAGGCCGTAAAAGGTAATGAAAACAACAAATCAAGTCTGGTAGTTTCTCCAGATCCCGAACATAATGTGACCATCCCATTTATTAGAATGGCCGCGGGTCCAATGGATTTCACTCCTGGCTCCATGGCTAACAGACAAAAAAACAACTATGATATAAGTTTTGGCAGACCTATGAGTTTAGGTACCAGAGCTCATCAGGTGGCAATGTATGTTGTATATGAAGCACCATTACAAATGCTTTGTGAGTCCCCCTCAATTTATTATAAAGAACAAGAAACAGTCGATTTTATAACTAAAATTCCGACTATTTGGGATGAAACCGTTGTAATTGCTGGAGAGCTGGGGAATTATATCGCCGTTGCACGAAGAAAAAATGATACTTGGTATATTGGAGCAATGACCGATTGGGATGAACGAGAACTTAAAATTGATCTCTCCTTTTTGGAAGACGGTGATTACCAAATAGAAATTTATGCGGACGGGGTCAATGCAAATCGATATGCAGAAGATTATAAAAAGGAGAATTTGCCAGTAAACAGCAAATCTATAGTTACACTGAATTTGGCAAAAGGCGGAGGAGCTGCTGCCATTATTAAAAAAAGTGTGGAGTAATTCTATAAATGGATTTGAAGATTGCAAATCTGCTGTCTTTGTTGGCCATAAATTAATGTAGAACGATAATAATCTCTAAAGAAAAATTAATGCTAAACACAAATAAAACTTTATCTATCAAAGGGCTTTTAACACTAGGCTTTTTATTAATTCACATTACAATTTTATCCCAAGACAATTTTGGAGGTCTTGCACTGTATACCATTAGAAACGAAATGGAAAAAGATGCCAGGTCTACGCTGAAAAAAGTGGCCGAAGCAGGCTATGCCTATATTGAAGCTGCTGGATACAAGAAGGGGCTGTTCTATGGCATGCGTCCCAAAGAATTTAAATCCTACACAGAGAGTATTGGCCTTAGCCCCGTAAGCACACAACAGTTAAGTGTTACTTTTGATAATTTAGAAAACCAAATAGCCGATGTCAAGGCTGCAGGTTTCGAATATTTTTCAATACCCGTACCGCCAATGGGTATGATGGTGTATGATGGTAAAACCAAAACTACAAGTTTAAATTGTTCGTTGGAGGAGTTGGCTCAAACCCTTACCATTTTAGGTAAAAAATGTGAAGAAGCAGGGCTTAAACTTTTGTACCACAACCATGATTTTGAATTTAAGAAAGGTAAAGATGGCATTAAACCAATAGACTATTTATTAGAGAACACGGATACCAAATATGTAAACTTTCAAATGGATTTATACTGGGTTAAAAAAGCAGGAGCAGACCCTGTAGCTTATTTTAAAAAATATCCTGGTCGATTTAAGTCGTGGCATGTAAAGGATATGGATAAGGAAGGAAAATTTGCTCCAGTAGGAAGGGGAACAATGAATTTTAAACGAATTTTAAGTAATAAAGAAACCTCGGGCATGGAAAAATACTTTGTTGAACAAGATGAGACATGGGGCAAAAATCCATTGAAAGTTATAGAATTAAGTCATAAAGGATTGAAGAAAATCGGTTTTTTATAAAAACCAGAGTCTATTTAAATTTGGTTTGGCTGTAATAAAATAGGCACATTTGACTGAGGTATGGGCTCATAAATTATATTGGTTTCCCATTCCTGACAAAGAAATTAAAGCTAGTAATAATGAATAGGAACAAAACCCAGAGTCTTAATATTTAGTTGACCATAAGTTAGTTTTTCAGTTACTAAAAAGGTAGGGCATAGCGTCCTACCTTTTTTGAATTTTAAGGCTATTGAAAAAAAAATATTCTTGGCAATCATATCACTTCTGATTTTCGGTTTTTAAAATAAAAGGTATTAAACCTCAGGGCAAGCCCATGAGGCATCGGACGGAAATTGCTGATAACATTTCAACGCAAGCGTAGGTGCATTTAAATCTCACTTAGTGAGTAAATGGTGGTTTTGTTTATGAGGATCAAGAAGGAAAAGACTGGGACAAAGCAAATATGAGTCGTGATAAACAAGATTGGATTTCTAAAAAAGGAACGATTTTATCCGAAGGTTATATAGCTTTGCAGGCTGAAGGTCAACTTGTAGATTTCAAGAATTTTGAAATTATAAAACCTGTGTGGCTGCATGGATTCTACAGCTACAAATTACAAATCCTACTACGTAAAAAGTGACCCTAAACAATGTAAATACTAGACTTGGCTATAATTCTTTTTAATCAAATGCTCTTGGTATTCCCTTTAAATTTAGCTTTCCCTCAATTTTGATACCCTCATACACCACTAGCCATAACGTACCCTTCCAAAGCTATCACGTTCATGGGCATACGAATAGCGACTCTTGTATTTATAGTACATACTCTTGCCAACAATATAAACTTGTAGGAACGCTGGTTAGAGACATGGTACATCACCTCAAAGCCATCCCAAATCCACTGCTTTCGGGACAGTCTTATTTTTTTAAAAGTCATTTCAGATCTGTTTGTCAAGACTATGCACTGCCATCAGTTTCTGGAGTTGGTAATTCTCTCCCTCTAGTTTCTTTAACCTTCGCCACCCCGATACACCATGGCCACCATACTTCTTCTCCCATATATACACTTTTACCTCGCCGATGCCCTTCTTATGGCAACCCACTTCGCCACGGGTCCCAATTCCCACCTGTAATATTGGGAATAAAATCCGTAACCACGAATTATTTAATCGATTACCTGTTAATAATCCATTTAAAATCAAACACTTAATTAAACGGAATTCTACCATATTAAACTATCAGGTTTAAAGGGTGGAGGTAAGATAATTAGTTAGAAACCTTTCCAATGGATTCCAAATTACCATAATGGAATTACTAATATTTTACAAAGGATAAGGAATTACAATTTGGGAAAGTGTTTTAAAATAGTTTTATCCGTAGAAAGAATAACTTAACATTAACATAACCAATCCTAATAACCCCCGTATATGGTAAAGGCTCAAGATATTAATGTATAAAAATAGTCCACTTATCTCAAAGAGTTTGGAGCACCCCTATTGTCAAACGGAGAATCTATAAGTATGACAACTGGTTTAAAGAGCATCATAATCCAAAACTTGCAGATACTGACTAGGTAATATTCACATTACACAGGAAAATCAAGACTATAAGGTATGAGGATATATCCACCGAACTAAATAAGCGGATGTTTCTCAACTAGAAAAATAGTTGTTAGTATTTTCGCCATTCCAAAAAAATAAGTTTAAAAAAAGTCTTTAAATAATTCAAAGTAATCAATTAAACCTAAAGGACAATGGACAATGGACAATAAATGAATAAATATTCAAATACAAACAATAGAACATTTTATAGAAGCAGTCTAAACTAAACATGTAACAAATCGATTATTTATAACAAATATTTTACTCTATGGAAAAAACAACAAAAAAAATATTGTTCCTGTTGGCGCTTGTCTTCACTTGTTCGTTGCACGCCCAACAAAAAACAGTAAAAGGTATTGTCTCTGATGCTGAAACCGGAGATCCGATTCCCGGTGCCAGTATTATTATAAAAGGAACGGATAAAGGATCTGCCTCGAATTTTGACGGTGAATTCACCTTGAGTGTAAGTGCAGATGCCATATTGACTATTAGCAGTCTAGGCTATAGAACTTTGGATTTGAATGTAGGGGATAAAGATAATTTAGAAATACGACTTGAAATCGATGCAGGACTATTGGACGAAGTGGTTGTGGTTGGGTATGGTACTCAAAAGAAAAGCGTTGTAACAGGGGCTATTTCCGGTGTTAAAGAAGGTGACCTAGAAGACTTGCCCATCACAAGGGTAGAGCAATCTTTACAAGGTAGGGTATCTGGTGTTAATATTGCAGCAAATTCTGGACAACCAGGTTCGGCATCTACCGTTCGTGTTAGGGGCGTAACAACCCTAGGAAGTAACGACCCTCTTTGGGTAGTTGATGGAGTTGTTATAGAGGCTGATGGAATAGGCTTTTTAAACCAATCGGATATTGCCTCTATAGAGGTTCTAAAAGATGCAGCGTCCCAGGCTATTTATGGCGCTAGAGCCGCAACGGGTGTAATTCTAGTTACAACTAAAAAGGGGAAATCCGGTAAATTAAGTGTAAACTATAATACTTATGTAGGAATTTCTTCGTCGGCTAAAAAATTAGACCTATTAAATGCCGGACAATACGCAACCTTATTAAATGAAAAATCTCTTGCAGACGGTGGAAGTGTTTTATATTCGGACCCAAGCGCATTGGGCCAGGGAACAGATTGGCAATCGGTTATTTTTAATGACAATGCAAAAAGAACTAGTCACGAACTTAGTTTAAGCGGAGGTAATGATGTTTCTAAATTTTATGCATCTTTTGGTTTTACAGACCAAGAAGGTATTGTATTAAGTGACATCTCAAATTATACCCGTAAAAACATAAGATTAAATTCTACCCATAAGATAACCGACAAACTTACTTTTGGACAAACTGTGGGCTACTCCAATGAAAAAACTATAGGACTTGGATATACAAATAGTAATTTTGGACCGCTCGCTGCAGCTATAAACTTAGATCCTCTAACGCCAACAGTAGAAACCAACGCAGCAGCCATAGGTCAAGTACCTTACACTAATGACAATGTCTTTACCAACAGTAATGGGAACCCTTATGGTATTTCTAGTTTAGTTGCGTCTGATTTAATAAATCCATTGGCATATCAAGCTACATCTTTAGGAAACTATAGTTGGTCTGATAATTTTGTAGGAAATGCATTCGCTGAACTAGAGCCTATAAAAGGCTTAAAGATTAGAAGTACACTAGGTGCTAGATTAGCGTATTATGGCGACTATAGTTATTCGCCAGAATATTACTTGAATGCCAATAGTATTTCAAATCAAGATAATATATCAAGGGAAAGAACCAAGTATTTTGGATGGAATCTTGAGAATACGGCCTCTTATACAAAATCAATTAACCAACATAATTTTAGTGTTTTATTAGGTCAAGGCGTTTATGTAGATAATATAACAGCTGGTGAAAGCATAACATACTATGGTATTGGAGTGGATAGCTATAAGGATGCTTCTTTTAATTTCAGTGTTCCAACAGATCAGGTTGATGCTACGGCATGGACAGGAATCGAGCATAAAGTTACCTCTCTATTTTCAAGACTGACCTATGATTTTGATGAAAAGTATCTATTTACAGGTATTATCCGTAGAGATGGCTCTTCTCGTTTTGGTTCGAATAATAAATTTGGCTATTTCCCTTCATTTTCTGCTGGATGGGTACCCACCAAGGAAGATTTTTGGCCTGAGAACAGTGTCATCAACCAATTAAAATTCAGAGGTGGCTACGGTGTTACTGGAAATGATAATATTGGTGATTTTAAATATATCTCTACAATTAGCGACGGAAGAAACTATACTGTTGGCACATCAGGTTCCGTTACTATAGGGACAAGCCCGGATGCACCATCGAACCCAGACCTAAAATGGGAAGAAACAAGTCAGTTAAATATTGGTTTCGACTCAAGAATATTTAATAACTTCACTGTTGGCCTTGATTGGTATAAAAAAATAACTACAGGTATTTTGCAAGAAGTTGCCATCCCAGGTTATGTGGGTGCTATTAACAATCCAACCGGGAATATAGCGGATATGGAAAATAAAGGTGTTGACCTAGAATTTGGATTCTCCAAACAATTTAATGATTTAAACTTTTCTTTGAACGGAAACGTATCTTATTTAGAAAATGAGGTTACTTACCTAGGAAACGGTGTAGAATATATATCCGGCACGGAAACCCTACCATCCAGCACCTACCCAATTACAAGAACTGAAGTTGGGCAGACCATAAATTCTTTCTACGGTTTCAAAACTAACGGTATCTTTCAAAATCAAGCAGAGATAGATAGTTATGTAAGTTCATCAGGAACAGTGATTCAACCAAGTGCCCAACCTGGTGATTTTAAATGGAAGGATTTAAATGATGATGGGACCATAGATTCTGATGATAGAACTTATCTCGCAAATTCAATTCCTAAATTTACATATGGGTTTACCCTTAATTTAGATTATAAGAATTTCGACTTTCTGGTCTTTGGTCAAGGAGCTTCTGGCAATAAGATTTTTCAAAGTTTAAAAAGACTTGACATTGCAAATGCCAACTATCAAACATCTGCTTTAGCTAGATGGACAGGTGAGGGAACATCAAATACTTATCCTAGGTTAACCAACAACGATACCAATAACAATTTTGGTAACCCTTCCGATTTTTATTTAGAAGATGGTGATTATTTTAGAATAAAAACAATTCAAATTGGATACACTATACCTAATGACGTATTAAGTAAATATGGTATTAGTAGACTAAGAATTTATTTAACAAGTGAAAACCTATTCACTTTTACCAAGTACAGTGGCTACGATCCAGAAATTGGTGGAGATGTTTTAGGAATTGATCGTGGTTATTATCCGCAAGCAAAAACGAATCAAATTGGAATAAACTTACAGTTCTAATAAAAAACATAATTTATGAAAATTAATAAAAAAATAAAGAGTTTATGTATTGGGCTTCAAATATTGGTCTTAACCGCATCATGTAGTGAAGAGTATTTAGAAGTAGACCCCAACGGCACAGCTTTGGAAGAGAATTATTACCAAAATGAAGACGAAGCTTATATAGCCCTTGTTGCCGTTTACGATGTAATGGCCAAACAGTCCAAAGGATTGGATAATATGATTGTATTATTAAATTCAGGATCTGATGACCATTATGCCGGTGGAGCCAGTGCCACCAATGCAATTGAATTCCAGTCATTTTCTAATTACACCATTAGTGAGTCTACTGTTCATAAAAGTTATTGGAGCGACTTTTACGAAGGTATTTTTAGAGCTAATACGCTTTTAACAAAACTTCCTGGAATTGACATGTCCGAGACTGTTAAAGCGAGATTTACTGCTGAAACGAAAGCCCTAAGAGCCATTTTTTACTTTGAATTGGTAAGACTATTTAAAAATGTACCTCTTATAACGACTCCGCTAACAACAGATGAATATTATTCTGTTCTACAAGCAGACCCGAACGATGTTTACGCACAAATAGAGACTGATTTAAATGAAGCAATTTCAGATTTACCTCCATCTTTAAATCTTGCAACCGAAGCTGGTAGGTTATCCGAAGGTGCCGCAAAAGCTGTTTTAGGAAAAGTTTATTTATATCAAGGTAAGAATACCGAGGCAGCCGAACAACTAGCTGCTGTAAACGGTACTCCTGGGGCAACAAGTGATTATGGCTACAAGTTACTTGACAACTATTCTGATTTATGGGCCATCAGTAACATTTATAACAGTGAATCTATTATTGAGGTTGCCCATACTGACCAAAGTAATGCCGATTGGGGCAATTATGGTCAAGGCGATGACGAGGGCAACAGTGTAAATGTTACCATAGGCCCAAGAAGTTATGTGCTGACCGCTGGATCGACCGCTCCTGATTATGCTTCAGGCTGGGGTTTTAATGTAGTTACTCAAAGTTTATACGATGCATTATCCGGTGACCCAAGGTTCAACTCTACAATAGCAGACCTTGGTGCTTTAGCCGACAGCGGTCTAATAGAATATGAACGAAGCTATCAAGATACCGGCTACTTTCTTAAAAAGTTTATGCCTTTAAACAGTGATGTTTCAACTGGTGGTGGAGCAAGTGTTTTAAACTACAAGCAGCACACCTATATGATACGATTGGCTGATACCTATTTATTAGAAGCTGAAGCCTTAGGGGCTTCTGGAGCTCGTGCACAAGCTTTATTGGATGCGGTAAGAGCAAGAGTAGGATTGCCTTCCGTTCCTGTTTCGATGGAAGCCATTATGGATGAACGCCGCTTAGAATTGGCAGGGGAAGGTCACCGATGGTATGACTTGGTCAGAACAGGCAATGCTGCTACAGTTTTGGCTGATCGCGGTTTCACAACTGGTAAAAATGAGATTCTACCCATTCCATTAACGGAATTGGAAAACACAATGCTTGAGCAGAATCCCAAATATTAATTTTAGAACTATGCCATAAAGACTAGTCATTCATATTCGGCTAGCATATTTTATTGAAAGTAGATAATAAAAGCCCAATGACGATATCGTCATTGGGCTTTATTGATTTATTTTTTCTCAGGATCACTATATCATGTACATGCATCAGTTTTAGTGTAGTTCATTGGCCAGAATGGTTATACATACACCAATCCTTAGCAACCGCTTTATTGTTTCTAAATTTATGCCATCGGAGACATAAGAGCTTCTTGGACGTATGTTAAAGAACATGGTGTCAAAAATGTGCTAGTGCCCTACCACAAGAAGCACCGGGCCAGATACCTCCAATTTGGTTATTATTCTAACATCTTCTATTATCCCATACACGCAATGTTACTCACTACCTCATCTGATATTAACAACAATATTGCGTGTTAATATCAATGAAAGCTTTGGCTACATTTTAATTATCCCAAACAGCAATGACCCTCTCAATTAGCTGAAATTCAGCAAGAAATAAAATGGATTATTCCTTTACAAAATCGTGGTTAACAAGCCATTTTTTTAAAGCGTCCGGCCAAGGGTGGTCTGCTCCTTCCCTACCCAATCCAAAACCATGTCCCCCTTCTTCATAGATATGTAGTTCTGCCGAAACCTGGTGCTCTTTAAGCGCAAGTATATAATTGATACTATTTTCCACTGGAACAACCTTATCGTCCATCGCATGAATTAAAAAGGCGGGAGGCGTGTTTGCATTTACTTGCTTTTCATTGGAATACTTATCGATTAATTTTGTGCTAACATTTTCTCCCAATAAATTAACTTTGGAGCCTATATTGGTAATGTCCCCATTCATCGAAATTACTGGGTAAATCAAAATTGAAAAATCTGGCCGGGCATTAATGGTATCGGAATTATAGACTTTTTCATGATACTGGGTAGATAGTGTGGAGGCAAGATGACCACCTGCGGAAAAGCCCATAACACCTATTTTGTTTGGGTCTAATTTCCATTTTTCTGAATTGCCCCTTACTAATCTTATAGCTTCCTGAGCGTCCTGCAAAGGCCCTATAGATTTATCCTTCATAATCAAATCATTAGGCAATCGATATTTTAACACGAATGCCGATACACCGATAGCATTTAACCATGAAGCCACTTTATAACCTTCCTTATTTATTGACAAATGGGAATAACCACCTCCTGGACAAATAATCACAGCGGCGCCATTGGATTTGTGTTCATCTGCTAAATAAATGGTCAAGGTTGGGTTTATAACTTTACTTATTCCTCTAACTTCATGGTCTTCATCATAAGTGAACACCTCCCTGTAATCGTTATTCAATATTGAATTTGGTATCAAATTGGACCAAACAGGAATTACATTTTGAGCGTGTAATATAAATCCCCCATGAAATATAAAATATAGAATTATTAGATTGGTGAATAATTTCTGTTCTTTTTTCTGAATCATTTTTTTAATTTATGAATTACTTTTATCTAATAAAACTCGAAATCTCCTATCTGAGCCAGTAATTGGCAATGCATCAATAGAAGCGCGCAACAAGACCGCTTCCCTAAATTCATGACCTCCGATGTTAAGAAATACACCAGCTTCCGACACCTAAACAAAATCAGGTAGTTTAATGCATTGGATTTCCTGATTTTAGCGTAAGTATCTTCGTACCTTTAAAATATTAGGAGCAATCTTTTGGGCAAGAGTCTCGCTGATTTGTTGTAGGTCCATTTTAATATTATTTATCTACGTTTACCACAAGAGGGTGATTTAAACGCTCGGAATAATAAATTGCCTGGTCCTCGGCCCTCTCAGAATCTACACTAAATATCAAATAGGCATTTTTTTCATAATACCTGCTCCCTTTTGGCACAAGTACATTGGCATCGGCGATAAGGATCCTGTTCCAATAACGACCATTGCCAGCCCCTTTACTAATTTTTGTATAAGGTTTGTATAAGGGAGATGCCCCTCCGTGAACGTTCGTGTTATCGTATTCGAGTCTAATGGAACCAAAACCATATCCCTTATCTCGATGATAAAATGCCAACCACGGAGCTTGATCCGACATATGTTCCTTTTCCAAAACATCAAGTTCTTGATTGTACAAATCTAAGTTTATAATCGAATTATCGCGTTTAGCAAAAACAATGTGGGTAAAAAGACTGTCCATAGTCATTTCATCATTCCTTAATAGGTCTAACTCCACATCCTGCTTTGCGGTCATGGTAGATGCAAACTCAAAATATGGAAGTCCCGCAAAAAAGGTGTATTTTCCTTCTACATGAATTTCCGGAACACTATCCGTCACACCCGATAGTGTTTTTGTAATTGTATAAGGTCCGTTACCCCCAGTACTATTCTTTGATGAAAGCGATAAACTTTCCATAGTATAGTAATGTTCAGAATCGATTTTTGAAAAATTAGGGGCCCAATGTATGGGAACCGAATGTCGACGATGAAGCAACTGATTATTGAATCCTTTTAAAATTAGGTTCAGTACCGGTCCTCCTCTTTTGTCCTTTCTTGTACCAAAATGGGCGGTATAGTGTTCGTTTTCTACAAAATGGGCTGTTTCGGATAAATGAAGATAGTTGGCTGAAGAATCGACTATTTTTTCTTGTGCTTCAAGATGATATTTCTTTGTTTCGTTAGCATTTATAGTTACTGGAAACACAATACGTACTATTGGAGCATTCCCATTTTTAATTGTATCCGTTATTTGAACAGGAATCGACACATTGCGGGAATCAACCACAACAAGGTTCTCTGTAGGTTTTAAAACATATGCTAGTGGTATGTCTGCATGTACGTATTCCAAATTTCGCTCTAATCCGTTCTGTTCTACAATCGAAATAGTGACCAGCGACTTTGGCTTCGTACAACTGAATATACCTAGCTGTAAAAAGATAATCAAAAGGTACTTCGCTTTTATTCTTGTCATGGTTGATCTACCTTAGAATTTAGATGTTTTGCCTTTAGGGAAAATCGTTCAACCGAAAGGTAATTTTATAAACTCTTTCGGAAACTCGACTCATATTTTGCCCATCCAACTTTTATTATTTTCCAGAACAAACGCATCGTCGTTCAATTCCGTATACTTTTGATATACCCTTTCAATTTACTCATTTTGTCCGGGAAATAACTTTTCGTTAGGGTTCAAACTCCAAATCCCTTCTAATAGCCATTGTCGTCGCAGTACATTATGGATTCCCGCGATGAACCCTTAAAATTGCTCTTGGCATCGAAAAGTCGGCATTAGATTCGGTCACCACAATAATTAGACAGCAGTAACCAAGCGACTCGCCCAATACGCACTTTATCCGTTCTTTAAAGAAACATGGCTATCAAGTCCGACCCAAGTCAAAATAGCCGCATGGGCTGTCATCAAAATCACCCCAAGCAGCAATACCCATAACAATGAATATCCGAACTCGGCGCCCCACTTGGAGTTTATTGTAACACTTCCCTGCCCAAAGACCCGGGCCGCCGTAATAATACCCAGACCTATTTTTTATTAATCCCTTTTTATTTTTGAGCCCTCCTTTATTGGAGGAGTTGACATTTAATCTGATTTTGATAATATTTAGTTACAAAATACCTATGTCAATTGGTCATATCCATCAAAACTACCCTTTAATCCATTTCCTTTTTCACTTGCAAAAAATGGTTCTAAGATATAAATCAAAATCTGGAACAAAAATAATAATTAAGACCGATGTATTTATTTTAACACTCAATTAAGAAAATAGTTTGTGATAGGCATTTGATATAATTAGTTTTTATCAACTCTATTTTTAGTCTGAAAATATTTTAAAAAATAGTTGACTGAGGCTCGCTTAAAAGGGATGCAGATGCCTTGTCCAAGTATAGCCAAGTTTTGCTATGTGATTTTAATGCTGTCCCTGGAACTTTTGGAGTGATTTCTGATTCCACTGTATTTTTCACAGCTATTGCTTTTCGGCTATCTGGTACACTTGCAATTATTGCTTCCGATTTTAACACTTGCTTAACCGACATGCTAATAGCCTGCTTAGGAACATCTTCCAAAGAGGCAAACCAACCTTCGCCAAGTTGTTGCTCTCTACAAGCTTTATCCAAATTAGCTACAAAATAAGCTTCTTCTTTCTCAAAATCTGCCGGTGGATCATTAAAGGCTAAATGAGCATTTTCACCAATACCAACAAATGCAACATGAATTTGAATACCCGAAATTAGTGCATCAAGCTTTTTACACTCAGCCAACGGATTTTCAGCATCCCCATTTATGTAGTAAAACTTTTTGATAGGTACCAGATCAACGAACCGCTCCTTTAGATATTTACGAAAAGAAGCCTTATGTGTATCTGGCATCCCTACATATTCATCAAGGTGAAATCCCGTTACTTTTGTCCAGTCTACGTCCTCTTTTACAAGTTCAGTCAACATCTCGAACTGTGATGCACCTGTTGCTACAATTATATTAGCTTCGCCTTCCTTTTCAATTGCTTTTCGAATCAATTCCGCACCCGTTTTCGCTGCATTTATACCTAATTCGTGTTTGTCATTTGATATTACAATCTTCATATTTTATGCTTTTATTTCTTTTAGAATTTTCTTTATAAATTTCGAAATAGCTCTACTTTCCCTGCATCTTATTATGGATTTTACAGACTAACTTTCAAAATTGCCTATTTAATCGCTCTGCCTAATAATTAAACTTTCTATTCCGAACCAGGAATAATCCACAGTACCGCAGAAAGCTAAGGTTTTCCTGACCCAAAAATCCTATAGTTCGTTTAACACTATTCAATATAGGCAAAGAACCTTCCAAGGTGCTTTATCAAATATATTTTGTTAAAATAAACTCTACCAATACCCATAATCTTAATATCAATACTGCCATTCCTCATTTCAATAAAATCAAGGCTACAAGCAATTTGAAATTGGAACACCAGTTCATGGTTTAAATTAGAAAAAATCGGTCAGTGCGAAATAGGTCGTCATTAACGAGAATAATATAACGGCTACAATGCCTATGTTCAGTTTGGTACTTGCCCTAAAGTTGTGCATGAGTCTTTCCTTGTTGATCAGTATAAAAATCGGGATGGCAACCGCCGGGAGTATACAAGCTTGGAAAGCTTGGGAAAAGACCATAAGGGCCGGTGGACGTTCTTCCAAAAAAACGGTACCGAAAGTAAAGAGCAAGGCAATAAAAATTAGCCAGCGAGACAATGGAGAATGGATGTCTCTAGGTGTTCCCCGATAATCGGAAATAAGCCAAGGAGCAATAAGTACGATGGGGAATATGGTAGAAAGTCCTGCCCCTGCAATACCAATGATTAAAATAAAGGCAGCAGCCTTGCCTCCTATTGGCTCAAAAAGTGCGATCATCTCTATAGTATTATCGAGTTTTAGTCCTGAGACATAGAGTGTACCTGCAGCCACGGCCATAATCACACCGCTCAATAGAAGCATCATTGAGGCAGATACGAATGAATCTCGCTTTTCCTTTTTAAGATCGTTAATACCCCAGCCTTTTTCGGCGACTACACTGCTCCTCATAATAAATACTGCCGCGGAGCAGGTGGTTCCCGTAATGGCGGCAATAAGGCCAAGTGCGCCTGGGGTATCTGGAATACTCGGGACAATACCCTGTGCAATTGACCCTAAATCTGGCTTTACCATAAAAAAGACTCCAATGAATGATAGTCCCATAATTACGACCAAAACGGTCAATATTTTTTCAAATAGCTGGTAGCGCCCATACCATAATAGAAAATAAAGAATGATGGAAAAGAAGAGAATAATCCAGAATGTACTAATGACCACTCCGTCAAAAGCTAGCCTAATTCCTTCTTGAACAAGATCGGCTACGATGCCCATAACCCCCATAAGTGCCAATAATTCACCGATAATTAAAGTAATGATAATGTATAATGAGAGAATCCAACCATATTTGAACTCGGATTTAAAATTGAAAAGCGCAGTTCTTCCAGTGACCAAAGTAACTTTTCCGTAAGTAATCATCAAAACATAGGTGAAGACACACGAAAGTATAAGTGCCCAAAATAGGCTCATACCGTGTTCGGCACCGGTTTTCGCCATGGTAGTTACACTTCCCGTACCTATATTGTAGCCGATTAAGAACAAGCCCGGCCCTACTGCACTAGCTGCCAAAAGAATTTTCTTGCGCAATCTATTGTTTCCCATGACCTATCAGTTCTTTGAATAAACCAATTGCCCAGAAACATAGGTTTTTTCAATAATCATTTTATTGTCCTCCATAGTAAACAGTATAAGATCGGCACGTTTGCCCTGTCTTATCTCTCCGAGGTTATCTAATGAGAACATTCGTGCGGGATTGGTGCTGGCCATTTGAATGCCCTCCCCCAAGGAACATTGTGTAAACTCCATCATAACCCCCACACATTTACTAATTGGGGAGGCAGCACCCGCCAGCACATTTTCCTTGGGCAGCTTTACCACATCAGGAGTCAATAACAGGGTACGTTCTCCACGGGTGTACTCACCCGGAGGCAGACCTGCCAAATCAAGGGCATCCGAGACCAGAATAGTATTTCCTATTCCCTTTGCCTTATAAAAACTCCTAACTTGTTCTTTAGTGAGATGAAATCCATCGGCGATAATACTCGCCGTGATACCATCACTGGACAACTGTGGCCATAAAGGATTATGGTGCCTATTGATCTCGTTGGCACATCCATTACCCAAATGGGTCGCCATTTTCGCCCCTGCATCTACGGCCTGTTCCACAGCTTCGGCGGAACCGTTATGGTGGCCTAAGGAAACAATAACTCCGCTATTTACACATTTTTCGATAAAGGAGATCGCCCCTTCTAGCTCCGGGGCAAGAGTTATCAATCTTATACCGTTATTGGCCGCTCTTTGCATTTCCTGAAACTCGGCCCAATCGGGATTCTTTATATATTTTTCAAGATGTGCCCCACGGAAGCCCTTTATAGGAGAGATGTAGGGACCTTCGAGATGGAACCCAGGTATTGATTTTCCTATTTCAGGATCTTCCACAGCCTTTGCAAGAATAGCAAAGTTCTTTTTGATTCGTTCAATATCGCTGGTTATTATGGTAGGGAAATAGGAGGTTACCCCGGCCTTCCAAAGTGCCTTAGTGGCTTTTCTCACCCCCTCGACAGTTAGATCGGGCCCGGAAAAATCAACTCCCATATAGCCATTGATCTGTACGTCTATTAAACCTGGAGCCACATAGATGTCCGAGGCATCTTTAGCGTTCACAGAACGATTAATTTTTAAAATCTTACCGTTTTCTATTACAAGGCTAACCGCATCCCCATCGGAGTAAAGGTTCCCTTTTATGGTCTGAAGTTCTTCATTCTCCATATTAATTGGTAAAAAAAGTAATAACCAAATTGATATAATTTTAAGATCTATCATCTATCCAAGGTGGTTTTTAAATTACATCTGTACTTCCCGGCATTGGAATACTATAATTTCCATCAGGTCCAGGCATGGCAGGCATTTCGGTATCCCAATCAAAGTCACCTGGCAAAATACTCTTTTTGGATTTCAAGGCTTCCTCCAAAGTAATTATTTGTCCGGAGTGAATGGCCATTCTTCCTATAATAGTCGTTAAGGTAGATTTTGCGCCATACTCCAATTGATTTAACGGCTTGTTGTTAATGACCGAATTAATAAAATCGGATTGGCATTTTTGGGATGGCCCAAGCAGTTCGTCCCTGTCACGGTGTCTCCATAGCAGTTCCCCCTTAGTATTGTATATCCCGAATTTTTCATCAGCATAACCTTCAGTTCCTTGAACGTGAAACCCAACCCTATTCCAAGTATTGTTTATATTGGTTGATTGAACATGTAATTTTATCCTATTGGCATATTCAAATTCAGCATAGTGATGGTCATAGGTATTCCCTTGATTAGGCCCCTTAAACGTTTGTCTTCCTCCTAACCCTTTTGCAACCACGGGGAAATCATCCATAAACCAGTTCATAATATCTATTTGGTGAATGGTCTGTCCGGCCAATTGTCCACCCCAAAGCCATGTGAAATAGCGCCAATTTCGCATTTGGTACTCTAATTCAGTCTGGTCCGGTGTACGGGGATATATTTTTGGCGCCCCCACATTGTAATAGACATCCAGCGATGTTATCTTTCCAATGATACCATCATCCAATTTTTCCTTCATTAGTTGATAACCAGTTTCATACCGCGATTGAAGTCCAACGACCAAATTCAGGTTCTTTTGTTTTGCCAGCTCATTTACACCCATGACTTTATGATACCCGGGAATATCGACAAATAAGGGTTTCTCAATAAAAACGTGTTTACCTGCTTTTACGGCGGCCTCCAAATGCAGCGGGCGAAACGGAGGAGGGGTAGCCAAAATCACTACATCACAATTTTCAATTACTTTCTCAAAGGCATCAAAACCTACAAATTTTTTGGAATCTGGTAAATCCACCTGATCTCCATAAGCGTTTTTCAAGTTCTCATAAGCACTATTTATTCGGTCTTCAAAAACATCACCTATCGCCACCAATTTCACCGTTCCTGCCGTCTTTAAGGCTTCATGAACAGCACCTTTTCCTCTATTTCCACAGCCTATAAGACCAACCTTTATTTCCCGTTGGCTACTTTTCCCAAATGCTTTCATCGGAAAACTATTTAGCAAGGCTCCACCAATTATAGCAGTAGCCCCCGTCTTTACAAAACTTCTTCTTCTGTTATCTGTTTTTTTTTCCTTCATAATCCCTTACTTTTTACACTCAATTCAAGATATATTTATTTTTTTCGTTTTTTCAAATTTGATTTTTTACCATCAGATTAATAAAAAAGGAAAATCAAGATAACCATTACGCTGAATTTTTAATCTCAATCCCACAATAGATTATTGCTCCGAAAAATCCATCTCATTTTTTACTTTCAAAAAACGGACGCGTATAATCAAATATATTAAACCGATCAAAAACCATATTCCTCCCATAATCATGGCCGTGGAGGGCAGGTTTATCCAAATTGCAAAACAGACCAAAAATCCTAATATCGGTAATACCGCATCCCAAAGAAGCTTCCTCTTCTCTCCTTCTTTACGGAGAAAAAAGAACTGTCTAAATGCCGCAAGATTAACCCCCATAAATGCAAGAAAGGCACCAAAGTTTAATAATTCCGCAGCACCTTGATACCCAAGAAAAAGTGAGCCAAAAAAGGTTAGCACACCCATAAAAATGATATTAAAGACAGGTGTGTTGTTTTTTGCACTCAAAGTAGAAAAAGGTTTTTTGGGGAGCACCCCATCCCTTCCCATACCAAATAGCAATCTTGCCGCTCCTACTTGTCCGGCCAAACCACTACCAAAGCAAGCAACAAAGAGAATTACGGCCATGGCATTAAAGAGTATACTACCTCCTACCCTTTCCGCGACATCAAAAAATGCCGTCTCAATATTAGAAAAGGTAGTGTAATCCGGCCAAACCTGCTGTGCTAAATATATTTGAATAATACTAAAAACACCCGTAAATAAACAGACAAGCACAGGTGCCAACAACATATTTCGTTTTGGATTCTTGACATCCTCAGCCAATGTTGTAACACCATCAAAACCGATATAAGTTAACACCGCAAAAGATGTTGCTGTCATTACAGCACCGAAATTGAATGTTTCCGGATTATAGAAAGGTGTAGTAGATACCAATGCAGCCACACCATCAATATTGACGATATATTTTATCGCCAAAATGATAAAAGCTCCTATTACAATGGTCATAACCAGCAAAAGAAATTTATTGGACTTATCCGTTGTGCGAATTCCCCTTAGATTCAAAAGTGTAATAGCCGATACAAATAACAGAACCCAAACAACATATGGTATATCGGGCATTAAACGTTGGAGGGTTATTGATGCATAAATAGTGTTGATTACAGGTACCACCAAATAATCAAGAAACATCGCCCATCCAGCCATAAAACCTAAATTCTTATTCAGCCCATTCCCTACATAGGTATAGGCAGACCCAGCTGAAGGGTACATGGAGGCCATTCGGCCGTAGCTTAAAGCTGTTAAACTCATCGCCACTAAGGCAATTAACAGGGTAAGTACCATATGACCTTTAGAATCTCTAGAGGCTATTCCAAAAAGTCCAACTGCCGCAATTGGCTGTATAAGAATTATTCCGTAAAACACCACTCCCCACAATCCCAAAACCCTTGTCAATTTTGGACCTTCTGTTGTTTTTATCTGTTGAGAAATCTCTTTCATTATTCTTTTTTTTATTTAAATTCTAAAATCCCAAAAAACTCAGGTTGATGAAAATTTGGCACTTCGCCACCGATTGGGGACCATGTTATATAATGAGGATTGGAATTATTTTCGGCAATTTTATAAAAATTCCCTTGCCATACCGTTCCTTTTTTTGGATGGTCAACGTTTGAATACTTCTTCAAAATCTCAAGAGGAAGTTTATATTCCAATGTCCACGTAATATGTTCTTTAATTTCTGGATCAATGACCTCGGGAAGTGAATGAGCTATTTCTATATTTTTTAGAATTCTCGGTGATAAAGGAAAAGATTTTTTACTAGAATCGTTATAATGCATCAAAGGGGTACCTCCAGAATTTATTTCGAGGTTAAAGTAATCACTGGCAGGAGCTTTTCTAGGTGAAAAGAAAAACTCAACGCAAGCATCTTCCCAAACCGGACCATTATACTCAGTAGTAATTGAGCGAACAAACCGGTCTTCTACTTTGAAAATAAGATACAAATAATTGTCATCGTACATCATTTTTGCCTGCGCATCAGGCAGAAAACTAGGTTTATCCCCTTTAAAATTATTTATTGTCAAAGGTTCAACAGCTTGCCATTCCGGCTTGTCCCAATCTCCATCGATTTCCAAAGAATGATTCGCTTTAACCACTCCATATCTTTCTTTTTCCCTGATTCCATTTTTTTTCTGTTCATTACAAGAAACAAGTATCAAGGTGATTACAATAACACGAAAGTCTAATTTCAATTTTCAGTTAATTATTTTAATTAAATTTATAACAAATCCCAAGTTAGGGCAAACTTCTCAAATTAATTGACAATCCAACATTACTTGAATTTCGCTGCATTTCAATTATAAACTTAGTCGAATCCCATAGGAGTTCCTTTGGGATTAACGACTAAGTAACAACTAACTCTAACTAACTCAATTATCTTGCTGATAGAACAATTATGATGTTTTAAAATTAAGCCATGGCCAATGCTCTCACTAGTACTAATAATTATAATCCCAATACAAATATTTCAACACCAAAGTTTGATTTGTAAATACCATTGTAATAGTGAACACCTCCCATTAATTCAATTATTTTTCTCCTTGATTGTAAAGAGCAAAAAGTATCTGCAACCAAAGCAGCACAACTGATTTACTATACCGCAGTGATTTTAATATAATTAGATTGATATTTTTTAATTTTATAATCCAATGTCCAGGAATCGAATAAGTTGAGGATTTGCAATAACTTGTTGCATCTTCATTTATCTTTTTCCAACTTCCTTTATCATAAAAGCTCTGTGCATTGGATTTTATATCAAAAAGTAAAATCACCCCCATTATAGCCAGAATTATTCCTAATCTCTTTTTAATGCAGCTGCCTATTACCGTGCCACCGGGACACTATCCAGGTAAATACCTGCTTTTTGCCACACCCCTGTAATTTGGCACTTAAGCTTCTAGTCTTGCCTCCGAAATAAAATATAATTTTACAACTAAAGTAAATTCGTGTTACCCCCTTGTTTAAGGCTAATATCCATGCCCCGTTCATTTGTTTTCCATGCCCCACAAGTAAAATCAGGAATTTTTACCGACTCTCCTTGACGTCCAACCGACACTTCGCTTAGTGGAGTTATTGCGCTATATAATGCGGCATCATATACGTCCATTTCAAGAGGCAATCCATTTCTAAGACAATCAATTAAGCGCCAATCGCTTGCCGTAACACGTTCATAACTCCTCTTCCCATGGCCATCACCAGCCTTGCTGCGCATTGTATCAAATCTTTTGGTAATTTCCGGGGTGTATTGCTCCTTTAGCGCATTGAACTCCACTTGCCCCAGCCATTCTTCGCTAGTAGAAATCCTATCCGGCCGTGCTCTATATATACCTTTGTTTCCACTGATTAAATCAAACCGATGACCAGGACGCGGAGAGCTAATGTCGTGTTGCATCATTATGGTTCGTCCTTTACGGGTACGAATTATTGTCGTATTCATATTGCCCCTAAAGTTCAATCCCACATAGGGCTTGTAATAATCATCGATCTCGGCCATTTCTTTCATCTTATTGGACATGGAAAAGTCATTACCGGAAATCGAGACCAAATAATCCATTTTGTCCCCGTAATTAATATCCATCATTTGGGCTACTGGTGCGATTCCGTGTGTAGTATAAAGGTTTCCATTCCGATTTACATTTTCCTGTAAGCGCCAAGGCCGATAACCAAACCAATTATTATTATTTTTGTCTCTGTCCCATCTTACCTTATTATCTGAAACCCTGTCATGAATATAATGGCCCTCACCATGGATGATTTCACCAAAGAATCCCTGCCTTACCATATTTAATACCACAGACGCCATACCTTCCTGTGCAGAGCTACAGCCCATGAAACAATGTTGCCTAGTCCTCTCTGAGGTTTCAACTATTTGCCAGCATTCTTCAAGGGTTACGCCAACAGGGGGCTCGGTATAAACATGTTTTCCATGATCCATGGCATAAAGAGCGATTGGAGCATGTAATTCCCATGGGGTAGCAATATAAATGAGATCAATATCCTCACGGTTGCAAACATCTTTCCAGTCATCCTCACCACCGCTATAAGAGATTGGATTTTGGCTAGGGAATTCCTTTTTTAGAAATTTGATTGTTGAATCGATTCTTTCTGGAACGATATCACACAACGCTTTAACCTCAACGTCCCCAATACTGGATAGGCGGATGACCGTCCCCGATCCACGGCTCCCTATCCCTATAAAACCTATCCTAACTTTATCCAACTTAGGAGCACCATATCCGTGCATGTTGAATTTCTGTACATGATTTCTTGAAAAAGGTAAATTGGTGGCTGCCCTGCCTGTTTTTACCACCATTCCCGCAGCGGCCAGTCCTGCCACCCTTAAAAAGTTTTTACGATTAATTTTCATTTCTTTTTAAATTTTTATATCTATCTTCAAATTGAATCTTTTAAATATTGAAAATTTTCTTCGCTGTATTCCGGTATAAGGCCTTTAATGTTAAATCTGGCAATTCAAGGCCGTAATACCTCCAACCAACGCGACCGGGAATATAATCGTCTGCAGTTTCCAACAAGCGCCAATGAATTTGATACATACTTTTATCCCTTCCCATGTCCGTTCCAAAAACAATACGGTCTTTGTATTTATTAAGAAATTTTGCAGACGAACGGGGGGTGCGCCCTAATTCATAATCACGTGCCGAAGTATCTAGGTAAAGGTTGGGATATTTGTCCATTGTCTCGGCAAGTGTTGCCAGATCGTGTCCTTGGTTTCCCATGTGGCAGGCAATAAAAATTGTTTGTGCATGTTTTTCAAGAGTCCGGTTTCTTTTGGCAATCAATTCATGGAACGAAGGAATATTTTTGCCATATTGGTTAAAATGCTGATAATCTGGAGTGCGTTCCTGATAGATATCCAACGGAGTCCAGCAAGATGGATGGTCGGCGACATGAAGGTTTATCGGCATTTTCAGTTCCCCACATTTCTCCCAGAAGGCATCCAGTCTTTCGTCGTCCGGGTGCAACCTTTTATTTTCCGGAAGACTGCTATCTCTTGTAAAACCGGTTCCTTTATCCGAAATTTCCCCTACACCACAAGCCCCCAATTCATGGCACCGCTCCAGTTCCTCAACAACACGTTTGGGATAATCTGGTTTATCTATACCGGTTCTATCCATTCCACAGTAAAGCAGGAACCGCCCCGGATATGCTTTAGGCATTGAGGCGACCAACCTGCTAAATTCTTTACCTATGGCCGATGTCAACACTAGCGATTTTTCAATACCTACCTCATCCATGGTCTTCACCCAATCAGCAATATTTTCTGGCGTCTTGGCTACATAATGATGGGTATGCGCATCTATTGCCGGGTACATTGCTTTGGGGACAAAAGTTTCATCGACCACAACCGACGATCGAGGTGCATAGTCCTTCAACAAAAAGGTGTCCATTGGCCCTGGGTTGGCAGAGACACCAGGCCCGCCCCAATCGCCATATTTCATCTTTATCCACTCAGGGTCGTTTTGCCAATTCTTAACCAAATCATCACTGTCCGTTTGGGGCGATTTACAGGATATGTTACCAAAGCCTAAACTGCCAGCCGCTAATCCGCCAGTAAGACCTAATGCACTTCTCTTTATAAAATCCCTTCTTTCAGACATGGTTTTAATTAAATTGTTCGTTTATTGATTATCCGCTATACTGCGTTAATAGAAATTTGAAAAACTCATATAACAACTAATCCTATATGGAGCAATCTCAAAGTTTTCTTATTGGGTTGCTCGTTATTACAATAATACTGAACAAAACCCTTGAAAAATAGTATTAATCATTCCCTTAATGATATAATTGTGCATTTTTGAAGGAATGAGGATTTGATTAATAGTAATTTACGATATTTCATTTTGAACCGTCAGCAATAAATAAGAGCCCGGCCATGGGACTGTTCCATATAGATAAAAAAAGACCGCTTCAAGATTTTTTTGTCTGAAGCGGTCCTTATCAATGAAGTCACATTGAATTTAGAAAGGTCCTATAGAGAGTAAGTTTTCATCTCTAAGAACAATCTAATGTCCTGGTTACTTATCCATTATCATTTTAGCTTGTTCTAGCATTTTTTCTGCATAACCCGGGAAATCCATTTCCTGTTCCGCTATTATCAAGTAGGAAAGATCTTTAGTTCTGCCGGCAAGATAAAAAGTCTGTGGATCCAACATATATTCTTCCCCTCCCTTGGGGTAACGTGTTACTTCCCACAGCTTTTCAAGATCCTTATAATTCGCCACATATTCGTTCCATGAATCATTGGTTATGGATGCCAATTTATTAAGACCATCGGCCATTTCTTTCTGACTTCCCTTATCCTTGGCCTCTTTTATCTTATCAGAGATACTGGCCATTTCCCCTATGGAAAGCACTAGATCGCAATAGGCTTCCATAAAACTTCCCATAGAAGCGAATACCTCAAGATTATAGGCATTATCCTTAACCTTTGGTATATTGTTTTCCATAATTTTAGTTCCCTCGGCACATTTCGCCTTCTCTTCCGCGGCCTGTTCCATTAACGGTTTGAAATGTGCGGTCCAGCTACCTTCTGGGGGAGTAGTTCCATAATCTGGCAAGGATTTTAGCTGATAGGTGGCCCTGCGTTTATTCCCTTTTACCATCAATCCAGTATCCCAGAAATTGACCCGCTCGGACAAATTATGAAAAGCGGGAATAAGCCCATCGGTATCCGGACCAAAAAATCTACGGATATATTTTTCCCAATATTCATCAATAGTTTCCGGGGTCTTACTGCTCCACGAGTATTCGGAGGAGGCCAAAAACCCCAACCAGTAAATTTCGGAATGGTTTCCAGAATCGTCCCCCCAGGCCGTGCACAATTGACCCATGGCACCCTTTTCGGCCGCAAGGGTAACAAAGCTTTTGATATTATGTGGCGTCCAGTCATATTTAGGTATCAAGGGCCAATCCCCGATAATGGCCGTGGCGGCCATGGTCTTAAAACTGTTGTCCCTATACCAATCCAATACGTTTATATTTCCTTTATCCCTTCCAAGTTGGTAGTTCCATCGCATAAAAACGCCATCGGTAGGGAATTTATGGATTGTTTTATTGAGCTGGGCCACCCCATTGTTCCAGATAGAATCAAACTTTTCATCGGCCTTGCTATAAGTAAGTTTATATATACCACCCGCTTGCTTTAATGGCATATCATCCCAAAAGATAGGAATCCGACCGTGCGCTTCCATAAAATCACGTGCTTTATTCAACCAAACCAAGTACAGCCCCAATTCCCCAACCTCGGCTATTTTAGCTTTACAACGGTCGCAAATTCCTATATGATGAACTTCATCGCCACCTAAATGAAAATATTTGACTCCTGGTGTAGCTTCTATGGTTTCCCTATATAAATCAAATATTAAGTCATAAGTTTCCTCATTCATAGGACAAAATGACTGGTTGCTCTCAGGGTCTTCCCGTAAGTGCTTTATTTCATCGTGCTTGAGTAGGTAACCCGCGTGTCCAAAACCCTGAACCAGCGGTACGATGGCTACATTATATTTGCTTGCAAATTGGGTAAGGTCTTTTACCTGTTCGGGGGTAAATGAATTCGGAGCCGCTATGAAGGGGTGGGATTTATAATTAAACTTGTCCTCGAATTCGAAAACGATACCGTTTATCTTATATTTTGCAAGTTTTATTATCGCTTCCTCAAGGTATTCATATCGATCAAGATGGAAAAAATAATTGTAATGCACCCATCTTTCTTCCATATCCGGCCAATCTTCAATTAGCAGGTCCGGCAAGTTTTGCTCTTTCCATTTTACCTCTTCAAAGAGCTGCCCCAGTGTCTGAATCCCATAAAAAAGTCCTGCTTCTCCTCCTCCAGACACGGTAATCCTATCATTCTTAGCCTCTAAAACATAGGCCTCTGAATTATCCTTTTTTGGAGATGGCAATCCCGAAATAAAACTTGAGAAGCCCTCATCCTTTGAAGGGATTCCCAGTATGATGGCCGGGCTTGAGAGCCCATCGTACTTTTCGGCAACTTCTACACTTACGTTATTTCCGAAGAGCTCCTTAATTTTAAGACGTAGTTCATTGGCCACAAAATTTGCATCCTCCGTATCGGATGCGATGTATATGGCCTCAATATCTTTTGGGTCGATAAACTTCCCTTCCTTTATTTCAAAGTTTTGGGGTGCGGGAAGTATTTCCGCACCGGTAATTGTATTTGTATCTGGTTTTTTTTCCTCACATCCGAATGTGCCCGCTAATAGCAAAAGACAGGCGATAATTTTACAGGACGAATAAAGTTTGGTTTTTTTAAAGGACGTTCTCATGGATAATATCTGGTTTTTATAAATTTTATATAGTTTCAGTAAACGGATCTAACAGCTAAGCTTGGATTTAATTTCAATCGATTTTTGAAAACAGTTCCATTAATTTGGCAACAATCTTCGTAGAGGCATCGAACTCTACGTTATTGGTTCCGTACCAAGTTTCATATCCACCAAGTTTATGTTGTTCGGGTGATGGAAGATACCCATATCCTCCATTTGCCAATTCTATGGTGAACGAATCCCCAAAAGGACTCTTTGCTTTTATTTCTAAGCCTATTTCGGCAAAAACTTCGAACGGTATCGCCGCCACCCCCAGATCACCGATGCGAAAAGCCTGTAAAACAATAGCTACTTTATTTGGCCATTTTTCTTGTAATTGAATCATACGGTGTGCATAGGTTATTTCGTGAACATGTACCGGTTTATATGACTCGGGTTTTTTAATTACCTCCCTGGCCCGTATTAATTCCTTGGAAGAGGGCTTTCGAACTTGAAGTGTAAGTTCTTCAGCAGCAGCTCCTAGCGGAACCCATTTATGGAATTTTATTTCCTTGTGAACCTGGAATACTTTTTCAGCTACATCATAAGCTACTTCCCGCATTTGAACATATGGGTCTTTATTTATCCTAGGTTTGCTAAAATTAAGATTGTTTACATCTCCCGAAGTGCCATTGGACATCATTCCCACAAAAGGCGGGTCTTGCCGGTCAGCTTGCAACAATTCCTGTATACGGTCGGCAAATACGGCAAAATAATCCGCTGATAAATGATCATTGGGTACTCCGCCAACATAATGAAGACCGTAATTGGCCAACAGGGCCATATTCTTACCTTCTTTTGTACGCACAGAAATAAATGATACTTCTGGATCAGGCTTTGCAGCAGGTTCAAGTAAATTTTCACTATAGCCGGGATTCATGACCACTTTGTCCTGTCCCCCGAACGGGTTGGGCATTGGCGTTCCCGGTTTCATTTTCCACCGACGAACAAAAACATGCTCAGGTACGTTAACACCGCCCCAGCCAATCTCCGCCGGCTCAAGGTTAACAAGGGCTATTCTGACGACATCGGCTATGCGTTGAATCAGTAGATGCTGGTATTCATCAAAATCGTTGCTATCATCAAATTGACGTCGTTTTTCACCGATTCCCATACCGCTAACAGAAGAGTGTGTATGTGTAGCTGATATAAGTATATTTCCCATTGCTATACCGGTTTTTTCTTGGATAATCCTTTTGGTTTCATCCATTAGGTTACGTCCCAAACCGATGTTATCTACAATAACGAATACAAGTTTTGTTAGTCCGTCATCAAGAACCAAGCATCTTGCATGCAATTCATCATGTACGTAAGATGCCGGAGGGGGTGTCCAAAAATTCCCGACAATCGGCCCATCCAAATAGGGCGTTATATTTGCCTTTGCGGCACCAGCTCTAAATACGGATTGCTTTGTGCCTACTTGAGCACTTGCCCATTGTATTCCTGTGAATAGGATGGACACAAATAGACCTAAGACAACATAAAAGGACAAATTCTTAATTTTCATTATATCATTTTTAAAGTTTGTTCAATAATCATTCTCCAAGCGTCTAAACGTACCGCCGTAATGCGTAAGCAGTTATCCAATAGTAGCATCCTAACTACATTAATTTAGCCTAACTTTATCTGCCAATGGGATTTTCATTTGTTGTATTTGAGTTGCAACTATGCGCGCTATTTCCGTGGCTCCTTTCGCCGATAAGTGGACGTTATCTTCCGCTCCATCAGGATAAAATTTGGATTCACTCGGATTGTAATGCAAATGCAGTTCTTTTGATTTTTCAGGGCCATATAATTCTTCCAACTTTTCAGAAAAATATTGAACATCTATGAATGCGACCTTTTTGTTCATTTCTATATATTTACCATTATACAGGTGTCACTTCACATTAATTTCCGAAAAAAGGTCCATTAATTTGGTGACGATTTTTGTAGAGGCTTCAAACTCGACATTATTGGTGCCATACCAGGTTTCATATCCCCCAAGTTTATGTTCTTCCGGTGTGGGCAGGTAGCCATAAAGACCATTTGCCAATCCTACGGTGAAAGATTGCTTAAACGGGCTCTTTGCTTTTATATCCATGCCGATTTGCGCAAAAACCTCGAACGGAATGGCGGCCACCCCTAAATCCCCTATACGGAAGGTCTGTAAGACAACATCTACATGATCGGGCCATTCATCATCTAGTTTAATTAACCGGTGGGCATAGGTTACTTCATGACGATGTACAGGTTTGTATGTTTCAGGTTTTTTAATAACCTCTTCTGCACGGGATAGTTCTTTAGGTGACGGTTTCCTTACTTGGAGTTTTAGTTCTTCCGTCGCTGCGGCTAAAGGAACCCATTTGTGAAAGGTAATATTTTTATGGGCACGAAATACTTCTTCGGCCACATCGTCTGCCACCATTCGCATCTTAACATAAGGTTCTCTAATATTTGAATTGGCAATTGCATAATTGTTATTGTTTACATTACCCGAAGTGCCGTTGGACATTATCCCAACAAAAGGAGGGTCTTGTCGGTCTGCTTTTAGCAATTCCTGGATGCGGTCCGCGAACATGGCAAAATAATCTGCGGAAATAGTTTTATCCTCCACAAAGCCAACATAATGAAGCGAATAATTTGCCAATATGGCTATAGGTTTTCCGTCTTTTGTTCGAACAGAAATAAAAGACACCTCTGGGTCTGGCTCTCCTGCCGGTTCTAGCAAATTATCACTGTGCCCAGGATTCATGACCACTTTGTCCTGCCCACCAAATGGGTTGGGCATTGGGGTTCCGGGTTTCATTTTCCAACGACGGACAAATACATGTTGTGGGACACTACCCACTCCCCATCCTATTTCTGCCGGTTCAAGATTAACAAGCGCTATTCTGGCCACATCGGCAATTCTCCGTATCATAAAAGTCTGATATTCATCAAAATCATCACTTTCTACAAACTGACGTCGTTTTTCTCCCTTTCCACCACCACTAATAGAAGAGTGTGTGTGGGTAGCGGAAATCATTATATTTCCCTTTTGTATACCGGTTTCATCTTGGATGACTCTCTTTGCTTTATCGAGCAAATTAAAGGGCAAACCTACATTGTCTACGATGATGAAAAGGAGTTTTGTGTTTCCGTCATCCAGGACTAAACATCTCGCATGTAATTCATCATGCACATGTTCCGCAGGGGGTGTTCCCCATCCACCCACGATGCCTCCACCTAAATTGGGAGTAATGTTAGAAGTTGCCGCACCTGCCCGAAATACGGCCTGGTTTTCGCCTTCTCCCTGAGCATTTGCCGTTGGCGTACCAATCAGCATTACCACAGCAAACAGGCCAATTCGCATATAACTAAATGTGTTCTTAAACTTCATTCTTCAAAGAATTTAATTAATGTTTATTGTAACACTATTACCAGCATTACGGTAATGTTCTTTTATTCATTTTAGCATCCCCATTTTGAAATAAAGTTTCATCAGTATTTGTCACTTAACTTGATTTGCCAATGGAATTTTCATTTTCTTTATTTCTTCAGCTACAATACCTGCAATGGCCTTCGCTCCTTCTTTTGAAAGATGTGTGTCGTCCTCCATTCCTTTTGGATAAGAAGGAATTTCATTTGGTTTGAAATGAAGATGTAGTTTTTTTGAATTTTCTGGTCCGTAAGTTTCCTCTAAGACTTCGGAAAAATATTGAAGGTCGATAAATTCTACACCGTATTCCTGAGCCACCAAGCGTGTCTCAAGCGGGTAATCCCCAAGCGAGCTTATCAAGGTTCCCTGTTTATTAAATCTCCTACGGGTAATGGACGAGAGCAATACAGGTGTTGCTCCCTTTTCCCTAGTCTCATTAACAAAACGAATCAAGTTGTGGCGATAGGCTGTTTGGGCATTGGTATAGCGCTTTGGATCATTTTTCTTTTGGTCATTATGGCCAAACTGGATAAAAACGTAATCACCTGGCTGTAATACATTATACACCGAATCCCATCTTTTTTCATTTATATAACTTCGGGAACTGCGTCCACTGACCCCCCGGTTTTCAACGGTAACCTCATTCGTGAAAAATTGTTGTAGCATTTGCGCCCACCCTCTTCCAGGATAATCAGCATTCTCATCTTGTTCGGCCATGGTAGAGTCACCTATGGTATAGATAGTACTTTTCTGTCCAAAAGAGATAGAAGATGTAATTAATAAAAGAAATAATACTTTTTTCATTATAAGTGTATCTGACGTGAATTGTATATTACTAACCTATATTAAATCACTTCCTTAGATTTTCAAATGCCAGTTCTACAGCTTCCTGACCTTGTAGTGCACTGTTAGGAAACGGTTTATCATCAGAGAATGATAACATATCAACCGCACTTTCCAATTCGCTTTTACCCTCATCTATTTTTCCACCAGGATCCTTCACGATTGAAAGGTCCAATCCTAGATGCGTCGCCATAAAAGCATAAACAGAGGTTCTTTTGTCGTAGTTATAATCATGCACACCATCTGGAAAATGTACGTTTTCAACCTTGTCTTCTGCGTTGTAAAAGGAATAGGTGCGTTTTATAAAGGGGTATTCTACTTGAGGTACGTTTTTGGTCCAATCGTCTCCATCAGAAATCATCAACATTGGTTTTGGTGCCATCATTGCCGCTATTTCGGTGTTATTCGTAAAATGTTCGGCACTTTCGTGAATGGGAAGTCCACTTTCACAACCACATCCTCCAAAAAAATGACAAGAAACCATTACTACCGGCACACTAACACTCACGCGCTCATCCACTGCCGCCAATAGGAAGGTCTGGGTGCCTCCGCCCGAAGCTCCCGTAATGGCGATTTTTTTAGAATTTACATCGGGCAGGGTTTCTAAAAAATCAATAGCTCTTATACTGTTCCATGTTTGCATGGACAAGGCAAGTGGGACATTATGGGCTTTCCTTTGCACGTTTTGATCTGGGTTGTCTATACTTGCTTTGGCATCTAATTGCCTATTGCCTTCTGCCCAGCCATACATACTATAGCTAAAAACAACCGCACCCATTTGAGCAAGCGTAGCACAACGTTTTTGTTGATTAGCACGAAATCTTCCAAATTCGTTTAGACTTTCTCCAGGAAAATGTCCGTGCGGACTAAGAACTGCCGCATGTTTTTTAGTGTTATCAAGAGGACGATAAAGGTTTCCAAACACATAAAACCCTGGAATGCTCTCAAAATATACATTCTCTACAGAGTACCCATCCATAATTCTTTTTGAACTGATTACTTCATTTAGGGGCGTGCGACTCGGTAGCGGAGACAAGTTCAACCCTTTCAAAATTTTAGCCTTAAGCATTCCCTTGCGTGGTTCCCATGCTTCTTTAGTAGCATACATTGATTCTAACTCCTGAAGTTCGGCCTTACCTTGGTCTTCGGTAAAAAATGCACCTTGTCTCAAGGTCTCTTTTTGATTCTTTTCAACGGTGCCTTTTTCTTCCATAGTAAAATCACCTTGAGGTAACGTTTTTTTTTCATCCTTGCACGCAACGGTCAAGAACATTATTATAAATAAAATGGGAATCGCTTTCATCATAATATGATTTTTAAATATTAAAACTCTCTAACAATTAACTTTTTAGTTTGTACTCCTTAAAAAAACAGTTTTCGGCCAATCAATTATCCCATGATTGCCTTTAGCATCGACCATTTCCAATGTAAGGTCATAAAAATAGGATGGGCGGTTTTTTATCTTCCTACTATAAATACCATCTCCCTTTATGGCATCGCCATCCAACCCATTATCAAGCAGCTCTACGCTAAATTCCTCAGGAACTTTCTCCCATTTTATATATTGCATGGTCGCTTTTTCCGTATTTGCAGCAAACGTAAGCAGCACCTTGTCTACGGGAAGACCATCATAGACTCTCGCCTCAATGCGATCGTCCGTAAGCACCTGGAGCCATTGTATTTGTGGCGGTGTTTTGTCTTCGCCTTTAATCTGAATTTTCACCTTCCCTTTTTTTATAATATGCTGGCCGCTAATTATATGATTGGCAGGCAGCCAATATTCTATGTAGAACCAAATAGATTCACCCCTAGTCTTTTCTGAGGAAATTACCGGCTTCGTATACTTTACGGCCCCACCTATATGATCATAATCCTGCCAGCTATCAGCAATACGTATATGGGTCCCATCCTTATTGATTCCTGGGTGGTAGGAAATGGCATTTGTTCTTATATACTTACCATCTTCTTTGACCAAAACCACGATAGTTTCCCCTGGGTTGGGGATACCATCCCCATTTCCCGCACCGACAATACCTGTAAACGAATCTACGGCACCTTCAACTACCGTCATTTGTTTTCCATCAGCTATTATAAAATCTGTAATTTCGGCTACTGGATCCTTAAATCGCAGTTCAAATTCTTCTTCCCATTCATTTCCATCACCCGCCCTCAGAATCAATTTAAACTTGGCTATTTCAACTCCTTCTTTATTGTTTCTTATTTCGAATTTACCATCTAGTTTATCTATGGCCAATACAGGCAAACTCTTTAACCCACCCTTGGAACCTAGGATTTCCAGACCTTCGCTAATTCCTTTCAGCTCTGCTGTAACTCCCCTTGCCTCTAAAGTTCCCTTATTCAATATATCTATGGACAGTGAGATATTTTTACCTGTTTCGGCCCATGCTTGATTGTCCATCGAAAATTGGGCAATAGTGAGGTTTGGACTATCCAATTCGTCACTTATTCCAACTTGATGTAAACTTCCTGTAGTCTGAATATTCAACCTGCCTTTTGAATCACTTTTAGCCGTGTAGCTTTTTCTTTCAAGAGTTCTCAGGTCTACGTCGATAATCCGATACTCTTTGTTCTTTTCATAAATAGGTGCTGTGGTGACTTTCACCTCAACATTGGTCATAAGCTCACCATCTGGCAGAAAATTACGTACCGCTATTTTATAGCCGTTCCTGTCCACATTTTCCATAATGGTAAAACCTGCTCTAGTTCGGGTAGTCTCAATTTCGTAATCCCGTATTTCAAAAAAGGGATAAATATCTATATAATCCCATCGTTCCGGTAAGGGTAATGGGGATTCAAAAGCTTCCATTAGAAAATTGAACATATCCCCAAGACCACAGGTTACATGGGATGCCTCGTATACTTTGAACTCATATTGAGGAATTACATTGAGCCAATACCTATTAAGGTCTTGGTGATAAAATCGTAGTCGATCACGGGTTCCGTTATGCATTCTAACACTTGTCCCTTTGAAGCTATCAAACATTTCAGCATGTTCGTACCTCGCTGGAAATTCTAAAGGCCCGGCCATAAACTCTGTAGACCCACAAAAATTACCTGCTGCACTTACGATATCCGGGTATTTGGCCGCTAACCAAAAAGTCATAAACCCACCCATTGATAATCCCGATACCGCCCTATGTTCCCTATCCGGAATAGTGGGGTAACTACTATCTATATGTTCCACGAGTTCCTTGAAATAGTAAGGAAACTGTCTGAATGTAGTAACAGCACTAATATTATAGGTGCTGGTATTATATGGCTCGCTGGGGAATTGATTTTTTCCATCAATTTTAACGATAATAACATCATTTTTGGATACAAATTCTTGAAAATTATCACCCTCATTTTCATCTCCCTTATCATAGTCGGAATAACCCTTCCCCATAGACCCAAAATATCGTTGTGCCCAACCATGAAAAAAGTAGATTACCGGATATTTTTTGGAGCCTTCTTTTTCAAAACCAGGGGGAAGAAAAACTCTATACGATCTAGTATCGGCAAAACTCTCACTATAGTGATATTCATCTACTATTTGCACCTTCTTTGAGCCTGTAACCCCACTTGATTGCGGGTAACCCTTCAAAGTGCCCATTATTAAAAGAAATAGAATACCAATAGCGCACGTTTTAAATCTCATACCTGTTCTGTCAATTATTGAATTGATTATTAATGAATAGTTCTAATGTAAATTGTTCAATTGTTCCAGCAACCTTTTGGTTATTTTATCAGAGGCGTATTTTTCTACCGTCCTAATGCTTAACCAGGTTTCATAACCTCCTAACTCAACTTCTTCTGGCGTAGGCAAATAAAGATAATCCCCATTGGCAAGTTCAATAGTAAAAGTATCTTTAAACGGACTTTTGTCTTTAATTTCCAAACCAATTTGCGTAAAGGCTTCAAAGGGTAGTCCCGTTATGCCTAAATCCCCTATACGCAAAGCCTGCAATTGCACTTCTAATTCATCTGGCCATTCCAATTCCATTTTCAATATTCGTTTCGCATATATTTTTTCCCTACTGGAATAAAGTGGTTCATCTGAGTCAGGACGAGCCAAAATTGTAGATATATTGGCCATAACCTCTGGGCTGGCCCTATTCGTTTTTAGGGACAAAACGGAAAGTTCCGCTCCTAAAGGCACCCATGATTTATAGGTTACCTTTTGCAATGCCTTATATACTTTTTCTGCAATGTCTTTTGCCACATAATCCATTTGTTCGTAAGGCCTGTCCATTGACCTTTTTTCATCACGTGGTTTACTATAATCATTATTATTAACGTTACCTGAAGTTCCGTTGGACATGATACCTACAAAGGGGGGGTATTTTAATTCCACATCTTTAGATAATTTTTTGCTCAAATATTCACCGAAGACAGCAAAATAGTCGGCTGAAATATCACCTTTGGGTACCCACCCCACATAATGTAAGGAGTAATTGGCCAAAACTGAAATAGGTCGTCCTGAAGTAGATTGCACCGAAATAAAGGAAACTTCGGGATCAACGGGCCCGGATGGTTTCACAATGTTAGGATTCATACTTCCAGGGTTCATTGCCACAATATCTTTGGTTCCATAAGGGCTATACACCGAATCTTTCATAATCCATCGACGAACAAAAACATGCTCTGGAATATCTACACCGCCCCATGCAATTTTGGCCGGCTCTAGATTATGATTTGCTGTTTTAACACCGTCCGCTATCTTTCTTGCCAATAATTGTCCGTATTCGGGCAAAGGCTGCGTATCGGTCATATAGAATTCTCCAGCTTCAGGTCCAGAATGGGTATGGATTGATGCCATAAGAACATTCTCCTTCTTTAACCCAATTTCATTTTGTATGTATTCCTTAGCCTGATTAAATACCTTCTCTGGCACTCCTAAATTATCAACTATAACAATTGCAATTTTACTTTTTCCATCATCTAACACCAATGACTTGGCATGTAATGGGTCGTGAATATTTTCTGAAAAATTATCCGCGAAGTTACCTACAAGCTCGGATCCGAGTTTAGGGGTTATATCTATTTGGAACGCTCCTGCCTTAAAGATTTTCTCTTGTGCCAAAAGGTTGGAACAACAAACTAAATGAAAAAAAATTACTACTATTTGAAACCGCTTCATACTGTTTTTCTAATCTAATTATTTATAACGAGTTCAGTGTCTGAAGGTTACCTACTATACCTTAAAACACTGAACCCGGCAAAAGTTATTTAAAACTATGCTGAACCTACTAAAATGTTACCACCCTGGATTTTGTGTCAAATTTGGATTAAGTGTTCTTTCTGTTAAAGGGACACTGCTAAGATAATCTTGGCCTGTTCTGAATTGGTATCCAGAAGGAATATCGTTTTGCAATACATCCATCAGTCCATCTTCATTTAAAGAAGGAGTTTGACCTGGAAATTCTGCTGGATCAAATGGGTATCCCAATGGTCTTTTATCTTTAAACAAACTAGCAGCCGCCCAACGTTTCCAGTCATCTTGCCTTATTTGTTCAAAAGCTTTCTCCACACGTCTTTCCCTTCTAATTTCATACAATTCATCTGAAATTGTATATCCATAATCTAATGGGTTGGAATCGGAACTCTGTGCGTTAATAGTGAAATCCGGCATTCCTACCCTTGCTCGCAGCATATTAAGCTGATCGTAAGCAACAGTGCCCTCCAATTCATATAAAGCTTCAGCGTAGTTAAGTATAACTTCTGAGTAGCTCAACAAAATGTAACCGGCATCGTTCGCATTAGCATAATCTTGGGTCTGGTCTAAATTATTATTCTTTTTAATTTGAAAGCCTGTAGAATTATTTTGTGCATTGTCTTCAAATATATTAGACAGGCCATATATCTCACCAACTTCATTATTTAAAACATCACCTGGTATCCATATACTTTGTTTTAACCTAGGATCAGCGTCAGCAGCTATCGCCGTTAAAAAGTCAGCTCCCTTTTCTGTATCCGCGATGGCCAAATAATCCAAGGGTTCGCCGTCTTTGCCCAGGAATGTGGTAACATAGGACCAAGTGGCCCCAATTTGATTTGGAGCGTTGGATGTATAATAATTTTGATTATGAGCTACTCTATCATTAATATTGTAGGCACGGTACAACAATATTTCACTGATAGACCCCATGTCGCCAGTTCCAAAAAGTTGGAAGTAATCGGTATCTGGATTCCCTGTACTGTAAATACCTACATTATAATCACCATTCATTAACTCTTCTGCAGCATCCACACTGGCTTGGAAATATTTATTGGGATCAGCTCCCGGAGTAGCATAATCCGTTCCCGCATGATATTTTTGCCAAGTACCTTCATGAAGGGCAACACGGCTTTTAAAGGCCAGTGCCGCCTCCTTATTCACCGAATTGTTGTTCCAATCCGCCTCATCCCTCAAATCCAAATTAACAACAGCATCGTCCAACAAACTTAAAATAGAATCTACCACCGTAGTCCTTGGGTCACGGGGCTGCTGTAATTCCGCTTCGTCCTCAGGGGTCAATGCATGTGTAAACCATGGCACATCTCCATACTTCTGCACTAGGCCAAAATAAAACCATGCCTTAAAAAATTGTGCTTCACCAAGGTAATGTTGATACTGGGTAAAATCGTCCTCACAGTTTTGGTAATTATCAAAAAATAGGTTTACACTCCTAATCATTGAAAAATCCGATGTCCATGTACCAGTATTAACCGCAGTTTGCCCATTAAGCAGTACGTTGACATCTCTAAAGGTAATATCATCATTAGCCTCAAGACCCTCGGTATATATGCTATTTTGATGCCCCGGAAAACTTTGATAGTACTGGGCCGTATAATTTTTTAAATCAACAGTTGATCTCCAATAACTATTGTTATCTATTTGATCCAAGGGTGGTCGGTCCAAATAATCTTCACAGGCTGTGGTGAATACCACAGTTAAAATAAATACTATATAATATCTTGTTTTCATAGTTTTTAATATCTAAATGGTTAGAAACAATTAAAATTTCAAGGTTAAACCTATGGAATAAACCCTGTCTGCCCTATAGTCCTTACCCGCATTATCCCGGTAGCCTCCTTCAGCAATAGTTGGGTCCAAACCTTTTGGTAGGTGATCAAAAGTTAACAAATTATCTCCTGACAGGAAAAACCTAATATTAACTTCAGGCAATAACTTTTCAGGTAGCGTATACCCCAATTGCACATTTTGAAGTCTTAGATAGGAGTAATCAGCTAAATAATGCGAATTATAGTTGTAATTCTTAAGGTTGGAGGCAAGGTCCTGATACGGCCTAGTGTAAAAGGCATCAGTATTTATATTTGCTTCTCCCATATATAATCCAACATATTCTGTTCCTGGTGTATCCCTATAATAATCCAAGTGATCATCTTTTGGTTGTGACCAACCTGATCTAGAGAACCCAAAATATGCATAGTCCACATTTCCATAATTTCCTTTATCTCTTTTACCAGTTCCCTTCCACACCATGGAAAAGTCCAATCCTTTAAAGTTTGCAGAGCCACCGAAGGTAAATTGGTATCTAGGAGTTGTGCTACCCAATAGAACCAAATCACCATGGTCGTCCATAGTACCATTACCCTGATCTATCTTCCCGTCTCCATCGATGTCTTCGTATTTTAGGTCACCCGTATTCCATTCATTAAAAATAAAGGACTGGTCGGCATGGTTGTCTATCTCGTCTTGGCTTTGAAACAAACCTAATGCAGACCATCCCCAAATCTCGCCGATCTCTTGCCCTTCTCTCCAAGTCCAAGAATTAAGAACACCTGAAGGGTTGCTATACTTACTTACAATAGATTCAGCATCATAAACACTTGCGTTGAGAGAATAGCTTAGACCATTAGCCAAAGTTTGTCTCCATTTCACTGCCAATTCAAATCCTTTTGTAGTTAATTCAGAATTATTGGATCGGGGAGCAGATGCTCCTAAAACACCAGGCAAGGCTACAGCTGGTCCAATCATATCCGTAGTAATACGCTCAAAATAGTCAAAACCTATCTCCAATTTATTTTGGAAGAGACCTAAATCGACTGCAAAATTGGTAGTTGTTGCTGTTTCCCATGTTAGACCAGGGCTTACCAATCCAGGAGTTCCGGTATATCCAGCTTGTCCCATTCCATTGTTTGCAGGTAGCCATCCCAAGGTGGCGGTGGATATTGGTATTAATGGCAGATCTTGATAAGAGCCCACATTCTGGTTGCCCAGCTGTCCCCATGAACCCCTAAACTTAAAAAAGTTAACAATAGGCGCAATAGGCTCCCAAAATTCTTCATTACTGATTACCCATCCTGCGGAAAAGGAAGGAAAGAAGCCCCATCGTTTCCCTTCCTGGAACCTAGAGGTACCATCATAACGCACATTGGTTTCAAGTAGATATCTTTGTTTAAAATTGTAGGTAAACTGTCCAAAAAATCCTTCGGTGGACCAATGAGATAATGATTCGTTAAGAGTAGCTTCCCCTGTAGCTGTGGACAAGGATATTACATCGGGAACAATAAGTTGCCTCGCCTGTGCATCCAAGGATCTAAAATTAGCATGTTCAAACTGCATTCCACCCATTATGAAAAAGTTATGGGCGTCATTTATACTCTTTTCATACGAGGTGAATAAATTCGTGCTAAAATAATTATCACTGTAATGATATTCGTTAACTTGGGTCGGATACCAAGACGAGGATTGTTCGCCTGTTTCCCAATTGGATTCAGTAAATTCCTGACCATCATGCAATTCATACTTGTCCACGACTTGGTAGGCAAAATCTGCTTTTATTTTAAATCCCTCTGCAGGTCTTATTTCCGTTCCCAATATTTGCCAATTTTCTGTCTGCTCATCATTGTTGAAACCAGCCCAAAAGAATTGTCTTCCACCCTGAGCTTCCTCGCCAAAACCGTTATATGGAGTAGAGTTTGGCAGCGTATTGTATATTATATGGAACAAGGCGTTATAGGTATCTTGGTCTGCAGGACGGGACCCATTTGGGAAATGCCGATCACTTTTCATAAATCGGGTTTCGTATCGTAAATCCCACCAATCTGTTAGCGCAGTAGACATCTTAGCGTTGATGTTAAACCTTTTAAAGTAATCATCACCCAGTTTTAGTGAACTAGGCTGGTCTAAATATCCAAGAGAGAGATAATAAGAAGTTTTCTCTGATCCTCCACTTATGGATAAATTTTGTGAAGTACCAAAACTAGTGCCGGTATAATAATCCCAGGGATCAAAATCGTTAAAGCCACTATTGTAATTTCCCCAGTAGCCACCGGCCACTGGATAAGTTGCCCAATTGGTCATTTGATCCACGGGGAAATTTGGGAACTCATCGGTTATTCGGTTTCTTAGATAATCAATATCTCCGCTTTGATAAGCTCTTATCCCGTCAATAGTTTCCTCCGAATAATATAGTGAGGAAGTTCTGTTTAGTTGAGCCTCGTTGCTTACACGCGCAAAAGTATAAGAATCAAGAGTTCCTGGTAATTGGGCAGGTGTAATAATGTTTGTGGTCCCAGTGTAGGAAACACTTAATTTTTTAGCTCCTTTACCAGATTTCGTGGTAATTTGAATTACCCCGTAAGGCGCTCGGGCACCATATATAGCAGATGCTGCCGCATCTTTTAAAATAGATATGGATTCTATATCATCCGGATTAAGAGTGTTCATGTCACCCGGAAAACCATCAATAACCACATAAGGCGCACCCCCATTTAAAGAACCTGTCCCCCTAATTTCTATACCTGCGGTTGCCCCAGGTTGATAGCCATTCCTATCATAGCTAAAACTAACACCAGATGCCGAACCAACCAATAATTGAGACACGGTGGATGTCGTCCTATTTTCCAATAGTTCACCTGAAATTACTTCTACGGACCCTGTAAGATTACTTTTTTTCTGGGTACCATACCCTACAACCACAACTTCATCTAAAAGATCAGCATCTTCTTCCATTCCCACATTCACCACCAAAGATGAACCAACCGTAAGTTCTTGTGCCTTCATCCCTAGATAGGAGAAAACTAAAACATCACCAGCTTTGGCGTTAATGGAATAATTTCCGTCAAAATCACTTTGAGTACCAATAGTGGTCCCACTGACCATTACATTTACTCCCGGCAAAACAATATCCGTAGAAGTATCGGTAATGGTTCCCGTAACTAAATTTGTTTGAGACATGAGTAGTTGCGCTCCCAGCAATAGGAATATAAGTTGCACAACACACACATAATTAAGTAAGCGTTTCTTTTTCATAAAATATCTGTTTTGGTTAATTAATTCGTTTTTAAAGTTAAAACCCCATATATCCATGTTTGCTATTTAAGGACTGTGACGTATAAAAATTTCATTTTTTGACTGACCATAGTTATATTCCAACGTTGATTTTCAATCCAGATCAATTTCTGTTAAAAAATCATCAACATAATGTTAAAGATATTCTACTATTCAAGTGGTTACTAGTACAATTATTTTAAATACTAATACAATTATTCATTTTTCATAGCCCAAAAGAATATATCTACCATTTGGCCTGAAATTAATGGTTCAACAAGCTAGTATCAACTGTCTTTTAGGATTGAGCTTTTTAGAATAGAGTAAGCATTACCAGATACTTAGGATGGCCAATAACACCTAAATCTAAAATGATGCATTTCTTAGACTAATCTGGTTAACGCCCAAGGTATCCATGTATTGGTCCAATAGACCGAAGGCTGTAATTAGTAAGGTAGTGGGATGATTATATTAGATTGGGAGCGGATTGGTATTCATTTTACCGCTCGAAATACCTATTTCATTAACCTTTTGATATCTGCTTCAAGCGCCTGAAACATAAACTGGTGCCCTTTTGCATTCGGATGCAGGTAATCTGGCATTAGCTCATTATTCACCTTGCCTTTATCATCCTTATAAATACTTCCAATATCCCTATAGGTTATAGTTGTATTTTTTTGAGGAAATTTTGAGATAAGACGGTTCGTTGCCATATTTACATCATTTCTGTGGTTGGGTGTATAACCATACGGCAAAATCCCCATCAAAATAACTTTTGTATTTGGTAGTTTCTCTCCCACTATTTCACAAATCCTCCAAATACCGCCCGCCAATTGATCTGCGGTACTAATATTCAAATAATGATTACCATCGGTATTATTTGTCCCGATCAGAATAATTGCAACTTTAGGGTCTATATTTTCAAGTGACCCGTTTTGAAGTCGCCATATTACATTTTCCGTACGGTCACCACTTATTCCCATGTTCACCATATGGTATTGGTCAAGGAATTTAGTGTGTACTTCTTTTCTATCTTCTTTTACCAGTGTGTGGAAAATGGAATTCCCTATAAGAATCAATTCAGGATTCGTATCTAAACTTTCTAAAATAGCAAGATGACGATCGTTCCAACCCTTATTGTTCTTTTTAATTGCCATTGCGGCAGGATTCGGATCAGATTCAAATGAGGTATTTTTATTATGGACAGAACAACCTGCACTAAAGTTAAAAACAAAAACAAAAAGTATAAGTTTATTCATAAAAACAAGGATTTAATTTTAATCCATTTATCCTATTAAGGACAGTGAGCACAACCACAAATTATAGCACGTTTTCAATAAAATAGTAGAGTTATTCAAAATCCTATTCGAGTCTTTCCAATTGTATTTTTGTTACATCGAGTCAAATAAAAGATATTAAACCTGAGGGCAAGTCCTGAACCCAATAATAGGAATCGACCCAAGGGTCCAGGTATTGAACCTAGATCCCGCCGAAAAAGGCGGGATTAGTTCAACTTTCAATTTTCAGTGCGTCTTACTGACTTTCCAAAATTGAGTTTCACTAATAAATCTTTATTCATCAATTTGATTTAAAAATTCTTCTAAATCCGAATAACCGTTTTTGTCCGTATCCCCTGTCCCATCTTTTGATAAGTCCCCAAATTTGGCTATTTCCCATACATCGGGCATACCATCATTATCAGTATCGTAATTATCGGGTCGTGTATTATTGGGCAGGTCAGGCAAGGCATACGTTTTATCATAAGGATCAGTGCTGATATTATTTTCTACATTGGCTATCTTCACAGTATCATAACTATCTAAATTTTCTCCATAGGTACCGTCCGCATTCAAATATTTATTGGTCCCCACATCGCTTAAAACATCCGTATAGGTTTCTGCTGCACTTTTTATAACATAGGTTTCATCTATCAATGGGTGTTGGGTAGTGGTGAATACGGATGGGTCAACGGGCAAATCGGTTAAAAAGGTTTGCCATAATTCCTGGTCGTTCAACTGTGGTGTGGGATAGAGCGTGGTATGGTAATTGTTTGCAGAATATAGCATTCCGTCAAATGAACTATCAGCTATTTTATTGGCAGACCCTATGTGTGTATTATCGCCTGGCTTTAAATAGTTCCCTATATAGTTAAGAGTCCCCAAATTTCCATAACCTACCCTACTAAGCCTAGAAATCCAATTGAACATTATATTGTTTATAACCTCAAAAGGTAAATTACCACCCATGTTAGGAGTCCTATGGCTCTGGTCTACAAATAAGTTGTTGATGAAGGTTATATTTCCTAAATTACCTGCATAATCCTCGGTCATAATCCCCGCTATAATTCCCGTGGCATTGTTTGAAAACAATGATCTTTGTATGGTGACATCTTCGAAATTGCCCATACTTAGTCCTTGGTCATCATTGAATGTAAACGAACAATGGTCTATTATTAAACCTTTACCTTCGTTAACAATAATGCCATTAAAGAAATAACTATCCGCTTCGCCTGTATAACTAGCGTTCTTAAATCTCATTTGCCGAATAATTACATTATTACAGTCTATTATGGTAGACTGTCCTGCTATGGTGATTCCTCCTTCCGGAGCTGTTTGGCCAGCAATGGTAATGTTGGAATTGATGATGTACAGTAAAGAGGTTAAGGTAATGGTTCCGCTTACATCAAAAACAATTGTTCTAGATCCTGCTTTGGTGACTGCATCCCTAAAACTCCCAGGGCCACTGTCATTTAAATTGGTGACGCGAATAACTCTGCCTCCACGCCCTCCAGTTGTCATGGCGCCACCTCCGTAAGCTGTGGGAAACGCCTTGGCATCTATTATTGGGGTTTCCTCCTCTTCAGATGTAGATTTTTCATCATTGCTACAAGATGATAAAAACAGTACTATTAAGGAAATGACAATCATTGCAGGTTTTAATTTAAATCTTGCTATCATGTAATTCTGGTTTTAGGATGAACAAATTGTTTTGTTCCTATTTAAACTAAGTTTGACACCTTTTAATTAAAGGTGATTGCCCAAAATAAAACTCACAAAACACTATATACGAGCAAGTTATACGTATTATTACAATGTTTACAATACTATTGGTCTAAATACCAATACATTTATTCATTTTCCTTAAGCTTCAAAACAGAATTACTGATTGTTGAAAAATTCTGTCTTTTACAAACTATTATTCGCTTATTCCTGGGGATGGTATTGTTGTTTTAATTGAAGTTTCTGAAAATAATTTTAAGAAGGAATGGGACATTTATCTAGAATGACCAATACCTTAGATTACTAATAAGCTGTGTATTGATAAATTGACTGCGAGAAGTCAATAGCAGGATAATTGGACAGGATTATTTAATAATATTTGTCCTTTTTAGGATATCCATTTTAATAAAAGAAGATTTCTAATTATAATTTCGCTGGTGCGTTTGAATATATAGGAGGCCTATATCCTCTAGTGCACCAACCTGCACCAAATGACCATAAATGAAGGCAATTCAGGAAATTTCTTAAAACATAGATTTAGTGTTCCATTTTCTTCCGTTATTCTAGAGTTGTGTAAACAAAATAATATTTGTCAATCTATTAAAAATAAGAAACATATATCAAATTCCAACCCTTAATCTGCATGCATTAATTCAATACCATGTCCAAATGGGAATAAACCGGGAATTGAAACTGCTAGTTTACCGGTAATGTCGCTCTCACCAAATAAAGCTTTGGCGGTAACAACCTGTCCTGGGCGATCAGCACTTTTATAGAAATCCCAAGACGGTTCCGTTGCAACAACATAACCATCAACTTCTGGAAAATCGGAAATCAAATACGGACTACCAAAGGAAATAACGGTTACTGGTTTTTTACCCTGACTTAGTTTTTTTAAAAAATTAATAATATTCTCGTTCCTTAACGATGATGACCCGCGTTGCGCCATTACCCTAACAAATAATGCTACAACGACCACATCTGCATCCTGGGCGCTTTCATAGGCTTTTTCAAAATCAGATTCGGAACTATCGGAATCTATAAACGCATCAAAAGACACCTCTCCTCTGTTCTGCATTTCGTTGATAAACGTTTTTCCAATGGTAAGATAATCCTCGTCATCATTAATAGAAAGAACTGCGATGGATTTATTTTTGGCTGGAAGAGGAATGCTGTTTTCTTCATTTTTAACGAGTACTATCCCTTTTTCCTGTATTTCAGTAGCTACTTTGATATTTTCTGGAGTGTTAACCTTTTGAGGGATATCATCTACTTTGACCAATTTGCTCTTATGAAGTCCAAGTCTAGCTTTCATTTCAAGTATACGTGTTACCACCTTGTCGAGGTGTGACTTAGAAATGCGCCCTTCTTGGACCGCTTTCATCATATGAGGAAAAACCTGTTCAAATTTAGGGTCTGTCCAAAGCAGGACAATATCATTACCGGCCATAACCGATTGGACGGCACTTTCTTCGAAGGATCCCGAATCGAGCAATGCACTCATATTAAACGCATCGGTAATTATAAGCCCATTAAAACCCATTTCTTTCCTTAAAATACCCGTAATAATAGGATTGGACATGGTTGCCGGAAGCCCTAACGTTGAGTCTAGTGATGGAATGGAGATATGTGCGGTTTCTATACCCATTAACCCACTTTCAATAGTTTTTTTATAGGGATAAAATTCAATACTATCCAATCGTGAGCGGTCAGCTATTATTGTAGGTAATTGACTATGGGAGTCCACGGATACATCACCATGTCCGGGGAAATGCTTGGCCGCCCCTATTAAACCATGGTCACTAAGCCCTTGAACATAAGCCGCGCCCATGTCAGCAACCAATTTTGGATTGTCCCCAAAAGAACGCGTACAGATTACCGGATTTTCACTATTGATGTTAACATCTAAAACTGGAGAATTAATAAGGTGAAAGCCCATTGCCCTTGCTTCTTTAGCTACGATAGAGGCCATCTTATACGACAATTCCTCCGAACGTGTCTGGGCTACGTTCATTAAAGGCGTAATAATAGTGCCCCCGTCTATTCGGCTTCCCGTTCCTATTTCGAAATCACCATGAATCATTAGGGGAATGGGGGATTTCTCTTGGAAGCCATTAATGGTCTTAGCTACATTTGTAGGGGTTGGCTTTCCTGTAACGTATACATGGCCGATCTTGTATTTTTCGATCCATTCGGAAACTTTTGAAACCACAGCTTCATCGGAATCAAAACTAGAGGCACTGATAGCCGGAGCGAGCAAATGGCCAACTTTCTGTTCCACCGTCATATTGGCCAAAGTGGTCTCCACCCATTTCTGCTGCGCCATTGAAAGTTCCCATTCTAGCTTTTGAACTTGAACGTTTTCATCAATTTTAGGTTCTTCCTTGCAACCAAGATAAAGTAATCCCAGGATTACAAATTGTACTGTTCTTATTTTCATTTCCTAATTTTTAAAAAATCGATACAGGCGATTTAGAATACCGTTAAAACCGCAGATCAACTCCCATTAATACCTTTAAATCAATCTCTAACAGCCTTGGGCACAAGTTCCGTTAAATCCTTGATTTTAACCGGCGTGCCTTCCTCAATACTTCTTACCGCGGCAATGCCAATTAAACAAGACATGGCTCCATCCCTTAAACCGGCAGACCTATCATAAAGGTCCGGCTCTGATGTATTTAGAAATAAACTATCCTGCAATCTTTTATCACCCCCGCCATGGCCTCCTTTCTCGCTAACCACGTTCAAGGTGTCATAATCTTTCCACAATCGGTGAATAATTATAGGTTGTTGCTCCATACCTTCATCTCCAGTCTGATTCATTTCCTCGGCATGTAATTTACTTTGATCTAACTCTATATTCTTGTTATAGGGTATATCTACCCAAGCCTCAATTCTTCCTTCGGTACCATTAAATGCCACTCTCCAACCTTCGAAAGGCGAATAGGTCGTTAATGAATAGTTCAACACCACATTATTCTCATATTTGACCTGTGCGGACATTTTGTCGTAAATATCAATCTCTTCACGAAAAAGACATTTATCCGGTGCATAGCCATCATGTTTCTCATGAGCCACATACATGTCCATAGAGGTCTTATTTTTAGTGATATCATAGTGGAAATCACATTTTGAGGTATGTGGGCACGTTCTACAATTTACCCCTCGAAAATCGCCGTTTTTTCCGTACAACTCTAAGTCACCATAGGCAAAAACCTCTTTGGGCTCAGAATTTAGCCACCAGTTCAAAATATCAAAATGATGTGTGGCCTTATGCACCCATAGCGATCCGCCATTCTCCATTTCACCGTGCCATCTTCTAAAATAAGATGCCCCATGGTACGTATTTAAATACCAATGAAAATCAACAGAGGTTATTTTCCCTATGGTATTTTCCTTTAATAATTCCTTGATTTTTGTACTATAGGGCGTCCATCGATAATTGAATCCAACGATGACCTTCTTTTTTGATTTCTTTTCGGCTTCCAAGATAGCTTGACATTTAAAGGCATCCGTTGTCAAGGGTTTCTCGGTAAGCACATCACAATTCATTTCCAAAGCCTTAATGATGAATTCATGATGCGTGCTATCTTTTGTGGTTACAATGACCAAATCGGGTTTTGACTTTTCCACCATAAGATCAAAATCGACATAGGTAGGACATTTGACCCCCATCCGGCCTTTTGCATATTCCAAACGGCCAGGATTAATATCACATATGCCTACAAACTCAAGAATTTCAGAATATTGATCAACCAATCTTTTCCCCCAAAAACTAATACCTCGGCTTCCGGTTCCGACCAGTACTATTTTCAACTTTTTAGATTTGTTGAATGCAAAAGCACTAATTGGTAGCGCGGAGGAAGCGGCAAGCATACTGATCGAGGTTATAAAATTTCTTCTTGAATTTGTCATAATCTTATATTATTTTTTTATTGAACAAACAGATTTCCATCTCTTTTTTAGAGGCATTCGATTTCGATACAAATGCTTATTTAGGTGTTTTACCAAAGATATCTTGATAATAAGAACTCTACCAATACAAATAAACTAAATATTGATACTAACTATTATTCGTATAAACCCATGAAAACCCATCAAAATGATTTTTCATTAATATTGACACCAATATACTCTTAAGAATTATAATCAGTATGGCTTTCTCTTCAAAAATATACCTATTATGAAAATCGATGCCAATATAAAATTGTTCCGGCAATGCGCATTTGATAAACCATTGTTGAAACATTCTTAATGATAGAATTGTGTCAATACCTTGATAAACACCAATAATAAGAATATTAACACTACAATATTACCGATGCGTATGCAGAATTGAAAAGGTTAGATCTTAACTTTAACCAATTGAAATTCTTATTAAAATGAATTCACCCAACTTAATGGGGGCTAAGAAAATTAAGCATAAAGGATGGGTGAAAATTTCTCATTGGCTTATAGCTTTAAGTTTTCTAATGCTAACGTATAGCGGAATTGAGATTCTGATGGTTCATCCACGGCTTTATTGGGGAGAGGCAGGAAACGATCTTACCCCTGCCTTGTTTGAATTGCCCATAAGCAGAAATTACAAGCATGGGGGTTGGGATAAAAGCGTGCCCTTTTTTGATGGACCAGGTTCTCCTGTTTCATCTAGTCGTACCATTAATATTTTCAATCAGAATGGCTGGGGCCGGAGTCTCCATTTCTTGTCCGCCTGGTTGCTCGTTATTACAGGATTGGTCTACCTGATCACGGGGATTTTTTCAGGTCATTTCCGAAATCATATTTGGCTAAAATTAAAAGAGTTCTCCCCTCAAATGTTATGGCAGGATGTTATTGATCATTTGCGAATGAGGATTCACCCGGCAACCATCGGACCTCAATATGGTCTCTTGCAGAAAATCACATATATGTTTGTAATATTCATTGCACTACCGTTAGTAGTTTTTACGGGTCTTACAATGTCACCGGCCATTACTGCTACATTCCCTTTTCTTTTAGAATTGACAGGGGGTTATCAATCAGCGAGAACTATACATTTTTTTACTTCAGTGATACTCGAATTATTTTTGTTTGTACATCTAATTATGATCTACAAATCAGGATTTAAAAAGAATATCCGTTATATGACATTAGGAAAAGAATATGAAAGAAAATAAAATTTTCACTCGTCGCCAAGCAATTATCACAGGCGTAACCGCAATAGGAGGTTTGTTATTGCCGGGGTGCTCCAAACCATTGCCGCCAACTTATGGAAAAATCCTGCGAATGGCAGATTTGCTTACTTATACTTCCCAACGGACATTATTACACGGGAAATCCTTGGCAAAAGAATATAATTACCAGGATATAACATCGTTCCCCGCCACAGGGACTACTAATCCCGGCAATGACACTTTAAGAAATAATTCTAGTGAGGAGTATGCACGATTGCACAAAGGCGCGTTTATTGACTGGCGTTTGTCAATCGAGGGGCAGGTAGCCCGACCTGGAACATATTCGCTTGCGGATATTCAAAAGTTCCCCTCACGAACCCAGATTACCAGACACACTTGCGAAGAAGGATGGACTGCTATTGGACAGTGGACCGGAGTACCCTTGGGACAGCTGCTTGAAAGCGTTGGAATATTACCGAGTGCACGTTTTGTGAATTTCTATGCCTATGACGGTTGGAAAGACAGTATTGACATGATGGATGCATTTCACCCACAGACCATACTGGCATATGGTATGAACGGCCGTAATTTACCTGTTCCCCATGGAGCACCTGTGCGTTTAAGGGTCGAGAAACAAGTTGGCTATAAGAGCATGAAATACATAAAACGTATCGTTGTCACAGACGAATTTTCGGAAATGTTGAGTCCTGAATTTGCATGGTATGCAGGTATCTGAAACTCAACATATCCCTATAACACAATTTCTTTAGATGATTTTTACGACAAATCTTGGTAAACGTAAGTTTTTTTGTCCATTACCCATACTTCCCAGTAGTCGTAAGTAAATTATGTTCAACGAAAGGTGCACAAATAACGGAATACTTACTCGCCAATAATTTCAAAGTACCCTGGGCCACCAGAGAATTTAACACTGGATTTGGATACATCTTCGGGTTCCACTGATAATTCACCGTTACAAATGACCATGGGCCGTGCTCTAAAAGGCAAACTAAACTCCAAAACCTCTCCTCCTGTTGCCATTCCCGTTACTCTACGTTCAGCATCAAGATTTGGGCGTGCGTCATAACTAAATAATCCGAGAACATTAACTGCAGAATGTTTAGCTTCCAATCGAACTTTGTGCATACCGTAACCCAAATTCAATATACCTTTTCTGTTCTCTAAAAAATTGGTTCTCTTATCCGTATCCATAAATCCTATATTGGATGGCTGTGACAGCTTTAGCTCACCATCTATGTACACATCAAGAGTACCGCCATCTGGGATGTCTGCATACGCAACGGATAAATCGGTGCCTAAAACATATATTTCAATATACTTTCCTGGTTTTAGTGATATCATTTTAGACCCATACGGAGCTCCCCATTCCGAAGTAAACTTCTTTATTTTATTTCCGTTGATATTCCAATTGGCATTATCAATGGAAAAAAAACGTCGGTTGGGATTTATTTTGGCATCAACATAAGTCAAAACTGGGTTGTCTCCTACGATTTCAAGAATATGTCTGTCCCCTAATCTGGTACGACCGTGTCGGAACATAGAATTCCGGATATTTCTTTTGGGGGATGACCTGCTATATGTTTTTATCTGAAGGCCATCTACATAAGCTACCGGTGACTCATTATCTACATGTCCCCAAGAATTGATGGCATTATCCTCAAAAATAAACCTGTTCCCTCTAATTCTTGTGCTGGTAGAATCAAAGGTTACCATTTCTCCTTCCCAACCATAGGTGTTTTTATGAAGACGTTCCGGAAGTTGTAGCTGCGCCTGACCTGTTTCTATGGGATCCCAGGTTTCAAATGCCTTTTCAATTTGCTTAAACCAAACGTAATGGGCAGCTGCCTGTGGATGCCCATCTGATGGCACATATGCATACCTGTTGCTCCATCGGACTATGTCATCGGATAACTTTCCGAAATCAATATATGGTATTTGATACCTTAACGACAAGGCTTGCATATCTCCAGGGTTTGGGGTGTAGGCACCGTAATTTTGAAACTGACAGAACAGAAATTCTGTATTGGGATAATGTTGTTGGATCCATCTAATTGTGCCTTCAAATACCGCTACCTCATCAGGGGTGTCAGTTTTTTCATTGGCCCCACTACCAAAAATTACCAAGTCAGGTCTTGGGCCTTCATTTCGGGCAAATAATTCTGGATATAGTTCCTCCCAGGTCCTTCCTTCTTTATGGCCATTGGAACCTGGTCCTGGAGGAATGGAAAGTGAGCAATACTCCTTTAATCCGGAATGGGCCTCTCCCACGGCAGAACCACCAATCGCCATAAAATTGAGGCATATCTGGTCCGATCTTAGATTAAATTTCCGCATTAATTCGCGCTTTAACCTTCCCGAGTACGTAAAGTAATGTCGCCACTCCCCATAGTAGCCATCCAAATCAGGCCGATTTACTTTTTTGGAATCAAAGAGTCCTTCTGCCAAGGGGTTTTTGAAAGTGTCAGAAGATGGATTTTCATCATAAAGATACATTGACGGGTTAGCACTTCCAACATCAATACTGGAGCCCATAACTATAATATGAATTGGCTCTCCCTTCCATAATTTTTGAATTGTTCTGGGTATGTGTTTATAATAGCTATTCATTTTCCTTGGTTCGGTAGGGCCATATGTATTAGGTCCAGTATATACAAGCTTTGGTGAATATACCCATACCGTATCCTTTGTCGCAACATTCTCAAATTCTACCTGAATCCCTATCGTATTAATATCTTTGGAGTTTGAAACATCTCCTTTAGAAATATTTCCACTAATTACTACATCTTTAATGTCTATATAAGTAGTGCCTTCTTGTTCATTTACGCCAATATATTCATCCGCTACAACTAATTCCCCCCTTGAATGTCTAGGGAAGTTTCTTTTGTCCTTCATGCCAAAATCCTGTGGACTCCATTGGCCATCTTCACTATCCAATTTCATGATTTTGACCTTGGCCTTAATTTGATTACCTTTTGATTGATAACCATGCACCGACAGCATTAACTCATCACCATGCGCAAGCCCGGCTTCTGGTAATGTAAAAAACTGCCAGATTTTTTTTCCTGGATTAATTGCTACGAGGTTATGGGTAGGGAATTTAGGACGAATAGAATCGGAAACATGTGATTCTCTAATTGTTTCGATATCTCCCCATTCATTCGTATTCCAAAAAGCAACATTGTGGGAGGAAAAGCGCTTAGGCTCCCCAAAACGATGGTTTTGAAAGGAATGGAAATCGAAATTCGGATTCAATAGCAGGTTAATTGAATTACTACCAACCTGCGAAAAACATGGAAAAATGAAAATTAGACCGATGAAGGCAGTCATTACCCTATTTAAATTAAGATTTTTCACAAATGTGTTATTTAATACCTTCATTTCTTCTGGTGTCATTGGTTCACTTTTTTTTTATATAAGAACTAGAAAAATAGAGGATACCTCTTTCGAAATAAACCTCGACGAGAAAAGTATTAAGATAAAACCACTCCCACCAATACAAATGATTCCAAAAACAATACTGCTCTTCGCTAACAATGATTTAAAAAACAGTACGTATTGCGAGGCAAATTTCCTGCTATATGTCATGATGTACTAGCTTTTTATTTTGTAAACTTATATTATATCTTGAAACATTCCTAAGACCTTACGCCTATATAATTCGCGTACTATACAATTTTACAGAAAGAGTCCATACTTCCCATATAACTTTTCAAAAATGTCATATCGCTAAAACGATAATTCTCTACAAAAGAAGGTGAGAAAAGCCCTGCTTACCAATAAAAAACAAGGTCAGAATAAAACCATAAGAACAATATTACATTAAAACACTTCACTTCTTCGCGGTCAATTATTTTCTTCAACCTAGATTCTATTTTGGTTTTATAAACAGAACCTCATCTTCACGATGGATCCAACCAGATCATAAATCCATTCTAAACCAACCTTCGGAGTTTTTATAGTTCAACCTGGCAATTGATCTTGGCCCAAATTCTATTAAATCATATTGCCGCCAGGTTTTTCCCATATCAGATGAATAAATAATGCCTAGTTTATAGGGTGAAGCTACATCATAATGTCCTGCTATAATTACCCCATCTTGAATAATCATATGACCTACCTCATATTCTGGCTGGAACAATAATTCATGTTTTTCTTTATTTAAAAAGTCATCAGGGTCACATCGGAAAATACCTCTATCATAAGGTTCCGTACCGTTGGCATCACTGGTGAAATATAATTTATTGCCCACAAAATTTATGCCCCCACTTTTATATCTCGAATTAAATTCGGCTTCAATAATCATCATCCAAATCCATTCATCCTTAGTTGCATTATACCTCCCTTTTAACCATTTAACTTCCTGTTGCGCACCATCATTAGGCCTTCCGTCACCGGTACAAGCATAAAAAAGATCTTCGTCAGGGTTGTAGGCCACGCAGTGCACGTGCCGACAGAATTTAGGATTATCAGGATTTCCAAGAAGTGTTCCTTGAGATTTACCCTTATTATCATCATAATCTTTAAAACGTGGGTTTTGACCGAAGGAATAAGCGATTTTAACCGTCTGCCCATTATCTATGGAATAATAAATGTTTACTGGGGCAGCTCCTCCTTCTACATTGGAATAATTTCCCCACACCAACATTTCCTTCCCATTTATCACCCAAGAGTTTTCACCTGGTAAAGTAAAAAAGTACCATCCTGGATAATTAGAGTTTTTAGGTACATGGGGCAAGTAGTCTGAACCTTCTGAATTTTTAACAGCAATTTCCTTTATGGTCTTAAGGCTATCCGTGCTCAGATACAATCTATTTCTAGTTCCGATCAAAATATTCCCATTTTTGAATATGTGGCTAAAAGTAATATTCTTAGCATCCCAAAAATTTAGATGATTAGACCAAGAAAGGCAATTGTCATGGGACATCAAAATTTGGGTGTCCGTAAATCCCAAGGCTAGGTTTCCAAGCTGATTATCAATAAAGGGACCACCCTTTACTCGTCTATACCAAAAGTCTTTGGTAGAGGGGAAATCATCTTTGCTTAAGATATTAAAAACACTACCTGTAGGCATAATGAGACTTGCCGCTGCTGTAGTCGTAGTTCCGATAAAACTTCGTCTATCAATCATGTTTTTATCTTGCATAACACTACGTTTAAAGGACTTCACCAATGTTATTCAGATAAAATAACTTTTACCAGTACAAATAGTCAGAAAACCAGTACTAGTCTATTAAATATAAAAATCAACATACCAGCACTTTAGGTATGGGTATAATGTGGGGTATAACTTATGGCAGCTACCTTGTGAAACACATGAGACCAGCTGTCCATAAAGACTCGAGGAGGTGATAAAGTGTATTAGGCAAGGAAATTTTTGCGATATTCCCTTGGGGTACAACCCTTTTCTTTTTTAAACTGTCTATTGAAATTGGAAATGTTTTCAAAACCAGATTCATAGGCTATTTGGGTGATATTCAAGGATTCATCGGTCAACAACCTACATGAATAACCAATTCTTAGGCTTATAAGATAACTCTTAAAAGACATCTGTGTAGTTTTTTTAAAAGTCTTAAAAAAAGTGGTATTGCTCATATTGGATATTTCCAATAACTCCTCGATCCGTATTTGCCGTTGAAAATTTGTCATAATGTATTTTATGGCATTCTTCAATGGTATCATATCATCTGACCGATAGTTTTCCACAAAAGCTGGAGAGGAAAGCAACGTATATTCCGAAGTAGAAGATAAGAGTTTAAAAATAGCTAACAATTTATAAAATCGATCTGTTTCACTGAGGTTTTTCATTGCCACCATTCTTTCTGCAATCATTTTTTTTGTTTCCCCATAAAACAGGCAACCACGTGATGATGCATTTACAAAAGATTTTAAACTGGCATTCTCAGGAAGGTTAAAAAAATCTGACCCTAAAAAATCAGGGAGAAATTGTATAACCAGGCCTTCACCCAAAAAGGCATCGTTTTCATTAAAAAATTTCCTATCACATTTCCATTCATGGGGAAGGTAAGAACCCAAGAATACTAAATCACCGTCTTTGAATTGATCAACGGAATCTCCGACCATTCTTTTTCCGCTGCCTTTTGTTATCAAGACCAATTCATATTCTGGATGACAATGCCAAGATGAAAAATTTCTCTCTTCATGGTAGAAAATAAAAGACTTATCTATTCCTTTAAAAAGACGTATCTCGGCTACTTTCATATCTTGGTCTGGCTGAATTAGTATTAAATAATTTTAATTTAATGGGCCGTTAAAAAACAATATGTTAAAAAACGATAAGTATGTTCTCTAAAAAATCACGGCTTTTTTATTAAACGATACAAATATTCCCCACAAATTAATAAATTATTAGATATCATAACGTTTTTGGAATAAAAATACCATTATTATAATTAATTGTACAGATGCTTGATTAAACCTATGTATTAACAACCAATAAGTATCGATTATATATTCACAAAAATATTTCCCTAATTAAGGATAAATTTTTTTATGAAATACTGAACTTCTAATTTATATCCATAAACAGAACTCCTCCCCTTTTCGCCTTTTATTAAAAAAGTGCATAAAATGATAAGTATCATAGAATCGATTTTTAATACTATTTATTAGTGTTGGATTGAAATACCTTTGAATTCACATCTTTCAAGTGCAATATTAAAATTTGATAGATAATAAGGATATATAAGCTTATTCAATTTCACAAATAAATGACTACCATGAAGAAAACAAAGATTGTACACCCACAAAGAGATCCCAGTTTTGTAACAGGAGCGTATTCCGATGGCATTATAAGTGGGGGATTCTTGTTCCTAAGTGGGCAGGCATCAGTTGACTTTTCCAAATCCGTTTTTGTATTAGGGACAATCGAAGAAGAGACGGTCCGTACATTGGACAATATAAAAACAATTATTGAAGCTGCCGGAGGGAAGATGGAAGATACCGTAAAATCCACAGTACACATTTCTAACATTGATGATTTCGACAAATTTAACGAAGTGTACGCCACTTATTTTGAAGATTCCATTCCACCTGCCAGAACTACAGTACAGTCTGTACTAGGAGAAAATATTAAAGTAGAAATAGATGTTATAGTAAAACTGCCTGACGCCAATGGCAATAACTAATAAAACATATAATATTAATATGGTCGAAGAGATAGATTCTCCGGCACTTGTGGTATTTCCAGAAATAATTCAACAGAATATTGAAAATGCGGTAACCATAAGTCAAAATGAGAGCCACAATATCTTAAGACCTCATATAAAAACTGTCAAGTGTAAGGAACCTATTCTGATGTCTATGCAGTATGGGATATATAAATACAAATGTAGCACCATATCAGAAGCTGAAATGTTAGGAGATGCCGGGGCTAAAGATGTTCTTATATGCAGTCAATTATCAAAAACTAAGGCTCAGCGCTTTAAGGAATTACGAATAAAGTTTCCAGATACCCATTTTTCGAGTATTATCGACAATATTCATAGTGCGCTAGTACTATCCGAAGTCTTTTCAGACTCATCTGTTTCAATTTTCATTGACATTAACGCAGGAATGGATAGGACCGGCATACCGATACACAAGGCATTAGGGTTGTTTAAAAATATTGGTCAATTACCAGGGCTTTTAGTACAAGGATTACATTGTTATGAAGGACACATCTCATCTAACGATCCAAGCATCAGAAGGGCCCTATCAGAAGAGGCCTATACCCAACTAAATGAATTAAGGGTTCATGCCGAAGAATTTATGGGCAAGGCTTTGAAATTGGTCATAGGTGGGTCACCAACCTTTTCTTTTTATGCCAATAAACCAAATGTTGAATGCAGTCCAGGCACCATTTTTCTTTGGGATTCAGGCTACGGTAAGCTGTATAAGGAGTTACCATTTACACCTGCCGCGGTAGTGCTAACCCGCATAATAGCTATAGTCAACAATCATAAACTCTGTTTAGACCTAGGATATAAGGCAGTTGCCTCGGATTCCCCTTTACCGCGAATTACTTTTCCCGATATCCCGAATTATAAGGTTGTTGGTCAATACGAAGAACATATGACAGTAGAGGTTCCTTCTACTGCAAAATACAAAGTAGGCGATCCCTGGATAGGTGTTCCTATTCATATTTGCCCTTCAGTTAATCTCTATGAAGAATTGATTCCAATAATAAATGGGAACCAACAAAAAGCTTGGAAGGTGAAAGCCAGGGATAGAAAGATAACGATTTAAATACAAAACATATGAATTATATAAAGTCAGCAGAATTGCTGGAAAGAGCCAAAAAGTCGCTTGCGGGTGGGGTATCTTCAGAATTTCGAAAATATGCACATCCACACGCACTATTCTACACCCATGCAGAAGGGGTTTATATATATGATGTGGATGGTAATAAGTATTTAGACTTCACACTTAGTCAAGGGCCTCTGATCCTAGGCCATTCCCATCCTCACGTACTTAAACGTATACAGGAATATTCGGAAAAAGGACAGCTATTCGCTGGTCAACATCTCCTAGAATTGGAATTGGCCGAAAAACTGCAACAATATATTCCTTCCGCCGAATTGATGCGATTTTGTCTAGATGGCTCCACTGCGGTACAAACAGCACTTCGTGTAGCCAGAGCCAAAACCGGCAAACAGAAATTTATTCGTTTTGAAGGTCATTACCATGGTTGGTTAGACAATGTTGCATGGGGCCTGACCTTGGATACGAAAAAAATGGGATCAAGGGAGCACCCAGAGTCTTTGCCTTGGAGCGAAGGAATCCCGACCAACGCAAAAGATGACTTTATTATTTTACCATGGAACGATCTTGATTTACTCAAAAAAACCATGGCAGAACATCACGAAAACGTTGCAGCTATTATCACCGAACCCATTATGTGCAATAGTGGATGCATTTTACCTAAAGAAGGGTTTCTGGAAGGCCTCAGAGAAATTTGTAATTCTTATGGTGCCGCACTTATATTCGACGAAGTCATAACGGGATTCCGTACCGCTATCGGTGGAGCCCAAACCTATTTTAACGTAACTCCGGATCTAGCCATCTTTGCTAAGGCGATGGCCAGTGGTCACCCTATATCAGCTGTTGTTGGCAAAAGAGAATGGATGTCCCTACTTGAAGAAGGAAAAGTAATTCACGCTGGAACAATGAATTCGGCCTGCTCATTAATCGCTGCCGCATTGGGTACTATTGAGGTATTGGAAGAAAAAGGAACTCATGATAGAATATTTAGGTTGGGGCAAATGTTAATGAACGGACTTCGCACAATTTCAACAGAATTAGGCCAAAATTTATTGGTTCAAGGTCTAGGCCCCATGTTCCATACAGGTTTTACTGATATAGCAATCGCGAACGATTTTAGGGACATGGAATCCTATGACGCGGCCAAATCAAAGCTATTTGTAAAAATGATGCAGGATAAGGGAATAAGAATCATAGGTCGTGGCCTTTGGTATATTTCAGCTGTTCATACTGAGAAACACATTGAACACGCCCTGAAAGTGGCAAAGGAGGTGCTTCAGGAAATGGAATAATTTACTTGAAATCCAAACGAGTACCCAAACTCAAATAATAACTAAGAAAATTAAGGATGAAAATTAAAGATAATGGAGTAATCGGAGTTGTAGGTTTAGGCTTAATGGGAGCAAGTATTGTTTCTGCATTGCTCATAAACGGACAAAAGGTAATTGCATTGGCTCCAATAGAATCCGATTTGGACAAGAGTGCAAAAAAAAGAATAAAAAAATCCCTTAACGAATGTAGTAATCAAGGTATTACATCGGAAGACCCTGAGAAACTTTTTAACAATATAATTTTCACATCATCATTCGAGGACTTAAAATGTTGCTGGATTGTCATGGAGTGTGTTACTGAAAATCTAGAAATCAAAAAAAATGTTTATGAAAAGATTGAAAAAGTAGTTGACGATAATGTCATAATAACCTCCAACACCTCTGCCATCCCAATAAGCACACTTCAGGAGTATCTTAAGGTCCCAGAACGTTTCTTTGGAATGCACTGGGCAGAACCTGCTTATACCACTAGGTTTCTTGAAATCGTATGTGGCGATAAAAGTCCTACAAAAATTGGGAAAAAACTTCATAAAATTGCTATTGCCTGGGGCAAAGAGCCTACCTTGGTCCGCAAGGATATTCAGGGTTTTATAACCAATCGACTAATGTATGCCTTGTACCGTGAGGCCTTTTATTTAGTGGAAAATGGATATGCCACTATCGAAGATGTGGATAGGGCATGCAAAAACGATGCTGGGCATTGGTTAACTTTTTGTGGTCCCTTTAGATATATGGACCTTACTGGATTACAGGCCTACCATGCCGTAATGAAGAACCTTTTCAAAGACCTTAGCACTGGCACCGAAGTCCCTAAACTAATAAGCGAAATTGCAGAAAGCGGGGGCAATGGAGTTTTTAACGGTAAAGGTTTCTACAATTATACCCCAGAGGAAGGCAAGGCCTGGGAACTGGCCTTTGAAAAATTCGCTTTTGACATCAACCGTTTGTCCACTAAATACCTAGAGGAAACCGATTCCATTTCATCAGATACTTCAAAAGAGCAAATCCAATAAGTTATGGCCCACAAACGAAATTTTATCGTAGATGCCCATTTAGATCTAGCAACCAATGCCATGACACTGAACAGAGATCTGACTCAAACCGTACATGCTATTCGGGATAATGAAAAGTATCTTCAATTATCAGATTACCAAGACCGGGGAAAAGGAACCGTAGCTTTACCTGAAATGAGAGAAGGAAACATAGGACTGGTATTTACCACTATGATTTCTCGTGTATCAAAACAAGGGACACCTTTAGAAACCATGACCCTAACAGGTTGGCATTCCCCACAACAGGCATATGCAAATGCCCAATGTCAGTTGCAATGGTATCGCCAAATGGAGGAATTGGGTGAATTGACCCCTATAACTAGCAGCCTTGAATTAAAAAATCATTATGAATATTGGGTTTCAGATACTAATTCTAAAATAAAAAAGCCAATTGGTTACATATTAGCCTTAGAGGGAGCAGATTCAATAGTGAATCTAGATTACCTTCATCGCTATTACACGCAGGGACTCCGCTCTATAGGACTTTCCCATTTCGGACCTGGAAGGTATGCCTTCGGCACCCATTCTGACGGCTCAGGCTTAACACCCAAAGGTTTTGAACTACTTCGCGAAATGAATAGTTTAAATATTCTCTTGGACACGACCCATTTGACCGACAAAGGCTTTTTCGAAGCTCTGGACACCTTTCAAGGCAATATATTGGCCAGTCATCAGAATTGTCGCAGTTTAGTACCAGGAGAGCGTCAGTTCAACGATGATCAAATCAAACTAATCATTGAAAGAGATGGTGTTATTGGTGGAGCATTGGACACCTGGATGCTAGTCCCAGACTTTAAAATGGGCATAGACGACCCCAAACAAATGAAAATAAATCTTGAAAAATTGGTTGATCATTTTGACCATATCTGTCAATTAGCCGGGAGCAGCAAGAATATTGGGATAGGTAGCGACCTAGATGGGCTTTTTGGATTGGAACAGACCCCATATGACATGGATACCATAGCTGATTTACAAAAATTTACTGAAATCCTAAAAAGACGTGGTTATTCCAATGATGATTTAGACAATATTTTCTATAAAAACTGGTTGAATCTCCTTTTTAGAACTTTGGAATAAACAGAGCTAGGAACAAACCTATCAGAGGAGAAAAGACCCTCCCACTTACCTATAGTATCCCTGACAGATATAATACATATTTCTGAAACCAAATTGGCTCAAAAGACCACCTCACTTTAAAAGTGTTGGCCGTGATTATGTGGGCTGACGACTAGGAAATATTAACACTTTTGAACAGCGAAGGACATTATATTAAATGGTCTAATCCCCTATGGGAGATAGCCAATTAGCTGCCAGACTAGCCAACGTTAACAACAAAATCAACAACAAATCCAAGTTAAGCCCTAAGACCATATTAGGTAACAATCCCAAAAGAGAACTAATAAAAACCAACATAGCCATCATGGTAAGGATCGGCATTAACATTTTCAATTTTCTAGTGCTGAAAATGGCCAAAAATATCATGGGTGCCATAAGCGCTGTACCCGTAAAACTGGTTCGCGCCAACAATACCAATTCATCGGAAGCCATCAAAGAAAAAGCAAGGACTACCAGGGCAAAGAAGACAATGGCTACCTTAGTTATCCCAATCATTTTTGTATCCTTCCCGGATAACAATGATCTTAATTCCCCTCCCAAGGCAAAAATTTGGGAGTCAGATGTTGAAATGGCAGCAGCGATTAAACCTAATATAGCAAAAGCAGCAACAAATTTGGACTGATCAGAAATTAAAACGGCACTTATAAATTCGGCGGTATTTAAATCTGGATATTTCACAGCCCCATACATTCCTATACAAAGCGTTGCAAAAATAATAATCAAGGCAAAAACACCTAATCCTATCGCCATTCGGAATAAGGATCTATAATTTTTCATTATAATGATCCTTGTCACTACCTGGGGTTGGGTAAAAGGAATCATCGTAATGGCGATCAACGAGGTTATCAGAAATTGGGTTGTAAATAGTCCCTTAGGACCTGGCACGGAAAGCAACTTTGCATTTACCTCTTCGACTTTTATAAATAAATTTTCAAGGTTACCAAAATAGGAAACACAGTTGTAGGCTATAATACAAATAACTATCAATAAAATAACCCCTTGCAACATGTCACTATAAATAATGGCTTTCAACCCTCCCACTTCGCTGTATACCAACATAATAAGAACAATTAAAATAGCCCACCCCCATATGGGCAAGGCATGAGTAAAGGTGGCATTCAAAAAAATAGCGATTCCCCTAATCTGTATGGCTACATAGGGAACCAAAAAAATAAATGCCCCCACAAAGGTGATATACCCGGCATATTTATTTTTATAACATCTTGCCATTAGTCCTGACAACCCCCTAAAATCCTCCCGTCTTGCCTTTTTTCTAAGATAATATCCCACTGTAATAATCCCAAAGACCATTACGGCATCCGAGAAAGCTAAAAACAACCATGAACCTACACCATGGGTTCTAAAAAAATCGGGCATTCCGATTATGGTAAAAGTACTGAAAAGCGTAGCTGCCAAGGTAAAGATACCTAATACCGAACCTACCTTTGAACCGGCCAGAAAATAGGATGTTGAATCTTTATTCTTTTGTCTGGTCATTAATGAAAATGTGACCAATGCCCCCAAATAAATTGTTGCTATTACTATAAAGATAGTTATCATTCCTCTGAAGAATTAATGCTTCCTGGATGTACCAAGGTTCCTAGAACCGTTAAAAGAACAAGTCCTATACTTAATAATATATTCACCCATAGCACATAAGGCATACCAAATAATTTTGGGTCGAACGTATTTTTTGGCAAGGCTAGAGGACTTAAACCAAAAATGATAATCAATACGGCTGAAATACAACATAACACCCATAACTTTTCATTGATAGATTTCATGATTTATTATTTTTAGGGGCAAAAGCCCAGATTAAATTCAATCAATACAAGACCTAAAAGATTTGGTTAATTTTAAGGTCTAATGGGGAAATCTTTAAAAAATCTTCTGCTATTATAGTCGGCCTATAGAAAGTCCTCCATCCACAAGGATTACCTGTCCGGTAGAATAAAGAAAATCTCCTTTCGATAAGGAAGCGACTACCTTACCTACATCACTAGGTTTCCCCCATCTTCTCTGCAGGGCAATGCCTTCTTCAAACAACTTATCATACTTGGCCTTCACCCCGGCCGTCATATCGGTCTCTATTATCCCGGGACGTACTTCGTAAACAGGAATATTAAAATCACCGAGCCTTACCGCGAATAATTGGGTTACCATAGCTAGGCCTGCTTTTGATATACAATATTCTCCTCGATTTATAGAGGCCATGGTTGCCGAAACCGAAGAGATATTAATGATGCACCCTTGAAAACCTGAATCACGTTTTCGTTGTGCTATCATCCATTGAGATACCATTTGGGTCATAAAAAAAGTGCCCTTTAGGTTTATTCCCAGAACCCTATCAAAACTTTCCTCTGTGGTCTCCAAAACATCATTCCTTTCCAAAGGAGCCACCCCGGCATTATTGACCAGGATATTCAACTGTCCAAAATTGCTCTTAATTTGTTGAATTATTTGAAGCCTATCTTCGCTGTTTCCTAAATTGCCGCGACAGTATATAACCTCTACTCCTAGGTCACGTAACTCTTTCAGCACATTATGTACATCTTCTTCAGGACGCATTCCATTTACGGCGATATTAAAACCGGCCTTCGCCAGATATTTCGAAATACTAAGACCTATGCCCCTACTGCCTCCAGTGACCAATGCGGATTTTTTCCTATTCATATCGTAATTTTACGCTTTGACCTATTATGATTTATTTTAATTCCGGAATATCTACCCAAGCTCTTTTCGACCAGCTCTCCAACCCTTTTTCTGCCAATTGGACTCCTTTGGCTCCTTCTAATATGGACCATGGAAATGGATCATCCTTTACTATATGTTTTAGAAATAATTCCCACTGCACTTTAAAGGCATTATCGTAATCTTCCTGTTCGGGTACCAAACTCCAATCCTCATAAAAATCAATAGCTTGTTTAATATCCGGGTTCCATATGGGCTTTGGTGTATTTCCATAATGCTGAATATAACAATCTCTAAGGCCAGCCACGGCAGAACCTTTGGTCCCGTCAACCTGAAGAGTCAAAAGATCGTCGCGTCGGACCCGAACTGTCCATGAAGAATTAAAGTTAGCTATAACCCCACCTTCCAATTCAAAAGTAGCATAGGCCGAATCATCTGCAGTACACTTATACCTATTACCATTTTCATCGATGCGCTCCGGGATATGCGTAGCTCCATAGCAGGAAACCGATTTTACATTGCCAAAAAGATTATCGAGTACGTACCGCCAATGACAAAGCATGTCTACAATTATACCCCCATCTTTTTCCTTTACATAGTTCCAACTGGGTCTCTGGGCCGCAATGGTATCCCCTTCGAATACCCAATATCCAAATTCCCCGCGAACCGAAAGTATTTCTCCAAAAAAACCTTGCTCTTTAAGTCTTTTAATTTTCAACATTCCGGGAAGCCATAATTTATCCTGAACCACACCGTTCTTTAGGTTTGCTTTATTGCAGAGTTGGTATAGTTCCAACACCTCCTCTGTAGATATTCCAACAGGCTTTTCACAATAAATATGTTTCCCCGCCTTTATTGCTTTTTTTACGGCAGGAGCCCTTCTTCCCGTGGTTTGGGAGTCAAAATATATCTGATAGTAGGGGTCGTTCATCACACTATCTAGATCTGTTGTAATCTTTTCTACTCCGGAAATGAATTTCAAATGTTCCAATTTCGCCATATTCCTCCCGACCAATACGGGATCTGGCATAATGATTTCGGCTTCGTTTATCTTTACTCCTCCCTGCTTTATTATCTCCACTATAGAACGCATCAAATGTTGGTTGGTCCCCATCCTTCCGGTTACCCCGTTCATGATAATGCCTACTTTATGTATTTTCATAATTCCTGATTTTTGATTTTTAATTAGGTTTAACTTCCCCAGTAATTGGAATAGCTTTTTACAATCTTGTCCATAAATTCATTTTGATCTAGCTTCCAAAATTTTTCTGAAAATATTTCCACTTCGTGAAAACCATTAAATCCTGATTTGGCCACCCAATTTTTTATTTTCTGGAGTTTTATACATCCCTCCCCCATCAAACCGCGATCCAATAAAAAATCTGTTGTAGGTACGTTCCAATCACAAATATGGAATGCGGAAAAATTACCATTCTCCTGACATCTGTAAATTTGTTTTTCTAGATCGGGATCCCACCAGAGGTGGTACACGTCAACAGCTACCCCTACCCATTTAGAATCTATGGCCTCTGCCATGACATTCGCCTGTTCCAGACTGTTAATCGCCGATCGCGTATCGGCATACATAGGGTGCAGGGGCTCTATGGTCAACTGAACCTTGTTCTGAGCTGCATAATTAACTAGAGATTCAATTCCTCCTTGTATTTGTTTACGTGATTCCTCTAGGTCTTGAGTGGGTTCTGCACCACAGACCAATACCAACATAGGAGCACCCAGTTCGGATGCCTCATCGATCATTCTTTGATTGTCCTCAAGAGCCTTATCCCTTTTTTCCCTACTGGAGTGGGGAAAGAATCCTCCTCTCACATAGGATACTACTTCCATTCCGTTTTCACGAATAAGATCTCCACTTTTTCGAGGCCCTAATTGTTGGGCGCTATCTTGCCATACCGATACTCCCCCAATCCCATGTTGGGAGTAATTCTCCACAGCCTCACTTAATTCCCAAGGCTTGGTGGTGATGGTATGCATACACATTTTTGAGAAATCCGCCATAATTAGTGCCTTTCCGTACTCCCAAAGAAGGTGTAATATTTTTTATCGTCCATCAACCTTTCCAGGTACAATCCCAATTCCATGGCATGATAATCGCCCCACATACTGGATTCACCATTGGGAATATTGCTTCCTGCGGGTATGTGATCCCAGCCATTGGGACGATGGTAAATGGAATGCAGTATTAAACCTTGATGGTTCAAATCAGTACTTAAATAAGGGGCGCTAAAAATAGACTCCGAAGTCAAGAGACCCGCCTGAATATATTTTTCTCCCTCGTTATCTCCTTTATCCAACAAATACTTGCCTAATCGCAACAAGCCTTGTGCGCCTATAACGGCCGCCGAACTATCCACTGGCTCAAAATCATTGAAGGGATCCGAAGGCCTATCCAAATAATCTTCTCCCAATTTATAGAGCAATGGTGCTCCAGTATCCCAATAGGTAATTCCATCCGAAGCGGTTTTAGCGATAAAACAATCGCAAGTAGCTCTTGCCGCTTTTAAAAATGTATCTTCAATTTCCTTTTTACCTCCTAAACTTTCCAATTGGTTCTCCCCTATGGTTTCCAAAAATTCCAATTCCTCAGCAAATCCCAACATGGCCCAACTTAGGCCCCTCGTCCACGTGCTAAAGCCCGTATATCCCTGTTGGGAGTTTGGACAACGAAAATTCCCATCATTGATATTAAAAACGCATTCATGAACCGTCCTGCTTTCCGTATCATAACTATCTCTGCCTTCACCGTAATAAACCGAGTATTTAGCCGTGGCCAAGGAATGCAACACCCCTCGATCTAGGAGACTGATTCTTTGATCATTTTCCCCCATCAGTCCATGACCAAGTTTATGGGCAACCATCAGTGATCTGACCGTTCTGACTGTATCTACAAATAAAGAATGAGGCCCATTAAAGGAATACATAAACCCTCCTTCTTTAATCGGTGTCCATCTTTTGGCTTGTACCGCCCCAGAAACTTTAAGAGCCAACTCGTAGAAATTACGTTCCCATTCTTGTTCAGGAATTCTACCTTCATTCATTAGGCGCAGCAAATTTCCATAGGTACTCACATTATTGAAACCATGATCGTGCACGCCAAAATGGCTTACATGGGAAGCCATCTTATCTACTGTGTGTCTACGCGCCATGGTCAAGAATTGCTTATCGTCGGTGACATCATACTGTAAAATAGCACAACCGTATTGAAACCCTTGTGTCCATTCTGTCCAACCTCTTGTGGTATATTTTCCATTAACTGTAAAGACGGGAGATCCCTTGGCGGCATCATAATCGTTGTCTATCGATAAAATTTTTTGGCCCGATAATTCCCAAAAAGCCTTTAACTTATTTCTTAAGTTTTCAATCTTATTTTTGTTCGTGATATTCATAATTATCTATTTACAGATATAATTTTTTGCGTATATCTCAAATTTACTTATCTAAAGCGAAAAAAAAACATACAATTAATTCAAATAATGGTACTTTTTTGATAATTAGTTAGTTTAAGCAATGCCATCACCATTTTTGAATTCCATAAATTTCTTACGCGAATCCACGTCCAAATATTCATAAATTAGAAATACATCCATTATTTCATGTTTGAACAGATTCTGATTTTCTTTGAAGAATACTAGCTATTTCGGCCTTTATAGTACTTTTTTAAAAGTCTACAAAATTCACGAGAAATGTCTTTTTCCCAGGGTATCCACAAGACGTTATCGGCAAATTCTACTATTAAATTTTTGGTTGGCCTGAATAATAATCTTTACCACGTTTGATCCTATTATGTTATTTTTAAGGAACTGAATAAGTGCGTGGATTTACGTGAATTATTATCCATTTGAACTTTGTCTGTAAATTGTATTAAATTTTTCAGAACTCTATTCATTGGTTCCCGCAGATCGAAAGAAGATACTTAGGATTTCAATGCCTTCATCTACTTTAGCCTTGCCAGAGACTTTAATTTCTTAAAGCAGAAAATCCTTATTAAGAAACTTAAAAATATGACCGCAACTAATTTCATTCGCATTCATTATAACATTGCACAATTTGTTTATAGCACTATAAACTTAGTAAATCCATTTTTAAATTTTGATAAAGATTTTCTTTTTATATAGGATGTAGAGTAACAGCCAGACTAATGTTAAAACACCTATGGCGTTGATGACCTCATGCCATTGCTTAGGTAGCGGTGCATAAAGTCCACCTATCAATAGTTCTGAGGTAAAAGAAAAGTTTATAAATCGGAAGGCAAAATAAGTGACTAGAGAATTTAGGCCAATCACCTTGAAAAAGAAAGTCCATTTCTGATAACCTTTTACATCGATGACCCAATAAAATAGCGCCAATATCAAAAATCCGAGTCCGCTTGTCAATACTGCGAACGAACTTGACCAAAGGTGTTTGTTTATAGGGAAGTGTAAGTTCCATATCAAACCTATGGCCACGCAAATCACACCTACATAAACCAATGTTATGGTTTTTTTATTTTCAGTAGAGTTATTTCCAATAATATTGCCCGCTATAGTTCCAAATATGGTAATACAGACTGCTGGAAAAGTGGTCAAAATACCAAGTTCATCATACGTTACCTGATTAAGGCGACCGGGTAAAAACGTACGGTCAAACCATCCAACCAAATTACCTTCAAACGAAAGATTACCTGCACCATAACCAGGTACAGGCACCAAGAACATGGCCGCATAATAGATTAATAGGATACCCGCAATCCAGTATACTCGTTTTACAAGTGAAAAATTTAGGTAAACCAAGGATGCAATAAAACAGGCGATCCCTATCCGCCCCAAAACACTGCCCAACCGGATTTTGGATGGCTCAAAATATGGCAAGGGACTGTTCTTATAAAGAATGCCTAGCATAATAAGAATCACCATTCTAATAAATACCTTTCTGTAGAGTTTCTTTTTGGGTATACCTACCGAAAGGCCCTTACTAAGTGAATACGACAGCGACACTCCTGTAATGAATAAAAAGAGTGGAAATATAAAGTCATAAAAAACGAATCCGTTCCATGGCACATGCTTTAGTTGGCTGGCCATTGCATCAACCCAAGCAATTTCAGTCTTGCCGTGTAATAATCTTAGAAAGGTTACTCCCCCAGCAATAAAAAACATATCAAATCCTCTTAATGCGTCTAACGCTAGCAGTCGTTCATTTGGTTTTTGTGACATGGTTTGTAGATTATTTAAATCAAATTTTGTTTTACCTTCACTATTAAAACAATCGTGTATTGGCCTACAACGGATAAAGAGACTCTATGCCCAACCAAAACTTGTTCTATAACGCATAATACACTAGTGATTCAACTCCTCGCTTTAATTTTTAACGTGATTACTCAAGGCCTTGTTGGGGTTTCAATTAAAGACCGATACTAACAAAGGAGCATCGTGTTAGGCCACCTCATCGATTCTTTTTAGATTCTCGAGAATGGCCTTATCCTGTTTTGCCCTTCTTCAGTTGGTAAAGAATCCTACGATAATGTTTGACGCTACAACAAGTCCATTTTATCGGAAAAAATCAGACATAATTATTACCCTTCCATATTCCCAAAAAATGTATTATTCTTTTATAGTCGATTAACCTTTGATGCTACAATCCCAATTCCTGGGCATAGACCAAATAGAAATCGATGGTTACATTATCCCCAACTATTATTTGGCCAAACATTGCAGTAGGAGGCTTCATATCATAATCCTGCAACTTTATTTCCTTGCTTCCCTTAAAAAGGTAATTCCCACCCGATTCTTGGAATTCTGTCGTTATATCTACAGCTTTTTCAACACCTGCAATAGTTAGCACCCCATGTATCTGAAAAGTATTTTCCGAATCGGGGGTTTGCTTGATTTCTTGAATTTTAAAGGATACTTCAGGATGTTCTTCCATCTTCAGTGCCGCATGCATCTTTTTATCCATGGCCGCCCCACGTTCACTTTTAATTTGGGCCACCTCTACTTGAAACATCAAATTCTTTACAGTACCATCCTTCATTTTCAAGGATCCCTTCATTGAATTAGCCGTCACGGTCCAGTCATGAATGGTAGACGAACCATTAATTTTAAGGACACTTTCTTTGGACAGGATAAATGATTCCTGGGCATAACTTGCAAAAACCAGGAATGAGAAAAGTATGAACAGTGTATTTTTCATCTGTTATATTAAGTGGTTTGTTTACAGAAGGTTTTTCTTGATATTCCTACTCGTCCAACACAGTTTGCCAAAACTGCTTTTGCTCCTCTTTTGAGGGTTGCTCTTTTGGACTCACCAATCTGAATCCAATAAAGTTGGAATCCGTGTTCCACCAAAAACTTTTTGGAATCTGCGGATCCCTCTTTTGCAATTTCAAACTGGAAGCGATTCTAGCGGACGACCTAAGTGTCTTGGCATCATCATCCCAAGACCCTCCTTTGATTACCCTGGGATGTATTACGGTAGGTTTTACCCAAGGGTTCTTGGATTCGGTAATAGCCAGCGCATTTTCCTTGTACTCATCCAAGGTCCATTCGGAAACATTTCCGTGCATATCATACAATCCCCAAGGATTGGGCAGTTTGCTTCCCATCTTGGCATACTGATTATTGGAGTTTTTATAATACACGGCATATTCATCAATTTTGGAAATATCATCACCAAACGAATAGGCGGTATTGGTCCCTGCCTTGGCGGCATATTCCCATTCAGCTTCCGTTGGCAATCTATAAAACCTGCCCGTAACGGTACTTAACCACTTACAGAATACTAAAGCGGAATAAGCGGACATACTTATTGCCGGGTACCCAACCTTTCCCATTCCATAGGAAGGATCCTCATATGGAGGACTTGGCCTAGTAATGGCATCTATGCCACTCAACTTATCGGTGTCCAGAGCCTGGAACAATTCTTTATTTTGTTTAAAGAACAACTCAAAAACCTCCCAGCCAAGTTCATATTTGCCCATATAAAAGGCGTCCAATTCAACATCTTTCATAGCGCCTTCATCGGCCTTTCTATTGACCTGACCTTCTGGACTTCCCATCGTAAATTTTCCTTCGGGAATCAGTACCATTTCAAATGAAATATCCGTGACCGGAATATTTTCTGTAAACACTTCTACAGTATGTGTTTTTTTATCGGGCCCAGCTGCAACTGATTTCCCTGATTTACACGAACCACAGGAAAATAGCAATAAGGTAATTAAGAGAAAATTAAATACTCTGGAGGTAATTCTAAGCATTTTTTACTTTCAGTTTAGGTTGAAAAAACAAAAAAATACCGCCCTATTGAATCTCCAAGCTATCCCCTTTTCGATCCATTGCAAGACATTTAACTAACTGAATTTGCTTGTCGGGCAGTATTTATAAAATATGAAAACACGAAATTAAAGCTATGAAAAGTGCATTAACAGTACTAATAATTATAAAGCCAATACAAATATGTCAACCCTAGTATCACCAAATCCAAATCTATTCCTCATAAATCAAAGCAACCTATAACAAAGACGGTGTTAATATGAACCAAGTCAACATGGGCATTTCACGGTATCGCCCCCTGATATCATTCCCTGGTACACGCTACTTATGTTTCCTGTCAAATGAACTGAAAATAAAACCAAATCCGTTCTTGTATTCTTTCAATAAACGACATGGGCAACTTCAATAGTAAATAATCTTTAAGTACCAAAATTTGAAATAATTGTACTGGATTTGACTGATACTGAAATGTAATTTTGTCATGAGAGACATTAATTTAAAAACACCTATGAATATCACAGAACAAAAAAATAGAGAGCGTTTAGGGTTGAATTAATTGTATTTGAGGAGCACACCAGACAACCATATGCCTGAGTGAAGAAGATGGCCAAAGGACCCGGACACCCCTATTCCTTAGGAGGTCCAACCAGTAAAAATGTTGTCAATTACCAGTGCTGTGATGTAGGTTAATGCGAAGGTATGGATGTTGCTGGTCCAATATCTCACTAAAAGTCAGATAGCGATACACATAGTACTTTTCAATTAGAAAAAGACCCAATCAAATTAAGAATATGGTTCCAAAGTAAGGATAGACAATACATTGTATGTGCCTATTAGAAATAGTGGGCCAAGATTAGAAAGTTTCCCTAAAATGATTATTGACAGTTAACCAAGGATAAGTATGACAAAGAACAAGATTTTAATTGTCGGCAGTTGCAATACGGATATGGTCATAAAGACCGATAGATTTCCATTGCCGGGAGAAACCATTATTGGAGGGGAATTCTTTATGAATCCCGGAGGGAAGGGAGCAAATCAGGCTGTGGCCTCACAGCGATTTGAAGGAGAAGTAATTTTTATCGGGAAAATCGGGGACGACATATTTGGTCAAAACTCCCTTGGCTTAATGCAATCCGAAGGCATAGACGTCCGGTATTTAAGCCAAGATCTCAAGTCTCCCAGTGGGGTGGCACTTATAACCGTAGACTCCTCTGGTGAAAACAGTATCGTAGTTGCTCCGGGGTCTAATGGCAATTTGTCACCTTCAGACTTTGATGAGGCCTTATCCGAGCTGGATGATGTATCCGTTATATTGCTGCAATTGGAAATACCGCTGGAGACCGTTGAACACATCGTTGGCCTAGCCCATAAACTTGATAAACAAATAATCCTCAATCCGGCACCAGGCAGGGAGTTACCTGACTCCATTTTGCAAAATACAACCATTATTACACCTAATGAAACTGAAGCCGAAATCCTTACGGGTGTAAAGGTCACGGATATGGCAACAGCCAAAGAGGCAGCGGAATCTTTACGTGCAAGGGGGGTCCATGAGGTAATTATAACCATGGGATCTGAAGGTGCTTTTGTTTTAAGTGATTCTTATACAGGCATGGTCCATACACCTCCGGTCGTGGTCCAGGATACTACCGCAGCTGGAGACACCTTTAATGGAGCGCTCGCCGTTGGTCTTACCGAAAAAAAATCACTTTTCGAGGCAGTAGAATTAGCTTGTAAAGCTGCTTCAATATCAGTAACAAGAATGGGGGCTCAGGCCTCGATCCCATATAGAAAAGAATTAAATCAATTATTAGAATTATGAAAAATATAAATCAATTATTAGTAGTTAGTTTATTTTTGGTTCTAGGCTGTTCTCAAAAACCATCGGACTTGGAAGAAAAACCAGTTAAAATAATTTTTGATACGGATATGGGTCCTGATTATGATGATGTAGGGGCCATTGCTGTTCTACACGCATTGGCGGACAATGGGGAATGCGATATTCTTGCAACTGTCTCCAGTGATGGTTACGAAACAATTGCCCCTACCATTGCCTTGTTCAACAATTATTTTGGCAGACCCGATATTCCCGTAGGAAATCCTTTGGAGAATGCTCCTAACTTTACAGCTAAAAATAAATGGAACGATTCTTTATTGTTACACGAGTCATTTTCCAAATTGGTTGTTCCACAGGAATACCCCTCTGCAGTTTCAGTATATAGGAAAGCTCTTGCCGCTCAAGATGACGCAAGCGTAACCATTGTCACGGTAGGTTTTCTTAGCAACCTTGCATCCCTTTTAAAATCCAATCCAGATGAACATTCTCCTTTAGCCGGTAAGGAACTGGTCCAAAAAAAAGTGGCCAAATTAGTTGCAATGGCAGGTATTTTTCCACAGGGTAAGGAGTTTAATGTCTATAAGGATGCCGAATCTGCAAAATATACTTTTGAGAATTGGCCGACCCGCATTCTTTTTAGCGGATTTGAAATAGGTAAAGAAATCCGGACAGGGGGCAAATTGGCCAATGAGGGGTCTCAGGATAATCCCCTCTCCTGGGCATATAGGTATAATCTGGAAACATACGAAAAAACACCTAAAACCAATCGCCTATCCTGGGATCAAACTGCAGTATTGGTCGCAATCAGGGACCCTGAAAAATATTTCTACGTTAATGGTCCTGGAAAATACATTGCCCTGGAGGAAGGAAAAAATAGTTGGGACCCCGAACGAGACGCAGGGCACTATTTTTTGACACATAAATATCCCTACCAGCATATAGAAAACATTCTGGATGAACTTATGATGTTTGAACCATAGAAGTATTGACCAAGTTCATTAAAATCAACAATTATGTATATCGTAGACAGTTATTACCTGGCCATTATCTTTTGTGTTATTACCATGTTGTGTTGGGGTTCTTGGGGGAATACCCAAAAACTATCTAGCCAAAAGTGGCCCTTTCAACTTTATTATTGGGACTATTCCTTTGGTGTTCTGATCATTACTTTACTACTTGCTTTTACTATGGGCTCTTATGGTAGTGAAGGACGTAGTTTTCTCATAGACCTTAATCAGGCAGAAAACAAATATATATTCTATGCCCTTATAGGTGGGATCATTTTTAATTTTGCCAACTTACTGTTGGTCATTGCCATAGATATAGCGGGTATGGCCATAGCATTTCCGATCGGTATTGGATTAGCTTTGGTGCTGGGGGTTATTACCAACTATATGTATGTTCCGGAAGGCGACCCTCTATTGCTTTTTGGAGGAGTACTCTTTGTGGCCTTTGCCATTGTTTTAGACGCCATGGCCTATAAACAGATTCTCTCAGATCAGCGACAAAAAGCGCAAAAAGGGATAATCATATCTGTTTTAGCAGGTGTTGCCATGGGCTTCTTTTATAAATATGTGGCAAAGTCCATGACCCTGGATTTTAGCTCACCCGAACTTGGTAAACTTACCCCTTACACCGCATTGGTGATTTTCTCCTTAGGCCTATTACTCTCCAACTTTGTCTTCAATACCATCAACATGTACAAGCCTATAGCGGGAACTCCCGTTAAGTACAAAGATTACTTTTCCATGGGATCCCCCAAGCTTCATTTAATCGGAATATTAGGAGGAGGTATATGGGGGCTGGGAATGTCCTTCAGCATCCTTGCGTCGGAACAAGCGGGTCCGGCAATCGCTTACGGGTTGGGACAAGGAGCCACCATGGTGGCTGCCTTTTGGGGAATATTCATTTGGAAGGAACTCAAAGACCTTCCCAAATCCAAGAATTGGATGTTATATTTGATGTTCGTGTTTTTTCTGATCGGCTTGGGACTCATTATTTATTCGAAAATAGATTAGGGATTTCAAAAATTCGCGCAAATCAATTCACTCGGTTGCACACTAATATAATTTTTGGATTGAAATGAAAATACCCTTCTCTACATTTGTAAAACTTTTTATAAATATTTACTATTAATTTAATGGTAATTTTTAGCGTTATCAATTTGACCGGAGTCATTTTTCGAACTTCTTGAACTTCTTGCCATTAATACTTGGCTACCATAGATTGCTCAGTACCAACATATATTATGAACTGGTACAATGAGAGGTCCTGAATCGAAATTATTTGTCTCATGTGCTGTAAGCTTCCCCCAATCAGAACTGCTCAGTTTTCTAAAAACTTCATTAAAGTTATTGTTTTTAATTCTTTTGAGGCTAGCCCCAAAAGAATTAAATTCCGCATATTTTATGCGCGGTATTTTGCCTAGGGCATCGTGTGGCCTATAATGGTTATAATCGTTCATCCAGGCCTGTGTCCGTTCCTTTACTTGGTGGATATCCTCAAATATGTACTTGTTAATGACTCCTCTTCGATAGGTCCCGTTAAACCTTTCCACAAAGGCATTTTGAGTCGGTTTTCCCGATTGTATATACTTGAACTCTATCCCATGCATCTGGCTCCAATGGTTCGCTATCCGGGCTCTGAACTCCGGGCCGTTGTCCACGGGGATCTTCTTTGGTTTTCTTTTTTTGTTGACTAAGATGGTTCAGTACCCAAACGATACGGTTACTGGTCAAGGAAAAGTCTACTTCTATATAAAGTACCTCCCGATTAAAATTATCAATTAAGTTAAATGACCTGAACCGTCTTTTGTTTTCCAGGACATCGGTTACAATATCCACACTCCAGGTATGGTTAGGTTCATCAGGTACTTCATGAGGCTCTTTCACCCTTGCAGGCAGACGTTTCTTTACTTTTCTTCTCAAAGGCAGTCCAAGGGCTTTGTACACACGGTGGACCCGTTTATGGTTCCACTTCCTACCTTCATTGCACAAACGGCCGTAGACCTTCCAGAAGCCTTCCTGCGAATGTCCCTTGGCCTTTTGCTGCAAGGCCTTCTGGATTTCCGTATCGTCTTTCGGCAAAGGTTTATAATAATGTACCCTCTTGCTCATATTCAATACACGGCACGCCCTACTGATACGGTAATCAAAAAGTTCTTTTGCTGTACTGCGCTTACGGGGAGGCTTTAAAGCTTTTTTTCGATAATCTCCTTTGTCATTTGATGGCCAAGTGCCAAGCTTGCCTACATCTGCTTGAGCTTGCGGTTCTCCTCCTCTAGTTCCTTGAACCGTTGAGTTCCTTGGAATTCATTCCGGCGAACTTGGAGCGCCATTTATAAAACGCTGCAAAACTAACGCCATGCTTACGACTTATCTGCTCGACACTTTTACCATTGTCGAACTCCTTTAAAATCTTTACAATCTGTGTGGGTGGAATTTACTTCTTCTCATAATACTGTTTAAAATTAAAGATTATTATGCTACTTTTAAACAGTTCTGTTTTAGAGGATCTTACAATTTTTAGCCGTAAATTTTAACTTCTAATGAATTAATTAAGAGAATAAATATGAAAATACAAAAGTATTCAGCCTTAAGTGCACTTCTTGGTTTATTTATAATCAGTTTTTCCACGACAGAATCGTTTGCACAGCAACACCAAAAAGAACAGCCTGGCAGTGTAGGTAAATCTGCTTATGATTTTAATCCTGAATATGAGAAGGTGAAGTCAAGGGTAAGCTATGTTCCCGGAATTAAGGCTATTAGAGGAGAAACACATATTATTGTTCCCGAACAAGAATTTTTCTGCCCTGCTGGAAGTGTTTTTAAATTTAACAATGGAGACATTCAGGTATTTGATAGGCGTTCAACAGACGGCGGAGAGACCTGGTTTCAGGTAAATCATATATTGGAAAACTCTACTTACCAATTCCCAGGGCCGGAAGGGGAGGTAGTCATGTTTCAATCGGATAATCAGGCAGGCGGCTCTACTAGCGCGGGAAGACCAGAAATTTCTTTGCAAAAAACTGATAAGGAGGGGGTATTGGAAGCCAACTTTTTTCGCTCAAAGGATAATGGATTAAATAGGGTTAGTGACCCTGCTAGCATTTATCTACCTGAAAAATTTAAGGATTGGTCGGGGGTTTTATGCCGTAATATTGTTGGGCTAAATGATGGCAGCCTTCTTATGAGTATGTATCTCAGAAGTGGCGTCAAGAACACCATTGAGAATAAATTTCGTGACATCGTGCTAAAATCCTCAGATAGAGGTAAGACTTGGCATTACCTATCAACGGTGGCCTTTGATATGTCCGAAGATAACCGGGGAGAAGGCTTTAATGAGGCATCCCTGTTGGTTCTTCCCAATGGTCAAATCAATTGCTATATGAGGTCGGGAGCCAGTTACCAGGCTTCTTTAGGTAGTTTTAACAATAACGATTGGGATAATAAAATGCCTTTCGGATTGGGGCAACAAACCCCCATTTACAAAAGCGTTTCCGTTGATGGCGGTAAAAACTGGAGTATTCCGGATCCTATAACATCTCATGGTGTTTGGCCAGATGCCACTCTGATGAAAAATGGAATCACAGCATTGACTTATGGTCGCCCTGGCAACTGGATAATGTTTAATATTGAAGAAAGCGACACATGGGGTCCAATTCTTCCATTTTACAATGACCTTTATCCTCCAGATTGTGGAAACTATATTTCTGTAGCAGAGGTAGCTCCTGATATTTTACTTGTTGTATATGCTCGTACCAACCCTAACGATTATTGGAAAAGTGAAATAGTGGGTACCTATTTTAATGTAAAACCTCTTATAGAGGAGTAACTATAAAGCCTTGGTGATTATTCAAATGTTTAATTTATAAAAACTAAAAAAAGATGATGAATTTAAAGGTTTGCTACGTATTTTTTATACTCACAATGTTACATAATTTATGTTTAGGCCAAAGGGATAAAAGTTTTCTTGATCCGCCCAAATTAATAAAGAATCCTTCATCAGTAGCGTTTTATAAACTCGAGAATAGAAAATTCACCGGTATTTCTAGCCTAGCTGTAAGTCCTAAAGGGAGAATGTGGGCAACATGGTATTCCGGAACAACACCCGGGGAAGATGCTAATAATTATGTAGTTGTATCTACTAGTGGAGATAATGGCCAAACTTGGGAAGAAGTACTTGTGATAGATTCTGACAAACAGGGCCCTGTTCGGGCATTTGATCCTGAGCTATGGATTGACCCCGAAGGTAAACTCTGGATTTTTTGGTCTCAATCAATTCATAAGGAAATGGATAAACATTACGATGGCATTAATACCGGTGTGTGGGTTTTGACGGTGGATGATGCTGAGGATAGTAACCCAACTTGGCCCACCCCTAAACGAATTGTTGATGGTATTATGATGTGTAAGCCAGTCGTATTATCTACAGGTGAATGGGTTTTGCCGGTCTCAACATGGCAAATAAACGATGGAGCAAAAGCAGTTGTATCGGTTGATCATGGCCAAAGCTGGCAAGTTCGCGGCTCTGTTAACGTTCCTGAATTATTTCGAGACGCCGATGAGCACATGATCGTTGAACGTAAAGATGGCTCACTCTGGATGCTCGTGCGCACTATGTATGGAATTGGAGAAAGTATTTCAACCGATAGGGGATTTTCGTGGTCCTCCCTTATACCTTCTAAAATCCAACACCCAAATGCTCGATTTTTCATTAATAGGCTTAATTCCGGAAATCTTTTACTAGTAAAACATGGGCCAATAGATATGAAAATTGGACGATCCCATCTAATGGCTTTTATATCGAAAGATGATGGGTTTACCTGGTCCGATGGATTATTACTGGATCAAAGAAAAGATGTTTCCTACCCAGATGGTCAACAAACAAGTGATGGAACTATTTACATCACCTATGATTATATCCGCAGAAGTGACCAAAAGATTTATCTAACAAGTTTCTCGGAGGATGATGTTATGCTCGGGACAAGCAGAACAATTTTGGAAGTCTATAATAGAAGGAAGCTTATAAGTCAAGGTGGAGAACAATAATGATTTATAAATGGTGCAACTTAATACTATTCAGTCTATATCCTGGTTCATGGATCCCGAATAAAGTCGTGGATAGTCCAATAGTAGACCGATAAATATTCTTCTCAAACGAAGATGCAAATTCTGTGGTAAAAGACAGCGAAACCTCAAGAGATAATAACCTCGTTGTACAAAAATTAACAAAAAATAGAGGGCAATTATTTTATTCAATTTAACGAAATAATAGCAAATGTTTTTGCATTCAAAGAGCGAATTATTCCAGCATTAAGGAATATTCCAAATCTAGACGGATTCTGACAATAAAATTTTGATGGTTTTTAACTGAATACACATCCTTCACTAACAAGTAAAAAAAATAAAAGCCAAAACAGCGGTTGAACAATTTCATTTCTCCCAAAATATATTTCCAAAAAAGAAATAACTGTTATTACTAATTCTCTTCCCGTGGTATCGGAGCTTATTAATTTTGATAATATTAAGCTAATAGTAATTGGGGGAGAAGTTCTCAATGAGCGAAAAGCAATTTATGGTCCTTCCGCTGAACGAGTTATTTCACATTATCATGCTAAAAAGGCTTTTATTGGTTCAGACGGAATATCACTATCTAGAGGATTATCGTCTTATGATGAAAATGAATCCCTAATTACGCTGAAAATGGCTGAAAACGCCGATGAAGTTTTTTTGCTTTGTGATTCAACCAAAATAGATAAAGACTCATTCGTAAATTTTGCCCCGGTTTCAATTATAGATTATGTTATAACAGACCAAGATTTGGATCCTAAATTAATATCAAAATACAAAAGGAATAATGTAAACCTTATAAATGAAAAAATATAAGGTGCCCATTATCCAGGATAAGCGGTTTTTCGAGGACGTCGGTTGAATACTAGGGTATGAATACTCCTTTTTTTTTTGATAGTTAAGATAATAACAAGGCGTACGGTTACGATGCTTTGCGGAATTGTTTCTACTATTAACTCTGAGGCATCGGGTATTCTTTTATTTCCTCCAAAGCTCAAACAAATTTGGCTTTTTCGTAAATAAAAAAACCACGCCATTAGGCGTGGTTTTGAGAGTGTCGTGATGGCACTAGGATTCGAACCTAGGACCGCCTGCTTAGAAGGCAGGTGCTCTATCCAGCTGAGCTATGCCACCATTCGATAAAATTAGAGAAGTTCTATCTTTAGCGGCTGCAAATATACAATTATCATTAATTACTGCGCAACTTAATTCATAAAAAATATTTCAATACATTCCCGTATTGAATTTCAAGCATTTTAATAGGCATAATTATCAAAGGAAAATTTATTTCAATATATTAAAAATAAACTTCGCACCTCTTCCAAATTCTGATTCCACATGTATTGATCCTCCCAATTTTTCTACAATTTTCTTTACAGTCGCCAATCCTATTCCATTTCCACGAACCCCGAATTTATCCGTTGAAGCCAACTTTTCGAAAATTTTAAATATCTTTTCCTGAAACTTAGCTACTATTCCAGGTCCATTGTCTTCAACATAAAAAAGATAATGGGTATCACTCTGCGATACCCCCAGCTCAATCTCAACCACCTCCTTATCATTGTATTTAATGGCATTGGTAACCAAATTAATAAGAATCTGATGTATGGCCGTTTTATTGACTATAATATGGGTTAAATCTGATTTTATAACTAGACTTAAATTGTGGTCATAATTAAAAAGTCCCTCTATGTCCGTTTTTAAAATATCCAGAGCAATATTCGTTTTTTCTTCCCTCAAGATACTCGCCGCCTTACTATAGTCTAGCAGACCGTCAATGAGACCGATAAGGTTGTCGGAAGATCCAATAATCAATTCCAACATTTCCAAACCTTCACTATCCAACATCTCATCATATTGGTTTTTGAAAAGTTGCGCCAAACTTGAAATATTGATCAAGGGCGATTTAAGGTCGTGAGCGGCAACAAGAGCAAATCGCTCTAAGTTCTCATTTTTTTCTTCCAGGTCAGTTATCGCCTGCTCCAACAGCAGTTTATTCTTTCTGAGCTCCAGTAAATTCATTGCTTGATTGGAAAGGGCCGATAAGGACCTGATCTGACTTTGACTCAGCAAATGGGGTTTATGGTCTATGACACACAATGTTCCTAACGCTAGTCCGGCCTTACTTACCAAGGGAACACCGGCATAAAAAATAACATGTGGGTCCTCGGTAACCAAAGGATTATCCTGAAAGCGTTCATCGTTTCTCGCATCCTGAACTATAAATACATCATTAGGGGTATTAATAGCATGTCCACAAAAAGCATACTCTTTAGGTGTCTCACTTGCATCCACACCGTGATGGGATTTAAACCATTGCCGCTTATCGTCAATGAGGCTAATAAGGGATATTGGGGTGCCACATATTTCCGCAGCAATAGCGGTTAAATTATCATAATCGGATTCCGGTAATGTATCCAGGATAGAATAGGAATCCAATTCCTCTAATCTTTCCTTTTCGTTCTGGGGGACTTTAGGTTCTTTCAGGGCTGAATAATTTTAGTATTAAAGTTTTTAAATCACAAGTTTTAGGCTATGTCATCTTAAGTATAGTTTATGCTAAAGATATGGGTTTTTAGATTGGCAATCAATAGAGTCTATTCCTTGCCAATTGATGAACAACAACATTCTTTTTAAGTTCATTTTCAACGTCATGTAATGATAAAGTATTTCTTATAATTCTTTATGGCCTCCACTACCCCCTTTATCGGCGTCTCTATGATTCTTTTTATGGCAAATATACCCAAAACTATATTTTTAGGATACCTGGCATAAACATCTGTATAGCCCTTGCCAATAAAAGTTTTTGTTCATCTTCCACTAGGGCACTGAACAAGTTGGCATTCTTTTGATATTAGGAAATCTTTTTCCCGGATGCATTATACAGATTCTTGACCCTTCCTCCCAAACTTAAAAGCCATCCATATCTTCTTGAATAACATTACAACCAGTAAACATAGAAAACCAATAATGAGTCCAGCTATAAATTCTCCCAAAATTGCTGGCAAGGCATTAAACCAATGATGAAGAAATTCAAGATTATGTACAAAGATGCCTCCGGCAACCAAGACCAATGCGATGGTCCCAATTACCGATAAGCTTTTGACAACGACAGGCAATGCCCCTACCAAAAACCTTCCTATGGTATCGGATATACTGTGCTTCTTTCCATTCCATTCTATTAGTCTCAGGCCCAAGTCATCCATTCTCACTATCATAGCCACAATACCATAAACTCCCGCCGTTGCCACTAGAGCAATTATAGAAACTACCATTACCTGGGTCCAAATAGGTTGTTGCACCACCGTTCCAAGAGCTATAATTACTATCTCTACCGAGAGAATAAAATCTGTAATAACGGCCGATTTAATTTTTTCCTTCTCTAAACCTAAAATTTCCTTTTTACTTAGGTTGGTTTGTACTTTACCGGTTTTAGGCTTGTGTTGGGGTACAAAAAAATGGTAAATTTTCTCCGCCCCTTCATACGCCAGATAAAATCCGCCTAGCACCAAGATTACTGTGATTGCTAGTGGGAAAATTGCACTTAGCAGAAAAGCAATGGGAAGTATGATTAATTTGTTCAACAACGAGCCCTTTGTAATGGCCCACAATACAGGGATTTCCCTAGAAGAAACAAAACCAGAGGCCTTTTCAGCATTAACAGCCAAATCATCCCCTAAAATACCTGCCGTTTTCTTACCCGCTATTTTAGTCATAGCCCCAACGTCATCCATTAAACTGGCTATATCATCCAATAATGCAAAAAATCCTGATGCCATATCAATGCAATTTGTTAATTATTGTTACAATTTATTAAACCCACCTTTTCATCTGCCCCTTTCAATTTACCCCTCATCCCATGGTACAATTCGATTGAATATATTTGCTGATTTCAATAATCTTGAGCTAATTGCAAGAATAAGACTATTTCTTTAAAATTAAAGTCTCAATAGAATCTAGTCTTGCCCCAAAATATTTCAACAAATAACCCACAAATATTTATTTAAGTTACTATAAGGTTGGTAAAAGCCAATTTAATATTACATTAATGATGATCTTTGGCTGATCTCAAATGGAAAAGAAAAAATTCAAATATCGGCTTTTTAAAGGGTTCGCCAAAGTTATCCTAATGCTGGCATTCCTACTTATTGTTTTAGTGCTTTTCGTTAAAAGCCCCTCCGGACAAAATTTAATAGTGGCCAAGGCCACCACTTACATTGCTAATAAAACAAAAACCAAAGTCCAAATAGACCAACTCTTTATCACTTTTTCTGGGAATGCTTTTTTGGAAGGCTTGTATTTGGAGGATAAAAAAGGGGATACTTTGCTATATTCAAGAACATTGGAAGCCAATATTCCCCTTTCGCCTTTACTATTCGGTAACACATTAAACCTTAAATCATTGGAATGGAAAGGTCTAAAAGCTCATATAGCCAGAAGTGCCGATTCGGACAAATTCAATTTTGATTTCTTAGTGGAAGCCTTGGTACCCAAAGACACCACTACCCGGTCAGAGGTGGCAGAACCTATGAAAATAAGTGTAGGGTCGCTTAATTTTTCCGACTTCAAAATTGCATATAATGATGCATTTCTGGGCTTGGAAAGCAAACTTGATCTGGGACAGTTATATTTAGATGCCAATACAGTTGACCTGGAGACCCTGCATTTCAACTTAGAGGAGGCTGTACTTTCCAATACCAACATCAATTATAAACAGACCAAGCCTGTTCTCGAGGAAGATAGTACACAAAGCCCACTGCCATTTGTGGTGATCAACAGTTTAAAACTACACAACGTAACCGCTAATTACAACTCCATACCCGATGGTGTACTTGCCAATGCAACCTTAGGGGATTTTGAAATTGAAATCCCCAAGGCCGAATTAGGAAAGAATGAAGTTGCAATAGGCTTGTTATCCCTAAAAAACTCCGACATTTCCCTAGGTTTTTCAAATGCAGAACCAGCGGCTATAGACTCCACCGGAATAGCCCAAAAAAATAAAGATTTTTCCTGGCCAGATTTTTTAATAAAGGCGGATAAGATCATCTTAGACAATAATTCGATCCAATATAGTTCTGGGAATAGTTATACCCTTGTGAGCCAGTTCAACCCCAATGATATATTTCTTTCAAATCTAAGCTTGGAAGCCAACGACCTCAACTATCGTCCTGAAAGTTCCAGCTTGAAGCTAGATCGGTTTTCCTTTGTTGACAAAAGTGGTTTTCAGTTACAAAACCTAGGTTTTGAGGCCAAACTGGACGATAGTTCAGCAACAATAACTGGATTGCATTTAAAGACCAATTCAAGTTGGCTAACAGCCGATCTAAATATAGAATATCCATCCATACAGCAATTGATCAACTCCCCTGAAAAGGCCAAAATTGATCTGCAACTGCCCATTTTACAACTCGCATTGCAAGATGCTATCTATTTCCAACCCGATCTAGGCAAGAACCCATATTTTTCTACCGTCCAACAGCATCCTTTTACAGGAAACTTAAAGGCATCAGGCACCCTTGGTGAAATAGATATTAACCAGCTACAATTAGATTGGAGCAACAGTTCCGTGGTAGCTAAAGGGCAGCTCACCCAGCTTATGCAAACAGATTCGTTATCTTTCAATTTTCCGATGCTGCAAGCAACTTCGATCCGAGAAGACCTACAACAATTTGTTGCTGAAAAGGATTTGAACATTGCTATTCCCCAGACTATTTTGGTACAGGCCAAAACTCAAGGAAACCTAAAGAATATCTCAGGCGAAGCCCTATTGAAAATACCCGAAGGATCTGCCCAACTTAAAGGAAACTATTCCAATTTGGATCAAATCAACTTCAGCGGAAATCTCACAGTGGACAGCCTACAATTGGGAAAGTTATTAAAAAATGAGCAGTTGGGGACCATGACCTTTAAGATTAAGGCCTCTGGCAATGGCAACAGCCTTAATACATTAAACGCCAAATTTGAATCCGATTTCACTCAATTAGAACTAAAAAATTACGATTTTTCCCACCTCGATCTAGCAGGAAAAATCCAAAACGGGTCAGGAAATATTGATCTTACATTTAAGGATAAGAATCTGAATTTTATCGCCAAAACAGACTTGGTTCTAGATGCCATCAAGTCTACAATTGAACTAGACCTAAATGTTATTGGCGCCGACCTGCAAGCGCTGGGTATCACCAAGGAAAATATCAGGGCCGGGCTAGACTTAAACGCCTCTTTTGAGGGTAACTTGAAAAACTATGGGTTAAATGTTCAAGTAAACAATGGCATAGCAGTCTATGATGATCAACAATACCAAACGGGAGACATCTTGCTAAAATCTAAAATGGATACGCTTCGTACCGATATTAAGATCCAAAGCGATTTCCTGAACGGCAGATTAAAATCAAATGCTTCCCCAATAGGAATCAATACGGCGCTTACCAAACAATTTAAAAGTTACTTTGAGGATCGCTTAAAACAACCATCGCCCTCCGATTCAGTAAAACTAGAAATGAATTTTAGATTAAACCCCACCGTCCTTATCTCGGATGTTTTCCTTAGGGATTTGGGACAAATGGACACCATCATATTAAGTGCCAATTTTGATGCTGCCAACAAGAGTATTAATGCCAAATTAAATGTTCCTTCTACAAGGTATAAGGGTATTACACTAGATAATTTGGACCTATCTATAACTGGAGATTCCACCAACCTCTATTTTAACGCTGGCTTATTAAATCTTATAGCAGATCCGGTGCATATTAAAAAAACATACCTAGAGGGAACCCTTAAAGACAAAGAATTATTTTTGGATTTCAGTTCATGGGACGACCAGGAACAAGTTGTGCATATGGCCTCTAAAATGATGCTAAGCCAAGATACCACCTTGCTCCAAATAAATCCTAACGGACTTTTATTTAATAAGAAGGAATGGGTAATCCCAGAAGATAATCAAGTAACTTTTGCCACCGAACATATAGGTTTCAAGAATATAAATCTGACTAGAAGCTCCCAGAAACTTAGCTTGAGCAATATAGGCTCCGATTCAGGAGAAAAGCACCTCAGCATAGACTTCGACCATTTTAGATTACAATCCTTTTTAAGTCTGTTCAATCCAGATACCCCCTTGGCCTCTGGCTTGGTAAACGGAAATCTAATCGTAGAAAATCCCTTCGGGGCAACAGGAATTGTGGCCGATTATGAAATTAGCGGTCTAGAGGTGATGCAGCACCCCTTAGGTAGCTTATCATTAAAAGCCACTTCTAAAGATAGTAATACCTATGATTTTGATCTGGCCTTGAAAGGCAGTGGGTTGGACATAGATTTACAGGGAGATTATGCCGTTGCTGAAACGGGGGCCAAACTAAATCTGGATTTGGACCTAAATAGGATAGACCTGAAGGTTATAGAGGACTTTTCCTTTGGGCAGCTAAAAGATACCCAAGGTTATCTATCCGGAAGAATAGATGTTGCTGGCACCACCACATCACCGGAATATACAGGAACCATCAATTTTAATGAAACGGATTTTAATGTTGCTACTTTGAACTCCGTTTTTAAGATAACGGAACAGTCCCTAAAAATTGATAATGACGGAATTTATTTGGGCAATTTTCAGATTACGGATGCCAATGGCAGCAATTTCACGCTGGATGGCTCTGTGGGGACAAAAGAGTTGTTGAACCCTATATTTGACCTCAGCCTCAAAGCCCGACAATTTCAATTCCTAAACTCAACAGAGAAAGACAATGAATTGTTCTATGGAAAGACTAATATTGATATGGACCTTACCCTAGAGGGCGATCTGCGACTACCCGTAATAGATGGAAAACTACGTGTGCGGGAAGGCTCCGTTGTGACTTATGTAGTTCCGGAATCACTGTATGATATTGAAGAACGTGAAGGGGTGGTCATTTTTGTAAACCGTGATCAGCCCGATGCCATTCTTACCAGAAATGACCAAGAAGAAGCCCCGGCCTTTTTTAGAGGCCTGGATATCAAAGCCATTTTGGAAGTTGCCGATGATTCTAGCTTTAACATCATTATTGATAAGCGAACAGGCGATAACCTTCAGGTCTCCGGGGACGCCTCGCTTAATCTTAATGTGGAACCGAATGGCAGGGTACAACTTACAGGAAGATATGAGCTTAACTCCGGACATTACGAGACCAATCTGTACAACCTAGTGAAACGGAAGTTTCTGATAAATCCCAATAGCACCATAACCTGGCAAGGAGATCCTACCGATGCCAAGCTGGATGTTACCGCTACCTATAAGGTAGAAACTTCTGCATCGCCATTAATGTCCTCCGTAGTATCAAGCGAAGATATTAGTGTAACCAACCAATACCGCCAAGTCCTACCATTTTTGGTCTATCTAAATGTAGATGGCCAACTATTGGAACCTAGTCTGTCCTTTGCCCTAGATATGCCAGAAGATGAACAAGGATCCCTGGGGGGGGCGGTGTACGGGAGGGTTCAACAATTAAACCAGCAAGAGGCAGAGCTGAACAAACAAGTATTTTCCTTATTGGCACTTAACCGTTTTTATCCTGACTCCGGCAGTGACGGAAGTATTGGAGGTACCGCCGCCATTGCCAGAGACAATGTAAACAAGGTCCTATCCGGGGAACTGAACGCCTTTTCGGACAGGGTTTTTGGGCAATCTGGGTTCGAGCTGGATTTTGATCTGGACAGTTTTACCGATTACCAAGGCGAAAGTCCACAGGACCGTACCCAACTAAATATCAACGCCAAGAAAAAATTGTTCAATGACCGTTTGATAGTAACGGCTGGAAGTGCTGTTGATGTGGAAGGTAGCGCACAGCCAGGGCAAGAAGAAACCCCGATTATCGGTAACGTAAGCCTTGAATATTTGCTTACCACAGATGGACGATATAGGCTAAGGGGATTTAGAAAAAACGAGTACGAGAATATTATAGACGGACAATTGATCGTAACCGGGGTAGCCTTGATCTTCAATAGGGAGTTTAATAAATTTAGCCAATTGTTTAATCCTTTGAAAGAAGTTAAAAAAACAGAAGGTAACGTAGAACCAGAAAACGAATAAAAGATTGAAAGCAATAAAAATACATCGCTATATATTTCTCCTGCTCTCCTTGGGATGCATATATTCATGCAGTATTGGCAAATTTATACCTGAAGGTGAAACTTTATATACTGAATCAAGTATTGATATTTCATTTCATGAAGAGGTGAAGAACACCAAAAAAGTAACACAGGAATTAAACACCCTCCTAGCACCAGATCCCAATTCGCAATTTCTTGGGATGCGACCAGGCCTTTATTTCCATTACAAAGCGCAAAAGGAAAGACCTGGCTTTATAAACCGCTGGCTCAATAAAAAGTTTGGAGAAGAACCTGTCTATCTCTCCGCAGTTAACCGCCAGCGCATAGAAGAACTAATGCTGAACCGATTGGACAATCGCGGGTTTTTCTATAGCAAGGTAGCTTCTATCATAGATAGCACTCGAAAATATGCCTCCATAAAGTACACCATGGCATTGCCCAAACCATATACACTTGAAAAATTTGAATTGGAAATAGATTCCCTGCCCATCTATTCTGAAATTGCTAAGGCTATGGAGAAAACAGAAATTAAACCTGGAGATCGGTTCGACCTAGAGCTTATGAAATTTGAAAGGGAACGGATAGACCATGAACTAAAACAAAGGGGATATTATAATTTTAATCCAGATTTTTTAATTTTTGAGGCCGACACCAATCGCTATGACAATAAAAAGTACGACCTCTATCTGAGATTAAAAAGAAACCTGCCCAAAAAAACGGTAAAAGCCTATACCCTTGATTCCATTTCGGTCTATCCCAACTTCTCCATTGACACAGATATGGAATCTGAAGCAAAAACAACTGAAATTAATGGCATAGATTTTATTCAGAAAAAAGAATTTTTTAAACCAAAGAAATTGGAACCTTATCTTCTGTTTGGGAAAGGTCAGAAATATAATTCGGAAGCAGCCAGGTTAACCAGTAACAGGCTTTCCGCACTTGGCGTCTACAAGTACGTAAATATTAGGTTCAATGAAATGGATACTACCAATGTTGACAGTACCGCTTCTTTGTCCGCTGACATCTTACTTTCCCCGCTAACCAAAAGGTCTGTACGTGCGCAATTACAAGCGGTAACCAAATCTAACGGTTTTGCCGGGCCCGAATTGTCTCTCACCTATAACAACCGAAACCTTTTTAAAGGAGGAGAAACCTTAAGCATAACTGGCAATTTCGCCTATGAGGCCCAACTTTCCGGAGGTAAGCAAACTGGTCTTAGCAGCATAGCAGGAGGACTTAAAACAGATCTGATTATCCCCAGACTGCTCCCTTTTTCCCCCAAACACTTTAAATACGCGGTTCCCAAGACCAAAATTAGTCTAGGAATCGACTTCCTAAAACGCACCAAACTTTATACCTTAAATTCGTTCAACAGCTCATTTGGATATGCCTGGAAGGCTAATAGATTTGTGTATCACGAACTTAACCCCATTAGCATCAATTACGTAAACCTGTCCAATACTACTGAAGAATTTACAGCCATTTTGGATAAAAATACGTTCTTAAGACAAAGTTTCGACCAGCAGTTTATCGCTGGGCTCTACTACACCTTTACTTTCAACGAATTGGTAGATGTGAATAAAAAGCATCCAATTTTTGTTTCCACAAGTGTAGATATTGCAGGTAATACTTTAAATCTCCTAGGCGGCTCGGGCAATACTATTTTTGGGTTGGAATATGCCCAATACGCCAAGGCAGATATCGATTTTCGTTATTATTTTAAATGGGGAAAAGAACAATCCCTTGTTAGTAGACTTTATGCAGGCTGGGGCATTCCATATGGCAACTCCTCTACCCTACCCTTTGTAAAACAATTTTTTTCGGGAGGTCCTTACAGTGTAAGAGCATTTAAAATACGTTCCCTAGGACCAGGAACATTTACCTCTACCGAAGATGGAACAACTTCTTTTTTCGATCAGTCGGGAAATCTACGGTTGGAAGGTAATTTGGAATATAGATTCCCTATATGGTCATACCTAAAGGGTGCCGTTTTTGCGGATGCTGGAAATGTATGGCTGACAAATGAAATAGAGATTCCCGCAGATGAAACTGAAGAAATCCGTGAATTTAACGAAGAATTGCTCGCCAAAGGCAAGTTCGGTACCAATTGGGCAAAGGAATTAGGTATTGGTCTGGGCTTTGGTCTTAGGGTAGATATACAAAGTTTTGTACTGCGATTTGATTTTGCCTCCCCACTGCAGGTTCCTTACTTGCCTGAAGGGGAACGGATCAGGATTCCATTTTTCGATGGTGGCAGTAACAATGTAATTTTCAATTTTGCCATCGGATATCCGTTTTAAAAGACCTCATCTTATAATCTCAAACTATAAATTATAAAAAAATCATAAAGTTTTTCATCTAAATTGAATGGATCAAAAATGTAATCTTTTGAATTATTTCCTATTAAGGTTTGGCGCTAATTTTAGGGTAGATAAATTATTAACTCGTTTGCCATTTGTGCAGACCTTAAATAAAATACTACTATGAACAGTGATCAATTAGAAGGAAAATGGAAACAAGTCAAAGGTAAGTTCAAACAAAAATATGGTGACCTTACCGATAACGACCTAACCTATTCAGAAGGTAAGTTTGACGAAATGTTAGGACGGTTACAAGAAAAAACCGGAAAGAAAAAAGAACAATTAAAAGACGAGATCGACAACATGTAGTGTCGATCTCATTAGTTTAAAGCTCATTACAGCAACCCCTACAAAATCTTGTAGGGGTTGTTTTCTTTTAAAATAATGCGGTGAAGTAGTTAATTCCAAATCTTAGGTTTATAACAAGGTAGTAGTGAAGCCAAGTCGTCTAAAACCTATTTTTTTTTGGGAGGTATTAAATTATTGATTAAAAGTGTTTTACCTAATAAATTTGGGTAATTCCTGCCTATGCACAACACTTCGCAAAGGCAACAACTAATTACCAACCACAGGGGTAATTTTCAATACCACTATTTGCGTACAAGTTTCGATCTTAGGAAAACCCAGAAACTTCCTAATGGCTATTATTACGAATAATGTTAAAGACTTTTCTGGTGGTCCGTGGCGTATTCCTTTTTATACATCCGAACAATAATTAAGAACAGACTAATAAGCAATGGACCAAAAATAAGTCCTATAAATCCAAAAATGGGCACCCCTACAATTACTCCTATAAGCGTAATCAAAGGATGAACATTGTCCAGTTTTTTAAGAATAAAAAGGCGAAATAAATTATCCGTTGCACCTACCACAATTATACCGTACAACAGAATTCCCCAAGCCTGGAAGGTACTGCCCTCAGAAAGGGTCAAAATAAATACCGGAATTATGCCCAAAAAGGAACCTACAAAAGGAACCATAGAACCTATGGTAACAATTACGGCCCAAAAGAAAGGGGAATTAACCCCAAAGATAAAAAACCCTAGCAGCGCCACCAATCCTTGGGCCAAGGCTACCAAGGGAATGCCCAAGGCATTTGAACGTACCATTGCCCTGATTTCCTCCCCAATTACTTTTAAATTCTCCTTCCCTATGGGAATATATTTGAACAAGGATTCCTTTAATTCACTCCGATTGGTCAACATATAATAAAGCATAAAATACATAATTCCGATAGCTATGAACATGGTGAAGGTACCTCCTGCAAAACCTTGAAGGTTTTTGGACAGCCAAGTGGAAATGGCACCCACATCTATTTCAGAGCTTAAATCATAACCTATATAGCTCTCCCATTTACCCAATTCCGATTTCATAGCAGCTACCACTTTTTCGTAATTTTTAACCGCATTTCCTATCTTTGCGCCCAGCATAAAGACAATTCCCGAAACAGGCAACAATATGCAAACAAAGGAAACCACCAGCAAAACGCTGGCAGCCAGATTTGGGTGCCAACCCTTTTTAACAAGTTTGGCCATGGGCTTCCTCAAAAGCACGTAAAAAGTAATAGCCCCCAAAACTCCTGACAAGTAAGGTAGGATAGCCTGGAATATTAAGCCGCCCAGTAAAAGTATAAGTAGAATTGTAAAAAGTTGACGTATTATATTTGGTTCAATGGGTTTCATAGTTTCGAATTATAACCTAGGTTCTTTCTAAAACCTATTATATGGGTTGTTTAATTTTTTCTCCAAACCATCTCAGTATATTGAAAAAAAACATATTCTTGAATAGGGTTACATACATTATTTAATGAAGGCGGTAATTGGGACTATGCATGATAAAAATACAGGCGTAATACCACCAATTTGAAGAATGGACGTTAAACGCAATCAAATTAAAAAAAGGAATAATAAATTGGAGCTACCCAACCTTATTGGTATAGACCTTAAACGGGCTGGATAACTCCGTACTCAAACTACCAAATTATAGAACCTATAAGGGCTTACGACCCGATATAATATTGTAAAGAATGGCTATTACAGCAATTACCAAGAGAATATGGATCAAACTACCGGTTGCCATACCTGCAATAAACCCAAAAAATCCCAATGCCCAAATAATAATACAAATTACAGCGATTAACCATAGAATACTTCTCATAATTTATTGATTTAGTTATTAAATGTATATTTTTAAAATTGTTTTGAATATTCACAACAACGTAAATTACTCAATTATAAACACTTATAAATATATATACTTGTTTGTACCAGAGATAATGCATTAGGTAAATTTATTAATGCAATCGAAGTATAAAAAATTTTGTACATCATCCTGCTAAGGACAAAATTGGCTATTTGGGTTATTGCGCGAACAAAAAAAATTATTGCAATTTTAAGGTTATATGTACTGCAAAAAGGAGGTTGTGGTAATCCGAGTCCTGTGTTATATTAATGTCGTAACTTTAAGTAGCAATCAATATAAAGTCTCCAGTGGGTCGTATTCCGAAAGAAGGGTGTCTTTAGCGTATTGGCTTGCAAATAGGACAAATTATTGTTAGGAGTAAAACCCTATTATATTCTTATTTTTAATTACCTAAGCGCTAATATCATTACCCCAAAATAAAACGTTTGTTTTACTTAACCATGTGCGCGTTAAACTGTCATGCTTTAAATGCCATTCTGGGAGAGGTTTCCTTTGGCTTTTCATGAGATAATCAAAATAACAAAACCACACCCGGACCCAAATAACGGTCTTTAATCGGATATGGTTTTATTCCTTTAAATGGAACGGGCTTACAATATTATTACAGGGTCAACGAAACCTCAATATAATAAAATAGGCTCATATTATAGGTGGTGTTCTGATAGAGTAGCCCCAGGTAATAAGTGCCATCTTCCCAAGCCTTTAACCCGGTAATAGGGTTTGGGGTCGGGAGATTGTTGTCGCTTTCAGCGCCAATAAGGAGATCTGCCGTTGTCATTGTTAGTGGTGTTGTGCTAAAATCCAACACGGTATTGCCAAAATTTTGAGATGTTTCTAAACCTGTGTGCTCTTCAATATCCCAAATAATGGTTTTTGTATAATCTATGGCATCTATGTATTCAGGTTTGTGATTGTGCTTTTTATTGATCAGGACCACATACAATTTACCATCACCCTTTACATTGTCAATGTAGGCTTGGGCGGTAAGGGTATCGTTCATTTTAAGTAATCGGTCACCACTGCCATCTTTTGTATAGTTAAATAACTGCCTATTTGTACTCACATCAACCACTAAATAAGAACTTATCTGAGGATCTACGGGTAAATTTTCCGCTTTGTAAATGGTAATGTTTCTTTGCTCTTCTAAAATGGTTCCATTTTCATCGGTAATGGCAATAATAAAAAGGTAGTTTCCTTCTACCGCATCTTCCGGAATATCGAAATGTTTGTGTACAGTGGCGTTTTTCACCCCTTTAAACTCATCCCAGCTAAGCTCATAGCTCCAGGAACCATCATAAGTCTCCCCTTCAATTGGTTGGAAAGTTACCGTGACCAAATCTATCTTGTCACCTGCCACAATCTCAGCGTTGAGGTGAAAGTCACGACCAACAACCCCAATTTCATTGTTGCTAAGTCCAACTTCCACATCTGAAATGGTGGGCTCGAGCAATACCATATCCGGGTCATCCGTGCTACAAGAAGTAAAAATTAACAGTAATGCGATCGGAGTGTAAAATAGTACGTTTTTTAGATTTTCAATTGATTTCATTATGCATTCTAAATTTATTATTCTACAATTTTTATATCTATCGATGTTGTACTTTGCCAACCAGTTTCGTCGATTACAGAGAATGTGCAATGATAGTCGCCCGTATCCACAGCTTCTGGGATGGTAAAGGGAATACTAATTTCATAGGACGTGATGCCCTCTTCAATTGAAAAATTTTCCATATAAATCAAGGGATCAACAGCACTTTTAAGGTCTTCCAATTCACATTGGGCCCCTTGATCGTCATGGGTATGATGATCAAAATTGTGGTGGACGCCCAAACTATAGGCCGCCAGTGCTACATTATCTGTAGCTTGGGCCTTAAATGTATAGGTTTGGCCTCTTTGGAGTACTTCGCATGCCTGAGGGAATCCACCTGTATAATTTATACTTATGGTGGGCTTCTCTTCATCTATTTCAGTATCATCGCCACTGGAACAGGATACCACGGATAAAAGAATAAGGCAATAAATTAAATGTATGGATCTCAATTTCATTTGATTTTTTTTTAATAATAATAGACCGCAAGGTATGCTTTCATACCCTGCGGCCTTAAATACTATGATGCAGTAACGTCTATATGGTCTTCGTACTCAAAGGTATTTCCATCTTCGTCCTCAATGGTAAAGGAAACATGGTATTCACCAGCTGGAGCTGAATCAGGAACAACGATATGTTTATGGAATTCCGCTTCGGTCTCCTCGTGGAAACCTTCCTCATAAACCGCTTCAAAGTCCCACTCTACTTCCCCTTCTCCTGTTGCAGGGTCATGCGCATGGATATCTACGGATATGTTATGAATACCATTAATAGCAGCAATCATAAACTCAACATGAAAGTCATTTCCCCTTGCTACAGTTTCATCCATATCAAAATCACTAATAGTGATAGGACCCAAAATTTCCAGATGTCCCTCAATCTCTGTGCTATTTCCCAACTCGTCGGTGACAGTCAGTTCGATATGATATTCACCGGCCGGAATATTCGATGGAATATTGATGTGTTCATGAAAGGTAGGGTTAATTACCAGATAGGAGTCTTTTGTAAAGGTTTCTTCATAATCCCAATCAACCTCTCCTTCCCCGGCTTCAACCTCATCGGAATGTATGTCTATGGAGATACTACTAACGATCCCTACTGCATTTATTTCAGCTTCCAGATGAAGGTCGGACCCCTTGTAGGCAAATGGTTCTGTGGAATGTTCGCTACCTTCCCCAAATTCGAAATTGGTAATTACCGGGGCAGCTACATCGGTAGCCCCGTCGTCATCACTACTACAAGAGTGTAAAAAGAGTCCTAAAAAAGTTACAATCGCTAAAAATCTAAAATTTGTTTTCATAATGTTTGTTTTCATTTGTTTGATAATTAATTATTATTGTTTAACATTTATTAAAAAGGTATTGTTAATGAGATGGATAAGTTTCTACCCGCTTCTGGCACATCTATCAACCGGTAAAAACTGGTATGGTCAAAATATTGTGTATTGAAAACGTTGTTGAGTTTTACCCGCATTTCAATGGGCAAGGTGCTTTTAAAAACATCCATTTTTGTCATAAGGGACATATTAAACAACTGATAACCATCGGTTTTTTCTTCGGGAGGAACAATGCTATTCTGTGCAGCCGTAATCCTGTAGGCCGCCATGAATTGGGGCTCCCTTAAAAAAAGAAAGTCCTTAAATTGATAGCTGGCGGAGAACAGCCCCGATAATGGGGGTGAAAATGGAAGTGTAAACCCTTTCTTGGAGCCATTTGTCTGTCTAGAATATACATATTCGGCAGAAGCATCCAACTGCAGGTTTTTAAAAAGTGTAGTGCTTCCCCTTAACTCCCCTCCTATCCTGAACACCTTACTTTGAGTATATTCATAAATTTGTAAGGTTTCATAGTAATTGGAGGTCGGATTCAAGTAAATGTAGTTATCGAAAAGATTTATAAAAGGACTGATTGCAACACTAAACCTCGCTGCAGTATGGTCAATATCCAAGTCCAATTGATAAGACGATTCAGGGTCAAGTTCCAGATTCCCCCTTTCGTAACGATACATATGATAATTCACCCCGTCCGAAGCCAGTTCGTTAGCCAAGGGCATCCTAAAACTCTTTCCGAGATTAACTTTATAAGTGGTATTGTTTTGTATATAACTTAGTCCAACCGAGGCACTGACATTGCCAAAATCCAAGGTTTTGTTTTGGGCCCTTTGTAAATAGATATAGGATGTTGACCCATCACTGTTGTTTACGGTTGAGGGATACCAGTCGTAATACGATTTGGTGTCCAGCATCCCATAATCATAACGTATTCCTCCCAGTAAATGAAAATCTGGATGGACCTCCACATGGTCATAGGCAAAAACCCCGACAGAAAAACGGTTATATGCAGGAATCAGAAATCCCCATCCCCCAATGTTATTGTCTTGATATTCCAAATTTACACCCGCTACAACATCATGCCTTTCACCGGGACTAAAAGAGTCTTTTATATTTAAGGCGTAGGTATTTTTATCAAATATCCGTTCCTTACTATTAGGTGGCTTTGGCATATACCCATGCGGAACAGGCTCAGAAAGTTCCTCCCTATGATTATTTTGATACCCCAGGTCCAATTGCCATAAATGATTTCCGCTACTTAAGGAAGTATTGTTCGTAATTTTAAAATGATTTACCTTATGATAGGGCAGATCAATATCCCGGTTAGAACTATCGTAATCAATACTGGAACTTCTTACTTCCAAACCATGGGCATTGGCAAAAAATCCGTTCTTAGCATTTACATTACTAAAAATAGTTTCCGACCTTATGTTGTCGTCAATAAATCCGATACCTAAACTTGCATCGGCTTCTTGTCCAGCTGTATTTCTTAAGTTATTGTCATGTAATTCAAAGATGTAGTTCTCATAATTGATTTTATCCGTTGGCACTTTGTAATCTCCATAATCCCTATACGTTAATCTTCCTCGATAAAACCACTTATTTTTTCGTGTCTGTATGCCTGCCGAAACACCCAGCAAATCATTGTTATTTTCCCCTAACAGGTTAACCTCCCCCTTAAACGAATTTGGAAGGGGCAATTTTGCAGCCTGTATATCCACAACCCCGGCAATGGCATCAGAACCATATAACAATGAGGCTGGCCCCTTTATAATCTTCACCGATTCAATTCCGTACTGGTCAATTTCCAATCCATGGTCATTGCCCCACTGTTGGGCCTCGTGTTTTATACCGTTTTGGACTACTACAACCCTATTAAAACCTAAACCTCTAATTACAGGCTTGGACTGTCCAGAACCAATATTAATGGTGCTCACTCCAGGTATATTTTTCAAGGTCTGCATTAAACTGCCCTCCCTGTTCTTATCAAGAAAATCATGTGAGACGGTGTGGGACACAGTGGCCAATTCTTGAGCCTCCCGTTGTTGCGTTTTCCCCTTCACTTCTACTTCTTGAAGTTCGGTGGCGGATTCCATTAAAGCAATCTTTAGGGGTTCCATTTTTGGTCCAACTTTGAGCGATACGGTTTCAGACGAGTAACCGATATGGGATATAGTTAAGGAGTATGTGCCCGCAACAACATTTTTTATAGTAAATGTCCCTGTAGCGGATGAAATAGAAAAAAAACCCTTACCAATAATATTGGCTCCTACAAGAGGCTGCAAGGTATTGGCGTTTATAACGGATCCTTCTATTTGGAAGGAATCCTGTGCAAACGCTATGGAGCACAGGCTAAAATATAGCCATACGCCCAGCATTTTATGGGTCATGATTATTACTATAAGTTGGAACAATTGTCCCTAAGCGGGAACATCACAAAACCTATACAACTAATCCTAATATGGAAATTGATAACGCTTTCTTGGTTTTAGGCAGATAGCCCAAAGACCGTGATACCAACTCTTGCCTAACCGTAAAAAGCGATTATATGAAATAACCTACATAACGCTTTCGGTTGCGAAATAGGTATAACAGTAAAGCATTGGAGTTATCCAATAATTCCAGAAAGAATAAAGTGCAAGGGAAACTTACAGTATAGCGGGGGGAGGTCGTGAAAAGAGCTGATCAGTAGCAATAGTACTGGAAACAACAAAATCGTAATGTGCAGATTTCCCTATCTGACGAATGGGTTCTGTGTTTCTAATCTCATATTCCGGTATATGCGTTGAAATTGCCGGAGTTAAGTTATGGGAAACGGCATGGTCACATATATAACAATGCAATACATGCTCCTTATCGTCCGTATGGGAAATAACATGAAGCCCTGCCATTTTCATTGAAAGAAAAAGGACAAGGAACATATAAGTTATGCTATGCTTAAGACGAACGATTTTCATTAACTGCAAACATATAAAAAGAAACCAAAAAATATTAAAAAAACTTGTTAATATAATCTAAATAAAGGTCATAAAAATAACTCTTGATATCTAACCTACCCTCTAGTAACAGTAAAAAACAAAAATTTACTAAATAATAATTTATTTGAAAAGTTTGATCCTGTTGGTTAGGTAGTTGGAAAAGAATATCAGGATTTACAGAATCCTAATTAACCCTCAATGCAAATAAAAAAAGAGGCCGTCTAAAAACATTTAGGCGGTCTTTTTATTTTTAGTTGTTCCAGTAATTTTGGTTTTAAACTGTTTTTGTTTGATTAATGCAAAGAAGTCCTAAGGTCTATCGAGCTAGGGTAACCTTTTTCAGGTTGTGAGCCATTGCGATAAGCCCTATTTTAGTCTCCACTTTATTGATACCTCTTAGGGTAAAGCGTTTAAAGTTCATATTCTGTTTTATATTTCCAAAAACAGCCTCAACATCCCAATATCTTTGTTTACGATGGGCAATGCCCTCCGGGCTAAGTATTTTTTATTTTGCTCTGGTCTTGAGTCTGACCAGGTTGTAATCTCCCTCCACTATCCTATTTCCTTTGGCTTTATGGCAGGCTCCTCGCAGAGGGCATCCCTAACAGTTACCTACCGGATAACGATCAATGACCTGTAAGTATCCTGTCCTGGTCCCTTTCCGGTAACTTCCTATATTCTGCATTACCTGCCCCATTGGGCAGTAATAACAATCCTGTTCACTGTTGTAATATAATTTATCCGCTGCAAAGGGCTTATTACAAGTACCACTTTTCTGATCTAAATATTCTTTATGGAAGTAATTCAATTTGACAAAGGCTTCAATATTCCTGCCTTCTAGGCTTGAATAGTTCTATTCGCTTCCGTATCCCGCATCTGCGGTGAGATGTTCGGGGGCTTGGCCATAACTATCAAAAATTCATCTACATGGTCATTAAGTGTCATGGTATCCGCTGTGGTCCTTGCAAGGGTATAATTGGTAATGTATTGATTATTAGTTCCCGCTTGCAGGTTGTACGCTGGTTTGAGTTGACAGTTTTACATGTGGTCATCCTTCATTCCTATAAAAGTAGCATCGGGGTCGGGCTTGGCCGTGCCTGCCAACCACATAAAATGAAGGTTCTCCCCTAAGGCTTCTTCTATCTTACGCGATGATTACAGGTTGCGAATTAATACCTTTAAAAGTACTTTAGGGCGATAACTGGAGGTTTTATATTCTTTTTCTAAAACAGTTTAATCTATTTGGTCCCATATTGTATTGACAATTAGTACCGGATGGTTTTTAGGAACCTAATCATCATAACTGGGTGGAAGAAGACTCAATTGATCTTGATTATTAGTCTTCTATACTACCTTTCGGCCTATCACTAAAGTCACGATCCTTTAACGTTAATTCAAAAAAAAGAGGCCGCCTTTTTATACAGCCGCCTTCCACTGTAGGTTAACTTAACTATACACATAAATATCCAAAAATCTAGAAATCAGACTTAATCGTCTTCATTTATTTACGATGTTCGCTCAAACTGTGTTTGAAAAACCTGTCCGAACAGGAGCTAGTTTTAATACCTATTGTAAAATTCAAGAACAGGACAATCTCCAAAGTTTAACTCGGAATAATTTGGGTAGTGAACTATGAAAGATAATGCTATAAACTAGGTCCGTTTATATAATTATATTTTGAGTCTTAGTCCTTATAAAAAGAAGCTCCCCATTGATCCATACTCCTTAAAATATTCTCTAGGGATTTCCCCTTTTTTGTCAGGCTGTACTCCACCTTTGGGGGCACTACGGGAAAAACTTCCCGTGCAATTAGTCCGTCCAGCTCCAATTCTCTGACGGTCTGGGTAAACATTTTATTGGATACTCCTAAAATTTTCTTCTGTAAAACTCCGGATCTCAAAGGACCTTCCAATAAATGGAACAGTATTAAAGGCTTCCACTTGGTGCCAATTAGGTTCAGGGTGTAGTGCAGGGGACAATTATTTTTGATCATTTGGGTAATGTAAACTATTTGTAATCAGTAAAATACTCTTTTTGGTAACTATATAACTTTTAGGTAAGTTATTGTCAATAAGGCAAATATAGGATATTTTTGCAGTCTAAAATAGAAGTTATGAAAACGAATGAAACTTATCCAAAGTCCTTTTCACATATCGGACTTACTGTTCCCAATATTAAAGAGGCCGTAAAATTCTATTCGGAGGTTATGGGTTGGTATGTAATTATGGAGCCTTCCACGGTAAAAAAGGAAGGGGAAACAGCCATTGGTCAAATGTGTATTGATGTTTTTGGCGAAGATTGGGAGGAATTTGAAATTGCCCATATGGCTACCTCGGATGGCATTGGGATAGAATTGTTTACTTTTCCTCATGGGGTAAAGGAAGCGCCGGAGTTTAATCCGTTCAATACGGGTCTATTCCATTTTTGTATACAGGATCCCAATATAGAGGAGCTTGTGGCCAAGATAGTGGCCCATGGCGGGAAGCAAAGAATGCCCATTAGGAAGTATTATCCCAATGAGAAGCCCTACAGCATGTGCTATGTGGAAGATCCTTTTGGAATTGTCTTTGAGGTCTACACCCATAGTTATGAGCTTACCTACTCTTCCGGAGCCTATGAAAAATAGCCGTTTATTTACATCAATAGGATGTAAGCGGGGTATCGCCTAAAGTCTTACTGCCCCATGTTGGTCAACATGGGGCAGATTAGTCTTTTTATATAGGGTGTAAGGAATATCGGATATACCAAAACCAAGGATTTATCCGATAAGGTAATTAGGATTTGTTCCTTTAATCGCTTTCAAATTATATAGCAGTGAATGGTTATATAAGTGAAGTGGCGGGTGTAGGGAGCTAAATAGTTAAGTAAAACTTACTGCACTTAGATCCAGAATCATTTCTTTCCTTTTAACAAATATAACCTAAGGCCGGTTACGTATAGGATTACTGGAATTAAACCCGAAATAAAAACTAGTATCCTCCCCCATATTCCTGCTATTTCGCCTATATGAACAGGGTAGAATTGTGCTGCAATGCGGTTGCTGTTGGGGTCGGTTTTATAATCCGTTAGGCTAGTAATACTGCCTTCTGGACTCAGCTTTAGTTCCTTGGTCTTTCTTATTCCAGTAGTAATAAACCTTTCTTTGATATAGCGAAAATGATAGTTGTCTTCTTCATTCTTAGGAAGGATTACGGCACGAAGGTCGTAGTCCTTGTCCGGATTGCGCAAATAATCTTGATAGGGTGTGTCGTGGCCATTGGTCTGTGCTCGTTGGTCCAGCATGTTTTTTTCGGAAGCATCAAATATGCTTAGAGCCGATTTATAGTAGGTATAATAGGTAAAATAAGCCCCGGTAAAAGCTATGACCATAAGGGGGATATAAAAACTGACTCCTATCACCTTGTGCAGGTCATAATGCAATTTCTTTTTCTTGGCCCTCCATTTTATTTTAAATCCTTTGATAAGATTGCTGCTATAGGTTTTCCACCACAAATAGACGCCAGAACTCAGTAATAGTAGGAAGAATAAAAGTGTACTGCTGCCAGTAATATATTTTCCTATTTTGGGGATTCCCAAGGTGCGGTGAAAATTCAATAAATCCTCGAAAAATTTAATGGAAGCCGATTTTTTACCTAAAAACTCCGCTGAAAAGGGGTGGTAATAAAGCGTCTCGCCATTTTTAAATACCAGGGAAATTGTTTGTTGCTCCCTATAGGGCAGGTTTATTTTGGCCAGACTATCCCTATGTTGTTCTACCAGCTTGTAGGCCGTTTTGTAGAGACTATTTTCATCAAAAGTTTTAATGGGCTCAATGGTCAATAGCTCTGGGTTGAGCATTGCGCTTAGTTCAGGTTGCCAAATATATAGCGAACCTGTCAATCCCGAGATGGAAGCGATCAGGCCGCAAGACAGCCCCAACCAAAGGTGTAAATTCCTAATAAACCTGTTAAAAACAATCAAAAAACTATAGTTTAAAAAAGGACCCATGATCGACGGTTGTCAAACATGGGTCCTGTTATTTAAAAATTGTACCGAAGCCCTAGTTTGGCATTGGCTCCTTCCCCTGCTGCTGTAAAGGTTTTTAGAGGGGCCGCCCATTGCGAACGCGCAGGCATATAATATTCATTCAACAAATTGTTTATGCCCATGGTAAGGGATAGGTCCGATTTTATTTGATAGGCTACGGAAAGATTCAGTAAGGTATAGCCACTTACAGGAAACTGTGTATGACTATAGGCCCAGGTGTCATTGCTGTCCAGATAGGGGTCAAATCGGTTTCTATCGCCCAGATTGGTCATTCTAAGAGATGTATTTATTTTTTCTGTGGGTTGCCAGTTAATATATGTGGTCCATTTTGGGGCGGCTATAACATCACCACCCAAATAGGTTAGGTTGTTTTCGTCACCTACGGCATGTGTTAGCCCTTCCACATAAGAATATGAGGTTCCAATTTGCCATTTCTTGTTCCAACTAAAATAGTCCAAGGATACCTCGCCGCCATAAATACGTTGTGGTTGTTTGGAGGGTACAAAGGTATTGATCTCATCTACAAATACCACCCCTGTTCCCAGGTTGGAAGTACTGTAATAACCCACAGCCTCTAGTTGCCAGTTGTTGAACTTAGATATAAATCCAAATTCATAGTTATTGGTGACCGCAGGTTCCAACTGTATATCATTTATGTTTTCGGCCACCGCAGACCTCAGTACAGAGCCTAGATCGGCAATGGAAAAGCCTTGGGAATAACTTATGTAAGGGGTAAATTCTTGGTGTTCTATATACCGTAGTCCTACGTTAAAGGCCAGATTGTTGAAATTAAGTTTACCTCCTTCCACGGCTACGGATGGACTAAAATTGCCATCGCTTTTGGCGGAATAGGGAAGGGTATTATAATCTACGATATCCATATGCATACCATCATAGCGCAGCCCGGCCTTAAGGACCCATTGGTTATTAAATTTCATGGTAGATTGTGCGTAGGGAGCCCAGTTGATGAGTTCAATATTAGGGACCCACAATCTGCCATCTAAAAGCCCTTGATTGGTTTTGTCCTTTAAAAAATCCACCCCATAGGTCAAGGATATGTTTGTTTGGTTATAGGGAGCAAATTGGGTGTGAAAGTTAGGTCTGATTCCATATTTTTCGGCATTGATTACAGATTGTCCGCCGTTTTCAAATTTGTCCGAATAGAAAAAGACGTTTTCAGTGTTTTGATAATAAAGGTCTGTTTCAAAATTGGTAGTTCCTTGGAAGATATTGCTGAGGCTATATTTTAATTGCCCATTTATAAGGGTGGTTCCTGTGGGTTCTTCCTCAGCAATGCTCCCTTTTATACCGTAACCGGAAACAATAGAATAATCTCCATCTTCATTATAGACTTCTACCTCTGCAGCTACCGGAATAAAGGGGCTATCTTGGGCGGAATGGTAGATATTTCCGCTAAGGGTAAGTTTTTGCCTATCGGATAGTAAATACTCCAATTTTCCAAAGCTGCTATAGATGTCGCTATTGTCAAAGCCGTATGTTGGTAGTAGGGGAATTCCGTCTGCATCGTATTTATTACCGGTTTGTTCCAAACTACCGCTGATGTAGTAGCTGAATTTATTTAGGTTGCCCTTGAGGGACTGATGTATGCCCCAGCCCAATGCGTCATTGGTTTTGGCTAAATTGATTGATCCCCATAGATTGGTAGTGCCCTCAATTTTTTCATTGGACGTTGGATTTTTGGTGATATAGTTAATAAAACCACCATTGCCCCCATTACCAAAGATGGAGGTGGCCCCTTTAATTACCTCTACACGGCTAATATCATTGGGATTTACCGATTTAACGCCCAATTGGCCATTTCTCAGAGGGGTAGATTGTGGAATACCGTCTACCATGACCAATAGTGAACGACCTCTAAGGGTTTGTCCCCAATTGGAAAAGGTGCCAGTAGAGACAGCGAGTCCTGGGACAGTGAATTCTAGTATTTCACTGATGTTGGAGGTAGAGGGTGCAAACTCCTCCAACTTAGCTAAGCCTACAACAGTCACGGAGGCAGGAATTTCGGATAGGTATTCGGAATGTCTGCTCGCAGAAACCACTACTTCATCCAAGTTGCTCAAATCTTCTTTTAAAACAGCATCATACGTCAAGGAGGAGTTGGGTTTTAGGGTAATACTTTTAGTTTGTAGCTCATATCCCAGCATTCTTAGGGTAAGTGCCCAGGATCCTTCCTCAAGGTCCACAAGTTGATAGTTACCATTTAGATCGGTCATGGTTCCCTTCTTCAATTCCTCAATATATATGGTTGCACCGCTAAGAGGTTGATTGGCTTCATCGGTAATTTTACCTTTTATACTGGCTTGTGAAAAGGCATTAAAAGAGAGCAAAAGGGCTGCTGCCCAGGCCATTATTTTCATTCTATTCTTATTTAGATTTATTTAAAATAAGAGCAAATATAGAGTCCATATGAATAGAGACAAAGTAATTTTTAATATTATTTGTCCATTGGATATTTTCTGAAATGTTAGTGGCTTTAGTGATAGGGTTTTATGGTAGAAATGTAATAGGTATCTGCTAGCGCCAGCCCGCCTAAAGGACGGGCAGGTGTCACGCTTATGCTTACTATGGATCAATATCAAAAGCTGTGTGTAGATTGCATAAATAGAATAAACTATCCTAGGTTTTATGTTCTGTTCATTTTTTGCATCGCCCAAAAAACGACCAGGGCCGAATAACCAAGGTACGGTGTACCTTGATTAGGAGGAGCCAGCTGTAGCCGAGGCTAGGCTTATTTTAAATTTCTATAAATCCACGCACTTTCCACTGCCGCACCGTCCAGGCCGCTTTCACTTGGGTGAAATGCTCTTTGGACGCCTGCCTGGTAGGAAGACAGGGCTTCCATTATCCAACGTGGAAACCACTTGATTTAGAACGAAATTGAAAATAGGCCGGTTTTAGTTCCTTCAATTTACATGCTGAGAAGAATCCCCGCTAGCGCGAGGGTCACGCTCGTGCTTACTAACCTAGGGCGCGAGCCCGCCTAGAGGACGGGCAGGTGTCACGCTCGTGCTTACTAATCGCTACGTAAAGTCTACGGACTTTGTGCCCAACAACACCGCTATACAAAGTCTTCCGCTGTACATCACAGAAAATTAGTGGAAGTAAAAAGATAAGGAGTACAAAATAGTATCTGTTTAAAGTTACTCACGCTTATGCTTATTTATCCCTCATTGGGGTAGGCTTGTTAAGCCATACCAACAAACGCTAATTCCAAACCTTGTAAATGGGTGTGTTAGGTCTAAGACCTAAGTAAGCAGAAAATTAAAGCATGAAAGTAAAACACAGCTATAAACGATAGCTACTGGGGAGGCACTGCTGCTTATAGTAGAACATTAGCTTTCATTTAATGAAAAATTATTAAAAGTAAACCTGATTATTTACTTTTTACTTAAAATGTAAACTTTTATGTTGACTTTTAGGTATATTTGTAAATGTATAAGTTTACTTATGTATTGTTTTGTAAACATAAACAGTGACAAAAAATGAGAAACAAGCGAAAACTTTTAATAGAGCAGTTAGATAAAAAGCTCCAACCATTCTCGGAAACTGGAAAAGTCCTGGTCCCAGAACGTGGATGGATCAATACAATTAGAACCGCACTTAATATGACTATGGCCCAACTCGGGGCCAAATTAAATATGACGAGACAAGGTGTTAAAAGAATTGAAGAAAGCGAGGCTAATAAAACAATAACACTCAATTCTTTAAAAGGTGTGGCCAATGCAATGAACTTAAAATTAGTTTATGCGCTGGTCCCAAAAGATGGCACCATTAACGATTTAATACAAATCAAAGCAGAAAAGCTCGCTGAAAAAATAGTGTTGAGAACCAATCAAAATATGAAATTGGAGGATCAAGGAATAGGAGACGAGAAGATAGCCCAAACGATAAAGGAACTTGCAGATGAAATAAAACGAGAGATGAGAAAGTCATTATGGGATTAGAACTCGATTATAAAGATGGACAAACACCTTTAGACGAAGAAGAAAAGGAGGGCCTTAAAATAAGGTCAATTACTACCCAAGGAGAACTGGATGAATTTGAGCAATTGAACATGGAAAAAGCGGTTGAATGGACTATTCACACCAAGTTGAAACCAGAAAAAATATTGACAGAAAAATTTATAAAAGACTTACACAAAAAAATGTATAGCGATGTGTGGAAATGGGCAGGTGAATTTAGAAAGACCGAAAAAAATATTGGAATTCCGTGGACACAAATAGGGATTGAATTAAAGAATTTACTGGATGATACAAAATATTGCATAGAAAATAAAACATTCTCATCCGAAGAAATAGCTATTAGATTTAAGCATCGATTAGTATCTATTCATTGTTTTCCTAATGGAAATGGTCGACATTCTAGAATGATGGCTGATATAATTATGGAATCGATATTTGGGGATGAAATATTTTCATGGAAGCAATCAAACATGGTGCAAGCCAATGAAACAAGAAAAGAGTATATTAATGCTTTAAAGAAAGCAGACAATGGAAACGTTGCACCATTAATTAAGTTTGCAAAAAATTAAAGCTAGGATAACGCAAGCCTAATCCATACTGTGGGTGCCGATACTCTTATCGGCACCCGCTAGCGCGAGCCCGCCTAGAGGACGGGCAGGTGTCACGCTTGTGCTCACTAACCTAGGATAACGCAAGCCTACTCCTTACTTTGGATTGCTCCTACTCCTATCCGCCCCCGCTAGCGCGAGCCCGCCTAGAGGACGGGCAGGCGTCACGCTCGTGCTTATTAACCTAGGGCGCGAGCCCGCCTATAGGACGGCAGGTGTCACGCTTGTGCTCACTAACCTAATCTAACCCGAACCTACCTATCCACCCAAAATCATATAAAACTTAAAAACCCTATATATCATAAGACATACAGGGTTTTATTTAAAGTTTATGGGATTAAATTCAATACCAAAAAAGACTGTTTAGTATATCAAATAAGCTAGCCCTTTATTTAAACTAAGTTAGATTCCTCCAAACATAAGATGGCAAAGAATGAAGGCAATAACAGAGAGAATGATTCCGGCTAAAAAAACATGAAATGATTTGCGCAGCAATCTGAATTTTTTGTCTATCGTTTTCCCTAAATGAAAAGTATCTTTAGCGATAGTTTTATATAGTTCATCACCTTGGTACATCAATCCTGTAAGTTGTTCAACATAGTCATCTTCTTCCAGGTTATTGTAGTTTCCATAAAATAATAAGTTCTTTGTCTTCTCTTCGCCATGTTTCAATTCAGGTCTGGTCGCGAATATTGCAAAAGCAATGGAAATAAGGTTTGTAAACAACATCAATACTACCGGGTAAATCAAATGCGGGTCACTATCTAACTGACCGTAAACAGTACCTAAAATTATAGAAAGAATAAGGGCATTGATAGAAATTAGAATGTTCGATTTTCTATCGATCATTGTGTTCAGCGTGTATTGATTCTTTGAGGCCAAGCGGAATAGGGTCTCTGCACCACGTTCTGAACGAGGTTCAACTTTAGCTAACTTCTTTTTTAAAGCCTTTAAACCATCTTTATCAACATTCAGTGCTTCCTTTAAATATTTATCTTGTTCTTTTTCTGTTTTTTTATCGTTTGGTTCCATGTTGTTTTAGCTTTAAATGATTCGGTAGTCGTATGAGAAACATTGTATTAGTTATAAATTTTCTTTACTAAAGGACCAATACTCAGCCCTTGTACAAGTATTGAGAACAGGACTACACTATAGGTAATATATAGAATTATTTCTGAAGAGGAATTTTCAGTAAGGCTTAAGGCCAAAGCAATGGAAATTCCACCTCGCAAACCACCCCAGGACAAAACGGATACCGTTTTCAAAGGTGTTTTTTCTGAATGTTTTAATAGAGAATAAGGTAGCAATACCGACAAAAATCGGGCTATTAATACAATAGCTATTGCCAAAACACCTAGTACTAAATGGGGCATTTCAAATTTTAGCAAATGGATGGATAAACCAATGAGCACAAATAGAACGCCATTGAGAACGTCATCTAGAATTTCCCAAATATTATTAAGTAATCTTCTAGTAACCCCTATACTGGAAGCGACATTTATTTTATTTCCAATAATGATTCCTGATACTACCATCGCCAATGGTCCTGAGACATGTAGTATTGAAGCAATGGAATATCCGCCCATGGCGATAGCAAGACTTATCATAACGGCCAATTGTGGATTATCATCAATACTCTTAATACAACTATATCCTATAAAACCCAGTATGGCACCATAAACAATTCCGCCTACTGCTTCCTCTAAAAATAGGGATCCTATTTCAATACCTACCGAACTTTCCTCTGGAGAAATACTACCCCCCGAAAGAAGTAATATACCCGAAAAAACAACAACGCCTATGCCATCATTAAAAAGAGATTCTCCTTCAATTTTAACCTGAAGATTTTTAGCAATGTTGGTCTTTTTAAGTATTGCAAGTACCGCAATGGGGTCGGTCGGTGAAATCAGTGCCCCGAACAAAAGTGCATTCAAAAATGAAAGTTCAACACCTATCAATTGTGCTGCATAATAGGTCATAACGCCCACAATCCCTGTAGAAATTAAAACCCCAAGTGTTGCAAAGAGTAAAACTGACCATTTTTCTTTGGCTAGTTCTTCAATATTTACGTGAAGGGCTCCGGCAAAAAGGAGAAAACTTAGAATACCTTCAAAGAGCAGGGTTTTAAAGTCGGAATTGGTGACAATATCACAAAAGAAGATATAGAACTCAGGAAAAATACCTTTGCTCATCCAAATTAGTGCCACGGTGACCAAACTCATAGCCATTAACCCAATAGTAGCTGGAAGTTTCAACCACTTGTAATTTACAAAGCTAAAAAACGCGGCCAGGGAAAAAATGATACTAAATGATTGTAGCATGCTTAAATAGTAGTGTTTAAATTAAATTCACGTCCGTCATGATTTCCAACACCCCGGGGCCATTTTGTTCAAATAATTCTTTCATTGCGCCACTCAAATCACTTTCTTTTTCAACACGTTTTCCCCATGCGCCACACGAAACAGCATACTCGGAAAAATTAGGATTGGAAAGCGATGTTTTCCAAACATCAAATTCTCCCGCTCTTTGTTCTTTGGATATTTTACCCAATTCATGATTGTTCAAGACTATCAATTTTACCGGCATATTATATTTTACCAAAGTGGTTATTTCAGCTAGATATTGACACAATCCGCCATCACCGGCTACGGCTATAACGGGTCTTGTATTACCTACTGCTGCCCATGCGCCGATAGCAGCGGGTAAAGCAAACCCTATGGAACCCAAATACCCGGACATTAAAAAATCCTGCTCATCAGGTTCAAAATAGCGCCCAAAAGAATAGGCATTATTACCAACATCAACACACATTACAGCATTCTTGGGGGCTAGGTCATTCATGGCTTCAAAAACACTTATGGAACTCAATCCTTTTTCAGAGGTTTCATGGAGGCGTTTTGCTTTTTCTTCTTTCCAGATGCTCCATCGTTCTGCGATTTCGTTTTTCTGGTCAATTGTATTCGTTTCTCCCTTCAATTCGGAGGTGAAAATGTCCAAGGTTCTAGAAATCTCTCCCCAAACAGCAACGTCTATTTCGTGAAATTTACTTAATGCCAGCGGGTCAAAATCCACCTGAATTGTGGGTTTTTTGTAGGTGATTCCCGTATGATTGGAAAATGAAGCGCCAAAGACAATCAATAAATCTGCTTCATTCATGAACCAGGAGGCAATAGGTGTCCCGCTTCGGCCAAGTACACCACAGCCAAGTGGATGACTATCGGCTATCAGGCCTTTTCCTTTAAAAGTGGTTACTACAGCGGCATTTAAGATTTCAGCGAATGCGACTATCGATTTTTTATGGGCGCGCGCGCCATGTCCCATGATGATCAAGGGGCGTTTTGCATTTTTAATTAGGGCGATAGCCTTATCGGCCATTTCTTTTGGAGGTGCTATTTCCATGGGTGTAATTCTATTGAAACCAGTTTGGGCTTTGGCCCCTGTCGGAGCTTTTAGTTCCTGTATTTCATCGGGAAAAGTAAGATGCGAAACATCACGTTTTAAAATTGCATGTTTTATTGCCAGTGACATTAATTCTGCATGTTTGCTATTGCCTTGAACACGCTGATTAAATTCCGCAACGGTATCAAAGGCACGTACCAAATCAACTTCCTGAAAATTTCCAGTACCCACAACTTGAGTTGCGACTTGACCAGTTAATGCCAAAAAAGGAGCTCGGTCTACTTTGGCATCCCACATACCCGTATATAAATTTGTAGCTCCCGGACCCGCAATTGTAAAACAAGCGGCCGGTTTTCCCATTAGCTTTCCATAAGCAGAAGCGGCAAAAGCAGCTGCCCCCTCATGCCGTATCCCATAAAAATTTAGGTTCCCTTTTTCTTCTTGTCGACGCAAGGCATCAGCGAATCCGAGATTGGAGTGACCTACCATTCCGAAAACTTTGGTAACGCCCCAGTTCACCATGGTTTCTACCATAATATCTGAAATTGTGGTTTGGTGAGTATCCTCTTCTTCCATGCCAACGTAAATAGCGTTGTTTTCCGCTTTGGTTGGAAACGTTTTTACACCATCGTCAAAACCACCAGGTGGCATTCCTGTACAAGGATTGAAATCCCATCCATGCCAAGGGCAACGCAATAGACCATTTTCTATAGAACCTTCTCCCAAAGGCCCTCCTTGATGTGGGCACTTATTATCAAGAGCAGAAAATTTACCTTCAAAATGAGTCAAACAAAGACCTTTGTGAGCAGCAGTTACGGTCATAACGCGCCCTTCCTTTAATTGACTTTTATTTTCTAATACCTTATGCCATATGACTTTTTTATCCATGGGAGTTGTTTTTAGATTCGTTATTGAATTTGATGTTCAAAAAAGGCCGGCATAGGAATACCAAACTTTTTATAAACGGAATGGGGTATGCCAATATCTGCGATACGGATATCTGTTGCTGCAGGAAGATAATTAAGCACATCTTTAGGAGCAGCCAAGGTTAATATCTGATTTGCATTAAACATAGGTCGACTAAGATCTTCAGAAATACCCATGGGAATATCCAAAGAAATTCGAAAGGCAGATGATTCATTTGCCGCTTGTATCCGTTCCAAAAAAACGTCACTTAGCGGTAATCTTTGAGAAAAACCTAAATAAGCATCTACCCAAATATCTGCTGTAGTTGTTATCTCTTCTTTGGCTCCAAATAACAATGCTCTTTTTAATTGCTTTACAGGCAGTTCTTTTGTGATGTCTACTGGTATGTCTAAAAAGACATCAAATCCCCAACCGGATAATCTCCTAGCTGCCACGAGTCCGCCACCTCCGTTATTTCCGTTGCCAATACCGATATGGATTTTGGACTTTTTGTTTGCCGACATGGCTATTAAACGAGCCAATTGTAAACCTGCGTTTTCCATCATTAATTCAATGGGCAAATCATACTGTTCCACAGCTAGATAATCCATCTCTTTAAAAGATGCCAACGATAATGTTTCGGTATGTTTGAAATGAGTATCCAACGGTATTTATAGTGCTTTATATGTTAAAATAGTTTCTTTGAAAAATGCTATGGCCTTTGCTTTATCCATCCCCTTCATGGGCGCTATGGCGCCTTTAAAACCTTCGTTTTTCCAAGAACCTAAGGTCAGTTTCCCAAAAGATGCTGTATCAATGCCTCCATTGCTATTATATCCACTGGTATATAAGTAGAAATCATCAACCAATGTATCGGGTATAGCCAACCCAAAACCAACACTTATATTTTTGGAGGCATCCAAAACAGCATAACCACCAGTATCAAAGTGATGTGGCCAAATGCGAATAGCTGTATCCAACTCTAACTCTCTCACGATATCCTCTAAGGCTTTTTGGGCAATTATACGAACCTCTAGTAGCGCATTTAACTCCTCCTTGGATGGCTTTTGAAAAACAAAATCATCTGTTATCTTTTCATAGGGCAAATCATAATGAAGTTGATAGTTGTAAGCTGTGTTTTTTCCTAGAACCGCCGTAACGCTATCTATCCATTGTACGATTTCTTGATGTGTTTTACCATCTAGACTGATGGCTTGTTCATTTTCGTCATTTGTTGACCAACGCAGCCTAAATTCGGCATACTCTAAGATTAACTTATACCCCTTATCATTTAAGGGCCAGGTTTCTAAATGTCCTTTCTCGCTAATAAAACCTAAGTTAGTATGGCTATCATCGTCCTTTTTAGTTAAAAAATTGATTCCGGCGGTAGCCAAATATTGCGCTGCTATGTGAATTTGATTCGTCATTATTAATTTTTAAAGATTAGTACCTGCATAATTGATCCCGGTTAGGCGATGCATATCGGTATTGAATGTTGATAAATCATCTTGATTAAATTTTGAAACATCATCGTAACCGCAAGAACGTGCAATGACCTTGATAAGGTCATTGGTGGCGTTGAAATAGTTGTGCAATTGTTTTGCCGAAGAGTCAATTATTAATCTGCTTCTTAATGATTCTTTTTGAGTAGCGATGCCCACAGGGCAATTATTACTGCCACAGGCACGCATTCCCAAACAACCAATGGCTTGCAGTGCCGCATTTGAAACGGCAATAGCATCTGCGCCCAGCATTAATGCTTTTCCAAAATCTTCTGCAATACGTAGTCCGCCTGTAATTACAAGGGTTACATCGGTTGCACCTACTTTATCTAAATATTTACGTGCTCTTGCCAAAGCCGGAATAGTGGGTACGTTAATATTATCTCTTAAGATGGTTGGAGCAGAACCGGTTCCGCCGCCTCTTCCATCAAGAATGATATAATCTACACCAACATCCAATGCAAATTGAATATCCTTTTCAATATGACTCGCTGCAATTTTAAACCCTATTGGAATGCCAGCTGTACGTTCCCGTACTTTATCAGCGAATTTTTTAAAATCTTCAACGGTGTAAAAGTTGGGGTTTGCTGCTGGTGAAATTGCTGTTTCTCCTTCTTTTAATCCTCTTACTTCAGCGATTTCCTTACTTACCTTAGCACCAGGCAAATGTCCGCCTGTTCCCGTTTTTGCACCTTGACCCCCTTTAAAATGAAAGGCTTGTACATTATCCAATTTATCCCATGAAAATCCAAATTGTGCAGAAGCGAGTTCGTAAAAATATTTGCTGTTATTGGCTTGTTCTTGTGGCAACATGCCGCCTTCACCAGAACAAATTCCCGTTCCTGCAAGTTCAGCTCCTTTTGATAAAGCTATTTTCGCTTCCCGCGATAAGGCCCCAAAACTCATATCACTTACAAATAAAGGAATATCAAGAATCAATGGCTTTTTAGCTTTGGGACCTATCACCACTTTAGTGGCCACCTCTTCCTCATCCAAAAGCGGTCTACTTGCTAATTGTGCAGGCAAAAATTGAATATCACTCCATTTTGGTAGTGTATTTCTATCTACGCCCATAGAGGCTGAAAATCCGTGATGTCCTAAGTTTTTGAGTCCATTTTTCGCCAGCTCCTTTATGTAGCCTGTATACGGCTCTGTATCTTCAGGATGCGTATCTGCATAAGCACCCAGGTATTCATCTCTATTAAAAGGTTGTGCATGTTCATTTAAGTAGGCATCTATTTCCGCTTCATCTACGAACAAAGTATCACCTTCTATTTTGGTGGTGAATTTATGAAGTACTTCATTGTTATTGTATTCAGAGACTCCGGTATCATAGCGATAATCCCATCCATGAACACCACAAATAAGATTATGACCATCTATATGTCCGTCTGACATTAGTGCTCCTCTGTGTAGGCACCTTCCATAAAGTACGGAGATTTCGGCATCGTACTTTACGATAACCAAATCCAACCCATTGACCAGGGCATGGGCAGGTTTTTTATTTTCTAGGGTATTAAGTTTTGCTATTTCTACTGGTTTTTTCATGAAGATGTTTTTTAATTTAAAATGCAAATCCGAGAACAAAAACAATTCTGCCTCCATCGGTACTATTAAAATATCCTATATTGGCGGTAATTGCATCTACTCCGCTTATCCATAAAGAGCCGCCATAACTATTATGCCAAGTGTTGGAAGTATCATTTTCTAACCATACGCGACCGTAATCAAAACTTCCGGAAACTCCGAATCGTAAGGGAATTATACTGGTACGTAAACCACCTAGGGATAATCTTAGGTCGGTATTTTGATAGAAAGATTGTTTTCCTATAAATCGTTCATTTCTAAAACCCCTTAAACCGTTATTACCACCAATTTGTGCGCCGTGGTAGAATTCAAAATCATCACCTAGTATAAGTTCTCCGGCTATTTTAGTGGCTAAAATTAGCCCACCCTTGCTATCTAATTTATGATCCAAGGCTATTTCAGGTATAAGATACCCAAAATTATTGTCATTACTGGTATTGCCAATATTGGCCTTATAACCTCCCGTAATATTAAAATCCATGCCTAGGGTTGGAAAAGCTGGGTTGTCTTTGTTTTGATACTCATAAGCAAACTCAGCACCCGCATACGTTTGTTTTTCAAAAACAGTACTATTTTGCGGTATGTTTGCTGGGTCATTGATGAATCTATCTGCTGTATTTTCAACTTCGAAAGATTCTAATAGCGGTTTTATATGAAACGCACCCCCATTTTTACCACGATATATTAAAGAGATGGCCGCATTCCATTGTCTGAGACGCACTCTATTATAATCTAGGTCTACTGCTTCCTTGTCATATTCACTATCGTTACCAAATCCAAAAAAGTTTTCAGCGAAATTGGGGCTGGTATAGCGCCCTTCGATACCAAAATTCCAATCGTGAAAGATGTTGGAAAATTCTCCTTTATAGGCTAAATCAAAACCTGAAGTACTGGTGTAATAAGCAGCACTTATTGTATGTTTCTGTGTAAATGGATTTCGCTGTAAACCGTAAAAAGTATTGGTGTTTTGAACTCCTATTTTTAGACCATCATCAGGATTAAATGCAATAATGGGTAGCAATTGGTTAAAGCTATGTTTTACTTTTCTATGATCATAATTGTTAATGTCATAATCATCTACCAACCATTTTTTTGACCCTTTGTTTACAATAGTATTTTTTTTACTTACATAATCATACAGTTTTACTTTACGGGTATTCTTAAAATTGTAGGTGTCATTACTCTTGCCCCCAATAATTTTTATGGGAATTAGGTCCGTGCCATCTCCTTCTACCAAAAAAGTGTCCTTTCCGTCCAGGCCATAGATCCAGATTTCCTTGGTCACCTCTTTAGAAAAAGTTCGGTTAAGGAGACCTAAATCTTTTCTTTGTATTTCTACGGTAGTTTTTCCGTTGGGAAGACGTGTAATTTTAAAATCGTCTCCTTTTTTGGTACCGGTTATCACCTCAAATTTATTTAAGTAGGTATAGTATTCATGTGCAATTTTCATCAAATTACTGCGTCTACCCTGTAGTTTTAGTTTAATATCTTCAATGGTTTCACCTTTAATTTCTTCCGGGATTGCTTCAAATGCCTTTTCTATGATATCATCTGTGATATTATTTTGAATGTAATTGGTCTGTTTCTCCCATTCTTCCCACCCAGAGCTGTTGATTAAGGTTAAATCTAGGTGGTATGGTGAGGAAGCAAACCATTTTGCGCTTCTGAGATCGTGGTCATAGGATTGCATTTTTCGAAGCCCTGGAACAATTCTGGTAAGTATGGAAATTAAGCTGCCATCATACTTTGAAAATGCCTGGTCACGATCACGTGGAATAGGTTTGCAATATTCAGTACCGTCATCTTTTTTAAATAATGCCCATCGCCATTGATCTTCATGTCTATCCCAATCTCCAAGCAACATATCAAATAGACGCGCTCTTATATAAGAAGGTTCATCAACAACAGATTTTCCTGATTTATTGATCTCTTGTAAAACATCTGCAGTACTCAGAATTTTTATGGGATTTCCAAAACTATCCGCTCCAATCTGGGTGTCACCAACATGCTCTTCTATCATGTAGAGTTCATCACCAAATTCATCGTTGTAAACACCTAGTGTATGCTGTTTGGGTATGTAATACAATATAGGGTTGGTATGTGAAACGTCAACGGCATCGGCCAAGCCACCAATTGCAAACGGAGTATAAGGATGGGAAGTGGTATAAAAATCAGCTAAAAATTTATCTACTACGGTACCGTCCAAGGCATCCCCAATATATACGTCTTGAAATGCATTGGCCTGCAGAAACTTTATGGTACTTTTTTTAAGGGCCCGCATTACAAATTGCCTTCCCGAATTATCTTCCAATCGCAATGATTTGGATTGTTGTCCGCCACCACGTTTAACAGGCGTTAAACCACCCATTAAGGTGTCTAAAGAAACTACCGGTGCATCTACAAGTTTGCTGTAGTATTCTCGATAATGATTCCCCCAAAGTCCTCTGTAAAAACCACTCTTATCGGTGGCATCATTGGTATATATAGATGCCTTTTTAGTTTTTGAAAAAGTATCATTCTTTGGGAAAGTGGTTAAATTTTCTTCCTTCTGCCCTTTAAAAATTACAGTTTCAAATACTGGTTTTGAGTCTCCTTTTTCTACTGTAAAAAAGTGAACAGTTACTTTTCCATCCGTATTAATATCCAATCTTGAATACCCATTTGCAGCGGTAGCAAAACTACCCTCCTTGGCGTTTTTTACATTTTCAGTAGCACCGGCTGCACCACTAATGATTTGCGGAACCCTTTTATTTATGTATTGAAGATTTTGGTCGTGGCCAGAAACGAAAATGATGTCTTCATTTAATCTAGCAATGGTCTTTAATCTATTTCTTAACGCTTTGTACTGTTTGTTGTGAAAGTCATGTATTGATGGCGCAGCTGTATTTCCTACTAAGCCCTGTTTTGTATGGGTCTCAATAGGATGGTGAATGGCTACGATTTTTATTTTCCCTTGTGCTTTTTTTATTTGATTTTCAAACTCCAAAAAGAATAAGGACCTGTTTTGAATTTCAGACGATTCGTTGATATAAACTTGTTGATTCCAATCTTCTAAAAACCATTGTGAGTCTATTGTTATTAAAACAATATTTTCAGAAACATCTACTTTTTTAATTGGCTCGCCATCATCAGGATAAAATTTGGCTTTACTGTTTTTCTGAACATATTCCTCTATGTTTTTTAATCCTTTCAGTCCGTTTACATACCATTCGCTACTTCCCGGAATGAACACCACATCTTTTTTTAGCCCTGCTACTAATTCTAGTTGTTGGTCTATTACCTTTTTAAACCCATCATTGGTAGTGGCATTTCCTAGTATTAACAACATAGCATTTTCAGCAGTAGCTGCATCTTTTGCAATTTGGGATAGTACTTCAGAATTTTGTGCACTGCCGGTATGTGCCGTAATAAAAATTGATTTTTCTATCTCTTGAGCATGACCACTTAGGCTAAATACCAAAGCACAAACCATAAAAATGGTATTGGATAGCATCCCAAGGATTTTAATTTTCTTTGTATGATTATTTGTTGACATAGTTGAGTTGAAGTTTTTTTAAAATAATTAGTGTGGTAAAAATCAGTAATGATAAATAACACATAGGTAGGCCCGAATCAGTTTTAGGGCATTCGGCATAACCCAAGAGCTGCATTACCGATGCGGCCAAAGCAATTAGGGCTGCAATCCCTGTAAATAGGAAGTAAATGAGATTCCACTTTTTAAGAATATGTAAAACAAAGGGTACTGTAAAACAAACAAGAATAATTACGCAGGCAGGCACAACCCCAAATTTAGGACACCCATTACCTGTTGTGATTTCTGTAATAACCAGACTCCCCGCACCATAAATTCCGATGACGAATAGTAGGTTTATAACCCAATAAATACTATTACTTATCTTCATCTTTATGGATTATATGACAAGTGGGGCACTCTAGTCCTTTTGCTTTGTTTTTCAGCTGTATTCCTTTTAAATGGGTAACCACAAAATCATGGATAAAGTCATGTTTACTACTGTGATTATTTACTTTGATCTGTAGATCCTTGTATTTCTCACGAACTACATTTCCGTTCTCTTGATTGCCCCAACAATTAGGGCAAACACCTTCAGGTACTTCATCAAATTCATCAGGCCTTTTGTGAAACATTTTTTTGAGGGGGACCATTACTTTATTTATTTCAAGGTTGATTGTAAAGTGTCTTGTGCCATTTGCTGATTACGTTCCTTAATCACATCGATGACCGAATTTATTTTCGGCGCAATAATCTCGTCTATTTTACCATTTGAGTAGGCTATTGTTATTTTGTCAATGTTCTGAGTAGTTCCCAAACCAAAATGAAGTAATGCCGTTTGGTCACTCGCTAAACCTTCACCCGTTACCAGCCAATCGGTAAATGTTCTGTCTGCTGTTACAACGGTAACTTTTGCTCCCATAGCTTCGGCAGCATCTGCTAAATCTACTTGTACGAAATTGTTGGAATTTCCTTTGTTGATAAAAGCATTAGAAGGGCCATCAATATTAGTCCAAATCAAGTCTAAATGTCCATCAGCATTAAAATCACTAACCAGGGCGGTAATACCATAATATGGATTCTCTACACCACTTTCAGATTCTGTTGGGACAAAAGTGTGATCTTCCTTTTGAATCAATAATCGTCCTGGAAGTTTAAATATTTTGCTAAATGGGAAATCTACATAGTTCTCGGCTACCAATAAATCTTGTAACCCATCATTGTTCATATCAGCAAAAGTACATCCCCATGAAAACTCGTAACCTGCAATTTTAGCATCCTCTGCGGCATCGGTAAATTTGAAATTACCTTCATTCTTAAAGAGAATCCATTTGTCGTTATAAAGGGATTTATCCTTAATATCGCCACTTGCCATAAAATCAGGGGCTGTTGTGCCTACGTTGGAAAACATAAAATCTACCAATCCGTCATTATTATAATCCCCAACTGCAAGCCCCATTGGGTAAGCGAACTTCCCTGTTAACGGGTTCGATTTCATGGTAAATGTTAAGTCACCATTGTTTTTGTAAGTTCTGGCTTCGCCGGTATCATATACCACAACTAGGTCTAACCAGGAATCATTGTCAATATCTACCATTACCCCCTGAAAGGTGTTATGTATATAGTCTAAACTAGCAGCTGTTGTAATACTTTTAAAAGAATTATCACCGTTGTTAAGTAGCAGCTCACTCGTAGAACCATAATCATAGCGTTCAAAAATGTTCTGGCCCTCCATCAGTTCTTTTTTGAGGTAGGTGGCCAAGAATATATCTAAATCTCCGTCCTTATCAATATCGCCAAGCGTAATTCCTGTTGGACTTGATTTTGAATTCATGGGTGTTTCAACCTTTTTTTCTGTGAATTTCTCACCATCATTGTAATAGATGCGTAAACCATCTTCACGACCAATAATGAGATCAGAAAATCCATTATTATCCATATCGCCAGACACTACACCGAGTGAAGTGGTGGTGTTTCCTTTTTTGGGTAGACCAACTTCTTCAGAAATCAATACGAATTCATTATTACAATATGCGTAGATAGCATCTTCTTGGCTCATTCCGCCACCAAAAAAGACTTCATCAATATTATCATTGTCAATATCAATAAGTGCTGAGGGAGCAATGGGCAATGATTTTTCACCCGTGTACTTATGGATAAAATCTAATGGAACACTTGAGAATTCAGGAATGCGACTTGGGGCTATACTTACATCGTATTTGTTGGAGGTAGCATCTCTCCAGAATCTGAAGAGTACCACAACAATCATCATCAACAGGGCTATTCCTATTATTTTAAGTAGTTTTTTAATCATTTTGCAAAGGTTTTGTAAGAATATTTAATTGGTAGAGGGATAAACTAAATAGTATAAAATGTGTGATATTCATAAGAATTGGCAAGGTGTGCTGGCCAATCGCCGGAATTGCTATACCGCTTAAAGCCAAAGCAACTAGAATAACTATGGGGCTGAAAATAGCCATCCATTTTTTGTAGTAGGTGCCTCCTTTAAGAATGGCGACAATAAAAACTACAGATAATAAAGCGACAATGATGCGCAGCGCTTGTACCAAAACTTCCATATGAGCTGTATAATGCGCTATTAGATTTTGGTATGCTTCTGGGTTAATTGATTCTTTTAAATGTACAATGTTTCCGATCGATGCTCTAGAACCTATCCAAACACCGCCTACTGCAAAGGCGATGAATCCTATACCAAGAACCATTCTGGCCAAAGTTTCATTGCCAGACTTCAACATTTGATAAATATGAATATACCCTGCAAAGTAAAAGGGGAGACCTGTAACCGCGAAAAAGTGGCCAAGGGTCATATTGTTCAGGTCTACAAAAGCAAAGAATTCGTAATTCTCTGCATGGCCCAAAATATTTGTAGAATAATGAAGAAGGTATTCTCCAATACCCACCAATAGCGAGCCGATTAATCCTAAATATCCTAGTAATTTAATAGTTGCTTTTGAGGTCATTGGGTTGGCTTAGGTATTTTGACGATAAATTTTAAGATTACTTTCAATAAAAAGTAAAACAGAAATGCTACTAGATTTCATTTAAGAGCTCTTAGAGGGGTTTTGATTTTAGTTTGTGCCCACCGAAGAAGACACTTAATACTTCTGGTGTTAAGGTGTACGCTTCCTGTAGGAAACAGGCTTGCCAAGGCAATGTAGGGCTTTGGCAAGCCGATCCAGTTCATTAAAAATTACGGTAGTTTGTAATGGGGGAAGCGTCTTTTTAGGCGATTTTCGGTTCTTTTGCCACATAGGCTACAACGATTCCGAAAATGACATGGCCCAAGACCAAGCCCATAATCATGGGGACCATAGATCCTTCAGCTGCTGCTGTTCCGCCGCCGGTCATGGCACCCATCACGGTCATACCCACCTTTGCCATAATAGCGATGATAATTCCGAAGACAACTCCTTTTAGAACCGTATTCCCAATGGGTAGCTTAGACCGAAAAAAGTATACGAAGGAAGCGGAAAAAACGATTCCGATCATAAAGTGCATAATCCAACCTACGGCGATGGGCATGCCCATCATACCCGAAACCATAGCAGGTGGATTCATTTCTGCCAACCCCATCATTGGGGCTATCATCATTACGATTGTCATTACTACAGTTGCAGCGATTCCGGCAACTAACGATTGTGAAATTTTGGTATTCATAATATAGATTTTAGATTAATAATTTTATTATTGGATTGAATAGACGCACTCCCATGACATCCTGACAATTTTATTTTTAAAATGTTCAATAACTCATTTTAAAGTCTGGGTTTGCCTGCCCTTTGGTGCCTAAAAGCGGGATAACGCAATTGTATTTAAAGTAAATTGTTATCCCGAACTTCTAGGTCTTTCAAAAATTGCTCTTGGAAATAAAGATGTTGTACATGACGTCACTTAGTGATAGACGCCTCAAAGGGATATCCTGACAATTATTATGAAATTATTTATAAATGATCCGTCCTAGGAAAGTACATGGCTGTATGCGACTATAAGTTAAAAAAACCACAATGGTGTCAGGTTTCTTTCTTTGATCGTCTCTTTAAAAGAAAAGAAGAAAAAAATTGAAATTTATATAGATATGCCGATGAAAAAAATAATCATTCTAAGTGGCGCCACGCTGTTGGTCGCATTTTTTTACTTGAACAATCGGTTCGGCCTGCTGTCAATGGCGGGACTAAATGGCAAGGGACTGCCTACCAAAACAGTACAGGGAAGTTTGGCAATTCTTCATCCAGTGTCAGATATTGTAGACCATTCGCAATGGAACGCCTTGCTCAAGAAATATGTCGGCGACGATGGCAAAGTTGATTATAAGGGATTTTTACAGGATGAAAATCAATTGAACCACTACCTGAATTCATTATCCAACCAGGTCCCCACCAATGACTGGTCTGTTCAAGAGCAATTGGCCTATTACATCAATCTATACAATGCCCAGACCGTAGCTTTGATCTTAAGGAACTATCCGCTGAAAAGTATTAAGGATATAGATGGCCCGTGGACCAAGGATTTTATAAAAATTGGGGACAAGGAACTTTCCCTGGGGGCATTGGAACATAGCATCCTCAGAAAAATGAACGAGCCACGCATCCATTTTGCCATCAACTGCGCTTCGGGTTCTTGTCCCAAATTATTCAATGAGGCCTTTACCCCGGAGAAATTGGAAGAACAGCTTGAAAAAGCCGCCCGTGGTTTTATCAATTCGGGAAATAATACCATTACCGCTGATAAGTTAGAACTATCACGGATTTTTAAATGGTACAAAGGTGATTTTGATAATGGCGAATTGATTTTATACATCAATCCATATACCAAAATTGACATTGCACCCCAAGCAAAAATCAAGTATAAGGAATACGATTGGAGCTTGAACGAAAGAAACTAGGGGGAGCTCATCTTGGGGTCAGTGTATTATGAACTAATCTTGGCTCTTTTTTATTTCGTCCAAGATTTTTTTCTTGGTAGTGGCATCCATGGTCTTTTCAGCTTGCGGAGATGAAGACATTACACGTCCAAGGGCCTTGCCAATTAATTTGGACTGTTTCTCATAAGACCTACATGCTTTACAAAATGCCAAATGGATATTATACCTTAGCTTATCTCCAAAAGACAATTTGCTCCCCTCCTCTGATTCCACCATTTCAGTGATCCTCATACAAGGGAACGTTAGTATGCCCAATATTTTTCTGATTATACCCATAGCAATTCCATTCACTCAAATTTAACTCTTCCAATTGTGGTCCATACATTTTTTAAGCATCAATTTGGCACGATGCACAATCTGCCAATAATTAGATAGGCTTACTTCCATTTCCTGACAGATTTGATGTGTAGTTTTGTCGGAAAGGTATTTTGAAACTACGGCCAACCGCCAGTTATCCGGTAGTTCCTCAACACATTGGTTCAAGGTTATATTAAATTCGTTATTGTCCAAAAGGGGTACTTCTTCTTCCCACGCTACCTCCTCCCCGCTAAGTGCCCAGTTCTGGTTTGCATCGAAAAAGGAGTTGGTCTGATGGATGAATTTTCGTTCGGTTTCAGTACGCTCTTTACCCGTAGATTTGGCTCTCTTTCTATAGTAATCTATTATTTTATTGTTCAAAATCGCAAAAAGCCATGTCTTTGGTTGGCTGTTGCTTTTAAAGTTATTGAAACCCTTTACTGCTGATACAAATGTTTCCTGCACAAGATCTTCGGCCATTTCTTTGGATGACGTTTTATGAAAGGCCCAGCCAAATAAGTCATCGGCATACAGATTGAACCAATTTTCTATAGTTTCATTCATGGTCTAGATCTAGAAAGCCAAATATGGCCCATAGTGGAAATAAGGAGTAAGATATCTATTAAATCTTTTTGAACCAATCTTTTAAATCAGAAAAATGTTATTAAAAAAAGGATGGAAAATTAATGGTTTCCTGGGAAGCTTACAGGGTAATTGAAAATTTAAGGCTTCAGTCTCTAGAATGCTGACCAATAAGCTTGTTGTTTAATAGTATTTGACACGTATTGTTGAACAATAGAACAATATGAACTTTTCCTGTTTTACAAAGATCCATAATTTTAGCTGCTAACATTTAATTGGTCGGAATACTCAGTTTCCAACTATATAATGTTGGCAGTTAATTTACCCCTATAGTTAATTTTAAAGAATTTGGAGAATGAAAATATGTAGAAAGATATTGTATTATAATGTATTAACCCTTTTTGTTCTTTCCTTTTCCGGAACATTTGCACAGCAAGACCCTACACTTTTTAAATTGTTGCCAGAATCAAAAACGAGCATAACCTTTAATAATCAACTGTTCGAAAATGATACTCTTAATATTCTAAATCAAGCTAATATTTACAATGGGGGGGGTGTTGGTATAGGTGACTTCAACCAAGACGGCCTTATGGATATATATTTCGCTGGAAATATGGTATCCAGTAAAATGTACTTGAACAAGGGCAAAATGCAATTTGAGGATATCACCAATATTGCAAATGTTGATGGAAAAGGTAGGTGGGTTACAGGGGTTTCAATTGTGGATATCAATGCAGATGGTTGGCCTGATATATATTTATCCGCCTCCTTCAGATCGGATACTATTCGCCGCACCAATCTTTTATATATTAATCAAGGCGTTAACAACAAAGGTATCCCTGTATTTAAAGAATCTGCGCGAGCATATGGACTTGCCGACAATGGCTTTAGCACTCAGGCTTACTTTTTTGATTATGACATGGACGGAGATTTGGATATGTATCTAGTCACCAATGAAATTTATGACCCCCGAACACCTATACACTACCGAGCAAAGTTAACGGATGGAAGTGCCAAAAATACAGACAGACTTTATCGCAACAATGGCAATGAAACTTTTACTGATGTTTCAAAAGAATCTGGCATTGGAATAGAAGGCTGGGGGCACGCTGCAGCCATTTCGGATATCAACAGGGACGGTTGGCCAGATATTTATGTAGCCAACGACTTTATTTCCAATGACTTATGCTATATTAACAACAAAGATGGAACCTTTACCAATAGTCTTGACGACTATTTTAAACATACGGCTTGGAATGCAATGGGTACGGATATAGTGGATATTAATAACGATGGTAATGTAGACCTGATTTCGTTGGAAATGCTTCCCGAGAACAATCTTCGAAAAAAAAGAATGCTAAGTGGCAACGAATATTACAACTATATCAACAACAGTCAATACGACTACAATCACCAGTATGTCCGGAACGTATTACAAATAAATAGCGGCCCAGATAACAATGGTAAATCAGTTTTTAAAGACCTTGGGTTTATGGCAGGTATTTATCAAACAGATTGGAGTTGGTGTCCACTAGTTGCCGATTTTGACAATGATGGGTTGCGCGATTTAATAATTACCAATGGCCTACCACGGGATGTAACCGATTTGGATTATATTGCTTATGATAATGGGCAAAGTGGTAGTTCACAAAGCTCCACTTTGGCAATGACCGATTCTCTTCCCGTTGTAAAACTAGCTAACTATGCCTATAAAAACACCAATGGCATTGAATTCGAAAATGTATCAAAGGCATGGGGTATAGACCATTTATCTTTTTCCAATGGTGGTGCATATGCCGACCTTGATAATGACGGTGATTTAGACGTAGTGATTAATAACATTAACGAGCCAGCATTTGTATACGAAAATACTACCGATAGAACAAGCAGTAATCTCACAATAAATTTTGAAGGGCCTAAAAATAACACCAATGGTATTGGAGCATCCGTAAAAATTTATTATTTAAAAAATCAGCATCAGTATTACGAACATTACCCAATTCGAGGTTATTTATCCACGCATGACCAAAGGGCACATCTTGGATTGGGAGGAGTTAAAAAAATTGATTCCTTGAGAGTCTATTGGCCCGATGGGAAGCAACAATTAAAAATAAATATCTCATTGGGAGCACCCGTCACGCTTAAATATAATGACTCCCACAATGTAAATTCATCCCCTAACAATAAGGTAGTTACTTCTATTTTTAAGAGTGCTAACAGTATTTATAATATTAAATTCAAACCGAAGGAAACGGATTTTATAGATTATAACATTCAAAGTACATTACCCCATAAATTAAGTCAATTTGGTCCTGGAATAGCCGTAGGCGATATTGACAATAACGGATATGAAGATTTTTACATTGGTGGCTCCTCGGATAATCCTGGTGTGTTTTTTATGCAGGATGCCGATGCCAAGTTTACTATGGACTCTTCAAGATTCTTGAATGAAGAGGACATTTTGTATGAGGATATGGGCATCTTGTTCTTTGATGCTGACAATGATGGCGATCTTGATATATATATGGTCAGTGGTAGTTATGAAATACCTGCAAACCATGGCATTAGTAATGATCGCCTTTTTATAAACAATGGTGAAGGTATGTTTGAAAGAGATCTTAATAGTCTCCCTCCCAATTTCACTAATGGCTCTTGTGTTAAGGCTGCCGATTTTGATGGCGATGGAGATTTAGATCTTTTTATTGGTGGTCGAGTAGTTTCGGCAGCATATCCCGCGACACCGAAAAGCTTTCTTTTAAAGAATGAGAACGGAAAATTTATTGATGTGACCGATGAGTATTCCCCAGGATTAAAAAATATCGGCATGGTTACCGATGCCTTATGGACTGATTTCGATAATGATGGAAAAACTGACTTAGTATTGGCAGGTGAATGGATGCCTATCATATTTTTTAAAAATACGGGGACATCCTTGGTTAAAATTGATTCGGGTATAGAAAATAAGACCGGTTGGTGGAATAGCCTGGTCGCAGGCGATTTTGATAATGACGGCGATATGGATTATATAGCTGGCAACCTAGGACTTAACACCAATTACACGGCCTCCACAACCGAACCAATGACCATTATCGCTAAAGATATTGACAATAATGGATCGTTAGACCCTATGGTGTTCTGCTATATGAAGGGCGATGATGCTAAGCGTCAAGCTTTCCCCATTGCTTCAAGGGATGATCTGGTAAGCCAAATAATCTCTATGCGAAAAAAATTCCCTACCTATCAATCTTATGGATTGGCGAGCATGGACGATATATGGAGTGCAACTGATAAAGAAAATGCCATAATATTGCAGAGTACCGAAATGCGCACTTCATTTATTGAAAATAAGGGCAACGGAAGATTTGAATTGCACCCCCTACCACTTGAAGCACAGGAAGCTCCAGTTTATGGAATGTTGGCCGAAGACATTGATGGGGATGGTAATTTAGATCTTCTATTGGTAGGTAACGATTATGGGATGGATCCTTATAGCGGCAGGCACGATGCCTTTAATGGCCTTTACTTAACAGGTGACGGTCATGGTAATTTCAATGCCGTGCAACCCGCAAATGCCGGTTTTAATGTACCTGGAGACGCAAAGGCTTTGGCTACACTGTTCACAGCCAAAAATGAGCAAATCTTAATAGCCACACAAAACCAAGATGATGTTCTGGTATTTAGTAGGAATGATGGAAAACAGAAGATTATCGACCGTTGGATAGATCTTAAATCAGATGATTTTTCGGCAGAAATCATTTATAAGAATGGACATAAGAAAAGATTAGAGTTTTACTATGGTTCTACTTATATGTCACAATCCTCTCGGAAATTACTAATTGAAAAAGACATGGTCAAAATAACAATTACCAATTTTAAAGGAAAAAAACGGAATTTACTATGATGAGGTTATTTTTAGTTGGAATAATAATTTTAGGTGCCATGAATACAATTTGGGCACAAAATTGGAAATTAAAAACAGAGCACGCAGATTTTGTTCATAGGACCATTAAGCAGGTGACAGACGTTATGGTATATGATATTTATTCCCCACCGGTCACCAGTCGCACCTATGCCTATGTTTCGGTAGCGGCATACGAAACATTAATTCAAGATCAGAAAGATTATATCAGTTTGGCTGGCCAATTAAACGGGCTCGGGTCTGTCCCCGCTCCAGACAAGAAGAAAGAATATAGTTTCACCTTGGCAGCAGTACATGCCATTCTTTCCTCCGGGAAAACCTTTGTAATTTCCGAGGAAAGGATTGATGATTTTGAAAAAAGAATTCTTCAGGAGTTTAAGGACATTGGGATTCCAGATGATGTATTCGACAATTCCCTAGCCTATGGTCAACAGGTGGCCACGCATATTCTTAAGTGGGCAGCAGAGGATAAATATAATGAGACCAGATCTTTGCCCCAATATAGCGTAAAAAATGATTCCGCTACTTGGAAACCGACCCCTCCGGCATATATTAAAGCCATTGAACCCAATTGGAACAGGCTCCGCACTTTCTTAATTGATTCCGCTGCCCAATTTAAACCAGTGGCCCCTCCCCCATTTTCAGTGGACAGTAGTAGTATTTTTTATAAAGATGTTATTGCGGTATATGATCAAGTTCATAAAAATACCCAAGAGGAAATTGAGATTGCAAAATTTTGGGATTGTAATCCGTTTAAAATGAACGTAAGGGGCCATGTGATGTATGCTACAAAGAAAATATCCCCCAATGGCCATTGGATGAACATCACTTCCTTGGTATGCAAACAAGTAAATGCTTCAGCCGTTAGATCCGCTGAAGCCTATGCCTGGCTAGCTGTAAATTTGGCCGATGCCTTTATCAGTTGCTGGGATGAAAAATACAGGAGTGCCGTGATACGTCCGGAAACCTACATTAATATTTACATTGATCCAACTTGGTTACCGGTACTACAAACCCCTCCATTTCCAGAATATACCAGCGGGCACAGCGTTGTATCCTCTAGTGCGGCCATAATATTGACCAAGTTGTTCGGAGATAATTTTGCATTTATCGATTCTACCGAAGTAGAGTTTGGATTGCCTACCCGCAATTTTACTTCCTTCAAACAGGCTGCTGAAGAAGCAGCAATTAGTAGGTTTTATGGTGGCATCCACTATATGCCTGCCATTGTCAACGGACAAAATGAGGGATATGCGATAGGGGAATTCTTTATCAATAATCTTAATACAAGAAATAGATAAAGGGTAGCCCAACAGCGCGTAATCACGGATTGGACAATTAAGCCCCATCCAATTCCATAATCATAAGGTATTTTATTCGTCTCAGGTTAGGGAGTAAAACCCTGCAATTTAGTACAACTCTTTAGTCCTGCGAAAAAATACATCTTTTAGGGGTATGGGTCATACATTGAGAAAGAGATCGCATACCCTTAGTGACTTGGCATCTAGTTTGGGTTACCTAGTATAGAAATAAGGTTTTAAGTAGGGATATTCAGAAATGTTGTCGTGAGCTTCCCATACAAATATGTGAAGCTGAAGAGATTGAAATTAAGAAGGGAGTGGTGAGCTCTGATCATGTCCATTTGCACGTTGAATACGCCCCTAGATCTGACCTCCTCCCGTTAAACCGGACAGTTTAGAACTAGAGGATTATGGGCGAATAAATGTTTAACTTTAAATAGATTATTTGCTTATGAAACGTTCAAAATTCAGTGAATCTCAGATTGTGTTCGCTA